>ENA-OWNT01000146-OWNT01000146.1-seawater-metagenome-genome-assembly--contig:-NODE-146-length-207722-cov-6.901303_pt1 | contig 207722 bp, 191 predicted proteins | sample MGYA00238136_ERZ651165 | MGnify/ENA primary metagenome ERZ651165 (study PRJEB26861, sample SAMN08777766) | seawater metagenome | isolation source: coastal seawater | place: USA: Florida | collected...
AGCGGGTGGTCTCGGGAGTGCCTGGTATTATCGACAAAATCCAAACCCGGAGAAAATGAAAATATGGTGGATAGTTGCGCTGGTGATTCTGATCGCTGTCTGGCAGGTCATCTGGCAACCGTTGAGCAGTGCCTTCATCGCTTCACCAACAGCACTCCGTGTAACGATTGCCGCAGTCAGCATCATCCCGATTGCTTTCCTGATGGGCATTCCATTTGCTGTCGGATTACGTATCGTCGGGCAATTGCATGAGAATTATGTCGCGGTCGCCTGGTTGATTAACGGTGTTTTCACAGTAATGGGAACAATTCTCGGTGTGGTGATCGCCTTGCTGTATGGCTATATCGCCGTGACGATTGCCGGAAGCCTCTTCTACCTCCTTGTCGCCGGAGCATCCTTACGCCTGAAAAGCTAAATTTTTATAGCAACTTCGATTTGCGCGATAAGCCAGAAGAGAAGTACCGGAGTGCGGGTTTACCGATTTGCACTCCGGTATGAATGTTTTAATGAAAATCAATTTTCTTGAAATAGAGAATTCGAGAAGACTTATTTGTCTTTGTTTTTCTTTTTGTCCCTCGAAAGTGCTGTCAGAGAGCGTCCCGAAAACAGGTAGAGCCATAATCCAGCTAAAATGAAAGCAGCAATAAAATCCATCCCCGCGCTAACAGATGCGCCTGTTGTTCCGGCAGACTGTGAAAATAAGTCGAAGGCATTGATAACATTAAATATCACAGCAAAGGGTAAAACATATACCCCGATACGTTCCACTTTCGTTAGATTACTCAATCGCCCTAGTTTTTTGTGCTTTCCCTTATCATCGGAATCGTTCAATTAAATTTTCCTTCAACCAGAATATCAACTATTACTTATAGTAGCTGATTAATAGGTTTATAAAACCTCAATAATTGGGGGTTGTGAGTATGCAGTTCGTCACTGGCAGGGGAATATAACAGCGAGGACAAGATTTATTATCATATCTGGATGGCAGATAAAGTTTCTGCTATCCAGATACGTGTTCAACGTCAGGTCGGTATCAGGGTTGCAGGATAATCAGCTTATCGCCAATATCAAGGGATTTGACCGATGCAAAAGGCATCCATTGACCATTTCTCGATATCGCGACAGGCAAGAATGTCTCATGACTGTTCCGAACCTGTTCCAGTAATCCATAAATATCAATCGCTGTGTCAATTTCGATTTCAACAGGTTCTACATCATCTTTGTGATGCAACAATTCATCCCAATGTGTCAGGTCGATGTCTTTGTTATGGATTGGTTTCGCCGGAATATCAGCGACCATACCCTGTAATGCGCCTTCTTCTGTCCGGGTGAGCAGCACAAAAACTTCCGGCACAGCGAATGCGTTGCGGATATGCTGTGCTACAAGCACATTGACTTCTGTGTTCGGAGTCAGCGCCAGAACCCAGCGTGCATTGCTGATTTGTGCTTCAACCAGATTATCTTCATCAATAGCATTCCCGTAGACGGCGTTCAGCCCTTCCTCTTTTGCTATGTTGCAATGATCAATATTGTTATCGACCAGCCAGATTGGTTCAATCGCCTTCGACAAGACTTTAGCAATTGTACGGGCGGTTGTTCCTGCACCAATAATAATAAGTCCCGAACGATCATCGGATGAGCGGGTCAGTTCACCCCGTCCGCGTAACCAATCTGTACCCCATTTCAGGAAGACTGGAACTGTCGCAGTGGTGAAAATAGCCATGAAGACCAGCACAGAGAAGATTTCCGGCGTAATAATCCCGGCTTGCAAGGCAATTTCCGCGATGATGATTTCGACAGCCCCGCGACCATTCATCCCCGCGCCAATAGTGATACCTTCGCGCCACCCATTTCCGCTCCAGAGATAGAAAAGCGCCGTTCCTGCAATTTTACCGATTGTCGCCAGAACAGTCACACTGATGAGCAATGGCAACGCTGTGGTAAATACATTTAAATCGACATGAAAACCGGCAGTTACAAAGAAAATCGGTGCAAGGAAACCAATCGACATATCACGAACGAGTTCGGTTAATTCATGTGCCAACCGCCGTTCAACCCCGACACCTTCGCGGATGAAAAGCCCGGCTAGAAAAGCACCTAAAATCTCATGTAGTCCGGCAAGATGCGCCATTTCTGCAAAGAAAATCGTAATGATCAGCAAAAAGGTCGCGTAGAATGTGCGGTTCGCAAGCCCCCAGCGGGATAGTAATTTCCAGAGGATGGGAAACACTTTCAGCCCGGTAAAGATAGTCACAGCAAAAAAGACAGCGACTTTCATACCAACAAAAGCAATTCGACCCGCTTCGAGTGTTCCTAAATCAACAACACTGATAACTGCCGCAAAAATAATGAGCGAGAGTGAGTCTGCGACAAGCGCACCTGCCATCATAACATGCGCGATGCGGGTATCGAGCAAATTTAAGTCAGAGAGGATACGCGATTTTGTCGCAAGTGAGGTGACACCCGCCGCAATACCGACAAACACCCCGGCGAGAGCAGTTCCGCCGAATATCATCGTTACAACCGCATAACAGAGGGCAAAAGGAACAATAAAACCACCGATTGCGGCAAGGAAACCACCCCATGAGGCTTTAAATAATTCTTTCGGGTCAATTTCCATGCCGATATAGAGCATCATCAGCAGAACGCCGATTTCAGCTAGTATTTTTAATGATTCACCACCATCTTGCAACAACCCGAGTAAAGGAGGACCTAAGATTATACCGACCATCAACTCCCCGAAGATTGCAGGGTATCCCATGCGTGAAACAAGCGCTCCAGCAACCCAGGCTGTGAAAAGTATCAAAAGCAAGTTAAGTAAAAAGCTAATTTCGAAGCTAAATTCCATTTCGTTCTCCAGGAGTGTAAACAATGATGTGCAAATAGATGAAAGTAAATCGTATTGGTAAATGCGATAATTTAATCAATGTCGAACCTTGCGAAGCGGGCTATCAGGCTGAGACCGAACCAGTATACACGCAGGAAAATCCAGGTAGTTAACACAATTATCAGCAGAGAAAATTCTGTGGAGGAAAACAGTTCGCTGGCAAAATATTCCAGTTCTATGAGTGTTTCTTCGTGCCAGATATTATCGCGTGTATCGGATAGGGTAGCCATGAGCATCACCGAAAAAATTTTATTATTAGAAGTTACGCATTTGCTAGAAAAAGTGTAGGGGATGGTTGCCGTGCCCTCCCGAAAAATACATCAACTGCATAAGTCCTAATTATATTAAATAAGCTATTGTGTGGACGGATTGTATAATTGGTATGTGTGAAAGGAACACCGGAATGATAAAAAAGACATTTATCATCAAAATCTATTCCCAACACTATACTTTAAAATAGCAAATAATTGCCATATGTTAAGACTATTCTAATTAGCAGAAGATTAATTTGCTGATTGACATTGCGACGCTGATTCACATTTCCGCGCAAATTCGATTTGCACGATAAATAAAAACAGGGTACACTCTTTTTATCCTGATTTGATAGGTGGGGCGTGACGGTAATCACTCCCCACCGGATGTGTCCATCAGGACAAACAACCAAACAGCAGTATAACGTGGCACAGCGTTAATGAACAGTTCGTTCGGGGTTGTTCGTGATAGTTTTGCTTACGTAGCTGCTGGCAAAGGGTAGTGCCATTTTTTAGCGACGGTGACATTGCCCGACAAAAATTCAGATGGACACACTATTAAAACGGGACAGAACGCCCGGATACAGTTTGCGATTGTGTAACACAAACTCGCGGGGTGCTAGTTTAGAAATTTCATGCTGTATAGAGGTGTTTCGCGTGCCGGAGAGTCAATTTACCGATTTGCTCTCCGGCATGAATGTTTTGACGAGTTAATTCAAAACGATTACGTTATTCAATCGATAGCACAATCATAAACCTAAGGGTCGATGCGAATATTATATGAACCAATAAAAATCCCGGAAGGATCACGAAGTTCAATGATGAATTCGGTATTAGCGACCAAATCTAAATCTTCTGATACTAATTCACTTATAGAAAACCCGCGTGCCAGCAAAGTTCTATCCATTGTATAAATGAAAACTTCAACTCCAATGGCAGCCGAAGCAGTTGATCGTGCTACAATCGCTTGTTCCTCGGAAATCCACATCTGTGTTGACAGTGCAGAGTTTTCAGCAACGACTCCAGTTGCGGAAATATTCGAAAAAGCTTGAGAAGTCGATAACTGGCTTAAGTCGTCCTCAAATTGATATGCTTGTGTTGCCAGTAATCGTGCTTGTGTTGATTCAGCAATATAATTTGCCTCAGTAGTCCCTAGATTTTCCGATAATCGGGTACTCAAGGCTCTCTGAGTTATGAGTTCTGTATTCGCGATTTGCAGGCTTTGATTAAGTGTCATCAATTGAAAAATAAGAATTGATATTATAACTATAAGCACAAATAGAATGAGAATATTTCGCGCATTGCGGTTAAATCGGCTCAATCTCTCTATTCGATCTTCCATCTTAGAAATTTCAGCATTCTTTTTGGTCTCAACATTGCGTGATTGTCCAATAAACAATTCTTGTAACCCTGTAGGGGCAGGATCTTTATCCGGTGCTAGACGCAACTATTCTTCGGCTGTAGCGATTTCATCTCCTGTCAGCAAAAGCGATGGATTATCTTGAGAACGTGTCCAATCTAATGCTCTTAATTGATAACGTGTATGTTGCCTAACATGATTGTAGTCCGTTTCAACCGCCTCAATTAGCTCCTTATAGAAGTTCATGAAGCTATCAGAATCGTCAGTCTTGTCTGCAAATATCCAATTAATATGTTCAAGAGCTGTCCAGTTTTGTTGTGCGATAGAATTCCAGTCTTGTTGCTTCCAGTAGTCTTGAACCTCTTCCTTTATATCATCTCCAATAGGTTCGCGTATGACAGGCACTATTCGCTTATGATGTTCAATCGCATATTGGATTTCAAGATTACAAATTTCACTTGTAATTGAATGTCTTGTAATAATCAGGATAAATGTATTAGTGCCTTCTATCCCTAATTTAATCTCATTTAGCCATTGTTCACCTCGCGGTATATCTTGCCAATCAATCCATACATCCCGCCTATCTTTTTCAAGTCGATTGACTAAGCGATTGGCGAATTCACGGTCTTTACGGGAATATGAAATAAATACATCAGTCATTGAGCAACTCTCCACGTTGGTTAGATTCTAAAATGCTAACACAACTTACCAGCTATAAACATCAATTCGTGTTATAGAATCCTGCTTATCAGAACCCGTTGCCAAAATTGACATGACAGAATAGATTTTGTACCTACGGATTGATTATCGTATTGCGAATTGCATATCAATCATTTAAGCCCCAGCTTTTCTGAAAAAATCGGACAGTCAATTTTATCTGAAATAATTGCACCTGTGCCGATGCGCCATCATAATGCAAGTTTATCGATTTGCTTTCCGTCATGAGCCTTTATGAAACTTTCCGCAACAATCAGGTGATGGATCGACGTATCTTCCCCCGTAAAATCTCCACTGGAGTTTACTTTTCAAGTTCGGCATTTTCTTTGATTTTATCAATCAGACTCGAAAATATGGGACCATGAAATGGAACGAGCATATACCAGTATAACAGTCCAAATAGACCTTTTGGCGCAAAATACGCTGTTTGAATCAGATGTGTTTTGCCATCAGGCTGTGGTAGAGACTTAAATTGTAACCATGCTAAACCGGGAACCTTCATTTCAGCCCTTAAACGCATCAGTCGCCCGTGCTCAATCTCCTCAACCCGCCAGAAATCAAGCGCATCGCCTGCTCGCAACTCATCAGGATGTCGTCTACCACGTCTAAACCCTACTCCGCCAATCATAGAATCCATCCATGCACGGATACGCCATGCCCAATTAAATGTAAACCACCCACGATCTCCACCAATACCGATGAATGTATTGTAGACTGCTTGCGTCGATGCATCCACAATCCGTTCGCGTCTCTCGATAAACATCCCCTCCCGATTCTCAAAAGGAGATGGATTTCCTGCTCCCTGGCTACTACTGAGTGAATCAGTCCATGTCGTTTCTACTTCAGCAGCTGACAATTTACTAAGAGCAAGCTCAACAGCGGTTTTGTAATCAAATAACTCGATATGAGGAAATAACTCCTGCGCCAATGTCGTATCTGCGACGGCTTCATTACGCAAACCTTCAATCAGTGGTTTTGCTATATTACCCGGAATTGGTGAAACAAATTGCACCCAATGAGATGATAGAGTAGGGGTCAAAACAGGCACAGGAATAATGTAACGCTTTAAACCCCGCGCTCCGGCATACTGCAACATCATGTCACGATAACTTAATACATCCAACCCACCAATTTCGATAATTTTTCCGGCGCTTTCAGGTATCTCAAGTGTATCTATTAAATAATCAAGTGCATTACGTATAGCAATCGGTTGTGTTTTTGTAAAAACCCACTGCGGGCAAATCATGACAGGCAAACGCTCTGTTAAATGACGAATCATCTCAAATGATACGCTGCCCGATCCAACCAGAACCGCTGCGCGAAACTCTGTCAAGGCAACACCTGATTCACGTAAAGCTTCCCCGGTTAGTTGACGTGAGCGCAAATGTTCAGATAAATCTGTTGTCGAATCGCCCAGCCCCCCCATGTAAATAATACGTTCAATCGCTTTATCTTTCGCAACCTCGCCAAAATTTTGTGCAGCCTGCAAATCTCGCTTATGGAAATCATCTTCACCACGCATACTATGTATAAGATAATATGCAGCCCATATGCCATCCAGAGCTTTATATAATGTAGATTTCTTAAGTACATCTCCCTCCACGACATCAACATCTGCAACCCAATCACGACCGATCAAGCGAGTCCTATCGCGGACAAAAACTCGAACATCATAACCTTTTTTGAGTAATCGAGGAATCAAACGACCTCCGACATAACCTGTTGCACCTGTGACCAGCACTCTACGTTTTTTCACCACACTATCCTGTTTATCATCTACCTGAATCAGTATTATGATTTAAGATAACTTGCAGTCCTGATAGCCTGCTGTGTTTAATCTGAGCATTTGTTTAGTTTCTACGAAAAAACGCTATTAATCCCCGGTTGCATAAGAATCATGTATTCAATATCTAAAGAGAATAATGATATTCACCGGAATACAATCCCCTAAATTTTTCCTTAACCATCACTATTTTTTTGGATTCTACTCACCTGTAAACCTGACTTTTCGACTGTTATATCAACGTGCATATGAACGACATCTACACTTCAATTCGTGCTACACTTGATTCACGCACCTTAACAATTCACGCCTTTTTCGTCGTGCCGTTTGAGTTTTCGTGGTGAAAATGCCAACAAACGTTTCTAACCATAATCCAACGAAAATCGCCTGTTTTAGCAAAATAATCCCTGTTATTCCCTGTTAAACAGGCAAATTTTTTACACCCTTTTCAAACTCTCCACACCTGTTGATTGATTAGTCCATTGCGAATTACAAATCAATATATTAAGCTATCGGGCACTTTGTAAGAACGTTCAATAGGACAGTCAATTTTGCCTGATATAGTAGCACTTGTGCCAATGCGCCATAACAGCGAACGGGTCATCGGCAAGAATTATCGTGATTTTGGCGGCAAACCTCTCTACGCACACATCCTCGGCACGCTCACGGATTGCCCGGACATAACACAAATCGTTGTCGATACCGATAGCCCTGATATTCTCACTGGTGTAGCAGAACAATTCCCGCATGTGACCTTGCTGGAACGTCCCGACCATTTACGTGATGGCACAACGCCTATGAATGATGTGCTCCTGCATGATATTTCACAGGTCAAAGGCGATTTTTATCTGCAAACCCACAGCACCAACCCACTCCTGAAACCGGAAACCGTGCGGAATGCGATTCATCTATTCTTAGATAATTATCCGGTCTATGATTCGCTCTTCGGTGTCACACGCTGGCAAACCCGTCTCTGGGATCAACTGGCGCTACCTGTTAATCACAACCCTGCGATTCTCCTACGCACACAGGATTTACCTCCAATTTATGAGGAAAACTCCAATATTTACATCTTCACAGAGGAAACACTCAAGCGCAAACACAACCGCATCGGTGATCGTCCTCTGCTGTTTGAGATTCCGCGTCTCGAAGCGATGGATATTGATGAACCACTCGATTTTGAGGTCGCTGAATTTTTATATATGAAACGACAAGAGAGTAGTCAATGAGCTATAAAGTATTAGTTTCTGCACCCTATATGCAGCCAATTATCGACCGTTTCCTTCCTATTTTTGAGGAACATGGTATCGAACTGATGATTCCGGTGGTGCATGAACGCATGGAAGAAGAGGAACTGTTGCCGATCATCGCTGATATTGATGGTGTGATAGCCGGGGATGACCGTTTCACACCAAAAGTGATCGAAAATGCGCCGAAACTCAAGGTTATCAGTAAATGGGGAACAGGCATTGACTCCTTTGATAAGGAAGCCTGTCAAAAAGCCGGAGTTGTCATCACTAATACGCCGAACGCATTCAGTGAACCCGTCGCTGACTCGGCTTTAGGCTATATGCTAAGTTTTGCACGTCGTTTGCCCTGGATGGATGCTCAAATGAAAGCCGGTGTCTGGGATAAGATTCCCGGTCGGGCGCTGCGTGAATGTACACTCGGCGTTATTGGCATCGGTGATGTTGGCAAAGCAGTTATCAAACGGGCTTCGGGCTTTGGAATGACCATTATTGGCACTGACCCGATCACGCCACCGGATGAATTTCTCAAAAAATATGATGTCACAATGGTTAGCAAAGAAGCATTATTACAACAATCAGATTATGTCAGCCTCAATTGCGACCTGAATCCGACCAGTCACCATATTATGAATGACGCCACATTCAAACTGATGAAAAATGATGCTGTGCTGATTAATACCGCACGGGGTCCTCTGATTGATGAAGTCGCACTGGTTAAGGCATTGCAAAGCGGAGAAATTGCCGGGGTCGCAATGGATGTTTTCGAGCATGAACCTCTGCCGGAAGATAGTCCACTCCGCAGCATGGATAATGTGATGCTTGCTCCTCACAATAGCAATAGCAGTCCCGAAGCATGGGAGCATGTCCATCACAATACGATACGCAATTTATTACGGGAATTAGGAATAAAACATGGATAAAAAAGTTGTCTTAATCACAGGTGCTGCCGGGGGAATCGGTAGCGCGACGGCGAAAGTTTTCAGTGACAATGGCTGGCATGTCATCGGTGTTGACCGTCGTGAATTTGAAAAAGGTGAGATTCCCGGTGTTGACCATTTCATCAAAGCCGATATTGCCGAAATTGAATCGTCAAAAGCGATTTTTGAGGAAGTTCAATCAGAAGAAGGTCGTCTTGATGCGCTGATTAACAATGCGGCGGTGCAGGTTGCAAAGCCACTTGTCGAAACCACACCGGAAGAATGGGATATGGTGATGGCATCCAATTTACGCTCGGTCTATCTCGGGGTGCGTCATTCTTACGAGATGCTCAAAGCAAGTGAAGGCTCGATTATCAATGTCAGTTCGGTTCATGCAATAGCGACCAGTGCAAATATCGCGGCGTATGCTGCCAGTAAAGGCGCTCTCTCAGCATTGACCCGCGCCCTAGCAATTGAACTCACGGACGATAATATCCGCGTGAATGCGGTTCTACCCGGCGCAGTCGATACGCCGATGTTACGTGCTGGCTTGATGCGCGGACATCTCGAAGGCAATGATGAGTATGAACTGGTCAAAGCACTCGGGGCAAAACATGTTATCGGGAGAGTAGGGCAACCTCATGAAATCGCCCGTGCAATCCTATTCTTAGCCGATGGTGAATGGTCATCTTTCATGACAGGGCAATCTATCGTGGTTGATGGCGGCGCAACGATACGCCTCAGCACTGAATAAAGCGAAAGACTTTATATGACGCGCCTTGATCTCAACAGAATACGTGACGCTGTATCTTATATTTCGCCGGAGTTCTTAAATTCTCCACAATATCTATGTATGCCTCTGAGTGACATATTTGATTGTGAGATTGTCTTAAAAGTTGAGACAATGAATCCAGTTCGTAGTTTCAAAGGACGTGGAACAGATACTGTTATCGCACGACTGCTTCAAGATAAGCATAATCCTGCACAATCTGTTGTATGTGCCAGCGCAGGAAATCTCGGACAGGCACTGGCTTATAGTGGCAATCGGCATAATATTCCGGTCACTATTGTTGCTGCAATGACTGTTAATCCGCTCAAATTGGAACGGATGAAAGCATTCGGCGCAACGATTCAACTTGTCGGACAGGATATTGAAGATGCACGGATTGCGGCAAGGGAAATTGCACAGGCAGAAGGTGTGCATCTGGTAGAAGATAGTCTCGATATTGCGACCTGCGAAGGGGCTGGCACAATCGGTCTGGAATTGCTGGAATTACCTGAAAAACTTGATGCCGTTTTGATTGCTCTCGGTGGCGGTGCAATGGCTAGTGGAATAGGACAGGTTATGAAATCCCTCGCACCGGAAGTCGAAATTATTGCAATTCAACCGGAAGAAGCCCCTGCAATGACACTCTCATGGCGAAAAAGAGAAGTCGTCAATACAGAGACGACCAATACAATTGCCGATGGCGTTGCAGGTCGTTTCCCGATACCGGAAGTGCTGGAGGATATTCTAACGCTGGTTGACGATGTTGTTCTGGTACGTGAGAGGAGCATCATAGAAGGAATGCGGTTCTTATATCAACATGCCGGACTGATTGTCGAGCCATCTGCTGCATTAGGTATCGCAACGATATTGGAAAATAAAGATCGCTTCCAAGGAAAACGGGTGGCAACAATCCTTTGCGGAAGCAATGTCACTTTAGATGATTTCGAGAATTGGGTTTCCTCGTAAGATTTGCAGATTGATCATTCATCTTAATTCTAAAATAACAAATTCGTTTCAAGAGTGGTATAAGTATTGCCGTTTTACCGCTCTTACTTTACTTTTATAAGTGAATATTTTTAACGATGGGGACTTCATGTATCTAATAGACTCACTCCTATATCCCTTTATGGTAAAGGGGAAATTCAAAGTTATTCTTATCGGTATCATATTGAACTTGATTCCAATTTTCGGGAATCTCGTGTGGTATGGTTATTCAATCAAAGTCATGCGGGAAGTGATGCAAGGGAGATCAGCAAAATTACCCGGCATCGATATCGTAGATGATTTTATTACAGCACTCGCATTCGTGTTGTCCTTGCTGGTGCATATACTGGTTATAGGTGTATTGATAATTGTTTTTGACTTTGTCTGGGGTTTCATAGGCGGATTGTTAGGATTTTCACCCGGATTTATTGTAGGTGTTATTAATCTCGTCTCATTTATAGGCGTGCTTATCTTGACTTTCATATTTAACATCGGCATTATTCGCTATGCGGGGCGCAATGGTGATCATCCACTATTCGAGATCCGCAAGAATTGGCAGTATCTTACCGGAGATTTTTTCCCGATCTTTATAGCGTCAGTTTATACGATTGTTATGGCGGTAATCTTTATCGTGCTGTTTATGACCGTTCAATATGGCATCGTGCAGCTAGAATTATTACCCTTCAATCTACCATCATGGTATATATGGGGCATAGTTGGACTTATCAGTCTATCTGCGATCAGTATTTATACAGTCTATAGCATTTCTTCGAGCTATATCTATGCACAGGCTGGTATTGCAATGGGAGTTGTTTCTACGCCTCCTTCAAAACTCAAAAATTGGAAGGATGCCTGATGAATCGCAATTCTATGACTTTACAAAACATATTTCGTACTATTTTGATTTGTGTTGTATTCATGTTGCTGGCGGGTGTGAGCATCGCACAGGAAGATGAAGGACTTGAAATTGCCCGTCAGCGTATTGCCAATTATGATGCATCGGAAAGTTTCTTGGGTCTCTCCGATCTGGGTCTTGAAACAATCCCTGAAGAATTGTGGGAACTGGAGAATATTGAAATGTTACATCTATCGGGAAATAACCTGACGGAATTACCTCCAGAAATTGGCACTCTCACCAATCTTAGAACTCTAAGCCTCCGTACGAATAGTCTGACGGAATTACCTCCAGAAATCGGTAACCTCACTAACCTTACAACGCTAATGCTTGAGGAAAATAGTCTGACGGAATTACCCTCGGAAATCGGTAATTTAAGCAATCTCCAGATGCTTAACGCAGGTGATAATCTGCTAACCTCTCTCCCTCCAGAAATTGGTAATTTGAGCAACCTCACAACGCTCTCAATCAGCAGAAACGCATTGACGGAATTACCTCCAGAAATTGGTAATTTGAGCAACCTCACAACGCTCTCATTCAGCGGCAACATATTGACGGAATTACCTCCAGAAATTGGTAATTTGAGCAACCTCACAACGCTCTCATTCAGCAGAAATGCATTGACGGAATTACCTCCAGAAATTGGTAATTTGAGCAACCTCCAGATTCTTAACGCAGATGATAATTTGCTAACCTCTCTCCCTCCAGAAATTGGTAATTTGACCAGCATTCAAGAACTGAATCTGGAAGATAATGAAATTACGACACTTCCTGTCGAACTTGCATCTTTACTCCATCTCCTACTTCTCCCTAATAGACCGATAAATCTTCGGGGTAATCCACTTGATTATGAATACGGAAATACATGGGAGTTGTTCTTGATTTTGCGCCCTGATTATGCAGATGACCCAACTGTACACCCAACCTATTTAAGGATACTTAATGTGATTCTTGACATTGTGGCGCGTGACGTGGAACCGGCATCTTTTCACTATAATTATAGTGGCTTGAGTGCTATACCTCCTGAAATTGGTTTGCTTACATCCATTACAAGCCTTCGAATAGAGGGCGGTAATTTTACAGAGTTACCGCCAGAAATCGGTAATCTGACCAATCTGGAAGAGCTTTATATTGGAAATAATCAGCTAACAACTTTACCGCCAGAAATCGGTAATCTGACTGATCTAACTATTATCGATGCACATGGTAATCTGCTAAGAGAACTTCCTGATGAGCTTGGTAATCTTGTAAACCTCCATTCATTAGATTTATCGAACAATCAGATTTCGACAGTTTCAGATAGCTTCAGTAATCTTGTGTCTATTACGAAACTGAATTTCGGTAGTAACCAATTTACAGAGATACCCTCCGTTATTCTTGAGTTGCCAGGTTTCCAACCTCATGTCGGGTTTATTTGCGTGGTTGAATGTGATAGAAGTCGAGGAGCAATTCTAACGTTTGAAAATAATCCGGTTGACTGGTTTGTTGATGGGATTTATACCATTGCACCCTATGCTGATATTGCCCGTTTTGCTCTGCCGGAAAATGAAGAAACGGCAAGTCTGATTGCAACAAGTGAGATTAGCTATTTAGAAACTGTTGCAGATATTGAGAGGGTAGGTGGCGAGGCATTCGGGATTGATATCCCCGCTGAGCTTGATCAACTACCCCCTGAACTTTTTGAATTGACAGAGCTTCAATCTCTATATATTCACTCTATGTTTCCGCAAGATACCACACTTCTATCTGAAATTTCGCTGGAAATTGGTGATTTAGGCAATCTAAGCAGCCTCATCATTACCGATACAGCGATTACCCGTCTTCCCCCGGAAATTGGAGAATTAACTAACCTGGAATTTCTTATACTCAATGGCAATCAACTTGGCAGTCTCCCGCCTGAAATCGGGCAACTGAGCAACCTAGAATTTCTCATCATTGCTGATAATCAATTATCAACATTGCCTGCTGAGGTTGGAAACCTTCAGAACCTGAGAATGCTGTATCTTATGAATAATCAAATTACAGATTTGCCCGATGAATTATGGCAACTTCCTGCTCTGGAGATGCTCGTTCTGAATGGCAACCCGATCTCAGAATTACCACCGGAAATCGAGCAACTCGATTCGCTGCGATACATTGATGTTCGCAATACCAATTTAACGACGTTACCTGTTGAATTAACCTATATTAATGCGTTTATCTATGGCGAGTGTTCGGATATTTATCGTGAACTCAATCAAACAAGGTATAGAGACTCAGCAGATATTGAAAATAACAATAACTATTGTAATTCACTACTGACCGATGGGTTGCCTATGTCTTATGCGGGTCAAGATGCCCGTGATGTGTTTATCACACTACGCCCGGAAGTCGAATATGAATTGAGTTCTAGTTATCAACACGCCCAAAATGTCATCAGCACAGTAAGTGCAAATGACGGTCTTGAGTTACACCTTGAGCGTATTGCTATAATTCCACCCGAACTTTTAACATTGACTCAATTAGAAATCCTCACAATTGAAGGTGGTATAAGCGAACTACCCGAAGGATTTGAGACTTTAAGCAATTTGCGTGTCCTACGTTTCACGGATGCTAATTTCACGGAGTTTCCATTGGCTATTCTGGAGTTGGAAAATCTGGAAACACTGCAAATTAGTGCAAATTTAAGAGAACTGCCGCCAGAAATTTCACAACTGACGCAGTTAACGAGTTTGGATTTATCCGGTAATCAATTTATCAGAGTTCCGCGTGACGTTTATGATCTTCCAAATTTATGCAACCTGGGTTTGGGCGATAATCCGCTTTTGATAGGGCAGGGCTCTCCTGATTTTAGTAATACCTGTAGCTACACGTCCTACAATAATCCGGCATTATTTCCGCTACCATTTTCACGTCAGGCACCGATTGCAATGCTTATTGTTGCGATTTATGTGGGGGCATTGTGGTGGAGTCGCCGGGATGAAATTTCGTTTGGAGATGAATCAGAAGCGGCTTAAACATCCTGAGCGGATGGAGTTGTCATTCTCGCTATCAGGGCAGCCCCTTGGAGAGTGGCATCTTCATCATATTTTGAGCGTTGAACCATTGTTTGTACAAGATGAGAGCCGCTGGATTCAGCAAATGCTTCTGAAAAATTTTTCCACCATAAGTCTCCGGTATGGGCGAAGCGTCCGCCAACAACAACCAGTTCGGGGTCAAGCAGATTCATCACGGGATTAAGGACAGACCCTAGAATTCGTGCGCCATCCCGTATCACGCGGATTGCTAAATGATCGCCCTGACGCGCATACTGAATCATTTCATCTATCGTGGGAGTGCGATGCTTGCGGGAACGCATATTATATTCGGCAGCAATTCCCTGTCCCGATGCCCGTTGACCGAGTGTAATCGCTTTTGTGCCCATCCATCCGGCAACGAGAGAGCCGATTTCACCTGCATTTGAGTGAATCCCGCGCCAGATTTCACCATGCTGGACAATTGCGCCATTCAGATCATCATCAACAAAGACATAAAAAATACTTTCGGCACCCTGTCCCACACCCTGACGTGCTTCCAGCAATGCCATTGCATTAACATCATTTTCGATAGTCACAGGATGTTCAAATTCACCCTGAAGAAGTTGCACTAAATCCATATTTTCTAATTGGGGGATTTTATCAGACCGTAGAATTGTTCTATTATTACGATGAATGGGAGCAGCTATCGAAATACCGATGCCATTCACCGTTTTGCCCGATGTCTCTGTGAGTACCTGTTTAATCAGAGTGATGAGGGTATGCAAAATAATTTCGCGTGGCTCGGATACGGGATTGGGCAGGGCATTAACAGATGATAATCCACCATCGGCATCAATCAGTGCGCCTATAATTCGAGTTGCTTCAATTGTAATGGCTACAGTGACCATTGATTCAGAGTGTTTAGCAGGCATGATTGTTTTCATGTAAGAGCATCTGTTATATTGATTAGATTATAGCACGCATTAAGAGATACACATCCAGAAGCCTATAAATTCATGGAATATCCTAACAATCTAACATAATCACAACCTGCTATAGACCGATTTGTATATTTTTGTGAGGTAATTATGCCCGAAGAATTTTTACCCTGTACACTGCATAAAATATCCGACCATGTCTGGTGGTTTACGCCTGAATCACGTACAGATAGACCCTCACTCTGTGCGGTTGTTGGAGAAAAGGGAGTGGTGTGGCTAGATATTGGCGCATCACCGGCACATACCCATCAATTTCTCGGGGAATTATCGCAACAGGGCATTGATTCGCCGGATTATGCTGTCCTGAGCCACTGGCATTGGGATCATGTTTTCGGGATAGATGCGATAGATTGCCCTGTAATTGCTCAGGAAGAAACTGCGAAAAATATTAAACGTATGATGCAACTCGATTACGGTGATGATAATCTTCCGAACCTCATTAAACAGGGGCATGAGGTCGAATTTACCCGCGAACATATGGTCATCGAACTCAATAATGTGCAACGGCAAAATCTTGTCCTGCGCGAACCGGACATCACATTTTCACAATCTATGACAATCAATCTGGGCGATGTTAGCTGTGATATTCAACATGTTGGTGGCGACCATGCATCAGATTCGACCGTGATTCACATCCCGGAAGATGGCGTGTTATTCCTGAGTGATTGTTTTTACTACACGGTCTATCAGTTGCCACAACATTATACAGAAGCAAAGATTTTGCCCCTGATTGACAAATTGGAATCCTTCGATGCAACGCAATACATCATGGGACACGCGAACATGATTTTCGCTAAAGAAGATATGCAACAGGAATTTAATTTGCTGCGCTCAAGTTATCGCTTACTGGCAGAGCACGGACAGGATAATTTAGAGGCAATCAAAGCAGAGTTATATCGCAACTTTGATAGTGAAGAAGTCGATGAAACACTGGAGTCCGTAGTAGCAGGACTCCAGCTTGTAAATTAGTGTACTTAAATTTTGAAACGTTCGTATTCGTTTTCGGCAGGACGTCCCCATGCTGCCCAAAAATCCCCTGTCGCGGGCTGCATAATTGCCGCACCTGCTGTTTCACTATGGAAGGGCGGAGTAGATTTTACACAGATATGGTCTGCACGGGTCATTTCCATCAGGGCATCGACAGTGACAGGGACAGTGTTAAGATGCTCATAGGCGAGGTCAAGCCGTTTGCGTGAACTTTCCAGTGATTGTTCATGACGTTCGCGTTCGACTTCACGGGTAGTGTCAACAAGACAGTGATTGGTATGCACCAGTGAGCCTTCTTCAAGCGGCGTAACTTCTTTGCGGGTGGACATTGCTTCGACATTGTAGCCTTTGCCGTGCTTGTCCATCAGCATGAAATTATGTGCTCCGGCAAGTTTTGCGTCTGTAATACAGGCAAGGGCGTCCTCGATATTATCCTGCATCAGAACTTTCCGCACGACAAAATTCCAGGTGACACCTACCTGTCCATCGCTACCGAGCAAATTATTGATGCCTATCGCAATACCATGTTCGTTCATGCCGATCATGCCAACACAGCCTGTAATGGTGAACGCGAGGAAATCCGGGGCATTATCGGGCTTTCCATGCAATAAAATCACATGCGGGGTAGCGGTTGCGTGCATATCCCATGTCTGACCATAGAAGCCCTGTCCTCCGGCAGCACTATCGTTACTCACCAGAAATGCGGTACAGTCATCGGCGACCTGTTGCGGAATTTTTGCTTCATATGCCTCGCCAGCACCATAAACCACATCAATGAAATCGGTGAAGCCGTTATTGATGATTAATTTTCCCAACGATAATCCCGTAACTTCGGACATGCCCCGTAATTCATCCATCAGTTCCGGTGAATATGCTTCATGTTCCGCAACACAGGCATCTGCCAGTTCGAGAATCGCTTCCCGCGAGAGATTCCGTCCTGTCCATAGCTCACCCGTACTCAAATGAATACGATCTTCCGTAAATTCATGGATTGCATCGCCGTATTTTTGAGCATGTTGCACGCCCATCTGATGGAAAGAACCGGATACTTCTAAAACACGTAATTTTTCAGCCATAGACGACCATCACTTTTATTCAACATTCTAATTTCTGTCATTGTACTGCATTTCAGGGGGAAGTGTTCAATAGCCAGTTAAAAACCACCGGGCAAAATTTGCACGATGTTGAAAAGCGGGGTATAGTTTATTTATCCTGATCTGGCAAGCGGGGTGTGACGGCAAATCACGCCCCGCTTTGAAAGTCCATCAGGACATCCAATAAATCCAGTATAGCTTGCCGAATTTGACCTGAACAGTCTGTGGGATAGTTCGAGTTTGCTATGCGATGTGCAGGGACATTGCCTTTTTTAGCGACGGGCGATGTCAGACTCATGATCTGATGGACTTTTTGCTATGGCAGGACAGAGCGCACTCACATAGTCCGCACAAATTTTGTATATGGTATACGAATGTGAAACACTAAAACCGGGGTGCTATAAATGTTCTGTGTGGATGCGTTTCGCGTGCCGGAGAGTATATTTTGCCGATATGCTCTCCGGAATGAATGTTTTAATGCTCAAGAATGTAGGTGCTTTTCAGAGGGAAGAATACTTTGACATCTTCGCCAACTTCCGGCTCAAAGAGAACATCTTTGTAATCGACATTTTGAATGCGAACGACAATTTCATTATCTCCCGCAATGCGTACCAGATAACGGGTGTCTGTCCCGATATAGTTGGATTCGATGATTGTTCCGTCTAAAAATGTGATTTGATTGTCCGGCGAAAAAGGATTCTCTGCGTCTTTTGGCAAGAATGCGATGCGTTCCGGGCGAATTGGAATGGTAACATTATCGCTCAAAATGGGTCTATCATCCGGTAATTGTGCTTGAATGACAACACCATCCTGTAAGCGAACCTGTCCGACACCCTCATTGGACGATTCGAGTGTGCCTCTGATGAAGTTTGTTTCACCGATGAAATCCGCTACAAAACGGGTTGCCGGTTTTTCATAAACTTCACGCGGTGAGCCAATTTGCAGAACGTTACCCCCGTGCATCACAGCGATACGGTCAGCCATCGTCATCGCTTCTTCCTGATCGTGAGTTACATAAATAAAGGTGATTCCGACCTGTTGCTGCATTGATTTCAATTCGAATTGCATTTGCTTGCGTAATTTGAGATCAAGTGCGCCGAGGGGTTCATCCAGCAGAAGCACAGCAGGGCGTTTAACCAGCGCACGGGCAAGCGCGACACGTTGTTGTTGCCCGCCGGAGAGTTGTGCCGGACGACGATTCTCTACACCGGGGAGTTGTACCAGTTCCAGCGCTTCCATTGCCCGTTCCACACAGACTTTGCGGGGTAATTTTTCCATCTGCAAGCCAAACATCACATTCTGTAAGACCGTCATATGCGGGAAGAGGGCATAATCTTGGAAAACAGTGTTCACAGGGCGATGAAACGGGGGAATGCCCTGAACAGGTCGATCACGAATGAGGATTTCGCCGGAGGTCGGTTGTTCGAATCCCGCAATCATACGAAGTGTCGTGGTTTTGCCGCAACCGGAAGGACCCAGTAGCGCGAAAAATTCACCTTCTTCGATTTGTAGGTCAATATGATCGACAGCGACAAAAGCCTGATTACCACTGCCGAATTGCTTCATTACTTTTTTCAGAACAACATCATATGCCATCTGCGACCCGCCATTTCAATAAGAGCACATTAAATACGAATTGTCTTATTGTAGCGTAATCTCTAGCACTCGCAATCAGTTGCTTTATCCGAAAATCCGGTTATTGAATAGTAAACATTGTCAGTCTGTGTACAGATTCCCCCTCTGTACGGTGCAAAACGGCTTGATGCTTAGGCGATCAACGGAATGACAACTGTGGAGAAGGCTTGTTGCCAGTGTTCAGCATTTTCAGGCACATTGCCGAGCATTTCAAGGATATCCGGTAAAGCATCCCGCATAATTTCTACCGGGACATTGGTGTGCGTGTTGAGAAGTTCGGGAAGAGTATCCGGTGTTTTGACATAAGCCATAACCCAGTTGCAGACCATATAACCGCTTAGTGGAAATTCTTCCAGTTCATATTTTTTCCGATAATGTTTAACGAGCGGTGGCAGATTCTCATCCATGTAATGACGTGCTTTTACCATTGTTTTACTCAAAGCCTCGACATTATCATGGATTTGTAGACTTTCATGGCGTGTATTTCACGAGAAGGATGATTCATGAGTTCCGCGATTTCGGCAGCATTTCTCCCGGTGTAACCTGCTAGTAATTGGTCAATCATTACTCTCTCCTTGACAATCAATTAATATAGTCTGCTTAACCCCCTGATATAGAAGTCTTTCAGCATTAGTTTATTTTAATGCAGGTATTTTTCAGAGATAATTAACGTATTAATTTTTGTGTCAGGGGAAATACTGATTTTTTGTATTTTGAGGTGCAATTACTCAAACAATCGCTCAATTTGACTCAGTTTTTGTAATTGTTTACGATCGTGTGAGGGGCGTAACATAGCGGGGGCGCGGCGTTTGTCCATATCCATATCACCGATATAGCCCTGGGTGGTTTTGACATCAGAATGTCCTAAATTATCGCGGATTGCCAGTAAATCCATGCCATTGTCCCATAATAACTTCGCGTAACTGCGGCGGGTATCATGAGGGCGCAATGTTCTCAATTCGCCCTGAATGCTGACAGGATAATTTTTGAGGATATTTTGTACGGCACGCGGTGTCAGACGTGGTGTGAGACGTAGATAAACCTGTTCCGGCGATTTTTTGCCCGGAGCATAGTAGGGCGTGTGACGATCTTTGAATCCACGGAAAACTGCACCGTCCGTGATATTCGTTTGAGTCATCCAGGCATCGACATAAATCAGGCAATCGCTCAACTCACCATAGGGCACAAAACGTTCTTTTGCGCCTTTACCGTCGCGGACATGCACGCCAATTTCATTTGAGACCGTTTGTCGCAGGTCAACCACATTCAGCGCACAGATTTCAGCTTCACGTAATCCGGTTGCCAGCATGATATATATGAGGGCGGTATCGCGTATGCCTTGCAAAGTACGAATCCCCGGCATAGCAATCAAGTTTTCTGCCTGAGATGCTGTGAGACGTACCTGGTCACTGTCGATGCTATCCTGACGGGTTTTCTGTTTGACGAAACGGGTTAAATCGGGATTAAGGGCATCCTGAATATCTTCCATCACTGTGAGATATAGTACCCGTCGGTCAGCTTCACTTTTGTCAGGATAAGCTTTGTCAGCAATCGCACGGATTCGCTGTTTAAAATCAGGATTCTGAATTAACTCACGATACCGCGCACGAATCGTCGAGAGATGCGATTTGATACTGCTGGCAGATAGTCCGCGTTCATCACTCTGGAGATAATGTGTATATTCGACCAGCGCAGGATTTGTCCAGTGATTTCCGGTTGCGTAAAGCCATTCAACATACAATGACAATCGACTGATATGATTCTTGTCGCCCGATTCAGGAACAAGCCACTCATTTCCCATGTGTGATGCACGGAACGCATTTTTGAGGGCATCCTGTCCCTGATAATTTTCCAAGTTTGACTGATAGACATCCAGTTGATTGTCATTACTCATGTGATTGTCTATTCTTCTATCTCAGGAATGAGCATCGGATATAAATCATTGAATGTCCGTGACCCGACATCGTAGATACCAAATCCAGATGCAAACTCCCAGTAGCACCAGGCAAAGTCACGGGATTCAGCCGCTTCACGAACAGTTTCTGTGTATAACAGACGCGATTCCATATCTGCCCGTGAATACGCACCAAATTCTCCCAGAAGAACCGGTATGTCATGTTCTTCACTCCATGCAGCGACATCGTCAAAGGTTGTTTCGACTAATTCAAAATCATCCTCAGAGCCAAATTCTATGCCGAGCCATGCTGATGATCCCTCAGCCCATTCTGCGCCTTGATGTGTAAATTGAAATGGCAGGTAAAAGTGGAACGTTGCAATTAGATTTTCTGTATCGTCCGGTAATTCTAAACCGTCTAGCGAATCCGCTGAATTCCAATTATCTCCGCCGACAATGATTTGACGCTCAGGGTTGGTTTCACGGATTGTAGTGATAAGTTGAGGGTATAATTCATTCCAGAGAGAATTATCCAGAGCGTTATTCGGTTCATTTAACAATTCGAAGTAAACCGTTTCAGGATAATCTGCGAACGATGTTGCGATTTGCATCCAGAGTGCATCCAATCGTTCAAAATGTTCTTCAGGATGTGTCATCATCTCTTCGTAATGATGGACATTTAGAATCACCTGTAAATCAGCATCAAGTGCCCACTCAACAATCTGATGGATACGGTCGAAGAATTCATCATCAATTTCGTAAGGGGCAGATTCATCAGCATGAGCAGACCAGCGAATTGGAATACGCACAGCATCGAATCCGGCATCAGAAATTGTTTCCATATAAAATTCCTGTACCCGCAAACCCCATTCGCCTTCTACCGGAGCTTCCAGCATGTTTCCAAGATTAATGCAGCGATTGAATAGTGAGGATTCTTCCTGTGCTATTGCAGTAAATGTAGAGAGAATCAAAAAAGATAATATTATCAGGCGTATCCGCATCGAAAGCTCCATATCAGCCAGGTAAATACATTTCGTATACTGGCTATTATACGAAATGTAAAACGCAATATCAAGCAGGAATAATCGCGTCCGGGACAGTCATTAAATATTCAGGGGAACGATCTGCTGTGTGAATGATTTCACATTCCTCACAGTGCCAGATATTTTCGCTGGAACAACCAGAATGATATGTTTCCCATCCTGTTTTAACCGTCGCACCAGTAAATTCTCGGGCTGATTAAACTTACCGTCGGAAATCACAATTGTCCGCTTTGTTGATTGTGCAAGTGCATATCGCAGACACAGGTTGACATCCGTACCGCCCGACGTATCGACCTGCCCTGTTCGTAATTCTCTGACGGTGAGAGGGCGTATTTCGGTTGAGAATTGATGCAGGATAATATCTCCCTCAAAAAATTGCTTATACAACATATGCAAAATGTGTAGAGTCGTCGGGATATATTTTGCGAAGCTAGATGAAACATCCAGAAGAATTGGTATCGGTTCTTTGCGGGGTGTAAATGTTCTCCAGAGTAAATTTTGCTGATATAGCTTCATTTTCGCGAATCCCATTCGATCACGGTAATTGGGATGCACACTGACTCCGGTACTGCTCACTGTATCGTGTACACTACTGCGGTGTTCATGATGTACCGCATGACGAATTACATTTTTCAGCACCTGAATAGTGCTATCAGGCGGCTTTTTAGCTACACCGTATCGGCGGCGTCTGAGTAAACTGCCTCTACCCGCACCGGAATTCATGCCACCCGGAGCATCATCACCCGCGTCGCCCGGATAATCATGATTTCCCAGCAACATTGGATCTGCCCCGCTTTCAAATTTTATAGCGTTCTGTGCCTCCGTTGCACCAACAGGCTCTTCTTCATCAGGCAACTCCCCTGACGATACACCCTGATGAATACTTCGAGTTTCCTCCGAAGAGTGTCCCTCACGATGGTCATGAGAAGACGGGTTGCCATTGCCGGATTTGTTAGATTGAGACTCCTGCTTCTCATCCTCATTCTGCTGATTGTTATTTTGCTGTTTTTCTTTGTGTTCTTGCTCAATCATTATTAGCAATTCAATGATGCGCTCTACACTGATATTGACGGATGGGTCTCTATCCGGCGGATATAACTCACACATCAGTTTGAGAAGCGTTCCATTCATTCCGGTGGAAGCCAATGCTGCGGGGTCGTACCACCAGTCCGGTGGACGTAAAACAAGTTCGGGAAAGGTGTATTCATCGTATATCACCCGTGATAAGTCATTTTCGCGGGGAATGAAGCGGGCTAACATACTGTTTACCAGCGCATCAAATGCAAGATTGTACAGGCGACGCGGGATAGCTTCATCCATCACATAACTATGATGGGCAAGTGTAAGATGATGAAGCTCATGTAACAACAAATACAGGAGGAATCGCGGATCCGGGCAATGTTCCTCGACAAATGCCCTGTTGACCAGCAATTTATAAGTTGAATCTTCTAGCATAACGGCTGCTGTCCCGACATATGGACTCCATTCAAAGCCACGCTCAAGCGCAAGCAACACATGATGTTCAAGCGTAAAATCGCTAGACCAGTCCTTGAAAATGGCTTTATATAGAGTGACAGTGTCGTTGAGCCAATCATGTTCCATTGAACTCTTCCTTCCCTAAAAAGCCTGTCGCACAGACCAGCGATACTAGCTCAGGGTCATCGCTATATAATTCTTTCGATTGTGAAATTCGGTGAAAATCAAATGGTGTATCTGCAAAAAGTACATCTCCCTGTACCCGCCCGAGTACATTCATCATCATGAACATGTCGATTGACTGCAAAACCCGCACTGTGCGCTTATCGGCAACAGGTTCATTATCGTAGTCAAAATATTCTTCATCATCATCGTAGTAATACTCATCCTCATAATCGCTATCTTTTTCATCGGTTTGGACACGCTCAAACCCTGGATTCAAGCGATGTTTTGCTAACCGATTTAAATTGCCGGGCAAAGTAAAAAGCAGTCTTGCGCCGCGTATGCCCTGTTCCTGCCAGAGTTGATCGAGATACGATGAGATAATTTCCTGCTTTTCTGTATCAATTTGAGACAAATATTGATTAAGGGACATCGCATCCCCGGTTGATAGATCAAGTGTAGCAAACGCCTGCGGTAACCATAGAGATGTACTAAAGCTCACGATTGTCGTTTCAAGTGGCGCAACCTGTATTGTTGTTGAAACTGTGCGAGGAGTGGGGCGTGAGCCACCAAATTGACTGCTGCTTGACGATGTCTTGTCATCGTCTTTTTTGCTACTGCTTCCAAATCGACTGCCGAAACGACTACCTGATGATTTTTTGTCGTCGGAAGAACTGCTACCACCTCCAAATCGACTGCTTGACGATGCCTTATCATCAGATTTGCTAAGACTACCGAATCGACTGCTTAAAGACTTGTCATCGTCTTTTTTGCTACTGCTTCCAAATCGACCGCCGAAACGACTACCTGACGATGCCTTGTCGTCGGAAGAACTGCTACTACTTCCCGGACGTTTGCTTGTATTGTCGGTCATTATCTGCTTCCTTCATTTCAATTTTTGTGAAACATTCTTTGATAATCTGCTTGAATCAGCTATCAGGCGGATGCTTGATCCATCCATTGCTCTAACTGTTTGACATCTTCGTGCCAGTCATGTTGATTGTTCCATAAATCAGGCTTATGAACGAGATAGTTATGGATATACCAGTAGCGGTCATCGTTCTTTGCGTTGTAACGATCTTCCAGAAAATTCAGGATCGTATTCCATTGTTTTGTATTGGAATTCAGAATTTTTACTGACTTTTGACGCGGTTGTATAATCGGTCGAATTAAACGCAGGATGACTTCCCAGCCCGGTACACTGAGGGCTTCGTCACGCATTCCATAGTAGATTGCCAGAGAAATAGCAATTTTCATCGCCTCCGAATTAAGCCCGTTGATCGTGTTTGTCACAATTTTCGTCTTTAGTTCAACATCATTCAGCGCCGCAGCAAGTTGTATTTTTGTGAGTGGATTTTGTTCCGTAAGAATCTCTTTGACGAGTGGATTGCCTTTAAATACGGCTTGCTCCCATGCGAAACTATGGGCTGTCATCAGTACATTTTCGTCGGGGTGATCCGGGGTTGCATACTGTGGCAGACAGTGAAGCAAGGTCAGGGATGCTGCCCCTTCAAGGTCGTTAACAGTGGTTGTTTCACGTTCTTCAAGCAATTCGTTGGCGGTGGCAAGAGCAATAATGGCATCAACTAATTTCGCTGCACGCCGACCACTGATATAAACCTTGTCTTTGAGCCGGTTGACCAGGTGTTGAACATATTGCAGGACAACATCTTGATGCTCATCCCAGATAATTATTATACGTTCCCTGCCATTGTCTATCAAAGAACGAAGTAAGTGCTTAACTCCGGGGTCAATCGGGTATTCAAGTACCTGCGGACGACCATCCCGCAACAAATTCATTTGATCTTCGCCCATCCCGTAGAAATCAGGCATCTGGATTATCGCCATCCAACGATCACGAAAGGCAGGATCAAGTTCTTGCACACCCATGTAATGCAACTCATTATCATCGTTACCATAATTCTGATTCATTGCCCCCCAGCAATGAGCCAATTCTGTCAACGGGATGCCATTGACTGTTCCTTCATGGACGATTGAGAACATTTTGTTTGCCGTATCTGCACGACAACGGTTGACCTCATCGAAGAAGATAAACTGTGCATTCCAGAGTGTATTCGGCGTTTGCAGGTAGTTTAAATGAGTGCCAGCTTCATCGGGGACAGGAATACCGATAATGTCATCGTAGTTGATGAGTGCAGCGTTATAGTGGCGGAATTCCATCTCCAGTGCTTTTGCGATACGTGATACCAGATGAGATTTTGCTGTACCGTGTGCGCCGATAAATAGAAGAGGCTGTTCTGTAATAAGCGCCCCGAGAATAATGCTCTCTTTCTCATCAAGTCCATAGATATGGAGCTGGCGTAAAAAATCTAGCATAACTAATCCTTTCCATTCCCGTCGTTCATTTTCATAATCAAGTATTCACTATTAACTGCCCTTTTGGAAATACGGCAAAATACCCAAAAAGCAGGATGTGTCGAACCGCTACTCTTAAAGATTAAAAGAATACTTTCACAAGAGCCTCACGGCTTGCATTTGTGTTAAATCTCGGGCGGGGCTTGCGTGTGAGAGGAAATGTGCTCTGTGTAATGACTATCCTCGCACAGGATTTTAAATTCAGGGGAATATAAAAAGCCCTCTGCAATAAAAGCAAAGGGCTTCCATGTTTAGCGTCAAATACTATTCACCACCGACTGCAATTACTACGGTCTGACCATATGCTGATGTTACAATGAAGCGTTCATCTTCACTGATACTAATCGCATTAGCACGACCATCAATTCCTGTTTCGATTGATCTAAGTCGTCTTCCTGTTTCAGCATCAAAGAATACGACTACGTTGTATGCGACACCAACAACAATCGAGTCATCCGCCATAAACGTCAGGTAGCCGATTGATTCAAGCATCATAGCATCATAACCATATACAATCTCATCATTTTCCAGATCATACATAGCGATGTAAAGGATACCGTTTGAATCGTGGTTGTAAAAGATGTGACTATTATCCGAAGAAAATGCTGCATCGGAGATGTAATTGCTTTCTTCAATCGTATACAGTATCTCACCTGTAGCAGTATCAACTACTGTTAAGGTTTGCATGTCAGAGTACGGAGGTGCAATCAGAGCGACCATTGAACCATCATTGCTAATCGCTGCTGCGCGGGAATAATCACTTGTAAATTCACTGATGGCTTCTCCGGTGCTGAGATCATAGAGTGTGTAGTCTGTTGTCTCAGAATCATTATTGCCAGATGCCAGCAAAAGATTCCCGTCATCATTAAAGCGGAACTCATTCACATTTTCACCTAAACCGGAGAGCGTAATACCATCCAGAACTTCGCCTTCCGGTGAAATGACTGTCAATGTATCCGTACTGTTTGTTCCGATGATATTGCCGTCCGGGTCGATTGCCATTGTCCAGGCATCTTCATAAACCAGAGCGACTGACTCCCCTGTTGATAAGTCCCAGATTTGTACAAAGTCATCTACTTCATCATAACCTGTTGCTGCAACGAAATTACCATCACTGCTAATAAGCGAATCAAATGTTTCTGCCCATTCATCTTCAGATGCCAGTTGTGGTGTCATTACAACCGATGCGCCGGAGACATTTTCGGTTGTAATAGGCGCGGCAGAACTCAAATCAACAGGTTCGGCTCCGGCATATACCAGGGATTCCAGAATTGCATAAAATGTATCTTCAACACCTTCAATCTGATCGAGAGGACCGGCAAGCTGTGCCAGCAGTAATCCTAAATCAGTCTCCATAGCCACAGCGAGGAAATTATCAAAACCTGCTTCTGCCAGAACAATAGCGGAGGTTTTTCCTCCCAGGTCACGAACTTCGATCTCGCCGAATTCCATTTCATCGTCACCTGTAGCATCCATGACAGTCGTCAATGCAACTTCTGCCCCATCATCCGCAGAAATTCCCAGCTGTTAACTTATTTCATCCGTGAGAAAGAAGAATTGGATTTCTACATCGGGGAATTCATTAACGACTGGCTCAGTTGGATATATAGAAATGCCATCCGATTCGGCATATACTTCCCATCCGTCAGGATAATCAAAGGTCAACTGACGGTCAAAGCTGGTGAAGGTTTGAGAGAGTTCGATTTCTTCCTGTGCAAATGACGGAAGAACAGCCAGTACCAGACTGCACAAGGTGAGCAGCAATGTAAAACGTTTTTTCATGATATTTGTCCCTTAATCATGTTAAACAATATGGATTTGTATGAAATATCACTTTCTATTACGAAAGCACCTTTCATAAAACCAATTGTATTGACAATTTCAAGACAAATACGCCAGACCTATAAAAAAATAATAATGATTCTTGTTTTCGGAGATAATAGCAAACAGGCGCAGTAAAAACACTACGCCTGTTGAGGTCAAAAAGTTATTGCGAGATCATAAAGGTGTTCAGATGTTCAGCAATTGCATCTGCTGAGTCTGTAATCAAAGCAATATGACGGTCAGGGCGAAGCAGATAATAACCTGTACTATCAGGTGCGGCATAGCTTTCACGGACACGGGCATCACTATCGACAATGACCGACAACTCTGATTCAAAGCCCTGTGAAGCAACCAGGCAAGCTGTGAGTGGATATGCTAATGACAGGTTAGCAACGGTTTCTTCTGCTGTTTCAACAGTCGCATCATCCAGTTCTTCCGGCAATACAACCAGCAATGTGAAGCCTGTTTTATCAATGTATTGATAAAGTGTCTCATCACCATCTAATTGAACATTCGGAGCACGGTCGCCATCAACCAGAGGTGAGTTGCCTTCAGGATTACGATAGGTATAAGAAATCCCCGCAATCTGATTCGCTGCACGGTAATTCCAGTCCGGTGCTTGCATCAACTGCAAACGTTCTTCCATTCCACGCCCATGCGCCATAATAATGTCATGAAGATATTGTGTTCCCTCGTGCATTTGCTTTGCAACAGGCAAACGTTCGAGACCGTAACTATCTAAGATAGAAGGATTTGCCTGTCGTTTGACGACCAGCGCCAGCTTCCATGCCAGGTTAAAGGCATCCTGCATCGAAACATTCATGCCCTGCCCTCCTGCGGGAGAATTAACATGTGCCGAATCCCCTGCCAGGAAAATATTGTTCACACGGAAGTTATCTGTTTTGCGACGTGAAATACGGAAAATGGTCGTCCATTCCGGTTCAGATAAAGTCACAGCACCGTTGAAGTGCATATCGACAACACGCTGGAAATCATCCCGTGCTGTTTCAGTGGTTGCACCCTGCCCGGTATCGCTGATGAGAACACGGTAATTGTCCCCGGGTAATTTTGTTACCAGCAGCATATGATCCCGGTTGACGAAATAATAAATCGCATCATCTGAATGCGGGAAGCCATCGACAGCCACATCCATCATTTTCATTTCACCCGCATATTCATGTCCATCAAATGGTAGATTCAGATTTTTACGCACGACACTACCGATACCATCACAGCCAATCAACCAATCAACTTTGAGATTTTCGGTTTCATCAGTTTCAAGGTTTGTCAGTTGGACGTTGACAGTATTTTCATCTACCTGCTCTACAGAATCGAGTTGGGTCATCCATTCAATTTTGCCGCCGAGACGCTCAAGATGGTTACGGAGAATCGCTTCTGTATCCTGTTGATTGATGATGAGAACAAATTTGTAGAGACTATCTAATTCACGGAAATTCACCCCTGCCGGTTTGTCTTTCCCTGCAAAATAGTAATCCATTGCATAGGATTCATGCCCTTTTTCCTGAAATTCTTCTGCCAGACCAAGTTTGTCCAGTAATTCGAGGGTACGTGCGTGGATGGTAAATGAGCGTGAGGTTTCTACAGGTTTTTCAAGACGGTCAATGAGACGGCATGGCACACCCATTGAAATCAATTCACATGCCATAATTAACCCGGTGGGTCCTGCCCCGACAATTAGCACAGTATCAGTCATTTTATCCCCTTCATAATTAGAGCTAAATACGATAATTACTTAATATTACGTTTGGTTACATCATTATTAGTGAAGTTCACTTGAACAATTGCTTATGATATTACAATTGTGGAGGATAACAATGCTTTCTTGCCTGTTTATCTAATCCTGATTCAATTTGATATAAGTTTTTGATACTTTTTTGTCGATGATTTGATATTATTTTTTATAACTTTTTGATGTAACTTTCCAGGCAATCATGAGTTCTAATTAATGTGGGTTTATTAAATAGATAGGGGCAAATTGTTATGAGTGATGATAACCGCGACCGCAAACTCCAGACCGGCGACCTTAGAAATACAAAATACGGCGAAACATGGGCAGCATCCGAAGGTGAGTCCATTTCACAAACGATGTCCGAAATTTTGCGGGCAGCAATGCAAGATGGGACAAAAACAGGAAAACGTGCTGTACTATTTTATCTGGCGGGACAACCCGACCCGATTGTCGTTAGCGAAGTGGAAGTCATACGTATCGGACGCTCGGATGGGATTACAGAGCCTACCATTGATCTGAATCAATATAATGGTGCGGTGCTGGGCGTATCCCGTAATCATGCCGAGATTGTTTATAATGATGGACAATACTTCATTAAGGATGTAGGAAGTCGTAACGGTACTTACGTTAATGAAGAAAAAATCCCGCACTATAAACAGATGCCTCTGAAAGACGCAGACCAGCTAAGATTGGGGCATTTCTCAATCATTGTGAGATTTAGCAAAAAATCTTAATTTCAGGTATGAAAATTCGTACTATCTTGCATTTGACTTAATTCAAATTGTAATTTATTTTTATCTTAATTAATCTATTCGTAGATCACCATCGCTGAGAAAGTCATGCTCTAAATGGATGAGCCACAAAAGCCGGATACTGTGCCGGAGAACGAAATTCAGACCAATCGACTGGATACAGGTAAATTTAATCCTGAAATCAGAGAGAAAATTGAATCTTTACGCCAGACGTATCGTTCCGGTGAGCGTAAGCTATCCCTATTTTTCCCGAATCAGAAAGAACCAACAGTTCTCGAACTATCGGGGACAATTACCCTCGGGCGGACTGATTTAGCGGCTGGCATTCATCCAACCATTGATTTGACACCACATAACGGGGCATTGCTGGGTGTATCCCGTTTTCATGCTGAGATTACCCTGGTGAGTGGCAAATTCCATGTTAAAGATATGGGCAGCACCAATGGAACTCGCATCAACGACAATAAAATCCCCCCCTATCGTCTGATTCCATTCAAAACTGGTGATATTATTCGCCTGGGACATCTTAACATTATTATTGGCTGAAGGCTTAATCAGCCAGCACAAATTCTCTGAATTGAGTCAGTGAAAACTCCCCTGCCATACGATTCTGTTCAATACCATTTTCAAAACGAATTAAAGTTGGAATCCCCCGCAACTGATAGTTTTGCGCTAATTTTGCACCGGGACTTTCGAGAAATATCTTCTTCACTTCTACAGTCAGTTCGCTTTCCATATTGTCCAGCCATTCTGCAACAGTCTGGCATACCACACAGTCTGCACCATAAAAATCAACGACAATAGTTGCCCCGCTATTCAGTACGTCTGCCTCGAATTGTTCTTCTGTAATCTCATTAATTTTGCTCACCATAACCCCTATTCACTAATTTTCTATCTCAGGTTACGGGGTATCGGGCAAAATTGTTCAATTCAGCGTAGAAGCAAATCTGGCGTTACTTCAGCTATTGAACGGCAACCACAGAGCGCCATTGCGGAATCAAATTCGGCTATGATAAGGTCGAGCGCTAATTCCACGCCTGCCTGACCATTATACGCCAGTGCCCACATCATCGGACGCCCGATTAGTACCGCTTTCGCACCCATCGCGAGAGCTTTAATGATGTCTGTGCCCCTTCGTATACCGCCATCCAGCAAAACATCTGCCTGACCGTTCACAGCATCAACGACTTCTTGCAAAACATCAATGGTTGCCGGAGCAGTATCGAGTTGCCGCCCCCCGTGATTGGAAACAACAATACCATCTGCTCCATGTTCGATTGCGATTTGTGCATCATCACCCCGTAAAATACCTTTGACCAGTACAGGCATATTTGTGATGGTCTTAAGCCAGTCAATCACTGTCCAATCCAGCCCGGAATCCCATAATTTTGCGATATAGGCATTTAAAGCTGAATCGCCGGATACTGCCTGAACATTTGCCAGTTCATCGTTCATGAGATTTGCGGCAGTATAGCCATCCGGTAAATAGAAGCTATTGCGAATATCAGCTTCACGACGTCCTGCAACAGGGACATCGACCGTCACAACCAGCGCTTCATAACCTGCATCTTCCGCCCGTTTGACCAATCTCTCTGTTACCTGACGGTCTTTATAGACATAAAGCTGAAACCATCGTTTGCCGTTTGCAGCCGATGCCACGTCTTCTATTGTGTGATTGGCGGCGGTACTCAAAATCATGGGGATTTGTTTATTTGTCGCGGCGCGGATCATCGCCAGTTCACCATCTTCATGCGCCAGTTTCATGAATGCCATCGGCGCAATCATAATTGGATGAGATAGCTTTTGCCCCACCACCGTGACCGATGTATCACGGTCTGCTACACCAACCAACATACGCGGACGTAATTTGATGCGGTTGAATGCCTCGCGATTATCTTTCAGTGTAACTTCGTCATCACTGCCACCGACATAATAGCCATAGACCATTTTTTGTAGCTTGTTTTTTGCAAATGTTTCAAATTCAAGTAGATTTAGTGGTGTTGTCATAGAGTGTTTCCTTCTCAAATATTATAGAAATGCCAATTCTGTCGTAAGATTTAATGAATATGATACAATCAAGAAAAATTATTGTCAGGATTTTACAATGGAAAAAACTGTTAGATTATTTGCCACACTCCGCGATATTGCCGGACAGAAAGAGATTACCGTTCCTTTTGAAGATGGTCAAACGGTACGTGATTTTATTGCTACGATTTATAGTTTGATGCCGGAATTGGGTCAGGAAATTGTTGATGAAAACGGTGAGCTAACAGGTCTGGTGCATGTGATGGTACATGGACGTAATATTCACTGGCTCGACGGCATGGATACAACCATTAAAGCCAGTGACCAGCTTGTCTTGATGCCACCGTCTGCTGGAGGTTAAATCGTGCGTTATGAGATGGAATTACGCAATGTCCCGCGCTTTCGTGTGATGGAATATCTGATTGAAGCCGGTGGTGAAGAAAATGGCGAGTTAGCAGTCACCGGAGATGGGTGGAAAGCCTGGCTGGAAGAACTTGAGCCCGTCAAAATTATTACGATGACTGTTCGACGTGATATGCTCATCATTGAAGGCGACGACGATGCAGCAGTCGATGAGGTACATGCCTTCATGCGGCGAAAAACAATGCGTGGTGGTGGCTAGGGAATATCATGACACTCTCACATGAGGATATTGAATTCTACATTGAGATGACCTCTGATGAGGATATAGCAAATCAGCGTGATGCTTATCGTGAACTAAGTGATTATCTCTATTCTGTGATGCAGAGTAATCCGATTGTTCTTCTTGAAGAGCAAACAGAGGCGCTTGTAAGAGGTTTATCCTCACCCGATGATGAAATCCGTTACCTGAGTTTCGGCACACTCTATGATTTAGAGGTAGAATGCCGTGCCGAGACAGATTATCACTACATTGTTGAGAAATTAGAAGATAGTGATGAGCGCAATCGTATCACAGCATTACGCTGGATGGGACAGTGCCAGCTTGAATCTGACATCGAAAAAGTGCTGGAACTTATCAAAAATACAGATGAATCCGACAAAATTAGAATGGAAGCACTCAAAGCACTCCGTTATCAATGTCGCTTTCAAAATGACTTGAGCAAACAGGTTCTCTATTTGCTCAAAGATGCGTTCAGGATTGTCAATCAAATATTGTTAGATTCCTCCCCTTCTGTGCGTGCAATGGCAACAGTAACGATGTCTTCATTGATACAAGCACCGCAAGCATACTTTAAATCATCACTTGATATTCAAGCCAAAAAACGACAGGCGGCAATTGATACAATGCTCGATATGTTAAACGACCCGCATGAAGAGGTTCGTTTTCAGACTGCCGCTGCGATTGCGTATCTTCATGAAGAAGTGCTGATGCAACATATTGTGCCCCTGTTGAACGACGAATCGACCAGAGTCATCCGGTCTGTTTGTCATGTTATAGGCTATGTCAAATATCAACCAGCCGTGCCGTTACTCATCCTGATGCTTGATTCAGACGATGTACAGATACGGCTTTCTGCATTAGGTGCATTAAATCAGCTATTGAGCAAGAAAAAAATGCAACCCTATCTCGAAAAAGCGCTGGAAGACGAAAGTTACAGCATCAGTCATTATGCCCGCGATGCCTTAGGTATCAGGCGGGATATTTAATCTTTCTACTTTTGAAAGCGTGCTAATTTTTTCGGATTGCGAATTGCTCTCAATTGCTGGATGCCATCTTCATTCGCATCCATTGTGAATAGAATCACTGCTTGATTTTGATTGTAGGCAATTAATCCAACCTGATTATTGACTGTGACCTTTTCAAAATGTGCATATTTCAAGCCATGTGCGAAGATACCATTCAAGAATCTTGCGGCATGGTCGCGCCCGTTTAGAGGACGGGTTGCGGCTGTCACTTCACCACCACCATCAACTGTTACGACAATTTCGGATGCTAAAATTGATTCCAGTTGATTGATGTTTCCTGTTTGACAGGCTAACAAGAATTGGTCAAATAAGACATGATGCTGTGCTTCATCATAATCATAGCGCGGACGATTATCGGTGAGATGCTTTTTCGCTCTGCTGAATAATTGACGACAGGCAGATTCTTCTTTGTTGATGATTTTTGCGATTTCACCATAAGGATAGTCAAATACTTCGCGAAGCAGAAAGACTGCCCTTTCTGCCGGAGAGAGCGACTCAAGCAGGAGCATAAATGCCATCGAAACAGAATCCATTCGTTCAACTGCCTTATCGGGTTCAAGTGTATGCTGATTTTTCGTTAAGACGGGTTCGGGTAACCAGGGACCAATATACACCTCACGCTGTTGGCGTGCCGATTTCAGATAATCGAGACAGAGACGTGTTGTCACCTGGCTGAAAAATGCTTTTGGATGTTTGATGCTCTCCGGTGCGGTATCACGGATACGCAAAAATGTTTCCTGCACGATGTCCTCTGCTTCGGCAACTGTCCCGAGCATCCGGTAGGCTATCGAAAATAGAAGTGAGCGATGTTGTTCGAAGGTTTGTATCATGATAAGTTACCTCAATCAGGGGATACCTCAGCATCCCCTTCTATCTCATGTTATTTTACTGCTTGTGCATAGCGTTGCTGTAGATAATCTTTCCATGTGATACTACCAACAGCAATTTCAGGATTGGTGTTGTAGCCATTCACAAAACCATCTCCGAAAGCATTGAAAAATGGCAAATCATTGTCTGTGTCGTTTGCGGGTTTGATGGTTTTGTCGATATTTTGTGCCTGTAACCAATGCGGTACAAGCTCCGCGAGTGTTAAAATCTGTGTGCCTGCGATTTCCTGCAAGCGACCTGTTTCTCTGGCTTCGATAATGTAGGGTGCGAGATGAACCGCAGCATCTTTTTCGCTCATTGCCTGAAATTGGACATCAAGCGGAACAGCCAGTTCATCGGATTGTGCTTCATTTAATGGTGACAGCAGATAATCAACGAAATAGTAGAACTGTGCGATGCGGCTAATCAGATACGGAATACCGGATTCTGCAACAACGAGTTCCGCACCGAGCTTGTACTGATAATAGGGAAACATCACCCGGTCTATGCCGATAATCGAGATATGCAGCACATATTGGATACCCTGCTGCTTCGCCTGTGCCAGGAAATTGCGAGTTCCAACAATATCGACTTCATAAGTATTTTCCAGTGGACTACTCATACAATTGACGACGGTATGTACACCATCTAATGCTGCTTCAATGCCCTCGCCTGTTAAGACATCTGCCTGTGCCCATTCGAGATTATCCGCTAAATTATCCGGTTGCGGATTACGCGACATCACCCGGACAGTTTGCCCTTTTTCCAGCAATGTTTGTACAATGCTGCTTCCGAAATAGCCATCACCACCTGTTACGAGAATGCGTTTCATGTTGTTTCGTCCTTTGTTGTTTTGTCTGTTCACACATAGGACGAATATGCATCTCATTTTGTGACATGGATTCAAAAATTCAGTAGATTTCGTAGACCGGATGTCATATTTTCCAGCGCATCCCGGTTAGCTTGATACAAAACATAATAACTGCTGCGTTTGCCTGTGACCCATCCACCATCCTGCAAAATTTTGAGATGTTTTGAAATTGCAGCATCCGATAAACCAATAATTTTAGCAATTTCGCCTGTTGAGCGTTCTTTTTGAGCCAGTAATTGCAAAATCTGTAAGCGGGTCGCATCACCGGGACCCCGTAACATCCGTAAGAGGTTTTCCGGCGGCATAGGAGAACGTGCCTCCTGCTGAATTTCGGGGATGGGATAGGTAATTGAGAGTGTGATGTCTTTATCTTCATCACGGGTAATGATGCGGAATACCGTGCCTGGATAGAGAAAATAAGACGGGACAAGATGTATTGTATTGTCAGGATTAAAGTGTAGTTCTTCCCCTCCGGTATTAGAGACGAATGTGACCGATTGCGCTTCATAGTCGATATAAGTACGGGGTGTGAGTTTTTCCAGTGCCGATAAAATTCCGTGACGGTAGAGATTTTGTCCACGTCGATGAATTTCATTGAGAAAATAACTTTCCCACTCTGTCCAGAAATCGCAGAAAATCAATTGCCAGTAGCGCTCAATCAGATCAACAAAACGCTGTTTCACGCGATGGCTATCTGACAATATGTCGGTGATAATTGCTTCTGATTCAGGGTAATAAGTTTGAAGCCATTGCCGCGCTCTATTTTGTTGTGCTTCTGACTCTCGAAATTCTTCCAGATGGCACATTTTACTGTAAACACGCTTGCCGCCGGGTACTTCTGCATTAACGGCAATGGTAATGATCGCTGAGGCAAAATCCTCTGATGATTCTCGCTTAAAATCAGCAAGTTCCAGTTCAAATGATGGGGTTTCGACACTATCAGCCTTCCAGATAAGCCACAATCCCCCGCGAATTAATGCCCTGAAATAGCGCCTTTCCACATGAAAATCATCCGGCAATTGCTTGATAACATCCAGAGCCCATGTAATATGCAAAGGATGCTCTTTTATGTTATCCAACACCAGCAAGCTCAGTAACAACTCATGCAAAACCGAGTATCCGAAGGTAACACCTGTTGCTGGAAAATCCCCTAAATGCAATTTCATCGCCATCTAATTAACCATTTCGTTAAAAAGTTGATTGATTGGCTCACTTTAGCGTATTGTTGGCGCAACTCAACAGTGAATCTGGAGAAAATGCCATGCAATTGATTGAAACAATTAAAGATGCTATTCGCGATAATTACGTGATTACAGAAAAAGTTGATAGCATTATTGACGCGCTAGATGCTCATGAAGCAGAATTTGCGGCTATCGACAATCCACAATTTCTGGCGCAGCGAATCAGTGAGGTCTTATTCGAGAACAGCAATGATAAGCATTTCAGAGTCGCGTATGCGGGAGTAGCCGGGGGGCGAGCCTCGCAACGTCCGCAATTTCATCCTGAACGGAACAATTATTTCTTCTATGAACTCAAGCGCCTGACAGGAAATATTGGCTATCTTGACTTACGGATGTTCGTTTATACCGATAAAGACGCTGCTGAAACAGCTTATGGTGCGATGGCATTTCTCGCCGGAACAGATGCAGTGATTTTTGATTTGCGGCGCAATCGTGGTGGCACACCGGATATGGTTCGCCTGATTTTGAGTTATTTCTATGAACAGGCAACCCATATCAATTCTTTCTATAATCGCCCTGATGATAGTTATACTCAATCCTGGACAACTGCTCATGTTCAGGGAAGAAAAATGAGTGATGTGCCTCTTTATGTGCTGACCTCACACGGTACAGGCTCGGCAGCAGAAGAATTTGCTTATGATGTTCAACAATCCAAACGCGGACTGGTTATCGGGCAACGCAGTGCGGGCGCGGGACATGCGGCGATACAGATGCCTCTGGTTGACGGGTATCAAATGATTGTTCCGATTGGTAAGCCGATTAATCCCCATTCAAATGATGGCTGGGAAGGGGTTGGCGTTCAACCGGATATTGAAACAGCTTATGATGATGCTCTGCCGGAAGCTCAAATTCATGCCCTACAAACCCTGCTGGAGAATACAGCCGATGATGGTGTGCGTGCCTTCCGTGAATGGGAATTAGAGACACTCAGAGCACGGAAAAATCCTCATATTATCAATAACCCGGAACTATATACCGGACAATTCGGACAGGCAGAAATTAGCCTCATAGATGGTCAATTGCATTATCAATCTCAGAGAATTAACGCGGAAATGATCGCAATTAACGACAATACCTTCATTGTGAGCGATGAACTGAGAGCAACTATCGAACATGACACCCTGATAATGACATATCGTGATTCACCGATGGTGATACGTTTCGAGCGGATGAGTCCTGCACAGGCATAAAATGAACACAATAACTAAAAACGATAGTTCATAATTTTGATTTTTAGTTATTATGTGTGGTGTCTTTGGATGGATTGAGTCCTCTGTCATGATGATGACATCAAACAAAACAGAGTAAAAGGAACTCAATCATGTACGAACAAACTCAACACGAAAGTAATTTTCTCGAAGATGTTTTCTCAAGTATGCTCTCGATGGCGATTGTCTACGGAGTGCCACTGCTGCTGATGTGCTTCGGTCTGTATTACATCTATGGCGTAGTGGTTGAAGATTTGGATGCAGGTGTTCGTGCGATGGCGGCTGCCCTGCTCCCGTTATCACTGACACTGGCATTTGCGAAATCGAATGTGCGTGAAAATACGATTGTTTTCATGACCGAAAATCGGATGGTCTCGTTCGGATTTGCCTTTGCGATGGCGATGGCAACCTCATGGGTGGCAATGCACCTCGGTCAACTCAATGAAGTACCTGTGGGCGTATTGACCTTCTCGACAACGCTGGCACTGATGGTCTTTGGTAATGATAGTCGCAATCCGATTTCATTCCTGCATATTGGCGCGGTATCCGGTTTCCTGATGTACATCATTATCTTCGGTGTATCCGTTCCGGCATAAAATAGAAACACGCTTTCCTCTGAAAAAGCCTCCTCTGCGGGGCTTTTTGTGTTTGTGACGGGTTATGAAAATTTGCCTGTTTATCAGGGGATAACAGGGCGATATTTTGCGAAAACAGGCGATTTGCGTTGGATTATGGTTAAGTTTGCAAACCTTAATTTTCACCACGAAGGTACAAGGGACACGAGGAGAAAACGATAAATTGTTAAGGTGCATGAGGCAAGCGTAGCACATTTTGAGAGTGGAATGTCGTTCATATCAACGTTCATATGACAGTTTAAAGTGTTCAGTTTTTCGGGTTATGGTGGCTGGAATTTTGAAAAATAGTGCTGAGTTCCGGGTTCTGAATGTTGAGGGGAAATGAAGATTTAACGCAGAGAATCAGAGGCGCGGAGGCATAGAGAAAACATTTATTTACACACCATCGAATAAATTCGACGACTGCCCAAAACCCATTCGATAAATCGAATTGCTTGATAATCCTGCGGTTTACAGATGTTCTCAGAATGAAATTCATTTCATATGTTTTTGAAGCTGGACAATTTATTGTCTAGCGACACACGATACCCCCTCAGAATACAGAGTACAGGAACCAGGTAACAAAAATATTAAGGATAAAAGCGGACACACCGGAATCCGACAATGACGCCGTCATCAACGGGAAACCAGAAGTGGCGCTCAGCGGAGCGCAGGAAAAATGATGAATTGTTGAACCCGCCACCGCGCAAAACACGAATCGAACTTGTGTCGCTCATATCTTCCCGACCATCATCTGCATCATAAGGATAAGACTGATGAATGGAACTTGTCCATTCCCACACATTGCCACTCATATCATGCGCCCCGACCCATGATACATCGTCAGGGCGACTGCCTATAGGAGCAGTTTGTTCGGAGTTCCCACTATAAACAACATTGTCCGCCACAAATTCATTGCCCCAGGGATACACCAGATTATTAACACCGCGTGCGGCATATTCCCATTGTGCCTCTGTTGGCAACGTGCCACCCCGTGCTTCACAGTGTGCCTGTGCATCAAACCAGGTCACACAATTGCGCGGTTGCTCCGGTTCTGAGGGATAATCTTCGCATCCAGTAGACTCATATTGTTCATTGGTCACTTCGTAACGGTCTATCCAGAATGGTTCATCAAAGCAGATTTCATGTATGGGTTGTTCAATGCTGTTTACATTACTCCCCATATAGAAACAACCTGCCGGAACCAGCACCATCTCAACACCATCGAATTCTTCGATGACGGGTTCCCAATCATTGAATCCAGCATAAGCCGTTGCTGTCGCAAAGAAATCATTAGCAGGAGTCAAGGTAATATCGAATGGTGAAATGCCGAAATCGCGTGTTGCGGCATAATTGACCTGTAGTTCAACATAGTCTGCCTGATATTCGGATGTGCCGGCAATGGATTCAGCGTTGTACACGTCATCCGCCACATCAGTCTGAACAATATAGGCATCGGATTCGATTGTGCCTGCCTGTGCGACCACTGCGGTTGAGGTTGCTTGAATGGCATCGGCTTCTACCTGTAAATCGGCATTGTTGCGTGCGAAAATCAACACTAAACCGATAGATGCCAGCACAACCACTGCCCCGAGTCCGATGACAGCATAGCGCAAATTATGGGCGGCACGTTGTTCTTTTGACTGCCGTTCAGTTTCTGCGCGGATGCTCTCGTTAATGAATGTGGTTTCATCCCGGCTGGCTGTATTGCGCTCTGCCCATGTTTGTGCTTCCGCTAGAACTGTCCCACGATAGAGCATGTCATCCGGTTTGCTCCGTCTTTGCCATTCTGCTACATCAGCCGAGAGTGATTTTTGTAAGCGCAGGTCTTCACGGGCATCGCGTAGCCAATCGCCCAAACGTCCCCATTCCCGTATCAGGGCTTCGTGGCTGACTTCTAATGTAGAATCCCCCCTTCCGTCCCCCCGTTGCACAGGGGGAGACCCGACATCAGATACCAGTAAGCGGGCATTAACGAAGGCATCGGCAGTTTCCTGTAAAATGCGGGTTTGTGTAACATCGGGCAGGGTCAATTCGCTGTAGCTGGCACGTCGGCGGGTGGTGTCCTGTTCGGTGTGTCCGGCTTCTATCAACCTTAAAAATAGCGCCCGTGCTAAGGTTTTGTGTCCGTCAGATGGCAAATTATTGAAAGTCGCTTCGGCATGTTGTGCCAGTGCGCCCTGGACTCCCCCTATCGCATCATACGCCGATTTTGTGAGCCTGTTACCCTCACGTCGCTGGAAAAGCTGATCGAGTGTGAATTGGAGTAAAGGCAAAGCAGCGGCTTCTTCACGCACCGCAAAGACCATTTCTGTCACCAGATTGTCATCAAAATTCATGCCAACATCGGGCAATTGTGCGGGTAATTGCACAACATCGTATAAGTCAGCAAGGGTCATCGGTGTAATGAGAACGTGTTGCTTTTCAATCAAGTTGCCAAATTCACGGTATTGTGCGGGTCTATCATAGAAATCAGCCCGCATACTCAGCAGAATTGTGATTACCCCATCGGGTTGATTAGCGGCGGTTGTAATCAGGTCAATGAATTGGCGACGGTCTGTTTCTTTTTCAACCAGAGTGAAAACTTCCTCAAACTGGTCAATATAGAGGATAACAGGTTTATCGGACAGTTCACGACAAAGCGCGTGTAACCCGCGTGTCGTCCGGTCTAGCAGGTCTTCGCGGATGGCTTTCTGTGATTTGTTCTCGAATTGTCGCGCCAGGGTGATGGTCAAACTTTCCAGTGGATTAGCCGACGGCACTATCGGATCAAGGAAAATCCAATCGGGATGTTTCCCGCGCAATTGTGGCAGAACACCCGCCATCATCACAGAGGATTTACCGCTCCCGGATGCGCCTAACACAGCTAAGAGGCGTGCGGATTTGTTTTCGTCTTCGATAGCTTTCAACAGGTCATCAATCAAGCTCGAACGCCCAAAAAAGTCCCCGCTATCTTCTTCCCGGAAAGCACGCAAGCCTTTATAGGGATTACGGGGGTCTTCAACGGGAATAATTTCCACTGTTTCAATGACAGGTTCTATTGCGGGCATGTTGTCTGTCGTGACAGGCTTGCCACTCAATGCCCCAATGAGAGATGGTAGATTTCTGGCATAATTTTCACCGCGTAAATCGACATTCTGGATACTACTGAATCCAAGTGGCACAACATCCAGCCAGTTATCACCCTCTACCCAGACCGGATAAATCGGCTTTTTAGCATCTTTTGCAAGGGCAACTTCATTGCGTACATAATCAGAACGACGAGAATCCGGCGATGCGACGAGAATAATAGCGGAGGATTCAAGAATAGCACTTCGCAGGGCTTCATCCCAATCCCCTATTCCAGGTTGCAAACCGACTTTATCTATCCAGATGTCGATGTGTGCCTTCTTTAAATCTGTATATAGGTGCTCAACGATTGCCTGATTTTTGCGGGAATAAGAGATGAAATATTGTGCCATGATGTGCCTGTCATGTGTACCTGATTGCTGTCAGCATATTATGACGCAGGGGAGTATATAGGGCAAGAAAGAAGATATGATTATCGACTAGCATAATGGCAGGTGTGCTATAATGAACTCTCTTCTGGTTTATGTAAAATTAGTCGCGAAAAAAGTTTGCGCGATTCTCAAAAGTGGGGTATAGTCTTTTTATCCTGATCTGGCAAGCGGGGCATGATTGCACTCATACCCCGCTCAGAAGTCCATCAGGACTAACACAAAAAACAGTATAGCTTGCTGTATCTGACCTGAACAGTCTTTGAGACTGTGCGGGGATGGTTTAAGTACGCTGTACGATGTGCAGGGGCATCGCTTTTTTAGCGACGGGCGATGTCAGACGAATCATCCGATGGACTTTTTGCTATGACGGGACAGAACATATCTGCATAGTTCACACAAATTTTAGATACGATATACGATTGTGAAATGCTAATTGCGGGGTGCTTTAGACTATCTGTGTGGATGTGTTGCGCGTGCCGGGAGATAACAGTGCCAATGTGTCTCCCGGCATGAATTTTTATTGCCGTCCCGCGATGCAGAGTGTTCGTCCGCCGGAGGATGCCGGACACTCAATTGTTTGACTACCATTCAAGCTATCTTCCAGCGAGAATTCCTCTGTCCAGAATACATCTCTGGATGATGTAATCTGATAGGCAATTGCTGCACATTGCTGGAGGGTTTCGTTTTCCAGGTCGGTGGTATAGCGCAAACATTGCCCCGGTGCGAGACGTTCAACCGAAACCTCATCCTCCCAATTGCGTATATCAGATAGTGCTAAATCACCACTAAAATTCAACTCTGAAACTTCCATCCACTGTGTTTCGCTGTTGTTGTAAATCAGTAGTTCATCATCATCATAAATGAGATAGACATATTCCGTTAAATCTTCTGCAATGGCATCCGGCGATAGCCAGAACTCACAGCTACCTGCTGCTATATCACAGGTTGCGCGGTAGAGACCATTTTGCTGGACATCGAAGCTCTCGCCGTTTCGCCAGAATTGACGGTCTGGCTGTGTGATACTCGTGACATTCCCTCCTTGGATAAGCCCACATCCCTCCTGTGGGAAGTGGTTATCTTCCTCAAATGACCATATCTGAGCGCACTGGTCAGGTAATAAATTCGCTTCCCATGCAGAGGTGTTAAAATCGGCAATTTCTACATTTCGAAGATACAAATCATCAGCAGAGAGATTCACAAGAGTAAATAGAGCATCGTCGCTGACATCCCCTAAGAATGTAGCATCAGCGAAAGCCTCTGCATTATCCCATATCAATCGAACATTATATTCGCGAAGCACAGTCACCTGAACGAATCCATCATCGAGAATATCAAAATCAATGACCGTATTTAACTCGCCATCCCCGTCCTCTGTCGAAAGAATAACAGGGTCAAGTCGATAGTCACTATTATTGAGCAGTGCTTCTGCCTGTGGAACGGTTTTCCCGATAATGTCAGGAATGCTAGTTTCCTCATCCTGCGCCATCACGGGTATGAGCAATAAGCTCAGTACACATAAAATTAGAATTTTTCGTTGCATTGTCTATCCTAAGTAGGCTGAGATAATTCCTTTGTCCTCGCGTAGTGTCTGTGCATCCCCTTCCTGCACAATCACCCCCCGTTCGAGAACATATGCGTAATCTGCGATTTGCAGGGCTTTCCGAGCATTCTGCTCTACCAGCAAAATCGGAATATCCTGCGATTTTATTTCAGCGATGAGTGCAAATACTTCATTGACCAGCAATGGCGCAAGTCCCATACCGGGTTCATCCAGCATCAAAAGGCGTGGACGCATCATTAATGCCCGTCCGACAGCCAGCATTTGCTGTTCACCACCACTCAATGAACCGGCTTTCTGATTTCGCCGTTCGGCAAGGCGCGGAAATCGCTGAAATATATTCTCCAGGTCTACATCTACTTTATCACGACGGATATGTGTTCCAATCGTAAGATTTTCCATCACTGACATATTCGCAATGATTTGACGCCCTTCCGGTACCTGAATCAGGTGTTTGCGCGTGATGTCATGCGGATTCATGCCTGTGATGTCCTCACCTGCGAAAATCACATTGCCGTGTATCGGTTTGAGCAAGCCACTAATCGTATTGAGTGTGGTACTCTTTCCCGCACCATTCGCCCCGAGCAAGGTAACAACCTGCCCTGCCATTATTTTAAAGCTAATACCTTTCAGAGCCCTTATTGCACCATAACTCGTATGCAAATCGTTGACTTCTAAGAGTGGGGATTCCATTTAATTGCCCTCATCCGTACCTAAATAGGCTTCAATCACCATCTCATTCTGCCGGATTTCATCGGGTGTGCCATGTGTAATCATTCGCCCGAAGTTCAAGACATAAACTTCATCACAAACCTGATGAATCAATGACATATCATGCTCGATAACTAATACCGTAATACCTTCATCGCGTAATTGCAAAATTTGCTCACCAACAGCACGGGTTTCTGTCGGATTCATGCCAGCAGTCGGTTCATCCAGCAAAAGTAATTGAGGATTGGTCGCTAATGCCCGGGCAATCTCTAATCTACGCTGATCGCCATAGGGTAAATTACTCGCTTTGACATCAGCAACATCTGCTAGATTAAAGCGTTCCAGCAACTCAGTCGCCCGATTTTTGAGTTCGCGTTCCTGTGAAAAATGACGTGGCAACATAAAAATCGACTCAAATAATGATGCCTCTCCACGTTTATGTTGCCCGATGAGCAAATTCTCATAAGCGGTCATATCTCCGAACAGGCGAATGTTCTGATAAGTTCTCGCAATACCCATATTGGTAATTACATGCGGCGATGCTTTATGAATCGGCTGTGAATTGAAGTAAATTTGCCCCGATGTGGGATGATCTAAACCTGTGATATTGTTGATGGTTGTCGTTTTTCCAGCACCGTTGGGACCAATCAAGCCGACAATTTGCCCCTGTGAAACAAGCATATCGACATCTTCCAGGGCAGCCAATCCTCCGAAATGTCGCGAAACAGAAGTAAGTTCCAGCAAGCCTTTATGCTGCATCGACTTCTCCTTCCCGTTTCGATTTTCCCCGTGAGAACAGTGTACCGAACAAGCCTTTCACACCTGCGGGGTCAACTAAGCCATTCGGGAGATAGACAATCGCGCCGAGTAAGACAATCCCTGTGAAAAGCCCGCGATATTGTTTGACTTCACGCAAAACTTCGGGCAAGGCTTCCAGTACCAGTCCTCCGACAATTGGTCCTATGATTGATTGTGTGCCACCTAAAACAGCATATGCCAGAATATCCACATTGCGGTCAAAGCCAAATGCTCCCGGTTCAATAATCCGGTTGAGATGCCCTTCAAAACCACCTGCTGCGGCTGCTATCATGGCACTCATCACAAAGACGACATTTTTCACATACACGACATTGATGCCCATATTAGAGGCAACCGTTTCATCCTGTCGGATTGCTGCCATTGCCCGACCAAAACGCGATCGATGTAAGCGTATCAGGAACAGTATCAAAATGATGATGAACAGTGCCAGCATCCAGCTTTCTGTCAGCACAGGAATATTTTTGATGCCTCGTGCACCTTCAATCAATTCAAAACGCACCCGGACACTATTCGTCAATTGCCGGATTTCTAAAAGTTCCGAATTCGCATCAAAAGTCATTACCCGGTTAATCAGGGCTTCGTTATCGCTTGCCAGAATACCTTCGATAATCGACTTGATGATGTTATCGAAATTCAGCAGCAGGATTCGCACGATTTCGGCAAAACCAATCGTCGCAATTGCCAGATAAATATCCGATAGTCGCAGGACAGGCAAACCAATCGGAATTGCAATCAGTCCGGCAACAATCATCGCTGCCAATATTGCTGGAAATAATCCCCATCCGAGTTGTTGCGTCAATAAAACCGAAACATAAGCTCCAATTGCCATGAATCCGGCATTTGCCAGCGTAAACATGCCTGTATACAGTGTCAGATAGATGCTAATTGCTAGAATTGCCGCAATTAACATGCCGTGTAATACAGGTTCGGTGATGCCAACCGTCGCAGTCAGGTCTAAAAATGCTTCGTATAATGCACCCATGCTACGCTCTTTTCTGTTCCGGCTGACCGAATAAGCCCTGTGGACGGATCAGCAACATGATAAATAGCAGCACAAAGACAATCGCATCACGGTAACTACTACCTCCGAAAGCCACACTATAGGTCTGAATCAGCGCAACAAGAAATCCTCCGACAAGCGCACCCTGAATGCTACCCAGTCCACCGAGAACAATAGCAGTCAAGCCGATGAGCGCAATATTTTCCCCGATGAATGGTGTTGTCACGAGGAAAGTCATTCCGTAGAGTATGCCTGCAATCCCCGCAAATGCTCCGGCAAGGAAAAAGGTCAAAATATAAATACGGGAAACATCTATCCCGAGCAAACTCGCAATTTTCTCATTGAAGGCTACCGCACGCATCTGTTGCCCGACCTGAGTCCGTTGCACCATAAATTGCAAAACAATCATCAAAATAATAGCTATTGCTAAAATCATCAGGCGAATCGGGGTGATTGTCAGTGCGCCTAGCGTGATGGGATCAGTGCCGATACCGAAAATCGTCACGTCACGTGGATAAAAGGCTTCTGTTCGTCCGTACACCGCTTGAAATGCAAATTGAGCAATATTCACCAGAATCAGTGCCGCACCGATACTACTAATCAACTGTGCCAGACGATCTGCCTTGCGTTCACGTAATGGGCGAAATGCAAGAAATTCCAGTGCGATGCTCAAAATTCCCCCGGCAACAGAGGCAAAAATAAGCGCGACTACAGGCAGAATCGTCAGTGTTTCGGGGAAATATGGCATGAGTTGTATAAATATTTGTTGTCCGATGAGCGCAAGTATTGTTATCCATATTACACGGATAATCAGGGCGATTAACCTCTGAATCGCGAGATGTAATGACCTTGTATAATTCATGCCGGGTTGAATAAATTTATACTCCACCACCATGCCAATGACAGTCAACGGTGTCCCGACCAGTATGAAATTAATCAGCAAGGGGGCTTTTTCAGGGTCGAGAGCCAGTAAACCGACAAAGGCACCCCACATAAAAATTGCACTATGCGCCAGATTCAAGACCCCGAGGATACTGAAAACCATCGCATAACCCAGGGCAAAAAGCGCATAAATTGCCCCTAAAGAAATTGCATTAATATTTTGTTGAAGAAATAATTCCATAAATCAATCGTTTCTAGCGCAAAAAAAGATGAGGGTCATTATAACCCTCATCTAATCGTCTTACCAATTGTTTAGCTTGAAAAATTAACCGTCAGATTCTTCGGTTGCATCCATTTCTGGTTCTTCCATATCGTCCATATCAGCCCCGAGAACACCGAATGTGCCCATTTCGACAACCTGTACAACAGGGTCATGAACCGGGTTACGATCTTCCGCGAAACTGAAATCACCTAATGGTGTCGGAAAATCTTGAATCGCTGCAAGTTCATCACGGATTGCGGCAGGGTCAACTGAATCAGCACAACGAATTGCTGTCGCCATCAACCATGCTCCTGTGTAAGCCTGGGTTGCAAATTGATCCGGTGATGCGTCGTAAGCTGCCTCAAAATCAGCTACAAATTGAACACTGAGCGGGTTATCAGAAACGCTGTTCCATGCCGCACCAACGATAACACCTTCGGCTGCTTCGCCAGCATTTTCGATAATCGCAGGTGAGTTCAAACCATTACCACCGATAATCGGACCCACATAACCGAGAGCGCGGGCTTGCAGAATAATCTGAACACCTTCGGCTGCCAGTGCTGAAACAATCAGTGCTTCCGGTTCTTGCGCCAGCAAATTGCTTAACTGTGCATTGAAGTCGAGGTCGCCGCGTGCGAATGTTTCTTCGCCGAGGATTTCAATGCCATTGGCATCCAGTGCGTCGATAAATACTTCGTAACCGCTGAGTGTGAAATCGTCATCGTCACCATAGAGGACACCGACAGTCGTGTAGCCGAGAATTTCTGCTGATTGAGCAATTGTTCCGGGGATTACCGAACTTTCTGGCAGACTATTGCGGAAAACAAAGTCGCCCATATCGGTGATGCCGCTTGCGGTATTGCTGACGCCCATCACAGGTACACCATTTTCCTGTGCAATCGGGTCAGCAGCAAAGGCATGGGTTGAGAGTGTTGGACCCAGAACTGCGGGAACACCGGATTCTTCAACGAGGCGGGTCATCGCAGCAATTGCGTCATCGGCGGAAACAGCATCTTCGTACTGCACTGCAAGCGTAACGCCTTCACCGAGATAGCCAGCATCATTAATTTGTTGAACAGCAAGGTCAACGCCCTGTTGTTGCACACCGCCATAGACCGAAATATCTCCACTAAGACCGAAAATCGCACCAATGGTTACAGTATCCGGTAAATTTGCAGGTGCTTCACAGGCTTCAAAGTCACCCATCATCATGCTGTCATCCTGAGCGACAACAACACCCGCCATCAAAACAATAATACAGAGGGTCAGTAACAAACGCAGATATTTCATTAGTACTCCTGTTTAAACAATATTATGGCTAATAGACTTCCAGATGATAGTTTATCAAATCGCTAATTTTCTGCAACAGAAATCGTAAGACAAATCTCATGACAATAAAAATTTTGTAAAACACACTCAACATTATGTAAAGTGTGCTTGACAAAAAATCAAATCTGCTTTACGATACTGTCATCACGAAAAAACAGATTATGGAGACACAAACATGGATCACAAAAGTAAAAATGACGAAACACGCTCAATCGGTGGTGCAGTAGCTATCGGTATCGGAATCGGTGTTGCTATGGGTACAGCAACGGGAAATATCGCCATCGGTATTAGCATGGCAGTTGTGATGGCAATCACCTTTTCTATCGTATTCAATCAACAACAGTCGAAAGACAAAAACAAACAATGAACATGAGCATCAGTGACCATATCAACAACGCGATTGTAGCAGTCGCCTTTGGCTTCGGGATTTTTATGCCCGTTGCCCTCGTCACTGATAGAGTGACTATCGCGACAATTGCAGGGGTGGCATCGGGCATTCTCTTCTTCGCCTTCATGACATGGAGCGCGAACCGCCGGGATAAACGTGAAGGCACATCGGTGAGGGAAAATGCGAAAACCTATATGCGGCGTTTTGCTATCGCGATGGGGGGCTATGTCGTATTTTTACTGGCATCGGTCTATCTGCTGAACAATCTTGTCGAAAACCAGTATGCACGGATGCTCATCGCTGTTTTACCGATATTGCCTGTATCTTATGGGCTGTGGGCATACATGCAATGGGTACGTGATCTCGATGAATTTCAACAAAAGATTCAGCTAGAAGCCATCGCTTTTAGCCTCGGGATGACCGGAATCATTACCTTCACCATCGGCTTTCTGCAAAGTGCAGGTGTACCACAACCGGGCTTAATCTGGGTCTTTCCACTGATGATTATGTTCTGGGGAGTCGGTCAGTTCATAGCGATGAGGCGATACGAATGAAGAACCGGCTCAAAGTACTTCGCGCTGAACGGGATTGGTCACAATCCGACTTAGCAGACCGTCTGGATGTGAGCAGGCAGACAATCAGTGCCCTTGAAAAAGGCAAATATGACCCGAGCCTGCCGCTTGCATTTAAGATCGCTGCCCTATTCGAACAACGTATTGAGGACATATTCTTCCCCGAAGAAGGGGATTTGTAGGAGGAACACACATAATGTCAGGACGCAAAATAATTCTACTCATGTTGATTTTCTGCCTGTTCGGGTTTGTAAGCCGCGCACAGAACAATGAAGCATTCACAGCAGTAGACTATGAAATTGAAATGAACAACTGGACATCCGCCGCACAATTGACCTTACCGGATGAAACGGAAACACCTCCCCTGGTCATTCTGTTTCACGGCTCGGGTCCCTATGATATGAATGCAACCTATTCTACCGAAGTTTTCAGTGATGAAGAGCCAGTCTCAGAAAATTTCCTGACGATTGCGGAAACACTCGCACAGGAAGGCGTAGCTGTTCTGCGTTTCAACAAACGCGGGGTAAATGCTTATGGCGATTATGATTTTGCACAGGTTCAGGCGAGTAGTCTCGATGTGCTAATAGAAGATGCGAATGATGTCATTGATTTTGCACTCGATATAGAAGCAATCGACTCAGAACGCATTTATCTCTACGGCTGGAGTGAAGGCGCATGGGTGATTGCCAATGTTGCGACCATGCGTGACGATATTGCCGGATTAATCATGCAGGGTGCGCCGGATGGAGACCTTGCTGATACGCTGGCTTATCAATATCAGGAATTAACGCCGGATTATCTGAATAATACAGTCGATACAGATGGGGATGGTCTGCTCTCAGTAGAAGATGTCGCTGGTATTCCACCGGGTCCGGTACAGTACATGATTCCGTTTTTCTTCTATCAACAGGGCTCAGACCCCGCAAATCCGACAATCAATAGCTTTGTCGATAGTAACGGTGATGAGATGATTGATATTGATGGCGAACTTGTCCCGATGATTAATATGTACCTGAGCAATCTACCCGCTTATCTGCCACAGGTTGATGCTAGCTATGAGACATCGGAACTGGTTGTAGAAGCCAGTATCCTGACGCTGTTATTACACGGGACACACGACGGATGGACACCCCTTTCCGGTGCAGAAGCTATCGCAGAGGCAGCACCCGATGTTGTGACACTCAATGTCTACGAAAATCTGGGGCACGCACTGAGCATCACAGAAAATCCGGTAGAAGATGGTTTCTATCCGATGGAACTTGAGCCGCTAAATGATCTGATAGAGTGGATTGAATCCGCAGCATAAACACATTCAAGAGTATATTCGCGTGCCGGAGAGAGTCGTTTGCTGATGTTCTCCCCGGCACGAATTTTTATGTCACGATACGCAGTGTTTTGAGGGTTTTATCCTCTGTCCCGACCACATTACTGCCTTTGCTACGAATAAAATCCAGATATTCGATGTGATAGGCTTCAAGGCGTTCTCCCGGCACAAGCAACGGAATGCCCGGCGGATAGGGAATGATGTTCTCAGCAACCACTTCCCCTACTGCCTCATCAATCGGCACAAATTTCGAATTGGCGAAATAGGCTTCGCGGGGTGTAATCACGAGTTCCGGCAAATGATCCGGTGGTGCGACTTCCTGTTTAATTTCAATTGCTTCGCGACGATTATCAGAGAGACTTTGTAGTGCAGTCAACAATTTCTGCATACTCTCTTCCGTATCCCCGACTGTCACAGAGAAAATAACCTGTCGCAAATCAGAGAATTCGCCATCAATACGGTGGTCGTCACGCAAAATTTTGTATGCCTCAAACCCGGTATAGCCAGCATCGGTCACACGGACAATCAATTTGGTGGGGTCATAAGCGTAAATACCATATTCACCGGGTAAATCATCACCATACGCCCATAAACCGGGCATCTCACGGATTTTTTCCCGGGCAGATTGACATAACTGGATGATTTTCTCTAAAGCAGCATGTCCCTCTGTCGCCATCTGCATCCGCGCAAAATCGAGTGTTGCTAAGAGCGGTGAACTCGGTGACGAACTTTGCAAGAGTGAAAGCACTTGCCCGACACGCGCTAGATTCACAAAGCCATTGTCATTAACATGCAGCATCGAGGCTTGAGTTAATGCGCCCTGAGTTTTGTGCGTACTCTGGATAATCAAATCTGCCCCGAGTTGAGTCGCAGATTCCGGTACATTTTCATGAAAATTGAGATGCGAACCGTGTGCTTCATCGACCAGTAAAGCCGCACCATGTTGATGGGCAATTTCTGCGATGCGGGCAGTATCCGATAACACACCATAGTAATTCGGTGAGGTGATATGAATCCCCGCAACATTGTCATTTTCGGCAAAGAGGCGCTCAACGGTTTCTACGCGAACCGCTAAAGGAAAACCGACCTGTGGATGATATTCCGGTTCAATGTACACAGGAATCGCACCGGATAGCACAACCCCGCCATAGACTGAACGATGTGAGGCGCGTGTCATGATGACTTTTTGTCCGGCAGAGGAAACACTCATAACAGCCGCTTCATTGCCAACTGTTGAGCCATTAATCAGGAAGAAACTATGGTCAGCACCGTAAGCATGAGCCGCGAGTTCCTGTGCTTCTTTGAGTTTACCTGTCGGGGAATGCAAATAATCAATGATACCGTTGATTTCCACTAAATCAGCCGGATAAGGATTCCCGCCAAGATACTCCGCCAGCATGGGATGCAAGGGTAATGTGCCTTTGTGTCCGGGCATATGAAAAGAAGTTTGCAAACGATTTTTCTCTGCCAGCAGACTTTCTAAGAAAGGCATCCGTGTCTGGTCAGGGATGGTTGATTCAGCCATGTATGATTGTCCTCAAATCGGGAAGTTAAATCTTGCGAAGTTTTACGGGATTATTATAGCAGAACAGAACCATTCCCGCGTAGATTGTGTTTATACAAATAGACGAATCAGGAGGAGATTCTATGTCGCACACACAACAACATTTACTCGCCTATGGACTCGCCGCAATCGGTGGCATCGGTATCTTATTCAATCTGGTACAAATTATCATCATCATTAACGGCAATTATAACCGTAACCCGGATATTCAACCGCCCTGGTTACAAACTCTGGATGCAATTGCACTAACAGGATTGTGGTTGATTGCCTCGCTTGTCGTTCTAGCCGGAGCATTTTTCTGGCTGCGTCGTCAAAAATAACTGATAAAGGGAGTGATGGCTCTCGCTATTGCTCCACTTTGTTGAAGACTATATACAATTATCGACAAAATTTGTGCATTAACTTAATTTTAAGGAATCCGTATTCCCCTATAATAGATTTAACATGATGATAGCTTTCATGGGGGCTAGTATGATTCCCGATTTGTTCCAGAATCTTCCCGACCCGAATCCAGACCTCTCGCCTTTAGATGTGGTCAAAATTCAACTGGATGCGCTCCAGAATAATGACCTCATGCCTGATAACGCCGGAATCCGCTTTGCTTTTCGCTACACCTCACCGCAGAATAGACGCTCACTCGGCTCATTAAATGATTTCATCAAATTACTCAAACACGATGCCTTCAATGCCATTATCGGTTTTGAACGGGCAGAATTAGAAACACTCTATCTGGATAGAGGCTCTGCCCGTCATGATGTGCATCTGTTCCGTAAAGATGAGATTGTGTCATTTCTGTTTCTGGTATCGCGTCAGGCAAAAGAACCTTTTGATGGATTCTGGCTAACCGATGCTGTCTTGCCGAAGCAATAATCAGTCACTATCAGGAAAATGCCCGGTATCATTCAAGCGTACAAGCACCGCACCCCGGTTGAGTAGCTCGACCTGACTGAGGCTGCAATTCAGGAAGCGATAGTGCCACCAGTGTTTGGGGTCATTTCCCAGTAAAAGGCATAGTAGGCTACCGAGTGTACCGCCATGTGCGAAAATCAGAATCTGCTCGTCTTTATCGTGCTTCTCCTGTAAATCACTCAAGAAGCTGTCCAGGCGTGTCACCATATCGGAGATGCGTTCGCCCCCGTGCGGATTATTCTCGCGGTCACTTGCCCATTCATCGAACGCTACAGAGTCTAATTCCCGGGCTTCTTTCCATGAGAGACCTTCCCATTTCCCGAAGTTGAATTCCTGTAAACGGGCATCCAGCACTAACCTGTCAATATTGCCGTTGAGAGCAAGTTCTGCGGTACGTTGCACGCGGATTAAATCACTGCAATACATGGCATCGAAGCTCATCTTATCCAGTCGATTTGACAGTGCGGTTGCCTGGGATTCTCCATTTTGATTGAGTGGTTGGTCACTACTACCTTGAAAACGATGCTCGACATTCCAATTGGTTTCACCATGCCGGACAAGCCATAATGTGGTCATAAAAATCCTGTTGTTGAGTGTTCAAATGGCTAACAAGGATAACACAGGTCTACAGTGACACTAGTCGTAGTCTTCCTTGCCTTCTGCCCAATAATCTTCCAGTGAGACACCCAATCCATCTGCAATACGATTCACATAGGCATAATAAGCTGTCACCTGTGCCATATCTAAGATAGCACGGTCATCAAAACCAAGATCACGTAATTTCTGAACATCGTCTTCGATCATATTCCAGGGGGTGCGGGTCAATTTTGCGGCGTAATCCAGCATGGCTCTATCCTGTTCGGATAAATCTGCTGATTGATAGTCTGTTTCGATTTGTTGTACTAATTGATTTTGTCCCGTCAACTGACGGAGATTCCGCGCATGGTGCTTCAGTCAGTATTCGCAGCGATTAATCGCCGAGACCACTACCCCTATCATCTCACGTTGCGCTTTCGAAAGTGGCGATTCTGCGTGCATCAAAGTTTTATAGAGATGTAGATGGTCAAGCAACGATTGAGGGTTCAAACTATGAATCTTCATGATGTGGTCTACATTACCGCTTTTTTGATCGGCGCTGCGTTTATATGCCCGTTCGACCGCGCCCTCTGCTTCATCTTCGGAGATGACATCAATCCAGGCTATTTTTCGCTTTTTGTCGCTCATAATGATTTTCCATTCTGGAGGATAGACACATAAATTGTACCGCAGCAGATAATTAATCCACCAGTTTGACATGAATAATCGTGTTTTCGCCACCATTATCCCGCCGGACACGCTCATCATCATAAGAGACGGTGAAATGCTTGCCAGTTTTATTAAAGGTTTTCATCAGTTGATAGACATTCCCGTACCAGAGGTCATCCGGCTCAAACACCCTCAGAATAAGTTTGAAGTGCTTATCTGTAACTTTTTCAAAATTAATTTCACCGGTATCTGTGCCGCGATAGTAACTCTGATAAACAGGATTGAGCGATTGAAAAACATCTTGCAGGCTCATCGTTTCAAATTCAGGAGGCCATTCCACATTATCAATCTGCTTCATACCGATACTAACCAGGCTCAACAGATTCCTACCCTCCGTAGCAACTTCGTTGAGAACATCGAGCCATGCCTGCCCTGAATACCATTCATCCGCCTTTACATTTTCCAGACCATGTTTCTTCAGAATCGGGAGAAAGTTATTACTGTTGATTGCTTCCTCAAAATCAATGACCATTTGACCGATCACTTCTGTATCAGGGTGCAGCAACTTAAATTTGACCATAGACAATTTCTCTCTTTCAGGAATACGTTATTTTAATTATAGGTATAAACCCTCAGTATTCCCTTAACAGATTGCAACTATTCTCAAACACCGGTAATAGGCATATCTAGCTAGAAGCATAAACAACATAACCGTACTATACTCATTACTGAAATTATCTAACAGCAACAAATGAGAGTACAAATGTCAGAGCAAAAAATGAGTCAGCAAAATAAGAAATCCGTCGAGCAAGCATTCAACAAAGAAACACGACAACTGGCAAAATCACTCAGATTCTCACTGAAAGATTTACATTATAACCGTCATGGCGTGGTTTCACGTGAGCAACACAAGCGTGTCACAATGAGTATTCGTATCTGGACGATAATTTATGCCGTGTTGTTTGTACTTGCTGGACTAATCGGCATTATCGGTGTCATGTATCTAATCGAAGAAGGTTTTTCTATCAGTACTATGATTGATGGCTGGTATTTTTTCCTGTTCGGCGTTCTCGCTCCTATCGGGCTTATGATTAAGTTGCAACGTAATTTGAAAGCGATTAAAGCCTTAAATACTGGCGACGCCTTTCAATATCGAGGGGCTATCCTTAAAAGAAAGAAGGAATGGACAGAAGACGGCGAAAAGCGTTACGAGTATACAATTACACTTGGCAATACAGGGATTGAATACGAACTCGGGGAACTGGAATACAAAGTATTCAAGCATGGTGTTGAATATATCTTCTATTATATCCCGCAGTACAAACGCTTCCTGACAGTGGAAGTTATGCGTCCTGTTCCCGCACGCCCGCAGCACTATCAAAGAGAATTTTAGGCAAAACAAAGGCGACGATATGAATCGCCGCCGGATGAACAACGTTTTTTATCTGTTACTTTGCCGCTTCCAAATATACCGTATTTCGTGGATTTTCCAACTAATTCTCATCAAATTTCAGAAGTTTGAATACTCTGCACAAATTGGAGGCTATTTTTCATCGCTACAGAGCTTCAATTCTGTTAAAATGCATTAATACAGGTTGAGGATAGTTATATGGTGCGATACGGAATCAGGTTCATTGCGGTCGTTTTGTTGTCATGCGGCATATTGATATGGATGGTGACGCTTATCGGGCAGCAAAGCAATAATGAGTTAGTTTCATTTATAGCCGAATTTGATGACCAGACGGATATTTACCTCTACGATCCCCTGCGCGGCGATTTATTCAATATCACTTACACAGCCTTTCCCGAATGGTCATATGATTGGTCAGACGAACGCACCCTGTCGTATTCCGCATCTGTTACCCGCGATCAGGTTGCGGATAGATTGTTCATAATGCCCCGCATTGGCAATGCCACCCAACTTGATTTACCACAGATTCTTTATAGCTTCGGGAATGTATGGTCGCCTGACGGTACAACACTGGCGTATTTTTCCAGTCAGCCCCGTAATTATTCCGATATTTATACCATCAGTTTCCCCGGATTAGAGATTAGCAACCTGACCCTGACCGATACATTGTCGGAAACCAATCCACAATGGTCGCCACAGGGAGATCGTTTGTTGTATCTCATGGACGGGAATTTATATTTATATGATATGCAGTCAGCCGAAAGTGAGCTCTTGCTGGATAGCAGACAGAGTATCGAATCCCCCATCTGGTCGCCGGATGGGGAGTGGATTGCATTTTATGAGATTCGCTTTGTTAACGGAAGCAACGTGCGTTTTGTCTATATATTGCGGGTTGATGAAGGTCGTGTTCAGCCATTAAATCTAGATTTTAGCCTGAACGGATCACCTGTGACATGGTCGCCGGATAGTCAGCAGATTGCTTTGATTGCTGATAATACGACCCTGGTCATTTATGATTTACTCTATGATCGTATTCAGGAAATTCCTGGCGAGAATCGTCGTTCTGCCCCGCAATGGTCACCGGAAGGACGCTGGATAGCGTTTATCGAAACCCGTCAATTACATACCTACGATGTTACAAGCGGAGACATCCATCAACTTGACCGGGAAGGTCTGGTCAAACCACCGCTTATCTGGCGACCGTAATTCCTCAAATTAGTCACCATATAGTAAGTGTCCCCATGCCTTCCCATTTAACAATCATGGGAGCGCACAGAGGCACTCCCTACATCAAGAATTTTTTCGAGAGACTATTCTGAATCGGACGTTGTAATCGGTGTCACAATACGGAAACCGATGTGGTCATCGCGATATTCCGGCGGGTCTTCAAAGTGACGATAAGCAGAGCGTGCAACGACGGAGTTACTGCCCCACCAGCCACCTTTTTCAATTTTGATTGTGCCGGATTCAGGTCCCGTTGGATTTTCGGTCTGGTCAAGCAAATTGCTATAGTCATCATCAAGCCAATCGGATACCCATTCCATTACATTACCCGCCATATCATGTGCGCCAACCCAGCTAACACCGTCAGGGAAGCTACCCACAGGCATCATACTGCTACTATCTTCCACATTAGCGCGACTGGTATCCCACTCATTGCCCCAGGGATAAATCAGTGATTCGGGTCCCCGTGCAGCATATTCCCATTCAGCTTCGGTCGGGAGACGACCACCGCGCCAGTTCGCATAAGCCTCTGCTTGATACCAGGACATACAGGCAACGGGATAATCCAAATTTTCATGAGTCTCAAAACAGCGATAATGCAAGCGATCTACATTTTGATCTTCAAGCCAGTTCCAGCCAGCATCAGACCAGTATTCGCGGGTGGTGTATCCACCATCATCAATAAATGCTTGAAATGCTGCATTCGTAACTTCGAATTCATCTATCCAGTAGCCTTCAGTGATACACACTTCGCGCTGTGGTTGTTCACTGGAAATACGTCCTTTTGCCCATGCTGGCGCATCCAATGACTCAGCATAAGCCGCTCCATCTTCGCCTGTTCCCATCATGAAACATCCCGCAGGCACATAGACCTGAGAAATCCCGAATTCATCAACACGCTTTTCTCCGGCTTCAAATTCATTAGACTCCTGTGCGGCTGTCACAATCACGCCTCCCAGCAATAAAATAAACACTAACATCAATCGAAACATTATTCTCTCCTATCTTTCTGACAAACAATAGACCCGCGACAGGCTTGACACATGGCGCGAATCATTTATGGTGATAGAAAAATGATAATGATTGTTTGAGCAAGTTTCCGGCAAAAAATGAGCCACTTACCCGACCCTGAAATAACTTTTTCACAACAACTTCAAAAGCACATCACAGAATCCGGTTATTCGGTGAGTCAGGTGGCACGATTATCGGATTTATCGAAACGAACCCTCGCCAACTGGGTATCAGGCTATGTTCAGAAACCGCGTCATGCCGATGATTTGATGCGTATTTGCCATACTTTGCAACTCTCCCCGGTCGAAACACAGGCATTGTTTTCTCTGGCAGGGTTATCCGCGCCGGAAAGCATGGTCAGCAGTCGTCCTTTTCATCTGAAACCGGATTTACCCTATTTTGTCGGGCGTGAAGCCGAAATTGAGCAAATCACATCGGATGTACTCAACGGCGCACTCAAATTTGCGTATGCGATTATTGGCATGGCAGGTGTCGGAAAAACAGCTTTTGCAATGCATCTCGCACATCAATTGCAAAAATATTTCCCGGATGGCGTGTTATGGGCAACAGCAGACCAACCAGGTTCTGCGGAAACGATTTTGACCTCATTTGCCCTTTCGTTCGGTGTCGATGTCACGACTTTGCCCGATTTAGACAGTAAAAGCCGTGTCTGGCGAACACTGCTCCATAGCAAAAAGACAATTATCATCCTCGATAATGTGGAAAATTTCAGCGACATCGAAGCACTCATTCCGGCACGGGGCAGTAATCTGGTGCTGATAACGACCCGTCACAAAGGATTTGGCATCATGCAGGGAGTAGAGCATGTCCCGCTTGAACCCTTCGAGAGTGAATCCTGGGAAATCGTGACTCATTTTCTACCGGAAAAACGGATTCTAGCTGAAAAAGATGATTTAGCAAAACTCATTCAACAATCGGGGGGATTGCCTCTCGCACTGACGATTGCCATGAGTCGTCTGGCTACCGAACCGCACTGGACAGTCGCTGAATTTAACCGTGAGTTCGAGTTAATCCATACCTTAGAAACTGACAACATCAGTATCTATCGCACATTTCAGACCAGTTATCAGCGTTTACCTGAATTTTCGAAAATCGTGTTCAGTGTATTGGGATTATTCAACCGGGAAGCAATTCCATCCGCAGCGATTTCTCATATTTTAGATTTGCCGGATAAGCAAACACTGTCAGAACTCAATTTACTGCACCGCGTCTCACTGATTCAATATCAAGGAGAGCATCTCTATAGTTTGCATCCCCTGCTATCACAATTTGCAGGCAGCATCGTTCCGGCGGAGAACCTACAACGGCGCTTCATCGATTACTTCACACAGTATGGCGAAAACAACTATCATGATTATGATGCGCTCAGGCAGCAAATGGAACATATCCTGAAAATATTTGATGTCGCATTGAATTTGGAAGTAACCGATGCGCCCGTACAGGTGATTGCTTATTTTTTCGCTTATCTGGAAGATATGGATTTGCTGTCGCGGATTGAATCGCGCCTGGAAAAACTATATGCCCTATTGCATCAGAGTGATGATAAAACTTCTCTAGCAGTCGTTGCTTACTACTGCGGAAGATTTCACCGTCGCATGGGTAACATGGAAAAAGGCGAAACATTCACCCGCATCGGACTGGAACTCGGCATCGAAACAGAGCAAATTCGTGTGATTTTACTGTCTCACAACAGCCTCGGCATTCATGCGATGAATAACAGTCACTTTGATGATGCCCTCGAACATTTTGCCGCCGCACGCGAGATTATCAATGAACATGAATTATTCGGTTATCGCTATGGCAACCTGATTAACACAGCAAATGTCTACTTCCAGCTTGAGCGCTATGACGAAGCACAGGACATGGTACAACAGGTCATATCCTATGTCATAGATATAGAGAGCGAACCGGAAAGCGTGCAGATTATGGTGGGAAATGCCTATGCCTTACTCCGCGATATTGCCTCCCGCACCGGGGACACCCTACAGTATCATCATTATCAAAGCACCGGAATAAAACTCGCCCGGAAGTTGAACAACAAAAAATTGCTCGACCTGTTCGACGATAATCCCTCGCGAAAAAATCAAATTCAGTAATTTCCCCTCTGATAGTTGAGTGAGTCTGTATCGGATTAAGATGGGTCTATTCATAGATTGTCATTGCATTATGCTGAACAATAGACAATCTATCAGAAGGGATAACCATGCCATACGTCAACATCCGTATCACAGAGGGCGCATCACAGGAACAAAAAGACAAACTCATCTCTGGCGTGACTCAGTTATTGAGTGATGTACTGGACAAAAAACCGGAACACACTCATATCATCATTGATGAAATCGCGCCGGAAAATTGGGGCTTTGATGGGGTTAATACAGTCGAATTCAGGAAACGCCAGCAAACAAAAGGCTAATTTCTAACAGATGATCGGGTATTCACGCAGATTTTTACCTGTTCAGGATATAGCCGTGAATACCCCTCTCGTTTAAGATACAGTCAAATTGATAAGTTTCTTAAAAGAGGTCATATGTTAAGTGAACAGGAACGCAATGCAGTTGTTGAGGCATTGCTGGAAGCCAACCGGACAAAAGTGCAGACCACCCGCCCTTCTGCAATTTATCCTGATATTGAATTTGAAGATTCTTATACTATTTCGGGAGAAGTTGCCCGGCGTACAATTGAATCCGGCGCAGAATTGATTGGTTACAAAGTCGGACTCACTTCGATTGCGATGCGTCGTGCCTCCAAAATTGATGAGCCCGATTACGGTTTTCTTTATAAACACTTCCTGCATCCCGACGGCGCACGACTCAAACATGCTGATTACTGCCTCCCTCGCGTGGAATTAGAACTCGCCTTCGTGCTGAAAGATGCCCTCGCCGGACCCGGTGTCACGATGCTTGATGTGATGCGTGCAACTGAATATGTTGTGCCCTCTATCGAATTGATTGATGCACGGGTTGATGAACCCCGCAAAATCTTCGATACCATTGCCGATAATGGCGCGGGAGCAGGTCTCATTTTAGGGGGTCGCCCGGTTCGTCCACATGATATTGATCTGAGAATGGTGACAGGGGTACTCTATCGCAACACAGAAATCGAAGAAACAGGGGTTTCCTGTGGCGTGATGGGACATCCGGCGAATGGTGTGGCATGGCTTGCTAACAAACTTCATGAGATTGGCGTACAATTGCATCCGGGACAAATACTCTTAGCGGGGTCATTTGTACGTCCGGTTCATGCAAAAGTTGGCGATACGATTCGTGCTGATTTTGCGGAACTCGGGTCAATTTCTATTTATTTTGAATAAATTTGTAGGGGCATGGCGTGCCGTGTCCTGACTTGCAACCAAAGGATTTTCTATGCAACTTCCCAAAAATAAATTTAAAGCAGGACTGGCAATCCACGAACTACAAATCGGTTTATGGTCAACATCAGGCTCAAATATCGTCGCAGAAGTCATCGGATACAGTGGTTTCGACTGGATTGTACTGGATACTGAACACTCCCCCAATGAATTGCCGGATTTAGTCTCACAGATGCAAGCATTGGCAACCGGAACAGCCAGCGTCGTTGTTCGTCCTGCATGGAATGACAAAGTACTCATCAAACGCATACTTGATATGGGCGCTCAATCACTGGTGATTCCCTTTGTTCAAAATGCAGAGGAAGCGAAAGCCGCAGTAGCCGCCACACGTTATCCCCCGGAAGGCATTCGTGGTGTTGCAGGAGGATCGCGTGCTGGCAAATTTGGCTACATCAAAGATTATTTGCATGTCGCAGCCGATGAAATAGCCGTTATCGTGCAAATCGAAACAGGTGAGGCACTCGAACAAATTGAAGCAATAGCAAAAGTTGATGGTGTCGATGGCGTATTCATTGGACCCGCCGATTTATCTGCCTCAATGGGACACATCGGCAATCAGAATCATGAAGATGTACAAAATGCGCTAAAATCTGCCGCAGAAACACTAAAAACACTCAATAAATCTGCCGGAATTCTGGCATTTGACCCTGATGATATCAAACGTTATATCGAATGGGGCTATACTTTCATTGCAGTCGGCTCTGATTTGAGCATTCTTCGTAATGGCGCACAACAACTCGCGCAACAATATCGCTAATCTCATAGCCGTGACATTGCTTGATTCACAAAATAGTGATGTTCACGGCGCATGTTTTTTTCATGTTCGGGATTATTCGCCCACTCTGAAAATCGTGGAATCGGACGCAACGCCGCACATAAATCCCAATACGGCAATTGACTATAATCGAGGTGCAGCATGATGGACTGATAGTGTTCCGTGAAAAGTGTCATCGCATCCCGTCCCGATGACCAGAGCGTCGCTATCCGAATATCGCCTAAATCAGCAAGCGGCTCTCCTATCATGGCATCTTCCCAATCAATTACGGCGACCAGCTTATCCTCTTTCCAGAGAACATTGCCAACCCAATAATCGCCGTGCAATAACACAGGCTGATTCAACTGTGGCAATTCCCATACGGCTTCCAGCACATCGCGGATTTGCCCCTCTTGCAATGAGTCATCTATTTCAGCGGGTCGTTCCCCGGATAAACTCTTAAAACGATTGACCTGCGGCGGCAAAAAATCAAAGCATGTACTGGCATCAGAAATACCATGAATTTTCGCCAGCTCCTCTGCCATTTGTCGGATTGCACTATCAAAGTCATGTTCGGGAAAATCCGTTGTGCCTTCGACATACTCCAATACGATGCAGGGAATATCAAACACGGTATCATCAACATAAACAGGTTTCGCGCAGTGAACATCCGATTGATAAAGTGCCTCTAATAACCGGAATTCATCAAAGGCAATGCGTGGATTACTTGCCCTATCTGCTTCGCCATGCAATCGCACCACAAATTGACGTTTTTTACTATCCGGCAACAGGACAGTCAGATGGCTTGTTTGCGCGGAGATGCCCCCTGTCAGTGTCGAAACATCCAGCAATCGAGCATCCGGCAAAAAAGTCTGTATCAGTTGTTCATATTGTACTTGATTGGACATAACTACTCTTCATAGGATGTGTATCCCATATTGGCATGAAGCTACGCAAATTGAACCACATAGGTCTTGCCATGGGCAGCAGGCGCATTCACCTGAAATTGACATGACCCCGCAAGGCGATAGACTTCAACCTCATTTTGACTGTAAATCAAGGTATTCGTTTCAGGACATTCCGGCACAGATGCGACCTGCTCCGGTAATAATTCTAAGAGATTTTCACCTGTCACACTAACGATGAGCAAGCCGCGCCCATTTTCATAATCATGGGGATAAATGACGATCCGGCTACCTGCATCACAACGGTTGATACGCCCGTCTGTGAAACATGGATCATTCTCTAATTCTACACTTTCGGGACACGGAACAATGTTACCTGTATTGCAAGCATCAATACAAATCGTATCCTGCGACAACAATTGTCCACTTGCGTCAGAAAGCCCGAGGGTATAAACAAGCATCTCATTTTCAGGCATTGGCATAGATGCGATTGCCCCGTTGTTGCCAGCAGACTCAATCCACCAGGTACTGTTCGTTGTACCATTGGAAAAATATAAGGTTTGAATCGAATTTTCGTAAGCAACTCCATCAATCGTTGCCAGCCACGTAAAGCGATAATTATCAGAACGTGTCGTTGTAACAGACATTGATCCGCGAATATCCCGATTATCACATCCATATTGTGTCAGTGTGCGCCCGAAGGTGATGGACTCCCCCCATGCCTGACTTCTCTGATGTTGATAGAACAAAATTGGAATCAACAACAACAAAATTAATGCACTCAAAATACTTTTCTTGAACATGGTCTCTACCCCTGAGTTGAAAATAATCAGAGGCAATAATAACGCGATTACAGACAGTAAACTTGCGCGACTGCCCTATGCTCAACCAACGCATAGACTACGCTATTCTAACTTGAGGATGTACTCTTCGATTTCTGCATTACGTGCATTGGCAAAGCCTTTATCTTCACCGATGACAGTGAACCCACATTTTTCCAGAACACGTTTCGACCCGATGTTATCTTTGGCAACCCGTGCGAATAGCGGACGCACTGTCACAATATCGAGATAGGCTGATAATGCTTTCGTGGCGATACCTTTGCCCCAATAATCTTTACCTATCCAGTATGTGATTTCACGCTCACCTTCCATAATAAAACTAGCGACATGTCCGACGACACTATCTTCATAGAGGATTGTCCTGTTAATGATGTCCTTGTTGGCACGGATTTTAGCCCAATGTGCCATGAACGCCTCTTTATCCGACGGGTCTTTTGAGGTGAATGCCGCCATGTGTAGTGCTTCCTCATCCTGTTGATGAGAAAAGAAAATTGGCAAATCGGAGTCAACAACATCCCGTAATTTTATAGTCATGAACACCTTTTCGGGTTAGTTATTCAGCAAATAAATTATACAGGAATGTCCCTATCAATCCGACGATAAATCCGGCTATTGCGAAGAACATCGGCATCCCGACAATTGCCATGAAAGCAAGTGCTGTGCCGAAGCCTAACTGCCCGTTGAACCAATCATAAATCGCACCACCAAATGAGTAGAGAATCCCGCAGATGAAGCCTATCAATGCCATTGCAACAGCGAATGGTTGTGCCAGAGTATATGTTCCGATTTTTTTCATGAGATTTTCCCTCGATTATTCTTAACTGATAAAACACCCCGGACATAATACCGTTGCGAATCAAAACAGCCCGTGAAAATTATCACAGGCTGTGGAGTTGAAAGTATAGCAAATCGTCTTATCGCAGGAACAAAATCCCCGGTGAACGTAAGCCATCTTTAATAGCATACCATGCACGTGGTTGCATCGTCGCACTGATACGCACTTCAAGGTGAAGATGTGCGCCACTGGAATTGCCACTATTGCCAAGTGTTGCAATCTGTTGATTCGCTGCGACTGTCTGACCTGTTTCGGCGAGCAAATCCTGACAATGCGCGTACATCACAAAGATATGTTGTCCGGCGCGTCCTTCTGATGCCAGATATTCCTGTGTTGAGGCAGGTAATTTACTGTTTTCATAACCCACAATGATGTAATGTCCGTAACCGAAGTTCCAGCCCTGGTCACTGTAAACACGCTGGTCATAGAGTGTCAGACCTTTTTCGAGTGTGCTTGACCCCTGTGGACCACATTTAGAGCAAACCATCTTCTGGAAAACAACGCCGCCCTGTGGACCTGCGAGAATCGGCTTGCCTTTTGTGCCAGAATGATCCCAGCCATCATGCTTACCGGTATTCCAGATTGACCCATCCATATCCCAGCCCCGTACCCAGGTTGATTCGGGAGCAGGGTTCGGATATTTATCAGGAGCACTCAAACCAAATGGCGTAAATCCACCACTCACACGAACGAGGTCTTCGCGTGTCCAGCCGACCTGACCTTTATAATTGACTTTGAGCCAGTACAGAGCTTTGCCATCATCGCCCATTGCTGCTTCCAGAATCTCACATTCATCCCGATATTGCATGGATGTCACGGGTGGATTGTGTCCTGTACCGGGTCCGGGACGTAATTTAGCAGGAAATGATGACATTGCGGTTGCCGTCGCAGGAGCAGTTGTTACAGGTGTGCTTGCTGCCGGAGCGGATGACACTTCACTCGATGCTGATGGCGCAGTTGTCGATACTTCACTGGATGTTGTCGGGGAAGAAGTTGAGACTTCGGTAGATGCCGATGGTGGAACGGCTGCCGGAGCTTGATTCTGCGTGAAAGATTGCGTCTCTGCGCCCTGTGGAATCGCTGTCTGGCGCACAAGCTGGAAAGCAACCTGTGATGTCGTCAACACCGGATAGCCGTATGCCTGTCCATCACCCCACACTTCGACAAGATCATCCCGAACCCATGCAGTTCCCTGTGGAAATTCAGCTTTGAACCACTGATAAATCTTGCCTTCTAAATCTCTTTTTTCAACATCTTCTTTCGCTTCAAGAATTCGTATGTTGGTTGTGCCGACATCAATTTTGAATACAATATCGCCGTTTGTTCCGGCATCAGGACGGGCATTAATTTGTGTGATCGACGGAATATGCGGAATACCGATGACTTTCAAGAGGAAGGGTTGTTGTGCCATAATTGTTTTCCCTGTAAATGATATATTCTGTAAGCAAAATACAGCTTCACTATAATGCTAAACCGGTTCGACAAGTGTAAAGGTTAGATTCAGGTTTATATTATGATGAGCCATGAGAATCAATGTGAGATACCCGATGAGCGACCGTCTTGATTTAATTGCTGATGACCTTGATTATGTTGAAGAACACAATATCCTCACAGACTATCAGCGCAAAGTCCTGCATGATTTTGAAATGTTGATGATTGCCGCAGAATTGGATAACAAAGCTGCGCTGTTCAATATTTTTCGTTATCGCATGGCGTGTTATCTGCAAAATGAGGGCTTAAAATTTCGTGGTTTGAGCAAAAATTACATTAAGAAATAACCATTTATTGCCATATTTTTATTAAGAGCTTATTTTTTCCATTACGTTTAATTACAGTTAGAACAATTTTAAATATTAAACTTTACATAACAACGTTACAATCATTACATAATGATAAGTGTGTAACAGGGTATAAACCCGTTTTGCCATAATTTGCAATAGTATGTAACGGGTTTATGTTCAATTTAATGCAGGTTTGAGATTACCATAATCCTTCGATATGACGCAGAATCCCGAACTCCCCGATGTGATAGCCGTTATGTTGCCCGACGATGATGATTTCGCGAATAATATTATGTCCCTCCTGTGCGTGCGGGATTTGTGCCTGTAAATCGGTCTCAGGGTTCATCACAATATCAACCAGTGCCTGACGATCAGCATAAAATTGCTCTATCGTCTGATTCCATTGTTCGACCGTGCAGGTTTCATCTTCCGAACGCCAGTATCCGGCAGGAAACTCGTGCATTTTGTAATCAGGGTTAATAATATAATCCAGAATATCATACTGACAGAAGCGGATATGCTCCAGTAAATGCCAGTAGCTATAAGTCAAATTCTGTGGTTTACGATTGATCGCTTCTTCGGGAAAATCTTTAACCGCGTCCTCAAAAATCATGTGTGCCTGACGTAGCATCAACATATTCACCAGTTGTTGCCGGGTTGCTTCATCCTGCATTATTTATCCTTTTTGTGCTATTTCCGGTCTAATGATAGCATATTTGTGCTATTTTATCTGCCATCCCATTTCAAAGGAGACCTTCATGTATCAGGCATGACACGTCATGCCACTACGCCCGAAATATAAGTTGATGGTAGGGGTTTGGCGTGCCAAATCCGATTTTGCCGCGAATCTGAAATGCCCTATTAAAAATTCCGGCGCACATCCCCTCTCAGACCATGCACTGGATAGATTACTCAGGACTCATCTTCTTCATCGTCATCGGGATACGACGCATCATCATTCCACCAGCCGACTAAATCATCGGGAAACGCCGGATTCCTTAGCAACAATTGCTCTAAATCACGGATACGCTCTTCATATTGCGTTTGTCCGTGTTGTAATTTGTCAATCGCATCGAGTAATTGTCTACGAAGATGAATTGGCATTTGTCGATTACGAATCAGGTCAAGTAAGTTTTGCATTCCTTCCTCATGGGCGAAGTTCATTATAAATGTCCTCCCCGAGTTGCTCTTTGAGATAGGCATTCACCTGTGCCTGTTTCATCGCATATTCGATTTTTTCTTCAGGAGAGAGTGAGGCAAGATATGCGGATTCTTTTGCCTGTGCTTTTGCTTCATGTTCATCCAGTGAGGCATTCATTGCAATCTCACGACGCTCAAATTCTCGCAGGCGGGAAATCTCGGCATAGAGACCATCCATTCTACGACGCGCAAACAACCAGACAGCGATTGCAGAGCCAATTACCAGTAAAAGTGACCAAAAAAGACGTTTCATCTGTAAAACCTCCATAAAAATAGGCAAATAGCATCAATAGGGACTGGTAAACCATCCACCGTAGTGATTACACTTGCCTTTGGGTGGAGGCATTGTGCAAGCCACGATGTTTCTAAGGGTGGTAGTTTCCGCTACTGCCCTTCCAGATTTATTGATGTGACAACAGTATATCGCCTATTTCTGATTCACGCAACAAATTTTCTAAAGTTGTTAGTTGTCAGTTTTGAGATTTATCTTTATAGGTTGATTTATACTGCAATATGCTTCAACTAAATTTGCTACGGGATAATGTTTTCTCATTACTACTAGTCTTTAGAGATTTTATTACATTTCGAATTTCTTGATTAAACTTATTCATATCATTTCTCCAGCCTACAAAATCAGCAACCAGATTTGTTTTGATAAGACTTGATCTTGGGTGAACTTCATATTCTTCCTCAAAGATATAATCATCTAGGTTGAGGGATATTAAGACACCTACTTTTGCCCTGAGCTGCTGTTGCAAATTCATCTCCTTGTCAAAAGCTTTATCAAGCTCAAAATCTACCCACCATTTTTCCGTGAGTGAGCTTTTGGAAGCACAAAAAATAACCTTATCCCAGTATTGAATCCCACGATTAATCCCCTCATCAATACGTTGACCGGGTTGTAACTGCTCAGGAGCAAACCAACAACGGATGCCTCTGCCTTGAAGTGTATTAAAAAGAAGTGTAGCAAATTCTTTATCGGCAGTACTATAACTAATAAAACATGAATAATAGTCGATAGGGTTGTTTACTAAAGAATGTGCAAAGGAAATCATGGTTTCTGGCACACTACACCCTCTTAAAAAGGCAGCGCATATTTTACCTTTTGATTTTTCTAGACTATCGATTCCAACACAACTGGGACTGATATGATGCACATGATCTAGGTTCTTAGTTTCTGACAAATCAACATCTGTAAATAAGGTCTTATCACATTTTGCATAAATCATATCTGAGTTTCGTAGTCGTGCGCCACTCAAATTGACCCCAGTTAAATTCGTATATTTCAGAGTCGCACCACTTAAGTTCGCATTAACTAAAGTTGTTCCGCTCAGGTTTGCTCCTGTCAGGTTTGAGTTCGTCAAATTCGTATTGATAAGGGTAGAGTGATTTATATATGATCTACTCAAATCTACACCTTGTAGATTGGCATCACTAAGACTTACACTCCTTAGTGTTATCCGGGATAAGTTTGCATTAGTGAGGTTTATTCCACTCAGATCTACTTCAGCAAGTACCAATTCACTCAAATCTACTTGAACGGCGTCATTTTCTGCTTTCCAATCATTCCAAATATCACAGTTTTGTTTATCCAGTGCTTCTTGTAATATTTCTAGCTGATTTATGTCTACCATTGTTATTTTCTATTCTGATTTATCATTGTTATGAAACAGAAGATTTGCCTGACGGTTACAGATTTAGAACTCACTATTGGAATTTTTTTTTGGATTAATTTTATTTGGTGGAGGCTCTTCCAAACCTCCATCTGTCCGAAGTGACTTTATTAATCGCTGAACTTCCCAGTTGAATTTAGTTAAATCATTCCGCCAGCCCACAAAATCCGCCGCCAATGTGGTTTTAAATTGGCTTGCCCTTGGGTGAGATCTGTAATCATCGCTGAACATGTATCCATCCAGATTAAGCGGTATTAGTATACCCACATGTTCCTTATTTCTTCGTTGTAAATCCATTTCTTTGTCAAAAGCTTTATCGACCTCAAAGTCTACCCACCATTTTTCCGTGAGTGAGCTTTTGGAAGCGCAAAAAACAACCTTATCCCAATATTGAATCCCGCGATTTATTCCCTCATCAATTCGTTGACCTGGTAATAGCTGCTCAGGAGCATACCAGCAACGAATACCAGCAGCTTGCAAAGTATTGTAGAGAAGTATAGCGAAATCTTCATCAGCAGTACTATAGCTAATAAAACATGAATAATAATCAATTGGTGTTTCAAGCAGTGATCTTGCAAAGACGATAATTCTATCTGATACACCGCACCCTCTCAAAAATTTTTCTGGTATTCTGCCCTTTGACTTTTTAAGTGTATCGATACCTATGCTGCTGGGACCGGAGTGTTGTGCGTTATCCAGATTCTTAGATTCTGATAAATCAACATTTGCAAATATTGTTCTGTTGCAACTTACGCCATTCAGGTCTGCATTATTGAGAATCGAATTAGTCAAATTTGCCCCGGAAAGATTTGCTTCGGTGAGGTTTGCATCAGTTAAATCCGTATCAATCAGAATTGCTCCACTCAAGTTCGTTTTATTGAGAATTGATTGTCTCAAATTTGCCCCAGTTAAATCTGTATCAAGCAAATTTGCCCCAGTTATATCTACATCTGTCAGAATTGCCCCACTTAAATCTGCTTCTCTCAGTTTGGCTTGTCTCAAATTTACTGACCTAAGATCGACCTTTCTTATATCTGCATTACTCAAGTTAACATCACTCAAATTGACCCTGACTAATTTTGTTGACTGCAAATTGGCATGAGCTAGTGTTGTTTTCTTAAAATCTATATCAGATAATATCGCTGATCGAAAATCACAATTGGTGAAATTCACATATTGAACTATAGATTTATCTATAATGGATCCACTTAGATTTGCGCTCACAAGTGTTGTACGATTTAGAATTACATCACTTAAATCTGTATAACTCAAATTTGCACCTGTGAAGTTTATTCCACCAAGATTTGCCCCTCTTAGTTTTACTCTGTTTAATTTTGTATAACTCAGATCAATATCTTCCCAAGATCTATTTCTAGCATCTACTTTCATTCTCTGTGTTTGATTCTGAAAATATGTATTACGCCATTTATTCCAGATATTGATGTCTTGTTTTTCAAGCGCTTCTTGCAAAATCGCCAAGTGCTCTTTATTTGCCATTGCTAATTTCCCAGATTATCATTGTCTCCTCTCAATTCTGACACCGAAATAAAATTATGACAAACCAATTTAGCAAATATACCCGACTCCTCAGCACTTAGAACTTTCCTTACTTAAACTCCGGCAAGATACACACAGCGCATACCCTGCCAGAAATACCCGACCCTATCCCAGTTTACGGGTGAAGTAATCAAGCATCTCGTTAAAAGCATCCGTCGCAACATCATCTGTCCGTAATTCACCACCGGATAACATAAAGCCGTGTGGTTCATTGGCGTATACTTTTAATTCAAAGTCTGCATCAACATCACCGAGCGCTGTCGCATAAGCATAAATATCCGCAATCGGACTCGGGTTGTCATCTGTGCCATGAATGATAAGCATCGGTGAATCCAGTTCACCCACTAAATCCGATGGGGATGGATTGCCATTATTCGGGAAACCGTACCAGGCAACTCCGGCAGCAAAGGCATCAATCTGGGGCATGAATAACATCGTATAGCGTCCACCCGCACAAAATCCGGTTAAACCGAGCCGTTCGGCATCCACATCATCACGGGCAGTCAGAAAATCAATGCTATCGAGCATCAGTTGTTGCATCACCTCATCGGATGGACTGCGTTCAAAAGTCTGCCAACCGATTGCCAGCACAACAAAGCCTTCTGCTGCAAATTGATCGGTCATATCACGATAACCCTGCTCCATCCCGTTAAAGGAGTGAATCAGAACGATGCCGGGATAAACACCCGCTTCATCAGGATACGCCAGATACGACTCATAATCCTGACTATCACTGGTAACGATGACATCTTCACTGACGAACCCTGCCATATCATCCTGTGCCGTGACAAATACAGGAAAAGCAAACAACGCGAGAACGAGCAATACAAAAATTTTCTTGTTCATGTAATTTCCCTCGATATTATTTTGGGCAAATTGTATATCCATCTTATATATGACGAATAGATGTTACCGTTTCCTTTCGAATATCCGGTCGCCTGTTGCATTGCTGTGATTGGCTTTTTTATCCTGCAAATTATCGTGTGACGAGCATTAATTTTGAGTTTATTTAAAGTTTGTAAGGCAATTTAAAAATATTTTTTGTTAACATTTTTACACATCTGTGCAGTAATCCAAAATGTAATATATAGTCTTTGGTGACGCATATATGATTCTTTAAAAGGCTTGAAATGAAAGATGAAAACAGTGTAGAGGATATACTTGATCGTACTCAACTGACCTTCGGGGATATCGCACCACTCAAAAACCCGCATAAGCAAAAATCAAAAGCGGAAGACATCCCGGCAGGTATTCGCTTCGTACTTGATGATGGCACAGAATTAGAAGCCTTATCAGGTACAGACATCACATTAGGAAGAAATGACGACGGTAAAAGCAAGCAAAATATTATTGATTTCAACCCTTATGGCGGTAGAAGACAGGGTGTGTCGCGTTCCCATGCGCTCATCACCATCACGAAATCCGGTGTTTTCCTTAAAGACCTCAATAGCACCAACGGAACATTTATTAATGGTCAGCAACTCTATCCCATGCGGAAATACACTTTAGAAGATGGCGATGAATTCACACTCGGCGACTTAATCATAAAGGCAAGATTTGTCTTTGCATAAACCGGAATCACAAATCACGGGGTACTCTGGCAATCAGCAGCTAAAAAGTATCCCCTGAAATTAAGCTATCCTTCGAGCTAAAGCCTCAATTAGAAGTATTGAAAATCAGTTAAAATCAAACTTTTCTATCACCTTCCCCAAACCTTATGTTAACGTTCATATATATTTGCGCTACAATCAAGAAATGTAATATATAGTAAGTAACAAGAAATATGAGACAGTAAAGGGGCACACAGGTGAACGACGAAAACAATGTCGATGATCTTCTTGACCAGACTCAGCTTTTGTTCGGCGATATAGCACCACTCAAAAATCCGCATAAACAAAAATCAAAAGCGGAAGACATCCCGGTAGGTTTATACTTCACGCTTGATGATGGGACACAATTGGAAACCATATCGGATAAACGTATCATGTTAGGGCGTGATAAACACAAAAACGATCAGATTGACCTTGATTTTAATCCTCATGACGGGAAAAATCGGGGTGTATCGCGTTCCCACGCACAGATCACCATCACAGAAAAAGGTGTTTTCATCAAAGATCTGGATAGCACCAATGGCACATTCATCAACGGACAACAACTCTATCCCATGCGAAAATATGCGATAGAAGATGGCGATGAGATTATCCTGGGACATCTGGTCGTAAAAACAACTTTCATCTTTGAATAAACGCAATCATGCCGGATTCAGTCTTTCCGGCATGGTATATACACGCAAGCTATTCTGACGCACATACCCTACCAGGCAAATATTCCACGTAGTCACTATATCCCATGAGTTAGCTAAACTTTTCTCTCATTGATTACCCACCAGTGACTGTTATCAAATGTATGCTGTGCAATAAGCTCAAAAGCTTTTTTCTGAATATTTCTGGAGCTAGTAATTGCCCCGTCTGCAAGCAGTTTATTTCGAGTTACGTCGGCAACCGTCTTACCATCTACAATTTTTGTCCCTATATTCATGCTGTAGAGTTGCCAATTAGTATCATCCGTAAATATATAAAATAATCCGTAACACCCCACAGATTGATACTCCGCAGAAAAATTTATCTCGGGGGCTTTTTCTGAAAGAATCTGAAAACCTTTCATAATTGCCTGTTTAAGTGTCTCTGTTTTATAGGGAAAAGCGGCAATAATCTCAAACTCAAAATTCTCATCGCGAACACATTCCCAAAGATTGCATCGACAGGTATTATGGTGTTGAACATCAATAATGAATTCTACCTCATCAACACTAATTATTGTCTGTAACCATTTGTAGATGTAACCCATTTTAAAATCATTCCTTTATCTGATTCGCTCTGGCATCGTATATACCCGTAAACTATTCTGACGCACATACCCTACCAGGCAAATATTCCAGACGATCGCCAGTTCAACGGCTAATCGAGTCGGTGCAGTACGGCTAATCACCACCGGAATGCTCATACGACGGGCTTTGTGTACCATCTCCGAACTGATGCGTCCGGTTGCTAGCAATAATTTATCTCCCGTGTCGATATTCTGCTGGAGTGCTTTCCCTCCAATTTTATCAATCGTATTGTGTCGTCCGACATCTTCCGCCGCAATTAGAATTCGCTCTGAATCGGCTAACACCGCCGTATGCACACCACGCACTGCATTATAGAGATGTGCCTCTCCGCGTAAGTCCCGCATTCGAGCAAAAATCGTACTCGCATCAATACGAAAATCACTTTTCAGAGGCTCATATTGTTGAGAGAGTGTCGCGAATCCCCCGCCACATCCCGAGGTAATCACCAGTCGCCGCGATAGTTTCATATCGCTTTGCTGTAAAAAGACATCGGCAACAGTACGATTGGCATTCATTTTCAGATAGGCAATGTCGCCCATAGTCTCTATGAGATGTTCATTATAGAGAAAGCCGATTGCCAGTGCTTCCTCATCAACAGGGCTACACATAATTGTCGCAATTTCTTCGACATTCACATAAATACTGACAAGCACCTCATCAATCACGCCACCATCGACCACAGATGATTCGTCACCTGTGATTTCGATGTATTGGTGCGGAATCGCTCCGGCTGGCAAGTCACTTTTTGCGTTTTTGTCGTCGGGTGCTTTGACGGATTTCTTCATGGGATAAGCCTTGCTGTAAGCCCCACTCGGTTTTCGGTTTCAATGCTCCTGTCGGACACACGCCAACACATTGTCCACAGAATACACAGGGCGAGTCAGTCATCGCGATGTCGTGAGCAGTCGAAACCTGTGTATCGTGTCCGCGCCCTTTGAGTGTCAGTGCGAAAGTATATTGTGCATCTTCGGCACAAACCTGAACACATCGCCAGCAGAGCACACACTGTTCATAATCACGCACATAAAATGGATTGTCATCTATCACGTCATGTTCGCGGCGCTTCGCATCAGGGAAACGCTCTGAATCTACACTGTAATCAGACATCATGCCCTGAATTTCCGGCGCTTCACTCAAATCAACACTGCTATTGAGCATCTCTAAAATCGTCCGGCGGCTACGTTCAACGCGCTCATTACGGGTTGAAACATCACTATCTGCCGAACACTCAACAATACAGGCAGGTTGCAACAATCGACCGCCATTCACATCAACCACGCACATGCGGCATAGTCCATTTGCAGTTGTGGCATCATGATAGCAGATAATCGGAATCTCTTTCCCGACCTGCTCCGCCGCCTCTAAAATCGTCGTGCCTGCCGCAACAGTGATTTCTTCGCCATCCAGTTTAAAAACAATACTCTTTTCAGCCATAAAAATATTCCCTATCGGGCACGGCAACGCCATGTCCCTACATAACAAGCTTAATTACCATTTGCCATGATGCACAAAATTACTCTGTTCACGTCGTCCACGCTTTATTGAAGGCGAGCGTTTATCCGGCGCGGGATGCCCCACAGGAATCACACCAACCGGAGTCACTTCATCGGGAATGTCAAGCGTGTCTTTTGCTTCCTGCAACTGCTTGAATCCGGCAAACCCTGCTGCTAATCCTTCATTGACGACAGCCAGCAAGAGTAACATCACAGCATGTCCGGCATCCATAAACCAGTAGGGGACAGGCCATTCAATCTCATTGCCATCATCATCGACTTTATCCGCCTGTTGATAGCGCCGATGATATGCGCCTTCATTGGTACAGGGGATAATCAATACAGGCGCTTTCGAAATAAAGGGGTCGAAACCCGCTTCTACATAGGCTTCTTCTGTGCATAATCTGGCAAGTTCCAGCTTCATATCAGGGTCTGTCACCACGATAAAATCCTGCCCCTGAGAGAATCCGGCACTGGGTCCCCGTTGTGCGATGTCTAAAATCCGCTCGATGACGGTTTCATCAACCGATTCATCTGTAAAATTACGCACCATGCGCCGTTTGCCGACGACTTCTGTAAAATCCATTATTGCTCCTCGAATAGATGTGGAAATTTATCAATCGCACTCATCACAGCCGATGCAGCCGTCTGTCCTAACCCGCAGAGGGAGGCTTCTGTCATTGTCATGCCGATGTCCTGCAAGCGAATCACATCCCCGGACTGTGGATTATCGACCCGTTCCAGTATTTCGACCTGTCGCTGTGTCCCGAGTTGACAGGGAAAACATTTGCCGCAACTCTCATGCTCGAAAAAGTGCGCTAATCGCTTGAGTATATCGCGTAAGTCAGCACTATCGTTAAAGACCATTATCGCACCACTGCCAAATGTGCTATTGATAGTCCGCAAATCTTCAAATGTCAGTTTTACATCAATTTCATCAGGCGATAAAAACGTCCCGGCTGCCCCACCCATCAAAACAGCCTGTAACTCCCCTTCGACACCACCACAAAAATCATCAAGTAAGCCGCGCAGCGTGATACCCGGCTCAATTTCATAGACTCCGGCACGCTTTACATGTCCGCTGACAGAAACGAGTTTGCTTCCGGTGCTTTTTTCTGTACCGATGCTTTTGAACCATTCCGCGCCCTGGTTGATAATCTCAGGGACAGCGCACAGGGTTTCTACGTTATTGACGACTGTCGGTTTAGCAAATAGACCATGTGTTGTTGGATAAGGAGGTTTAATACGCGGGAATCCCCGTTTACCTTCAATCGCTTCAAAGAGGGCTGTTTCTTCCCCGCAGATATATGCTCCTGCCCCGCGTCGAATCTCAACATGGAAACTAAAATCACTACCCATGATATTGTCACCGAGTACCTTTGCCCGTTCTGCTTCGGCAATCGCTCTCTTAAGGATTTTCTCCGCAACCGGATATTCTCCTCTGACGAAAATGATGCCCTGCTGTGCGCTGACAGCATATGCCGCCAGGGTCATGCCTTCTAATAGCAAATGTGGACGTTCTTCCATCAGCACACGGTCTTTGAATGTGCCAGGTTCGCTTTCATCAGCATTGCAAATTACATATTTGGGAGAGCCGTCTGCCTGACGGGTAAATTTCCATTTCAAGCCTGTCGGGAACGCGGCCCCGCCCCGTCCGATTAAGCCTGAATTTTCGATTGTCTGAATAATGTCTTCCGGTGAATGATTCTCAAGGGCTTTATGCAATGCCTGATACCCGCCATAAGAGGTATAGCGTTCCTGCGAAAAATCTTTTAGCAAAATGTCCTGTGTGGATTGTGTATTGGCAGTATATGTTGGCTGAGATTTCACTTTGATCAGCGTATCGCTATCTGTGGCAGGAATGAGAAAGTCTCCTTTGCCAATAATACTCACCAACCCGGCGGGTGCATGGTCGCACATGCCTAAACAGGGGCTACTTTCGACAGTACAGCCATGTGCCCGTTGTCGCGTATTCTCTAAAACATCATCTGCCCCGACTAATCCGCATGAGGGGTCAGTGCAAACACGGATGATACGGTCGCCTGTGGGTTCTTCATGGAATAAACTATAAAAACTGATAACCCCGTAAATATCCGCTTCGGGAACACGCAATGTCTTAGAGATTTGATGCACATTTTCTTTGCTGATGTAACCTTCGCTCTGTTGCACATCCCATAACACAGGCAAAAGTGCATCCCGACCACGTCCTTGATAATTTGTAATTACAGTATTTTCGTCAATCACTTGCATGAGATTCCTTTGAAATAATATTTTCATTAAAGTCCCTCTCCATAGAGAGCTTGCGAACGGTCGTGGGGAGGGATTTAGGGAGGGGTTATTTTTGCTAATTCCCTCGCTTTTTCAAGTTCTTCCGGCGTGTTGACATTCATAAACACTACTTCCGGGTTAAATTTTTCGAGCATCTCTTCATCGAGATAAGTTACATGCACATCATCATAAAATCCAATCACCTTGAGACGTTTTTCTTCTATTTTTCCCCGGATTGATTCGAGACAATTTTTGCTGTAAATCGCGTGTAATCCCTGCGGATAATCATCGACTGTTGGAACAACCACATCGGCATTTTCGGCATGAGTCATCATAAAACGCAGTAAATCCGCCGAAACAAAAGGCATATCACAGGCAATCACAATCGAGTGCGATGTTTTACTATGATGAATCGCTGTGCAAATTCCGCCAAGCGAACCACTATCCGGCACTACATCACTATACATCGGTAAATGAAGATGGGCATACTCATCGGGTGTATTCGTGATGAGTATCGTCTCCTGCTGACCGATGTCTTTTGTACGGTCAATGATTCGCTCAATCAATGTTTGCTCTCCGATTTTAACGAAGGCTTTGTTTGTTCCCATCCGGGAGCTTTTGCCGCCAGAGATAATCGCGAGTGTGAAGTTGTTAGTCGTTAGTTTTAAGTTGTTAGTCATTAGTTGTTGGTTTTTGGCTCTTAGCCCTTAGCTATTGGCTGTTAGCGCTTATTTTTCAGGCGTTGAGTAAAAGAATTTAGCATCTTTCGTATGATAGTTAGTTCCTCCGATACTTCTTGATAAGAAGCAGATTCTAAGAAGCCCAAATCATGGGAAAGGAGTAATTGATAATCTAATTCAGCCGCAGAACCCATCGCAATATGCAAGAATCTAGCAAAGTCAGCATCGCTATTTCTCGCACTTCCTTCGGCAATATTGGAAGGTATAGAAACAGCGCATCTTTGTATCTGACTAATCAGCCCATATTTTTCATTGGATGGAAAACCAGCAGTTAGTCTATAAACCTTCAATACAACCTGATGCGACCTCTGCCATACTTTCAGTTGCTTGTAATCTTGCATATCACACCTCTCTAAAAACTAATAGCCAACAGCAAAAAGCCAATAGCCAAACTCAATGCACAAACCGCGTCGGGTCTTTAATCGCCCCCCGCTCATCCAGAGGCATATCTGCTCCATCACGTTCCGGCGCATCGACCTTCTTGAGCTTGACGGCAGCCATCTTGAAATCAGGGATTTTTGCACGCGGATCAATTTTATCCAGCGTGAGAATGTTGGCGGCTGCTTCGACAAAGTGGAACGGCAAGAAAATCGTTCCAACAGGTGAACGCCCTGTGACCATCACACGACAGATGATACTCCCCCGTCTGGACGTAATTTCCACCCAATCACCGGAAATCACCTGTAAAGACTGTGCATCGTCGGGGTGCATTTCGATGATCGGTTCAGGGAAAGCACTGTCCAGCGCACTACGACGGGTCATTGTGCCCCCATGCCAGTGAAACAGCACACGTCCGGTTGTCAGGTGATAGTTATATTCATCGTCAGTGGTTTCACTATCCGAGGTGTAATCAAGTGACCAGAATTTACCTTTACCACGCGGAAATTCATCCTCAAACAGATAAGGCGTGCCAGGATGGTCTAAGGATGGGCAGGGCCAATGCACACCGCCTTCTCTATCAATGCGCTCATAAGTGATGCCATAAAATTGCGGGGTCAGTGCTCGCATTTCTTCCCAGATAGCCTCTGCATTGGCATATTCAAAGCCAGCACTCACCGGAACATGCAAATAATCTTCCAGACGAAGCGCGAGGTTACACAGGATTTTCCAGTCAGGACGTGATTGTCCCACAGCAGGTAACGCCTGACGCACACGCTGAACCCGTCTATCACTATTGGTGAATGTGCCATCTTTTTCAGCAAAACTAGCAGAAGGCAATATCACATCAGCCAATTCACCTGTTTCGTTCATGAAAATATCTATACACACCAGTAAATCGAGATGTTCTATCGCATGTTGAGCATGACTCAGGTTGGGTTCGCTCATCAGAGGATTTTCGCCCATGACAATCATTGCGCGAATTTCACCTGTTAATGCGCCATCAACCATCTCTGTAACAGTCAATCCGACTTCATCCGATAATTCCGTGCGCCATGCAGATTCAAATTTGTGTTTTACATCGGGGTCATCCACGCGCTGATAAGCGGTATAAACATTCGGGAGACCACCACTGTCAGAACATCCCTGAACATTATTCTGCCCCCTTAGCGGATTCAATCCTGTGCCTGCTTTGCCGAGATTACCTGTCATCAAAGCGAGATTTGCCAGCGAGAGTGCATTATCTGTGCCATGAACACTCTGGCTGATACCCATGCCCCAATAAAATGCCGCTCTATCAGCTTCCGCATACATCCGTGCTGCTGCGCGAATATCTTCTGCTGGAACGCCGCTAATTTCTTGTGCCCATTCCGGCGTACAATGTTCGAGCGATTCAATGTAATCCTGAAAACCTTCTGTGCGTTGTGCAATGAAAGACTCATCATAGAGGCGTTCTTTGACGACCACATGCGCCATAGCAGAATAAACCGCAACATCAGTTCCCGGTTTTTGACGTAACCAGAGTGTCGCAAAATCCGTCAATTCTATTTGTCGCGGGTCAATGACAATCAATTTTGCACCATTTTGCCGCACCACTTTTTTGAGGAAAAGACTAATCACAGGGTGCGTTTCGGTGGTATTGCTACCCGTGACCACAAATGTATCCAGATTTTCCATCTCTGCGATACTGTTACTCATAGCCGATGAGCCGATGGATAATTGCAGTCCGGTCACGCTCCCCGCATGACATAATCGCGCACAGTGATCGACATTATTCGTTTTGAGAACAGCGCGAACAAATTTCTGGAAAATATAATTATCTTCGTTGGTGGCTTTGGCACAGGCATAGGTCGCGACACTGTCACCACTACTTTCCTGAACGATTTTCCCGAGTTTTTCAGTGATGAATGTCAGTGCTTCATCCCAGGAAACTTCATGAAATTCGCCATCTTTTTTGAGGAGTGGTTTTTTCAGGCGACGGGGATGCGTGGCAAAATCGAGTCCGAAACGCCCTTTCACACAGAGATTGCCGAAATTCGGAGCGCTATCAAACGGCGCTTCCACCCGATAGACTAAATCATCTTTAATATGCAGGTTCATCTGACAACCAACGCCACAGTACGGGCATGTCGTGCGAACCATACGATCAGAGGAAATAACAGTAGACATAAGCACTATTCCTGAAAATATGTGTATAGTCTCATTATAGTGGATTGCTACTGTTACGGCATCTTTTCTCTATGCAGCTTAATCATATAAATAAGGGATTGGCACTGATTTGCGTCACCTTACACTCCTTTAAACCGGCGCAATAATAGATTTTTCTACGCCAAACTTGTGCCAATCGTGTATTCATGCTAGAAAACACTCTCGCATTGCAACGATAAGGAGTTCAAGTTGGATAAAATTGCAATCATCTCAGATGTGCATGGTAATATGTCTGCGTTAGAGCCTGTACTGGCAGATATAAAAGCACGCGGTATCGAAACGATTTTTAATCTCGGGGATGTCGCAGGAAAAGGTCCTTACCCTGCTGAGGCAGTCGATAGTTGCCGTGACATCTGCGAAGCAACAGTTCTCGGTAACTGGGAAAGTTTCCTGTGTAATCCCGATAACCATCCCAAATTACATTACATCACAGACTATTATCGTGAAAAATTGGGAGAGGAACGCCTGCACTGGCTGAAAAACTTACCCGCCTGTTTTGATTTTTGGATGAGCGGCAAATTTGTAAGGCTCTATCATGCTTCCCATATCAGTGAATGGCATCGAATTTTTTCCTTTGAACCCTATGAAACCTATCTTGAGATGTTTCAGAATACAGAATTTACAGGATTTGATAATCCTTGCCCTGATATAGTCGGCTATGGCGATATACACGTAGCAAACATTAACACGCTCTATCGCGACCATAAGATACTGTTCAATGCAGGTAGTGTGGGTAATCCACTTGATATACCGATGGCAAGCTATGTTATCCTCACCGGGAAGCGTGATAGTCAGGTACTCGCCCCATTTAATATCGAGATAGTGCGAATCCCTTATGATATTGAAGCAACCGTTCAGGCAGCGCGGGACGTACAAATGGTGGATGATCTGGAGAGATATATTGTGGAGACACGCACAGCCGTTCATCGCTCACGACAGACTTGATGATGGGCAACTGCGCGTATCTGCATTAAAAATTTATCTCAGGAATCCTCATCTTCTTCGTCAGCATCGTCAAAATCATCATCCAGCCAGCCGACTAAATCATCGGGAAACGCCGGATTCCGAACACCGATATTTTTGGCTTCCCATATCAGTTGTTCTATTTCATCCTCGCCCTTTTGACCCAACAACAGTAAATGCTGATATTTACTGCGTTCAATCGGGTCAGGATGTGTTTCCGCTTCCATTTTCAATTCACTCAACAAGCGCTGAAACCACAAACTGTTTTTAGCGCTCATGATGTTTCCCCCTCTTTATCGTCATCGGCATCATTGAGAGGAAAATCATCCGGCGGATTATCATAGCGCCATTCTGCCCGGCGCATCGCAACGTCAATTTGTTCTTCGATAGGCAAAGTCGCATAAAATTCTTCGTGAGCGGCAATCCGTTTTTCGTTATGCTGACGAATTTTCTCCTGATGAGCCTTTAATTGAGCGAGTTCTCTTTCTGCTTCCCGCAGACGACTAACCTCTCCATAAAGCACATCCATGCGACGGCGTGAGAACAACCAGACACCGATTGCCCCCGCAATCAGCATTAAAAGTGACCAAAAAAGACGTTTCATGTATAAAATCTCCATAAAATTGGACAAATTTCATCAATAGGGACTGGAAACCCATCCACCGTAGATATTACACTTGCGTTTGTGGTGCATTGTGTAAATCACGATGTTTTCACGGGCGGTAGTTTACTGCTGCCGCCCGCTTCTTTTTTAATTGATGTGACAACAGTATATCGCCTCTTTTTGAATCTTGCAACAAATTTTCTAAAATCCACATGAGTCCGTTCCAGGTGACATTATCCCGATTTGCGTTACTATCATTTAAAGAAATTAAAAAGCTGATAGGAACAATATTATGGAACGTATAACACGCGCTGATGTCGCAGCGGAAACACGCTGGAATCATGCGGCACTCTTCCCGGAATGGGTTGATTTTCACAGTGAACTGGATGCAGTCTCTACAAAAATCAAAGACCTCTCGCAATATCAGGGACGCTTGACTGAAAGCCCTGAAACCCTGCTCGAATGGATGACACTCTACAATGAATTGCTCCAGCGACTCGGTGTGATGGGTGTTTATCTCAATATGGCAAGCTCGGTCGATACACAGGATGAAGATGCTAAATCAGCACAGGGGCAATATGGCACAGTGGCATCAAGTTTTGCCGGGACGAGTGGTTTTGCTGCACCGGAAATGCTCGAAAATATTGATACCCTGCTGGAATGGGCAGAGTCAAATGATGACCTCGCAGTCTATAAACACTATTTTGAGCATCTCAAACGCCAGGCAACCCATACCCGTTCAGCCGAAGTCGAAAAATTACTCGGCACACTCGGGGATATTTTCGGAGGAAGTCGCCGTGTCTGGGGCGAACTGGTTAACAATGATTTGCAATATGCCGATCTGACAGATTCTGATGGCAACACAATCCCTTATAAACAATCACGGGGTATGTTCTCGAAAGACCGTGACATACGTCGTCAGGGATGGGATAGCCTCCACAATGCCTACCTCGATTATAAAAATGTCCTCATCACCAATTACAGCAATAGTGCGCGGCAAAATGTATTCATGGCGAAAGCAAAAGGCTATAACTCGGTCTTAGAATATCGTCTTGAACCAACTGGCTTAACAGTCGATGTATTCCATAATTTGCTGAACACATTTCAGGAATATTATCCCATGTGGCATAAATACTGGGATGTTAAGCGCAAAGCCCTCAAACAGGATGAAATGTATCCCTATGACATCTGGTCATCCTGCTTGGAGACCCCTCCTGAAATTGATTACTATGAAGCGGTAGACATCATCGCAACAGCACTTGCCCCGCTTGGAGACGATTACGTCGCACGCTTGAAAAAAGGTTGTCTTGAAGATGGATGGGTTGATTGGGGCAACAATCTCAATCGACGGGGCGGCGCATTTTCCAGCCCATCGTATGACTCTTCCCCGCCCTATATTTTTATGGGCGGTTATCACAAAAGTTTAGGATTTATGAGTACCCTTGCACATGAACTCGGACACTCTCTGAATTTATTGTTAATCGGTGAATCAGTCCCGCCAATTTACAATGGCATGTCTGAGATGACCTCACACTCTGTGATAGAAACACCCTCTAATTTCCATCAGGCAATGACCCGTGCTTATCTCCGCAAAGAACGCGCCGACGATACACAATTTCAGATCGCAATGATTGAAGAAGCGATGGGCAACTTCCACCGTTATTTCTTCCTCATGCCCTCGATTGCACGTTTTGAGCTTGAAGTACATACCCGCATCGAAAATGGCAAACCGATGAACACACCTATCGTTCAGGACATCATGCGCGGGATTATGGCAGAAGGTTACGGCGATACAATGACCTATGATTCTGACCAGGCTTCCATGCGCTGGGCTGGATTGGTACACATGTTTATCCCCTTCTATTCTTTCCAGTATGCCATTGGCATCAGTGCGGCACATGCCATAGCCGATGATGTACTTGAGGGAAAGGAAAACGCTGTCGAAGATTATATGCGCTTCCTCAAAACAGGAAATTCAGAATTTGCGATGGAAACATTCAAGATTGCAGGGGTTGATATGTCTACACCGGAGCCAATTCAGAAAACCTTCGCCTATCTCAGTAGCCTGGTTGACCAATACGAAGAACTGACATCTTAATAATCCTGAAAAAGTTTCGTTATGAATCGGGCATGACACGTCATGCCACTACCCGAAAAGCAGTATTATATGTAGGGGTTTGGCGTTGCCAAACCCGATATTTTGGGATTCATTTACAATAGTATCCACAATTTTCATTTAGCATTGCGCGATATTTTAATAAAATTCAAATGGTGTAATTTCATCAAATCTTGAACATTTTTTGGTTTAGTTACGTATAGACAACAGGCAAAACAAATTAAATTACGCTGGAAGGAAAATTTATGATTGGTTCAGATTTAGCAGCAAAAGTGCTGGCAGAGGCACTCAAAACAGGCGCAGACCTCGCCGAAATTTATATTGAGGATGTCACATCATTGCGCCTCGGGCTGGATGATTCCCGCATCGAACAGGCTATTCGCGGTGTCGATAAAGGGGCGGGTGTCCGGGTCTTTTTTGGTAATCTCGTGACCTATGCCTACACTGACCGCCTCACCGAAGAAGCCCTCTTAGAAGCAGCACGCGCCGCAGCCGCAGCCGGGAAAAATAGTGTTACACCGAAAGCAATCGACCTCACCGAACGCAAAAGTCCGCTTCAATTCAATATTGAAAAATCATTCGACCTGATGTCAATCGAAGACAAAGCCAAATTACTGAATGATATTGATGTTAAAGGGCGTGCCTACAGTCCACTGATTAAGCAGGTAGCAGCCAGCTATCGTGAACGCAGTCGCAAAGTGTGGATTTATAACAGCGATGGTGTTTATGCTCATGATGACCGTAATTTTGTTGAAATGAGTGTCTCCACAATTGCCGAACGGGATGGCAATCTCCAATCATCTTTCGAAGGATTCGGCGGGCAAATCGGTCTGGAATTATTAGACAAAAATAATCCACTCCAGAAAATCGAAGAAGCTGCTGAAGCCGCCGTCAAAATGTTAGATGCGCGTCCCTGCCCTGCCGGAGAAATGACCGTTGTTCTCCCCAATGGATGGGGTGGTGTTCTCTTCCATGAAGCCTGTGGACATCAGATGGAAGCCGATTTCATTACCAAAGGCGGTTCTGCTTATAGTGGCAAGGTTGGCGAAGTGGTTGCCTCTCCGATTATCAGCGCAGTCGATGATGGCACAATTCTGGGTCGTCGCGGTTCGATTCGTTTTGATGACGAAGGCACACCCTCACAGCGTACTGTCCTCATAGAAAAAGGCGTCCTCAAAGAATACATGTGGGATTTGACCGAAGCCCGCCGCGTCGGACGTGATGCCTCGACAGGCAATGGTCGCCGTCAGAGTTTCCGTCATATGCCGATGCCCCGCATGACCAATACCTTTATCGATCAAGGTGAACATGACCCCGAAGAAATCATCGCAAACACCAAAAAAGGCATTTTCATCAAGAGCATGTCAGGCGGTCAGGCAGATATTGCTAAAGGTGATTTTGTGTTCAATGGCAAAGAAGCCTATCTCATTGAAGATGGTAAATTGACTGCCCCGCTTAAAGGTGCGACTGTTGCAGGAAATGGCCCCAAAGTGCTGATGGAAATTGACATGGTCGGTAATGATCTCGCACTCGACCCTGGAATTGGCATGTGTGGTAAAGGTCAGTCAGCACGTGTCAGTGTCGGACAACCTACCGTGCGTCTGCCAAAAGTCAACGTTGCCGGTACAAGCGAATAATGACGCATGTTGAACATGTATATGTAGGGACAATGCCTGCATTGTCCGCCGATGATTTGTAACACATAGCTGATTATCCAAAACTAGGACAAAAAATATGACCGATTATCTTGAATTAGCAAAGTCCGTCGTTGCAAAAGCCGCGACAGGCAATTTAGAAGTCGAAGTGATTATTACCGAAAATCAGAGTACCAGTATCCGTGTCAGCGAGGGTGAAGTCGAACAACTCTCACAATCCGGCTCGGGGGGCATGGGCGTTCGTGTGATTGATGGTGGCAAAATGGGTTATGCTCATACATCTGATTTATCAGAGGAAAGCATCGATCAGACTTGGAAAGCTGCTGTCGATTTATGTAAAGTTGTTACCCCTGATGACTATAGGAAGTTACCTGATCCCGAACCCGTCCCCGATGAAGATTTAGGCATATGGGATGAGAGCCTCAAAGATGTCAGTGTTGAAGATAAAATTCAACTTGCTCTGGCAATGGAAAAAGCCACGCTGGATTATGATGAGCGTATCGTTCTAACCAATCGCGCTACCTATGGCGATTCGATTGGCTATACTTATCTCGCCAATTCAAAAGGCTTCGCGGATTACTATGGACGCACAACCTGTTTTAGCTTCCTGGTCGCTATTGCCCGTGATGAAGATGGTGGCATGGTCAATGCTGTCGATTTAGGCGCATCCAATTTTTTCAAAGACCTTGACGCCATTGCTATCGGTGAGAAAGCGGCGAAAAAAGCTCTGAGTTTGCTCGGTGGCGAACCCGTTCCCACACAAAAAGGCACGGTCGTTCTTGATCATTTCGTCGGCGCACAGATTCTTGCCGTGTTATCTCAGGCACTCTCATCATCAAGCTGGCAACGCAGTCGTTCTTTCTTAAAAGGACGCATGGGTGAAGAAGTCGGCAGCAGCATGGTCACACTGATGGACAATGGTCGTCTAAAAGGTGGCATGGCATCTGCCCCGTTTGATGGTGAAGGTGTTCCCACAAAAGCAACCCGTCTGATTGATGAAGGTGTCCTACAAAATCTGATGTACGATAGCTATTCAGCCGCAAAAGATGGTGTCGTATCAACAGGTAATGCACAACGCCCCGGACATCAGGGCTTGCCAACACTTGGTGCGAGTAACTTCTACATGCAGGAAGGTACAAAATCTCCCGAAGAAATCATCAAAGGGGTTGATAAAGGCTTGTACGTCCTGACAGTCATGCAAACAGGCGGCGTTGACCCTGTCACAGGTGAATGCTCCATGTCGGCTAACGGTCTCTGGATAGAAAACGGTGAACTCAAGCAATCTGTTGGTGGCGTAACTATCGCAACAACACTCAACGAATTACTCCAGAATATCAGCGATGTCGGCAATGATTTACGTCAGATGCCCATTTTTGGAACAATCGGCGTACCGACTCTGCGCGTCGATAACGTGACAATTGGCGGCGTAGACGCATAATCAAATCAGAAAGCCATCCATAGTATCCGGGTGGCTTTTTCTACTCCCCCTATATTGAACTTTTTAATCAGATACCACGTAATGCTCTATTGGGACTAATCAAATAATAATCATGGAGAAGCTTCAAAGAATGTTTGAAATAATAACAGTTATTTCATTTAAGGAAGATTTTGAGCATGTCCGATCACGATCTGTCACCACTTGAAAAAGTGGAAATCAAAAATCTAAAACCCTTGATTAGCAGCGAGGCTTTGCAGGCGCTTGCCGATGAAACGGCCTTCCAGAAATTCAATGCCAGCAAAAGCGAGAATACGCTCAAAGCTTATCGCCGTGATTTGCAGCGCTTTGCACGATTGATCTATGGCGAGGGCGTCCCCCGTGATTATGGCTTTCAACTCTCTACAGAAAAAGATCTCTGGAAAAATATCACGCATGGTGAGGTGAATGCCTATCAAATCTGGATGATGAAAGAGGGCTATGCGCTGACGAGTATCAACCGCGCACTGTATGCCCTGCGTACTTATGCCCGCCAGGCAATGCTGACCGGTGTGATGACTGCAGAAATTTATCAGCGGATTGCGGCCATTCAATCGGTCTCGGGTAAAGCGGCAGCTAATCTGGACGAGAAACGTCCGCTCCAGCGCCGTCCGGTGAAGCGGGCGAAAAAAGCCAGTCCGACAAAGATCCCGGCAGATCTGGTAACGGATCTGTTGAATGATCATGATTTCGAGCAATTAGGGGGATTGCGCGATGCGGTTCTGATGGCCTGTCTGCTGGAACTGGGTTTACGTGCGTCCGAGGCTTCAGCCTTGACATGGGAGACCGTCGATTTGACTGCCGGGATAATCCAGTTTTATCGACCCAAGGTTGCGCAGAGCCAGCGACTTGCGCTTTCTACCCGATTACAACGCATACTAAGACTGTATCGGGACTATCTTCAGACGAATGCCGCACTGCCGGATAAGTTGCTGATCGGGGTCACCCGTAAAGGCGCTCCGGGTAAGCCTTATCTCTCCCCGCAGTCGATTTCCAATATCGTACAACAAATTGGCTCACGCTTTGGTATTGAAAAACTATCCGCCCATGATTGCCGGCATCACTGCATCACCTACCTGATTCAGGAGAAGCAGGTCAACCCGATGACGGTGCAGGATTTCGGGGGCTGGAAAGATGCTCGCATGGTTCGACATTATGTGCGGCAGCTCGATGTGTCCAATTCGGGCTTTGCCGATGACATGTATGAGGAATGATTTGACCCTAGCCCCGGGTTCTTGATAGTCTCATCAAAGACCGGCATACCCCGGCATATGCCCCGGGCGACAAATCGCTCCACACCGTTTGGTCATCAGATGAGACGCAGATACAATTTTTCTGATGTTCCTCTTATAACATGCTCGATATGTACTATCCGGCGATTTTGCTTCAAATTGAAAAGCTCGGGATTGTGTTGAGTGCTTGAGACCTGATGGTTTGGCACTTATGTCAAAAACTGCTCTGGTAGATAGGCTCGTTGCAACAGGATAATCTCATCGAGTAATTTGCTGGCTAATGATAGTGACAACACAAGCGGATTGGATGCCAGCGCATGTTTAAGCGCATGACGATCACCATGCCAAATTGCGTCGGCGGCTAGCCATTGATACTCTGCTAACATATGCAACAAACCTACGACATCAGATGAGAGTGCATTTTGCACCAGCGGGGTTGCCCCTTTTGTTTCTAAACGTGCGGGTACTTCGACCACACGGTCATCTGCAAAATTGGGGATAGCCGAACGATTAGGCACATTCAGAGTATGAATACTTGCATCCTGTGTCACCAATCCCCGCATAACTTCGACTGCCATATCACCGAAAATTGACCCGCCGCGCACATGGGTCAAGCGGGGATTTTCCGCTTCAATCTGTTCCTGAAAATGCTTATAATAACCCGGTAAATCATCCATGATGACCTGAGCGCGTGATTTTGAACTGGCTTTAGCTTCGGCAACAGTTTCTTCACGGTAGTAATAATATTGCAGATAGCTATTCGGCAAACGACCGTATTCACATGCCAGCTTGAATTGTCGTTTAACCCGGTTTGAGACATCATCGCGGGACATCACGCTATCATAATGCTGGAGCATGACCTCAACACCATCCTGACCATCTATCGAAAAATGTGTACTCCATGTGGCATGATTCAAGCCGATAGATTCCAGCATGACATTTTCCGGCTGAATATCCATTGCATGTAACAGCTTATGTTGGTCGTCGTTAGTCTGGTCACAGATGCTAATACAGGGAATATCACTGAAATGAGTCACAGCTTCAGCAACAATCTGTGTCGGATTGGTATAATTGACCAGCACAGCATCCGGTGCATAGTGCTTAATATCTTCAAGGATAGTTTTGATGACGGGTAGTGTCCGCATCGCGAAGAAGAAGCCCCCTGCCCCGATTGTCTCCTGCCCGATGAGGTCATATTTCAAGGGGATTAATTCGTCCTGAGCGCGGGCTTTAAACCCACCCTGCCGGAAGGTGGTCAGCACATAATCCGCATCCTGAATTGCGGATTGTTGATTGCCATGATTGCTGATGGTTAAATCAACTCCTGCGTGCCTGACCAGATGTGAACATAAGCGGTGAACAATATCGAGTTCGTTTTCTGCAATGTCCATCAGAGCCAGTTCTGCCCCGGCGAATGCCTCTCCATGTTGAATAAATGCGTTGACCAATCCGGGGGCGTATGCACTGCCTCCGCCGATAATTGCAATTTTTATAGCCATTTCTTTACCTCTTCCAATGCGGGTGTTCCGGTTGCGCCACCAATAGCGGTTGTTGTGAGGGCACCACAAACCGCACCGTAGCGCAAACAGGTTTTCATGTCATAATCCTGTGTGAGCGCATAGAGAAAGCCAGCGTCAAAGGCATCGCCTGCGCCAGTTGTATCCACAGGTATTACGGATAAGGGTGGTGCAAATTCCTCTAAATTATCCCCGTAAGCGAGTGCGCCTTCTGACCCGTTTTTCATGATGATATTGCCCTGTTTCATCTGCCCGGATGCTTTTTCAAGCGCTTTTTCATAGTCACTTTCATCCATCATGAAACACAGCTCGGAACGGGATGGCATAAAATAATCGAGTTCTATCATCATGTTATGCAGACGTGGGTTTCGTAGCGCATCTTCATCCCAGCCAGGATCCATCGAGATGGTTGCTCCGGCATCATGAGCAATGCGGCAGGCATCCGGGGCATCGAATACCCCTAAGAAACTACACATATGCACATGTCGTACCGGAAAGTCATTCAGAATGGTTTCTAGATTGGCAGGTGATTCCGGTTTTTCAAATCGTGTGATAAAAGCTCGATCCTGCGGGAAAGAGAGCGCCACAGTGAGTTGTGTTAACGGGTGTGGATGCTCGCGCACCAGAGTACGATCAATATTGAGGTCATCCAGTAAATTCGCAACCAGGCGACTCATCGGGTCATTACCAATATCAGCAATTAAACCGACTTTCGCCCCTAATTTTTGTAAGCCTGCCGCCACAATCGCGCTACCACCGATAGTCATTGTGAAATTCCCGGCAAAAATCTCTGTCCCGTATTCGGGCATTCCGGGCAAATCAGTAAAAATTAAATCGCAGAATAGTGGTCCATATACCAGTACATCATAGGTCATTCTGTCGATTGCCCTTTCAATTGACGCATTGCACGGGCGTAATACGGCGATGCAATCGGACCGGCTAAGATAGGATCGTTCGTCTCCTGCATCCATTGGAATAAACGTTGACGTAAATCATCAAAAACTCCGGTATAATCCGCATCTCCGGCTTTGTTATTCATCTCCCCGGGGTCGGTCACCAGATCATAGAGTTCAAATGGTGGACGCTCGACGGTTAGCATATCAATCATCTGAGGATAAATCGGACTGTGCATAATATCCGCAGGAACATTGATAATATCGATTTCAGCATTCCAGATAAGCTTATAACGCTCTGTACGAATCATGCGCTGTGGTTCATAATCGGTGTGGAAGGTTTTTCCGGCATAAATCACCTCCCGAACAGTATGATTTCCCCCCTGTAGCAGTTGCCAGTAACTTTCGCCCTGTATTCTACCGGGAATGGATAATGCTAAACCCTCTAAAATGGTTGGAACCAGGTCAACATGACTGACTAAATTGTTTATTGTCCTGCCACCGACTAAACCGAGAGATGGCGCATACATAATCAGGGCAGTTTCAACACCGGGGTCATACATCGTACATTTAGCACGCGGCATTGCCAGACCATGATCAGTTGTGAAAATAATCCAGGTATCATCCAGCAAATCTAAACGTTTCAGTGCCTCGACAATCACGCCGACTGCCTCATCCATCTGCTTAATCATGCCCTGCAATTCACTGAATTCCTGACGTGCTTCAACTGTATGAGGAATATAAGGGGGAAGGTCTACCCCGCGTGAATCATCAGGTGGCGCCACCTTGAATCCACCCTCTGAATCGCGATGCGGCTCAAAGAAACCGATATTCAGGAAAAATGGGCGCTGATGAGCTTGCTCCAAAAATTGAACCGCACTCTCTGCCACTTCCGGCGCGAGATGTCCCGGTAAAACATGATCAAATCCGAGTGCCCTGACAGCGTCATCATCGAATTCTGTCACATGCTGAATGCCAATATGGGCTGTTTCGTAGCCAGTATCCTGCAAATATCGCGCCAGATAGACTTCATCATCGTGCAGTCGCCAGCTAAAGGGATGATGTGCTAGCCCGAACATGCCATTACTCTGTGCATAGCGTCCGGTGTAGAGCGTTGCGCGGCTCGGGCTACACTGCGGCGCTGTACAGAAGCTATTCTCAAAGCGAATACCATCCTGTGCTAGCTTATCCAGATTATCGGATGATACACTCTTTCGTCCATAACAGCCGAGATGCTGCCCTAAATCGTGGCAATCTATCATCAATAAGTGTGTCATTGTTAGCCTTTCACAGCCCCTGCTGTCAAACCCTGAACAATCCGATTCTGAAAAATGAGAACCAGAACAATCAAAGGAATCGTCACTACCATTGCTGCTGCCATAATCTCCGCGATAGGTTCCTGTTCCGAAAATTGCCCTGAAAATTGTGCAATTACGACAGGAACTGTCTGGGCTGAGGGATTGGTTGCAGTGAAATTAAGCGCAAATAAATACTCATTCCAGGAAATGACAAACGCTAACAATCCGGTTGTCACCAGTGCAGGAGCAGTCAATGGTAATAAAATCAACCGGAATGCCTGAAACGGTGTTGCCCCATCGACAATCGCAGCCTGTTCGATTTCAGCCGGTAATCCTCTGAAAAAACTGGTCAAAACCCATACTGTGAAAGGTAAAACAAATACAGGATAGGTTAATATCAAAGAAAATGGGGTACCGAAAAATCCGACTTCACGCACAATTGTGTATAAACCCGAGAGAATCGAAATCGCGGGAAACATTGTCATTGATAACACAACATACAACAATATGACGCGCCCCTTAAAACGCAATCGTCCCAGTGCATAGGCGGCAAATGAGCCGATTACCAGTGCGAGAACCGAGGTTGAACCGGATACCAGTGCTGAATTTCGTAGCGAACGTATAAAGGTGTTATCACGAAAGACGTATTCATAATTCTGTGTGGTCGGTTCCTGCGGGAAATACGTCGCCGTCTGGAACATTTCTGATTCTGTTTTGAATGACGTCATTAACGCCCAATAAAATGGAAAAAGAGCATAAACCGCAACCAGAATCACAGCAGCATAAATCAGAACTCTTTGTAAAATTTCACTGATAACATTATTGTTCATTACCGGTCTCCACATTCAGCATACGGACATAGATGAAGGCGAATATTGAAATAAAGATGAAGATAATCACACTCACTGCCGAGGCATAACCGTCAAGTTGATTGTTGACCAGCGTTTCAAAATTATAGGTCGCCATCGAAAGCTGTTGCCGCCCGAACAATACGTTGAACAGGTCAAATACACGTAGTGCATCCAGTGTGCGGAAAACGAGGGCTATTGCGACAGCCGGACGTAAAAGCGGTAGTGTAATCGAGAAAAAACGCCGTACCGGGCTTGCTCCATCAACTGATGCTGCCTCATATAAGTCTTCAGGAATTGTCTGCAAACCTGCCAGCAAGAGTAATGCCATAAACGGCGCAGTTTTCCAGACATCAACAATAATTGCTGTTGGTAGTTGCAATGCAGGGTCAGAGAGCCATGCCTGCGGTGCATTAATCAGGTTAATATCCATCAAGATTTTATTGACGATTCCGGCGCTCGTATCTTTGAGCATCAATTCCCATAAGCGCGCTGAAATGACCGTTGGTATAGCCCAGGGTACCAGCATGACTGCTCGCATCACGCCCCGTCCCTTGAAATTGGAATTCACGACCATCGCCATAAATAAACCGATGAGTAATTCCAGCAAGACCGACGCAACAGTAAATTGCAGAGTTGTGACCACGCTACCGAGAAAATCATCGTCCAGACCACTGATAGCAACTGCACGTTCCTGCCCTATCTGGATATTCCAGACTGTGCGGTATCCTTCCCCCAATAGCTCGCGGTCAATCAACTCCCATCGAATCGCGCCGTTGTCACGTACCGAACATGCCCCTGTTTCATCATCTATCCGGCAGGAAACAGTATCAAAGCGGAAACTCAATAAGTCCGCGTAATTTTGTAGTCCGACAAATTGTGGCGCTTCCGAACCGGCAAAGCGTTTGTCAGTCAGGCTGCGAATAAACGTCTGCTCTAACGGACGGGCTGACACAATAATAAAAATCGCGAGTGTCGGAATCAGCAAATTCCAGGCCAGACGGCTTTCCCGCGCTAAAAGCCTGTCTTCACCGGAGAAATGTTTTTTCATATTTTTATCAAGCCAATACCAGACGCCGCCCGAAATTATCATTCCGGCAAAAGGAATCACAGTCTGCATGAAAAACATCATCGTTGTGATGCTTGCTTCATCATCTTGCGATATGCGCCATAGGGTATAACCATTCAATATGAGGTATATAATGAGACCGATTGTCAGCCATAAAAATGCAGTTTTTGCCCATTGTGCGCTCTGGATTTTACCGCCGGATAAACGCGCACCGATGACGACAAAAAAGATGCCGAGGTATAGAATCAGTAACGGCACGATGATGCCAAAACGTTCTAAAAAGACCAGTAAGAGCGACGGTTGCAACGATTCTTCTGTGCCAGCAGGATTCAGCGCCAGTTGAATACCCGCATCCTGTATGACCCCGGCAATAAAAAATACAATCGCGCCAAGACCTATCAAAATTAATAAAGCGCTGATTGTATACCTTGCTGTTTTATCGGGTGGTGATTGATCGGGGTTTTGGACAGTCGATGTACTCATAGGAACTCCAAAAAGAATCGAATTTTGTGAGTTAATCAAAGGGAAATGCCCGGGCATTTCCCTCTTCACTAGTGTTGTGTGGCGATTGCCCTATTCTTCAAACAATGCCATCAAGTCGAGTTCGAGTAACTCCAACGCAACATCAGCATCTTCTTCACCGGTGAGAATCGAGTGAACTGCTTCAAAGTACAGTGTCGAAACCGCATTGTACTGATCACGTGCGAAATTTGATGGACGCGCAGTGGTAATTTCTACAATGTCAGGGCTTGCAAATGGCATCGATTCCTGAATGTCAGGGTCATCATAGAGTTCGAGTGCGGCAGGAGGTGATGATGTGTCAATCGAGTAGTGTTTTTGATTCTCAACACTGGTCATATAAACTGCGAAAGCTGCTGCTGCTTCGGGATTTTCAGAATAGCGGGATACACCGATGTGCCAGCCACCGAGCGCTGATGCACCTGCTCCAGAAGCTCCTGCAGGTAATGGTGCAACATCAAATCCAGGTATATCTTCACTCTCACCACTGCTGACATACGCATAAGGCCAATTACGCATGAATGCTGCATTACCGGAATGCCATACAGCACGCGCATCTTCTTCCTGGTAGCTAACAACACCCGGCGGGCTAATTGTTCCAACCCAGCTTGCTGCACGCTCATAAGCAGCAACAGCAGCATCGGTGTTTACCAGAATGTCACCTTCAGAAGTCAGGAAGTTGTCTCCGGTTTCAGAAACATGCCATTCGAGAGCATTTGTGGTCAGACCTTCATAGGAATTACCCTGCCAGACATAACCCCAGAATTCATCATTCCCTTCAGCACGCTCACCATCCTGGATAGCTGTTGCCATCTCTTCGAGTTCTTCCCATGTTGCCGGAGGTGCATCATAGCCATATTTTTCGAGAAGATCGGTGCGATAGTACAGCATACCAAAACCGATACGCAGTGGCAATGCTACCAGACGACCGTCGATGGTGTCATTTTCGATCAATGCCGGAAGTTGTGCATCAATGTGTTCCTGTGGTGCGATATCGCTGAGGTCAAGCAGATGATCTGCTAATTGACCGGGCCAGATAACATCCACACGGATAACATCAAGATCACTGCTTTCCGCTTCAAATGCGGTGAGGTAGAAAGCCAGTAAATCAGTTACACTGGCAGAACTCTGATTGAGTTCAACGGTAATGTTCGGGCACAGTTCCATAAAGCGATCAATCGTTGCCTGTTCAGCTTCCGGGTGACTACCGACAGGATCACCAAAGTAATTAATGGTCACTTCTTCGTCCGTACCACAGTTAAATACCATTTCATCCTGTGCGGTGATGACAGTTGTCGATATTGTCAACAACATAACGAGCATCAACAAAGCTAATTTACGCATATAAATATCCCTTTCTTATTAATTCTATACAAACGATTTTGAGAGTGGGTTTTTGATAATTTGTTATAGTGTCTACTCCTTCTGCTTGTATTCTCTTTACTGATACATAAACTCAATTGCCCGGTAATTGGCAATCAAGAGGTATCCTATTTTGAATTACCCTCAATCCAGACCGGTGAACTCCATGCCCACTGATTGTTGCGTTGACGAACGCGGACATAATACCAGTCGCGTTCGCTTGTCAGGTTAGTGTGCGTAAATGTAAAATGATGTTGATAATCGGATTGTGGTACAGCTTGATGCAGGCACAGGGCAGGTGAAACGAAACCACCTGTATAAAAAGTTCGAGAACCTGTCATAAGGTCACGGAGACATAGCTCTTCCTGTTTGCCATTAATCATCATGAACAAGACCGTTTCCGGTGTGCCTTCAATTTCTATTGAAAAACCTTCTGTGCCCGGTGTATGCAAAGAGGGGTTCGGTAGCGTTTTTGTCTTTAGATGAACATGATTCTCACCATAATTTAGGGAAGTGTAGGCGAAATCTCCATCGTGATTGCCCTCTGTTGGGCTGATACCACGAAAACGGGGTTCAATATCGTGTAATTTGCCATTTTTTACGCTAAGTGATACATCCCAGTCAAATGCACCTGACTGTTCGCCCCACCCCATTTCTACATAGACTTTGAAGTGTCCTTCTAGAGCAGGTCGGGGAATAACGCTCTCACGGTGGATAATGCGGTTGTTATGCAGAATATCTATATAATCAATACAATCTCCCGCTACGACATCAACACGTATCTCACGGGTCTCATCCGGCGGACAAATACCGCCCATACAGGTATCGTTTACCGAGAAGCGTAAATCTATTCTGTCTCCTGTTAACGCATAAGTACGGCGATTCTGGATTGCGTTCCATATAGCATCACGTGAGCCGGATTCAGCCCATACACCCATACGTCCGTATCCATAACTACCAGGAAAAGCATTGTGGTGATCTGTTGAACCAACTATCCCGACAATATTGCCCTGTTCCCATCCGTATTGTGCGGTACTGTGTTCGTGGCGCGGTCCCATTGAATGCAAATACGGGTAAGCACCTTCACTACTTTCTGATAAACCATGAAAAGAGAAAATTTCAGCAACAGGAGACATTTCATCGGTAAAAGCAGACCAATTGATACCGCGTGAACCCTGTCGATAGCCGATATGATGTGGAATCAGAAAAGACGGGCTGGATATTTTGCGTAATTCTGCACGAAGGCTTTCTAAATCCGGCGCATCAATAATCGGCAAATCTTTCTGCACCTGTTTGTAGTAGATACAGTAATCCCCATATGTAATTGAATGCCATTCAAAAGAAGGAAATGTGACGAACTCCCCTTCCGTATTCGCCCTATCTATATCTTGCAAATAGCCTGCCCAATTTGCCTGTGCTTTCGCAAATCCTTTTTCATGATAGTCAACCAGATAAGCTAAGCCGGGGTCATCTGCGGGTAAGTCTGGCCAGACTGCATGAACAACAACGCTAACAAAATCAAGTTGTAAACGAGCGTTATGAAGTGCATCGATCAATGAGCCATGTCCGTAACTTAGATCACAATGATTGTGAATGTCACCATAGAATATACTGAAGTTATCGTAGGCTTGACCCGTCGTTTGTGGCATTCTAATTTGTCCGATTGTGTAATAAATTAAAACTTGATTTCAAATAGTTCGCTTTTATTATATCTTTTATAAAAGATTTGTCAAAAGTTTTTGGTATTTTCCCTTATGCTCTTACATACAACCATTATCAAGAAGCTACAAACAAGACCCATGACTCTTGCTGAACTACATCCACTGACTCATGTCAGTTTACCGACCCTTCGCAAAGCAATTCAGGAACTCACAGATAATCGATGGATTCGCATTGTTGGTCAGGCAGAAGCAAATGGAGGACGTCCTGCAATGCTTTTCGGTTTTGACGATAGCTACTATATGTTAGTGGGGGTTCACATTCAGCTTCCGGGGCTTCGTCTGGTTCTCTCTGACCTTGCGGGTAATGTGCTGGATGAGAAGTCATTATTCCAGCAGGAACAGGTAAGTCCACACCAGATTATGCAGGCAATTATTGATTATACCCGCGAAATAAGCTCTGATCTGGATCACCGTAACTTGTTGGGTATTGGTATTGCGTCTCCCGGCTTCACTGACCCTGATACTGGCAATATTATCTCTATTGGACGGGTTCCAGGGTGGGAGAATCTCCCGATTTGTCAACATCTCGCTTCGGAATTAAGAATCCCTGTTCAAATTGCCAACGATATTGACTGTATGGCATTTGCCGAATTTCAACACACCGGAAAATCATTCGAGAATAACCTGGTCTACCTGGGTTTTGATGAGGGCGTAAAAGCCAGTATGTTCCTGAATGGAGAGTTATATAAGGGCTCTTTCGGCAATACTGGGTTAATTGTCAATCGACTATTAAACGTACCGCACACCTCAATATCGGGCAAAGAGGGGTATCACATTCTTACGATTACCGGATTCAACCGGATTTTTGAGGAAAAAGTCAGTGCCCTATCTGACGATAAACAATCAGCATATCAGCCGGTATTGGACATAAGCTATCGTCAACGCATGGATGCAATATTCCAGCTTGCACAACAGAATGACCCGATCTGTCATGATATGATGCAAACATTAAATGCGGTGCTTACAATAGCAGTTGCCAATATCATTTATGTGATTCAACCGGATACCATCGTTATTGGAGGTATTTTAAGTACAATGCCTGACATCTGGCTTAATACACTGGTAGCATCTATCCACAAGGAACTACCGGCTCTCTTTGCGAATCGAATAACAATTGAACAAGCACAGTTGCAATCAAGGAATACAGGTGCTCTCGGTGCTAATTACCATTTTCTGGAGAATTACCTGTTAAGTGAAACATTTGAACTGTTACAGCATTCATGAAATCCTTCACATTAAGCTACTGATTGGATCTGTCATGGATACTAAGCTATCCATTATTTGTTGGTGAGAACAAACAGAAAATGCTGTAGTAGGACAATAAGATGTTACGAAAATGTATCTTTACATATCCACTCTACCTGTGCCGGGTACTTAACTCATCCGCACAGGAATACGATCAAAAATGGCTCAACCTCCCCCTTCCTTAAGTTTCTCCACTCTATAAAGAGACTATCAAAAATCGGGGCAAAATCGGATCGAATGATAAATCGGTCGTTTCATACCCGCTGATCCACAGCGAATCAGGACACGGAACTGCTTGTGTTTACGGGACTTGCCCCTACATCTTGATGCTCTCCTCACGAACCAATTGGGCATATTCCCCCTGTGGTTCGACGGGATGTTTGACACACTCGACCCGCCATTTGAGTGTCTTCATGACCCATTTTTGAAAGGTGCTTTTATAGCCATTATCAGTCCAGAGCAACTCGACCCGTGGAAATTGTTCATCCAATCCGTTCAAGAGTAACTGACCACCCTCTGTGTCAGATATAGACGCATCATGAACCTTCGCTTTTGCTAGAAATCCCTGTGTGTCTACGGCAATCTGTCGTTTCCGTCCATTGATTTTCTTGCCTGCATCATAGCCCCTTAGCCCCCTTTTTCCGTCGTTTTGACGGTTTGGCTATCGATGATCAGAGCGCTTGGATGCGCTTCTCGTCCTAATTGTAGACGTACTTTTTCGCGCAATACGGTGTTCAGTTGTTCCCAAACACCTTCTTTGCGCCAGCGACGAAAATACCAGAATACGGTGCTGTATGGCGGAAAATCATGAGGCAATAGATTCCACGGACAACCTGTTTTCAGAACATACAGAATAGCATTGAGAATCTCACGACGAGACCATTTCGCTGGACGACAACCCTTCATCGGTGATGGCATGTAGGGTTCAATAATTGCCCATTCTTCATCACTTAAATCTGTCGCATAACTTCGACGATCCATTGTTTTCTTCTATTTCCTCATCCATGAAAAACAATATTTTACTATTAATATTTTATCTTTCCATATGGCCTCTTAGATTAACAATCCAGCACAATATCTTATTTTTCTATCACAGCCAGCACAACCGCACCTGCGCTATGTTGAGTGTGCGAGATAGAAATTTGCCATTGCGTAATACCCCGTTGATCAGAAAGCTCTTTTGTAGTTTTATGTAAAATGAGGAACGGCGCTCCGCTTGACTCGTTCAGAACTTCAATCTGACAGAACCATAATCCCTGTTGAATGCCTGCACCCAGACATTTCATCACCGCTTCTTTAACAGCGAATTTTCCTGCAAGACATTCTAATGATTTACGTCGCTCTTCTGCGATTTCGATTTCTGCGTCCGTAAAAACACGTCGTCGAAAGGCAGGGCTACTTAAGCGTTTTTCTAATTCAGCAATATCGACCAGATCAAAACCAACACCAACAATTTTCATGTGATAGGGTCTTGTATCGTTTCTGATTGGCGTGCCCATGTTTTTGAAAGATTCATGTATCGTCCTAGAAAAGGCAGGCTCAACCAATCCCCGAAAACACGAACTGCCTGTCGTCGGGATGGTTGGAAATAGAGGAAGAAGAAGAAACGTGCAAACCAGCCAATCCAACCTGTTAGTTGCACGGTATAAAGTTCCGAAGCACCTTTACCAACCCCCATGCTTGCTGCCTGTCCTAAGCCACGATAAGTAAAGGGTTTGAGTTTTTTACCCGAGAGCGTAAACGCGATATTTTCCCCTGCCCATTTGCCGTGCATAATCGCCCAGAGCGCGTTCATGGGGCATGGCTGACCGCTGCGATGCATCACCTGTGCGGTATCACCGCCAACCCACAGGTAATCATAGCCCTGTACCCGTAAAAATTCATCTGCAATGATTTGCCCCCTGTTATTACGGGGCAATGATTCGGTTCCAGGTAAGGCAGTCATTCGCTGTCCGACAGTTGATAAGACCATTTTCGACGGGATAAATTCACCGTCGGATAGTTGCGCACCGTCTTCTGTGACTTCCACTAAACGGGTATTCAGGCGTATCTCAATGCCGTATTTTTCGAGTTCACGGGTGCAGTAATCCGCGAGTTTCTCATATCGAGGGCGTAAAACGGGCAGCAAGTTCACTCCTGAATGAACCAGCACGAGGCGGATTTTGGATGTTTGTAACACAGGGTAAAATTTCTTGAAGGATTGATACATCTCGGCAATATTGGAACTAAACTCAACCCCTGAGAAGCCACCGCCTGCAACGACAATTGTCATCCACTTTTTTTGTTCATCCCCTTCTGGCAGGGAATCTGCGGTTTCGATTAGTCGGAGTAACTGGTTACGGGTTGTCGAAACACCACCGGGTGCTTTTACGGTATAGCCATGTTGATGCAAACCGGGCACACTTTCCATATTGTCGTAAGAGCCATTGGCAATCAGGAGATGATCGAAGGGTATTTCCTCCACCCGTCCATCACTCAGAAATTGAGCAGATACAATTTTCCCTTCGAGGTTGATTTTTGTTACATATGCCTGTAATACATTTTGTCCTTTGAAAATGCGCCGCAGGGGACTCTGACGATTAGCAATCGAAATAATGCCGGTCATCGATTCTGCCGTCCATCCATGAAAGGAATGGTAAGTCTTGGGTGCAATCACTGTTACTTGCACGTCCCCTGATTTGAGTTTGCTTCCAAGACGTGCTTTCAGAAATTTATAGCCCCAGATACCCGTATAACCTGCACCGATAATCACGACACGTATAGGTGATGCAGTCATCAGAATTTCTCCTATTGTTTTGGATAAAGGAGTTTGCCCCCGGCGGCAAGTTCTCCGTCAACATATTGACGTTTGAGTTCAACGTGCATAATTTTGCCATTGTAGGTAAAAGGGATAGTGTGTTTGGCAACCAGATACACACGCCCCGGACGAAATCCTAAGCGTTGATGAATTGTTCGCACAATCTCGCGTACAATCTCAGCCCCTTCTGTTTCAGCACGCGACGCAGACAAGCGACACTCGGCAAAAACATAAGCCTGTTCACCTGCTAGATCGCCACGACTAATACCAGCGGCGGCGGCATAGCGTACGCCTTCAATATCGTCCACTATTTCTTCAATTTCACGCGGGGAAATCGTGCGCCCGGAGTGTTTGATGATATTTTTTTTACGGGCGACGAGGAATAAATCCCCTTCGTCATCCCGGTAAGCTAAATCGCCTGTACGAACATAACCATCCCCGTAGAATAAGCCATCTGTTGCTTCCGCGTTACGGAAATAACCCTGTGTTGCAGAGGGACTCTTAAAAACCAATTCGCCAACTTCGCCTATTTCAGCATCGCGATCATCCACAACAATTTTTAGTTCGATATCGGGCAAGGCATAGCCAATTGCCACATGACCACGCTCATCGACCTTAATGGGTCTGGCATCTACCCCCCAGAATGTTACACCGACCGAGGCTTCGGCAAGCCCATAAGCGGGTTTGGAAATGGGAGCCAATCCGAACATTGCCTCAAAATTGCGAATCGTTTGCTCACGAACAGGTTCAGCAGCATTAATAGCAATGCGTAAGGTGGATAAATCATATTTTTTTGGATCACGGGTTTGCTTAATCACCTGACGATAACCGACATCCGGTGCAGCAGTATACGTCCCTTTGTATTCCATAATAGCGTTCAACCAGTGTGACATTCGCGTGAGCGCTGTTGGGAGCAATATCAGACGAGCACCAATATAGAACGGTGCCATCGTCATCAAAATTAAGCCTAAATCATGATAGACCGGTAACCACGACACCAGCACATCTTCATCGGTCATATTTGATCCGGCAATCATCTGTCGTAGATTAGCAATCAGGTTTTTGTGGGTTAGCATCACCCCTTTGGAACTGCCTGTACTGCCCGATGTATATTGCAAAAAGGCAAGTTGCTCAGCTTCAATCTCCGGGAAATCCCCTGTTGCCCCGGATTGCAAACATTCATCAAAAGTGAATAACTTTGCGCCAAATGCCTCAACTGCCTGACGATAGCCATCCAGCATCTCCTGCGGGGTATCAGCAGGAACGATGACCGCTTTTGCTTCACATGCTGTGAAAATTGCTAATGCCCGGCGCATCCCGCTTCCAGGGAAAATTGGCACACTAACCCCACCGGCTCTCTGAATACCGTAAAAAGCAGAGAAAAATTCGGTGCCATTCGGGAAAATGATCATTACGCGATCACCGGAGCGGATACCATGCGCCATCAGAAAACTTGCTACATGATTTACTTCATTCCAGAGCCTTTCATGACTCACAGAATCACTATTAAAGATAAAAGCTTCTTTCTCAGGAGTATGCTGTGCCCGAAACGCTAACATATCAATCAATGTGCTGACATCTTCCAATGTCTTTAAAGGAGAAATCGCGGTGAAGCTAGTCATAAATTATCTCTTTGATATGATCAATAAGATGCTGAAAAAAATAGGAAGGACTATTCCTTCCCGGTATAACTTAGCTATATTCTTGAATACCCGTGAAAACATCATTCACGGTAATAAATTCCTGGATTTTTTCTTCAGGGACAACAATTCCGAAACGATCTTCAATTGCGGCAATAATATTCGCAATATCGGATGACTCAGCGCCCAGATCTTCGACAATACGAGAATCGAGGGTGACTTCACTATTTGAAAGCCCCAACTGATCTGCTATTAAATTTTGTACATCTGTTAGACTTGCCATGTTCTACTCTCCTATTTTGAAATTTATAAACTACTCGACACCTGAGCCAAACGCTCCGGTGAATAGTATGCAAGGCGTTTGATGTTCAACATATGGGTGTAGGTGACATTATCTGTCGTTGAAGTCTGACCGAATGTGCCGCAGCCTAATGTCAGCGACGGGATTAATCCGGTTGTCATGCCAACGACCCCATGTGCCCCGGGTGAATTAACCAGAATACGACTGGCTGGCATCTCTATGCCAAAACGTTTTGCCAGTGCCTCATTTTTCGTATGGATAATGGCAGTATGTCCCGGACCATCAATCCCGAGTAACTCACGACAGCATACTAAACCTGTCTCATCGTCTGGCACTTTAAATAAACTTAATATCGGTGCCATTTTCTCGTGGGTGAAGGGATTGGTCGCAGATACATCCTCCATCGGCACAACGATCAGGCGTATCCGATAATCCCGTGTAATATGCGCTAATTCCGCGATTTTATCGGCATCTTTTCCGATAATCTCATCTTTGAACATATTGTTCCGCAAATTGATGCTTTCATAAGCAAAACGGGTGCTTTCGTTTTCAGTCAGCACAGCAGCATGGTGATCCTGCAAAGCAGCGACAAATTCGTCGTAAACCGATTCCACTACAACTAGATTATGTTCTGAACCACAGATGAGACCATTATCAAATGATTTGCTGGTGACGATACTATTCGCGGCATGTTCAATATCGGCATCGCTACAAATTAGCGTCGGTGCATTACCTGTCCCCACCCCAATAGCAGGATTACCGGAGCTATATGCTGCTTTTACTACACTTGATCCACCTGTTGCCAGAACCAGACCGATTTTGCGATGACCCATGAAAGTGACGACCTGCTTGCGCGAGCTCCGCCCCTTAATCCACTGGATCAATTCAGGGGGTGCATCATTTTCATGCAAAACACGCAAAACAATTTCTCCCACGCGATTACAACATGCTAGTGCTTTACGATTGGGGCTGAGAATGAGCGCATTCCGCGATTTGATGGCGATCAATGTTTTGAAAATGAAGGTCGAGGTCGGGTTCGTCACAGGTATGAGTCCAAAGACAATACCTACGGGACTGGCAATCTCAATAATTTTTTTGGTTTCATCATAAGCGAATTCACCATAACCTGTTTGACCCATCAATGTCTGATAAACGCCCATACTGGCAATCCGATTTTTGAGTGTTTTATCGACAACATTGCCAATAGCGGTTTCTTCGACTGCAATTTGTGCCAATGTCTCAGCCTCCGCATTGACGGCAATTGCCAATTCATAGAGCAGCTTATCAATGCGTTCTTCTGACCATGTGAGAATTTTTTGTTGTGCCTCTGTTGCGCTTTCGATCATGGCTTCGACAATGGGATCATATTTAGAACTGATGAGATTATCGAGGCGCTCGGTGGTATTGCGCAATTTCATGGATGCGGCACGTCCTAGTGCTGAAATGAAGTTGATGCCAATTTGTGGAAATTCCTGAACGAGTGCTTCAAATCTGGTGATGGAGATTTTGCGTGCGACGACCCGTGTATGGGCATAAGCAGAAGCGCTGCGCGGCAAGCGATCCAGCAAGCTTAGTTCGCCCAGAAAGGTTCCTTTTTCAACATAGGCTAAAATATCATCCTGATCATCAGGATCATTACTTACTTTTTCACTCTCAATCCGCACCAGACCATCATCAATGATATAACAACCATCTGTTTCTTCGGATACAGAGAATATTTCTGCATCCTTTTCAAACTGCACGATCTCAATATATTTCTCTAAAACCATGCGTTCAATTTCAGATAGTTTATTCAACGGTGCCGGGAATTCCATAAAGTCTCTTTTTCCCTAACTATACAGTTCTAACCCTGATAAATGTGACAACATCGTAAGTTTGTCAGATCACTTACATCACTCATAATAGTACGCAGGTCAACAATGAGTCTTTGAGTAAATCATTGAAACCGCCCCTATTACGTGAATTGATATAGCATGACGATATGATATTCAAATGTGAACGATCATTATCTATGTTTTATTTTATTACAAATCACATTTTATGCAATCAAGGCTATTTTATGGGTGCATTTCAAGTGAGTGCAATTAAGCAGCATCCCGGAGAGACTGAAAGTCATGCCCCAAAACAGCGGAGCGAATAATTAACATGCGATTGGCGTTATCGAGATACCAACGCATCCCTGTGCCAGAGAGACGTTGTTTGAATTGTTTAACACCACTTTCAACAGTCCCTGAGCCAATTGGTAAGCCTTCTTCACGAAACTTGAGATACTGCATCCGTCGTTGATGGCATTCAAAATAAGTGCTGAGTTGAGGCACGAGACTATCAAAAACTCGTGGCAAAATCGGATCGAATGATAAATCGGTCGTTTCATACCCTGTGCCGGGTACTTAACTCATACGCACAGGAATAAGGTCAAAAATAGCTCAACCTCCCCTTCCTTAAGTTTCTTAACTCTATAATCTAAAATTCAATATTTACCATCAAAGATAGATGATAAGTGTGCAAAATAGCTACAGCAAATGACTATCTGCTGTAGTAATAAAAGGATGTTAAAATGTAAATAAAGTTCACAACATTACTTAAAGGTTCAGCATGTCGGACATCATCCTCAAGAACTCCCCTACCCCAATCTGGACATTGATGCAGTCATCGACACAACCTTGCTGACGCTCTCCAAAAGCAGCGCCCGCATTTACAGCCAGACCTACCAGAACTGGTTGTCATGGTGTGAGGCGTTTGATGTCCATCCTCTTGATTTACGTCCGCAAGTCGTCTATGCCTTTCTAGTCGATCAACCGGTGACGATTGCTACCCGCAAACGGCATCTCTCGGCTTTCCGCAAACTAGCGCGAGTTCTCGCACTTGATTTGAAGCATCCTGAATTCAAGACACTCTATGAAGGTTTGCGTCTTCTGAAAGCTCCCACAGAAGAAACGGCGGGTGAAGAACGCATGGGCCGCGCACTCCGCCCACAACAGGTCTGGAAGATTCTGGAAGTGTGGGATGGAGATACGGCGCTCGAAGCAAGGAACAAAACCCTACTATCTGTGCTGTTCTACACCGGGATGCGCCGTGCCGAAGTGATTGCACTCAAATGGCAAGATGTGGGTTGGGACGCGGGTATTATCCGTGTGCGACACGGCAAAGGTGACAAATACCGCGAAGTGGCAATGGTCGCTGGACGCGATGACCCTGCCCACACAGCACTGGAACACTGGTATACCATTCATCTAAAGAACGCGACTATATATTTTGTGGTCTCCGCAAAGGCGGCAAACTTCGTGAGGACAAAGCAATTCACCAGCGAGCAGTGAACCAGATTATTGAGGAAACAGTGAAGCAATGTGGCATTGAGTTCACAACCCATGATGCGCGGCGAACTCTAGGAACGGATTTGCTAGGCAGCAAACATCCCCTTGCCGATGTGCAGGCACAGCTTGGGCACAAACATGCCAGCACAACCCTCCAGCACGATGCCCTACCTGCTGATACCCGCAAACGTCGTGGCAAGATGAAAACCAGTTATTGACAGCAACTTATGCCGGAACGGCATCGCCGCGATATGCCAGAATGATTTGCCCTTCGGGAACATCACGAGCAAGCAAGGCATCTACAAGCTGTTTATCATGATGATCAACTTCAATCACAATCTGTTGTCCGACAATACGGGCAACCAACACGGTACTCACAATGCGCTTGTCACGGATGGTAGCAATATCGACCACGGTATAAATTTGATCGCTTTCATTACTGGTGAGATAGGCGTAGTCATTGAGACCCTTGCCGGCGTATTTCTGCATTTCTTCCAGAAGAATTTGTTTCATAACTCCGGTATCCATCGCAGTATCTCCTCTTGTGCGGCATCGTAGATGACCATCGGGATGGGTTGTCGTAATGTCTCATTCATCACTTGTTGTCCAAGTGGATGCTCGACCATCGTTGTATAATCCACATTGGATAAGGCAACATATAATGGCGTATCTTGCCCGAGATAATCCAAGGCACTTCGATACACCAGGTATTGTCCAACTAACATCATAAATTGATGTACGGGCGATTGATCGATCAGCTTGATTTCAATCAGGACAATTTGATCTTCCTGAGACTGCACAGCTAGATCAATGTACAACCGCCGCAAATCATCTGCTGTCTCTCCTACCGCCAGTGAATAGTGCTCACTTACAACAGACCAGCCTGCTTTACTCAGGCTACGAATGACTGCCTGGTGATTACGATCTGTTGCTGGCATTTAATTCAGCTTCAAGAAGATTTGACAACATTAAATACGAGCCTTACGAACTCTGTGACGTGCTAGACATTTATTCCGATTATATCATGAGCACAACACAATCGATTAACCGAACCACAGATTCGCTTATAAATGACTGGTCTTTATTTGGGACCCATTACGTATGAACAACGGGATGCGATTAAGTGGAACAGATGTGGTTACATTTTTTCCCCCTTCAAAGACATCATCTGTCCAGAAAGAACGCCAGCGACCAACAGGCAAATAGGTTGTCCATGTCTCTGCATCCGCTTGAATCACAGGTGATACGAGTAGATCACGACCAAAGAGATAATCGTATTGAGATGCTTTCGGGTCAATTAACTGCAAAGCACGCATCATCGGTTGCCCTGACCGGGAAGAATATTGTGCTTCTTGCCAGATATAAGGCATCAATTTTTCGCGCAACTTCACAAACTCACGAAATATGGGTATCACGCGCTCATCACCTGTGCGCTTCTGGATGTTCCACGGTGTACGATCGACATTTGGTTCTTGATGGTTGTTGAATTCAGAGTGATATTGCATCACAGGACAAAGTGTTGCCATTGCTGTTGCTCGTAAGAATAATTCTGCCGAAGGAATCTCGCCACTAAAACCGGCAATATCCCAACCCCAGAATGAAATGCCTGAGATACCTGCTGACAATCCTGCTAAAATCGAATGGCGATACGCATCCCATGTGGAATTTTCATCCCCTGCCCAATGTAGTGGCGCACGTTGCGAACCCGTATAACCAGCCCTACTGAATGTCACAGCCTCGCGTTTACGATTGGAAAATTCATAATAGGCTTCGCTATAGAGTTGAGGATATTCATTCCAGACTTCTGCACCTGTCCGACCATCTGTAAAGACGACACTTTCGCCCCAGAGATGTTCGCCGCCATCTGTCTTAAAACCATCAATACCCATGTCATCCAACAGATACGCCCGTTTATCCAACCACCATTCACGCGCTTGGGGATTGGTCATATCAGGAATATAGCCACCGCGAAACCAGAATGGACGTACACGATGCAGCGATCCGTCGGGCTCACGAATGCCGAGTGTGTTTTCTTCAAAATAATTACGGTCTGCATCATGTTGCGGATGCGATTCTTGCACATCTTTGAAAACAGGAATCTGCCACAATAGGACTTTGACACCTTGATCGTGTAGCCAATCAATCATGCCCTTCGGGTCGTGCCATTTACCATCTTCTGGATATGTAAAATCATCGTACGTGAGTGCATCACCACCCCCGACAGCATCGTATTGAGCATCATTCCAGATATAGAATGTTGTTTCATCACTCCACGCCTCGATGACAATTACCGAGGGTTGAATGTCATGGTCAAGTGAAGTTTGGACTTCTTTCATCACCCGTTGTTGTGAATTCCACTCATTGCCACTCATCCACAGCCCAAATGACCATTCTGGTGGCAAGACGACAGGACCTGTCTGGCAGGCAAATTGCCCGATAATCTGAAAGGGATCATCGCCCATAAACCAGTGGAGTTGCAATCCATCATCATTAACATCTGCTTCGAGAATCCACGCAGAATCACCACTTGCAGCGAGGTCAAATTGCATCCAACGTGTACTATTCACCCATAACCCATACCCATTTGACGACAACAAAAATGGAATCGGCATATAGGTTCGTTTACCCTGCGATTTATACTGCTCGTAACAACGAATGTCCATCACGTTGCCACGCTGATTCAAGGCATTGAAGCGTTCACCCAAGCCGTAAAATCCTTCATCAGGGGTAGCATCAAATGTGAGTCTGACCCGTCGTACTTGCTGAGCGTCACTTAAATACTCAATTTTAGTTATTTGGGGAGTGTCGTCACCCCCGGCGATATGGCTTATATCTACAGATAATTGACTATCAGTAGCGGCTTGCCATGTTTCGCCAATGATTGTGAATTTCTCAGTTTGGATGCCATCCGCTTCAATCCAGTATGTGAGCGTCTTGCCAAATTCAGGGACAATCAAGTTAACTTGCCAGATATCTTGTTCAATCCGTTCGAGGCGCTCTAAATATTCGGCACCAACACCATGTTCAAGTTCAGGTCGCCAACCACCGAGCGATTTGGCATAGATCATTTCTTGTAACACGCCATCAATTTCACTATGGACTGTGACAGCGTCAATGGCGTGTGGTGGCCGGGTCACAATGCCAATCGTAAATGATTCATTTGCCAGTGGATGACGCGGAAAGCGTTCTTCTGGACGTTGTTCATAAGGGTGTTCGTGTCCTAAAGGAGCGTGAATAACTTGCTTCATAATGACTTTTCTTTCATGAGAGAGTTCACAATGAGATACATTGCATGTGACCATAAGAGTGGTGAAGCGGACGTTCCCCAGCGTTCCACCCAACCTGCATAATAAGAGACATCCAATAAATGTCCATCGACTTGTTCTGGCAGATGACCCTGCACATTAGCTTGAGCCTCAACCCACTGCATGATCATTACTGCTTCATCAGTGCGTCCTAATTCGAGATAAACCCATGCTAACCACGTTGCCAATAAGAGCCATTCTCCACCACCGAAATAGGTATCAGCACTGTAGCGATAAACCCCACCACCCGTTCGGTACAAATCTGCTTCGATTTTTTTCAAAGTTTTTGTAAAAATGGGGTCATGAATATCAACCAGACCAAAAGGTACTGCCGCCCATAATAAACTGGCATCGACTTCAGCATTGCCGGGGAATTTCATGAAGTGTCCCTCTTGTGCAACACCATTGGAAAGTGCATAAGATTTAATGAGACATGGCAATTCAGCAGGCACAAGCTCAGGGTCATGATGAGCAACAGCATTTAAGCCCCCATAGAGTGCCGCGAATGTTGATAGATGTTGCTCATGGCGAAATTCCTCCCAACAATCGTAGTTAGGATAATGCCAAATAGCCTCTAAATAGCGAACCAGTAGCGCAACGGATGGACGTATCTCTTGCCATAAATCTGGCGCATGCTTTTGACAATGGTGCACAACACCCCATAGCCATGCCCCATAGCCATCTAACTGAAAATCTGTCCAATCATCGTTTCCAATTAACCCATCAACTGTAAAACGTGTAGGCAAATAATCCGCTTCTACAATCGCTTGACCGTGCTTGATTTTCGCTAGCAGGTGCTCAATCTTTGGTGCATGGGAGTCTATGGTATTTGCTGCCCAACGATGAAAGGCTGTAGCACTTTCAGATTCTCCGACAAAGTCCATACTATGAGCAATCCACATCCCATCTCGAAACCATGAATAACCATATTGTGAAAAGGTTGGAGAAGCGACATACGCCCCTGATGTTGCTTGATTACCGCGAATGATTGCGATACTAATTTCAACTAAGTTTTCCATAAAATGTTGTTCTCGCTTATCTGCAAATGAAGGTGTACCAGGGCGGCACACCTTCATAAGAATTCAATTTAGCTTATTGAATCAGCGCATCGATCGCATCTTTTGCCTGATCAAGTGCTTCTTGTGCGGTCAACATACCATCCACATATTGTGTGATTAGACCATTCACCGCATCTTGCATTTCATTCTGACGTTCGATAACCGGTGGTGTTACTGGACTTTCCAGCGCAAGGAAAACTGCTTCACGATTACCTGGTGGTGTCAGTTCGAGATAATTCTCAAAGTATGCCGGTTGATCCAGTGCTGGCAATTCCCATGCACTATCAACACGCACCTGTGCTGCTGTTTCGCTTGCTGTCAGGAATTCTGCCCAGGCTGCTGCCGCTTCTGCATGCTCAGTTGTAGAAGATACTGCAACCCCATTGGCGAAGAAGTGATGAGCATGTTGATTAATCGCAGGCTCAATTTGGACATCCCAGTTGAAATCAGCTTCGGCAAAAGCACCAAACATCCAGATACCTGTCACAATCATGCCGACATCGCCATTGAGGAACAGTTCTGAATCAGAGACACCGGAGAGTTCTGCGGCAGTCGGCATCAGACCGTTTTCCATGAAGCTCATCATCATTTCAAGCGTTTCGACACACGCTTCAGAATTAATCGTTGATTCGGTCATATCCTCATTGAAGAATTCACAGTCACCGTTCTGGGCCGCTTTTTTGTAGAATTCCCAGAATTGTACCGGTTGATAAATACCCCATGTATCTTCACCGAGCGCGTTAATCGCTTCAGCAGCAAGCGTCGCAACATCCCATGTCCATTCTTCGGTTGGGTAATCTACGCCAGCTTCATCAAATAGATCCGCATTGTAGAAAAGCAACACAGTTGAGAAAGTTTCTGGCAGCGCAAGTTGTACGCCTTCATATTGGAACGCTTCTAATGCGCGCGGATAATACGGTGCATCACCGCTCAAGTATTCGCTAATATCGAGCAATGTGCCATTCGCTGCATAGGTCACGAAGTTTTCATAATTCAATTCAAACACATCCGGTGCATCACCGCTGACCACATCCGCTTGTAACAGTGTGAAGTAATCACCGAAAGGAGCTGTCGTGACTTCAACTGTAATGCCTTCATTTTGTGTTTCAAAATCAGCAATGATGGCATCCAAGTCTTCGAGATGATCGGGAGCAGCAGAGAATGTGAAGTAGCGAATGGTCACATTATCCTGCGCTACCGCAGGTATGATGCTGATAATCAGCATCAAAGAAACGATGAATAATCCTAATTTACGTGACATTTGTTTATCCTTTTTAATTATAGATTGATCGAACAATTATTTAAAACGCATTTCGTTTGCGTAACGAAATCTAGGCTTTTAGACCACCTGCGGTAATCCCACCCACAAACCAACGTTGTGCGAGTAGGTATACAAGCAAGATGGGTATAACGGTGACAACTGCTCCTGCCATGACGATGTTCCATTCGGTAAGCGCTCGCGGACCAGATTGCAGAACGCCAAGCGCAACAGGTAAGGTCATAACTTCCGGTCGTCTCGCCGCGAAGAGCGGCCACAAATAAGCGTTCCATGATCCCATAAAACTGAAGATAGCGAGTGTTGCCAGTGCGGGTTGCGATAACGGGAGAATAATGCGCCAGAATATCGTGAAACGATTGGCACCATCAACAAATGCAGCTTCCTCAAAATCTTTCGGCAAGCTCAAAAATGATTGCCGCAGCAAGAATGTCCCAAAGGCACTGAACAAGGTCGGTACAATCAGACCCGCGTAGGTATTAATCCAGCCCAATGAACGTACGAGAATAAATTGTGGAATGACCAGTACTACAGCAGGAACCATCATGGTCGCAAGATAGAGCAAAAAGACTGTATCGCGTCCGCGCCATTCCATACGGGCAAAGGCAAAGGCAGCCATTGCCGATACAAGTATTTGACCGAGTGTGGTCATCACAGCGACAAAAGCGCTGTTGAAGAATATCCTGAATATCTCAATCCGTTCGGCAAGCTGCACGTAGCTCTCAGCAGTAACCGGATCAGGAATGAGTTGTGGTGTCGTCTGCAAAATATATTCTTGCGATTTGAGCGATGTACTGAGCATCCACACGAATGGCACAACCATCACAATGACAATCACTGCCATGATGAGATAAAGACCCATTTTTGTGATTGTCTGCTTATTAATCGAGTTCATAGTAAACCCACCGGTCTTGTAATTTCAGTTGGGCAAATGTGATGACAAAAATAATGGCGAATAGGACCCACGACATTGCCGAAGCGTAACCCATACGGTTGTAGCTAAAGGCGTTTTTGACCACCTCAGTAACAATCACTTCAAGTTGACGATCTGCAGAACTATTGGGCATAGGCATCAACCAGATTTGCTCAAACATCTGAAAATAGTTAATAAGTAACGTGATTAAGACGAAGAACATCGTTGGTGTGAGTAGGGGTAAAGTGATATTTTTCAACTTTTGCCACTGCCCTGCCCCATCAATCTCTGCGGCTTCATAATAAATTTCGGAAATAGATTGCAAGCCACCGAGATACAATAGAGCGATATATCCAACATCTTTCCAGATACTCGTAATCACAATCGCGTACATCGCTGTCGTTGGTGAAAATAACCATGCAGGACCTTCAATCCCGATGCCGGCTAAGCCATAATTCACCAGACCATAAGCCGGGTTGAATATCCATTTCCAGATCAGCGAGACAACCACCCATGAGGCAACTACAGGTAAGAAGGTTGCAGTACGAACAAATGAAATGCCTGTAATCTTTGTGTTGAGCAATAAAGCCAGGGCTAATCCCAGCACAAACACGGATGGCACATACATCACAATGAATAACAGCGTATAACGTAAGGCACGCCAGAAATCTGCATCCGTCCATAGCTCCTGGAAGTTAGCTAGACCCACAAATTCAGGTGGTGATAATAAATTCCATTCATGGAAAGCAACCCAAAATGAAGACGTGATGGGATACACAATGAAAATGAGTAACCCCAGCAGACTTGGTGCAAGGAAAAATAGCACCCATCCCCAATTTCGTATTTTGCTGATTCCTGCCATTACAAACATCTTTCAATCAATGAAAAAACTTCTTCAAAAAATTTAGCTCTCGACCCGAGCATCCACAATCGGCGATGCAAAGACCTTACTTATAACGAGATTTGCCGCACCACGCGCCCACACTTTGTCATCCGTTGGCACAACGACGACATCCACATCATCGAGTAAACCCTGAAACGTATGCCGTTTCATGCTTTCCAGCATTGGTTGTACGCGGTAATCGCCCACATCAATACCTTCACCACTAACGATCACTAGTTCAGGGCTGAGAATATTAATAACATTTGCCAGACCAACACCTAATAATTCGCCGCTTTGGGTTAGCTTCTGTTTTAACTCTGGATGCGTTTCTGCCTGTTGGATGATGTCTTCGTACGTCGATTTATTGTTAAAAATTGCAGGGTCTGCTGCTAAAGATTCCAAACTCGCATATTGCGTATCGCCCGGTGAAGGTCGCGCAATAATTGTATGTCCTAGTTCGCCAGCACCACCCTTAGCACCATGATACATCTGTCCATTAATGACGATGCCCATGCCGATACCACGCCCGATAGTGACGACGACAAAGTTATTGCTCTGGCGACCTTCACCGAATAATTGTTCAGTGATCGTCAGCGTATTCACATCATTTTCGATATACACGGGGAGTTTTGTGCGATCTTCAATCAGCTGTGCAAGCGGTACATCACGCCAACCAAAAAATGGCGAATAATGCACGATGCCTGTCTGAGAGTAAATCACACCTGCCAGACCAATGCCAATACCAAATGTTTTATCTTGTGGTACTTCTGACTCTTCGAGAATATTCTGAACGATTCTGGCAATTGTTGGGAGGAGATCTTCTAGATTGCCATTATGAGCACGAGGTACTTCCTGATAGTGAACAACTTGTCCTTCAAAGTTACTAATTGCAGCAACAATTCGACTTTCCATCAATTTGAGCCCGAGGGCATATCCTGCTCTGGCATTCAATTTGATGAGTGTTTGTCGTCGTCCGCCTGTGAAGTCACCCTCCCCTACTTCTAAGATCCAGCCATGGTCAAGCAATTCCGAGATAATTCCAGATACGGCTCCAACGCTCAAGCCAGAAATATCTGTGAGTTGCTTGCGCGAGATTTTGCCTTCTCTGCGAATGATATTCAGCAAGAGATTAAGATTCATCGCTTTAATCAAATCTCGGTTACCGCGAATTAACGTACTCATTAAAACTTTTTTCATTCAGTGATATAAGTTGTAGATAGAGTAGCATGAAGCGATTTTTGTGTCAAGAAATTAGTATTTTTATTTGTGAGATGGGGAGGTCATAGTCACTATTCAAGAGGATTTGAGAACTAATAGTTAACTATAGTGTGCATTATGAAAACCTATTTTAACATATACGGGCTAAGGGTGGCGAGCGCCCGATGAGCTGCAAGATTATTAAGAAAAAAGTGTCTCACAATAATATCTAAACAAATTAGACGCTATATTCCACACTTTTGAGGTATGGTTGAGAAAAATCAGTAGTAGAGGGCGGACAACAATACTTTGGATACAGATAATTACTTTAATCTACCTAACGCCAAAGCATTATTTTGTACGATATGGTCATATCAAGTTAGCCTCGGAGTATTAAGTATTAGAGTGAACAGTGAAAATCAAAAGTTGATCTGGTGGCTAACTTTTATTGATGTTCAATACATGGAATGCCCCACGGCTTGGAAAGGAGCAAATTTTCAGATCAATTCTGTTGGCGAGGCAAGAGACGGGCAAAAAATAGCTTATGATATGCCCGAAGGCATTGACCTATATACAGTAAAACTAAGACTTGGGAAGGATACTATTGATAGTTTGGGCAGGTTAAATTGTTAGCAAGAAAGGCTTCAGTTAAATTTGATTTATGATCATTCGGTTAAATATTGATCTGTTGATTTTTGGAAAATGCTTATCAGTACAGCCATATTTTGCTTCAAAATAGAGAGCGTAAACATAATTTTTCACGCTTAAATGACCATCGATTATTGGTAGAGGATAGTCCATTAATTCTTCACCAATAATCTTGCAGCTCATCGGGCGTTCGCTACCTTTAGCCCTATCTGGAGTCTAAATGGGCATCTCTTATGTCTTATGGTATGACCTCTGACTTGCTCAATGATGTTTTGCCGATGTCAAGTAATTCGACAACAGTACACAACCATACACAAAAAATTGCTCAACGATTAGAAAACCAGATGCAGGACGAAGCAATAATGTACATTCAAGGATGTGAGCGTGAGTGGGCAGATTTACCTATGCCTGATATGCCTTTGACTGTTGGTATTGATGGCGGATACATTCGTGAGAGGGATGCGAAAAAACGGAAGGCTGGCATGTGTGAAGTTATTGTAGGCAAAAGTATCCCATATGACAGCAAGGGTAAATGTTTTGCTTATGTCTCAGGAGATGAACGTCCTAAACGGCGCTTATATGACTTGTTGAAATCACAGGGTCTGCAAAATAATCAGAGCATCACTTTTCTTTCTGATGGAGGTGAGAACGTGCGCAACTTACAACTTCATCTGAGTCCTCAGGCTGAGCATCTACTGGATTGGTTTCATATTACGATGCGCATCACTGTTATTCGTCAGATGATGAAAGGACTTCAACCTCACACTGATATGTGGTTTACGCCTGATGAGATGCATTCTCAAATGGAACGTGTCAAATGGTTTTTATGGCATGGTAATTGCTATCAGGCTTTACGAATCTTGCATATGTTGCGTGAACCTCTTGAAATCTTCTTCGACGAGAAGAACAAGTATGGCAAAACCTGGAAGAATGTGCATGAATTGATCATCTATATCGAAAATAATCGACCCTTAATTCCCAATTATGGGGAACGCCATCGTCATGGTGAGCGTATCTCAACTGGATTTATTGAATCTGCGGTTAATCAGGTCATCAGTAAACGTTTTGCCAAAAAACAACAAATGCGTTGGACGCGACAAGGCGCTCATTATCTTCTGCAAATACGGGTCAAGGTCATCAATGAGGACTTACAGGCTGCCTTTCGAGACTGGTATCCAGATTTTAAGGTGGACTCCAAAGAGGTTGCAAATGTGGCTTAGCCCCCACTTTTTGCTGGTCTCGAGCTACACACCAACTCAACAGGAAATTGATTTCGTAAATAGCCAGGGACGCGGCGACAATCCACGTCTGACCCGACTGACTCTGCTTAAAACAATCCAATGTCTCGGGTATTTCCCAAAAACTGATACAGTTCCGGAAACCATCGTTAATTACTTGCGGCAACATCTGAGCCTACCCGGTGCGAAACTGACAGCAGGCAAATCAACGAGCATTTATCGCCATCATCAAGCGATTCGCGAATACCTGAATATCTCATCGTATCAAAATGGTGGCGAGGATATTGTTATCCATTCAATTAGAGAAGCGGCTCAAAGCTTAAATGATCCCGCAGATCTCATCAATGTTGCGATTGAGCAACTCATCTATCATCGCTTTGAGCTACCTGCTTATAGCCGACTGGAACGCATTGCAAATCATATTCGTACAGAAGTGAACACCTCATGGTATCAGATCGTGAATAGCCGCTTATCACATGAAGACCGACATGTACTCGACCAACTCCCCCAATTGCGTGATGAGGCTAGCCGTACAGATTTCATCATTATTAAGCAAACACCCGGTAAACCGATGTTAACTGAAATGCGTCGATTGGAAGATCGCCTTCGCTGGCTTGAAAACCTCTTAGATACCGATACAATATTGACGGGCATCCCAATTGCTCGCATTCAAGGTTTTGCAGAGGAAGCACGTTCCCTCGAAACCTCCCAACTACGCGAGATAAAACTAGAGCGGCGTTACGTTCTTCTCTTATGCTTACTCCACCAGGCAAAGATACACAATCGGGATCACCTTGTTGAAATCTTCTTAAAACGTATGCGCCGAGTTCACAAAAAATCTAAAGAAGAGCTTGATGCCATCCGTGAGCAACAACGCCAAATTGCAGAACGTCTGGTGGAAATGATGCTCCTGATTGCTTAGTCTGCTACACAAGATATTGATGATGAAACCTTCGGAAAGCAAGTACGTAGTACATTAAATGATGGCGGCGGAGCAGAAACAATTGCGGCTACCTGTCAATCACTCGTCACTTATCACGATGACAACACGTTACCCCTTTTATGGAAAAACTATGCCAACCATCATCAGACTGTTTTGAGAACGATTGACCAGCTAGACCCACACCCAACACATGATGACGAACAAGAACTCCTACTTGCTTTGAATGTGCTCAAACAGCACCCGAATGACGAATTCTTGCCAGATGACACCTCGCTTGCTTTTGCTAGTCAACGTTGGCAACGATCTATTCGAGAAAAACATGATGGAACAATCCGAATCAGTCGAAAGCAATTTGAAGTTTGTGTCACTACAAAGTTAGCTCATGCTCTTTTAGCTGGTGATATGGCAGTACGTGGATCACATGATTATGCAGATTATCGTGAGCAACTTTTATCATAGGATGAATGCCAGCCATTATTGATGGATTATTGTTCAGAACTCGGCTTTGACCCTGATCCAACTCACTTTGCTCAAAACCTCAAACAAAGTTTGACTGATGCCGCTGAAGAAGCAGATAGAGCCTTTCCTGAGAGTGGGCAACTATCCTTTAAAGAAGAAGGTCATCCAGTTTTGACAAAGATTAGGAAACGTCCTACACCGAAAGGTGCAATCGCGCTAAAGCGTGCCGTGAAAAAGAAGATGCCTTCAAGAACTGTATTGGATGCACTAGCTTTCATAGAACAATGGGTTAACTATACGCGCCATTTTGGACCAGCGTCAGGAACTGATGCAAAAATCCAGGATAAGCTCTCACGTTACTTGATGACTGTTTTCGGTTACGGGTGTAATCTCGGACCTGCTCAGACAGCCCGACATTCACACGGACGATTTACCACTCGAATGCTGGCATTTGCAAATCGGCAACATATCAACAATAGCAAGTTAGAGGCTGCGATTCAGGATGTCGTGAATTACTATGCACGCTTTGATTTACCGCGTTATTGGGGCATTGGTAAAACTGCGGCAGCTGACGGTACTGTCTTCAACACATACCTCAATAACTTGATGGCTGAGCGTCATATTCGCTACGGTGAATACGGTGGTGTGGCATATCATCATGTCAGTGATAATTATATTGCGTTATTCAGTCACTTCATTTCAGTTGGCATCTGGGAAGCTGTCTACATTATAGATGGCTTACTTGAAAATACATCTGAAATTCAGCCTGACACACTACATGCTGATACTCAAGGACAGTCTTTGCCTGTATTTGGTCTGGCTCACCTATTGGGAATTGATTTGATGCCACGCATTCGTAATTGGAAGGATATGACATTATTTCGACCTGATAAAAACGTGACCTATGAACACATTGATAGCTTGTTCACAGGGACAATCAACTGGAAAAGAATTGAATCGGGTTATCAAAATATGCTTCAGGTTGTACTCTCTATTCGAGCAGGAAAACTACGCCCGTCGATGATCCTTCGCAAGCTGGGGAACTACTCGCGCAAGAATCAACTGTATAAAGATTTTCGTGAATTAGGGCGCGTCATCCGAACCATCTTCTTACTACGCTACACATCTGACAAAGACCTGCGTCGCAAGGTCACAGCAACAACCAATAAAATTGAATCATTTCATAACTTCATTGCATGGCTGTTTTTTGGTGGACAAGGATTGATCAATGAAAATGATCCTGTTGAAATGGAAAAACGTATCAAATATAACGATTTGGTTGCAAACACACTCATATTGCTTAATGTCATTGATATGACGCGCATTATTCTTGAACTCGATCCTGATGAATTCGTTATTACACCAGCAACACTTGCTACGTTGAGTCCCTATGGCACAGAGCACATCCAGCGTTTTGGGGGATTTGTTCTTGATTTAGATACCATTCCTCAGCTCCCCTCTTTTGATCCCATACCTGTATCACTTGATTGATGAAGGGGCTATATGAGAACTTGGGCTAGTTCTACACTTATCTTGTCTTTACCCCCATTTTTGTTACTACTTGATTATAATGACCGGTCTATATAAGATAGATAATAAACACTAAGCTAAAATCGAGGTATGTTCTATGTCAACACAAACAAAAGAAGTTCAAAATTCCCGCCCACCTGATTGGCTATTCAGAGGTATGGTCAATCCCATCATGAAGTTTCTATTGAAATCACCTTTTCATTCGCTTTTGAGTGATGGTCTATCTATCCTCACCTTTAAGGGGCGTAAAAGCGGAAAAACATATAGCACTCCTGTTGCCTATCACACAAAAGGCGAGGATATTGTATATGTCTTCACACGTTCTAACTGGTGGAAAAATCTTCGCGATGGCGAAACGGCTACATTGCGCCTCGTAGGAAAAGACTACACAGTGACTGCTGAAATCATAGAGGATAAAGAACAAGTTTGGGAATTATTCTCATATTTTGTTGAACAATATGATGGTAATTATCGGCGTGTTGGTGTGATGCAGGCTAAAGACGCGCCGGAAGTCGAAGTGCGCCAGGCAGCATCGGATATGCTCGCCGTCAAATTCAAACTCAACAGCTAACGCGAGAGTCTTATGTTGTTAGTCACAGCGCCAACAGGCAATGTCGGTGCAGAGGTCGCTAAATTAATGATAGAAGAACGCCCTCTACCCTTCTGCCTGGCGGCACACAATCCACAAAAATTGATAAAACTGTATGGAGAAGGTATCCCTGTAGTGAAATTCAGCTATGCAGACCCCTCTACATGGGATGCTGTGCTAGAAGATGTGGATGTCGTCTTTCTCGTATTTCCACTGCCGCAACCACGCACCGTCAACACATGGATGAAACCATTCATTGATGAACTCGCCCGACGGGACATCAAACATCTCATTTATCTGGATGTACCGGGTGCAGATAAAGAGAAACTGGTGCCGCACTATCATGTAGAACGTCATATCGAATCGACAGGTATTCCCTATACATTTTTGCGCTGCACATACTTCATGCAAAATCTGTGCCGGGGGATTTCAACACATGGTGTCGATATTGTTGAACACAAAGAAATTTTCATTCCTGCTGCTGACGGCAAAATGACTGTCATTGATGCCCGTGATGTGGCAGAGGTTATCCGTAATATCGTGTTTGATTACGAAGCCCATCAGAATAGAGCTTATACCCTGGCAGGTCCTGAAAATCTTGATATGTACGCGATTGCCGATGCGTTGTCCGATGCCCTCGGCGAAAGAATCACCTATCCAAAGCCCAATCCCCTGCATTTCATCTGGCGCATGTGGCGGCGCGGTGTTAAATGGGATGTCATACTTTTCATGACGATTATCTATCGCCTGACCCGTCAGGGTAGCAACGCACAATGTTCTAATGATTTAGAGCATTTGCTGAAGCGTGAACCACGCACGATACATGATTTCGCACACGAGGAAAAATGGCGCTGGGAAACACAAACATGGACATAAGGTATATGATTTTGATAAGGTTTTACCCTTGCTAAAATACGTCCAATCAAAAGGTCTACGTTATTATGAACTCAACACGCGATCAGATTATCGAAAAAACCTGTGAGTTGCTGGAGCTACAGGGTTATCATGCAACGGGTTTAAATCAAATTATCAAAGAAAGTGATACACCCAAAGGCTCTCTTTATTACTACTTTCCCGGTGGCAAAGAGGAATTGGCATTAGAGTCTATCAATTATGTTGGCGGTATTGTTCTTAATCGTATTCGTGAAAATCTTGCGCTGCTAGATAATCCGGCAGATGCGATCCGTGAATTTATCATGAAAATTGCCTTCAATGTGGAACGCTCAGATTTTAGATCAGGGGGTCCCATCACCACTATTGCGATGGAAACTGCATCCAACAGCGAGTTATTACGCAAGGCTTGCGATAAAATCTATGGGGAATGGCAACAGGCATTTTCTGATAAGCTCAAAACAGGCGGCATCTCTGAAACAAGAGCAACACGCCTTGCAGCGTTAATCATCTCTGCCATTGAAGGGGGTGTCATTCTGTGTCGTACCAGTCAAAGCAAGATACCACTGGAACATGTCGCACAAGAAATCGGCGAGTGGATTGCAAATTTACTGTAAGTTATAGGTTTTTATGTTGACCTTAGTGAGAGGAACTACATTAATGAGAATTGACCTGTTCCACGATACAGCCTGCCCCTGGTGTCGTATCGGCAAAGCCTATTTGAAGCAGACATTAGAACAATGGGACGGTGAATCTATTGAGGTTTACTATCATACTTTTTTCCTGAATCCGAATATCCCGGACGAGGGTTATTCTTTTCGTGAATACATGCAGGCTAAAGGTGGCGGCAGAGTATCACTCGAACAATGGTTTGATGCGCCCCGTCGGATGGGTGAGCAGGCAGGTATCATATTCAATTTTGAGAAGATTGACCGGGCACCCAACACCTTATTATCCCATCAACTCATCGCACTTGCACCACCGGATAAACAGGAAGTCGTCATTGATGCAGTCTATAAAGCTTATTTTCAGGATGGACTTGACATCGGCGACCTTGATGTGCTTGTGGGCATTGCAAAAGACAACGGGCTGGATACTGCTACCATTCGACAACAACTTGAACAGGGCGAAAAACGAAATGAGGTGCTTGCTGATGCCCGGATGGGTCAACAAATCGGCGTAACGAGCGTACCATTTTTTATAGTCAATCAGAAGCTGGCTTTTAGTGGCGCTCAAGCACCGGAAGTCATTCTCGATGTGATGCGACAGGCGCAATCAGAAATCGAACAAGCATAACAAGATTTAAGGGGCAAGCTACCAATGGCAAACACAGACTCCAATCAACGTGCCTGAAATTTTACACCACCACCCATTATGAACCGGATAATGACAATCATACTGCGGACTCCCCTTTTGCACAGGCTTGTCAGCAATACGCTATTACTTATCACTTTCAGAGGGCAGAAAACGGGTAAAACCTACACAACCCCCGTTGGCTATCATCAAGAAGGAAACGAAATCCTCATAATGAGCAAGCGCTTCCGCCTCTGGTGGCATAATTTTAAAGACCCTGCCCCCGTGACACTCAGGCTCAAAGGCAAGGATGTACAGGGCACAGCAACCACACTCACCAATGTGGATATCCTTGTCCCGATCATAGCACGTCTGGTAGAAGAACGTCCCCGTGAAGCTGAGATTTATCATATTAACATGGTCAATGGTAAGCCTGATATAAATAGCGTGCGCGAAATGGCTCCGGAACTGATCATTATTCGTATCACTTTGTAGCAGTTATCAAACACACACTATAAAATTATTCATAATCAACAATATTTTTGACAAAAAGGTATTTTATACGAATGACGCAGAATCAACTCTGGCAAAAAGATGCCGATTTAAGTGGTTTTCAGATGCGTCCTTTACATTTTTCAGATGATTACGACGGAAAAGTACTGGCAACCCTGGTCAAATCAAATGCCAATCCGAACACATCTCAAGCTATCTTATATATTCATGGTTACATGGATTACTTCTTCCAGCCCCACCTGGCAGATGCCTTTATTCAAAATGCTTATGATTTCTATTCGCTGGATTTACGCAAATATGGTCGTTCGCTACAAGATGCGAAACATCCCAATTTCTGCTTCGACTTAGAAGAATATTTTTCGGAAATATCAGAAGCAATCCGAATCATTTGCGAAGAAGAAAATCACCGGAACCTCATCCTGATGGCGCATTCCACCGGAGGCTTAACCTCCTCACTATATGCCTCACAAGGAGACTATCGAAAATATATCAAGGGACTTATTCTCAACAGCCCATTTTTCGATTTCAATTTACCTGCTGTAGAGAAATTCGGTGTCGGGGTTCTGGCACAACTGGCAACCGCATTTCCCTTTCTATCAATTCAAAACAAAGACCCTGATCCGTACATGATGAGCATTCATCAGTCTTTTCACGGGGAATGGGATTTCAGCCTCGAATGGCGTAAACCCGAAGGTTTTCCCATCTATGCCGGATGGTTACGGGCTATTCAGAATGCTCATCAACGCTTGCGACAGGGCTTGAACATTGCTAGCCCTGTACTAGTGATGTATGCCGATAAATCCATCTATGGCAAAAAATATACACCGGAATTTCAAACAGGAGATGCTGTGCTTGATGTCAAGCATATCCGCGACGGTTGCCAGTATTTAGGAACAAATATACAACAGGTCGAAATCAAAGATGGCTTGCATGATCTGATTCTCTCAAGGCAAGATGTCCGTGATGAGGTTTTTAAACACATATTTTTATGGCTTAAGCAAATTTAAGGAATCAAATCAATGGAAAAACATGTTGATGTTTTGATAATCGGCGCAGGATTATCAGGCATTGCCGCCGCCTACTACTTGCAGGAACGCTGCCCGCAAAAGACCTATTTAATACTGGAAGCAAGGGAAGCAATGGGTGGCACATGGGATTTATTCCGCTACCCCGGTGTTCGCTCGGATTCAGACATGCACACGCTCGGCTATAGTTTTCGTCCCTGGATGGGTGATAAGGCGATTACCGACGGAGAATCTATCCGACAATATATCAATGACACTGCTCAAGAATACGGCATTGATGGCAAAATCCGTTATCAATATCGTGTAACCCATGCCGATTGGTCATCTGAAGAAGCAAAATGGACTCTGCAAGTTGAGGTTGGCGAGGATAAAACACAGGAGACTTTTAGCTGCAATTTCTTATACATGGCAACCGGGTACTACGATTACGATGCCGGGTATACACCGGATTGGGATGATATAGAACGCTATCAAGGACAACTTATACATCCTCAAAAATGGTCGGATGATATTGATTACAAAAACAAAAATGTTGTTGTTATCGGTAGTGGTGCAACAGCCGTGACGCTTGTTCCCGCGATGGCAACCGATGCCGCGCATGTCACCATGCTCCAGCGAACACCCACGTATATCATTTCCCGCCCGGCTAAAGATGCGATTGCAAACTGGCTACATCGTTACTTGCCTTCCGGTATCGCCCATCAACTGGCACGCTGGAAATCCATCCTCCTGCAAATGTATTTTTACCTTCTGGCGAGATGGTTTCCAGAAGCGACGAAAAAAGGTATTCTTGAATTGATTCAAGAAGAACTCGGCGAAGACTATGAGGTCGAAAAAGACTTCTTACCACCCTACAACCCCTGGGATCAGCGTCTTTGTCTCGTCCCGGATTCTGACCTCTTCAAAGTAATGAATGCGGGCAAGGCATCTATCGTAACCGATACAATCGAAGGTTTCACAGAAACAGGTTTGCGTTTGTCGTCAGGTGATTGTCTGGATGCCGACATCATCGTCACAGCAACCGGGCTTGTTATCAAATTAGCGGGTGGCATTGAAATGACTGTCGATGGCAAACAATATGATTCCAGTTCACTGGTTAGCTATAAAGGCGTAACATATAGCCATTTGCCTAATTTTGCACAGGCATTCGGCTACACAAACGCTTCATGGACATTGAAATGTGAATTGATTGCGGAGTATGTTTGCCGCCTCATTAATTACATGGATAAGAAGGGTTATGTGCAATGTACTCCCATACCATCAGACTCGCTTGTACCGGATGAATCAGCCGTCAATCTGACAGCAGGATATATCGAACGTGCCCAGGACATCATTCCCAAACAGGGGCATCAGACACCCTGGAAAAATTATCAGAATTATCTATTGGACATCAATCTCATGCGATTCAGTAAAATCAATGATGATGGTATGCACTTCCGCAAAGCAAATGATCCCGTTCCACCCGCAAAAGGAGAATTTTAGTCATGGGGAAAATGCAGCTATCCGGCAAGACGGCTCTTGTAACAGGTGCTGCCAGTGGTATCGGTAGAGCAACTGCCCTATCGCTGGCAAAAAGGAATTGTAATCTCATTCTGGCAGATATCAATGAAGCCGGTTTAACAGAAACAGTAAAATTGCTTGCGCCTCATTCTGTCTCTGTCAGCACACACAGTCTGGATGTTTCCGATAAGCAAGCGGTGATGAGATTTCCTGACCATGTACAACAACTCGACATTTTAATTAACAATGCAGGAGTCGGGATAAGCGGTAATTTTGAACAACTTAACCCGGAAGAGTTCGATTGGCTCTTCAATATCAATTTCCATGCTGTGGTCAATATGTGCCGCGCATTTTTGCCCTTGCTTAAAGAAAGTGCTGATGCGCGGATTGTCAATATATCAAGTGTCTATGGCTTATTCGGTGTGCCGGGCAATGTAGCTTACTGCGCGAGCAAATTTGCCGTTAGAGGATTTTCCGAAGCTCTGCGTTATGAAATTGCAGACAATAATATTGGCGTTTCAGTAGTACATCCGGGGGGTGTTGCTACATCTATTGCAAAAAATGCTCGCATCGCTGAATCATTAAACATGTCGGAGGAAGACATTGAGCGAGAAAAGGCAAATGCAGATAGATTGTTGACCTTAGACCCGTCAATTGCCGGTGAAACAATTGTCAAAGGCATTGAAAACCGCAAAGATCGCATTCTGGTCGGAGATGATGCAAAAGCTGTATCCCTGATTGTACGTCTATTTCCGGTCTCATACTGGAATATACTTCAGCGTTTTGTTGAAGATTGAACACTTAAGGCATTCTATAATACAGACAGGAGTATAATTACATCTAAATTATTCGTAATCTTTAGTGGAGTATTCAGATGCCTATCACAATTACCTGGGATGATGAAGCAAAAACCATGTTTCGCTATACCTTTGAGGGTCAATGGACATGGGATGATGTTTATGCAACCATGCAAAAGGCAAATACCATGTTGCCGGAAAACCCTGTACGAATTGATGTTTTAATTGATTATCAATCCACAGCCAGAATCCCGGACAGCTTCATCACAAATCTGAAAGGTATCGCGAAACGCCAGCCGGATTTTGCAGGTATCACCGTTATTATCGCGAAAAGTGCTATCATCAAAGTCTTTGTCGATGTCTCACGACGGACGGATGCAAAAATCGCCGACAAAATTTATTGGGTTGAAACTGATGAACAAGCATATCAACTCATAGAACAGGATAGAAAAAGTGACGAACAAGTCCCGACAGATGAAGTATAAAATCGCTCCACCCGGCGAACTGATTGACATTGGCACGCATCGCTTGCACGCTCAGATCATAGGGGAAGAAAATTCAGACTTGCCGGTGGTTGTCTTTGAACCTGCTTTAGGAGCATTCGGTTTACAATGGTTTCGTATACAGGGGGAAATTTCAAAACGTACCCGAACAATCTCTTATGACCGTGCCGGACAGGGTTGGAGTGATTTCAGTCCCCATCCGCGCACGCCGGAACAACTAACAACTGAACTCAAGCAATTAGTGACAAAACTGGATATTAAAACACCGTTTATTCTGGTGGCACATTCCTTCGGAGGATTGGTTTCACGTTACTATGCAAAAGAATATCCCGATGATGTGGCGGGTTTAGTCTTAGTCGATACCTCACATATTATGCAATACGAAAAAATCACAGGCTTTGACAAGCTCCGCAAAAATATGGGCTTGATGCTCAATATCCTGAGTGGTATCTCCAATGTTGGCTTCATTGGACGCTCCTTTGCCCGCATGAGTCTCAAAGAATCTCGCCCCCATATCCCTGATGATGTATGGGAAAAGCTGGTCTATGTTGCCGGACTACCAAAACATCATCAAACAGTAAAATTAGAATTCGGTGATTTTGAGCGTTTCTTCGGGGAAAAGAGCGAAATCCCGGACGATTTTGGAAATTTACCACTCAAGATTCTTGTGGCAGGAGATAGTATTCTCAATCAACGTCCTATCGGGGGATTCACAGCCGAAGAATTGAATCAAATGCACCATGAGGCACAAAAAGAAATGGCACAGATGTCAACCAATAGCCAGCACATCATTGTGCCATCGGCAACACATTTCTCGATTGTGAGCCATCCCGACCATGCTCAATATGTGATTGATTCAATACAGGATTTACTCAAAATCACCGATCAATAACCTATACTGGATAACCTTTTTCAAGCAAATATGTGAAATGTGCCATTGTCTGATGAATGCCTTCTCGAATTGAGCTTGTAAAAATTTCAGGGAAGGCTTGACGTAATGCACTATCATCAAACCCTGCGGGGAATGGTAACAGTCGGTCTTTAAATGAAATCTCAGCATCGGGCACAATTTCTTTAATAATGGTAAGAATATCAGTCATATTGACAGTATCACCACCGATATTATAGACATGAGCGCCCTCTAATGGATGAATGCTCGCATGAAGAAATTGTAAAGCAACATCGGATGCCAGTTGATATTGGGCTGTCCCGCCGAAGCCAATTTCGTATGGTTTGCCGGATACCGCAGCCAGCATCGCTTTAGTCGGGTCAGAAGTCATACCCTGGTCTCGCCCTACCCCATACACAATATATGGACGCAATGCAGTCGAACTCACGCCATAATCAGAGGCATACATACGCGCATTTTGTTCATTGCATTGCTTGAAACCCCCATAAAGTGTATGGGGATTTAAAGGGGCATCTGCCGGAATTAAACCGGGTTGATATTCATCAGCATTGCCATACACCGCAATAGATGAAGCATATACAAGATGACCGATACCCCGCCGCCTTGCCGCTTCAAAGATGTTAAGCGTTCCGATTACATTGACCTCTGCACCAATTATTGGATTTTCACGACAGAAAGGCACCTGTAATGCACCTAAATGGATAATGTGCGTAATCTGATGGCGTTTGATGCTGTTCTCAATCGCTTCAAGCCGGGTAATGTCTCCCTGTTCAAAGACAATATCATTCTGTTCAATTTTATCCAGCAGAAGATTAAGCCGATGCAGATCAGGACTAATATCAAAACTAACAACAGATTTTCCCTGTTGTACAAGATGATATAGCACCCATGACCCGATGCAGCCCATAGAACCTGTTACTAAATATTTTGCTTCACCCATGTTATTTTCTAATTCTCCTGACGGAAACTGGAAACATGCTGACTATTAAAATTCGACAATACAGGGCTTGTTCTCCAGCCAGGCAATCATATTCAACACCAGATAATTCCAGTTCTGAAAACCACGATTGAGAATCGGTTCACCATTTTCAGGTTGATAATACTCGTGCAATGCCCCGAAGCGCTCAATATCCCGTCCAAACAGGCGAGTCGTTTTTTCTGCTAATTCACGGGCTTCATCCTCATAACCGTAACTCAGCAATCCACGAAAAGTCATATAATTGGAAATGCCCCAGATAGGACCCAGCCAGCAAGAAGGATTCCCGGAAGCACGAATGGTGTACATTTTTTCCATCTTAGATAAAGTGCGAACGCCATAAGGTGCATTAAAGGTATCTCTATTAAGATAATGCTCCTGCACCATGCGCTCTGCCTGTTCCTTCGTGGCAACACCTGCCCACATCGCCAGAAAACCCGACCAGACCCCGATACGCTGAATCAGGCAATCCCATTCCGGTGGTTGTCCGGCATGTAGCCCTTTGCCCTCATATGAAACCAGATTCAGGTCAACACTATAGAAAAAGCCATCGCGTTCATCCTGGCAATGTTCTTGAATTGCGTCTATTAATGCTTTCCTATCCTGACGTAATTCCATAGCTACTTCATCCAGTTGCAGGCAATCAGCCAGATAAGCAGCAGCAGCCAATTCTTTCACCATCAAACAATTCAGATATATCGAGCCTGAGCTTTGATTCGGGCGAAAATAGGTGCAGGGGTCGTTATCAACACCTATCATCAAATCATTCTGCCAGAAATAGATGCCTGTCTTATGTCGATGATGATTGCGATAATTATTTAAGAAAGTCAGCAGATGATAAAACTTATCGCGTAGCCACTCCGCATTATCCCCATTTTGCTGTGTGATAAACGCTGCATGTTGGGCGAGAACAGGTTTGTGCATATTTTCTTTATAGGGGTTCTGAGCTTTATACATCACGCCTTCGCGATAGATGACAATCGGAATCCAGCCATCCATTCCGCCATAGTGCAAAAAATTTAGGATACAACCCTGTGCATACTGGATGACTTTTTCAGAATTTTCAGCATCATTGGCTTCCAGCAATATCTGCCGCAGAGCAACATCGCTGAGCCATGAGTCCCAATCCCAGAGAACATCATCATATTGTTTACTACCCGGTGTGAGAAACGGATATGGCATATTGCCACCTGCTTCACGGAACATCCCGCTATAATTTTCCAGAAAATTCTCACGGATGATAGCACTATACTTTTGAATTTCTGATTTCGTCGCTACTGTCATGATGTCATCCTAAATCATAAATAAATGCAGAATTACCACATGAACCGGCATGGATGCGATTGGTATCTGTCGCAATGAGTACTGTTTTCCAGCGAATCGCACCCAGAGTCGGGTCGTAAATTTTTTTCCAGGTTTCACCTTTGTTACGGCTGAGCATCACAGTCGAGGGACTCTGTGAATAGAAAAGTGGTTCGCTGACAACCACCAGCAAGTTCCCATCTTTGCCACCAACTGCCAGAGAACTTGCGTTGTAAATTGCATTATCAAGCGGGTAAATCTTTTCCCATGTATCGCCATAATTTTCACTACGCCACAAGCCTTCACGGATGAAGCCCGCATAAACAAGCCCTGCCTGTGATGGGTCAACACGTATTACATTCAGTACAGAGGCTTTATCAACTTGAAATGGTAGTGATTGCCCGATATTTTCCCATGTTTTGCCAGCATCTCGCGAACGAAATAAGCCTTCTGTCCATTCACCCAGATAAATCGTGTCTGCTTGATGGGGGTCAATTGCCATCAATTGATTTGTACCACAAACATTCTTTGTCTGTGCGACCACTACGGAAAGCAACTCATTTTCAATCCATTCCCGTTGATGGGGTACACGACTAATATGTTCAGGAAAAGGGTTTGTGCGCTTCTCCCAGGTATCGCCCCAATCTTCAGTACGGTATAAACCCGCCCCGCTTGCAAGAATACCATCCAGATAAGCATAAAATGTCCCCTCATGATGCGGGTCTTCAGCTAAGACCTGTACCGCGACACCTGCTGCACGCGATTGAAAAGCAAGTTCGCCGGGCTCAGTATCCGGTTCAGCTTCTATAGACAAAACAATTTCGGGCATTTCATCATAAGCATTTAAGCGCAGGATTGTACAACCGGATGCACCCTTAACCCCGTACAGCATAAATTCAGGACGAAAACGCGAAGCAACCACAGCCGTACTATCCGGTTGACTACTCTTTAGCTCAACATGCGGGACAGCACGGAATGTTTTCCCTGCGTCCTGACTCACTTTCGGGATATGGTCGGCTGTCACCATGAATAAAGTATCAGATTCCACCGGATGCCCTACCATATTCTCAATACAGACATTTTCCATACCTTCAAAGTGATTAGCATCCCAGGTTTGTCCGCCATCCTCACTAATCGACACACCATACCAGTTACTGATATAAATTCGCTGACTGTCTTCAATATCTATGTGAATTTTCGCAATACACCATCCGGCATATTGAAGTGTCATATAAGAAGGATAGTTGCGAATATCGCCCTCTTCATGCCAGCGAATCAGATGCCAGGAATCCCCACCATCAAGCGATTCATAGACACCGATAGGCGGCACATTATCGTCAAAATTGGGATATGTGAGAGCCGCACAGACCAAACGCTGTGAATTTTTCGGGTCGATAGCGATGGTGACAATTTCATGTTTGGATAAGCCCGGCACATGATTTGTCCAGGTCTGTCCACCATCAGTGGATTTGAAGACACCATCTTTGATACAAGCCGCGTGCATCGTATCAGGATTAGTCGGGTCAAATACAATCTCCGAAAAATCGATGCCCTCATAGAGAACATCCCATGTTTCACCTTTATCACAGGAACGATAAAGACGTGCCGGATTGGGACGCACAAAATCCCATTGTTGTTTCACGAATTTGGGGTTCTTATCGAAACTCCCGACTGTTCCGGCATAAATAATAGTCTCATCAAGTGGATGAAATGCCATCGCGCAGAGTCGTTCACCGATTAAGCCTCGTTGTTGCCAGCTTTCACCTTCATCCTTGCTAATCCATACTCCGTCGGTATAAGACCCTGCAATTACAATATCCGGGTTATGAGGACTCACCTGAATCACATCCCCGAATTGGCGGGTTTCACCATTTCCAAAAAAGCTGGCTTTATGACATACCGGATACCAGACCTCACCCCCGTTGATGGTCTTATGAATCGTCCCGAAGAACGTTTTTCCGCGCACTGACCCCGAACAACGGAAAAGAACCTGCGGATTGTGAGGGCTGATTGCAAAACTTTGTATATCATGCTGATGACAATCGGTCATGCCATGATTGATAGCTCGCCAGGAACGTCCCCTATCAGCACTTTTGAAAACTCCCGCCACATCAGAACGGGCATACATTACATCAGGATTCACGGGGTCTTGCAAAATACCTTCAATAAATCCCCCGCCGTTAAGAGTCGATTGTTGCCATTGGTTCTTAGTTGTCATGTACTTGCTCCACTTTTTATCTTGTAAATCCTGACAGCGTTATCGTGCAGAATGGCTGATTGCGCCGCGTCATCTAGGTGAGTAGTTGCTTCAATTAGACTGCGGCATACTGTGCTATAGTTTGTTTCCTCTATAAACATGGGGAAATTAGTCCCGACCAGCAAACGCCCGATCCCGAACAGGTCAATTAAATCGTCCAAAACAGGTGGTAAGTCAACAGCCCATACATCATGCGAAATTTTGAGAATGATATTCCGGCAGTGTGCCAGTTTTTCTAAAGCCTCTTGCCATGAATCAGATTGAATCTCGCGCACCGGAATCCCTGCAAAATGATTCAGTACAAAATTCATTTCAGCAAATTGAGTAGCTATAGCAATCACATCGTCTATCAATGCCGGATTCATCAGAACATCAACCACCAGCCCAGATTCTTCCAGTAATTCCACTGCCTTATATTGTGTTTGTGTCAGCGAAAACGATTCAAAGCAATTGATACGAATCCCGCTAAAATAAGGATTCTCTGCATACATAGCAAGATGCTCTGCAAATAGAGCATCATTGATGTCAAGCCATCCGATCACAGCTAAATTCAGAGGATATTTTTCAGCAACATCCAGCAAAAAGGCAATTTCTTCGCGGGTATTTGTGGCTTCAACCAGTACCGCTCCGCTAATACCCTCGCTTGTCATTGCCTCTTCAATATCCGTAAGTTCTATATCACGAAATAAAAGCGAATCGGACGATAGCCAGTGATAGCTTAATTGTGATGGTTTAAAGATATGCAAATGGCTATCAATTATCTTTGTTGTTTGCGCCATTGTTCGTATTCCACACGGGCTTCATCGTCGAGCGGATAATATTTTTTCAATGTCCCACCTGCTTTAATTTTCGCACGACTGAAAGATTCCCAATCTTCATGAGCTAAAGTTTCATCAACTAGCTGTGGTGCAATCTGGCGCGGAATGACTACTGCACCATCATCATCCGCAATCATAATGTCTCCAGGTAATACAAGTACGCGACTACAGGCAATCGGCACGTTATAGCCCCAGGGGAATAAGCCTGTTTGAGAAGCATAATTTGGAGTAAATCCCCGTACCCAAAGAGGCAGATCAATATTTTTTAGTTTAGGAGCATCGCGCACATAACCATCGACCACAATGCCAACACCACCCTGTGCCTGAAAATAAGTAATCAACATTTCACCAAGACATCCGGTATAAGGGTCACCAAAAGCTTGGATTGCCAGTACATCCCCGGCTTGCACATGATCGAACACAGCCCATAATGCAGAGAATTTTTCGCTATATTCCTGTGCCGCACCATCAGCAACATCTTCACGTTGTGGCATAAATTGCAGTGTAATCACATTCCCGACGATTTTTTCTCCGGGACGGGTGCTTGTGGGTCCCTCAATAAAAGTCTGCTTTATACCCATCCGGCTTAACATAGCGCTGGCAGTTGCACTACTCACACCTTCTAATTGATCAATAAGGGCTTTGTTAGCACGTTCGAATGTTTTCCCGCTAATCGGCAGATCAATATCAGCACGTTTTAACGATGACTTTGATAAATGCTCACTCATTATGTATTTGCTTTCGGTGTAGGGGCTTCGGATAAAATCAGGTTTTTTTCTTTTAATGCGTCCCAGAATGCGGGTGGAATCGCGTGTCCGGTGGCTTGCAAACAGGCTTGTATTTCATTGGTCGTTTGAAAACCAACCACAATGGTCTTTACGGTTGCATGGGCAAGCGGAAATTGATTGGCGGCAACTAGCAACGGAACAGAAAATTGCTCACATACAGCCTCAATTTCTGCCACACGATTGATAATGTTTTCAGGCGCTTGCCCGTGATTGTAACGGGGGCTATCTATCCGGCTACCTGTTGCGAGGATGCCACTGTTATAAATACTCGCAGCAATAATGTTGATGTCTTTCTCATGACAGAGATTCAGCAAGGGCAATGCGTTTTGTTCCAGCAGGGTATAGCGACTGGCAATCATGAAGCAATCAAAATCAGCATGATGAGCAAATCTTTCGAGCATCTCCCACTGGTTCATGCCCGCGCCAATTGCTTTAATCACCCCCTGACTGCGTAACTCTGCCAGTGCAGGAAATGTCTCTTCAATGACGGCTTCAAAATGAAAATCAGGGTCATGCACATGCAAAATATCCACATAATCGACATTCAAGCGTTTGAGACTGCCTTCGAGACTGCGTAATACCCCGTCACGGCTATAATCCCTTACTACCTCATCCCCGCTAATATCAAAGCCAACTTTGGTCGCAATGGTGATTGATTCGCGTGGCAACTGCCCGACGAGCAATCCGGTGCGGTGCTCAGCCAATCCTTTGACATAATTCGGGGCAGTATCAAAATAAGTGATGCCCTGCTCATACGCATATTGCAGGGCTTCAATTGCCTGTGCTTCCGGTATCGGTTCACCGGGATTCCATGCAGGCGCAGTCGCTAAAGGTGCTGTCCCGAAACCGATTGCTGGAAATGTCAATTCAGCAGTCATCAGAATCGACTCCAGGGTTCTTGATAGGAAGGCTGATTAACAAAGCGTTCTATCTCAATCCGCAGATGAATCATCGTTGCGGGAGCTAATTGCACAGAGAGTAAATTGTCATTAATCTCAATTGAGCGTTCTTCTGTTTTTAAGGGAGGTGCAGCATATCCCCCCTGTGGTCCCTGTAAACCGGGATACTCACTGATACGTTCCTGATAATTTGCCCGGATAAATTTATGTTCTCCAAAAGCACCTGCTTGCATGACGAGTTCCTGTTCTTCAAATACACTCAGGTTCACAAGATGCAAAGAGATATGATCGGATTCAATTTTATCGACCAGAGCAGCAACATCATCAGGCAAACCGGGACGATGGGCTTTCACATCAAAATACCGCACCTGACTATAAAGCAAACCACCGTTATAGATAATCTGCGGCGCACCCAGTGTCAGTTGAACCAACGCTTCCGTAATGACAGGGTTCAATTCCTGCCAGTGGTGGATACTTACCTGAGAAAGGTCTTTATTATCTTGCCGGATTAAATCCATACGACGGGCAACCTGTCCATAGCTTTCGCTCAGGATTTGTTCGGGATAATCAGGATTTTCCCCTTTGAGGAAGCATAACCAGGCTTGCTCGTGTCCGGCATCTTCTTTATTACGGAAAGCTTTCACATCGCGCCAATCATTGACATCATGCTCACGCAAAGTCGCGATACGCTGCCAGTCTTCATCCGAAAATGTCATGTTCCAGACAGCAAGTGGATAAACCACAGTTGGCGTTTGATACTCAAACCAGCCAGAATCTCGATAACGATAAGGGGCAACGAAAAATTTAGTCTCTGCCGGATACTCATACAGCATAATTGTCCAGAAACTGCCAAACGTATCCGAAAGTTCCTGTAGTGTCTGTACTTTGCCCTGATTGTGAATCGCATCAATCTGTGAGCGAGGTAATGCTAAGAAGCTTTCATCGCGAGTAATCAGATAGGCATTTGTCCCAGCGACAACAGCAGCCATGCCGATATTGTAGTAGCCATGAGGCCATGTCCAGCCATAGAGACCCCCGTACCATTTGCCATCAATGTACTCGCCAACTCTACCGGATAAGCCGACATTATCCGGCAAGATACCATTATAGTTTTTTGCCCGTTCCATCCATGCCGATACATAATCCACAACCCAATCGACATATTTACTTTCACCTGTCAGTAGATAAGCATTGGTAATCAGGCTAGTCACGATGAGATTTGTCGCAACATCACCTTTCCCCATGCGCTCTTCTATGACTTCGCCCATGCGTTTTGCCAGCTTATGGTCTTTGAGGTCTTCATAGCTTGTGATGCCTTCAACATCATCATAAGGCAAGCCATAAGGAGCCATATAAGGATACCAGCCATACGATACTTCACTGTCGAAATATCCCCATCGTGCGCCTGTACTACCATTATGTGGAGCAAAGATAATATTCTTTTCAAAATCGTAATTGATAGCATCGGGGTCTTCATTGAGGTAAAAGCCAGCGAAACGTTTCGCCCTGTCAATTAATTTAGGATTGCTCGGGTCTGCCAGACAGAGAAAATAGAAATAGATATAACTTTCTCCCTGATGAAACTGGTCATAACCTCGTTCATATTCCTTATGAACCAATCCCAGCCGGGTCAATTGTTCTGTTACCGCATCCCAATGAAAATGTGCAAATTCTAATAGCTCATCTGCCCCACCCATTAAATAAAGCAATGCCCAGTTATAAAAGCTCTCGTAAAAATCATCTCCCCCATCGCGTGACTGATAACTATCATCATGTGAATCACGCCAGATGAGTGTGCCATCTTCACGGGTGTACTTTGCTCGATATGGATGAATAGACTCATTCATCGTTTCGATTAATCGACGTTGCAGCACTGCCCACGATGGAATTGTAATGCAGGGGATTGTTGCACGTATTTGTGCGATTGATTGTCCAGTTTTGACAGCCATCAGAAAGTCTTTTCAAAAATCTTATTGACACAAAGATTAAAATTATCTAAAATCATTATAAATTGGTCTGACCACCCGGTCAATAGGCCATTTACGAAAAATTAATTAATTCGAGAATTATTGCAAATGGATACACTTGTGCAACAGGAAACAAAATCGCTGATAACACAAACAACAACGAAAAAACGCCCCTGGCAAACCGCAAAAGGGCATATCTTCCGGCGCAATATGGTCTGGTTTCTGATGACCTTACCTGCCTTAATCTGGTTATTTGTCTTTAAATACCTGACATTATTCGGAACATGGATAGCGTTTACTGACTACAAAGTACGACGGGGAGTCTTCGGGAGTGAATTTGTCGGGCTGGAGAATTTCCGCTTCTTATTTGCTACCGATACAGCTATCCGCGCAACAAGGAATACAGTTGTCCTCAATATTATGTTCATCATTATGGGTGTGATTGTCTCGCTCTTTGTTGCCTGGTTACTCTTTGAAGTTTATACAAGCATTGCCACAAAGTTTTATCAGACCATGCTACTACTCCCGCAATTTATCTCATGGGTTGTTGTGTCTTACTTTGTTTATGCCCTGCTGGCAACCGATAACGGACTTATCAACTTCACCATAGAGAGTTTCGGTTTCGATAAAATCTCATGGTATACCTCGGCTGAATATTGGCCATTCATTCTGCTTCTGGTGAGTCTCTGGAAAGGCATCGGCATCAGCAGCCTGATTTATCTATCGGGGATGATTGCCATCGACACACAACTCTATGAAGCCGCACGCATTGATGGTGCAAATAAATGGCAACAATTCTCGAAAATTACCTTCCCGATTATCCTGCCACTGGTCGTGATTAATGTCTTGCTCTCCTTAGCTTATATCATGAACGCCGATTTTGGTCTCTTCTTCCAGGTTACGCGCAATCAACCGCTGCTCTACGAAACAACCGATGTGCTGGATACCTATATCTTCCGTTCACTAACAGTCACCCGTAACGTAAGCATGGCAGCAGCAGCCCAGTTCTATCAATCTATTGTGGGTTTCGGACTGGTTCTGTTCTTTAATTGGGTTGTTCAACGCATCGAACGCGAAGATGAACCACTGGCATTATTCTAAGTATAGGAGCGCACAATGGCTATTAACACAAAAAAAATCCGCGAAGCCCGTCGCTTGAATAATGATCGTCTCTTGAGCTTTATCGGGCGTTTCAGCATTCATATTGCACTGATTATATTCAGTCTCTGTTGCCTTATCCCCCTGATACTTGTTATCTCGGCATCTTTTACGGATGAAATAACGCTGACCCGCGAAGGCTATCATCTGTTGCCAGCAGAATTTAGTACAGAAGCCTATGAACTCATCTTTGATAATCCTACCGCAATTGTCCGGGCATACGGCGTAACCATTTTCACAACATTAGTTGGCACAACGATTGCTCTGTCCTTGATGGCACTGCTTGCCTATCCACTGTCCAGACCGGATTTTGTGTTACGCAAGCCACTCTCATTTTTCGTATTTTTTACCATGTTATTTAACGGCGGACTCGTACCCTATTACATTCTGATGACACAATATCTCCATGTGCAGGATACAGTTTTTGCCCTTTTATTACCCTATTTTGTTGTCGTTTTTTATGTGCTGATTCTCAGAACTTACTTTGCTGCCCTACCCTCCGAACTCATTGATGCCGCCCGCGTAGATGGTGCTGGCGAGTTCCGCATATTTATCAGTATCGCCTTACCACTGGCGAAACCGGCACTGGCAACGATTGGCTTGTTCACAGCCCTCAATTACTGGAATGACTGGACAACAGCCCTGTATTTTATCCGCGATGCAGACTTATACCCTCTGCAATACTTGCTTTACATCATTCAAAGTAATGCACAGGCAATGCAACTGCAAAGTACAGTCGGCACAATCAACATGGGACCTGTACCAACACAAACAGCACGCATGGCAATGGCAGTTCTCGCGACTGGTCCGGCAGCAATTTTCTTTCTTTTCTTCCAGAAATACCTCATCAGAGGTGTGACCTTGGGAGCATTTAAATAGGCATCACACGGTTTATCAATACCGTTTGAAATGCAATGAAACAAATTTATCTTATTAAGGAGTATTAGATGAACACAGTTAAGAAAACACTTTTTCGAGGCTTGATTGTCTTAGTTGCACTCTGCGCCTTTGGTATCAGCGCAATTGCACAGGATGATTTGCCACAACTTATCTACATCTATCCGGGCACTCAACAACCGGATCACGATCTCGTTCAGGCAGCAGTTAACGAATATCTGGCAGAAGCCATCGGCGCAACTATCGAAATGCGTCCGATTGACTGGGGCGCATACAACGATCAAATTGGTCTGATTAACGCTTCCGGCGAACAATACGATATTGCTTTCACCGCACCCTGGATTAACAACTACTACAGCAATATCACCGAAGAATACTTCATCCCGCTGGAAGATTTACTGCAAGAACATGCGCCTGAATACTGGGCAAGCATGACACCTGAAACCTGGGAAGCCGCACGGGTTGGCGGACACATTTACGGTGCAATTAATCAGCAAATCTTTGTCAAACCATTCGGTCCATACATTAGCACCGAAGTTCTCGAAGCAATCGGCATGGTCGATGAATTTAACGCCATCACAAGCTACAGCGACCTCGATCCTATTATGGAAGCTGTCCAGGCTTATGCAGATGAAGACGAGATTTTGACTCATGCAACCTATAATCTTGCTCCGCTTCTCAATGCCGAAAACTGGAATTATGACCCGATTGGCAATGGTCTCGTTGTTGACACGAGCAATCCTGTACCCGAAGTCCTGATTTTCAGTGAAACAGATGCTTATCGCGAAGCTGCACAAATGATCCGCGATTGGTATGAAGCCGGTTATGCCCCATCCGATATCGCACTATGGGCTGAGCAGGATGCAGCATGGCAAGCAGAACAATATGCTGTTCGTGTATCTGACCTTGTGAAACCGGGTGGTGATGCAGAGATTCAAGCACGCTGGGGTATTGCCACTACAAGTGTAGCAATTGCTGAGCCTGTCCTGACAACCGCAGGGGTTATCGCAACGCTCAATGGCGTAAGCTACACATCAGAACATCCCGAACTCGCTGTTCAATTCCTCGGCTTACTCAACACCGACCCTGTCTTCTATAATCTCTTCAGCAAAGGTATTGAAGGCACACACTGGGAATGGGCTGACGAAGAATCACTCCTGATTCAACCTGCAAATGGCGCAGGAAGCTTTGGCGATACCGGTTATGCGCCGAATACAGATTGGATGTTTGGCAACGTATTCAATTCCTACTACACCGACCCGACACAGGTGGGTGCATGGACTGCAACCGCAGAATTAAATCGCAATGCACGCCCATCACCTATTCTAGGATTTACATTTGATGGTTCCGAAGTCGAAACAGAAATTGCATCGGTATCCGCAGTTTTACAGGAATACGGCGATCCACTGGGTAGTGGTCTTGTAGATGTAGATGAAGGCATCACAACCTTAAACCAGGCTTTGCAGGATGCAGGTATCGAAACTATCCGCGCAGAAGTGCAACGTCAAATTGATGAATGGTTAGCGTCCAATAACTAATTTGACCTTTGCATGAATCAATCTCAAGGTGTGGTGGCGATGCCCATCACACCCCATTATGCCATATCTCGTAAATCAAATAAAATAAATTGAACATATTACAAACACTCGGAAAACAACCATGCCATCAAATCAAAACAAACTCAACGAGCAATTCCGCGATACTGTACACCGCGAACCGATCTCCGGTCAGATAACCGACCGTATCCTGTTGATGATTAAAGAGCAACAACTCAATCCGGGTGACAAATTACCACCTGAACGTGAACTGGCGTCTTTGATGGGAGTTAGCCGCGCCACCTTACGTGAGGCTTTACGCTCACTCGCAATCATGAACGTAGTTGAACTCAAACATGGTTCGGGGACATTCGTCACGTCATTAGAACCAAAATTACTCGTCGAGAACATCGGGCTGGTCTTCTCACTGACTGATAATTCATTTCTGCAATTGATTATTGCCCGCAAAGTGATTGAACCGGGGACAACCGCTCTTGCTGCAAAACATATCACTGCCGACGAAATCATGATTCTTGAAGATGTTCTTGCCCGTTCGCGCCATTGTTTAAAACATAATCCGCAGAATTTCCCTGAGCTGGATATTGAGTTTCATATCACACTCGCTGGATTCTCCAGGAATGCCCTCCTCACACGTATTATGCAGGGACTGGCTGAAATGAGTATCGCCAGCAGTGAGCGAACAGCAAAAGAAGATACCGGCTATAGTACCGAACGCATTAAACGTGCCATCTCTATGCACGAAGGTATCCTGGAAGCTGTCAAAGCACATGATGCAACAATGGCAGAAAAACGCATGTTCGACCATCTGCAATCAGTCGAAGATACCCTGCTCGGTGAATTGCCGGATAATTAAAAGCTACCCGGAGAGTAGTGGTAAAGGGGACTCTAGGACACATCCGCGGGCAAAGTCGAAAAACTACTAGCAAATTAACCAGGCTCATCCCATACAGGTGAATATAAAAATATGCTGACTCAACCTATTGGTGTTTACCTCAATTGGTCAAGTTACGATGAATTATCGGACAATGTCGAACTGACCGAAGAATTAGCCCTGCATCAGCTTGATGAACTCATCCGTCTACGTAAACACGGTGTCGATATCGAATACTATGTCATGGATGCCTTCTGGTTTGCAAAAGATGGAGGCTACCGTCAATGGCGTAAACCACACTGGAAAAACGGTCCCGATACATGGTTACAAAAATGTCTGGATAATGACATAAAACCGGGTATGTGGTTCGGCGCAAATAATCCGGCATGGATGCACCCGATAGAAGAATGGATGGATTCATTTGACCCGCAAACTGGCTGCATGTGCTGCTTCTATGGTGGTTTTCTGCCTCACTATATCGAAAGTCTGGAACTCTGGTATGAACATGGTGTGCGCCTCTTTAAACTGGATTTTGCAGATTTTTCCGCTGCCCCTCCCGGTATCAAAGAATCCTTACTACCATCGGAAATTCGTTCGGCGAATGTCATTGCTTTTAGAGGCGCACTGAAAGCATTTCGTCAAAGACATCCTGATGCACTCATTATTGCCTACAATGGTTTTGAAGAACGAAGCATCCAGAATACAACTGATGAACTTTTAGCGAAGGTCATGGATACACGCTGGCTGGAAGTCTTTGACACCATCTATTGCGGGGATGCTCGCCCTTCTGATGTGCCGGCGATGAATTTCTGGCGTTCGAAAGACATCTATTCTGACCACATGGTTCGGCAATATGAACGTAACAATCTTCCTCTGCAACGCATTGACAATGCAGGATTCATGATTGGCACAACCGGAACATGCTACTATCGTGGCAAAGAAGCCTGGCGCGGAATGCTCATTCTTAGTCTGGCACGGGGGGGATTGAACAATACTTATTATGGCAATCTCGATTTATTGTCAGATGAGGATGCTAGATGGCTTGCGACAGTTCAAAAAGCCTTTTTTGATATTCATCGGTCTGGTGGTAATACAGAGTCATTTGGCGGATTACCCGGTGCTGCTGAAATCTACGGTTTCATCTCTGCTAATGCAAAAGGTGGTCTCATATCTGTTGTAAATCCTTCGCAGGAATTCAAAACAATTAGCCTACCGACCACAGAAACCAGTTCACTCCTCTTTACAGATAGTGGATTTGAGCCACTCATCAAGAATAGCGAAATTACATTGGGCGCGGAACAAATGGCACTGCTGGCATATGGTGATGCGATGCAACCCGATTTCGGTCAGGAAATGGATATATCTATTCCTGAAACAATTACAAAGCTGGATATATCTTTTGAAAAAGTTGATGAAAAAAGCATCCGTGCTGAATATCAAGCAAATGACGCAGGAATAATCCGTGTGATTCTGCGTCAGGTCAATGCACAGGGGCGTGCGGTACGAAGTTATGGAGGCAGTCCGCCGGAAGGCAAAACACTGGCAGAACTCCTGAGAATTGAAGCAGAGCAGGCTGGAGAAAAAATCCCGATCACTATTAACTATGATAGAGCCGTCTGGAGTGGTCTTTCCTGGGCAGCAGGTGAAATAAGCATCAGCGATTGCTCAAAGCCTGTCTTTATTAGCTGTAGCACGACAGAAAAACAGGATATTCATCTGGAAGCATCTCTCTATCTTGTCAGCTACGCATCGCGGGAAAAATAAGATGACACTATTAGACCATTATCGCGTAATTCTATCGCGTTTCCGTCCTGAGCATCCATTATCACCTGCCAGTACATTCATTTTTGGCTTTGTCTCACCGGATGTACGCCCCTTCTCTATCCGGGTGAATAAGACAGAAGCCAGTATCCATAACACAATAGATGGTGCAGAGTACATCCTCTATAGTGATACAGCTACCCTGACGGAACTGGTTAATCCAGATGCAGAGGATAGGCTTGCCCTGATAGATGCTGTAAAACTCCGTCCTGATTTTCCTTTTAAGAATTACCTGATTTCTATTTTCATGAATGCCTTTGACCTTGATATTGAAGGTATGGATTATGGCGCAAAACCATTTGATGGACCTTTTCCATTTCCACCACGCTATCCGGCGGCGGAAAACCCTTTCCGGCTGAGGCAGTATCAAGAACAAGCGATCCCGGTTCATGATGCCGATAGCTTACCCCAACTTATCACCGATGAGCATCCTGTCTGGATAGCCATGTACAACAGAGCATGGGAAATAGCCTTCAGCAACCTTAGAAAACCTGAATCCGAATCGGGCTTCATTGCCAATTTCATTGATACAGCATTCAATGCCAACAGTTTCATGTGGGATAGTTGCTTCATGATGATGTTCGGGCGTTATGCGAGACGAGCCTTCAACTTCATGGGAACACTCGACAACTTCTACGCAAAACAACATGATGATGGCTTTATCTGCCGTGAAATTAACACCTTTAGTGGCAGTGACCTTTTTCAATCGCATGACCCGCGCAGTACCGGACCCGATATACTCGCCTGGACAGAATGGCAAGATTACTTACTCACTGGCGATATACAACGTATCCGTGATATTTTCCCGGTTTTAATCGCCTATCATCGCTGGTGGAAAGAATGGCGCAGACATCCCGATGGTAGTTACTGGACAAGTGGCTGGGGCAGTGGCATGGATAACCAGACCCGTGTCCCTGATTCAGAGTATCATCATCGCTACTATACCTGGATTGATGCCATGTTCCAGCAATGCCTCAATTGTCAGATTTTACTCAAGATGGCAGAGACAATCGAACGGGATGAATTCAACAGTGAACTCCAGACTGAACTGGATTTTCTGGCAGATTATTTTGAGCAAAAAATGTGGGATGATAAGCACAAATTCTATTTTGACCGTGCGCCGGATGGCACATTGAGTCGCATCAAGAGCATCGGGACATTCTGGGGATTTCTCTGTGATCTGGTTTCAGAGGAAAAAGCCGGAGACTTGATGAATCATCTGCAGGATGAAAATAGCTTCAATCGTCCCCATCCCGTTCCAACGCAATCTTATGATAGCGATGATTACAATCCCTACGGCGGATACTGGCTGGGTGGCGTCTGGTCGCCGACAAATTATATGGTCTTACAGGGTTTAAGCCACCGGGGGAATGATGCCTTAGCTCATCAGATTGCTTATAAGCATGTTGAGCATGTTGCAAGAGTTTTTGAAGATAGCGGAACACTCTATGAAAATTATGCCCCCGAACATCCACAACGGGGTATTCCCTCACAGGATGAGTTTGTTGGCTGGACAGGCTTGTCTGCGATTACGATCCCGATTGAGTATCTTATCGGTATTCGTCCTATGAAGCACAATGCAGGATTAATCTGGGATATTCGCCTGACAGAGCGACACGGCGTTTTGCGTTATCCCTTCGGGCAATCCAATACACTTGATTTAATCTGCGAAGCCCGAACGTCGGATAGTGATATACCCTCAATCTCTGCTTCAACACAGGAAAAAATCACACTCGATATTCGATATAACAACAGGTCAAAAACGATTACTCTCGAAGCAGGGAAACACAATATCCTGCTAGAAGATTAGGATATAAATAATGGCAAAACAAAACCAGCAATTCAAAGAAAGGGCACAGGCACTTGTGGCACAGATGACCCGCGAAGAAAAAATCAGTCAAATGATGCATAGAGCCCCTGCCATTGAACGACTCAACCTCCCTGAATACAACTGGTGGAACGAATGTTTACACGGGGTCGGACGTGCAGGACTTGCGACAGTTTTCCCTCAAGCAATCGGTCTGGCAGCAACCTGGAATACCCCTCTCATGCACCGTGTTGCCACAGCTATTTCTGATGAAGCCAGGGCAAAACATCACGAAGCACTCCGTAATGGTAATCACGGACAATATTTCGGACTGACCATGTGGTCGCCTAATATCAATATTTTTCGTGATCCGCGCTGGGGACGGGGACAGGAAACCTATGGCGAAGACCCCTATCTCACAGCCCGTATGGGCGTGGCATTCATCACCGGATTACAGGGCGATGACCCGGATTATCTGAAAGTGGTTGCAACTCCCAAACATTATGCTGTTCATAGTGGACCCGAACATGCCCGTCATCACTTCGATGTAAGCCCATCAAGACGTGATCTATGGGAAACATATCTACCTGCTTTTGAAGCCTGTATCATTGAGGCGGATGCTGCTTCTATCATGGGGGCATATAATCGTGTCGATGGCGACCCTGCCTGTGCCAGCAAACCTCTTCTGCAAGACATTCTCCGTGATAAATGGGGTTTTGATGGCTTTGTTGTCTCAGATTGTGGCGCAATTGATGATATTTACCTGCATCATAAAGTGGTTGAGACTGCTGCGGAAGCTGCTGCCTTAGCTGTCATTGCCGGATGTGACCTCGAATGCTACCGGACATATGAAGCATTGATAGATGCCCTTGATACAAAACTCATTGAAGAGGAAACAATTGACCGGGCACTCATACGACTCTTTACTCCCCGATATCAACTGGGTATGTTTGATGACCCGGACACTGTTCCCTATGCACAGATACCCTATTCTGTGGTCGATTGTGAGGAACACCGTCAACTATCCTTTGAAACAGCCCGTGAAGCAATGGCTTTGCTGAAAAATGACAATTTACTGCCTCTGACGGATAAGCCTCAGAAAATAGCAGTCATCGGTCCCAATGCTCATGACCCGCAAGTCTTGTTAGGAAATTACAATGGGACACATTCCTATACAGTCACACCATTTGAGGGCATTCAGGCGCGTGCATCACAGAGCGAGGTCACTTATTCACAGGGTTGTGGCGTATTCACAAAAGATAACAGGGCTTTCCAGGAAGCTCTTCACCTTCCACAGGAATCCGATCTGATTATTTTCGTCGGTGGTCTTAATCAAGCGCTTGAAGGCGAAGAAGGTCAGGAAGAAGGTTTACCGGAAGGACTTGTAAGTAAGGGTGATCGAGCAAGTATTGATTTACCGGAATCTCAGGATGATTTACTAAAAGCACTTCATAACACTGGCAAGCCGATTATTCTTGTGCTGATTAATGGGAGTGCGATTGCTATCAATTGGGCAGACGACCATCTCCCTGCAATTCTTGAAGCATGGTATCCCGGACAGGATGGTGGCACAGCAATTGCAGATATTCTATTCGGAGACTATAACCCTGCCGGGCGCTTGCCAGTCACATTTTATCGTTCTCTCGATGATTTACCATCATTTGATGATTACTCGATGAAGAATCGTACCTATCGTTACTTCAATGGCGAGGTTCTGTATCCTTTTGGCTATGGTCTGAGTTATACCTGCTTTGAATATAGCAATTTTCAAGCTGATAAAAACAGCCTTTGCTTACAGGATGAAAGCATCAATTTGACAGTGGATGTAAGCAATACAGGAGACTTACCCAGTGATGAAGTTGTACAGATATATCGCATTTCAAACTGCCCTGATTACCCGCATCGCCAGCTAGTAGCATTTGAACGTATTCATCTTGCAATAGGAGAAACAAAAACGGTCAGTTTTATCTTATCATCAGAGCAATTTATGATGATTGATGATAATGGCGAAAAGCATTTCCAACCGGGCATATTTACCGTATCAGCAGGTGGTGGACAAACGGAACATACACTTACTCAACAGACTACTATTACAACGGTCATAAATACATGATAAGTTAGAAGCTAATAACACATCGGTAAGTGATAGAAAATAGTAACCTTTATCCGTGAAAGAGGCGATGTTGATAATTTTGCTTTTTTAGCTTCAGTCATTTTCTTATCGCAACCGATGAAGTTTTCCTGTTGGCAATAGCTGTGAGTCATGCTTGCTTATAATCAATATAAAGGCAGGATTTACCACGCGAGTGCTGTTTTGTCCCGGCGCATGAAACGCCCGTTATCTGATGGCTTGAGCGAGTCAATCAATTCAAGCATCTCTCCGACACAAATTTCGGGCGAAGTATCATTTTCGGGTCCCATATCGGTCTTAATATTGCCCGGATGTACAGTAACAGTGATAATATTTTTCTCTTTTAATTGTACAGACATGATTTTGCTCAACATATTCAATGCAGCTTTACTTACAGCATAAGAACCAATAATATTTTTTTCCCATGTGGAGATAGAACCGGCTTCCGAACTCATATTGATAATCTTCGCATCTGTGCCATTTTTTAATAGTGCAAGCAGATTCTGTGTAACAAGCAGTGTACCCGATACATTTGTCTCGAAGGTTTTCAGCAGATTATCGGCTGTCATATCTCCAAAATTGTCTTCCTGAATTAACATGCCTGCATTATTGATGAGAATATCCAGTGAATTGGTATATTGCCTGACAATTGCCGCTGCTTCATGTATCTGACCTGTATCACAGACATCCATACACAGAGGAATCAAATGCTCCGGGTGTAAATCTGCCAGAGATAGTAATTGCCCTGATGATTCAGGCGAACGATACGAGGAAAAAATACGGTATTCCCTACGATTCAGGTATGCTTTTGTGAGAGCGAACCCAATACCACGATTCGCCCCTGTGATGAATATAGTTCTCGTCGTCACTTTTGTTAACCTGACACCAGTTTTAGCGGCTCAATAGCTTTGCCTGTCTTAGCAGATTCATAAGACCCGAACACAAGTTGCATCGTTTTGAAATTGTCTTCACCTGTGGTTTCTGCCTGTCCTTTGCTTTCTAAGGTTTTTACAAAATCTGCCTGTGCTGGAACGATACTGGAATGAACAAGATCATATGCCGGGTCAGCCCAGTCGTAACGTGGTGGCACATGCCGTTTTGCAACTGTTCTCTCTGATGTCGTTTCCCGTATCCAGAAATCAGGAGCGAGTTCTAAAAAGCCATCGCTACCTTCAACCTGAATATAAGTTTCAGGGAAGCGGTCATGTTCACGTTTCGTCGCATAGCTCATCTCACAAACGACAGTCATGCCATCACCCATTGTCATCATACAGGTCGCGACATCTTCCCCTTTAATATCGGGGTGAATACGATAAGTCTGGCAATAGAGTGTAGTGGCTTCGCCGAAAAGAAAGCGTGCCGTATCAAGAATGTGACTACCTATATCAGCGAGGATGAATTGTTCTAATTCTTTGAGAAATGGCTGATTATCAAAAACAGGAAAACTATTACGATAATCAATTCTTGCCCGGAATAGCTTACCAATCCTACCTGTATTAAGCACCTGTTTGAACTGACGAATCGGATATTGCCAGCGCCAGTTTTCGTTAATGAAGAGCGGTACACCTGCATCCTGACAGATTTTGACCATCATTTCAGCTTCAGCTAAAGTAGTTGCCATCGGTTTCTGGCAGACAACAGGCAAACCCCGCTCTGCTGCCATTTTTGTAAATAAGGCGTGTGTTTCAACATTGGTACAAATATCGACAAAATCCAGTTCCTCATTATCCAGCAATGCTTCTGCATCATCATAAACAGCCGGAATATCGAATGTTTCAGCAATTTTTTCTGCTTTTGATTTTGTGCGGTTATAGAGTGCTACACATTCTACATTTCCCGCCGCATACCAGCCGGGCAGTTGATAATTTGCCCAGAAGCCTGTGCCGAATAAGGCAAATTTTAGCTTTTTCATGAAGAAATAACCTCTTTCAAATAAGTGATACTTTGTTCAACCCATGCCACTTCTTTCTTGATAGTGTCTTCTACATTATCCGTATAGGGTGTCCAGACTTCCAGAATTGCATTGAACGCACGCCCGGAGTCCTCCAAACGCCCCATCAGTGATAGCACATCTAACATTCCCTGCCCTGCCGGTGACCCTGTTAGTTCAAAGCCCATATTGTGCGATAAACGGGCAATCGTAAAATCTTTGACATGCAGATTGACAACAAAAGGACCCAGGGTATCAATCACAACATCGGGTCCTTCCAACGCTCCAAAAGAATTGACTGTATCCAAACAAATCCCGGCATATTTGCTATCGAGTGCCTGGATAATCTCTGCCAGCGTTTTTGCTTTAAGACGGTCATGATTTTCAATAGCCAGTGTAACCCCTGCATCTTCAAATTCTGGCATCAAGGTCTTTAAGGTGTCAATAATTTCCGGGACATCCGGGTGATGCTCATCTGTATCCACCACCACCCGCAGAATAGGCGAAGCAAATCGTTGTGCGAGTTGTAAATAGCGTCGGAGATGTTGGGGAGCAATGCCCCGTGTACCAACTTCAATAGCAATTCCAGATTGTTTGGCTTCATTTTCTAAAGCATGGAGTTCTACTTCTGTCATCTCATGCAGGGGGATATTATCTGCGATTTGAACCAGATTAACTCCTAATCCGGCAGAGCGCTTGACGAAGGCAATTGCATCCATCGCTTGCTGTGGTTTCTCATAACCCGATACACCAATAGACCAGGCGAAAGCATAAGTCCCTATTCCAAATACCGTCATGCAGAAACACCTAACAGTATTTCAGCAATGCGCTTCAATTTTGAGTTTTGACCGGTGAATACCCACATATGGAAGCTATCTGCACTCGATTTGCGCCCGGTGTCCTTACCAATTGCCTGCCCGTTACATTCCATTTCGCCGAAGCCACCAAATTTGCCGTCATCGTTATAGACATGCACTGAAAAACCTCGATTATCGGGTTCTTCCGGAGGTTCTTCGGTGTAAACAGCAGCCGGATTATTATCAAAGCTGCGAATTAAGAGGTATCCATTCTCATCATCAGTATGTTTGAGATAAGCCATGCGTCCGGTCATCATCGCTGCTTTATAGCCTACTTTATATTGCTGATTGCCTGTTATCGGGATTCGTATACAGCCATCTTTCGTCGATAATGCCGATTCATCAGCCTGACCAAAATAGATTGCAGTTTCAACCGGACTCATTGCAGGAATGAATAATGTACCACCCGGTATGAGTTGCACCAGATTCCAGGCTTCCGAATGCATCGGCGTGTTATTTTCTTCCTTGAGATGGACTGTTTGTTGATACCCGGCGTAGCGCAACCCGCTCATCAAATCATCGCATTGACTCAAAAAACGTAGCGGATTATCAATCGCTCCAATCTCCCGCTTAATGGATAAGTCTTTTGTGCCATTTGCGATATTGAAGGCTTCCAGACTGATTTTTTGAGAAAGTGCTATTTTGTCCTCATTCCCGGTCAGTTGATAGTTACCGGGGTCAATCGCAGGTGGCAAATGATGACTATTCCAGAAATCAAAACGGTCATGAATGATGTATTGAATCTCCGGTGCAATCCAGATGCGCTCACCACCAAGATTCCATTGCTTTGACCGCACAAAGCCTGAGAAATCATCCGGGTTTGCCAGTGTAGTGTTCACCGAGTAGAGACTGTCGCCATTGGAGTCAAATGCGAAAATCCGTCCGCCCCTTTGCAAGATGAGTATTGTGATACCTCCTTTCAAAGGCATCACAGTGTAAGGTTCGTCGCAGGTATTCAGCGTATGTTCCACCTGTGCCAGTGTTAATAGCATCTGTCTATGCACCCTGCTTGCCCGTAATATTGGCGACACTCTGCTTGAGTGCTTCAATATCCATGATGCTGGTTTTCCAATCATCTTTGAAGATTTTCTCGTAAGCTTGTTCGATTGCAAGTTTTGCTCCATCAGAGAACGGGAATCCGGCAAAGCCAAACACAATCGCCAATTCGATGCGTATATGTCCGAACAAGAATTCGCGTGCGGCTTCTTCGGGGACACCCATCTTAACGGCTTCATCGAGCGCTTCCTTCATCGCTGTGACCAGTGTTGCTGTGAATGTCTCTACCAGTGCCGGTTCGAGAATTGCCATTTGTTCAACCGTCACGCGATAGTTATTCATTACAGGGGCATACATATCACTCGCGATGCTTGCCCCTTTTGCATAATCTTCCTCCGGTCCGTGATGCAAAGCTGAAACAATATGCTGTTTGGCATGAATGCCGCCGAACCAGTCAGTACGGGCATCTTCCGTGACTTCATCGTGAAATAGCGGTGGATGACAGGGATGGGAGACAAAGTATGTCAAATCGTCACGAATCGGCACGACTTCCGCATAAGCAGCAGCCGGGTCAAGCCCGATAAGCATTGTCCCTGCATTCAAAACCGGGATAATCTCATGTGTAATTTTGCCAATCAAGCGATCCGGCAATGCCAGAATAACAGCATCAGCTTTTGCAAGCGCTTCGTCCTGCGGTGTCGGGCTTAATTTACGTTCAGCGAGATTAGCGATTCCGTTATCACTGACCTCGACATATAACATCTCATATTGTGGCAAATCTTTCATATTATCGGTGATACGGCATCCCATTTTGCCGCCAGCACCCATTAAAGCGATTGTGATTGTCATCTTTCAGAGTCCTTTCAATTCCAGTACATTGTTGTCAATCTATAAAGCGGAACCGCGTAATATGCTTTCAAAGTAGTTGTTTTTCCCGACCTGACCCGCTTTGAGTGAAATCTCTAAACCATCGAAAGCCGGATTATCCGAGGAAGCACGACATAAGGGCGCACCTGGTGCTACAGGTATCACAGCTTGCAGGGCAAAAATCCCCAGTTGTTGTGCGGCATATCCGCAGGTATCGCCACCACAGACAACTGCCCTTCTTAAACCTGTTCGTTCTAATAATTCGCGTAATATCATGCCCTGTTGTGGACCCAACAATGAACCGATGTTGCTGCCCGGTGCTATATTTCCCAGATGGGCTTTTGTGCGATCAATTTCAGGGTCATCGGGACCATGAACAGAATACATTAAGAGATTTTGCCCTTTGCCCAGAATATCTAATCCATCTTCAATAACTGCCTTCCGGGTTGCATCAGCAGTTTGCGGGTCAATCAAAGCAATGCTATCCAGACGGATCGGCGCATAACCCTCTTTAATCGCCCATGTAATTTGCTCTGCCGTTGCCGGAGCAGCACTGCCGCTCATGACAATCAGTTGTTCTACCGGGTTGACCGATGTTCTGGCAGGAGGTCTTTCGATAATGTTTTCACTGTTCCAGTAATTTGTCAGCGCATACTGAAAACCGGATGACCCGACCAGCAAAACGGCATCGTCTCCTTCTAATTGACAGACCAGGCGACCAATTGTGTAAAGATGCTCATCATTAATCGAATCAAAGAGGATAATTTGATGTCCGGCATCAATTAATTGATTGAAATACTGTGACGCTTCCTCAACCGGACGTTCCATCTGTAAGATATTCATCGAACCAATTGATAAGTCAGTCTGCTTACCCAGATGCAAACGAATGTCACTTTCATTCATCGGGGTAATCGGATGTTTGCTCATGGTCGGATGCCTATCAAGACGATAAGTCGTTTCATCGACACGGGCAAAGAGATTGCTAAATGCCACATAGCGGCGTAATTCCGGTGCGCCAATCATCATCGGCACACAGGACGCATCAAAAACATTCATTGCGATTTCTGTTGCCTTGCCGATATTGCCCACCGTCGGAGCCGAATCAAATGTCGAACAGACTTTGTAATGGAAAAAACTGGCATTAAGTGCTTTTAAGGCTTCAAAGTTAGCGGGTAACTGTGCTTCCATTTGTTCGGGAGACATTGTGCGACTCACCCCCGCAACCCCGACAGCCCGCGCATCAGGAAAACGCTGACGAACGGTTTCTACATCCGGTGGTTCTAAGAAAAGCACAGTCGGAACACCACCCCATTCAAGCACTTCCATGACATCGGTAGAGCCGGTAAAATCATCGCCATAAAATGTGAGTATGTAGTCGTTCATCTGCTAAATCTTTCAATTGCCTGTTGAAGTTCAGGGTGTGATCCGGCATAAGCATCTAAAGCTATGTCCTCAATTGCGGCTTGCCATGCCTGTTGTAAACTTCTCACACCTGCCTCTGCCCCCGCCGGATGTCCTAATATGCCCCCTCCGGCGAGATACATCAGGTCGTAACTGTCCAATTCCGCATAAGTATCATGTACCTGTAAAACAGTTTGTCCTGACGAAAACACAGGCATCGAAGAATCATTCCCGAATATGGGTCTGAGACAGGCTCTTGCTGATGCCAGCACCGACTCATCGCTCTCGCAAAATTTGTTACGCAGTCCATTAACATGCAGATGGTCAATGCCAATCAAACGCATAATTTTCTGGATAACGATATAAGAAATACCGATATGTGGACTACGGGAATACAGTCCCCAGCCGGCTCGATGACCGTGAATTGGTAACTGACTGTGCTTGCGGAGTTCAATTAAACCCGTTAAACCTACGGAAAACATATTAACCATGATGCAGGTTCCCCCCTGCTCAAGCACAATATCGTGATGGCGACGCATCTCATCTAAATCACCTGTTACATTGAAGGCGACCATAACCTTTTTACCTGTTCGCTCTGCGTGGCGATTAATAACAGCCATCAGTGCTTCAACACGTTCGGAAAATGGAGAATGTGGAGAATTCGTCTGGAGTTCATCGTCTTTGATAAAATCCAGTCCAGCATCACATAGCTGATTCACCAATTCAGCCGTTTCCTGCGGAGATAATCCTACCGAGGGCTTAATAATTGTTCCGATAAGTGGTCGATCATAGACTCCGGTGAGTTTCCGTGTACCCTCTATGCCAAATTGCGGAAGCAGATATTTTTCAGAAAAGATTGCCGGAATTTCAATATCAAGCAACCGCAAGCCACTAAATTGTGCCAGTTCAAACAAATTGCCACTTATGGCTGTAAATAGTGTTGTTAAAGATGTACCAATAGTTTCATAAGGGAAAGATAGTCGAACCTCTGCCCGACGGATGGTATCGCCTGCTGTTGAGCCTTTTGCCTGCTGGTAACAGGGCAAGGCGGCTTCATCGACAGTCTCCAGTATGGTGATAGATTCCACTGTTGCCCCGTAGCGTTCGAGCAATTCAGGTGATTCACCCGCTACTTTGACGAATGTCCCTGCGGATTGTTCACCTGCCATTATTGCGGCAGCACGCTCAATGTCATGTGCTGTTTCTATCATATATGTCGCAAAGATACGCTCTGTCATGAATACACCTTATCTAAGATTGCCAGTGCATAAGGTGATAATTCAATCGAGGAGAATTCTCTGCGCTCTGCCAATTGCCAGAAATTTTCAGGCTGATTCAGAACTGATACGGCGTTTTCAGCGTCTAAAATCCAGCAATCGAACATCCCCTCGCCATCAAGTGTGAGTGTCTGTGTGCTGGCTGTTAAATTTGCCAGAATGATACGTTGTTTACTGCCTTTTCTCAGAACAAGGCTTTCTACTTTCAGGCTTTGACTAGTTTGACTGATTTGCACATCGCCACCAACAAAATCTGCTAAAGCACGAAAGACAAAATACATCGGAAAAACAGTTCCGGCGATAGATGGGAATTTATCAGCAAGTGGCGAACCTGATGCAGTTTCCATCAGACCACGCCAGCCGCTTGTTTCATAGTACGTTGCGGCATTTACGCCACTTTCAGCCAGATATTTGATACTGCCTGTTGTCCAGCCTCCCCCGAAAAAAGACATCTGACGGGGGTCAACCTGTAGGGGTAATTCATCTTCTGCTGTTTCCGGGCTTGCACCTGTCGCATTGGGATTGAAACGCATTTTGAATGTCACCGGACTTACAACAATATCAGCATTCTCGCTAAAACTACGGGCTGTTCTGAGTGTTTCCACATGAGCGGCTAAAGTTTCGACAAGGGATAAATTGTCAAAGGCATGAACCTGTGGATTAATCGAATAAATCACAAAATCCAATATATCAGCAGGTGGGCGTTCCCGGTTGAGTTCGGTGAAGAAAGCGTTCGTCCCCGCACCTATCGGGATAGTAAAATCAGCCAGTATTTGCCGGGCTAATTCGACCCATTTACGTGAAGTTGATTTTTCCTTCTCATGGAAAATGGCAATTCTGGCGATGCTTGCCATATTTGATTTCAGCCAGTCTGCAACAAGCGCTAATTCCTGCTCTGCATCGTCCGAAAGAAAAATTGCCAGTTCAAGCGATGTATCCAACTTGCTTGCATAATCAGCAGCGTATGCCAATTGTTCATCAACATCTGCCCTGCTGAGATGAATATCTGCCCGTAAATGTGCCAGCTTGAGAGTCTTCAATCGCTGGATTTCACTTTCAGAAGGAACTTCACCATGTGAGGGTAATGCCAGACCTATCACAGGGAGTGCTTGAGGCGTATCGTCGATGTTCAGATGAATAATGTCATCTGTACTGCTTTGAGCATCCACATCACCAATGATTTGTATGGTAATTTTCTGTGAGATGCGCTCCCCGGCTTCTACAGTCACCGGAAATGGCAATCCAAGCGGCGTGCAGTAGGTCTTATAAGAAGCGTCTATCCAGTTGCGCTGGTCTTCCATCTCGAAGCTATCCCCTTCCATCAGGACACGTATCAGCGCATGGTCATTAATGCTGTGTTCAATTGCACGAATATCAAAAAATGGCTGATGGGGTGCAATCAAGTCGGGGAATTTTCCCTCTGTGCGGCGACCATCGACATGTTCAACAGCGCAACCTTTTCCGGCTAAGGTCATCGGATGCAATACACAAAAGCCGATGCGGTTACGTTTGAAGGTACTATTGGCTTGACCATCAAAGGAAAAGATCATTTGACTATCAGCTGTTCCTATGATTTTTGCCTGCCAGGTAAAACTAATATCATTTTCTTCATGCACCATAGAATAGCTAATATCAAAGCTGTCTTCCCGTATATCCATGTTCACATCGCGCATGTCGCCGGGAACTGTTCCCCAGTTGTGGTCACGGACTGCCGCATAAACCTGGTGTAAAACGGGTTCACCATTGACGGTGATATGACGGAGACTGCCTCCATCATATAAGAGACTCAATGCACCTGCACGTAACATGATCGGTTGAGGTTTCGCACTTGCCTGTCCATCTAAGAGTTGCTGGCGGGATGGTTGACTCATGTCTCATCCTCATCTGAACGGATAAAACGACGGCGCAATCGTGCGAGATTAGCTGTTCGTAAGCTATCCACAAAAACAGCAATGAATATCACAACTGCTTTGACCATCGGTTGCAGATACAAATTGACATTGCGGAATACCAGCCCCGTTTCAACCATTTGCAGGAGAATCGCACCAAAAACCGCCCCGATTGCACTACCCCGTCCGCCGAAAAGACTGGTTCCTGCAAGGACTGCCGCCGCAATTGCATCGAATTCATACTGTTCGCCGAAACTGCGGTCAACGCGCATGACCTGTGAAGCAAGGATAAATCCCGCTAATCCCGCACAGATACCGGAAATGATATAGACCGAGGAAATCACTAAATCTGTGTTGATGCCTGCTTTTTTAGCAGCTTCAGGGTCATTACCGACAGCATATATCTGGCGACCTAGAGGGGTAAATCGCAAGATGATGACGGCTGCAATCAGTATCAAGAGGAAAACAATCACAGGCATCGGAATCTCGATGAAGCGCAATTGCCCGAAAGCATTGACACGCTCAGGAAAATCGACCTGCTCCGATTCGGTTAAAAATGTACCGATACCCCGCCCCATAACTAAGGTAGCCAGAGTCACCATGAAGGGGATAATCTTAAGCTTGACTACACAGAAGGCATTAAATGCACCATATAATGCACCGACACCGACTGCAATCAATAATCCCATTCCGACAGGAATTTCAAAAGCCCGCATCAGTAATCCGGCGACCACTGCCGAAAGATACATATTCGAGCCAACCGAGAGGTCAATCCCGGCAGTCAGCAGGACAAAAGTCATGCCAACAGCTAACATCCCGACGAATGAGGCATTCTTGATGATGCTCAGCACATTATCTGTCGAGAAAAAGTTACGGGCAGTCAGTGCGAAAAAAGCAAAGATAATAACAAATAGAATCGCTGTGGCATTATTGATGACAAAATTGTAATACCGATTCTCATACAGTTGCTTCATGCTGGCGCTCCTACTTGCTCATGTTCACGGAAAGCTGCCCGTAGAATGAGGTCTTCACTGAATTCATCAGGTAAAAATTCGCCAACAATCTCACCCTGATTCATGACCAGAATGCGATCACAAATACCAATGAGTTCCTCTAACTCAGAAGAAATGACCAGCACGCCGCTACCCGATGCCGCTAATTGGTCGATGATGGCATAAATTTCATATTTTGCACCAACATCAATCCCGCGTGTCGGTTCATCCATCAGGAACACACGGGGTTCACTCAATAACCATTTAGCAATCACAACTTTCTGCTGATTTCCACCGCTCAAAGCTTTGGCAGTTTGTGTGTTGATGTCACCACTTTTTAGCTGAAGAACAGATGCTGCCCGTTGTGCCGCACCGGACAAGCGTTTTCCGTCAACGATTTGTAGCGGTGTATTTGTGAATCGGGGTAAACGTACCAATGCAATATTATCCGCAATGTTGATGCTCATTAACAAGCCTTCTTCGCGACGATTTTCAGTTACGAAAGCAACTCCATTTTTGATGCTATCGCGTGCCGAGTGTTTCCTGGAATGCTTTTCGCCGATGACGATATTGCCCCTGTCATAATCATCCAGTCCGTAGATGATGCGGGCGAGTTCGGTTCGCCCTGAGCCCATCAAACCAAATAATCCTAAGACCTCACCCCTATGTAGCATAAAGTTGATATCTTTGACGATGCCTTTTGCCGAAATATCTTTCACGGTCAGCAACGGGATTTCTGTAGGCTGTGTTGTTTTCGGTGGATACAATTGCTCCAATTGTCGCCCGACCATCAGGTTAATCATGCGATTGATATCGAAATTCTCAACAGCTTCCTGCGCCATCAGAACCCCGTCGCGCATGACAGCAACGGTATCGGCTAATGCAATCACGTCTTTCAAGATATGCGAGATAAAGATGATAGCTTTGCCTTCATCGCGCAATTGTTTCATGATTTCAAATAAGCGACCTGTTTCCCGCGCAGTTAATGAAGTAGTTGGCTCATCAAAGATAATGAGTTCTGCGTCGAGATACAGGGCTTTCGCAATTTCTACCAGTTGACGTTCCCCGGGCGAAATTTCTTCAACAGTCGTTTTTGGATCAATGTCTAAGCCGACCTGTTGCAAAATATCGCGGACATTGTCGTTCAGTTTTTTGCGGTCAATGAACTGGAAAGGACCAAAACCTCTTGTCGGGAAATTATCGACAAAAATATTTTCAGCGATGCTCAAATTTGTGAATAAATTTAATTCCTGATGGATGAAAGCAATCCCGGCATTATAAGCATCCGAGGGGTTACGTGGTGCATAAGCACTATCATGAAAACGCATTTGCCCTTCGTCAGGATGTACCACCCCGCCGATTAAGTTCATGAGGGTCGATTTACCAGCACCATTCTGCCCGATTAAACCGGAGATTTCACCTTTTTTGACCTCAATGCTGACTTCATTGACAGCCGTGATACCATAAAAAGATTTTGTCAATTTATCTGTCTGAAAGATGATAGTCATGATGCACGCTCCGTATTTAGCAAGCGTGTCCGGGTAATATCCAGCAATGCTGCCCCGAGGATGACACTGCCTTTCACCGCATCAATGACAAATGGCGATAAGCTTGCTGCGTTGAGTACATTCAGTAAGAGTACAAAGAATGCTACCCCGAAAAATGTCCCTTTGACCGAACCTTTGCCGCCAAATAAACTCGTCCCACCAATGACACATGCGCCAATAATATCGAGTAACAGACTGCCCTCGCCTAATGTCGGGCGACCTATTTCCAAACGTGCAGTATACAAAATAGAAGCGACAGCCGCGCAAAAGCCACTGAACATATAAACAGCAATCACCACTCTATCCGTAGGAACACCGGAAATTGCCGCCGCCCGGATATTTGTCCCGATAGCAAACATGCGCTTCCCGAAAGCCGTATTATTCAGTAAAAAACCGGCTACCAGTGATAAACCGACTGCAATCAATGTCGCATTGGTGATGAGTGTTGGAATATCACGTCGCCGGATTTCCGGGTCGATTTTTTCACCCACATAGATAGATATAATTTGCCCCTCATCGCCCAATCTCACAAAAGAATCCGGTAAGCCAGAAATATTGCGGGATTGCGTCAACCAGAGCGCAAAAAAGCTAAAGAAAATCATGGAAACCAATGTCACCATGAAAGGCGTAATTTTGAAGCGGGTAATCAGGACGCCGTTCAGCAAACCGATGAGGATACCGGTCATGAGCATAGCAACTACAGCAACAGGCATCGCCCATGTGCTATTCGCTAAGATACCACCGCTCTCATCAATCAAGATGCCCCATAATGGCAACTTATCGAACATCGCCGGATTGAGTTCACTGCTCATAATCATCGCACCAATTACACTGGTCAGCGCCATTATCGACCCCTGTGAGAGGTCAATCCCGGCAACAATTAAGACAAATGTCTGTCCGATTGCCACAGCGAACAAAGGCCACATATTCGATAATTGATTGAGGAAATTCACCGGATTGGACAAACGCTCGTACCATTGTGCCGCAAAGAGATAACCGACGATTGTCAGAATGAGAATAAAATAATCCGAAATTAAGAGGCGACGAAACCACTGAAAAATCGTTTCCTGAAAACCCCTGTTTTCGTCTGCAACATCTATACGAAATTGTAGTTCTGCATTACCCGTATCCGGGTCGCTCCGTGTAAGAGACACGATAACTCCTTCTCGTTGTATAATCTATAATCAGGAAGACGGGGGCACAGGTCAGAGCGTGTAAAACACCTATCATATTCGCGGTTCCAATGCTCTATGATCTGACCTGTCCCGTTGTGGAGAGCCGACAATTATATCGGCTCTCTGTCCTCAAATCTCAAATTTACTGATCGAGGAAACCTTCATCGTAGAGTACACAACCCCACATATCATCCCGTTGATATTGGATATTAGCGGCTGTCAGTGCAAAACCCGGATCCGGCAAGACTTCATTGGGCTGATAGTTGCCTTCTTCAATAGCTGTCAGAATAGCATCCAGGGTCAGTTCAGCTTCAAGGAACAAGTCTTGAACACCTGTTGCATCCACATAGCCTTCGTCAATTAACATACAGGCTGTCGCATCACCATCAAGACCACCGAGAATAACATGACCCTGTTGCCCTCTTGGAACCCACATGCCGCGTGGTTCGAGAACCGAACGAATAGTCGGGAAGAGGAAATCAGAAGACGTGAAGATAAAATCAACATCGGGATTGGCTGTAATCGCGGCTTCGAGGTTTGCTAAAGCTGTTGCTGCATCCCATTCTGTTGCAACTTCGATAGGATCATTGAACATACCCGGATAAGCTTCGTTGTAACGATTAATCACGTTGAAGAAACCATCACGGCGACCAATGGCATTAGTATCCTGCAAAGCTCCAACAAGAATCAGAGGTGTAATTGCTTCACCTGTGATTTCATATTGGGTCAGAGCTTTTTGTGCCATGAATTCCACAGCCTGTTCGGTGATGATTTCATTGTCAGCAACGACGATGATGCCTGCTGAACGGTCATTTGGAGGACGGTTGAAAACAGCAATCGGAATATCTGCATCCTGTGCTTCATTGACAATCGTAACCGCACTATCACCATCCTGCGGGATGATAATGATGCCATCGACTCCGTCAGCGATGCAGTCACGAACCTGCTCCAATTGACGGTTCGGGTCTTCATTGGCGTTAAATTCGAGAACCTCTACCCCGCTCTCACGTAAGGTATCGGTGATTGCACGATGTCCGGCAACCCAGAATTCTGTTTCCAGATCCTGAAAACCAAAGCAAATAGTGATGTCGGATTGTGCGTTGAGGATGCTTGCTGAGCCTGAGATGATTACCAATGCAACCATCAGGACAACGAAAGAAAATTTGCGTATCATGTGTTTAGTTCTCCTAAAATATTCTTTGACAAAACCTTAAGTGTTACGCATTGAGACTATGGTTCCGCTGTGCCTCCTCTCTGCCTGTAAATAATATAAGTTTGAACATCCTCTATAAGGGACGATGATCACAAAATTGAATATTGTATACAATGTACCGATTTTTAAGAATTATCAAGTACCTTTTCAACCGCATAACGACATTCTCCCGATACACGATCATTGATACGCTGATTTTCGGCACAAACCTGCTGATAATCTTTCGCGATGTAGGCATCCACAATGGACTGATGGTCGCGCACTGCCAGAAATTCATCATAATCGGGAATTGCTTCGGCACGAATATAAAGTAAGGCGGCAATTTGTGCTGAAATTTCATCCCAGTTGCGAGCTAACAAAACGTGATCTGCCCTATTCATCAAATATTGATGGAATTTGACATCTGTCCGGCGTACCCCTTTGAAATCTGCACGTTTGATGAGCTTTTCCTGGGTTTCGATCAAATCCGTCAAGTATTGCTCATCTTTTTCCGTGAAATCCGGCAGGATACACTGCGCCGCAAAATTCTCCAGCGTTGTTCGCATCGAGAAAATCATGTCTACATCATTTACCGTAAAATTCCGCACGAAATGTCCACGATTTGGAACAGAAATGACCAGTCCTTCGCGTTCCAGCAATATGAGTGCCTCACGTATCGGCGTCCGGCTGACCTGCAAGCGGTCTGTCAGCGATTTTTCGGTAATATGATCGCCGGGTTTGAGTTGCCCTTCTATAATTGCCTGCCGGATTTGGACGACAACCTGTTCCCGCAAACTGATAGATTTGATAGGTGATAGATTACTCATGCAATTGCCAGTCTGAACAGCCATTTGCATATTGTATACAACATGCAATTTTATTTGTCAAGCAATTGCTTTCAATAATCTGAATTTCCCTGTCCTCAAGTCATAAACCAATCGAGGTCTGTTTCGGGGGCTTGAACACTGTGATACCAGGGTCGTGCATAATCGCGGCAAATAGCAGAAAGTGCCCGCATCCGTTCTGTTGCGATACTATTTACAAATGATTTTCGTGCCTCACCTGTTAACTCAACAGCCTCTGCCCAGACTGCTCTACCGACAATAACCCCGCTTGCTCCCGCTTTACAGGCAATTTCTGTCTGTTTGACAAAGGTATCAAAGGTCACCCCTGCACTCAACAATGCCCATGGTATCGTACAGGCTTCATTAACTGCGTCACAGGCATCCTGCCACTCTTTCTTATCCTGGCTCTGTGTGTGGTCAAGTGGAAATGGCAATTTCAGTATATCCACACCCATCTCACTAAATGTACGGCACATGGTGATATTGATTTTCAAGCATTCCGAATTGCTCAATTTCTTATCAGGGTTAAGCGAATAGGGAATCGGCTCTAAGAAAAACGGAATATCAAATCGCGAGCAATCCGCCACTATGCGCTCTACAATCTGATGTTTTTCGTCAGTATTTTTCGCTTCCGGGTGATAGGGCAACAATAATTTCACACCATCTCCTCCGGCAAGCTTGATTTTTTCAACTGACCAATCCGGGATAAATGCCATCGCCCGTTGTGAAGCATGTAAACCATAATCCGTCACTTCAAGCGGTGCAAGTAAACCAATTTTCCCTGAAATAGACTGGCTGGCAATCGCCCCTGCAATCCCGTAAGCGGGGTCAGTCAGGACTGCTGAGCTATGTGGGGCTAAAGCTGAAATTATCCCTTGCTTGAACTGCGAAAATGCCTCATCGGAAAGTGGTTCGTCACTATGTTGATTGAGTTTTTCCAGTAGATTGGCGCGATGGTCAATCGCCATAATCACAAAATGACCATCCTCTGTCGTGCAACGGCTGAAATGCCGGAATTTGCCATGTGTTGTCATCAATAGCCTCTAATCTTTAATCCGGTGCTGTATCACCGGTGTCATCAAAAGTAAAAAGCAAATCAGTATGAAAATTACTGCAAAAGTGTTAAATAAGCCGATGGTGTCGCCAATGCTGCCCATTATTTGTGGAATAATCATAATGGCGAGTCCGGCGGCGAGGGCAACCCGTGCGCTGGCTCTATTGATACTGTTTTCACCGATATTAGCCGCCACAGATAATCCAAGCGGGTACAAATTTGCTATCCCCGCACCACAAATGAATAAGCCGATAAAGTGCAATACAGGCGCTTGCCCCTGCCAGAGCAATGAAAAACCGACCAGTAAGATGAAAATAGCAGGCAATAGTAACCGTCCGGGATCGTATAGCCGGGTTAATCGACTGGCAATAAAGCGTGCTGCAATCATCGCCACGAAAAACAAACTCATCAGTGTGGATGCAAAATTTGCTTCTAGCCCGACATGCCCTACTAGAAATTCGGCTGTCCAGAATACAATACTCCATTCAATACCGACTGATATAAACAACCAGACCCAGATAAGCCAGAATTGACCGGGCAGCTTTTCCCTTTGCCATTTTCCAACTTCTGAAACGTCCCTGTCATGCGGCATGGCTATGCTATGTTGCACGATGAAGTTCAGTATCCAGAATAAAATTAACACTATGAAGGCAGGTCGCCAGTTACCGGTTAGCATCAGGCTTAAACCGATGAGCAAGGGAACGGTAGTTGTAAACAGACTGGCTATCAAATTTGATTCTGTGAGCGCAACCGCACGCTGTTGTCCATGTAAGTCTGATAAGGTCGCCTGTACCATCATCAATAACAAAGAACCACCTGTTCCCATGATGAATGTACCGAGGATAGTCAGGTGGGGTGATGTTCCAGTTATTAGAAACACAACCCCGGCGGACATCACAGCCCCACCGCTCCAGAAAGCAAATCGTCTGCCAATAATTTGCGTGATGCGTTCCCCGCTAAAGCCGATAAAAACTTTAGCAAGCGCAAATGCTGAGAGATGTAGCCCTGCAACCGTATAGTTGATGTTAAACTCGTCACGGAGGAAGGGAACAATGGGTCCCAACCCGGATTGTAATGCCGAGTAAAAACCCAGCATGAGATAGGCAAGCCAGGTGAATTCTGTGCGGCGAAAGCTGATTCCCGGTGCATTCTTACGATTTATCATAATTTAGAATTGGCGTGACCATTCCCGCGGCCAGCGTTCAACTACGACTTTGGTCTGCGTGTAAAATTCGACACCATGGCGTCCCTGTGCATGTAAATCACCGAAGAAACTATCATTCCAGCCACTGAACGGGAAAAATGCCATCGGGGCTGCCACACCGATATTGATACCCACATTACCGGCATCAGCCTCATAACGGAATTTGCGGGCAACTGCCCCGCTATTGGTAAAGATACATGCCATATTGCCGAAACCACGATGATTAACCAGTTGAATCGCATCTTCGATGGTTTCCGCGTGCATCAGACTCAGTACGGGACCAAAAATCTCGGTGGAGCCAATATCACTTTCAGGAGGGAGAGCATCCAGAATGGTCGGATATACCCAGTAACCATCATCATAGCCGGAGACTGTTCTGTTACGCCCATCTACCAGAACGTTAATCCCCTGTTTTTCGCCTTCCGAGATGATAGCTTCGATGCGGTTTTTGCTCTCCGATGTGATAACGGGTCCCATCTGGACACCATCATCCAGCCCGTAACCGACTTTGCGACTCATCGCTGCATCAGCAATTTGTTCTGTGAAGATATTTCTTGCATCACCAACAGTAATGGCTACCGAGGCTGCTAAACACCGTTGTCCGGCACAGCCAAAAGCACTATCTGCCATGATGCGCGTTGCCATATCCATATCGGCATCCGGCATAATCACGACAGGGTTTTTCGCCCCACCCTGACATTGTACACGCTTCCCATTGGCAGAGGCGCGGCTATAAATATATTTCGCTACCGGGGTACTACCGACAAAACTTACCGCTTTCACCAGCGGATGATCAAGCAGAGCATCAACCGTATCTTTTCCACCATTGACCAGTTGCAGAACCCCTTTCGGGAAGCCAGCTTCTTCAATCAGTTCAAATAGTTTAGCCGTCGTCATTGGCACTTTCTCACCGGGTTTGAGGATGAAGGTATTGCCTGTCGCAACAGCATAAGGCAAAAACCAGAGAGGAATCATCCCGGGGAAGTTAAAGGGTGTAATCGCAGTCACCACGCCGAGAGGTTGACGAAACATATGCTCATCAATGCCGTGTGCAATATCTTCATTGTTATAGCCCTGCATCATTAAGGGCATACCACAGGCGACTTCGACATTTTCGATGCCACGTCGCATCTCGCCGATACTCTCTTTATAGGTTTTGCCACATTCATTGGTGATGATTTTTGCAATCTCATCAATGTGTTCTTCCAGCAACATCTTGAACTTGAACAGATATTGAATCCGATCCAGCACAGGGGTTAAACGCCACTCCTGATAAGCCTGATGTGCAAAATTGACGGCTTCTGCGACAGTTTCCCGGGGCGTCATGACAACCTGTGCAATTGTCGATGCTTCAGCCGGATTAATCACATTCAGCAAATCAGATGCCTTTGCATCTGTCCATTCACCATTCACAAAATCGAGTATTTTTACAAGCATTCGTAACTTTTCCCTTTTGATTTATTTCACCCGTTTATGCGGTTCCATACCGTGATGCACCAGTGGCAAACGCGGGTCTTTGAATGCCCAGGTATCTTTCACCCATGAATACGCCGGGTCGTCACTATTCGCCAGTGACTGTGCCGACCCTGCCAGAAAATTCAGATAGTATGTGGTGTATCCGGGCATACTCACTACCGGATGATAACCTTCCGGGACAAGCACAGCATCATGATTACCGGGCATCATCAGCCCATCAATGCTCAGGTCATCGTTATAAACACGTTGATAGGCATACCCTCCTGGATTATCAATCTTATAGAAGTAAATTTCTTCTAAATCGGCTTCGAGAACCTTGCCATTTTCATCTTCGCGATGCACATCATGCTTGTGCGGTGGATAACTACTCCAATTGCCGGACGGTGTATAGACTTCCACACAGACAATGCGGTGACAGTCGAATCCCGGTGGTAAGATGCCGTTGATTTGCCGTGTGACATTTGCCCCACCCCGGATTTCGATTTTACTCATTTCCGGTGTGACCAGTTGCGTTGGAAAATCTTGATCTGTCGGAACCCAACAGGAGGCAAATTCTAATCCATCGGTAAGAGCCGTAATCTCAAAATCTTTCCCGCGTGAGAGATAAAGCGCATAAGGCATTCCACTGAACACATCAGGACGGCGTCCGACACAATCAAAATTGCCATCTGTCGTTTTGATGCTGCATTGCCCGCCTAGAATCACAATCGCATTTTCGCAATCTCCTGTATTATCAGCAAATGACTCCCCTTCGTTGAGGCGCATCGCAGACATATTCAGATAATCCCAGCCAGCTCCCTCAGCACGTACCCGCGCAAATTCTCCCGTGCCACCTGTATCTTTTGACTTAACCAGCATCGTCTCTGCTGTGTATTTCATTCTCCTACTCCAATCCACCGTATGGTTCAACAAATTTCATTACTTCATCCATCGTCGGCATGAAATTCGCACAACCATGTTGTGTGACGACGATTGCACCACAGGCGTTGCCCAGTCGTGCCGATTTATACCAGCCCCAATCATGGACATAGCCATAGAGGAAACCTCCACCAAAAGCGTCTCCTGCGCCTAAAATATTATAAACATCAACGGGGAACCCCCCTGCATCTATGATGTCGCCATCCGGCAGATGAATCTTTGCGCCCTCTGCACCAACTTTTTCAACGACAGCCTCCAGATTGTGCCGGAGCATCTGCTGAATATTTTGTTGACTATCTCCTGCGACTTTTGTGTCTGATACCTGAGAATGTGTCAGGGACATGTTTGCCGGGTCATTGAGCATCGCCGCATTGATTTCATCTTCTGTGCCAATCACAACATCAACCAGCGGCAAAACAGCGCGGATACTTACACCAAAAGCTCGCACATCGTGCCACTGGTCAGGACGAAAATCGACATCTAAGACAACCTTCGCACCGGAATTTTTTGCCCGTTCTGCTGCAAACATGGTTGCACTACGCGACGGTTCTTTACTGAGATTCGTCCCCGCAAACTGAAAGACCTTACAATCATCGACCGGCGCATTGAGCACATCATCAATTGTTAGATGAATGTCAGCGCAATTATCACGGTAATAAACCAATGGAAATTTATCCGGTGGCTCGATTCCTAAGATGACAGCGCTGGTACGATTTTCCGCTTTTGTCGGGATGAATTGTGTAATCACACCTTCGTTATTTAGAAAATCACAGATAAATTGTCCAACAGGGTCAGCACCAATAGCCGTCAATAGCGCCGATTTTAATCCGAGTCGTCTTGCCCCTACACTGATATTGGTTGGAGACCCTCCCACGTAAGCGGCAAAACTGCCGATTTGCGAAAATGGCACACCAATGTCATTGGCATATAAATCAATTGAACTGCGCCCCATGTGGAGCGTGTCATAGCTTTTGCTCATGTGAATTTTGCCTTACCAGGATATTCGCGTGTAGATAGGCACAGTATTGATGTGTTGTTTTTAACAGCACGGTGTATATTTCGGGCACGACACGTCGTGCCCCTACCTGTAAGCTGTTACATCAATACATCATGCACTTATTGGCTTGCTGTGATACCGCCATCCAGATACAGAATCTGTCCTGTGATGAAAGATGCCGCCGGAGAAGCAAAGAACAGCGTTGACCCGACAATGTCTTTAGGGTCAGCGATGCGTCCGAGCGGAATACGGCTTTCGATGGTTGCTTTAAATTCGGGATTTTCCATCACATGACGAATCATCTCGGTAAAGGTGAAGGTCGGGGCAATCCCGTTAACCGTGATTTGATGCGGTGCGAGTTCCATTGCGTGTTGTTTAGTCAACATCACCATGCCGCCCTTTGTACTGCAATAAGCCGAATAACCCCGTCCCCGTAAGCCAAGTTGAGAACGCACCGACAAAATGTGAATCTGTCGTCCACCCTCTCCCGCATCAATTTGATATTTTGCACAGGATTGCGCTAAGAACATCGCCGCTTTTAGATTCACCTGATAGACTTCATCATAGGCTTCTTCGGTCACTTCCAGAATCGGCTCTTCACGTTGAATCCCGGCACTATTGACCAGAATATCGACTTTGCCATATTTCTCGACTACAAAATCAACCGAGTCTTTGATTTCCGCAACAGATTTCACATCCACAGCGACGCCTGATGCTTCAAATCCAGCTTCTTTGATGTTGTCTGCTAATTTATCTGCTTTTTCGCTGGAGCGCCCCGAAACAACTACTTTTGCCCCGCGCATTGCCAGCCCCCATGCAATTGCCTCTCCGATACCGCCATAACCACCGGGGATATAAGCGACCTTATCTTCGAGGTCGAACATGTTGGATAACTCTTTTGTAAAATCAATTTGTGGTGTAATTTGTTCTGCCATGAAATTGTCCCTTTTTAAATTGCTTCGTAATTAATGAGAATATCGCCCAGGTAGTCCCGGACTGCTTCTTGCTGACTGAAGGTTTGCCAGTCGGGATAGCGTGTCACTGTCCCATCAGCAACAAAAATGAAGTGTTCGCATATTTTTTCAACAATTCTCAATTGATAGATTTCAGTTGGATGCACCGAGATGAAGACCAATCGTCCTTCACCTCGTAGCCGCTGGAAAAAGTCCAGCATGAAGTGGATGTAACCGTCCTGCGTATTGAATTGTGGTTCATCAAAGAGATGCACCATTGGATAATCGGAGGGACTAGTCTCCATCATAAAAGAAGGTTTTGTCCACTTGATATTGCGTACCTGGTAGGATTGGTGATAGTGAATCGCCAGGCGGTCACGTTCATTGTATTTCACATTATGAATATCTTGTCCCGCACAGAAAACCTGCCCTGAAGTGGGTGGCGTTGTGCCGGTTATCATCTCGAACATAGTGGTTTTACCCGCACCATTTGCACCCATCACGCCGATAATCGCAGGGTCTTCAACCACAAAATTGGCTTTTAAAGAAAATGTCACGCTTTTATTGAAGAATCCACGTGTGTACTGCTTTTCGATATTGTCCACAACAAGTAATGGTTGCCTACTCATGCTTGTCTCCTAAATCCCCAGTAATTCTTGCCGTTGACTGTGATTTTCTAATAATTCTGCCGCAGAGCCTTCATGAATGATGACGCCTCTATCAATCACATAAGCTCTATCGGAAACAGACAAAGCCAGTTGTGCGTGTTGCTCGACCATCAGCACCGAAATGCCTTCTTCCTTGAGTTGTGTAATCGTCCGCATCGTATCCTGCACGATTTTTGGCGCAAGTCCCTGCGTGGGTTCATCGAACAGAACCAATCCCGGTGAACCCAGCATTGCCCGTGAAATTGCCACCATCTGCATCTCACCCCCGGATAAATTCTCGCAATCACGGTGCATCAGATATTCCAGTGCCGAGAAAATATCGAACATTTCACTCAAGCGCCATGTCCGAAAATCTGTGTTTTTGCGTCCTAAATCCAGATTCCTCGAAACGGTCAATGTCGGGAAAATCCTGCGATCATCAGGAACCCAGCTAATGCCCATACGGGCGATTTTGTGTGTGGGCTTACGGGTAATCTCTTCATCATTGAAGTAAATGCGACCATTCCTTGCCGGTGTTAGACCTAAGATAGAGCGCAATGTGGTGGTTTTCCCCGCGCCGGACGCCCCCAGCAAACTCACCACTTCTCCACGTCCGACTGTCAGTGACACATCAAATAATGCCTGTGTTTCACCATAAAATGTATTGATTCCACGAATATCGAGTAAAGGCTTCATAGGACTTTCCAATTCATTTTCAATTTCTTTGGTGAATCGGTGGCGATGACCTGCCCCCATAAAACAACTGAAATCACATCAGCAATGTCCATCAAGAACTGCATATCATGTTCAATGACAACAATCGTCGTGTCTTCTTTGACGATATGAATCAATTCCATCAGATGACGACGTTGTTCAGAGCCTAAGCCCTGTGTCGGTTCATCGAGGAATAACATGCGCGGATGACTCGCCAGCGCCACACCAATTTCCAGTGCGCGACGCTTACCGTAAGAGAGGCTTTTTGATTCAGCATAGGCATCCTCTGCCAGCCCGATACGTTCCAGAATAGAGAAAGCTTCCTGTTCTAAGGCACTATCTGTCGAGACATTGTGTGTCATGTGATACTGCTGCATTCTTAATCCCGGTAACGCGACCATCACGTTTTCGAGTACGGTATATTCATCAAAGAGATTCATAATCTGGAAACTACGGGCGATGCCCAGTTGTGCAATCTTATGAATCGGCAACCCTGTGATATTCATGCCATCAAAGACGACCTGCCCTCTATCCGGTTTATACTTGCCCGTCAGAATATTGAAGAGTGTTGTTTTCCCTGCGCCATTCGGTCCCACAATGCCACTCAGCTTATTTTCTTCAAAGCTCAGATTAACATTTTCCAGAACGACTTGCTGACCGAAGCGCTTATGGATGTGATTGGCTTCAAACAGGCTCATGCTGTGCCTCCTGTGGCTCTTCAAGTTTAGTTTTTGTATTCACCCTCTGAAATCGTTTGCTCAGATTACCCCACATACCGGCAATCCCTTCCGGTTGGAAAACGATAACAGCCATGAATGCTGCGCCGAACCACATTAACCAGGCTTCGGTAATACCGCCGACAATATCGCGGGTGATGAAATAAAACATCACACCTAAAACAGGTCCCCAAAAACTGACCATGCCACCGCCGATAATTACCATCATGACAATAATGCCCGACCAGTGTAATGCCATTACATCGGGGAAGGCACTGCGTTGTGCCAGTGCAAACAAGCCACCTGCTAATGCTGAAATCGCACAGGACAGTGTGAAGCTAATCAGCTTGAAAAAGCGCACGTTATAGCCGAGGAATTGAGCACGGGTTTCATTCTGTTTCAGGGCGCGGATAACATAGCCAAAATTGGAGTGAATCAGCAACCACAGCAAAACAACCACAATCACGAAAATCACCAATGAAAAATAGTAAAGACTATTGCTGCTAGAGATATCTATCGAGAAAAAGCCGAAATCGACAGGCAAGCGCTCTAAATTCAGCAAACCATCTTCGCCTTTGGTGACATCCCGCAATTTAATCGCTAGAAACCAGAACATCTGCCCGAAAGCAATCGTCAACAAGGCAAAGTAAATGCCGCGTCGATGCGAGACCAGTCCGCCGGTCACCGCGCCAAAAACTATCCCCGCGAGAATCGATAGCGATAAACCAATCCACAGACTTGTTCCGCCAAAATGGAATTGATAAATTGCCATTGCATAAGCACCGATGCCAAAAAATGCGCCATGTCCGAAGGAAGGCAAACCCGTATATCCCAGCGCGAGATTGTATCCCATCGCGTAAATACACCAGATCAGAATTTCCAGCGCGATATAGTCATAGAGACCTATCCGCCCTATCCACAGGGGAACAGTCGCCAGGAAGATAAAGACCAGACCCATCTTGATAAAATCTGTGCGAAATTTGGAGAGTATCTGTGTCATGATTATGTATCCAGACTACTTGCTTTGCCAAATAAACCACGCTGACGGACAATCAAAACGACTGCCAGCAGTATATAAATGCTCAAAATTGACCAGTCCTCCGCAAAATAAGCCGTAATGCCTGATGTCAATCCGACTGCAATGCCTGCAATCACCGAACCCCGGAAACTGCCTACACCCCCGACGACAACAATCAAAAATGCGGGGATGACAGCATCAACACCCATATGTGGGCGCACACCCCAGATAGGTCCCAGGATAATTCCGGCAATACCAGCCAGCGCTGTCCCCAGTGCAAAGACACCCGCACGTAACACTGTCAGGTTGATACCCAGTGCACGAACCATCTCGCTATCATGTGCCCCGGCTTTGATAATCGCGCCAACTTTTGTGCGTTCAATGAAAAACCACAACAAAATAATCATGATAATGGCGAAGATTGAGGCAAAAATACGATATTTCGGGTAGAAGAGATCGCCCAGTATGATAGGTCCTGATATAAAGGAGGGTGTCGGGAAATACAAATCATTGCTCCCCCAGAATTGTCGGATACCCTCTTCAATCACCAGTGCTGCCCCGAATGTAAAGAGCAATCCATAGAGCGGGTCTTTGCCATAAGTACGGCGCATCCCGAGTTCCAGCCCCATGCCAACCCCTGCAACACCGATAGGAGCAACAACGAGCGCTGCACTATATTGAAAAATCGTAGGCGATGTAAAACCACTCGCGCCAAGATAGCTCATGGTTGCCAGTGCCAGATAAGCACCCAGAGCAAACAATGACCCATGTGCCAGATTGATAAGCTCCATCACGCCCACAATCAAGGTGAAACCCAGTGCAATAAGTGCGAAGAGCAAGCCTATCGTCAATCCGTTTAAAATGTGCGGTAAAATGTCGAGAAAAAATTCCATATGCTTAAGTTCCTGAAAAAATCTATTTGAGTTGGAGAAGGTGTCAAAGCCTTCTCCAATACTACAACTTTTAGAGAGTTTGCAGGGAATTACGGTTCGTACACCGGTGTATCTTCCAGCGATTCGAGCGTGCAGTCCTGACGTACCATTGCATCTTCCGGGCTGACAATCGATACAATCTCATAGATGTCATATTCGTCTTGCGGTTCTGCATTGGCTGTCGCCAGATAGATGGTCTGCTGAACATGATGATTTTCAGCATCAATCCATGCACCATCATGTTGCATCCGTTCTTCGGCTGTGAAGGTACGCCCTTCGAGTGCTTCGATAATGGCGTGATTGTTGGTTGTTCCAACTTCTTCGATGACAGTCAGCAGCGTGTGGGTTGCCATGTAGCCGTTGTAGAAGACATTACCGGGTACACGTAAGCTGGTGTCAGGGTACATTTCCTGATAGCGCGCGACAAAATCTTCGACACCGGGTAAATCAAGGTCGTAATACCATGTTGTTCCGAAGAGACCAAAAGGTGGTACGCCATAGACATCGGGCCAATCCTGTTGATTGTTTATCCATGCCATTTGTGTATCCAGACCCTGGTCAACAACCTGAATTCGCAGGGCGCGGAGGTCATCACCACCAACGGCTGCTGCAACAACGTCGGGTGCTGCCTGCTGAATTGTGAGCAAATAAGAGCTAAAGTCTCGCGTTCCCTGTGGAACGAGTAATTCATCAATGATGGTTGCACCCGATGCTTCTGCCAGTTCACGGGTTGCGGCTGATGTATCGTGACCCCAGACGTAATCATTGGTTAGTAGCAACCAGTTTGAACCATATGTTTCAACAGCTCCGGCGACTGTTGCCTGCGAGAAATTCGCCCCATGACCATCCCAGACAAATTTGGTGCGGTGGCAGTTTTCACCGGATTCAGTTGGGGAGCTGGAATTGGTGTTGAAGTAAATGACGCCGTTTTCCTGCGCGACCTGCGAAATCGCATTGGCTACCCCGGAGCTTACCGCGCCAATCATGAAGGAAACACCATCCTGATTAATCATGCGTTCGGCAACACGGGTGCCTGTTGCGGGATTGGTTTCGGTATCGTAGTGTACCCATTCAATTGTACGACCCAGTACACCACCATTGGCGTTGAATTCTTCGATTGCCATCATCATGCCACGACGATCCATCGCACCACTGTTAGCGTATTGACCGCTGGCATCTGATGTGAAACCGATGATAATTGGTGTAACTTCTGCATCATCCTGAGCTATTACACCTGCGGACAGAATGAAAATAACAAGAATTAACAATAAACAAAGGACACGGAAATGCGTTTTAGAAAATGTCATTATGTACTCCCTTGAGTCAATAATTTTGAAAAAGACTTATTTTGACGAAATTGAACCGTGTAAGTATATTTTCGCGTATGTCACCTCACCTTCATTCATATAAGCGGTTTATCTAAATGGGAGTTATTGTTTCCATATGCGTAACACTATATACATATTTACCTCGTTTTCGAGCCAATGTCAAATTATAATTCTGATATAATATGCATATAGAAATGTATAATATAGTTCTAAATGGTAGTTTTGTTGCGATAATGGCAACAATGATTGCACTATATAAGTTGACAGGGTAACTTTTTCTGGTAATATGAGAAATATCCTTTATCGCAACAGCAGTTCATATTCCGAAACAACACTGGAGTGAACAATGAGTCGGAACGTACAATCTTTAGAACGGGGTTTACTGGTATTGGAAGCATTGGTTGATGGTGGAGCCAAAGGCGTCACAGAGTTATCTAAAGAACTTGATTTAGATAAAACCATCGTACATCGCCTGTTATCCACCCTGCAAGCACTGGATTATGTTCAACAGGATGATAATCGAAAATACGAAACAGGCATGAAACTCCGGAAAATCGGGGCGAAATTATTGTCCGGTCTGGATGTTCGCGAACTTGCCCTACCCTATATGCAACATTTAGCGGAACTGACTAACGGTGTCTCGCATCTCGCACGGATGGTTGAAGACCGTGCCGTCTATATTGAGAAGGTACAACACCCCTCACTCAATATCAAAACAACCGATGTTGGTGGCGAAGCACCAGGCTATTGTTCCGGCGCAGGTAAAGCACTTCTGGCACACTTACCACCAACGGAATTGAATGACATATTATTTCGGATTCACTTCCGTCAACATACCATGAACACCATCATGGATGTCCAGACACTTCAAGAACATCTGGCAGAAATACGTGAAATAGGCTACGCGACAGATAAAGAAGAACATCGCCTCGGCTTATATGGTATTGCTGCACCTGTTTTTGACCATACAGGTTCTGTCATCGCTGCCATTTGTGTGGCTGCACAAACGAACGGACAGGTTGATTCAAAAGTAGAAGAGACCAGGGGCCAGGTTCTGGAGGCTGCCAGTGCAATTTCTTCAGAACTTGGATATCTCAGTCAATAAGCTACAAGACCTGTGATTTTCGACATTGTCTGCTTGTTGGCAAATAAAAGTGAATGCGGGATGTTCAGGTTGTGAACATCCCGCTAAACCTGTTTTGAAATCATCGATTTCCTGTATTTATGTTTTACCATCCCTTTGCAACCTGAATCATCATTAGCCTTTAATGCCTGTCGATGCGATACTTTCAATGAATGCGCGTTGCAGTGCCAGGTAAAACAACAGCACCGGAACAGTGACAACTGTCAGATAAGCCATGACTTCGCCCCATGCAGTATTCAACTGGAAGAAGTATTGCAGTCCAACCATAATCGGACGCAATTCTTCGCTTCGCACAACCATGAGCGGCCATAGATATTGATTCCACATGGCAAGGAATTTAAGAATGGCGACTGTTGCCAGCACAGGTCCTGAAATTGGCATAATCACCCGCCAGTAAATCTGGAAAAGGTTCGCCCCATCGATACGTGCTGCTTCGACAATTTCATCCGGCAATTCCACAAAATACTGATAAAACAGGAATATCGACAGTGAATCCGCGATGAAGGGGATAATTTGCACATGATAGGTATTGAGCCACCCCCATTGCATCCCCTCCAGCGTAATCCAGGGTAACTTATTAACCAGCAACAACAGGGGAATCGCAATTGCTTCAAAGGGAACGATGAAAGTCGCTAGAATAATCGCGAGGATAATACCCTTGCCCTTCCAGCGCACAATCGCAAATGAATATGCTGCCATCGAATTGATAGCAATTGCAAACAACACGGTTAGCGATGTTACAATTACAGAATTCATGATGAAACGTAGCATCGGCACACGCTCAAAAGCATTCACATAATTATCGGCACTGATATCACCGACAGGCAAAAATGCTCGGAATGATGCCGAATCTCTTAACAATTGTGCATCGGGTTTAAAAGATGACATCACCATGAACACAATCGGTAGGACAAAAATCAATGCCACCAGAATCAATAGTAAATAACGCAATACAAACATCAGATTCTTCTGTGCGTCAGTCACTTCATTTTTGTGTTTTGTTTGCATAGCCATTATGCTCTCTCCCGTGTTAAGTAGCGTTGGACGAGTGACACAGTCAGCACCATCAGGAAGAAAATCACAGAAATTGCTGAACCACCTGAAATATCCTGCTGTTCAAAGCCACGTATCACCGCTTGAAAGACGATTGTCTGTGTAGAATCCAGAGGACCGCCCCGTGTCATCACATCAATCTGGGTGAAGAGTGCAAAAGCTTGCATGGTGATAATAATTGTGATGAGAACAGCGGTGCCACGCACACCCGGCCAGGTTACGAAACGGAATTTTTGCCAGCTATTTGCGCCGGATACATCAGCAGCTTCGTACAATACATTCGGGATGGTCTGCAACCCTGCTAACCAGATCACCATATGGAAGCCAACACCCTGCCAGATAGACATCGCAATAATGGCATTCATGGCGGTATTCGGATTACCAAGCCAATCAACAGGTTCAAAAGCACCAAAGGTCAGGAATTGCAGTACAGAATTGAGCAATCCGTTCTGCCCGTCATAGATGAAGCGCCACAATAGTGAAACCACAACCATTGAGACCACAACCGGCATAAAATAAATCGTGCGGAAGATATTGATACCCGTCAGTTTCTGGTTAATCATCAGTGCCAGCAATAAAGCTATTCCGCCCTGTAATGGTGCGACAATCACCACAAAATACAGCACATTGAACACCGCTTTCATGAATACAACATCACTCGCCAGTACGACCAGACGGTTGTTTCCCTGCTGGAATGAGAACCACTCTCGCAAGCCATCCAGTTGCGGATAATCGGGATTATTGCGGGTGAAGTTGCGTAAACGCGGATACTCGATATTGCCATCTTCATCGAGGACAATATCGCCATTCTCATCGAGAGATGGTTCTAAGGTGAAAGTCCGCATGGTCAGCAAGCGGGTAAAATTGCGGAAGCCAACAAATTCCGGCGGATTCGGGGAAATCAAGCGCTGATTGGTAAATGACGTACTGAACGCCATCCCGAAAGGGACAATTAAAAATAATAGTAATAACAAACATGCGGGTGCCGCCATCAGCCAGCCAATCAGCGCCTCGCGCCGACGATATTCCGGTAGACGCTCACCCCGTTTCGGTTTGGACTTAGCACCATTCTCTGCCATAGAAAACGTCTTTCTCTAAATAATTTATGTGAAGGGGTGTAGAGTACGCCTCTTGTGGACGTACTCTGAAAGTGTGGCGTTCGATAATCAGGCTTTATTCAAAGCCATAACCACTGTTATCTTCAATGTTGGTTTCAATCTCATCAACTGCTGCATCGAGTGTATCAATGACATCAGCACCATTGGCGATGTCTGCGACTGCGCGTTCAAAGACAAGTGCCATCACCAGATAACCGGGTGTTGCCGGGCGAATGAGTGCCTGTTCGGCGCTGAGTTCATAGAATACTTCAAGTTCACAGCCTTCACAGTAGTAATCAGACATGGCAGCAGCTTCCGGTGTCGTCGGTGCAAGACCGAGAACATTCGAGAATTGTGCGCTGTATTGATCCTGCAATGCAAATTGGATAAAGGCATTTGCGCCTTCTGGATGTTCGGTATCTGCGGAAACAGCGAATTGCCATGATGCCGCACCGATTACCGGACCATTACCGAAATCGGGTGCGGGCAGGAAGAGCATATCATCACCGTAAGCTTCCAATGCTGCAAGGGCTGCCCAGTTACCATTCCATTGTAATGCGTAACGACCGTCAATGAAGCCGGTATCACGGTCAGCGCTATCCTGTGATGTACCCGGTGCATAGCCATTTTCAAACAGACTCTGCCACCATTCACCGAAGGCAACCGCTTCATCACCGTTGAGAACACTTTCTGCTGTCAGATAGGTTTCACGATCAATGAGGTCACCACCGAAACTTTGCAGGAATGGCGAGAAAGCATAGGGATACCATTCACCTGTCCATGCCATACCGGGGTCAAACGCGTATTCAAATTCGCCGGATGCATCGAGAGTTTCCAGTGCTGTGTTAAATTCGTCCAGCGTCCAGGGTTCTTCGAGTGTTGGAATACGGATGTTATTTGCTTCAAGGACTGAGCGACGTGCATACATTGCGACAGCAGCATCCCACAGACCAACCGAATAAACTTCCCCATTCCATGTTCCAATAGCGCCTGGTAGAAAACCATCGAGTGTACCTTCTTCAAGGTCAAGTGGTTGTAAATACCCTGACCATGCCCAATTTGGCATTACAGGACCATCAACATCAATGATGTCCGGTAAATCATCAGCCAGAGCTGCTGCAACGATTGATTCGTTATAACTTTCCTGCGGGAATTCTTCCAGTTCAATAACATAATCGCTCTGTGAGGCATTGAAATCATCAATAATACCAATCAATACTTCACGTTCTTCAGGATTGCCAGCACCGTGATACCAGAGACTCAGTGTTTCCTGTGCGCTCACAATACCGCTTGCCATGACAAGCAGTGCTGCCAGGGTTACGAGGGTGAACCATTTCTTGTAGCTCATTGTGCATCTCCTCAATTAAGGTTTAATAATTTTGTTTTGGTCATTGCGTGTGTATCCGGTTTGATACGTACAGCCCCATTCTTTGTTGTTGAAAACAGGTCAGAAACCCGCTCCCATCGTTAACCGATCTCATAGGACCAGATTGATGGCATCTCATAAATACTCATATGACGCAATATGATATCGTTACCATATACACGTAAAAAATTATCATCGGGATTAGTCGGATAAATGCGTCCGGTGATGCTGGTACGCTTGTTTGCAATTAATTCAATCACTGAACCATCCAGCAAAATGCGAAGTTCGAGGCGTTCATCAGCGGCAAGTAGATGCTCAATGACGTAATTTTTGCGATGATCAGAACCACTCTTTGACGATTTTTCGGTGTTCAGCGTCAGGTGTTGTGATGCTGTATCGTACTGAATCACCGTTCTGGTACTCCCATCTTCGGAAGATGCTAGCAATATGGTGAGCTGTCCCTCTGTGCCACATTCAATTTCAGCACTGATGTCGAGGTTAAGTCCCCGTGCGGTGATATCAGTTTTTTCTGCTAACACAATATCTGAGAAATGCTGACCATTCTTGCGGATAGTTTCAATTTCATGAACAGGCTCGCTTAACAGGTGATTGTTTTCATCAAGTGATAAAACACGTGGAACGCATTGCACACCTGACCAGCCTGCCGCGACATAAGCCTCTTCTGTTCGTCCTTCACGAATCCATCCCCAGAGTAAACGCCGCCCTTTATCATCCTGAATTGTCAACGGAGCATAAAGGTATGCATGGTCGAATATGCCGTGATTTTCTGGAGTAAATTGTAAATTTTCATAAGTGCCGACAAAGTAATGCACCCGGGTTGTCACATCATGACTGTTGTGAGAGATAATGAGCACCCATTTATCATCCAGTTTGAAAAAATTAGGGCATTCCCATACAGCACCCGGGTCAGTTTCCGGTGCGGCATATAATGGATGCAAATAGTCCCAGTTGATGAGATCAGGTGATTGATAGAGAAATACCACACCTCCCCTATCAGCAATCTGAGAACCAACTACCATGTACCACATCTCCCCTTCTTTCCATACAAAGGGATCACGGAATTCACGGGTTTGTTTTGCTACTGTGGGAACTGTACCAATGAGAGGGTTATCAGAATATTTTTGCCAGGTCAACAAATCATCCTGGCTTGTCGCCATGCACTGCACTTGCGTGTCATAGCCTATGGAAACGCCTGTGTAAAAAATCGTTGGTGTTCCATTATTGTCAATCGTGCAACCGGAGAAAATACCCCCTTCATCAACTGAACCCGATGTGGGAGCAAGTGCGACCGGTAAATCTTGCCAGTGAACTAGATCGTCACTGACTGCGTGTCCCCAATGCATATTTGCATGGTTGGCACCGGTCGGGTTGTACTGATAGAAAAGATGATACTGCCCGTTCCATTGGATGAGTCCATTAGGATCGTTCATCCAGTTTGCAGGAGGCAGGAAGTGATAGATTGGACGACTGACGTCGTTTACAAATAAGTTTTTACGTTGTTTTGCCGGCTGTTCGATCATTGCGGCGCTTTCAAATTTAGCATAAGTAATATATTTAAAACTATGGTAACGATACCATAATCTAGAAATATGGTATCGTTACCATACAGCATTGTCAAGCATTTATATGAGATTTAGTGGAAAATAAGTAGTCGATTTTGCTAATTCCCTATATGATGTGAACGCCCGCACTAAAGATATTGTAGATACAAGGGGTTATACTATGAGCCAGAAATATACCATTAAAGATATTGCTAAACTCGCCGATGTAGGTACAACAACCGTCTCACGGGTTCTCAATGATCACCCTTATGTGAGCGATGAAAAACGCCAGCGGGTACTGGATGCGATAGATACGCTCAACTACCGGCAAAATCTCAGTGCGAAATGGTTACGTGGCTCAAGCACAGGTTTGATTGGTTTCCTGACTGATGATGTAGCAACAACACCTTATGCGGTTGATATTATTCGTGGTGCACAGGATGCTGCACTGGAAAATGACCAGGTGTTGCTGGTTGTTAATACAACGAAAAACAAGCAATCATTGCAAGAAGCAGTTGAATTTTTACTGGAACGCCAGGTAATGGGCATCATTTACGCGGCAATGTATCATCGTGAGGTTGAATTACCGGAAAATATCTATCACGTTCCGACAACACTTGCTAATTGCTATGTTGCTGACAGGTCATTACCCTCAGCGGTTCCCGATGAATTTATAGGCGGATATCGCGCAACTCGTCTGTTACTGGAAAATGGACATCGACGCATCGCCCATATTTCAGTTGTCCCACCTGCAATTGACGCTCTCAAAGGACGATTAGCCGGCTACAGGCAAGCACTCGAAGAGTTTAATGTTGACTTCAATCCGCAGTTAATCGGACAGGCTGATGATGAAGATACAAAATCCAATTACGCAATGACACAACGCTTTCTCAAACTGGACAACCCGCCGACAGCGATTGCCTGTGCCACTGACAGGACAGCGATTGCCTGTTATCTAGCGATTATGCAAGCTGGATTACGCATTCCTGAGGACATCAGCATCGTTGGTTACGACAATCAGGCTGATATTGCGACTCACCTGATTCCAGGACTGACAACCATACAACTCCCACACTATGAAATAGGTAGATGGGCATTTCACCAATTATTCGAGGAGACAGATACACCGATACAGGAAAAGATTGACTGTGCCTTAATCAGGCGCGACTCAGTTATACCTGTTCGTATCACTTAAAATATAAATGAAAAACAAGTTGAGGATTATGATGGGAAATTATCTTGATCAAATGTGAGTCTTCCAGTTTGTTTCTATCCCTGAATGCCTTATCCATCGCTCCAACCGCTCATTTGCTCTCTATGTTGGGCACATAAACCATCCACAAGACTATGATGCTCGCTTTTGATCATAAATGTGATCGAAACCACCAATTTTGCTGCTTATGGACTCCAAATGTGAAGTACGGCGAAAAGGGAGGTTTTCCGGAGACACCTGCCTGTTTCTCTTTTCATTTAATATTCGCTCGCTAATTTCTCCAGAAACTGTCTCTTGAAACTTACTCTCCAAAAAGCTAGAGTGCAGTTGAGTTTCTGGAGGTTCTTTATGCTTATTGGCTATGCACGTGTCTCAACACAGGATCAGAATCCTGAATTGCAACTGGATGCCCTTCAAAAAGCAGGATGTGAAAAGCTATTCGTGGAAAAAGCATCCGGTGCACAGCGGGATCGCCCTCAGTTAGCTGCCGCACTGGACTGGCGATACGATTGTGGTCTGGAAACTGGATCGGCTTGCCCGGTCTCTCAAACAGCTCATTGAAACAGTGGAAGGCTTAGAAGAAAAGCAAATCGGCTTTCGCTCACTGACCGAGGCGATTGATACCACCACCTCCGGCGGACGGTTGATCTTTCATATTTTTGGCGCACTGGCAGAATTTGAACGCTCGATCATTCGCGAGCGCACCAAAGCGGGTTTGGAATCTGCCCGTGCCAGAGGCAGAATGGGTGGTCGTCCCCCTGCCCTTTCCGAAGAAGATATTGCCGTTGCCAGAACCCTGTTGCGTGATGACACGCTGACCGTCAGCCAGATTGCTAAACGGCTAGGGGTATCTGCTTCTACGCTATACAGCTATTTCCCCGGTGGAAGAAAATCATTGGATGATTGATGGCATGTTTACAAGTTAACATGAAAACATGATTGCATGGGTAACGAAGGTAGATTATTGATGCGATCTGCCTAACAACTCAAAACCAAAACAGGCGTTTTACCCTCTCTATTTCATAGAAAAATCTGCTACTTTCAGAATATGTTTTCCGGAAACAAAAAACCATTCTAAAGATATCAATTGAGTTAATAGATTACTTTCCCAAAAAGGAGCGTTTTTGAAAGTCCCATATCCCACATGCCATTTTCCAATCGGTGCAATAATGAGGGGGATTGACCATTAAACTCACACTACTCCGCACAACCGATGACACATTTCACAGAAGCATGGTATCTGTTTCAGGTATGGATTTTTACTTACATCCGGCGATTGGTAAAGCCGGAGTCTTCAATGACAGGTGGCGTGTTGTTTGATATGACTCTGCCCCGCTCTCAATTGATGTTGGAGAACATAATGCTCCGCAAACAATTGATGATTTTGAGAAGACAGGTCGAGCGACCGAAGCTGACTGATCGTGATCGACGCTGGCTAGTGATACTTGCTAGCCGGATAAAAAACTGGCGACAGGTGTTGTTGATTGTTCAGCCCGAAACATTGTTGCGCTGGCATCGGGAACTGTTCCGAAGTTTCTGGCGATGGCGCTCAAAGGTGACATCGCGCAAACCTCGTGTCCCACAGGCGACAATCGACTTGATTCAGACAATGGCAAAAGATAATGTGTTGTGGGGTGCAGAACGCATCCGGGGAGAATTGCTTCATCTGGGGATCAAACTCAGCAAGCGTACTATCTTGAAATACATGCGATCTGTTCGAGACCCGCGACCATCCGGGCAAAATTGGTTGACCTTCATGCAGAATCACGGACGGGACATCTGGGCTTGTGATTTCCTCCAGACTTATGATGTCTTTTTCAGAGCGATGTTTATCTTTGTGATTATTGAGATTGGCTCGCGGCGTATTATCCATACAGGTGTCACACGACATCCCAATGACCTTTGGGTTTCGCGGCAAGTTTTAGCTGCCGGTGATTGGGATGAAAATCCAAAGTATCTGGTGGCAGACAATGACGCGAAGTTCGGGCAGGAATTTGAAAAAGCGGTTGCTAATCGCGGGATTGAGCTACAGTGTACCCCCTTCAAAGCCCCGAAAGCCAACGCGACCTGTGAGCGATTTATGGGCAGTTTACAACGTGAATGCCTGGATCATCTGATTATTTTGAATGAACAACAACTGCGTCGGGTAACACGCAAATATGTCCGATACTATAATGAGCATCGACCGCATCAGGGTATTGAACAACATCGACCAGATGGAACTGCCCCACCGAATTTGAGTGAGGCAGTCATTGATTTTGAGGTGAAACCTGTGCTTGGTGGCTTGCATCATATTTATGAGCGGAAACGAGCGTCATAATGGTGCGGATGGCTTATGTATCCAGCACAGCTGTTATAAATTTCAACACAAAAAATTACTGGATGGATTATCTCGTTTCTATGATTCCATTGATGATCTTTATCATAATGGTTTTTACACTATACTTAGCAACTTTGTATTTGATCCGAAGATTTCGCGAAAATGACAATATACTATCTGACTAATACCTTACTCTCTAATGCCCCCCACTGCTGTAAGTAATTCTTCTCCAACAAATCCATTCTGAATTGCTTGTTCAACCTCAGCTAACGTTGTCTGTACGGATAACTGTTGATTAGATATGGGGAAATAAATAGTAAATTCGATTCTTGATATATCTGGGGATATATCGGATGAATTTTGAATCCGTATTACTATGGTTTCTAAGATTGTCTCAGTAATTGGCGCAATGTCTGCTGTTTCAAAGTCAAAATCAGGATTTATCCATACACGAATGCGATTCGATACAGGCAAGTATTCTTCACATTGATCATAATTCCAAACTACCGATACAAATGCTTCTACAGTCGTCTCGATTTCAGACTGAAGTAGATCCTCATGTATATCTTGCTCTATATTAGAAAGTTGCCAAAAGTCAGCAACTAACCAGCAATTAGGCTCTGGCAACGAAGGATCAATTGTTGGTGTTGCAGTTATTTGTCGAACAGCCTCATTATAGAGTATCTGACCGTAAAACGGTGTAGTTAAATTAGTATTATCGGGTTCTGCTGTAAACCTTGCAATAGAAGTCTGTTCAAATATAAGTGTGGACATTGCAATTTCAGTTATTGCCTGTTCTGAATCTAAAGTTGTTTGATTAATGATATTTTGAAATAATACCACTAAAACACTAAGGCTGACTATCGCAATAAAGCCAATAAACAAAATGATTTGCCTATTTTTCCTCATGATTTTACCTCAAATTTATGTACAAAATCCTAGTAAAAGTGGTACAAATCCACTAAGGTTTGTACCACAAACATCAATTATGGTCGTGCGTTTGAAACTACTTCGATCATATATTGCAACTTTTGCATATTATCTTCTTGTTCAACCAGACCTCTTAAGACACTTAGATCAAATGGTCCATCCCCTAAATACAAAGATGCTGTTGCGCCTGAACCCAGTGAAGGTAAAACAATGTCTTCAAATCCAGATAGGGTGCTTATTCCACCGGATAATCCGAATTGCATCACGAATTCACCATTTATTAGCGACATGAACGGATTGGCAGTTGGATCATTTGGTGAGTACGACATTGTTGCCAAGCCTAAGCCGAAATTATAGCTGATAGAAGTTAGGTAATCGCCTGCATTGGGCCAAGAATCCCAGGTGCCAATTTTCCCTCCTCCATTGCCTTCGATACTACCGACGGAAAATACATCAATGTTGAACGATGCTGTCGCTAACCAACCTTGTCGAGAACCAAATGTTTCACGATACCATTCAAACCCTACAGCTAAACCATCGTAGACAAGGTCTGTAAATAGACTTGGTAAATACGATGTGGTTGCTTCTCCACCAGCATACAATCCTGTTACAAATATCTTTCCATCATTAGGGGTCTGATAAGTTCTTTCAGCTTCGCCACGATTGCAGTCGTTACCTGATAAACCGCCACAGCAATATCTATGTTCATTGCTTTTCCCCGTAGCAATGATATTTTGGCAAGACCCAAATTCGTTCGGAATCAATATTTGTTGTCCAAGACAAATACGATCTGTGTAAACTACTGGTTGTGGAGATATATTAATCAAATGAACTCCACATATTTCATCAGGAATAGGGATATTTAGTGTTATACTTACCGGATTGTAAGACGTCTGATATGGTCCACTAACCGTAGAGCAGAATGATTGTCTCCCTGGCGGATTTGTTAGTATGGATTGCCCTAAATAAGGCGCATTATTCAGTGCTTGTACCATATAAAAGAAAGGATGAAATTCTTCTACAGGAATTTCGGCTTCAGCGGCAATACAACTCAATGTATCATCTTGTTCAATGGTTAAAGTATTCCAATCAAACAAACCAGTAGGGTCTACTCGATTAACAGGATTACCGCTTACATAAGCATATCTGTTTGGTGTCTCAGCAGGGTCACGTTTAATGAATGTCCCCTTTGAAGGCTCATAATACCGCGCCCGCAAGAACACGCTACCATTGGCATCGGTCTGTTCACCAGTAAAGCCAAAGTAGCCAACTCCAGCACCATAACTCGCCATCGGATTACCATAGGGATCAAAGCTCATAGAACTCTGCACCACAGCACTGTCATCCACAATACTACGCACCGAACCTAAACCATCCTGAGCATAGAAGTTCCAATCAGTGCCGTAGTTCACATCAACAGCATGGATACCCCTCGGTGCATGAACAAAATGCTCGACATTCGTGCCATCATCTTGCTTCAGCAATTTGGTCAAACCCGGTTGCAGATCATTGAGATAATCAGTCACAACTGAGGAAACCGTTTGTTGCACGCGATTCCCCAGACCATCATAGACATAACTGTGGTTACCGACACTCAGCAAGCGGTTCGCTCTGTCCCAAGTGTAGGTATCCGAGCCAACGGTTCGCAGGTTGCCGTTGTTGTCGTAGGTCAGCGTATTCGTGCCATCATTGGTCATCTGGTTAGCGGCATTATAGGTACGGGTCACACCATCGTAATCCACCAGATTGCCAGTCACATCGTAGCCATAATTGTAGATATTTGCGCCACTGTTATAGTCCGCTTCAATCAGTCGGGAGAGGTTATCATAGCTGTAGTCGATCACATTCCATGTCAACGCGCTATCACTGCTCAGAGATTGGAAGCGCACTTTATATCCGGAACTCTGTGGATTCTTGACACGACGGTTGCGAATTTCGAGGGTATGGAAACCATCTCCGCGTACCGGGATGTCAATCGTGTGGCTATCCGCAGAGGCAGCATAAGCATCGACACTCTCGTACAGTGTGCCGTCGATATAGAGATCGAAAATCCCGTGATCGGGTCCTTCACCAATCACCAGTTCAACATCTTCATCGCCTACAAAGAGCAATGCCATTCGCGCATCCCATTGTGTGGTTTCGTGGAAACCTGCTGTATCTGTCCAGTTACCAGTATACGCCAGTTCTGCATCATCGTGCTGAATGGTAGCGGTCGTCAGGCTGGCGGAGGGTTCAAGCAACAATTCCTGCGCCTGTGTGCGGCTGCCGCGTCCATCAACAGCATAACGGAAAGCCGCTAAGATCTCGCGTTTTTTGTTTTCATGCCGCAATTCGCGCAAACGCCCTGCCCCGTCCAGTTTGTAGCTCGAACGCATCCCGTTCGGTCGCAGGGTCGCCACATGGCGATTGAGCGCATCATAGGCAAATTCGCTGGTCTGGCTGTCCCAATCGGTAAGGCTAATCAAGCGTCCCTTATCATCATAACTGTAGGAGATGCTTAAGCTGCCCGGCATGGTCAGTTTTGTGCGAAGTCCGCGAATATCATATTCGTATTCAACCGTTTCATCGACTGTTGAATCAGCATCGCTATCAAAATCGACCTGTGTCAGGCGATTGAGCTTATCATAGCCATAATCTGTGATACGAACATCGGATGTGCCGTTGTTCTCCGTCATATTGAGGCGATTGCCCTGAATATCATAGCCAAAGCTGACTTCCGGTGTGTTGCTCGAATCGTTGTAGTCAATCTGCAATAAACGTCCGAAACGGTCGAAATCACGCACGACATCATAGCTACTACCCGCATTAACACCGGGATAGGTCATGGTGGTCTGCTGTGCGCCACTGATTTCGTTATAAGCCGTAGACCAGACCTTGCTCAGCGGGTTGGTCAGCGATGTTCGGCGTCCGAGTTTGTCATAGCTGTAAGTTGTCAGATTACCACGCGGATCGCGCATCGACACCATGCGTCCGGCGATGTCATAAGCGACCATCACAATGATATTCTGATCATTGTCTGTGCCATGCACAATGGCTGTGCCATCACTCTCTTCATAGCGATTATCGGTCACATCATCATAAAGCCAGAGTGCAGGATCTTCGCCATTATCGACATAAGATTGCACCACCAGGGTACGACGACGTAAGGCATCGTAGCGATAGACCGTCACCATGCCCTCAGGATCGGTGATACTATCGACCTGACCATCTTTGAAATAGGTCGTTGTCGAGATATCGCCCACCGGATTGATGCTCTCCACACGGCGACCTGCCCGGTCATAGCGCATCTGCGAGATGATATTGACCTCGCGTGCAACATAAGCCTCCGGATGGAAAATCCAGTTTTCATTTGCATCCCATGCATCCGCTGAGATCAGATTCTGATCCTCATCATAGTGCGGGATGTAGTTGGCGATACTCCGTAAGACCCGTCCGGCTTTGTCGTAGCAGGTATAGCTCGATGTCGCTAAGCCTGTATTGCTTGCCTGTGTCACCTGCAAGCGGCGTCCGGCAGCATCGTAGCTGAAGGCAGTCTGCGTGCCGAAGGCATCGCGGGTCGTAACAACCTGCCCTGCCTGGTTGTAGACCGTCTCCGAAATGATATTCTGATCCTTGTCTGTGCCATGATCAATGGCATTGCCCGACCCTTCTTCATAACGCTTATCGGTCGCATCCCATTCCCATTCATCGGGGAGAACAACCGGATTGCCCTGTTCGACATAATTCTGCACACGGCGAATCACCCGCCCGACGGCATCATAAACGGTATAGGTCTCACGTCCGGCAGCATCACGGGTGCGATAGCCCCGTCCTAAAAGATCATATTGTGTTTCCGAGATGCGATTCTGGTCATTTTCCGTGCCGTGATCGATGCTCACGACAGCCGCACTCACATCGGCGATACCTTTCCAGTCATTGTCGTAATACCAGGTTTCCGGCGGTACCGGGTTGCTGCTGCCATCGGTCTGCGCCACATAATTGGCAATGCTCAGTTTGACCCGTCCGGCTTCATCATAGACCTGACGATTGAGGTTGCCACGTGCATCACGGGTCTGATAAACACGATGTTCATCATCATAGTCCGGTTGCGAAATCAGGTTCTGATCGTAGTTTGTGCCACGCGCAATTGCAGAACTACTGCCATCTTCCCATTGTGTGCTGACCCATTCCCAGTCTACAGGATCGCTCATACCCTGTTCGACATAATTCTGCACACTCAGGTATGACCGTCCGGCACTGTCATAGGCGTTGCGCGAGATCAATCCCTGCACATTGCGGGTTGATTCAACCCGTCCATCACTGTCATAGATGGTCTGTGAAATGATATTCTGATCGTAGCCCGTGCCATGATTGATGGCTGTACTTGAGCCATCTTCCCATTGTGTGCTAACCCACTCCCAGTTTTCGGGTTCAGTTGCCTGTGCCACATAATTGGCAATGGTCATCACCTGACGATTCATGCCATCGTAGATCATGCGGGTGACACGGTTGTTGACATCAATCGTCTCTTTCACCCGACCCTGATTGTCATAGACCGTTTGTGTCAGCATATCGACATCCGTATCCATGCTGAGAGGGTATGCTGATAGATCGGAATCAGCTGCGATGTCATAATCTGATGTAGCCGCATGTTGAATACTGGCGACCTGACGCCCTAAGACATCGTAACCATAGAGCATGGTATCCCATTCTGCTTCTGCCCCGCGATTTTCCAGCAGGCGCTGTGAGCGAATCACCCGCCCCATCGCATCATATTCTGTGATGCTGACCATATCTTTATCCGGGTCCGTGCTGTAATCGCCATAATTTGTCAGCGACAGATCGGTCAAGATGTCATATGAGGCGTGAGCGGCATTGCTAATCACCTTGACCGGACGGCTCAGCGCATCGTAGACGGTGAAAGTCACACTGCCACGCGCATCAATTGACTTGACCACGTTACCATTGGGGTCATAGACCGTTTCTGTGATGATGTCTTCATCGGCATTGCTGGATGCACTGTAAGCGCTCAGGTCGGGATCCCCTGTGGCATAGGAGGCATCATAGCCCGGTGTCGCGGCATTCTGCACCGTTTTTATCAGACGGTCGGCATCGTTGTAGCCATAGAGTGTCACACGCCCCAGCACATCACGACGGCGATAGACCAGACCACGTCCGTTATAGTTGGTCTCCGAGATGATATTCTCATCCAGTTCGCTGCCGTGTGAGACTGCTGTGCTGTCATTATCAGCATATTCCCAGCGCTCATTGCTATCACTCCAGACCCAATCACCGGGAGCAGAACTGCCCTGTACCACATAATTCTGGATGGTACGGGTCACACGTCCCAGCGCATCATAAATCGTGCGATTGGTACGGGCAAAAGTCGTATCATAATTGCCTGTGGTCGCGACACGACGTCCCATTTCGTCGTACTCATGGCTGGTGATGCGGGTATGCTTTTTGTCGACATCATTGACATCGTACAAATCTTCCAGATCGCCGATGCTGGAAGGAATCGGGCTATCTGTGACCGGACCACAGGCTGTGCCAAGAACATTGCCAGCTTCATCGTACACGGTATGGTTGTATTCACAGGTGCCGAACATGCTGATCTTATGAGTACGGATGACCCGTCCCTGCTCATCGTAGTCATATTGCGTGGTGCTGTCATTGCTGCTATCCAGCAAATCTTTGACCGTGATCGCAGTCAGCAAGCCATTGCCGTTACCGGATGTGCCGTATTCACGCACGGTAGATTGCAGGGCTGTCGCATCCGTCTGATCCAGCAGATATTCTTCGAGTGTACGTCCTTTGTCATCATAGACAAATTGCTGCCAGCGTTCCAGACCTGTCAATTCGACCACATGCACGCTGTCTACATAAAATTCAGCAGCGCCACCATCGGCTAAGAATTGCAGATCTGCCGAAAAGCTGGATGTTGCGGTATGGATGGCACGCAGCGTTTCCCATTCGTCATTTTCGGATGAGCTGACATCCCAATCGTTATGACCGGCAACCCCCATCTTGACTGTACCACTATCTGCATAGACACGGGCGGTAATCAGGTAAGTTTTTTCATCGCTGAAACTGATCTGAGTGCTACTTTCTACACCTTCACCGGAGGCAGCATCCACATACCAGCTATATTCACCATCCGAGACTTCAGTCTGAGATTGTTGACTTGTTGTTGGCGTGCCGACATCTGACCAGTCCGAATCGTCTTCCATGTCGCCGTTGATGACCAGATCCTCTGCAGCATCGGCTGCAATCAGGATTTGTGAGGGCTGACGACGGTTGCCTTCATAGATATAGTTGGTGACACGCCCTTCTGCGTCAGTCGAGGCGATCAGGCGATCTAAACTGTCATAGCTGAACGCCGTTTCGTTGTAACCGGCATCCAGCACCCCTTCGAGCCGTTTACCATCCGCGCTCCATTTCATCATGTTGCGGTTGCCGTTGGCATCTTCCTGATACGCCGGGCGGTAGTTACTTAACGGCGTTTTTGTCTGCTCATTATTATCCGCATCTTTCGTGCCACGATAGACGCCATTACCGAAGGTATGGGTTACGACCAATCCTTCAATCGTTTCAGTGGTCTCTTCGTTGACACTATCAAAGCTCATGGTTTTGCTGAGGAGTTCATCGCCACGTTTCTGCACAATTCCGGTGATCTCATCGCGGGCAGTGCCGCTGTAGCTCAATTCTTCCAGCATAATCGTGCCATCTGCACTACCATCCCCATCGCTATCCACCGACGGTGAGATGCGTTCGACCAGAAAATTTGTCCATTTGGTGTCGGTTTCGCTTATATCTGAACCATAGTAGCGATATGTCCACTCTTCGCCACGCACATCCTGTACATCGGTCAGCAGGGCTTCGCCTGTACCATCGTCAGTGTAATCCAGTTGGATATAGGGTGTTTGTGGTGAACTGTCCAGGTTTGTGCTGGTATGTGTGCCGACGCGCCATAATTGACCATTCTTAAAGGCATCTGCACCACCCAGACCACTGTAGTAAACAAATTTGAGCGAGCGACCATAGCCATCCGAGACTTCTGTGAGATTACCACTGCCATCGTAGCTATATGTCCAGAGCTCGCCGTTGTTCAGGGTACGGGTCGTCAGGCGTTTGTTAGAGTCAAAGTGATACACCGATTCATCCGAAGCCGTCAGGTCATATTCCCCACTTGATTTAACAATTGTGGACACCGACCCAGCAGCCCCTTCAAAAACATCATCGGCATCATCATCGTAGAAGATGACTTTTGATCCTGCCAGATGAACCGTGATTTTATTGGGACTGCCACCATCTTCTTCCAGGAAATAACGATGATTATGTGTCCAACCCAACCCCATGAAATCTAAGCTATCCTGCTGCGACTGGCGATATTGACGGGTAAATGCCAGTGCCCCCATCGGGGTATTCAGTTGTATATCGGTTGCATCCCAGCGTTTTTCGGCTAAACGCAAACTGATCGGATTGTTAGATACCGGAGCATCATTCCCTTCATAGCTACAAGGACAGGCAACTTCGCCTTCATTTTCGGTTGGCGCGGTAACCCCGATAGCGGGTTCATATGTTAACCCGGAAGGTAAGGATTGCCCTGAACCCCACTCATTATGACTCACGTCAATATTGTCATAGCCATCCACATCGAAAATAGGAGCGGAGGGATCAGAAGTTGCCTCGTTGTTGATAAATGTATTGTAGTTTGCAACGAAAGTGTGATAGCCATAACAGGTAAAAGTCGGGTATTCATTTACTGCTGTATTACCGTCGAAGAGACAGTTATAGATGTATACATCGGCATCATCAGCATACATGACACCGATAATGCCTTTTGGTGCCAGTCCAACATAGTCGTCTAAAGCCTCATTATCAATGAAATTTGTATTGGTAATGACCAGTTTCTGGTACTCATTGTCAGGACCGTATAATTCACCAAATACACTGATGCAGCTAACTGCCCGTTTAGCAACATTATTCTTAAAGGTACAGCCATCTATGATGATATCCCCATAGCCCTGCCAGATAGTTATAGTACTAGCATTGGTGTTTTCGTTATTTTCAAATGTACTATTGATGAGGCGAATCGTTTGATCCGGGACATCTGCCCATTCAGTATAAATGGCTGCCCCCTCCCGGCTTTTATTGTTTTTGAAGGTACAGCCCTCAGCAATCAATCCAGCATAGCAATAGATTGCTCCGGCAATATTGAGTGACTGATTATTCTCAAAGCTGCAATTAAGCAGTTCCAGCGTTTGTTGTGTCTCTTCGTCATTATCGCTATAGAAATTGATTGCTCCACCCAGAGGAGAATAGGTTGCTCCACCACCATTGCGGAAAGTGATATTTTCCAGCTTAAGACGAGGAGACTCACCTTCAAATGTCACAAGAAAACAAAATTGTGAGGCACTGAGATCCCGTTCAATAATTGACCCGTTTCCACGAATGGTTAATTCAGAACGAATTTCTGGCAAGCCTACGTTGGAGTGTTCTGTTGCCTTATTGCTATCTGTGATTGTGAATGTCGTATCCGGTTTGAGTTCAATCACGCCCGATCCGGCTGCATTGGCAGCTTCAATGGCAGCAATTAACTCCTCGACTGTTTCAATATATGTTGTCATAATAGTTATTCCTTTTATTAGTCTGATTTATGGGTGTGGCATGACGCTCACACCCCTTTGTTGTTATTGTGTAATTGCCTTGATGAAGGAATCTGCTTGAACAGAGACCTTAATCCAGTTCGACCACCAGCGTGACATCATCAAAGCCAACGGAACGCATACACTTGAAGGTGGTTTTAGTATCAATATTGGTATCCGATGTATCAGCGAAATGAGCAATTAGATCTGCATTCACGGAATATTCGGAATCGACAGCAACCGGTCCGAGCCGCTCGGTTCCAGGTGGGTAAATGGCAAAAACAGCATCTTTTCCTTCACTGCTCCATGTAGCCGAAACTTCGTTGAACATCTCGCCCCCGCTATATCCAGGTGAGCTTTCATCTGCCCCCCATTCCACATAATTTTCTTCCGAAGCACTGCGATTTGTGCTGAGTACGATAGCGTAGTCGCCAGCGGACAATGTGAAGCTGCTGGCAAAGGCGATCAGACGTTCCTGATAATTATCTAGCAGAAGCGCTTCAGAGAGCGTGGTTGTGGCATTGGCATGTGCCAGTGTACCGGTGGGTTCGCCCGACGAGGTTGTTTCAATCCGGACTGTCAGAGTGCCTGTGGGATTACCGGCTCTCCTGAGCCAGAGACCCAGCACGCCGATTTCAGTGGATACAGCCAGATTGAATGTTTGTGCCAGTTTGTCAGGACTATCATCATAGGTAGATACTTCCATCATCTCAAACTCACCAACATTGATATTGGTTCCGCCGTCCAATGCTGTGATACTGATGCGCCAGTAACGGGCTGCGACATCGTTGTAAAAGTCATAAATGCGTTGTTGACTGGCTGTCCAGCCGGTTTGATTACTTACAGCATGAACGACTGTAAAATTGGTTCCATCGTTGCTATATTCAATTGTGAAATCTTTTGGTGTGTATTCGGGAACAGCATTGCGGGCACGCAGGGTCAACCGCCGGATTGTTTTGGTCACACCGGATCCGAAATCATACATCCACCATCCAGATGTTTCGCTATTGGCTGCCCATGCGGTGCCGTTGTTATTATCAACTGCCTTAGCGGGACTGAAAGTACCGCTATAGTAACTGGATGCAGACGCAGTCCCGCCTGAACACTGATCGGCTGTGTATGTGGCGACTTCTCTCTGACGCAGGGCAACATCGGTATCCTGATTGCTGCTGGCATATTCGACTTCTGCCCCCCCCACAAGCAATCTGGTGATATAGGCACGCACACGACGCAGGAATCCGGCTTCATCACTATGGTGCGTGATGGTCAATTCATCATCCTCTGCCATCGCATCCCGCAATTGATATTGCACGGATTGTGGCTGAATATGAATCTCAGTGGCTGAGATCGCGACACCCATCGGCACAATCGCGATTTGTGAACCACCTTTTACAGGAACAGGACGTGTCTGCGTAATGCTACCTTCAGTTGTCCCCGCATAAACAGGTAAACCCGGTGTCAGTCCGCTAAATCCACTCAATGTACCTCCGGTTTGCAAGGTTGCAGTCGCATCGGCAGCAACAGTGCCCGTGACAAATCCCCGTACCGCATTGATGGGTATTGAGCCTGAGTCGGTATCGAGCAAATAGATTTCGTTATCGGATGGATTGAGATAGGCAGCATCATTGGCTGTCAGGGCTTCCCCTGCTGTGGCTTCAATACTTAAATTAGCCCCGCCACCGACACCCTGTGTCAGATCGTAAACCGTATTGTCTGGGTCGGGTGCTTTGGCAAAAATCTTGTCATCTTTGCTGTAGAATTGCACCACATCGGCTTTATCATCAGGGTCATCGGCGAGTTGTTCCAGTTCCAGCACATCGCCCAGATAAACAATGCCTGCACCCGTTCGAATAGCATAGTTTTCTGTACCCTGGTCAATGTCAGGGATATCCAGACCGATGAGGGTGTCGATTGTGCCATCATTGATCGGTGTGGCGACTTCAATGGCGCGTGCCGTTTCAATATCGGCATCGCTTGCATTCTGAATTTGTGCCACAACACCACTGGCGTCTGTCAGGTAAGCACCCGACTGATTATCTACCGTCCCCTGCACGCCGACGGCTTTGCCGACCGGTGTTCCACCCGTACCGGATTGGTTGATTGCCTCGAAATCCCCTGCCCGCAGTTCTGCACCCGAAGAATCTCCGGTGCTGCTATGGGTCAGGCGACCGCGGACAGCGGCATGGATGCTGGAAATGGCGGCTGTACCGACCAGTTGCAGTTCAATGAAGACCCATGCCAGCGCGCTGCTGATCACACCTGCCACTTTGCCAAGTGTATTGATACCGCGTGTTGGCAGCGATAAGCCTGAGTCGCGATGGGCTTCAATCAGAGCATCCGGTGTTGTCAGACCAATATCCCCGTTCTGCAAGCGACCATCTTCGCTGATTTGAGCCAGGGTATTCCCCCCGCTATCCTGCCATTCCTGTAAGGGTTCTGTCTGGGTGCTATGCCCCTGAACCACTAATTGCACTTCATCTTCTGTGCCATCTATGATGACATCTTCTGTATATGTTTGTGTCATAGTCTTTCCTTAACATGTTCTGTTTTTCGCTGTTGTGAAAATAGGAGCTGTGCTATAGTGGAACTAGCACAGCAAACGGTGGTCATCCTGCCAGATGACTCGGTCTGTGTTGGCGATTCCGGCGAGCGTGTTTGGACAATGGCTTTCGTCTCACGCTCATCGGACGAATTTAGATTTCTTTGCGTCGTAAGGCATCCAGTTGGGCATCATGCTCATCCAGACGTGCTTCGACTTCATCCATCTCGCTGGCGAGTGTTTCTAAGTCTTCATCATCCTCATCTTCACTGTTCAGGCGTAAGACCTGATTAATCGCGGCAATGACACCGGTGATGAGTGTGATGATGCTCATGAGAAATGCCAGCAGGTTGTCATTATCTCTGTCGATAGTGACCTCCCCTCTCTCTCATTCGAGACAATGGACGCTGCCATTCCGGAGATAGCAGCGTGGCATCAATACTAGTTCTAAGAAGGCTTGCAGGCGTCCAACAGTGACATTGCCTTCGCGGGTAGTGACGGTTTCAGCCTGATTTAATGTGTGCTGACCGTTGCCACAGGGAGACCTGCTTTTCTCTTTTGAACTAATTATAGAACATAAATTCTGTTATTCAGTATCATTGTGGGGAACATTTTCAGATTCCCCATTTCCGATCACCCGGTAACCCATTTTCCCCGCGATACGCACAATGCGTCCGAGTGTTTCCAGTACGATCAGACAGCGACGCACTTCGCGGCGTGAGAGATACAATTCATTCGCAATTTCGGTCTGTGTGGGCATCGCTCCGGCATCAATCGTTTCGACGAGGTAGTCATAGACTGCCTCAACCTGCTCATCGGCGTCAGGGGATGCTTCCACAAAACGAATGCCACCCTTTTTATAACGTTCCCGCACAATCCGTCCCTTTGCCTCTAAGATGCTGAGGGTGTCATTGATGGTTGAGAGGGATGTCTCACAGGCACTTGCCATCTCACGCTGGGTGGGAATGCGCTTTTCCAGTTCCCACATATCGCGAATGTAGTGATATAAACTGCGTGCGAGTGTTTCTTTATTATTCATGATCCGGTTCTGTCTCCTTTATCTATCAATCAATACCATGAGGGCATAACAAACAAACTGTGCTATACTATTGCCACAGACAAAAAAGAGATTCGCCCCTATCGGTTAATCTCTGTCGCGTCATGATTAAGTCGGGATTGCCTTTCCACTTGCAGAGTCCCGGCTTTGCATTTTTTGAGCATGACCTCACTGTCACCCATCCTTCATGCAATATTTGCCTAAAGTTTGAATCCTTATCTTTTTGTTACACCATCGGATACTTACTTTATCACATAAATAGAACATGCGGTCTATGAATGTGGTACAAACTGTGTTAGCAAAGGGTAAGTGAAGGCTCTCAGAAGCTTTTGCGAGGCAATCTTTTCCGGCATTCAGATCTATTCGTGATATTTTCTACTGTTATCCCTGCCAACGATGACAAAAATTACCTTCTCCGCCGATGGCATACACAGTGTCACGGGTATGAATTTAGTTTCAACTGTCGAATTTCATTTAATAGTTACTGACCCATCCCGCTATAATTTCCCCTATTACTCTGTGAATAGGATACAAAAGGAAATTCATAATTATGAAGGAAATGCTACGCACCCGATTGCTGAATGGTTTGCAAGCAGATCAATTGCCTGACCTGATCACCATTCTCGCTCCTGCCGGATATGGCAAGACTACCTTCACCCGACAATTGCTGACATGGTGCGGCTATCCTGGCAGTTATATCACCCTGCATCCGCTGCAAGGAGATAGCCGATCTCTATTGGATGCCTGTATTCACGTCTTTGCAGGTCATCTGTCGGATACTGCAGTACTTAATCGGAATGACATCGAAACGGCACGGGATCTTTGCCGTATCTTAGCCCGGGATCTGAAACACCCTCATATTCTGGTACTGGATGACGTCCATCTTTTGAAAGGCAGTCCATCGGCAGAGAAATGGCTGGCTGAGATACTGGCATATTTACCGTCACAGTTGCATCTGGTGCTGGTGGGTCGTGAGCCTCCTGCTCTGCCTTTTTCACAATTGCTTGCAGAGCAACGCCTGCTCGTATTCAATCGCGAGGATTTGTGCGTGACAATAGAGGAGTTGCAAACGATAAGACAGCACTCTGAAACTGAGCTCGACAGAATAATTAAAAGAATGGATGGCTGGATTACCGGTATCCAGCTTGCTCTTGATTCGAAAGAGACGAGCTCCGGTGAATTGCCGGATAAAGACATCCCGCAGGAACGCTTCAATCTTCTGGTTCAGGCTGATTTCGAGCGTTTCAGTCCTGATCGTCGCATCTTCCTGTTGCAAACAGCTCTGGCAGAGACAGTCGAATCGCGTTTATGCCGTGATGTGTTTGGTCAAACCGGGTGGATGGCACACCTTCAAGCGCTGGAAAAAGGACATTTTTATCTGCATCGTGAGGAACAGGCGTATCGCTATCATGATCTGCTACGCGGCTTTTTACAGGATTACGCGAAAACAAATTATCCCCATCAATTCAAACAGTGGCATCAACAACTGGCAGATTGGTTTAAACAGGAGGATCAACCGGGAGCCGTTATCTGGCATAGCCTGCAAGCCGGGGATATAGAACAGGCGCGGGATTATGCCGATGATATTGCAAAAGAATGGCATATTACCGGATTTTGGTCTGGCTTATTACAGATCCGGAAATGGCTCGGCAACCATGCTGGTTCGAGGCTGCAATTGATGTGCGGTATGATTTTAACAGACTGGAATCGTCTGGAAGAATCGAATCAGTTGTTACAGGATGCCTATCAGGTCTTTGTGGCGCAGGAAGATGGCTTGAATCAGTGTCGTGCATTACTGCAACTCGCTTCAAATCGTTTTGCTCATGGCGATTATCAGACTGTCACAACATTAGCGGAGCGCGTGATTCATCACGTTGCCAGCTCCCCTGCCCTCGAAGCCTGGGCAGGTCGTATGCTAGCATGGACAAAGATGGAACTCGGAGCTTACGACGATGCCTTAGAGGACTTCGAAGCCATCTTAAACAATTTCTCGGAGAATGAACGGGGATTCGGACGTGCCAGTATCCTGCAAGATATGAGTCTTGCCTATTTTGGTACAGGACAACTGGAGGATGCAGGACGCTGTTTGCTGGAAGGTCTTGCCCTGCGTCGCCAGATGCAAGATAACAAGGAAATTGCGCTGGGTCTCAACAACCTCGCTTATTATTATCATTTGCAATCACAATATGATGAAGCGCAAATTGCGCTGGATGAAGCTTTTGATCTGATAGCCCGCCGCGATGACCGCATTGCCGCTCTGGTGCGATGGACACAGGCTGATCTCTATCGCGATGTCGGACAATTTGACAATGCCCTGATGGCTTATGAAGAAGGTCTGGTGCTTGCCCTCAATCATCATCACATCTATCTCAATCTTTTGCTGAATTTAATACGGATGCGTTGCTGGCAGGGGCAATGGCAGGATGCCCGTCACATTTTATCAGAAGCTGAAGAGCTTGAGCTACCGGAACAGGCTCTTCTGGCACAAAGACGTGCGCTCATGGTCGCTTTGCTGGATGCCCGTGAGGAGGGGTTGCCCGCTCATATTGATGTTATTCAGACTCGATTAGATCGTTTGCAGGCGAGGGAGGAATGGCTTACATTAGTCCAGCATCTGGGCTTATATCTAGCTTTAGCCATCCGTGATGATGATAGCACCATTCAAGCTGATGCCTGGCAACGCATACAGTCTGTTCCACCGGCACTTTTGCAGGCATTCGCTGCCGATTGTTTGCATCAGTCCGGGTTAAGACAGTTGAACCATCTTAAACAACTTCCGGTGCTAGCTGAACTGCTACAAAAACTACAGGATGTGCTGCCGGAAATTGATGAACAGGATAGAAGAGATTTATCTGTAGCGCTCACACAGATTGATTTACAAACACTCGGAGATGATGCTATCCGCGTGAATAGTTTGCTCATGCCAGCTAAAGCATGGACGGTTACCTTTGCCCGTGAGTTGTTCTATTACCTGCACTTTCAGGGTGCAAAAAGTAAAGCAGAGCTGGGCTTAGTTTTCTGGGCAGAACACGATACACGACAGTTACGGAATGCTCTGCATAATAACCTCAAACGCATCCGCAAAGCGATTCCCGACTTGATTCACCATGCAGGCGATGTTTATGCCATTCATCCTGCCTTCCAGATACGTAGTGATTATGTCGATTTCCTGAGTTTTGTGCAACGGGCGAGCTTACTGCCCTATCACGATGCCCGCTGTGCTGATTTGTTGAAACGTGCTTATGATCTATATCAGGGAGATTTTCTACCTGATTTTCATTCTGATTGGGTCATACAAATGCGTGATACAGCGCAAGCTACTTATCTTAAGTGTCTCATCGATCTGGCGTCCTGCCATTGTGAGCATCTGGATTACACCAATGCGATTGATTATCTGGAAGAAGGTATTGCTTTGCATCCCTATGATGAGCGTTGTTATCGCGGGGTCATGCGCTGTTACATGCGCCTCGGACAAAACGCGGAGGTACAGAAAACCTTTGATCGTTTAGCTACCTGTCTGGCTGAAGATTTAGACCTCTCGCCTTCTGATGAAACATGGGACTTACTGCAACAGATCCTCTGAGAACACCTTTCCTGCTCCGCACTTTGCCCTGCATGATCTGAATACCCTGTCAGCATCGACAAGTTTTCTGAAAAGGACGTCTGATGCTGACAGGATTATATTCACGTACCGGCACATTTTATCGCTACCGCTATGTCATCTATACCGCGATCTTGCTTACGCTTATTGCATTTGCTCTGATTGTACCGGGCACAAGCGTGCTAGCAGGTGGTGGACACGGGGGCAGTGTCTGTAACGGTTGCTAAAATGTCGTATCCTCAATCTGGAGACAACTATCAAATTGAGGATACACATGGTACAGATACAACTTTTTCCCGCCGAATTGCAAAAATTGGATGTACTGATCGGGGCAGTTTTACAGGAGACCGCTTTGCTGCCCCGTTTACTGGCACACGATGCTGAGCTGTACCGTGAATACGGGATTGCGGCACATACACGGCAACGTTTGCAAAACATAAAAGCACATTGTTTAAGAGATTATTGCCAGCAAATTCATGCTCAATCTCCGTTGCGACAAACAGATGATAGTTTCTGAATGATCTGCCAGGACAATTTATGAATGCCTGAAAAGTCAAGGCTAACCGGACAGAAATCAGACAGAAATCGGACATGGGGTGTCCGGTGACGGTTATGTGACATAGCGATGGAGAATCCAGAAGTATATTTGCGGCAAAACCGGAGATGATATTATGCCCCCAAAATTGAATTTCAAACACTTAAAAGCCGCCGTAGACAACCTCTATTATTCGCATTCTGATGCCTCGTATGACTGTTTTGCTGCTTTGCATCTGGTGAAACAACGTATGAAAATGTCGGCGTATTCGGGTATCCAGCAATCTGTGGTGCGTGAATATGCGGTTCAGACACTTCTGTGTGAGTTGATTGAAGTGAAATTGTGCCAGCAACGCAAGACGCTGGCTGTCTACCACCGTCCGATGGCACACTTGCACACCTGTGAACAGGCATACAGGGATATCCGGGGGGATGTGCTACCAAATTCCCCCATCCTGATCGGTTGGAGTTTGCTTTATCACGTACAATTGCGACCCGATCTTAATATCTCACACGGTCAATTTGCAGAACTTGCCTCGATCACTCCCCGCAGCGCTCTACGGTATAAAAACCAGGCGATTGAGCTCCTGTTACGATACATTCTTGAACTGGAGTTAAAGCTCTTGCCCGACCTGACCTGAATTGTATTTGCCACATCTCTGCCGGGAATTTTGTGGTTGAATATATGCATGATAACAACGACGGGCGACACTCCGGGCACGCTGCATGTTTGAATAGAATAAATCCCATTACACCTGGAGTCGAAATATTGAGAGCATCAAAATTTGTGTTAACCCCCGCATTTTGATGCTTTTGATTCTGCATCGGCAGAGCAAACGTCCTGTATTGACGATTGCTGACCGTCACTGGCTGGTGATTCTCGCCAGCATGATACAGAACTGGCGGCAGACCCTCTTGATTGTGCAACCGGAAACGTTGCTCAGATGGCATCGGGAGCTATTCCGGTGTTTCTGGCGGAAGCGAACGAGGAATACTTCGAGAAAGCCGCGTATCTCACAGGAATCCATTCATCTGATACAGACAATGGCAAAGAATAACACGCTGTGGGGAGCAGAAAGAATCCGGGGAGAATAGCTCAAGCTGAATATCTCTGTCAGCAAACGCACGGTTCAGAAGTACATGCACAGACCGGAACACAAGCCAGCGCGGGAATCTTCACAAAACTGGAAAACCTTTGTAGCAAACCATGCTGACGAGATATGGGCATGTGATTTTGTCCAGACTTACGACCTGATGTTTAGGACTATTTTTGTGTTTTTCATCATTGAAATCGGGTCACGACGGATAGTGCATTACAACGTGACCTACAATCCAACAGATCAATGGGTCAGCCAGCAGTTGCGGGAGGCTACCCCATTTGATGAGTCGCCGCGCTTTCTCATCCGTGATAATGATACAAAATTCGGACAACAATTTGAGATGATTGCGAAGGAGACAAGCATCGAGGTACTCAGAACGCCGATTCACGCCCCGAAAGCCAATGCTTATTGTGAACGCTTCATCGGCAGTTTCAGGCGGGAATGTCTGAACCACATTATTGCCTTGAATGATCGCCAGCTACAACGGGTGACACGCGAGTATGTCAATTACTTCAATGCTGCGCGACCCCATCAGGGCATTCAACAGAAGATACCGGATGACCCACCGGACAATCCTACAGAGGGTGATATTGTTTCCTACCCTGTTTTGAATGGCTTGCACCATGATTATCGGCGGGTGGCATAGCGCATTGTGTTTGGATTTGCTGATTGTTGAGGCTCTGATAAACAGGGGATAACAGGGATTTATGTGCCTGTAAAACAGAGGATAACAGGGAAACCACTTTGATTTTTCTCACCACAACTGAATTAGAGAATATCCAGAAGCAGCGATTATGGAAGTATAGTCCCGGTTTTGAATGTTTCCATTGGATTCCGGTTTGGTTTCTCAATTGAATATCCATGATAGTAAGGTGTTGTTTTCAGATTATCACGAAACAGCGAGATAATGTCGTGCATATGACCGTTGATATGCACGTTATTCGTATGAGTGAGAGATGAGTGCCCGATTCTCCGCGAACACCCATATGACAAATTTGGAAAATGGGAGCAGTTTCACTCCCATTTATTGTTTGAAATTAGCCCGGATGTGCGAAGTAGCCAGCACAATGGGAGCAAAGTATTCGACGTCTTGAACTCACCTATCGAACTCACTCCTACTCCCATTTTTTGTTTGACATTAGCCCGGATGTGCGAAGTAGCCAGCACAGGATTGAATCTGGTGGATGAAGCAACACGTATGAAGCAATTGGGACAACGAATCAAGGAAGCTAGAGAGCGCCTTGCTTTGTCTCAAGAAGATTTAGCTCATAAATGGGGTAAGCAACAATATCAGGTCAGTGAATATGAACGGGGTAAACGACGCATCTATGCTCATGACCTGCCACAACTTGCTGATGTCTTACAGGTTCAAATAAGCTACTTTTTTGATGACAAAAATAATGATGAAGACCATCAAGCTAATGAAACAGATGAAGATAACAAATTAGAGGAAACACTGGTCTACATTTTCCGTGATTTGAACTCCGCGTCTGCACAGGAGTTTGCTGTAAAAGTCTTACGTGAACTGCGCCAGATGATACACAATCAAATAGATGACTGAACTACACATCACAGTACATCACAACAAATCATATGAATTGACAATTGTAGATTCAAAACGACGTTACACAATTACATGCTATGGCTATATCGCGCCAAAACACTGAATTTGCTTGATTGTGTACTGCTACAGTTTGTTCCTGTTACCGTCTACTACTGTATAGACAAGGAATTAAACATTAAAATCAACAAATCGACAAAATTAACAAGAAAATAGACAAATCAACAAGACAACAGAAATGGCATGGGAGCAAAGTATTCGACGTATTGTATTGAACTCAACTATCGAACTCACTCGTACTCCCATTCATTGTTTGAAATTAGCCCGGATGTGCAACGTAGCCAGCACACAGCACAGTAGATTAACAAGTCAGTACTCAGATGAACAAGGTAACATCGAGAATGGCTTATTCATCTGTTGTTTCCATAGTACTCCAACCCACTTTTCTTATTCTATGTCTGAACTCGTGACATTCGTCTATTGAATTAAATTCGAAACGCGTCATTGGAATGGTAAATAATTCAACATACGCAGGATGTATATCTATATTGCGTTGTCCAACACGCTTAGAAGCGCGAGCAACTTCTATTGATGAATCGTCGACAATCGTCTTCAAATAGTTCGCATGACTCGATTCAAAACTGATAAAAATTTCTTGTCCGCTATTGTTAACATAGGTTATGCCTGTAATGCTAATAGATTTGATTGTTTCGCTCATATTTTTCACATCAATAGTGTTTTTCACTATCACCTCCAATTTACATTTACCCAATCATAACTTCGAAAGTAGGTTAGATCATCTTGTTCAACCACCGCAAATACACTTGGAGAAGGGATTATCGGTAATTCGTAATTCATGAGTTTACTAGCGACAAACTTATGATTACCATCAGATAAAGTTACAGGTATAGTACTAAGGTTTACTCCCGTACCCTGTACATAATGTTGTGCTGGTGGAACAGGTTCACCTCGGCACATAGCCAAAGCCCAGCCTACTACACCACTAAGTGCAACATCAGGCTCTCCTGATTTCCATATAGTTAACCCTACTATTTGACCGGGGGTGCGACCTGCAATTCGTTGAATAATCGCTTCTTCGCTGCAATTATCAGAATCATCTCGATCACGATCTTTGGGTATTGGAATAAATCGAATACGGTCTAGTAGCCTTCTGAAACTATCCCAACCCTGTCTAGCTCTTTCCCTTAGGTCTTTGAAGAAATCGTCAGGTGAATTATCTCCTCTGCCCCAGTCTCCTGGCATGGGTGGATTATAACTAGTCAGTGCAGTATTTGAAGCCATGTATATAGCCAATGCTGATGATGCAAGTGTAGAGTAAATTGCAGGCGCGTGATCTTGATATGCATTTTGTGCGCTTTGATTTGCAGAATTTACTAAACCTGTAACAGGTTGAATCATTGCAAGCGGACCAAGAATAAGAAGATCCATCAAATGATTTAACCAACCAAAATCAATATTTCTAACTTGGTTTATGCCTAGTCCGGGATATTGCCCTAGTTCTCCTGAGTTAGCCAGCAAAAGAGCTGTAGCAAGTAGTAGTAGCGTGCCTATACCTGCATAAGCCACAGCACTTTGGTATCCGCTTGGATCAATATAGGTTGCTGGATTATTCCCTGTATACACATACCGATTTAACTCAGTGGGATTGTCGTAGTTATAAGGATACTTATCCCGTGTCAGGAAACGACCATTATCTGGATTATAATATCTTGCTCTGAGACTATACAGTTCGGTAGCCTTATCAAACAACTGACCTGTATACAGATAATCTGTATCAATCGTTGCAATATCTATTGAATCATCCAGATTACCAAAAGCATCATAACTATAGCTTGATGTGACTGCACCTGTACCACCATCAGCCAGTGCAACG
>ENA-OWNT01000147-OWNT01000147.1-seawater-metagenome-genome-assembly--contig:-NODE-147-length-206201-cov-6.276896_pt1 | contig 206201 bp, 167 predicted proteins | sample MGYA00238136_ERZ651165 | MGnify/ENA primary metagenome ERZ651165 (study PRJEB26861, sample SAMN08777766) | seawater metagenome | isolation source: coastal seawater | place: USA: Florida | collected...
GCGCCCATTGTCCAATATTCCCCACTGCTGCCTCCCGTAGGAGTCTGGGCCGTGTCTCAGTCCCAGTGTGGCTGATCGTCCTCTCAGACCAGCTACCCATCGTACCCTTGGTGAGCCGTTACCTCACCAACTAGGATTAAATAATGGGCCGCAGGCCGATCTTCTGGCGTATTGCTACTTTTACCTCTCGGCATATGCGGTATTAATCCGGGTTTCCCCGGGCTATCCCCCTCCAGAAGGTACGTGACCTACGTGTTACTCACCCGTTCGCCGGTCCCCGAAGGTCCCGCGACTTGCATGTGTTAAGCCCGCCGCTAGCGTTCGCTCTGAGCCAGGATCAAACTCTCCAGTTTAATCTTGGAACAAGCATGGCTTGTTTCATATCTCTATTGGTCGTTCTCACGCGCTCCGAAGTGGAACGCAGCGGAACTGACGTGGCTGCTGCCTGATTTTCAAAGATCGCGCTGTTGGCGCTCTGGGGACCCGAATCACTCCGGGTTCTCAATGGGCCGGGCCAGTAACGGCTCGGTCGGTGCGGGGCAATGAACTTCGCGAAGACGGCCTGCTCACTGCAGGGTGTCCGGAATGCTCTCACGCTCGTTGCGATGTGAGCGGCGCCGGAGCGTCGTTCGCGAAGCGGCTCTCGCCGCCAGCCCAAACCATTTACTGGGTCCCTCCTGGAGCGTCAAGGAATTTATTCCCCGTCCAAGCTCGCCAGGGATCGGATCCAGACCCGGGATCCACAAGCCGCGGTCCTCATGTTGTGCGGGCAGGCCATCGCCGGGGAGTCCCCCGAGGAGCCAAGCGGGTAGATGTCCGCGGGCCACCGATGCGGAGGGCGATGTGCAGGCGAGAATGCTGTGGGCGTTGACGGCACTTGTGGCAGTGGTGCTCTGCTTTCTGCCCCTGACATCGCTGCTCGGCTACGAGTCGTCGGCGGTGATGGGCGTCGTGCTCGGTCTTGCCGCGATGCGCCTCACCGCCATCGAGCTGGAGCGCACAGGCACGCCGCTGTCCGGCGTGGATCCCCGTCCGCTCGCCGCCTGGCTCGACCGCCTGGGCGCTCGCCTGGTGCTCACCCTCCCTGCCGCAGGCATCCTGGCGCTCAACGCGCTGCGAGTGAAGAACTGCGACCCCCTCGCAGGGGCGGTCTTCTGGGCTGTCATTCCCATGGTGTCTGTGCTGGTGGGCCACGCACTGGTGTTCACCCTTGCGGCCTTCACCGGCTCGGCACGCTGGGCCTGGCGGCTCGGTCTGGCGGTGGTCGCGGCCGATGTCGTCTGGTTCGGGGTGCGCCTGGTCGTGGAGCCCCCAATCACCGGGATGAGTCTGCTGTTCGGCTACTTCGCAGGGTCGATCTACGATGAGGCGCTGTCGGTCCCCGAGCCCCTCCTCTGGTATCGGGCGCTCCTGGTCTCGCTCAGCCTGGCCGCGGTATTCCTGGTGGATCTGGTCGCGCGTCGTCGAACCCGGAAGACCAGGGGACCGGCCATCTGGGGAACACTCGGCTTCGGTTTGATCGCGGCCACCCTGGCGTGGCAGGCCGAGTCCCATGGCTATTGGTTGGAGCGGGAGGACATCGCCTCGGCCCTGGGTGCGAAGGTGGAGAGCCCCCACTTCGTCATCCACTACGACCCAGGCGCGCTCGAGGCGCATCAGGTGCAGGCCATCGTGGATGACCACGAGTACCGGTACGCCGAGCTACAGGCCTTCTTCGACGAAGACCCGGCGACCACTGCTGGGCGGAGACTGGGCGTGTATGTCTACCCGGACCGGTCAACCCAGCATCGACTCTTCGGCTCTCGAAACACCTTTGTCGCGCGTCCGTGGACCTACGAGATGCACATCCGGTGGAACAGCACCGGGGACACCGCGGTGGCCCACGAGCTTGCCCACCTGTTCACGGCTCCCTTCGGAGGTGGCCCACTGTCGCTGGCCACGGATGGCGGACTGTTCGTTCACCTGGGGCTGGTCGAGGGCATCGCGCTCGCTGCGGACTGGCCACCCGGCGAGCTCACCCCACACGAGGCGGCGGCGGCCATGCGGGCGTTGGACATCGCACCGAGCCTGGCCTCGCTGTTCGAGCCATCGGGCTTCTGGAGCCAGCCTTCGGGCAAGGCATACACACTGATGGGCTCCTTCGTGCGCTGGCTGGTCGACACCCGGGGCATCGAGAAGTTCAAGTCGGTGTACGCCTACGGCGACTGGGCAGGAGTCTACGGTCAAGCGCCGAAGGAACTGGTGGCGGAGTGGGAGTCGTTCATCGACGCACTGGAGGTCGACGACAGCCGGCTCGAGATGGCGCGCTTCAAGTATTCGCGGCGCACCATCTTCAAGAAGACCTGCGCTCGCACCATCGCGGAGCTGAAGCGCCGGGCCGACAACGCCCGCCGGCGGGGAGACTTCGAGCGCGCCTTGGACCTGCACGAAGAGGTGCTGTCGTTCCAGAAGGGCGAACCGGAGCCGGGACTCGACATCGCCAAGCTGTTGGTGCGACTGCAACGCTACGACGACGCCACCGCTGTTCTCGATGAGATGCTGGTTCGCGAGGGCAAGCGGAGCCTCAAGCCGAAGATGCGTGCCCAGGTGGAGGAACTCCGCGGCGACATCTTCTGGCGGGCGGGCGAGCGCCAGGCGGCCGGGGAGGCCTACCAGGAGTGTCTGGGCTGGGGCCTGAGCGATGGAGAACGGCGGCAGCTGGCATTGAAGATCGAGGGGTCCACCACCTCCGATGCCGGCTTTTCGGAGCGCACCTTCGACTACCTGTTCGAGACCCACGGACGAACCCGCCTCGTGTGGGCCGCACGCGCGTGGGTGGAAGCCACGCCCGACGACCCTCTGGCCCGATACCTGCTCGGCTTTCAGCTCACACAGGGAGGACTGGCCGAGGAGGCCATTCCCTATCTGCAGGGGTCACCGGGGCTGCTGTCGAATGGGCCGCTCGACGAGCAACGGCGCCTGATGTTGGCGCGCGCACTCGCCCGAAATGGCCGCACTGACGAGGCCCTCGGAGTGTGGGTCCAGCTTCTCGGCGCGTCCTCCAGCCGGGTCCGCCTGTTGGCTGTCGAGGGCATCGACCGCCTTCGATTCGCGCGGGGTGAGGCCTTGGAGGCCCATGCGAAGGCGCCTTGAGGCGGCGGCTCAGATCTTCGCCAGGCGCTCCGGAGCGAGGGTGCCTTCGGGAACCACGCGTCCGTCCACCGACACCTCACCGGGGAGGTCGAACTCGGCGGTGACCTTGTCGAGGTCGTCGACGAGGTCTGCGCGCTCTCGCCGAAGCCGGGCGATGGCCTCTCGGCTGCGGGCACGGGTGAGACGGACGCGCAGGGCCCGCAAGGTCTCTCGGGACAGGCGCATGTAGCGGACCGCCGCCGCGCCTCCCACGAAGCAGAGCAGAGTGCCGACCAGGCCGGCCAACAAGGGGGTGTCCGGGATCCCGGGGAAGAGCGCGTGCACATGGCCGTGCAGAAAGGCCGAAGCGAGCCCGACGCTGAGCCAGGTGAGCGGGAGGAGAACCGCACCCAACAGCATCTTGATCGACGCAACGTCCTTTCTGCGCTTGGCGCCGATTCGGGTGGCGACCGCGAGAACGGCGACCACCGGGGCGTGCACGAGGGCACCGACAATCAGCAGCGGCGGCAGCAGGAAGAAGACCGCGAGAGCCTGGAGCAAGACCAACACGACGAGTCCACGGCGGAGCACGGCGGGTCCGCGGTCGAGTTCGTGGTCTTCAAGGCCCAGTGCACGGAGGTCCTCGTCGTATTCGGTGACGCGACCGCGCAGGTGGGCAAGCAGGTCGGGGTCGGACTCCTCGAGGCGGCGGACGGCGTCCCACACTCGGGCGAAGGCAAGCTGTCGTTCCCGCATCGCCGGTCGGCCCAGCTTGCTGCCGGCGCGGGCCACCCGCTCGGCTCGCACCAGCTTGCGGACGCGGTGCATCAGGTGGTGGACCTCCCAGCTCTCTGTGGCGTGCACCACCTCCTGGAGGACCCGCCCGAGCTCGTCGGTGAGACGCTCCACCCGGCTTCGCTTCTGGGTGGGCGGCTCATCGTCTGTCGGGGGGCGCGCAAGCTCCTCATCCAGCTCCACGGGCGGATGGAACTCGACCAGGACGTGGCTGCGAAAGGCGTGCTTGTCGTCGTAGTGCAGACCTACCGGAATGAGCGCAGGTGGGGGACCGTCGCCGGGGGACAGGGCCCAGGCCCGGTAGAAGAAGCGCGCCGCTCCCGACTTGAGGTCGAGCAAGAACGGGTTGTCGTGGGAGTCGCCTTCTGGGAACAGACAAGAATAGCGACCCGCGACAACTTCATGGGCGAGCGTGTCGAGCGCGCGCATGTTTGCTTCGCGACGGGCCTCGGGAGACAGCTTCCGGGTGGCGTCCTGGGCGCGGCGGATGGGGACGGCGCCCGCAGCCCGTAGGAGCAGGTTGAAGCCCGGGACGCGGAACAGACCGTCTCGCGCGCCGAAGGTGATGCGTGCCGGGAATGCGGCGAGGATGAGGCCGGGGTCGATGACGCCGTTGGGATGCCAGCTCACCAGCACGCCGCCGCGGTCCTTCGGAATGTTCTCGAGGCCAACCACCTCCACGCGCCGAAAGAAGGCCTGACACAGCAGGCGGGCGAACGCGACGACTGCCTTGTACTGGCGGTCCAAGCGGAGCTCCTGTCCATCGCCGGCGGAAGTGGTCGTCCACCGAGGTGCTGCCGCATGTCTACCGCGCGGGCACCTCGGAAAGTGTAGCCGAGGTTGCGGGAGCCGAGACCGAGTGGACCGCCGGAGCTTCCATACGCCCGTTCAGATCCAGAGGTCGAGCGGACCGTGCTGCAGCAGCGAGCGAAGCACGTCAGACCGAGTGAGGATGCCGAGCAGCTCGCCTTTCTTGGAGCAGATTGGCATCGAGCCGATGTGCTCGTGGAACATGACGCGCGCAATGTCCCGCACGGGCGTGGATGGCAGAGCACTGAACACCGGACTCTTCATCAAGGTGCGCAGCGCACGGTCCCCGACGCTGTCGACGGGTCGGTGGTCGGGGGTGCCCGCCACGCGCAGGAGGTCGCGGTCGGAGACGATGCCCACCAGCCGATGGAGGTCTTCGCCTTCGACGCCGGCCAGGATGGGGATGTGGCGGAAGCGGCGCTCCCGCACGAGGTCCCAGGCGTCAGCCACGGTGTCTTCTGGGGTGAGAAAGACGACGGGCTGGCTCATCAGCTCACCCGCGGTGCCCACTCTCCGCCGCGAGGACCGGGCCTGGCGCTCAGCGACCCGAGTGTAGGGGTCGGCGGCTGGGCGGCGGTGGACGGGGGCGTCTTCTCGGGGCGGCTGGCGGCGGGGGCCCTGACCCGGCTCTCTCAGGGTGTCCTCCCACTCATCGGCGGGCGGGGGACGGCTGACCGGTGGAACGGACTGCCAGTCGTAGTGCGCGCCGCGTGCGGTGACGTCCCAGACGGTGAACATGAAGCCCTCCTCGTGTCCGGCCGGCTTGGAGGCGGCGGACCCACGGTGCCACCTCACCTGTTGGTTCCCAGAGTGACATGGAAATTGCGGCAGACAATGGGGGGTGTCACTGTTGACCTGTAAAGAGTATACTGCAGGAAGGTCCGCAGCATCGGGCCTCTCCCCTTCCGCGTCCCACCTCCCCGGGACGCAGACGCCTCTTCGCCCCCCTCCCCTCCCCGGGCGCAACATGGACCTCGATCCCCACAACTCTGCCGATCTGGCGGCCTTTTTCGCCAAACGCTTTCCGCATGCAGCTCAGCGCGACGCCCTCGCATCCGAGGCCCACGTCCGCTTCCGCGAGCCTCCGACCGACGACCCGAGCGTGGCGTGGGGCGGCCTGCTCACCCGAGCCCAGGAACAGGCAGCTCTCGAGCGCCTCGCCCGATGCGCCGCCCGGCGCATGCCGTCGGACGAAAACCTCCAAGGTGTGTCTGCGGTGCTCAATGGACGCGCCTGGCCGCCTGCCGGCAGGCAGTCCACGACGCCGACCTGGCTGCGTCAGGTCGGGGTGATGGCGGCGCTGGTGGTGCTCGCCGTGGGGTCGGTGTGGATGGTGCGCAGCGAGGAAGCCGCGGAGCTGGCCGAGGTGCGGCAGGAGGCGCCTGAAGCGCTGGTGGCGGTCCGTCCGGTGTCTGGGACGACAGAAACCCCTCGCTTGGCGAAGTCGGTTGTGGTGGAGCCTCCCGCCGCCACGACCGCAGCGGTCGATGGAGAGGCGCCGGCAGGGTCGGACGCCCCCGAAGGCGTCGGAGAAGATGCGCCGCCTACCGCCCTATCAAACGCCGAGAACGGCCGCAGCGACGATGATTCCGCCACGCCCGCCACACCCGCAGCGCAGCTTCCGGGCTGCCGTGGCGCTCCCGGCGAGCTGGTCGGCTACTGGTACGCAGGACGAAGTGCGCCAGGCAAGGCGGGCGACCGCATCACGGTTCCCCGCGACTTGAATGTGCGCGCCGACTACCCCGACCGGCACAACGACTTCGATGCCCGAACTCCGATTCGCTGCACCCTGGGCGAGGGCGCCGGCCTCGTGCTGACCGCCGACCCCATCGCGGTTCCCGGCGGGGCCTACTGGGTGCCGCTCCACACCCCGGGACCACGGAGCTGAGCTCGTCCCTGCAAGGCGCTCGACCGGGCGCTGGCACCTGACACCGGGGCCTGGGGCCATGGCAAGCTTCGACGACGCGCTCCAGCTGGCTCCGTCCCTTTCGGTGGTGACCCGGCGGACGGGCATCGCCGCGTATGACTTCGACTTTCGGCGATACCTGCCAGTGTCGTCGGTGTGGGACTTTCGTCGGGCCGGACCGGTGGTGCTCCGGGTGGGGCCGATCGACGACTACCGGACGCTGACCGCAGAGCTGGTCGAGGCGGGCGCCCGCTTGCTGCTGTCTCCCGAGCAGCACGTCCGCGTGTCCCACCTGCCGGCCTGGTACCCACTGTTGGAGGGCCTCACTCCCCGAAGCGTCGTCTACGAGACCGTTCCGAGCAGCGCCGAGGTGGGCGGGACCCTCGGATGGCCGGTCTTCATCAAGGGCAGCCGACAGACCAACCGGCACAAGGCATCGACCTCGGTCGCCCGCTCGCCGGCGGACTTCGAGCGCATCCGACAGGCCTGGCGGCACGACGACATCCTCCACTGGCAGCAGATGGTGTGCCGCGAGTGGCTCCGGCTCGCACCGGTGGGCGAGCCCGTGGGGGATGTGGTGCAGCCCAGCATGGAGGTCCGCACGGTCTACTTTCGAGGGGAGCTGGCGGCGGCGGGCGCCTATTGGAGCGACCACCCGTGGCGTCCGACACCAGCGCAGCTCGACGGCGCGCTCGAAGTGGCGAAGGAAGCGGTGCGCCGCCTGGACGTCCCGTTGGTGGCCGTGGACCTCGCGGTCGACGTGGAGGGCCGCTGGTGGGTGGTCGAGTGCAACGATGCGCAGGAGTGCGGAGTGGCCGGGATGTCCCCGCTGGTGATGTGGCAGACCATCCAGAGCATCGCGGCGGGCTCGGCCTGATGCGGGTCGGTGTGCATGCGCCAGCGGGCGAGAGGGGCCGCGAAGCGGGTCACGGCGCCTTGCTTGCAAGGGGGCGGGACGGAGGCCCAGCGACGAGACCCTGGAGGCGCAGCCGGAAGGGGCTCGGTGCGGTTCGGGGCCGACCCCCGGAAGCACGCGGTGGCCGAGCGTCGCGCAGCGGCGGGAGGACAGGCGCCCAGAAGAACCTGAAGCCGGGACAGGACGCGGGACAGAACCAGAGTCAGGGAGTAGCGGGAACGACCCAGTGCCACTCGGGCTGGCTTGCGAGGATGGTCCAGCCCGAGAGGTCGGCGCCCCGGGGAAGCTGGAGGACGGCGAGGCGCTCGGCGCGGAAGATGTTCTCGTCGATGAGGGGGACCGCGCATGCCTTGCGCGCACGGACCCAGCCCGGACCCGGAGACCACTGGAGCGGCGGGACCTGAGCGTTGCACCGGCGCTGGAGGCGCGCGGCCCAGCGAGCGGCGAAGCGGTCGTCTGAGATGACCTCGCCACCGTCCTTCACACTGAAGTGGACCCCGCGGCGGACCTGAACGCGCGCCCACGCGGCCTGGGTGGGATCAATGCCCAGCAGGCGGTCCGGGGGAACCTTCTCCAGCTGTTCGACGAGCTCGCGCGGGAGGGGTCGAGGGGTGGCTCGCCAGCCATCCGGGACGCGGGTGCCGATGACGAGAATGACGACCGACAGGGGCAACAGGCGGTAGAACGGGAGGTCGGCCAGCGTGCGGGCGGCATCGAGCAGGACCCAACAGGCAACCGGAACCAGCGCGTGGAGGGGGTGAAGCCGCGCGAGACCCGCGGGGAGGACCTGGGCGCGAATGCCCATGGCCACGGCGGCAACGACGACGACGATGCCGAGGGAGACCCGGGCAAGCCGGCGACGTGAGGGGGTCGGATGGGCCGACCGGAACAGGCACCAGACGAGCATGAAGATGCCCATGGCAAGGCCATTCACGATGTCGAGGTGGTGTCCCCAACGCCAGGCGACCGCGCGGGCTTGAAGGGTGGTGAAGGGGTGGCTCGCGTACAGAGCCGGGCCGAGGACAGGTGCGGCGGCGAGGGCCACGAGCAGGAGCAGGCGGGCACGGTGGCGGGTGTGGGCGAGGGCCAGCAGCGTGGCGGCGGACCCAATGGCGGGATGGACGGCCACAGCGATGCCAGCGGGCAGTCCGGCCCAGCGGTCGAGGCGGCTGCCGGCGAGCGCCCAGGCGAGGAGCACAAGCGGGAGGACGGCGGCCCGCGAGATCGGCGCGCTCGGAAAGGTATCGACGAAGCCGGGCAGGTCGCGGGAGAGGATGACCGCGAGAACACCGATGGCCACGACCACACGGCGGGAGGTGTGCCGCACCATGCAGGCGGCGGCAGCCAGCGCGGTGGCCGTTCCGACGAGCAGGCTCGCGGCAATCGCGAGGGAGTCGGTCGCCGAAAAGAGCGCAAGCAGGTCGAGCCAAAGCCCGGGATGGCCGGCGGCATGGTCGGCCACGAGGTCGCCTGGGAAGGCATGGGGGTCTCTGCGGACCTCGACGAGGGTGCGCTGGATGGACAGGTCGGAGTGGGCGAGATCGACGCCTCTCACGGCCATCCAGGCCATCGCGGGCAGCAGGGTGGGACCGAGGCGCCACCAACCGGGGTCCATCCGCTCCACGCTGCGCCTCGCCGCGATAGTCTGCCCCGCGTTGTGGTCGTCGCCGTCCATGCCCTTGCCGCGGGTGGGTCGACCTCACCGGTCTGAGCGCCCCGCGCAACGTGTCGGTCCGCCGACCGGACGCTTCATCCCCTGACTCCCGGAGTCACCGTGTCGGACACCTCGTCGAGCGAAACCGCCCCCAAGACTGGCAACCTCGGTGTCACTGTGGGCACCTGGCTGTTCATCCTGCACACCTACGGCCACGAGCTGGCCGACGCCGAGATCTCCGCGGCCTGCGCGGCCATTCAGAGCGCCGACGAAGCGGGCACCGACGACGCAGGAAAGGCCCTCGTGGCCCTGGTCGACGCTGCTCTGGGCGAAGCGCCCACCACCGACGACGTGCGGAGCTGGCTCACCGGGCTGCTGGGTGAGAGCCACGTCGACCGCATCGAAGGCAGCGACCGCGCCGACCGCACGCACCACATCCGGGCCTACCAGTTCCGCAGCAATCTGCCGTTCATCGCCCACATCATCGACCGCTTCCCCGACGGCACCGTGGGCGGGCACTGGGTGATGGTGGAGCGCGTGACCGACACCGTGACTTGCATGGACCCCTACCCCTGGGATGACCTCGACGAGGAGTACACCCTGCCCGTGGTCGAATTCATGGTGAAGTGGGAGCTGGCTGGCTGCGAGAGCATCCTGTTCCGTTCGTGACCGCAGCACTTCCGGGGCACCGGCACACCCACCAGCCCCGGCCGCGGATCGACGGAGCCCGCATGTCGTCCAGCGCCCAGTCCGGACGCTTCCACGGAAGCCACCACCTCGCACTCCTCGCGCACCTGGCGCGGTCGGGGCGGTCGGGCACGTTGGAGATCAAAGCATCGCCCAGCACGGCGTGGATCACCTTCCTCTCGGGTCGCGTGACCTGGGCGGAGACCAACGACAAGTCCACGACGGCGGGACAGGTGCTGCGGGACGCCGGCATGCTGGGCACAGACCAGCTCCGGGCCATCGAAGCTGATGCTCCCGACGAAGACAGCCTGATGGAGCGCATTGCCGAGGAGCTGGGGCGCACGCGCAGCGACCTGGAGCCCTGGCGCCAGGCGGCTGTTCGGGCCCGACTGGCTGCGGGCGTGGGCTGGGGAGAAGGCAAGTGGCGCTTCACGCCGGCCGACGATGCCGATGTGCAGGGCATCGACCCCCGACTGCTCCCCCAGATCGACCTCGTGCGCATCGGCTGGGAGGCCGTGCTGGCGTGGGTGGACGAAGCCCGCGCCCGTCGGGAGGTTCTCGACCCCACAGCGGGCCCCTTGATGGCCGGCCCCGACTTCGACCACGCCATCGACCAGCTTCGCCTGCCACCGGCGCTGGTCTCGCTGCGGGCCCGGGTGAAGGCCCAGGTGGAGCCCGCCCGGCTGGTGGCGGAGCTGGGGGACCGAAGCCCCGAGCTGGTGCGCATCTTGTGGCTGTTGGAGTACGGCGGCTGGGCCGTTCGCAGGGACCGTCCCAACCCCTTGTTCGCGAGCGAAACAGCCACGGCCGAGGCGCCCACGGCACCGGTCCAGCCTGCCGACCCGGTCATCGACCGCGCTACGAGCTTGTGGGAGAACCGCCACAACAGCGATCTGTACGACCTTCTCGGAGTGCGACCCTACGCTTCCACCGCATCGGTGGCGCGGGCGGCGAACGACCTCATGCGCGACCTCACCCGCCTGGCGGAGGACAGCCGCAGACCCGAAGGCACGCGCACCATTGCCCGAAACCTGCTGGCTGCGGCACAGATCGCACGGTCCACGCTGTCGGATGACGGACGACGCACCGACTATGACGCCGACCGCAAGGCCGGCCGGAGCCCCACCGTGGCCAAGCTGCTGGCGGGACTCTCCACCGACCCCGGCAACAAGCGGGGCGGTCCGCTGGCCCAGGCCCTCGAGGCCCTGGAGAAGGGGGACCTGCTTGCCGCAGCGGCCGGTGCGCGGAGGGCCATCTTTCTGGAGCCCGACGACCCGGATGTTCTCGCTGAGTCCGCGTGGATTCTGTGGTCTGCGCGGATGGAGGTCCCGCTCGAAGAACAGCCCGAGGAGTACATCCACCGGGCGCTCGCGCGGCATCCCGGGCATGACCGGGCGCGAGAGGTGCGCGACCTCATCGCCAACCAGCGTGCAGCTGGACAGGGCACCCGCCGCACCTTGATGGGTTGGCTCCGGAGCCGGTCGTGAACGCCCCCCAACGCACCATTCTCGTCGCTGGTCTCAAACCATCCACCATCGGTCCACTCAAGAAGGCCCTGGCTTCGGTCGGTCGCGTCGAGGTGTCGGCGCAGCTGCGAAAGGCCATCGACAGGGTGCGCAGCCAACGGCCTGTGCTGGTGGTGCTTCCTGCCGACCGCGGCGCGGGACTTGCGGCCTGCGACCGCCTTCGCACCGACGACTCCCTGGGCCATCCCGTGGTGTGGCTGCTCAGCGAAGATGGCCTCACAGCACGGGTTGCAGCGCACTGGCTGCGACCGACCCGAGCGCACCTCTACGGGGTGCTGCCGCTGTCGACGGAGTTCATCGACAAGGAGGTCACTCCCCTGCTGCCGGATGCGAGCGAGCTGCCGAGCCTGCCCGTTCCAGTGGCGCCCGAATACACCGATGACGAGCTGTCCGGCGGGCACTCCCTGCAGCCGACCGGAGAGCACACCTCCGACGAGTACGGCCGCCTGCGGGAGCGTCTGAACAACACCCGCCGAGAGCTCCGGGCGATGGAGCGGGCGAATGCGGAGGTGAATGCCAAGCTCGCCGAGACCCGCGATGCTCTGGCTACCGCCCACTCCGACCTCGCCCGGCGCCACGACGAGCTGCGACAGGCCAGCGACTCGGGCCTGAGGGACAAGCACCGGGTCGACGAGCTGGAGGATGAGCTCGACTCGACCCGACGCGAACTCGATGTGGAGCGCCGACGGCTGACCACCGAGGTGAGCCGTCTGCGAGAGTCTCTCGACGACACCCGACGGTCGCAGAAGGAAGCCCAGTCTCGCGCGGCGCGCCTGGAACGGGACACCTCGGCCCGGGACTCCGTGCAGCGCGCACGCATCGAGGAGCTGGAGGCGTCGGGTGCCGAGCTGGAACGCCGGGTGGAGACTCTGCGTCAGCGGGAAGGCGAGCTGCGGCAGTCGCTGCAGGTCACCCGGACGGCCGTGGACGCCGACATGCGGCGACGGGACCAGGAGGTCGACCAGCTCCGAGAGGCGCTGTCGGCGGCGGCCAATGTGGAGCACGACTCCTCCGAGCAGATCAAGCTGCTGCAGGCCGACAACGCCACATTGCGGGCGGCGATGGTGGCCGCTGAAGGCCGGCTGGCGCGGCACCGGAGCGAGACGGCGGAGCAGATCGCCGGGCTGGAAGCGCGGCTCGCCGAGTCGGAGGCCCGCCTCGCTGACGACACCGCGGCCGAACAGCTCCGGATGGCCGAGGAGCAGATCGAGGCGCTGAACACGGCCCTCGCCCGTGCCACGGAGTCGGCCACCGAAGCGCGACGCACGCTGGAGGCCGACCGGGCCGCACGCGGCACGACCGTGGTGGAGCTGGAGAAGCAGCGCGCCCAGCTCGAGGGACAGGTTCAGCGGGTGACCGAGGAGCGGGACGAAGCCCGGGCCCGCCTGGAGGCCACGGCGGCGGGGTCTGCAGACGAGCGGGCCCGCCTCCTCGCGCTGGGCGACTCGACAGACCGACTCCGCCGGGAGCGGGATGCACTGGAAGACCGTCAGAGCACCCTCTACGCCGACATCCGCCGCGTGGAGGCCGAGCGCGACACCATCCAGAACGCCTACACCGAGATGACCCGAGAGCGGGATGGTTTTCGCGCCGACCGCGACGACCTGGTGGGCGTGCGGGCCCGCCTGCGTGCTCGGCTCGACGTCGCAGAGCAGGAACGCGAGGAGTTCCGCGCCCAGCTGCAGGCCGCTCGCACCGAGAGGAGCCACCAGGCTGAGGGTGCCGAGGAGCTCCGTCGGGAGCGCGATGCTCTGCGGGAGGAGCGCAACCGACTCGCGGAACAGCACCTGCCCGTGGTGGAGGAACGCAACCGCCTTCGCAACGAGCTGGGACCCCTCCGGGCCGACAAGGAACAGGCCAACACTGCACTGGCCGCGACCCGCGCGCGCCTTTCCCAGCTTCGCACCGAGCTCGACGCCGAGCGGGAGCGGGTGCTGGAGCTGGAGCTGCGGGCCACCGGTGGCATTGCGGGTACCGTCGAGGGCGAGCCTCCGGATGGTGTCTGGCAGCGGGCCCACCGCGAGTCGAAAGAGGCCAACGACCGGCTACGGGCCGAGGTCAAGGAGCTGGCCGGACGCATCGGCACCATGACCCGCGACCTCGACAAGGCGAAGGCGCAGCGTCGGGAGGTGGAGCGCCGCCTTTCCGCTGCCGAGCTGGAGGCCGAAGAGGCGCGCACCCAGCAGGTGCAGGACCTCGACTGGTTCATGGAGACGCTGCGGGCGATTCGGGGCACAAAGCGCTGAGCACACCACCAGAACGGTCTGCTTGTCCGCGTTTTCCTCTACCTGAGGTCGCCGGGCCAGCCGGCCTTCGCTCCCGGAACGAGGCGGAGACCCGCCTCCCAGAGACGGAGGGCTTCGCGGTGGGTGTCCACGGTGGAGGAATAGCCGGGGTTGTCCGCGAGGTTGCGCTCTTCGTGGGGGTCGCTCGGTAGGTGGGTGAGTCTGGCGACTGGATCGTCGCGCCAGGTGGTGTGGCGGAACTCACGGGAGCGCACGGAGCGCCCCTCCACGAACCCTTCGGTGACCACCTCCGTGCGACGCGGGGCGGGGTAGCCGTCGAGTAGTGGACGAAGGTTGAGCCCGCGGGCGTCGGGCAGGCCGGGAATGCCCAGGACGGCGCACAGGGTGGGCGCGAGATCGAGCAGGGACACCGGGGTGGCGATGGACTCCGGTGCGCGCTCCCATGGCCAACGCACCGCAAGGGGAACCCGAACAGAGCCTTCACTGAGGTCGTCGGGGCGAAGACGACCGTGGCGAGCGAGGGGACTGCCTTGCGCCGCAGTCAGCACCACCACGGTGTTCTGGCCATGCAGCGACGCATCGAGCGAGGCCAGAAGGCGGTGAAGCACGCCGTCGAGGGACTCCAACAGCCGCGCCGACTGCCAGAGCGCGGCCTGCCAGTGCCCATCGGTCCAATCGGAGGGAGCAGGCGCGTGCTCGAGGAGGAGCTGGGGCTGTGGAGCGCCGGACCGAAGGGTGGGAGGCGGTTGCGGCAGGTCGCGGGGAGCGAGGCCAAGGTCGACCGGCGGGGTGTCGGCGGACTGCACGGCGGCCCAGGCATCGAGCTCGCGCAGGCCCCGGAGGCCGACTGCGGCGAACCAGGGTCTCCCTGGGGGACGGTTGCGGAAGAAGCCCTGCATGGCGCGCAAGACAGCGAGGTTGCCGACATCGTCGCACAGCAGCGAGGCGGTGGATGGCCGTCCGCCGAGGCCGGTGCGGCCTGCTGCGACGGGGTCCATCCCGGTGTGCTCCGCGACCCAGCCCACCAGATCCGGAAGGCTGCGCCCCGCGCGCTGCCCCTCCGACATCGCCCCCGTCTCGGATCCGGGGCGGCCCAGCCACAGGCCGTCCCAAGCCGGCTGGTCTCCCACCATCACCGCACTCGCCGCGTCGAAGCGGACCCAGGAAGCGCCGATGCGGCGGAGAGTGGGGAGGTCGGCACCGAGCACGCCGGTTGGTCCCAACAGGTCCCCGGGCAGCCGATCCGCAACCAGGCAGAGCACATTCGGCGCACTGGACGCCGATGCGCTCGTCGTACCCAACGCACCGACAGCGAAGCCGGAGCTGGCGAGAAAGCCGCGTCGAGACAGGCTCATGCGGACCGCCCGCTGCGGAACCAGCCTACGGTGGGGGTGACCCACGCCATGAGGTGCCCCGCCTCCCCGACAAAGGCGTGGCGTGGCAGGAGGCCAGGTCCCCTCAGCCGCCAGACGCGGAGGGACTGGCCGTCGACCTGCGCGCGACCGGAAGGCTGCACGCGGACTCCGAGACGCATGACGGCGAGCTGTTCGATGAGATCAACGTGGAGGACACCATTGTCGTCGGTGCGTGCAAGCTGCTCGACGGCGTGCATCCAGGTGTGGTCGGTGGTGAGCGGGCGCTCGGTGCGCTGCGGGGCGCCCACATCTGCGCCGGTCCACCGGATGTCGCGGCTCCGGACCTTTGCCTGCTCGACCAGCCGCGTGTCGTGGAGTTCCCGGCCCCGCGCATCGACCGCCACGGTGTCGCTCACCCAGCTTCGGAGGCTGCAGAAGCGGTCGACAGACGCCTCCAGGGTGGTCCGAGACCGGATCGAGCCCCCGTCGACGCGACTGTCGTCCTGCGTCACCTCGATGACCACGACCTTGTCGCCACGGTCCACCCGGAGCTGAAGGGACCCGCCCTGCCGAGCCGCCATGCCCGTACGACCGACCCGGATGAAGCGGGCGGCGGCATCGGCGGCGGGCACGCTCATCCGCTCGAGACCTGCCTCGAAGCCGATGAGCGCGCCATGCAGAGCGGAGGCCATCTGCTCAGATGGCGTCGATGATGGCGTTGAGCGTGGAGCTCGGCCGCATGGCAGCGGCCACCTTGGCGACATCGGGACGGAAGTAGCCCCCCACGTCGCAAGCGGGGCCCTGGGCCGCGTTGAGCTCGTGGACGATGGTGTCGGCGTGGTCGGCGAGCTGCGATGCGATGGGACCGAAGGCCTCCGCCACCTCGGCATCTGCAGACTGCGCGACGAGGGCCTGGGCCCAGTACATCGCGAGGTAGAAGTGGCTGCCGCGGTTGTCGAGCTCACCGACCTTGCGCGAAGGCGAGCGGTTCTCGAGCAGGTAGCGGGTGGTGGCCTCATCGAGCGCCTGACCCAGCACCCGGGCACGCTCCACACCAAAGCGGTCGGCGAGGTGCTGCAGAGAGACGGCCAGGGCGAGGAACTCACCGAGGCTGTCCCAGCGGAGGTGGTTCTCCTTGTTGAACTGCTGCACATGCTTGGGCGCGGAGCCGCCGGCGCCGGTCTCGAACAGGCCGCCGCCGTTCATCAGGGGCACGATGGACAGCATCTTGGCGCTGGTGCCGACCTCGAGGATGGGGAAGAGGTCGGTGAGGTAGTCGCGCAGCACGTTGCCCGTGACGGAGATGGTGTCGAGGCCCCGGCGGATGCGCTCCACGCTGAAGCGGGTGGCGTCGACCGGCGACATGATGTGGATGTCGAGACCATCGGTGTCGTGCTCGCCCAGGTAGACGTTGACCTTGTTGATGAGGTTGCGGTCGTGGGCGCGGGTCTGGTCGAGCCAGAACACGGCGGGGGCACCGGTCGCGCGGGCGCGGCGAACGGCGAGGCCGACCCAGTCGCGGACGGGAGCATCCTTGACCTGGCATGCGCGCCAGATGTCGCCGGCCTCCACACCGTGCGCCATCAGGATGGTGCCGTCGGCGTCGACGACCCGCATGACACCGGCGGCGTCGAGCTCGAAGGTCTTGTCGTGGGAGCCGTATTCCTCCGCCTTCTGGGCCATCAGGCCGACGTTGCTGACCGAGCCCATGGTGGTGGGGTCGTAGGCGCCGTGGGCCTTGCAGTCCTCGAAGACGACCTGGTAGACGCCAGCGTAGGAGCTGTCGGGGATGACGGCCTTGGTCTGCTGCGTCTTGCCGTGCTTGTTCCACATGCAGCCGCTGGTGCGGATCATGGCGGGCATGGAGGCGTCGATGATGACGTCGCTGGGCACATGCAGATTGGTGATGCCGCGGTCGGAGTCGACCATCGCAATGTCGGGGCCGTTGTCGTAGACGGCCTGGATGTCGGCTTCGATCTCCGCACGCCTTGCGTCGTCGAGCTCGCCGAGGCGGGACACGAGGTCGCCGAAGCCGTTGCGGACGTCGACACCGAGGGCGTCGAAGGTGGCGCCGTGCTTGGCGAAGAGGTCGGCGAAGTAGGCCTTCACGCCATGGCCGAAGATGATGGGGTCGCTGACCTTCATCATCGTGGCCTTCATGTGGAGCGAGAAGAGCACGCCGGTGCTGCGGGCATCGGCGACCTGCTCGCCGAGGAAGGTGAGAAGGGCCTTCCTGGACATGAAGGTGCCGTCGATGATCTCGTCGGCCTGCAGAGCGAGTCCGTCCTTGAGAATAGTGACGGTGCCGTCATTTGCCACGAACTCGATGCGTGCGGTGGTGGCGGCGGGGACCACGACAGACTGCTCGTTCGAGCGGAAGTCGCCGCCCGACATGGTGGCGACATGGCTGAGGCTGTCGGCGGTCCACTTGCCCATGCGGTGCGGGTTCTTGCGGGCGTAGGCCTTGACGGCGGCGGGGGCGCGTCGGTCGGAGTTGCCCTCGCGGAGCACGGGGTTGACCGCGCTGCCCTTCACCTTGTCGTAGCGGGCCTTGATGGCGGCCTGCGCGTCGTTCTCGGGCTCTTCGGGGTAGTCGGGAAGGCCGAAGCCGAGGGCCTGCAGCTCGGCGATGGCCGCCTTGAGCTGGGGGACGGAAGCGCTGATGTTGGGCAGCTTGATGATGTTGGCTTCGGGGCGCTTGGCCAGAGCACCGAGCTCGGCGAGGGCGTCGCCGATGCGCTGGTCTTCGGAGAGGAAGTCGGGGAAGACGGCGAGGATGCGCCCGGCGAGAGAGATGTCGCGGGTCTCGACGTGCACGCCGGCGGTCTTGGTGAACGCCTGGATGATCGGGAGGAAGGAGGCGGTGGCCAGGGCCGGGGCCTCGTCGGTGTAGGTGTAGATGATGGTGGGCGTCTTGGACATGGCGGACTTCCTGTGTCGATGCCGTCCCTGGCGGTGTTCTCGCGGGGAGGTGGCCGCTGGGACGTGACCTTGGAGCACGCGCGGTGGGGACCGCGCCAAAGGGGGCGCCCCATATCGCGGGGCGGGGGCCCGGGGCTGGGTGGCGAAAGGGCGGCGAGTGTCGGCGGTTGGCGGCCGTCCCCCCCAGGTGGATTCATGGGGACCTGCAGAGGCCCAGAAGTTGAATGTGGGGCGGCGTCCCTTGGATGTGCTGTGCTGGAGGCGGGTGGGCCGCCTGTCTCTGGCGAAGTGGCGGCAAAGGGACGGGGTCGTCTCGTCGGGACGGGGTGTGGGGGTCTCTGTCTTGGAGTGGACGGGGGGCTCGGCTTCGGATGGCGGGATGGCGGGGGGGGGCCCGACGGGCGCACTCCATCCCACCCCCCCCCACCGGCGGGCGAGACCTCGGCTCGACCGCGCCTGTCGAGACCCCGGCTCGACAGGCCGCCGGAGGAGACCCCGCAGGGGGCTCCGCAGGCGTCTGCTACCGCGCAGCCAGCCGCTCGAGCATCGGGACGAAGTCGGCGAAGGCCCGGGTGCGCATTTGGGGGTCCTTGCCGAGATCGTCGTAACGGCGGACTTTCACAGCAGTATCGAAGCCGGCCTGTGCCTCGAAGTCGGCCTGCTCACCAACCGACATCGGCCCACCCTGCACCGCCAGGCTCCGCACCGAAGATGGCGTCAGGGTCGCGGCATAGGCGGGGTCCGTGGCCACCAGGTATCGCTTGGCTGCGACGTGCATCCGCACCGGCTCCGTGACCTCCGGGCCAAACCACCGGGCGAGGTAGCGCGCGCCCACGTCTTCGTGCTTCCAGTCTCGGTCGAGCTCTGCGTCGATGGGGAACAGGTCGCCCACGAGCAGGTGGCCCACGTCGTGGAGCAGGGCGGCGGCGATGGTGGCCTCGTCTGCGCCGTCCTTCACAGCCACCTCGGCACACTGCAGACCGTGCATCAACTCGGTGACCGCCTCGTCGTAGAGCTGGTGGGCCTGGGGACCCGCATAGCGGTCCACCAGATCGGAGAGCGGACGCGTCGGGGCCGCCACCGGCTTGCCGAGGAAGTCGTCGTTGACGCTGATGCGCACCCGCTCGCCCCCGAAGGTGCCGCCCTGCTCCGCGAATTCCGCCTTCTTGTCGGCGTAGTACCGGTCTCGGAAGTCGCCCGCCGACAGGGCATTGTAGGTGAGGTAGAGCGCGCGTCGGGGAGCCTCGCCGCGGTTGGTGCCCGACTTGTGGGGCGCGTAGGAGTCGAACAGGAGCACGTCACCGGGAAAGACCTCTACAGCCTGCCAGTCGAGTTTTTCGGCGACACCTGGGAGCAGCCGACCGGCCCGCTCCGGCATGCGGCCCTCCGCGTGCCCACGCGCCACCCACAAGCAGCCACTCCGTTCGGTGGCCGGGTCGAGCGGCACCATTGCCGAGATGTGGTGGTCGACAAATCGGTATGCGGGGGCGTCCTGGTGGGGCGCGAATCCACCGCCGCCCGGGTGCTTGTAGTTGACCTTCTCCTTGTACAGAACGGCCGGCTCGCCCATCAGCTCGCCAATCCACCGCACCACCTCGCCCGAACAGATGAAGCGGCGAATGTCGGCGTCGTGGGGGATGAGGTCTTCGCTGCGCGCAATGCGGGGCCCACCGTCGGTCTGCTCGAAGTGGTGAAGGCCCGCGCCTCCGACCTCTGCAAAGCGGGAGAAGCGTTCCACCGAAGCCGTGAGACCGGCGAGGGTGTCGGGGTCCAGCACCCCGCGCAGGACGAGCCAGCCATCGCGCTCGAAGCTGGCCCGTTGTTCGTCGGTGAGGTGCATCTGGGACATGGCGCCGCTCCCTTGGAGTCGGGCGGACGCGCCTATCGAAGCCATCCTGCTGGCATTGGGGTCGGTTCGGTGAAAGCCAGCGCGGGGATGGCCGGGTGGTACGTTCGGCCCATGCACGACTCCCCGGTCCACGCAGCTGTGCGCACCTACGCGGCCTCCGTGGGCGAAGACTTCGACCGATGCGCCCTCGGATACGCGGCCGGACAGGCGCTCGCGCTGTCGGGCAACTCTGCGGGCGCGCTCGAGACCTGGCTTGCCGCCCTCCACCATCCGGGCGCCCAGGGGTGGCCCGTGCTCATGAATGCCGTCTATGAGGCTGCACTCACAACGGGTGCAGCGGCCCACACGCGAGACATCCTGGATCGGAAGGCCTGCGAGCTGGCGGAGCTTCACCTGTGGTCGGGACTGTTGAGCCGCAGCCTCGGGGAGGTGGACCGCGCGCTCACCGCCTTCGCACTGGCGGCAGAAGGGACCGGCGAGCTGGCCTTCACCGCGGTCACCGAACAGGTCCGCACTCTGGTCGACAATGACCGGTTGGACCGGGCTCTCGCAGTGTGTGAGCGGGCCATCTCGCGAGACACCAGCGGGACACTGCTGCTCCGGACCACCCGCGCCGGCCTGCTCAATCGCCTGGGCCGCCCCGAAGACGCCTTGGTCGAGCTCGACGCGGTTCTCGCCCAGGCGCCCCGGCTCGCCCCGGCCTGGCTCAACCGTGCCAGCGCCTTGCTCCGCACGGGCCACAAAGACGCCGAAGACGCTCTCCACCAGGCCATTTCGATCGACCCCACGCTGGCCCCCACCGCCGCAAGACTCCGCGAGTCCCTCGGATGAAGGCTCCCCGCGCCATCACCCTGGTCAACCTCTGGATGACCGACCCGGGTCAGCGCTACCTACCCCTGGGCCTGCTGTGGCTCCGAGCCTCCCTGGAGGCCGCAGGATTCGGCGTCGAGATCCGCGACATGCAGTTTCTCGACGACGCCGAGCGGGAGGACCCCGCTGCCCTGGCTGCCCGTCTCGAAGACAGCCACGACGTGCTCGGTTTCAGCCTCATGTCCAATGCCCTGCCCCTCGTGGTGGAGACCGTGCGCCTCCTGAAGCAGCGTCGTCCCGGGCGCCGGGTGGTGTTGGGGGGACCTGGACCCACGACCGTGGCCCGACCGCTACTTGAGGCATTCGATTGGCTCGACCTCGTGGTGCGTGGAGAAGGCGAACACACCATCGTGGACCTCATGCGGGCCCTGGGTGACGACGAGGCGGTTCGCCGAGTGGCCGGGGTGTCCGGACGCGATGCACAGGGCGTGTTCCATGCCCCCGACCGTGCGCTCGTGGTCGATCAGGACAGCCTGCCGGTCCCCCGCACCGACGACGTCGACCTGTCCGCCTACAGCGTCTACACGACGGTCACGGCGCGGGGCTGTCCCTACAAGTGCCGCTTCTGCGAGATTCCCTCCTACGAGTCGAGGCGGGTTCGCACCCGAAGCGTCGATGCGGTGGTCGACGAGCTGTGTGAGGTCTGGGAGGCGCGCGGCGTGCGCTCAGTGGCCTTCCAAGACGACATCTTCCTGCTCTCGAAGCCGCGCGTCGAGTCCATCCTCGACCAGCTCCACAAGCGTGGCGTCCCCATCGAATGGGGCGGCTTCGCCCGCGCCGGACGCGTCGACCCCGACTGGCTCGCCCGCCTGTCCGAACGCGGCATGCGCAGCGTGGCCTTCGGCATTGAAGCGGGGTCCGACCGCCTGCTGTCGCGCATCGCCAAGGGCCTCACCGTGCGCAAGGCCATGCAGGGCATCGACGCCGCCGTCCCCCACATGCACACCCGCTGCTTCTTTCTGTGGGGCTTCGCGGACGAGACCCTGGAGGACTTCTACGGCACCGTGCAGGCCGCCTTCCACGCCCAGATCCTCGGTGCCCACCCAGAGGTGGGGCATGTGGTGCCCCTCGGCGGCTCCCCGCTCTACCTGAGCTGGCAACGCAACCCCCTGGAGTTCCACGCAGACTACCCCTTCGCCCGGGTCATCGTCCCACCGCACTCGGCGGCCCTGCGCACGTTGGTGACCGAACACCCGCGGGTCTTCTCCGCCCACCACGCCTTCCCCACGCCCGACAGGGACGCCAAGTGGACCGCCGCCGCAAAGGCCTGGCCAACCGACCGACGGCCCCTCGCCCCCGCTTGAGCCAACACCCGAAGACTCGTGTAGAAGACCATTCTGGCTGCCTTCACAAAGCTTCACAATCCCCAGCATCCTTTCAGACGCACTGCACGGCGAGACCACATGGGGGGCCTACAACAGTAGCGTCCGAGCGACGAAGGGTCGCCGGCCAACGCCCCCCGGGCAGACCACACGACAGGAGTGCACCATGACCAGCAAGTTCCGCAGCGCCCTCTTCGCCCTCGGCTTCACCACCCTCGGCGCCACCATGGGCATCACCGCTGGCGCCATCGCCGCCCCCCATCGCGGTGGTGGTGGCGGTCCCGGCATCATGAAGTTCGCCCACGCCATGGGTGGCCTCGACCTCAACGAAGACCAGCTGGGCATGCTCGAAGACCTCCGCGAGGACCTCCGTGCCGAGCGCAAGGGCGCCAAGGGCACCGACGAGGCCAAGCTGGTGCTCCAGGCGGTGGCCGACGGCAAGCCCATCGACCGCGAGGCCCTGCACACCGCCATCGACGAAGCCTCCGAGGCCCGCAAGGCCATGGCCCACAAGGCCCTCGACGGCGTGCTCGACGTCTACGACTCCCTCGACGACGACCAGAAGAAGGAGCTGGGCAGCATGGTCCGCGAGCGCATGGAGCAGCACGAGCAGCGCAAGGAGAACTTCGGCGACCACCCCCGCGGCCGTCGCTGAGCCCATCCCCCCGAGGCCCCCATGCAGACCTTGCTGGTCATCGACGACGACCCCGGACTCGCCAGCCTGCTGGTGGAGTACCTGGGCACCCGAGGATTCCGGGTGGAGTCCGTGCCCGACGGCATGAAGGGCCTCGCGCGCTTGTCTCGGGGTGACGTCGACCTGGTGGTGTTGGACGTGATGATGCCGGGCATCGACGGCTTCGAGACCTGTCGGGCCATCCGTCGGGGGGGCGACCACGGCCACTCGGTCGCCGACGCCCGGGTGCCCATCGTGATGCTCACCGCCCGCGGCGACGACTTCGACCGCATCGTGGGCCTGGAGCTGGGCGCCGACGACTACCTCTCCAAGCCCTTCAACCCGCGCGAGCTGCTCGCCCGCATCAACTCGGTGCTCCGGCGGAGCCAGGCCCCCCGCGCGGTGGTCGACCCCAGCGTCTCCGCAGCCGGCATTCGCCTGGATCCCGCCAGCCGCGAATGTACGGTCGACGACCGCCGCGTGGAGCTCACCACCACCGAGTTCGACCTGCTGCACGCCCTCGTAGCTGCCGCTGGTCGGGTGATTCCCCGCGAAGGGCTGATGGCCGCAGCCCGAGGAGAGGCCTGGGCGTCCTTCGACCGCTCCGTGGATGTACACATCAGCCACATCCGCAAGAAGCTCGGCGACGACCCTCGCCGCCCCACCCGCATCAAGACCATCCGCGGTGTGGGCTACCTCGTCCCCCGCCACACGGGCTGAACGGGGATGCGGCTCCGTCTGCAGGTCTTTCTCGGACTCGCGCTGGTGCTGGCGCTCACTCTGTTCGGGGCATGGGCTCTGGCAGCGGGGGTCGTGTTTCGACCACTGGTGGCCCAGCTCGACAGCGAGCGTGTCGCGGTGGCCGTGCACTTTGCCGAGCTGGTGGAGAAGGCCCCCCATCCTCGCCGGCGGGTCGAGATGCTGGCCGACGAGCTGGGGGTGGACGTGCGGGTGGCCCGGGAGCTGCCTCCCCATGCGGAGTCCGCCCGCGAAGCTGAGCACAATGGCCGAAACGCGCTCGTTCTGCGCGGTCCCCGAGCGGCGGTGGCGGTGGCCTTCGAACGCTATCCCGGCGAAGAGAAGTGGCTGCTGGTGGCCTTTCAGACAGACCTCGACCGACCGCGGAGACAGGTGGCCGTGGGACTGCTGCTCCTCGCTGCCGCCGCTGTGATGCTCGCCTTCGTGGTGGTGCGCTTCGTGTTCCGTCCCTTGGAGCTGGCGACCTCGGCGATGCAGAGGGTGGCTTCTGGGGACCTGTCCCACCGCGTTCCCGAGGGCGGGGCGGTCGCTGACGTGGCCGACACCTTCAACAGCATGGCGGGGCGCGTGGAAGGACTGGTGCAAGGCCAGCGCGACCTCATGGCCGCCGTGAGCCACGAGCTGCGCACCCCCCTGACCCGCATGCGACTGCAGCTGGAGATGCTGCCGGACTCGCCGGACCCCGCTCCCCGCATCGACGCCCTGACCCGCGACGTGGCCGAGGTGGACGCCCTGGTGGGCGAGCTGCTGGAGTCGGCCCGCCTGCACCAGGGGGTGCTGGCCCTGGAGTACAGCGAGGTGGACCTGGCCGCCCTGGTGCGAAGCTCCCTCGACCGGGCCGCACTGGGCGAACGCACCGTGAACACCGACGTAGACGCCATCTTCGTCATCGCAGACGAACGGCGCCTGCGTCGCTGTGTCGACAACCTGCTGTCCAACGTCGTCCGCTATACGCCGGAGGACTGCACGGTCCGCGTGTCTGCCGGCCAGGCCGACGGGCTCACCCACATCGAGGTGGCCGACAGCGGTCCAGGCGTCGACGCGGCGGACCTCCCGCGGCTGTTCGACCCCTTCTTCCGGGCCGAAGGCAGCCGGAGCAAGGCGACGGGCGGCCTCGGCATCGGTCTGATGCTGGTGCGTCAGATCGCCGAAGCCCACGGCGGCACAGCACGGGCAACACAAGCCCGAAAAGGTGGTCTGGCCGTGCGTCTCAGCCTGCCCACGGATGGTCCGCCCGCCTGAATCACGCCCGGCGGGCGCCCATTCGAGATAGTGCCGACGCCCTTGCAGCACCCCGTCGACCGTGGAGCGACCGTGAAGAAGGGCAGTCGCGTGAAGTTCAAGTCCGGCCCGAAGGCTGGCACCGCCGGAACCATCTTCTGGACCGGCAAAGACAAATACAAGGGCGGCGAGCGCTTCGGCATCAACGGAGACGACGGCCAGACCCACTGGGCCAACAGCAGCGAGGTCGAGCCCTCCGATGCGCCGGAGCCGGAAGTCGACGAGGGTGAGCTGTTCGAGAAGGGCGACCGCGTGCGATACCGCGACCGGGGCAACACCGGCACCGGCAGTGTGTTCTGGACCGGCAGCAGCCGCCGCGGTGGGCAGCGACTCGGCATTCGCGACGACGCCGACCCCGACAACGCCGTGTGGCTCGACGCCCGCTTCGCCGAGCGGCTGAGCGAGGAAGACGACCATGGCGCCCCCCCGCAGCAGTCCCGCGGAGCTGGCCGTGGACGCAGCCAGGGCGGTCGCAGCGCACCCGCGTCCGGCGGCTGGAACGACGACGGCCCGGTCTACGACAACACCCCCGAGGCGATGCAGGGCATGGGCGATGGCCACATCCCCGAACCGCCGCCCGACCTGCCCAGCTCCGCGCCGATGGACGACAGCTACCTTGAGAGCCTGGCCGCAACGGTCGATGACGACGTGCCGTTCTAGGCCACCGCGACACACGCCCCGTTTGGGCTGGTGTCGGCCCGAGACCTGAGCTACCCTCGCCGCGACCCCCGGAGTGCCCATGGACGCCGTCTTCCAGCTCGCAGGCAGCACCGCCCTCGAAGCCGCCCTTCAGGGCCTCGAGCGCTCCCGAGATGGCCTCCAGGGTGCCGCCGACGAAGTGCTCGAAGCCACAGTGCAGGCGGTCTCCGGCGTGAGCGGCACCGCCGACACGGTCACCATCTCCGACGTCGCCCAGGGAATCTCCACGGGCACCCTGGAAGGCGGCCTCATCGACGCGAAGACCAGCCGCCTCACCTACGCCGCCAACATCGCGGTGGTGCGCACCGCCGACGAGCAGTTCGAAGACATGCTCGACATGCTGGTGCCGGGAAGCGACCGGAAGGTCTGAGAGCTGCCATGTAGAGGCACAGGCGTGCCGCGCGTCGACCGACCCCACGCACCGACTCGAGGATCCAAACCTCGGAGGCGATACGCGGACTGGAGGCCACCAGCGCGTCGATGCGCTGCTCCAGATAGGCGCGCTGCTCCGTCAGCGTGGCCACGGTGGACTCGATGCCGGGGCGAACGATGTCGCGCGCGAACGGGACCCCGGCTCACAAGATCGAGCTCCGTGCCTCCTCCCGGCCCCCTCAACGGGTAGCCGGCTTGGAAGGCGCTAGATGCTCGGTGCGTAGGCAACGCACCTCGCATCCAGCGTTTTCTTTGCGGGGGCGAGCCCCCGCGCCGCGAATCAAGATGCGCTCCCCCACGGCATCATCGCTGCGCGATGCTGCCGCCGCCCGCCCCGGTGGGGCGTTCGGGATGACCGCGTCGGATTCTCCGCCGCGGTCATCTAGGCTCAGCTCTCCAGGTGGGAGAGCACGGCACCCACCACAGCCTCTTCCATGGCGGCCCACTCGGCCGCTTCTGTCGTGGTGACGGTGACGAAGTCGGTGTGGAGGTAGATTCCCGCCACACCGTCCACCGCGAAGATGGCCTCGGCGAGGTCGTTTCCGCGTGCGTCCCAAGCCGTGTCGAAGGACAGGACCCGGCGACCCGGCAAGGACCGGTTGGCCTGCAGCTTGAAGGCCAAGGGGTTGGGCGTGGTGGACACGCGGACCTGCACCTCCGCGGGGACCTCCACCGGCGCCTCGTCGGCATGGTCATGGCTGTGACCATGGTCGTGGCTGTGGCCATGGTCGTGGCTGTGCTCGTGCTCCGCCGCAGGCGGGGTCGCCGCACCGCCCTTCACATGGCGAAGCTCCCACGCATCGGCTGGACGGGGACCGGGCGGAGGCGTGTGTCCGCCCCCCGTGACGGCATTCACGACGGCGCGCACCACCTTGACAGGCAAGCTCAACAAGCGACCAACCACACTGTCTCCCTTTCATGTGCCCGCGGGGGGCTCAACCTTTGACGCCACCGGCGGTGAGTCCCTCGACCAGCTGCTTCTGGAGCGCGAAGAACAACGCCATCACCGGCACGCTCACGATGATGGCCCCCGCGGCGAAGTGTCCCCAGTCGGTGCCATGGTCGCCGATGTAGCCGTGCAGCACGACCGGCAAGGTGAAGGCACGCTGGTCGGACAGCAGCGTCATCGCCATGATGAACTCGTTCCAGGCCGTCATGAAGCTGAACAGTCCGGTGACCGCGAGTGCAGGACGGGCCAACGGAAGGATGACCTTCGTAAACACCGTCCACCGGCTCGCTCCGTCCATGATGGCGGCTTCTTCGAGCTCGCGCGGGATGGTGTCGAAGTAGCCCTTCAGGTTCCAGGTGCAGAAGGGCACCGCGGTGGTCGCATACACGAGCGACAGTCCCATCAGGCTGTCCAGCAGGCCCAGCTCGTCGAGCAGGATGTACAGCGGGATGAGCATCACCACGCCCGGGAACATCTGCGTGACCAGGAACAGCTGCATGCCGGCGTTGCGGCCCGGGAACGAAAAGCGCGACATGGCGTAGGCGGCTGTGCACGACAGCCCGATGCCGATGGCCGAGGTGACGGTGGCGACCACGATCGAGTTGAACAGCTGGCGCCCGAACAGCCAGGTGCCCCCTTCGGTGTGAGACACGACATCCCAGAAGTTCTGAAAGGAGATGACCGTGGGCAGCGGGTTGGGATCGAGGCTGAAGGCCTGGCCCGGCGTGAGCGCCATCTTCACCACCCAGAGCACCGGGTAGAGCACGACCACGCAGGCAACCACGAGCAGCGCATGTGTGGCGGCACGGCGTAGAGTGGACGGGGCGCGGGCTGAGGGAGAAGACATCCGGCGCACGTTAACGCAAGCGGCTGCAAGGAATGTTCAGCCCGAACAGTCTGCGCTGCTGTACCCACTTTGGCTCAGGCCCCGAAGCATCGAATGCCGATGGGGGCTCGTGCGATAATCGGCACACGCACACACGAGGTGACGCCCCATGTCCGCTCCCCGACGTTCCGCCTGGATCCACTCTGCCATCGCCGTGGTGGCCGCCCTTGCCGTGACCGCTCCCGGTCCCGCCATGGCGAAGAAGAACAAGAAGAAGAAGAAGCAGGCAGTCCACGTCCAGCTCACGGGCGTGAAGTCCCTCGACAAGGTCTTCAAGCCGCTCAAGAAGATCGACCAGAAGGTCACCAAGGCCCAGAAGCAGCGCCGCAAGGGCAAGGCCGCCATCAACTCCGCCCTCGGCCTCAAGCAGGGCACCAGCCTTCCCGCCGCAATGGCCCATCTGAAGAAGGAGGCCAAGGGCAAGGTGAAGGTCAAGATGAAGGGCGGCACCCCCACGCTGCACGCCTCCGATGCGCTTCCGCCCAACATCAAGGAAGGCATCGAGGCCGTCAACGTGCTGCTCAAGAGCTACCCCACGGCGGTCAAGGAGCTGGCCGGGGTGCCCAAGCAGGCCACCAAGCTCGTGAAAGAGGCCAAGGCGCTCCCCCAGACCCTCAAGAGCGAGCTCACCAGCAACCCCACCCAGGCCATCACCATCGTGCGCAACATCGGCGTGGTGAAGGACAACATCAAGGTGGCCAGCCAGCTCCCCAAGCGCGCCACCAAGGTCACCAAGGGCCTCAACAAGGACCTCAAGATCATGGTCACGGCCTTCGGCGGCAGCTGGCCGCCGATCTAGATGTCTTCTGCGCAGGCAGCGCACAAGACGGCTCGCGCGACTTTGGTCGGGGCGGTCACCCCCAAGCCTCCCGAACCCACGACGGCGGACACCTCGGTGCCCGCCGTCACTGCGTCTTGGTCGGCTCAAGGCCGCACGTAGCCGACCTCCACCTCGAACTCGAAGTCGGCGTGCGCGCAGTCCTGGCTGGTGTCGTTGTCGCCGGTGGTGACGAAGCCGAACTCGAAGCGGCCTTCCTGCACCGCCCGCAGCGACAGCTCCTCGACCGTGGCCGTGCCGAAGGACAGCGACATGACCCCTTCGGTCTCCGTGGGGGGGATGTCGCAGTCAGAGGTGCCTTCGTCCTGGCCGAGGCACCAGCTCGGCACGCCGTCGTGCTGGAACTCCCGGCCCACCAGGTCGTCCCAGGAGTAGATGGGCAGGCCGCTTTCCTCGGTGAACCAGCCATCTTCCACCGCCGGGCCGTAGGAGGTGGCCAGCAGCACGTCGTCGAAGGTGAAGTAGAAGTTGTCGTCGTAGACCATCGGCGTGCCTTCGCCGCCGTTCACGAGGAAGTCGTAGTCCATCCCGCACACGACCACGTCGTCGGGGAGAGCGAGGTCGGCGGCCTGCTCGATGCGCGCGGTGATCACGCCCTGCTCGATGCCGAGGTTGTCGCCCGTGTCCCAGGGGCAGCCGGGGTCGGTGGCCGGAAACTCGACTGTGAGGGTGACTGCGATGGGGTCGCCCTCGTCGCACAGCTCCGCGATGTCCTCGGTGCTGTCGATGTTGAAGCTGCCGCCGGAGCCCTTGTCCTCGGTCTCGGCCTCGCCGGATGAACAGCCCACCGCGAGGGCCAGAGGGAGCAGGACAATCGCACGCATGGGGGCCTCCAGCTTCAGCCCTTGTTTCCACCGAGCCACTTGTCTGTGGCCCGCGAGTACACCAGCAACACCCCGAACACGAGCACGGCATAGGCCGCGGCGTAGCCGTAGCGGTGGTTGCGGTCGAAGGCCCAACGGTAGGCCTCCGAGATCAGGATCTCCGACCAGCCATCCGGCTCGCCGCCACTCACAAGGTAGATGATGTTGATCATGTTGAATGTCCACACACTGCCAAGAACCACGGCGGGCAGCAGTGCAGGCATCAAGAGCGGAAGGGTGACGTGGCGAAAACGCTGCCAGCCCGAGGCGCCATCCACTTCGGCAGCCTGCTCCAGGTCCCGCGGGATGGCCTGAAGGGCCCCCAGAGTCACCACCATCATGAAGGGGAAGCCCAGCCAGGTATTGGTGACGAGGTTGGCCCCGAAGGAGGTCGTGAATTGGGAGAACCAGCTCACGGGCTCCACGCCCAGCAGCCCGAGGATGGCGTTGATGGCGCCAAACTGCTTCTGGAACATCCCCTTCCAGATGAGGGCCGTGATGTAGTTGGGGATGGCCCACGGCAGGATGAGCAGCACCCGGTACACGCCGCGGAGCTTGAGCCAGGGCTCCCGCAGCAGCATGGCCAGGAAGACGCCGATGCCCACATGCAGGGTGACGTTGGCCGCGGTCCACAGGATGGTGACGGCGAGGGTGGTGTAGAAGCTCAGAGGTGAGAAGACCGGCCAGTCGCGCGCCAACAGGATGTTGAGGAAGTTGGCGAGGCCGACGAACGTGCTCTCGTTGTCCTGGTAGGAGAACAGGCTCATGCCCGCGCCCACCACGAAGGGGGCGACCACCAGCAGCCCCATCCCGATGAAGGCGGGGGCGATGTAGCCGTAGGCGGCCTTGTGGGCGGCAATGTCCCGGCGGGCGGCCCACACCTTGCGACCGAGCCAGCCGAGGCCAGCCAGGATGAGGGCGGCGGCCAGCAACAGGTAGGGGACCGGATTCGCCGGCGGCGGGGGCGGGGCCGTGACGATGTCGTATTCGATCTGGGCCGCTCTCACGGCATCTTCGGGGGACTGTGCACCCCGAAGGACCCGTCGGAGCGCCCGCGCCTGTGGCTCCCAGGTGGACGCCATCGCCGGCACATTCGGCGTGGGGACCGTGGCGTCCAGCTGCTCTCGGAAGGCCCCGAGGATGGGGTCGTTCGCGATGTCAGGGTGCTCCAACGCAGCCAGGGTGGCGACCGACTGCCGGCCGTCCCGACCGCGCGAGACCGAGACCTCCTCCGACACGAGGTGACGCGCCAGCTGGGCGGCGGCATCGGCCTGCCGGGCATGTCCGCTCAGCAGCACGCCTTCCACAGTGAGGAAGGGGGCGGCGGGCTTGCCCGTGTCGGACACCGTGGGCAGCGGAGCCACCCCAAAGTCGACGTCGTCGCCGATCTCCCCGAGGAACCATGGCCCATTGACCGCGAGCGCGGCCTTGCCCTCGTTGAACAGCTGCGTGACCAGCACACCCGTGGCTTCGTCGGGGATGGTGCCGTCGTCGATGCGGGCCTTCACCCAGTGGAGTGCGGCGATGTTGCCCGGCTGGTCGAGCGCGACCTCTCCCGCGGCATCGAACACCCCGCCGCCGTACCCATGCATCCAGGGCGCGTGGAAGAAGGGCTCGGTGGCCGCCACCGCCATCGGGTAGACGCCTTCAGCGAGAACAGCGTGGAGCTGGGCGACCTCATCGGTTGTCGTGGGCGGGGTCTGCACCAGCGCGCGGTTGTAGAACAGCGCAAGCGACTTGGTGGCGAGGGGCAGCCCGTAGAGCTCTCCGTCGTAGGTGAGGGCGTCGATGGCGGTGGGATGCAGGCCGGACGGGGGCTCGGGGAAGGGCGCCAGCAGCCCGGAGGACGACCAGGCGCCCACCCGCTCGTGGGCGGCGATGAGCAGGTCGGGACCATTGCCCCGCGGGGCGGCGGCCTCGAACTTGGTGCCGAAGCCCTCGGGAGGAAGGGCCAGCACCTGCACCTTCACCTCGGTCTCGGCGTCGTCCCAGGCCGTGATGGCGGCTTCGAGGGCGGTGCGCTCCTCTCCCCGGTAGGCATGCCAGAGGTGTACCTCCACCGGCTCGGCCTGCGCCGTGCCAGCCAGGACCATGGCCATCGTCGCCGCTGCGAACACTCCAACTCCGGGCTGCGCGGGAGCGGGAGACTACCGGATTCGGGCAGTCAGCGTTGTCTTCGAAGGGTGGGAAGTTTTTCTGGCTTGAGGTGTAAGCGCCGCCCGCTCGTGGCGTTCCGGGGGCGCTCCAACGGCAGCCCACCCGCGGAGGACCGGGCCGACGGTCCCCTCCCCTGCGCTGAAGCAGTCGAAGCCGATGACCCAAGCCCGGGTCGACCTCCCCCAATGTCGTGCGAGACGTGCGTCTCGCGAAGGACTCCCCATGTCTGCCCGCGCCTTCCGCCTGCTCGCCCTGTCCTCCGTGCTCGTCGTGGCCGCCTGTGCGATGCACAAGTCTCCCGTCGACGGCAGTGCGTCCGCCCCTGCCGATGAATGGGACGAGGACGGCGACTACGAGCCCCTTCCCGTCGCCGTGGCCGGTCCCGTCGAAGAAGCGCCCGTCGCCGAATACGAAGAGACCGACGCCAGGTCCGACATGCACGACATGGACGACATGGACGCCGGAGCCCCCCCGGCCGCCGAGCCCATGCCCGCTGCCGACGCCCCTGCCCCCGCCGCCGTCATCGTCTCCACCGAGTCCACCCGCAGCCGCGACCGCCGCAACACCGCAGCGATGCCCAAGCCGGCCCCCGCAAAGCGCAAGTCGGCCGCCCCGCGCCACGAACGCAAGGAGATGGCCAAGGTGATGCCGGCCACGCCCCCGGTCGACAGCTTCACCACCACCACCGCCGACAAGACCGTGGCCCTCGGTGAGCAGTCCGAGGTGGCCGCCATCGTCGCCGACCCCAGCGCGACCGACGGCAACACCTACACCGACCACGGCGTGAATCCCTTCACCATGACCGTCGACGACGCCCTGTCCACCTTCAGCATCGACGTGGACACCGCCAGCTACGCCCTCGCCCGCCGCCAGCTCGAGGCCGGCGCGCTTCCCAACATGGCGTCGGTTCGCGTCGAGGAGTTCGTCAACTACTTCGACTACGACTCCTACGCCCAGCCCGACGACGACGTCCCCTTCGCGGTCCACATGGAGGCGATGCCCGACCCCTTCCGTCCTGGTCGCCACCTCCTCCGGGTCGGCGTGCAAGGCAAGGACGTCAGCCGCGACGAACGCGAGCCGGTCCACCTCACCTTCCTCGTCGACGTCTCGGGCTCGATGTCCAGCGCCGACAAGCTCGGCCTCGCCAAGAAGGCCATGCACATGATGGTCGACGGCCTGGGTGAGGAGGACACCGTCGCCTTCGCCACCTACGCTGGCCGTACCGCTCGCGTGCTGGAGCCCACCAAGGCCGCGAACAAGCGCCGCATCCACGCCGCCATCGACTCGCTCAACTCCGGTGGCTCCACCGCCATGTCCGCCGGCATCGACATCGCCTACGACATGGCCTCCGAGAGCTTCGTCGAGGGACACGAGAACCGCGTCATCGTGTTGTCCGACGGCGACGCCAACGTGGGCCGCACCTCCTGGGACGACATGCTCTCCCAGATCAAGGGCCACGCCGACGCCGGCGTCACCCTGTCCACCATCGGCTTCGGCATGGGCAACTACCGCGACACGCTCATGGAGCAGCTGTCCAACAACGGCGACGGCAACAACTTCTACATCGACAGCCAGGCCCAGGCCCAGCGGGTGTTCGTGGAGGAGCTGTCCGGCACCATGGTCACCATCGCCCGCGACACCAAGATTCAGGTCGAGTTCAATCCCGCGGCCGTCAGCGCCTACAGGTTGGTCGGCTACGAAAACCGCGACATCGCCGACAAGGACTTCCGCAACGACCGGGTGGACGCCGGCGAGATTGGCGCCGGACACAACGTGACCGCCCTGTACGAGGTCATTCTCAAGGACGACTACGAGCGCGACCTCGCCACCGTGCGCATGCGCTGGGAAGCCCCCGGTGCCGACAAGGCCGCCTCGGAACGCGCCTATGGCTTCGACGCCAGCGCCCTCGCCGAGACCAGCCGCCTGGCAAGCAAAGACACCCGCATCGCCTACGCTTCCGCCACCTTCGCCGAGGTCCTCCGGGGCTCTCCCCACGCCAGCGAGATTGACATGGCCCAGCTCATCGCCTTCACCAAGGACGCCGCTCGCTCGGGTGAAAAGGACGACCAGCAGCTCATCCAGCTCATGAAGACGGCCGACCGGCTCGGCGCGGGACAGCGGAGCATGGCGGTGTCGGCACGCTGAGTCCGCAGCGGAGGCGTCGACGCTCGACGGTCGCCTGTCGGCGTCGTCCAGCGCCGACGGTCGGCGCTCTCGCGGGCCATGTCCTGGTGTGGACATGGCCCGTCTGCCTGTGGCGTTGTGTGGCCGTCAGCCCATGGCAGAGGGGAACCGAAGGCCTCGACTCCCACAGCGGGGTGCGGGGCTCAGAACTCGACCACGTCGACATGAATGTCGGTTTCCCACACCGAGAAGGACCCGACACTGCCAAACGGGTCGGGCAGCACGGTGCCAAAGGTATGGGGGACATAGTGCATGGTGGTGGGGCGAGAGGTGTCGTGGGTGATGAAGTTGCCCGCAGCACCGGTGAAGTTGCCATTTGAGGCGATCCAGTAGGTACCGGCCGTGACCCAGATGGGACCGCCGTCGGGCTCCACCTCCCACCAGGCGGCTGTGAGGCTGGTGCCGGACAGGTTGCCCTCCACCACAGTCTGAACCTCGGCAACAAGGTCGCCAGGTGCACCACCGCTGTCTTCGTAGAGCCCCAATGCGACGTCGTTGTAGCCCAGGTAGAGGCTGTGGGGGTTGAAGTCCACAAGCACGCCGGAGTTTGGAATCGTGATGCTGTAGGCGACCAGGTAGTTGGACGCACAGCAGCTGTAGGATGCGCCGGCGACGGTGTTGCCCGAGCTCGCCACACTGCCGCACTCATCGTCGTTGCCGGCGCCCGGAGAGCCGTAGTCGCCGCCCGACATCACGGTGCTGCTGTCGCACCAGTAGTCCTCGGTGTCATTGTCGAGGTCGTCGAACACCTGCTCACCAAAGGCAAGTGCGAAGGCGCTTCCTGCGCTCGGGCCCACGGTCCAGGTGCTGAAGTCCACCTCGTCGAAGGTGAGGCCGCCGTAGCTCAGCGTCACCACGTCGGAGTCGGACAGGCTCAGCCCGCTGTATTCGTAGTCGCAGGTCACCCCGCCGTTGGTGGCGCTGTCGCTGTTGATGCAGAACACGACGTAGTCATCGGCCGCAACCGTGGCGCTGCTGCTCACGGTGTGGCTTCCGCTGTCGTCGCTCAACACGAGGTCGCCGATGCCCACTGTGACGCCGGAGTGGTTGTAGACCTCGAACCACTCCCCGCTCGAGTCGCCGACCGCGCTCGGGTTGGTCATGATCTCGGTGACGAGCAGGTCGCCCACGGCGAGGTCGGCCGGACAGGTGCTGGCGGTGCATGTAGACGACGGGGTGATGGCGACGGCATCGGAGCCCGAGCCACTGTCGTCGGTGCCATCGCTGGCCACCACGGTGCAGGTGACCGTGTCGCCTCCGCTGAAGCCACTGCTCAGAGTGGCGGCGGTGCCCACGGTGGTGCCACCCACGGTCCAGTCGTAGGTGTAGGTGACCGTGTCGCCGTCGACATCAGAGCTGGACGCGCTGCAGGTCAGGGTGTCCGCATCGGTGGGACTCGTGGGGGTCACCGAGACGGTGGGTGCAGACGGCGCGGTGTTGCCCACCGTCACCGTGCTCGAGCTGTCCGACCCGCTGGCCGAGCCGTCACTCGCCGTGACCGTGACGTAGATGCTGTCGCCCTTCACCGCGAAGCCCGACACCGCCAGCGAGGTGCTTCCAGACACCAGGCTGCCGTTGACGTACCAGGCATGGCTGTAGGAGAGGGAGTCCCCGTCGACATCGCTGCCCGTGTAGGAGGCGGTCAACGTGCTGGCGTAGACGGGCGACGAGGGCGAGAGGGTCACGCTCGACACCGTGGGCGCCGAGTTGAGGATGGTGGTCTCGTCGTAGTCGCTGCTGCCATCCTCGGTGCCGTCGTTGGGCGTGACCGTGCAGCGCACCGAGTCGGTCTTGCTGTAGCCGCTGGAAAGCGTGCTCGATGTGCCCACCGTGGTGCCCGAGATGGTCCAGTCGTAGGTGTAGGTGACGGTGTCGCCGTCGGCATCCGTCGCGCTCGGGGTGCAGGTGAGCGTGTCGGAGACCGTGGGGGCACTGGGAGAGATGGTGACCGAGACCATCACGGGCGCGGTGTTGTCGATGGTGAGGCTGTCGGAGACCGCGGTGCCGGTGTCGGTGCCGTCGTCGGGCGTGACCGTGCAGGTGACCGTGTCGCCGGCTGCGTAGCCGGAGGACAGCGTGCTCGATGTGCCGACCTCCGTGCCCGAGATGGTCCAGCTGTAGGTGCTGGAGTCTGCGTCGCCGTCGGCGTCCGAAAAGCCGCTGTACGAACAGGTGAGCGTGTCCCCGATCTGAGCGGTGGTCGGGGAGATGCTCACACTGCTGATGCTCGGCGCGGAATTGTCGATGGTGACGGTGTTGCTGGCCATGCTGGTCCCGCTGTCGGTGCCATCGCTCGGGGTGACGGTGCAGACCACATCCTCGTCGCGGTCCCAGTAGGAGTCGGACAGGGTGCTGGAGGTCGGGCTCACCGCGCTGCCATCGACCGTCCAGGCATAGCTGTAGGTGACGGTGTCGCCGTCGGCGTCGGTGGCCGAGGGCGTGCAGGCGAGGGTGTCTCCTTCGGCCGCGGTGGTGGGGGACAGGGACACGCTGACCATCACAGGCGCGGTGTTGTCGATGGTGACGCTGTCGGACACCGCCGTGCCTGCGTCGGTGCCGTCGTAGGGGGTGACCGTGCAGGTGACGGTGTCGCCTCGGGCATGACCGGAGGACAGGGTGCTCGTCGTGCCCACCTCGGTGCCCGAGATGGTCCAGCTGTAGGTGCTCTGGTCGCTGTCACCGTCGTCGTCGGAGAAGCCGCTGTACGAACAGGTGAGCGTGTCGTCCACCTGGGGCGCGGTCGGGCTGATGCTCACGCTGGCGATGCTCGGGGCGGTGTTCTCGATGGTGACGCTGTCGCTGACGGCGGTGCCCGTGTCGGTGCCATCATCGGGCGTGACGGTGCAGGTGACGGTGTCGCCCGCCGAAAAGCCCGCGGACAGGGTGCTCGACGTGCCCACCTCGGTGCCCGAGATGGTCCAGCTGTAGGTGCTCTGGTCGGTGTCACCGTCGTCGTCGGAGAAGCCCGAGTAGCTGCAGCTGAGGGTGTCGGAGACCGTGGGCCCGCTCGGGCTGACGCTGACCGAGGAGACGCTCGGCGCGGTGTTCGAGATGGTCAGCGCGCTGCTGTCCATGCTGGAGCCGCTGTCGGTGCCATCGTCGGGAGTGACCGTGCAGACGACATCCTCGTCCTTGTCGAAGAAGCTGCCTGACAGGGTGCTGGAGGTGGCGCTGACGGTGCTGCCGTCGACGCTCCAGGCGTAGGTGTAGGTGACCGCGTCACCGTCGGCGTCGGTGGCCACGGGCGCACACGTCAGGGTGTCTGCCTCGTAGGCGGTCGACGGGGACAGCGTGACACTCGACATCACAGGCGCGGTGTTCTGGATGGTGATGGCGCTGCTCGCCAGGCTGGCGCCGGTGTCGGTGCCATCGTCGGGCGTGACGGTGCAGGTGACGGCGTCTCCGCTGGCGAAGGCGCCGGACAGGGTGCTCGACGTGCCCACCTCGGTGCCCGAGATGGACCACGAATAGGTGAAGGTGACCGTGTCTCCGTCGTCGTCGCTGGCGGTGGCCGAGCAGGTGAGCGTGTCGTCGACCTGAGGGCTCGTCGGAGCAATGCTCACACTGGTGACGGATGGCGCGGAGTTGCCCACGGAGACGGTGTCTTCGACCGAGTCACCGTCGTCGGTGCCGTCGTCGGGGGTGATGGTGCAGGTGACGGCGTCGCCCTTCACAAAGCCCGAGGACAGCGTGCTGGACGTGCCGACCACGGTTCCGCCGACCCTCCATTCGTAGCTGTAGGACACGGTGTCGCCGTCGACGTCGCTCGCGGTGCCGGGGCTGCAGGTGAGGGAATCGCTGACGACGGGGCTGGCGGGACTGATGGACGCGCTGGACAGCTCGGGCGGGGTGTTGCCGATGGTGACCGTGTTGCTGGCCACGGCGGTGCCGCTGTCGGTGCCGTCGTCGGGTGTGACGCTGCAGAAGACGGCATCGCCCTTGTCCCAGAAGGTGTCGTCGAGAGTGCTGCTGGTGGCCGAGATGCTGCTGCCGGCCACACTCCAGGCGTAGGTGTAGGTGACGGTGTCGCCATCGGCATCCGACGCCGTGCCGGGGGTGCAGGTGAGGGTGTCGCCTTCGACCGCATCGCTGGGAGACAGGCTGACGTCGGCCAGCACGGGGGCGGTGTTGTCAACGGTCACGCTGGCGCTGGCTGCGGTGCCCGCATCGGTGCCATCGTGGGGAGTGACGGTGCAGGTGACCGTGTCGTCCTTCACAAATGCGCCACTGAGGGTGCTGCCGGTGCCGACCTCGGTGCCTGCGACGGTCCAGCTGTAGGTGCTGACGTCGGCATCCCCGTCGGCATCGGAGAAGCCGGCGTACGAACAGGTGAGGGTGTCGTCCACCATCGGGGCCGAGGGAGAGATGGACACGCCGGTGATGCCAGGCGGCGTGTTGTCGATCACGATGCTGTCCGTGAGGGGCGTGCCCGCGTCGGTGCCATCGCTCGGGGTGACCTGACAGGTGACCGTGTCATCCTTCGCAAAGGCGCCCGACAGCGTGCTGGAGGTGCCCACGGTGGTGCCGTCGACGAGCCAGGCGAAGGTGCTGGAGTCGCTGTCCCCGTCGGCATCGGAGTAGCCCGAGTAGCTGCAGGTGAGCGTGTCGCCAACGCCGGCTGCGCTGGGGGAGATGGTGACGGAACCAATCTCGGGGGCGGTGTTCTGGATGGTGACCGAGCCCGAGGCCACGGGGGCGCCATCTTCGAAGCCGTCGTTTGGAGTGACGGTGCAGGCCACGACGTCGCTGCGGCCCCAGAAGCTGTCGTCGAGGGTGCTGCTGGTGGCCGAGACGGTGCTGCCCGCGACCGTCCAGGCGTAGCTGAAGGTGACCGTGTCGCCATCGGCATCCGTGGCCGTGCCAGGGGTGCAGACCAGGGTGTCGCCCTCCTGGGCGTCGGACGGCGAGAGCGTGACATCGGCCAGCACAGGGGGGGTGTTGGAGATGGTGAGGTCGGAGGAAGCAGAGGCACCGATGCCATGCCCATCATCGGGGGTGACGGTGACCTGCCACACCTCGCCCCGCGTGGTCGCACTGGCGGGCAGGACGGCGGTGCTGCTCGCACTGCTGGCCACGCCATCGACCGTCCAGGCGTAGCTGTAGGTGATGGTGTCGCCCTCAGGGTCGGGGCTGTCGACGTCGACGTTGGCCACCAGCTCGTCTTCGGTGCCCGCGGGGTCCGGCGAGATGGACAGCTCGGCGGCACCCGGCAGGCCGTTGATGACAAGACCGAAGCTCTGCACGGCGTACATGCCGTCGGGGTCGGTGACCGTGACGGTGACGAGGTGGGTGCCGATGGTGAGGCCGGACACATCGAAGTCGACCAGGCCGGCACTGTCGGCGCCAGCGGTGCTGAACTCGCCGTCGAGGCTGGACACCCAGGAGAAGGTGAGGCTGTCGGGGTCGGAGGGGACGTCGGAGGCGGTGCCCTCGAAAGAAGCCTGCTCGTCTTCGTTCACGACGTCGCCATCCAGCGGCGAGGTGAGCACCAGGCTGGGGGGCGTGCCCACTGTGAAGGTGATGCTGTCCTCACAGGACAAGCCGGGAGCATCCTCGGTGGCCAGCGTGATGACGTGGGTGCCCTCGGGGAGGTCGTCGACGTCGATGATGGCGTGTCCAGACGAGGCGGCGGTGAGCGACGCCAGCTCGCCGGCGAGGTCGGAGGAGAGCGTGACGGGCAGTCCCTCTGCGCCGTCCTCCGCATCATCGACCTGCACCTCGAATGAAGCCAGCTCCCCGGGCTGGATGGCGGCGTTGCTCTCCGGCGACAAGATGGCGCAAGACGGGGCCGTGTTGGTGTCGAAGACCTCGATGGTGACGCTGTCGGAGCCGATGTGGCCGACCGTGTCCTCCACCGACAGGGTGAGGACGTGCTCGCCTGCGGTCAGCCCGACCACCCACGCACCCACCTCACCCGACTCGTCGAGGGGCGCCGACTCCAGCACACCATCGAGATCGCTCTCCCAGGTGCCCACCAGCTCGGTGGGGGCGTCGATGTCGTCAGAGGCCTGGCCCCGCAGCTCCAGCTCGACGTCGGAGTAGGTGACGGCGTCGTGGTCGGGCGTGAGGATGGTGACCACCGGCGCATCGGAGCCTTCGACCCCCAGGGTGATGGACACCGAGCCAATCCCCCCCTCTGGGTCGCGGACTTCGAGGTCGAGGTCGACCAGGGCGCTGCTCAGCTGGTCGAGCGGCGGCACCAGGAACGCACAGTCCACCCCGCCATCGGTGGCCACCGCGGTCCACCCGCACGCCTCGATGCCATCGAACCAGAAGGCGGCCTCCAGCGCGGACAGGTCGGTGTCGGGGTCTTCCGCAGCCCCGGCAAACTCCGCGACAACGCCCTCCGTCACGTTGTCCCCGGGCAGATGCGACAGAATCTCGGCAAGGGGACTCTGCAGCAGCTCGTCGGGAGGTCCGTCCCCCTTCGGGTCGTCTTGACATCCCACGAGGGACAACGTGGCGAGGATGACAACTGCGGAACGACGCATGGAAGACCCCATCAGGACCGGACGCGAGACGGCAACGCCGTGGAACGTCCCCTTGCCCCCCCCTATGCCATGCTTTGGCAGGTGGAAACGGTCTATCGGGGGTCCATTCGAGTCTGTCTCGGGGGAGACGACCTCACCTGCGCCGGGGCACCATGAGAGCGATCTTCTGCACCAGCACCGCCCACGGAATCATGCCCCACGCCAGCATGGGCTTGCCCGCATTGAGCAGCACCACGACGAGCTGTCGTTCGGGATCGGCGTAGACGAGCACGTTGGAGAAGCCCAGGTGCCCGAACGCCCGGCGGGTGAATGGACCGAACAGGCTGAAGCGGCGCCCCCCTTTCATCAAGCCCAGCCCGTAGCGCATGGGAAAGCCGAAGGTGCCGTCGAAGGCGCGGGGGGTCTCGTCCTGCACCATGCGGTACACGGTGGACGGCTTCAGCACGCGGGTGCCACCGAAAGTGCCGCCATCGAGGAGCATCTGGAGGAAAGCGGAGGTCTCTCGCGGCGTGGCGATGACATTGGCGCTCGGCAGCACGGCCTGCAGAAAGCCCGGGGTGTTGCTGATGGCCACGGCCTGCTGCGGCGTCACGCCCACGGTGCGCTTGAACATGCTGTCCATGAGCGGCACGCCCTGAAAGCCCGCAGGACGGTGCTTCGCGACCCTGGGCAGCTCGGCCTCCGACACGCCATAGTTGAGGTGGGAGAAGCCGAGGGGACCGCTGATGAGCTCGTGGGCGAGGCTGCGGAGGTCCCTGCCGGTGCGGTGGCGGATGAGCTCGGACAGCACCGCCCAGGTGGACATCGGGTGGTAGGCCACACTGCGGCCCGGCTCGGCCTTCTGAGGCATGCGCGCCAGGCGCTCCACAACGCCGGGGATGTCGCCGAGAGCGGTCTCGGGGTCGATGTCCTGGGGCATGTCGGGCATGCCGGCATTGTGGTGGAGCAGGTGATGCAGGCGGATGGCACCCTTGCCGCCGTGGGAGAAGGCCGGCAGGGTGTCGGCCACGCGCTCATCTAGCGACAGCCGGCGCTGCTCCACCAGGGCGTGCACGACCGCAGCCGTGAGAATCTTCGACGCGCTGAACAGGTTGAACAGAGTGTCGGTGGTGGCGATGTTGTCGCCCTCGGCGGGGTAGTCGGGGTCGACCACCCCCACGACGCGGTCGAGCACCACATCGCCGCGGTGGCGGATGCACAGGGCCATCGAGGGGTGGGTGCCGGTGTCGTAGACCCGCAGCACGTCGGCCCAGAAGGACTCGACGGGGAGGCGGGTGGGGGCTTCGATGCCCTGGCTCCAGTCGCGTTGGACCATGTCAGGCTGCCGTGTCGCGCGTCTTGAGGACCCCATCGACGAACGCCTGGAGGCGGGCACCAAAAGTGCTGAGGTCGTCGAGGTAGGGGGAGTGTCCGAAGCCGGGGAGGGCCTCGAAGCGACCGTGGGCGGGCAGGTTCTCGCTGAAGAAGCGCCGGTTGTCCCGCGGGAGCACGTCGTCTTCGTCTCCCCACATCACGAGGGTCGGGGGACGAAGCTGCCGCACCTCGTCGGGATGCAGCAGCACGTCGGGTGTCACCTCCTCGAGCAGGCTGCGGGGACCCGCCCGGCTCATGCGGACCCGCACGCCACGGGCCACGAAGCCCATGCCCGGCTGGGGAGGGCCGAGAAAGCGCCGGGTGAAAGCCATGGCCGCCCGGTTGGAGGACAGGTCGAAGCCCTTCTTGAACTCAAGCAGCTCCGGCCACGCCATCGGCGCGCCCCCTGGAGAGGCCAACACGAGGGCCATCACCCGCTCGGGCCTCAGGTGGGCGTAGCGGATGGCCGCGATGCCTCCGAGAGAGTTGCCGAAGACGATGGCTGGCTCGGTGATCACGCGGTCCATCATCTCGAGCAGCGCAGTCGTCATGCGCGCAGCGGTGAGGGGGACGACGGGGGTCTGGCTGCGGCCGTGGCCGGGCAGGTCGGGGGCGATGAGCCGGGAGTGACGGCGCCGCAGCCACCGCATCAACGGGCCATAGTCGGCGGCACAGGACCCGAGGCCGTGCACCAGCACGATGGGCGGACGCTTGCCCTTCCCCACCCAGTCGAGGGTGTGGAGGGTGCCCAGGCTGGTCTGGAACAGGCGGCTGCGGGCGCCTTGCATCTGCAAGGAGCGAAGGCGCAGGGCGTCGACCGTGTCCATCCAGCTCGGCAAGCGGCGGCTCCTGGCGCGGGGACTGCTCCGCGGCGGCCCACCCTACCAGCACCGGGGGATGGGGCGGTGTCAGGCCCGGGTCACGGCACGGCTACCGGGGGTCGAACAGGTAGACGGTGCCCGCGCCGTAGCCGGTTGTGCCGTAGGTGAGGGCCGGCTCGGAGACCAGCAGCTCGTCGTTGCCATCACCGTCGGCATCCCAGGCCAGGAGGCTGGCGCCGAGACCACGGGTGGTGGTGGCCACAATCTGGAAGTCGGCGTCGCTGGCATCGCGCACACCGGCGTGAACACCGGAGAAGACGTACGCGCCGCCGGGGTCGTCGGCCGTGGAGTAGTAGGTCGTGGGGCTGTAGTCGGGGTCGGTGCCGATGATCTCGGGAGCCCCATCGCCGTCGACGTCCGCCACCTCGAAGGCCGAGCCGAAGTAGTCTCCACCGTCGCCTTCGAGCCGCAGGTCGGCATCGCGGGTGTCGACCTCGCCGGTGAGACTGGCGACGTCGTGGAAGAGGTAGAGTTCGCCTTCTTGAGCCGCCGACACCAGCAGGTCGAGGGTGCCGTCACCGTCGATGTCCGCCACCACGGGGGTGCCGCCGTCGCCGAGGGCGTCGCCGTTGCCATTCCCCGCGATGGTGAGGTCGGCGAGGTTGTCGATGGTGTCGTCGGCAGACACGGAGCTGGAGCCATAGACCAGGTAGATGGCACCGCCGTCGCGTCCGCCGTCGTCGGCTCCACGGGCGCCCACGAAGAAGTCGTCGTAGCCGTCGCCATCGATGTCGGCACCGCCCACGGTGCTGCCCAGGTAGTCCTGGCTCTCGGCGCCGGCAGCCAGCCATGCGCTGTCGTCTTCGAGCACGAGGTCGGAGCCATCGACGAGGTCCTCGCCGAGCAGCACGCCCACCACGCCCAGGTAGTAGCCGCTGCTGCCCGAGGTGTAGTCGTAGGTGCCGGAGTCGCCGAGGATGACGTCAGCGAGGCCATCCGCGTCGATGTCGAGGTGGCTGACCACCTGGGGGGCGATGGTGTAGTAGCGGTAGGAGGCGCTGCTGGTGAGGCGCACGTCGCCGTCGTCGTCGTCGAGGTTGCCCGACACACCCGAGCCCCCGAAGAACAGCGAGGCGAGGTAGCCGCCGTAGTAGCTGCCATAGGGCGAGCCGGCGACGAAGACGTCGTCGGTGCCATCGCCGTCGTGGTCGCCCATGCGCGGCCCGAGGATGCCCATCGACGCGTAGCTGGAGGTGCCCTCGATTGTGGCGAACTCGAGGGAGGGCGCATCGGTGCCCGCCGATGCCACGAAGTCGGGACCGGAGATGATGTAGGTGATGCCAGTGCGGGCGTTGCCCCCCGCGGCGCTGCTGGCGAGGAAGAGGTCGTCGACGCCATCTCCGTCGACATCGCCCACGCTCAGGCCATCGGAGCCGCCCAGCGCATCGCCCGCGTCGCCCACCACCGAGGCAATGGCGGAGGTCTCATCGACCCGGTCGACGAGGCCGTCGCAGTTGTTGTCGATCTCGTCCCACACCTCGGCCATCTCGGGGCTGATGGTGGGGTCGTTGTCGTTGCAGTCGCCCTCCGCCGGAGTGACACCGTCGAAGTCGTGGTCGACGGTGGCGCAGCGGCTGTTCTCATCGCCGGGGCTGCCCTGGTCGCCGAGGCCGTAGACCTGGGTGGACCGGCACCAGTAGGCGTCGTTCGCAGCGGCGGCGGCGGTGATGAACTCGCGGTCGAGCTGGATGGCGCGGCCATCGGTGAGCGGCCAGCCATCTCCCCAGGCCACCCGGTGGATCTGCCGGCCCTCGACCTGGATGGACACACCGTCACGGTCGGCGTCGAGGGTGAAGGCGCCCTCGCCCCACACGAGGTCTGGCTCCAGGCCGCCATTGGCGGACAGGTTGTCGCTGGCCCCCAGCACGAAGCGGGCATCCGGCTCCACGACGGCGGCGTCGAGGGGCAGAGTGACCGTGAGGCCGGTGTCGGACACGAGGGTCCAGCCGGCGAGGTCGATGGCGACGCCCGAGACGTTCTGGACCTCGAACCACTGCCCGGCGTCGGGCGTGCCGGCGAGGGGGGACGGCATCAACTCGGTGATGAGCAGGTCGTTGGGCTGCACCCGGTCCTCGTCCTTGAGACCGTCGCAGTCGAGGTCTTCGAGGGACACCCCCGCGTCGGTGGCGTCGGGATGGATGCGGTCCTCGGAGTCGTCGCAGTCATCGCCGCCGGCTTCCACCGCTGCATAGCCGTCGAGGTCCTGGTCGTCGGTGGGACTGCCCGCAAGGTCGATCTGGACGGTGTCTTGAAGGCCCAGCGTGTCGGCGACCAACAGGCTGCCCGTGTCGTCTGCGTAGTCGTCGGCGGTGTAGGTGACCTCCAGAGAGGCGGTCTCGCCGGGACCGAGCGCGAAGCCCAGCAGGTCGACCTCGCTGGACACGGTGAAGGTGGGGCTGCCCTGTTGCACCACCGCCAGGGTGATGGGGTCGCCCTCTGTGCAGGAGTTGCGGACGAAGACGGTCTCGACACCCACGTTCCCGATGATGGCGCCGGTCCAGGTGAGCTGGGTGCGCTCCACCTCGAAGACCGGACAGTCGGACAAGCTGGGGTCGTCGCCGTCGTCTCCCCCGTCGTCCACCTCGCCGACACTGGACTTGTCGTCGTCGATAGTGGGAGCACAGGCGCCGAGCAGGCCGGCACCGAGCAGCAGGAACAACACTGGGGCGAGACGGGTGGACGACATTCTTGGACTCCGGGCCGCGGCCGAAGTGTACCCGCTGGGCCATGTCAGTCGCACGTCAAGGGCGAGATTCACCGCGGGGGACCCACACCTCCGCGAGGCCCGGGTTGGAGCCGTCCATCTTCCAGATGAGTCCGTCGAGTGCGTAGTGGGTGACCTGAGGCAGGCTCAGGGTGGCCAGCACAAGCGCCCGGGCCACACCGACGAGCTCGTCCTCCGGCCCCCAGTCCCCGAACAGCTCCGGATGGTCGAACCACATCAGGCGGTCCCATGCCCACTCCTCCAGGCCCGCGAGAACGAGCAGTGGGAGGATGAAGAGGAGCAGAGTCCGCGGGGTGTGCAGCCGGCCCGAGAGCGGAACTCGGTGCCCACTTGCGTGCAGCCGCCGTCCGGTCCACCAGATGAGCGCCACATAGGGCACGCCGTGGTGGACGACGTTCGGAAGCGTGAAGGCGGCATCCCCGCCCACCCCCAGGATGCCGACCCCCCAAACGAGGGCGGTGGTGAGCAGCCACAGGTCACGCCCCGGACTCCACCGCCGGCTGGCGATCCGGCGCTGAATGTGTGCGAGCACCACACCCAATGCCAGCGGCAGGCTGCCCCAGGCCGCCCAGGCTGGAAGCCCGGGAATGAAGTCGGAGTCGGTGAACCAGGTGAAGGGACGGGGCAGGTGTGCGTGCCACCAGACCACCGGCCACACGGTGACCGCGTAGTGACTCCACTTTTCGAGGCGCGCACCCGGCCCCCGTCCAGGCAGCCCGTCGGTGCGCCGGTACAGAGCCGCGAAGCCCCACTGCTGCCGCACGAAGTGGAAGACGGCCGCGTAGGCGAGCACGGTCCAGAACCAGCCCGGCGCGAGCCAGGCCACCAAGAACAGGGCAGCCCACAACAGTCCGGGCAGGCCGAGGTAGCGGCCGGGCTTCCGCATCACCTCCGCCGGGGACAGGTAGGTGCGCCAGATGGTGGCGTAGACATGGGCGACGTCGATGCCGAGCACCACGAGCAGCCAGCCACCGGGCGACAAGGTGTGGCCCTCCGGCAGCAGAACAGCGACCAGCAGGGCAGTCCAGGTGGGAAGCAGCAGCCAGCCGAGGTCGGCCCGCCTGGAGACCAGCCAGCCCGCATCGGCGGTATAGGCGACTGTGGAGGCTGGCGGCATCGGAGACCCTGGCCCGCTCGGGGAGGTGAAGTCCAGGCGACACTCGTATTCCGGCGGACAACCGCGGCGTTCAGAATGGGCCTGTTCAGGCTATGATGGCGAGACCTGTTCGGGGACCCCCAGCCGCCACGACCGGTGGGCGCCGCCCGGCTCACCGCCCGAGCTCCCCCACCTCGCGCGTGAATGGAGGCCGCATGCCATTCTTCGTCGTCCACGAAGCCGGTCAGCCCGACCGTCTGTTCGAGGTCCACATGGCCCACCTGGTCATTGGCCGCGGCAGCGAGGCCGACCTGGTGCTGCCCAACGTCTCGGTGAGCCGCGAGCACGCCCGCCTCGACATCCAGCCCGACGGCCTCGCCATCCTCACCAACCTCGCCGACGACAATCCGCTGTTTGTGGCCGATGAGGAGGTGGCGGCCACCCGCGTGGTGGAGACCGGCGCGAAGGTGCGCATCGGCAAGTACGCCCTCACCTACCTCCACGAAGGCGCACTCGACCTGTTCCATGTGCAGCAGCTCAGCGAGATGCCACGGTTCACCCGTCGGGGCGCGAACGACGCCGAGACCCACGTCATCTCGGCAGCACTGCAGAAGCGCCTGCTGCAGATCGAGATGCGGCGAGAGTTCGGGGCGCTCGTGGATGCGTCAGGGCAGTCGCATCGGCTGGGTGCGGAGTCTGTGGAGGTGGGCCCTTCGGCCACGATTCCCTGCCCGGGACGATGGGGCTCGGGCACGGCCGCGAAGGTCACCTGGGTGGGCGCCCAGCACCAGCTGGAGAAGGCGTCGATGTTCGCCAAGGTGTTCGTGAACGGGGAGCCCCACAAGCAGCGCATGTTGGAGCCGGGCGACACGGTGGAGATCAACGGCGCGCAGTTCGTGTACAAGGCGGAGCGACAGAGGCGACGGCGGCGGTAGGGGGCCGATGGCACCCCGCTGGCACCGCTGACGCCTACCGCCAGCTCTCGGAGTCCAGCACCTCCTCCGCAGCGCGAACACCGTGCCACAGGGCTTCTTCGAACAGCGACAGCCCCGACAGGTCGGTGTGGGCCCGGTGCACGACGCCATTCACCTCGCGCAAGGCATCCAGCCCCTCGCCGACATGCAGGCCCACGGTCGGGCGCACCGTGCCATGGCCCCAATGCCAGATGTCCACCCGCTCCACCGTCGCCCGGAGGTCTGCATGCACCGGCGCCAACGCGGACATCACGCGGTCCGCCTCCGCCTCCCAGCCGGCGGTGAGCAAGCTGCGCCGGGCCTGCCCGGGATCGCCGGTGAGCGGCTCGTACCAGGTGAGAACCGTCGGACCGCCGTAGTGACCGAGCTGGTGGGCGTTGGAGATGGCGCCGAGGTCGGGGGCCCCGAAGACGACGCTGTCCCAGGCCAGGGGGACGCCGTGGCTGCGGGGAGGCTCCGAGCAGTGCAGCACGCCCACACGCCAGGGAGCAGCCGAGGGCGTCGGTCGCTCCGGAACGGACAACAGGCGGTCGGCAACGGTCGTGGGAACCGCGAGGATGACGTGTTCACCGACCACTTCGAAGTCCCCTCCGCGGCCTCGGCTTCCCGCCACGTAGCCATCGGCGGTCACCTGCTGCACCAGCATGCCAGTGCGGATGCGCGCGCCTCGATGTCGCTCCAGAAGCCCGGTGAGGCCTTCCACAAGCCGACCATTTCCACCCGGCCAGGTGAGAACGTGGGTGCCGAGGTCGCGGTCGTCGGCAGGGTCGGGGCGGCGGGCGCAGTGGTAGTGCAGGCCGGCCCAGGCGCTCGTGTCATGCAGAGTGGTGCCGTAGTCGTCGCGGGTGGCGTACTCCAGAATCCAACGCAACACGGGGCTCGTGAGGCCCTGCTGGTCGAGCCAGTCGGCAAAGCTCAGGCCGGCCAGTGCCCGGATGGCGGGGTCGCGTGACGCCAGGGCCACCGGGATGGAGAAGGCCGGCCGACCATCGGCGCCCACATGGTGGGTCCAGTGGTCGACAATGGCCTCCCAGGCGGCTCTCTGCGCCTCATCCTCCGGCGAGGCCAGGTCGGTGGGCCACAGTCCCTCCGACCACTTGCCCGCTGCATACACGCGCTCCTGGGGGGCGAGGCAGAGGTGTCCCGGCGCGTAGCGGGGACGTCCATCGGCGTCGAAGGCGCGGATGATGCCGAGCTCCCTGAACAGGCGCCGCACGAGCTTGTTCTCGGGATTGGGCAGGGTCACGTAGTGGGCTCCGAGGGCGAAGCGCTGTCCGGCCGCCACGCCCTCAGAGACGCTGCCGCTCTGGGCCGTCCCGCCGACCACATCGTCGAGGTCGAGCAGCAGCACGTCGTCCACGCCCGCGGACACCAGCCGCCAGCAGGCCGCCAGTCCCGCGACCCCGCCGCCCACCACGACCACATTGGCGCGGGCCGGCAGCTCGCTTCGCGGGCGGTCCCAAGGCACCCACAGACGGTGGGCCAGCTCCGCCCGGTGCCGACCGAGAATCTCCCCCTTCAGGCGCTTGTCCCCACTCGGCACACAGGCGGCCGACAGCCCCGCCAGCACACCCGACGACAACACATCTCGACGGGAGGGCATCTCAGCGCTTCAACATGTCGCGCCAGTCCTCTTCGTAGAGCCGGACCAGCGCCTGGTTGTCGAGTCGGTTGATGGGGCCGTCGTCTACGCGCATGTCCGGCGGAAAGAGGAACAAGGTGTCGAGCGTGGGCCGGTCGAGAAACGACAGTCCCTCGGGCAATGCGCCAAAGTGTACAGACGCCTGGCGGCTGGCCAACACAAAGCCCCACTCACCAAAGCTCGGAATGTAGGCATGGTAGGGCCGGGTGAGGAAGCCCGCGTGGGCCACGGTGCGCTCGATGCACCAGTAGGCGGATGGCGAGAACATCGGCGAGGTGGACTGGATCGAGGCCACACCGTCAGCGGTGAGGGCGTCGTACAGCATCCGGTAGAAGCGCGCTGTGTACAGCTTGCCGAGCCCGTAGTTGTTGGGATCGGGGAAGTCCACGATGGCAACCTCGAAGCCGGTCGCACCGGACTCACGCTCCTGAAGCCAGGTGAAGGCGTCGGTGTTGACCACCTTCACGCGGGGGTCGGCCAGGGCGCCTTCGTTGAGCTCCGACAGCTCCGGTCGGTCGCGGAAGATGCGGGTCATCGCCGGATCGAGATCAACGAGAACAACCTCCTCCACGCCATCGTGGCGAAGTATCTCCCGCACGGCCAGCCCGTCCCCACCGCCCAACACAAGCACGCGTCGGGGGGTGTTCACAGCCACCATGGCCGGGTGCACCAAGGACTCGTGGTAGCGGTACTCGTCGACCGTGCTGAATTGCAGCGCCCCGTTGATGAACAGCCGGGTGTCCCCGCCGCGGTGGGTGACCGCGAGCCGCTGGTAGGGCGACACCTCGTGAAAGACCACCGGGTCGGCGAACAAGCGGGCCTCGATCTGTGCCTCGATGGGCCCCGCCATCACGAGTCCGGCGGCCAGGATGGCCATCGCGCCCCCTGCCATCACCCTCAGGCGGACCTTCACCGCCGTGGCGGCCTCGAACACGAAGGTGGTGCCCAGGGCGACCGCCGCATTCAACAGCCCGATCGACAGAGACGTGCGGAACAGACCAAGCTGGGGCACCAGGATGAGCGGAAATGCAAGCGAAGCGGCCAGGGCGCCGATGTAGTCGAGGAACAACACCCGGGCGACCAGCTCCTTCAGCGTGGTCTCCCGCTCGAGGATGCGAATGAGCAGCGGCAGCTCGAGTCCAACCAGCGTGCCGATGGCGAACACCTGGGCAAACAGCAGTGCCTTGAAGCCGGGGCTGTACACGAAGCCCGCAAACAACAGCGGCGCCTCGAGTCCGCCGATAAGAGCGACCGCCACCTCGATCTCGACGAAGCGAGACAACAGTGCCCGGTCGAGGAAGCGCGACAGGTACGACCCGACGCCCATCGCACTGAGGTAGGTGCCGATGATGAGCGAGAACCAGGTGACCGAGTCGCCCAGCAGGTACGACGCGAGCGCACCGGCCACCAGCTCATAGACGAGCCCACAGGTCGCGATGACGAAGGCGGAGAGGAACAGCACCCGGCGAAAGCCGACGGGCGCGGAGCGGCTGTGCATGGACCCGACCGAGGCCGCGACACACGAAGCGGGCGGTCAGCCCCCGACGAGCGCGGCGGCGATGATGATGGCGAGGCCGATGAACACACTGCCCATCAGGATTCCGAGGGAGGTGTTCTGGTCCTCCTCGATCTCCTTCTTCACCGAGAAGGGCGCAATCTTCACCATCAGGAAGAAGGCGACCGCGAAGACGGCGATGCCCACGAACGAGTAGACGATGGTGGCGAGGAGGACGGAGGGGTCGAGGACGTGGACCATCGGACTTTCCCTGGAGAGGCGGAGACGGCGGTGCTCGGGCTACTTGCCCGCGCTGTAGCCACCGGAGCTGGAGGTGGGGGCGCGGTAGCCGGAGTAGCCGCCATAGACGGGCCGGTAGGAGGCGGGGTTGTTGCGCACGGAGACGGGGACGGTCTCGGCGGCCCCCATGCTCGCTCCGATGCCGGTGAGGGTCGAAAAGGCCGACCCTGCAAGCAGGAGCACCCCGATGATGCACATGAAGATGACGAGTCGCATGGGACCTCAGCCGGCGTGGTCGCTCTCAGCCCAGCGCCGCGTCTCGAAGCTGCCGCGGCGAAGGGTGACAACAAGGGGGATGAGGAAGGGGTAGAAGAAGGCGAAGCACGGAAAGCCGGTGGGGGGGTCGAGCACGACCCTGACGTTCACCTTGTCGCTCGCCGCTGTGTTGGACGGCCGGGCCACCTCCACTCGGGCCACATAGGTGCCGCTGGCCGCCATGTGGACCATCCCGCTGGTGGAGTTGGTGCTGGTGGTGCGGATGGGCTGGTAGACCTTGCCGTTGTCCTTGTTGATGAGGGCGACGTGGACCTGACCGGCACTTCTCGAAAGCGACGTCTTGGTGGTGACCTCGAGGTGGGTGCGCATCACGCCGTCGACCTCGAAGGGACGGCTCACGAACACATCGCTTGAAGCCCCCGTAGAGGCGAAGTCGGCGTTGAGCAGGGTGTCGTTGCTCGCCACGACAAAGCCCATGATGACGACAAAGAGAGAGCCAACCCACAAGGCCGCTGCAGCCCCCAGGCTGGCGTACCACACCGACTTGCGGGCGTGGGGGTTGGGTTGGTTGGCCGCCACTCCCCAGGGCGTGCGCACCTGAACTCCGAAGGCCTTCTCCACCTCCTCTTTTTCGAGGTAGCGGGCCTTCGACCAGGTGACCTCATGCTTGTCGCCTTCGCGGGAGATCATGTAGGGCGGCGCCACATAGTCGTGGGTGCCGACCTGGTCGCCGATGGCCACCTCCCAGTCGAACTCCCCCAACACATTGCGCACGATGGCGGTGCCACCCTGGAAGTGCCGGTAGACCTCGCCCCCATGGCGCTGTCGCGACCACACCGAGTGCCCCTGTCCGGTGGGGACGTCGGGCATGCGGTCGACGAGGTTCCAGTGCCCGCGCTGGTCTTCGATGAGGAAGCGGCTGCCTCTGTACGGGTTGTGGAGGAAGTACTCCACCCACGGGTAGTCGACGCCGTCGACCCGCACCGCTCGCTTCATGGCACCGATGATCTCCCAGTCCACCCCATCGAAGCGCCCTCGCTTGCCCAGAGGCACCCGCGGGGCCCAGGGGATGCCTTCGTGGGCCCGCAGCAGCTGGGCGGTGTTGGAGTCGCCCACCTCGTCGATGCCGAGGTCGGAGCCGCAGTACTCGCAGGTGAGCTGGACGGTGGTGCCGGGGGAGCGCAGCTGCAGAGCTCCGCCACAGTTGGGACACTCGAGGCCACGCTTCGTCTCGACCTCGGGCCCCTCATAGGCGACGAGATGGGGGTCGGACCATCCCGCAAACGCCCTCAGGCCGGTCATCTTGAGCGATTCGAGTGTGACCACCCTGCCGGGCCAGAGCTCGGGACTGTCCTCGCTGTAGTCGATGGTGCCGGTCTGCCGTCCGTCCTTGCTGCGGAGGTCGGCGTAGGCGCGCATCTCACCGCCCCGCACCGGGAAGGGCAGCTCACCATCGGCGGCTGACACAGCCGCCTGGGACACCTCGATGACCACCCAGCGCGTGTCGCCCAGGTCGAGCTCCATGCCGGGGCTCAGGTGGTGGGCACCGGGCACATGGACGCCGGGGAGCGGTCCCCCGAAGATCTGCAGAAAGCCGTTGCCTTCGGCCAACCAACCGGTACCGCCATCATCGAAGACGACGTACCACTCGTTCCACCGCACCCCGGGCCGAGAGCGGCGCAGCACGCCCGCCACCGAGAAGCGCCGGTTGCCCACGACCCCCTCTGCGCCCACCTGGATGGGCGACAGGTCGCGCGAAAAGGCGCTGACCTGGCCCCAGAGCACGAGCTGGTCGACGCCTTCCCGCAGGACGGTGCTGTGACAGCTCTCGCACACCGTGGCCGCCGAGGCGGCATGCCGAAAGGCAACGCTGGACCCACAATTCGGGCACTCTGCAGACAGCACGAGGGCCCCTCTACTCGACGACGACGGGCGCGGAGACCGACTGCCCGCTGATCAACAAGGACGCGCCGCTGCTGGCCGGACCACTGGCACTGCCTTGATGCCGCACCAGGCCTTCGTCGGCGTCATCCGAGAAGCGCAACACATCGAGGTGGCCATCGCCGTTGGTGTCGGCCACCGCTCCGTGGACCCAGGCACTCCAGGACAACAGGTCGGCGTCGGCGCCCGAGAAGGCGCCCGAGGTCGACCAGTACACCCGGCTGTAGATGGTGCCGCCGTCGTCGTTGGCCTGCCCGGGAGCGAGAATATCGACGTACCCGTCATTGTCGAAGTCGGCGAGCAGGGGGCGCTCGGGACCATGGCCCTGCAGTGCCGCCGCGGGGCCGGTGGAGATTCCACCGCCAGACCCCATGTAGACCTCGATGAGGGTCTCCCAGACGTCGTCGTCTGTGTGGGGCTCGAGGCCTTCGTCGAGCCCGGCTCCAAAGACCGCGTCGAGCGCGCCATCCTGGTCGAGGTCGACCAGCTGCACGGAGGCTGCGGCAGTCACCTCGAAGGAGTCTCCAAGCGCGTAGGCGCCCCCCGAGGTCGGGTCGGCCCACACGGACAGATGCCGGGAGGAGGCTGATTCACGGTTCCGGGCCAACACCAGCTCCAGCTCGGCGTCACCGTCGAGGTTGCCCGAGTCGACATCCACGCAGTCCTGCAGCGCGTCGGGCATCACGGGCCCTTCGGCGAGGCCACCGCTGGTGCCGTAGTAGACCGTGAGCGCGTAGCCCCACTCTTCGAATGGAGGCGGCTTCTGGCAGACGACGAGGTCGTCGAAGCCATCCTGGTCGAGGTCGGCGACGTGCAGAGCCGAGACGATGTCGACCCCGATGGAGAAGTCGGGGCTGCCAGTGGTGCTGCCCACCCCGTAGAAGATGTCGACGTGGGTGCCGGAGGTGGTGGTGCCCCCGGCGACAAGGTCGAGCGCACCGTCGGCGTCGAAGTCGCCCAGAGCGAGCTTGCCGGCCCCGTCGAGGATGAGCGACCGCTCCCCAGCAGGCGCGATGCCACCGCCGTCGTCGAGGAAGGGGCCATACAGCAGAGCCGAGGATGTGGCCGGCTCCCCCGCCTCGTCGCGGGTCTTGGCGAGGATGACGTCGGGGTAGCCGTCGCCATCGACATCTGCGGCCGTGGCGGCGCCGTAGAAACCCACCTGTCCGACGTCGAACACATGCTCGCCAAAGCGGAGGCCACCGCTCAACAGGAGCTGGGCCTGCCGAGGCTCCTCGGCGGTCGCGCCGTACCAGGGGACCACGAGGTCGGGCAGGCCATCGCAGTCGAGGTCGGTGCAGAAGTCGTTGCCGTCGCAGTCCTGGTCGGTGCCGTCGAAGGGCACCTCGGTGGCCAGGGAGCCCGGGTAGGCGGTGGGGTCGCTGTCGTCGCAGTCGGTGTTGTCCACCACATAGCCATCGGAGTCGCCGTCACAGACCGTGGTCTCGGTGGCGGGGTCGCCGTAGCCGTCGCCATCGAGGTCGGTCCAGACCATGAGGCCGTCTTCGGGTTCCTCGTCGATCTCGTCGTCGCAGTCGTTGTCGATGCCGTCGCAGTCTTCGGGCTCACCGGGGGACAGGCTGGCATCCCGGTCGTCGCAGTCCCCGCCCTCGGGCGCCCACGAGCCGGGCGGCGAGTCACAGCTCGTGGTCGTCTCCGCGTCATCGCCGTAGCCATCGCCATCGTTGTCCAGATACCAGACCGACTCATCGGTGGCGTCGTCGTCGGTGTAGCCGTTGCAGTCGTTGTCCGCGCCGTCACAGACCTCGCTGCCGTCGGGGGAGGAGGCCACGTCGGTGTCGTCGCAGTCGTCATTGTTGTCGACCATGCCGTCGGCGCTCTCGCAAGCCCGCGTGGCCGCCTGGGTGCTGTCGCCGTAGCCGTCACCGTCTTCGTCGGGCCACCACTGCATCCGCGCATCGGCACCCTTCTGGGGAGGACCGTCGACAGTGCCGTCGCAGTCGTTGTCGAAGCCGTCGCAGGACTCCGCGCCACCCGGGTACACGAGCGGGTTGGTGTCGTCGCAGTCCACCACGGCACCACTCTCATCGGTCTGCGGAAAGCCGTCCTGGTCGAGGTCGAGAGAGAAGAGGTCGACCTTGTCCGCTGGAAAGCCGCCGCAGCCGGTGGACAGGGCCAGGATGAGCCCGGTGAGGCACCCTCTGGCAACAATGGAAGGGAGGGACGTGGTGGTCATGGTCTAGCCCCCGAAGCCGAGCTGGGCCCCGAGGCCGGTCCATGGAATGAGCTGCCCGAAGACGCTGCGCAGGCCGACGTCGAAGGTGACGGAGACCGGGGCGCTGGAGGACGGGCGCCACGCAAGCCCCGCGGCACCGCCCGGTGACACGACGAAGGCCGCCGCCCCGAGCTGCTCCCAGTCGGTGGACCCGACACAGGTGGCGTCTCCCGCAGCACCGATCTCCGCGCAGGCCGGCTCGGGTTCGAAGCCCGTGATGGAGGCCCGCCCGAGGCCAAGCTGCGCCTGGAAGCGTCCCTGGAGGTCGCCTCCGACGGCCAGGCCGCCGCCAAGCGACAGAAGCTGGACCGAGCTGGAGGTGCCGCCGCCGCCGAAGATGCCCGTCCACCCGAGCTCACCGAGGAGACCGACCGGACCGGCCGCCAGCACGGTGCCGCCCGCGAGGTGGAGGTTCGCACCCGTGCCGGGCGTGGCCACGTAGCCGGAGTCCAGTCCCGAGGCGGCCCAGGTGGCCGAGCCGCCGGACACACCCACGTAGGGTCCGGAGGCGAGACCGCTGTCTCCGCGGTCCTTCTTCTCCTTGGGGGGCTTGTCGGCCTTCTCCTTGGGGGGCTTGTCGACCTTCTCCTTCGGAGGCTTGTCCTTGGGCTCGGACTCGGTCGGCGGCGCGGCGGCCACCGCATCGGGCGCGCCCGCGGCATCCGCCTTCACCACGCCGCCTTGCGCAGTGACCACGAAGGTAGCGGCGCCGAAGGTGTAGCTGCCCACCGGCAGCAGGCCGTCGAATGTGCCTGTGAGGTGGAGCTCATCGGTGGCGTATTGAATGGCGGCCCGAGCATCGGTGGCGAACGGGGTGGGGGTGCACACCACCGCGACGTCCTTTCGGGACCGGCCCGAGGCCGACAGCTGCACGGACCCGTACTTGCGGTCGATCTCCTGGATGGACTGCGCCATGCGCTTGACGTCGTCGGGGGAACCGCCGGCTGCCCGCGCCAGTCCGAAGCGCCCCCGGGCCTCCCGGATGTGGCCCAGCTGCAGAGCGGCCTGCGCGCCGAGTGCATGTTGCTGAAGTGTCAGCTTCACGCCCTTGGCTTCGAGGCCCCGAAGCCGCGCGTAGATGCCTTCGACCCCTTCCCACGCGTTGCGGCCGGCCAGCTTGCGGAGGTCCTCGTCGAGCCGCACGAGCTCCGCCTGCTCCGCGGTGCCGGCGTGCCCGACCGCAGGGGCGGACAGGCCGATTGCGACGAGCATCGCGGCGACAACCACCCCGTAGGCGCGCCACCCCGTCGAGGACCGACCGGCAGCCGCGCCCACGGACGAAGCACCACCCTCTGCTTGTTTCGGACCGAAAAGGGGCATCCAGGACTCCGGACAGGCCATGGGAACAACCCGAGGCGCAGAATCATGACACGCGCGTAGCGCCTCCACCGTGCCAGCGCCGACGAAACTGCCCGAGTCCTCGTCAGCACGCAGCCAGAGCGGCACCAGCAGGCTATGTCGGGTCCACTCCGGAATTGGCCGGAGTGATCTGGGCGCCGCCGGCTGCCAACGCCGACCCCTCCCCCCTGGTCGGCACTCTCGACCGGCCGGACCGCCCCAGCAGGAGTCTCGCGTGGTGTTGGCCGGAGTGCGCGTCCTGGTGGTGGACGCCGATGCGGCACGGGTTGCGGTCTGGTCGCAAACCGTGCGTCAGGCGGGTGCCAACTGCGAGTCCCGCGGGCGTCCAGGCAAGGGTCTGGAGGCACTGCTGCTCGGAGCGGTCGGTCCCAATTCCCATCAGGTGGTCGTGCTGGGCCCAACCGTCCCCAACGCGATGCGCGATGCCTTCCGGCACACCCTGGTCGGCGCCCTGGCGGGCTGCAAGCTGGTCATCGTCACCGAGTCCTCCGACCCCGCCGTGGCGTCGTCTGCTGGTATGCAGGTCGGCGTGCCCTCCGGGTCTCCTCAGCATGCCGGCATCCTGGTGGGCGCCATCGCCCAGGCCCTCGGGCGCTCCGCCCCGGCCGATGCCACACCGCCCCCTCCGGCAGCCACCACTGCATCGCCGCTCCGCATCCTGCTCGCCGAAGACAATCCGGTGAATCAGGAGGTGGCCGAGGCGGCTCTGCGGGCCCCCGGATGGCAGGTCACCAGCGTGTTCAATGGCGCCCAGGCCGTGGCGGCCGTCCGTGCAGACCACTTCCATGCCGTGGTGATGGACATCCAGATGCCCGAGATGGACGGCCTCACCGCCACCCGCACCATCCGGGCGAGTGCGGGCCCCGCGCGCGACATCCCCATCATCGCGATGACCGCCAACGCACTGCCCGTCCACCGTGCCGCAGCGCGCGACGCCGGCATGAACGGCTTTGTCGCCAAGCCCATCTCCGCCAGCCTCCTCGTCGACACCGTCCGCCGCGCCGTCGAAGGCCGGGCCGCCCCCGTCCCCTCGGCCCCGGCTCCGTCCACGGCCTCGGCCAAGGGCCCCACCCCCACGGGCGAGATCATCGACCTGCGGGTCCTCGCCGACCTGAAGACCACCTTCGGTCCAGCCCTCGTTCGGGTGCAGTCCACGCTCGCCAACGACGCACCCGTCCGCCTGCAGCGCATGCGCGAAGCGGCCCGCACCGGCGACTACACCGTGCTTGGCCGCGAGGCCCACAGCCTGAAGTCATCGAGCGGCACCTTCGGGCTCAAGCGCGTCTCCGGACTGTCCAAGGCCATCGAATATGCCTGCTCGGATGGCCGACACTCCGACGCCCTCAGCGGCCTCGAGACGCTCGAGTCGGTCCTCCACGACGACCTCGGAGTGCTCGCCAGCCACATGTGAGCGAAGCCCCGACAGACCGAGCCCACAGCGCGTCCCCCCACCCGGCCGCTGTGGGTTCGCCGCGTCTTGGGCCACCTCCCCACCGGCGGATCCACTGCAGCGCGGCCACAGAACCCCCTGCAGCCCGCCTGTCCCTATAGGGCTTCTACATAGAGGACGGTCGATCTCGGTCGGTGTCCGGGGATGTTGAGCGGCAACTTGAATTCTCTTGAATCCCGAAAGAAATCGCCCGGCCCAAGAATCGCGAGACCAGCCACTATCACGCCACTCTCCGCCGATTCGACCACATCCGGGACGGAGGAGATTCAAGCAAAAGGATGGAGCCACTCACATCCACGGGCGGTCGATCCGACCAATGCTGGCGTCCGGGGAGAGGCCCGCCCACCGCAGGCACTCCCCCACCATCCAGCTTGCACGGGCCCACCGAGGCCCGGTCTCCAGGAGACACCCCATGTCGATGACCGTGCGCACCAACATCGCGTCGATGCAGGCTTCTGGCCAGCTCAACCGCACCCAGAAGAACCTGTCCAGCACGCTCGGTCGCATCAGCAGCGGCCTGCGCATCACCCAGGCCGCCGACGACGCAGCGGGCCTCGGCGTGGCCACCAGCCTCGAGACCGATGTCATCAGCACCAAGCAGGCGATGCGGAACGCCAACGACGGCATCAGCATCATCCAGACCGCCGAGTCGGCCACCAACGAGGTCACCGACATCCTTCAGCGCATGCGCGAGCTGGCTGTCCAGTCCGCTTCCGAGACGCTGGCCAACGAGGAGCGCTCCTACATCCAGGACGAGTTCGTGGAGCTTCGCTCCGAGGTCGCCCGCATCGCAGCCGTCACCGAGTTCAACGGCGTGCAGCTCACCGACGGCACCACCACCTCCCTCGACGTGCAGGTGGGCATCGACAACAACACTGCCAGCCGGATCACCATCCAGCTCGGCGACCTCACCACCACCACGCTGAACCTCGCCAGCGTGACCCTGCAGACGGTCACCGGCGCCCGCGGCGCGCTCGACATCATCGACACCGCCCTCGGCTCGGTGAACAGCACCCGCTCCCTCTTCGGTGCAGTCCAGAACCGCATCGACTCCGCCCTGAACAACGCGCAGATCTACACCGAGGCCCTGTCCTCCGCCGAGAGCCAGATCCGCGACGCCGACTTCGCCGTCGAGACCTCCGAGCTCACCAAGCTGCAGATCATGCAGCAGGCCGGTGTGGCCGCCCTCGCCCAGGCGAAGAACGTCAACCAGTCGGTCATCTCGCTCCTCAGCTGAGCCCCGCTTCCGGTTGAAGAGGCCCGCCTTCGTGGCGGGCTTCGTCGTTCTCGGGGTTGCCGAAGGCGGGGGGACGGGGGACCGCCGACTACCGACCTTCGAAGCGGATGGTCTCGAGCACGATGGGCGTGGTGGGCTTGTCGCCGGGACCACGGGGGATGTGTCCCATCTTCAGCACCGTCTCGATGGAGGCCTCGGTACACTCGCCGAAGATGGTGTGCCGGGCGTTGAGGTGCGGGGTGGGGACGTCGGTGATGAAGAACTGCGAGCCGTTGGTGCCGGGGCCGGCGTTGGCCATCGCGAGCAGACCAGGACGGTCGAAGCGAAGGCCGGGATCGATCTCGTCGGTGAAGCGATAGCCGGGCCCGCCGCTGCCATCTCCGAGGGGGTCGCCGCCCTGCACCATGAAGCCCGGAATGACGCGGTGGAACTGGGTGCCCGGGTACATCGCGCCCTGGCCGGGCTCTCCGGTGCGGGGGTCGGTCCAGGCCTGGGTGCCGGTGGCGAGACCGACAAAATTGCCGACGGTCACGGGCGCCGCTTCCCAGTGGAGCAGGCACGACAGCGTGCCGGCGGTGGTGTCGAGGTGGACCCACAGTGCGCCGGTGGGGCCCACGCCCACCATCTGCTGGTAGGCGGTCAGGGGGTCTTCAGCCGCGGCGAGCTTGCCCCCGTCGCCAAGGGGCCAGCCCAGTCGCGAGGCCTCGGCGATGTACTCGCCCCGCTCGCCAGCGCGGTACAACGCGAGGGCCAGGCTGTCGCCGACCTCGATGCCCCCATCGCGTGCCACCCGGAGCATCGGCACCGCAAGCAGGCCATCGCCGCGCTCGAGGTGGTAGCCGGCCAGGGCCGCGCTGGCGCCCGCATGGTTGGGACTGCGCTGCACCACGTCTCGAAAGGCCCGGGCAGCGGCCTCCTCATCCCCTGCAGAACGCTCCACGAGGCCGGCGACGTAGCGGGTCTCGATGGCATCCGGCTGCAGCTGGGTGGCCGAGCGAACGAAGCCCCGGGCCATGCGGCCGAGGCCGGCGGACAGGTAGACGACGCCCGCGGTGTGCTGGATGCAGCCGTCTTCCGTCCAGGTGCTGGCGAGGTCGCGGTAGATGGGCCGGGCGTCGAGGGGACGGCCCTCCACCAGGGCGATGGCGCCGCGGAGCCCTTCAATGGCGGGGTGCTCGGTGGTGGCGGAGTCGACGGCCGCGCGAGCACCGGCGACATCCCCCTCTTTGAGGGCCAGCACGCCATTGTCGAAGGCCACTCGGTCGGCGCGCAGCGGACCGGCCTCCTCGAGGCGCGACAAGCACACGCCGGGGTAGCCCGCCCGACCGGTCAGCCAGGTGACCGGCTCGGCAGAAGCGGTGGGGGTGCCGGTCTTTGGCGGACACCCCACCGCCACAGAGGCAGCGAGGAGCAGCAGCAGGGCATGGGGGATCGAGGTGGTCGGGGACGAGGACACTGGCAGAGCTCCCGGGTCGCGGCGCCGGCACCATCCCGGACGGTCCGACGCACGCCGAATGGCGAGTCGCGCCCATGTACTCCACCGGGCCTCCCGATGGGACCCCCCCGCGCATCAGGGGGCGGGGTCGCACTCCGACGCCGCCGGATACTCCACGAAGATGGCGGCACCGGGCCCCGGCATGGCCCAATCCTCGAAGACGAGCTCCTGCGTGGCGAGGTCGAGCGTCCATCCTTCGGCCGGCTCCCCGTCCACCATCACCACCACCTCACCCGGACCCGCCGGCTCGGTCAGCGGGAAGTGCGTGCGGGGATTGCCGGTGACGAGCTCGGCCTGCAGCTCCAGGAAGCCGCCCCAGTCCTCCGAACACAGCGACAGGGACGCGCCTCCGGTGGCTTCGGCCGCCTCGAGGTAGCCCCAGCCGGGAAAGGCGGTCGCGCAGCCGTCGGGTGCGGGGCCCACGATGGCCGACAGCACCACATGGGGGTCGATCGCGCGCAGGCGGCCCACGTAGCTCTCCCACTCGTCGTCAGACTGGTCGGGCTCGTCGGAGAGCACCACCACCGCGGTGCGTGCCCCCTCTCGGAACACGCCAGCATTGCAGCCATCCCCGGCCTCCAGCGCGTGGGCCGCCACCGTGAGCAGCGACTCGGTGTGCACCCCCCAGGGTCCGTCGAGCACCCGGGCGAATTCGTCCACCGCCGCGGCCTCCCGGGTGGGGATGGGGTCCCCGTTGATGCAGCCATCATCGCGGGTCACGCCGGACACCCGGGCGTCCACCTCGAGCTCGTGCAGAGCCTCGAAGAAGGCGCGGGCGTTGTCGGCGAGGCGGTCGGTGTCGTCTTCCATGGAGCCCGAGCCGTCCACCGCGAAGATGATGTCCACAGCCTCCCAGGGACCGTCCTGCAAAAAGGACTCCTCGACCCGGGCCCGCGGCTGGCTCTCACCGAACACCGGGGCGGTCGACACGCCGCTCACGCCGTCATGGTGTACCCACAGCTCCCCTTCCTGCGCGCCCAGGCGCTCGGGCTGGAACACCAGGGGGAGCTCCACCTCTGCACCGGGAGCAAGCGAGGTCGCCCACGCCCCCGCGCCCATCGACACCGCGGCCCCGATGACCGCCACCTCGTGGACCTCGAGCGCAGCGGTGCCCACATTGCGCAAGCGCACCGACTCCTCGAGCACACAGTCCACCGGCACGATGCCGAAGTCCACCGTGACCGGCTCCACCACGAGAGCCCCCGCGAGGCCCGTGCCGTGCACCGGCACCTGGAGGACAGCCTGCTCGCCGGTCTCGGAGGCGTGGAGCACCTCGATCACGGCATCGGACTCCAGAGTGCCTGCGGAGAAGGCCACAGGGATGTCCACCGCCTCTCCGGGGCCCAGGCTCCCCTGCTCAGGCAGCATGAAGCTGAAGCCACTGCCGCCCACCAGCTGCATGTCCACCAGGTCCACCGGAAAGCTGCCGCGGTTCACGAGCTGGAAGCCGGCGTCGGCGCGTTCGCCCAGGGGGACGGCGGGGAGGTCGAGGGAAGGAGGCTCGGCGGCGAGGTCGCCGTGGAGGCCCTGCACCACCTTTTCGGGGGTCATGGCGTAGTCGGAGCAGCCCGCAGAGGCCGAGGCCAGCACCACCACCGACGACAGTGCCAGCCAGGAAGGGGCTGCGGGTGCGGGCTTGAGTCCTGGGCGAATCCTCGACATCTCGACCTCCATGCATCTGCGCGGGGGGCGCGGACCGGGGCCAGGGAAGTCGGCTCCGGCTGTTCAGATGCACGGCCGGCACGGGGGACGATTTAGTCGAAAATACTGATTAATACGTTTTTCTCGTTGGGCATCAAGGTGCGCACGATCGGATCCGTTACCGCGACCGGGACCCCAGCCCACTCCACGGAGAGGTCCCGAAGGCGGCAAGGATGGGCAGCCCTCTGGACACTGGCACGCTCGCGCCCAGTGGCTTCGACAACGAGACCCTCCAGGCGGTGGTCACCTCCATCGGCGACGGCCTCATCACGCTCGACCGCTCAGGACGGGTGACCGCATTCAACCCGGCCGCAGCCACCCAGCTCGCCTGGGATCGATCCGTGGTGGGACAGCCCTTCACCGAACTTGTGGACGGCGATGGGTGCGGCCTGGGCGAGCACGTCATGGGGACCATCCACGACGGCATGAGCAGCCGCTGCCACGCCGCCCGCTTTCGGCGGAACGATGGCCCATTCGTGCCCGTGTCCTACGTGATCAACCCGCTCGGAGGCGCCCGGCGAGGCGGCGGAGCGGTGGTGGTCTTCCGAGACATCGTGGCCCGCAAGCGTGCCGAGGAGGCTCTGCTCCGAGCGCGCGAGGATGCCGAAGAGGCCAGCCGCATGAAGTCGGCCTTCCTCGCCAACATGAGCCACGAGATTCGCACGCCCATGAATGCCGTCATCGGGATGGCGGGCCTGCTCCTGGACACGCCGCTCAATGAGGAACAGCGCGAGTATGCCGAGGTGGTGCGCACCTCCGGACAGCACCTGCTGGAGCTGCTCAACTCCATCCTGGACTTCTCCAAGATCGAGGCGGGCCGGCTGGAGCTCGAGGAGATCTCCTTCGACGTGCATGACCTCGTGCACGGCGTGCTGGAGCTGTTCGCCGAGCGAGCCGGCCGCAACGACGTCGACCTCATCGCGCATATCCGGCGCCAGGTGCCCGGCCGACTCATCGGCGACCCCGCCCGCATCCGCCAGGTGCTCATCAACCTCGTGGGCAACGCCATCAAGTTCACGTCGTCGGGCCACATCGTGCTTCGGGTGATGCAGATGGACGTGTCCGAGTCGGACATGCTGGTGCGCTTCGAGGTGGACGACACCGGGGTGGGCATCGGCGACGACACCCTCGACCAGCTGTTTCAGCCCTTCACACAGGCCGACAGCTCGACCACCCGCCAGTACGGTGGCACCGGCCTGGGACTCGCCATCTCCCGGGAGCTCGCCGAGCTGATGGGCGGCGACATCGGCGTGGCCAGCACGGTGGGCGAAGGCAGCACATTCTGGTTCACCGCCCGTCTGCAGCGGGATGCCCGCGGCGTGGTGGCCGGCGCGCCGCCGCCAGAGCTCATCGGTCAGCGGGTGCTGGTGGTGGACGACGACTCCGACAGCGGGGCGGCCCTCGCCGAGGTGCTGCTGCCGCTGGCGGTGGACGTGGACATCGTGGAGGACGGCGTCCAGGCGCTCGTGTCCCTCACCCAGGCCGAGCAGACCGGCGCCCCCTACGCCGCCATCTTCCTCGATCAGGACCTCCCCGGACTCTCCGGGCTCGAGGTCGCGCGTGCGATGGCGGTCAACCCGCGCCTCCAGAACACAGGGCGGGTGCTCATGACCCGGCTCGGCGCAGCCCCGGACAAAGACGCCCTCACGCCCGCCCGCCTCGCCGCCGTGCTCGGGCGACCCGCGCGTCCGGCCGCCATCCGCCGCGCCCTGCTCCGTGCCGCGCTCCCCGAAGCCGACGAACAGGCCAACGCCCACGACGAAGCCACCACCGAAGACCTCGGCCTGCCGGGCACCAGCATGTCCGACCACCGGGTGCTGGTGGCCGAAGACAACGCGGTGAACCAGATCCTCGCCGCCCGCATCCTCGAGCGGCTCGGCTTTCCCTACCAGCTCGTGTCGTCGGGCCTCGAGGCGGTGCAGGCCTGGCAGACCGGCGACTTCTCGCTCATCCTGATGGACTGCATGATGCCCGAGATGGACGGCTTCGAAGCCAGCCAGGCCATCCGCGAGGCCGAGCGGGTGATGGGCGGCTCCCACATCCCCATCATCGCCATGACCGCAGACGCCATGGTGGGCACCCGCGAACGCTGCCTGGCCGTGGGCATGGACGACTACCTCGCCAAGCCCGTGGAGCCCGCCCAGCTCGACCGTGTGCTGCGCAACTGGCTGCGCGAGGTGCAGGAGCTCCAGGAGGCGATGGAGGTGGGCACCGCGCGCCACAAGCCGGTGGGCGAAGTGGTGTTGGCGCCGGACCTGTCGGGACGGCTCCGCCGGATGGGCGTGGAGGCCGAGGACGACGTGCAGGAGCTCGTCGGCATCTTCCTCGACGACACCCACGGCCGCATCGCCGAGCTCGCCGACGCCACCCTGAAGAACCAGGCGGAGGTGGTTCAGCGCACGGCCCACGCGCTGAAGTCGAGCTCCGCCTACCTGGGCGCCGAGGAGCTGCGAGCCTTGTGCGCGATGATCGAAGAAGCCGCGAAGAACGGCGATCTCGACAATGCCGCCCAGATGCAGGAGGCACTCCCGCTGGTGGTCCACCGCCTGCAGGAAGCCCTCGAGCGCGCCGGCATCACCCTGGCCGCCTGATCCCATCGGAGGGACCGGCCCACCAGGGTCATGTCCCCCGCAATGAAATCCGATTCCAGAAACGTGGCACCAGTTTCCCCCTGTCCCCGTTCGGGAGGCCGCATTGAAGGTACTTGTCGCAGACGACGACCGCTTCTCCCGGATGGTGCTCAGCCGAACGCTGCGCTCGTGGGGGTATGAGGTCGAAGAGGCCGTGGACGGTGCCGAGGCGGCCGCCGCCTTGTCGAGACCCGATGGCCCCGAGCTGGGCATCGTGGACTGGATGATGCCGGGGATGGACGGCCCCGAGGTGTGCCGACGGGTGCGGGAGCTGGGCGCAGAGCCCTACCGGTACCTGATGCTGCTGACGTCCAAGAACGCCCGCGAGGACCTCGTTCAGGGACTCAACAGCGGCGCCGACGAGTACCTCAGCAAGCCCTTCGACCCGCTGGAGCTGCAGGCCCGGCTGCGCATCGGTCGCCGCCTCCTCGACCTGCAGCGCGAGCTCATCGAGGCCCGCGACGCCCTGCACACCCAAGCGACACGCGACGGCCTCACGGGCCTGCTCAACCGCACGGCTGTCATCGACGCCCTGCAGGAAGAGCTCGCTCGAGCCGCGCGCCGAGACACCGGAGTCGGCGTGCTGGTGGCCGATCTCGACTACTTCAAGAAGATCAACGACACCTACGGCCACCTGGCCGGTGATGCCGTGCTCCGCGAGTCGGCCCGCCGCATGGAAGACACGGTGCGCACCTACGACCGCGTGGGCCGCTACGGCGGCGAGGAATTCCTGGTGGTGCTGCCCGACTGCGAGAGCAACGACCTGCTGGAGGTGGCCGAGCGCATTCGCCGTCACCTGGCGAGCGCCCCCATCGAGGCCGACGGCGCCGTGGTGCCCGTGACCGCCAGCATCGGCGCATCCTGGGTGCGCGGCGGCTGCGAGAGCGATGCGCTGGTGCGCGTGGCTGACGCGGGGCTCTACGACGCCAAACGCGGCGGGCGCGACCGGGTGGTGTACCGGGCGTATGACGGTGGTGAGGCGCTCAAGGCGGCGAGCTGAGGGCCGCCGCGGGCATCAGACCGGATGCCGCACCAGCGTGAAGTAGTGATCCAGGGGGTTCTCCCCCTTGTAGGCCGCGCCGATGGTGACGAAGTCGCTCACCTTGCGCATGAAGTCGCGGGTGCCGTTGTAGACCAGCACCTGCAGGCCGGTCTGGTTGTCGACCACCTTGGGCCAAGCCGACACCACGGGCCCTTGGGGCACCTGGAAGTAGTCGACCACGATGGCCCCCCGGGTCTCCCACGCGGCCGTGCCCGCGGTGGGGATGGTGACGAAGAAGCCGGGCCCGATGAGCGGACGGGTGGAGCCCTCGTTGTAGCCGTAGAGGCAATTGTCGGCGTCGGCGGGGCGGCAGAAGCGCTTCTGGAAGTGCCGGAAGGGACCCGGGAGCGGCAGCGTGTTGCGGCCCTCGTGGATCACCTCGACCAGCGAACCCACCGACTGGGGCACGAAGTCATCGAGGGTGAGGGGCGCGCAGTCGGCGGCCTTCTCCCACAGCCGGCGCTGCTGAGAGCGACCGAGCGAGCGGGTCTCGGCAACCCGGCCCCAGTGGTCGAGACCATCGAGGTACTCGGCAATCTGGCCATGGTTGCCAAAGGGAGCGGCGACGAGTGCAGCGAGCTTCACCGGGACCTCCACGCCGTGGACACGGACGTTGTGGGGTCCCCTGCTAACGGACGTGGTCGCGGCCCGTGGGTTCTTCCATCAAGCCCCGCTGGTGGTTGGCCAGCAGGCACCACTCGTGGAGCTTGAGCTCGACGCCCATCCGGCGCAGCCAGTCGGCATCGAGCCGCAGTGCGCGGGGGTCGGGCGCGTAGGGGCTGCGGCGGGTGGCGGCGTGGGCCAGCTCGCTCGCGATGTAGATCGCACCGGCGGGTGTGAGGGCCCGGCCGCGCTCGGGCATGCCCGGGTCGTGGTGGTTGGCCACGGCATCGACGATATCGAGGGGCAGTCCCCAGAGGTTGAGCAGGTAGGCGCCCACCTGGGCGTGGGTGAAGCCGAGCACGGCTCGCTCGGCGGCACACACGTCGTCGAGGCGAACCTCCAGCTCTCGGATGCGCGCCACGTCCTCGGGCGAGCCGCTGGCGATGACCAGGCGGCCGACCTCGTGCAACAGCGCCGCGGTAGACACCGAACGGGCCTTGTTGGCAGGCACCAGGCGCGAGGCGATGCGGGCCGTGAGGTGGGCGTGGGCCTGCACCTGCTCGATGAAGCGACGCGAACCGCAGCCCGCGAAGGTGGTGGCGAGCTCCGACGACAGCACGAGCTTGCGCGTGAGGTCGACGCCAAGCCAGTTGAGTGCTTCGAGGGACGAGCGGATCTGGCGCCGCACCCCGAAGAAGGCACTGTTGGCGACGTGCAGCAGCCGCGCCGAGATGGCGGGGTCCTTGTCGACCGTGCGCGCGATCTGGTTCAGACCCACACGCTCATCGGCCATCATCCGGGTGATCTCCCGGTACACCATGGGGGCGGCCGGCAGCCGAATCAGGCGCCCCACCACCTTGGCGATGGCCTCGTCTGCGAGCTGCTCTCGAAGGTCGAGGGCCTGCTCGATGGTCTGTTCGAGCTCGGCCGGCACACACGGCTTGGCGTGGAAGCGGTGGGTGACCGGCAGCGCGCGGAGCTGGGCATCGCGGCTCATCTGGCCCGACAGCACCACACGGAAGGTCTGGGGGTGTCGCTCGCGCACGATTCCGAGCAGAGTCGCGCCGTCCATTCCCGGCATCCGCATGTCCGTGACGATGACGTCGAACGGACCATCCTCGAGAGCATCCAGCGCCGCCAGTCCGTCGGGCGCGAAGGTGCAGTCCCACTCCGGCCGCTTGCGCGCGAACCGCAGTCGCAGGCTGTTGAGGATCATGGGTTCGTCGTCGACGAACAGGATGCGGGGCATGGTGGGGTCCGGAGGGTGGCTGGATCGCTGTGTCGCGGAATGCGTCGGTGCGAGCCGCACCACCGGCAATGTCGGGATCGGACGATACAGCTTGGGGCTTGAGGTCGAATTCACCCTGATTTCGGGGTTTCGGCTGGCGAACAGCACAGAATCGGCAAGGTCTGTGCTCCCATCGATCTTGTCACCAAAAGTCTTGAGGGCGCCTGACATCCGATCCGGCACGCATGCCGGCATCGAAGCTGCGCATGCACACCCCCAACCCGGAGGGCACCCGTTGTTGTCCCCCCTCGGCCTGGCCCTCTCCTTTTTGCTCGTCCTTCCTTGTTTCGCGGGCTCCGGTCCGTGGGTGCTGTCGGAAGGCGAGACCTCGATCTTCCTGGGTGCGGAGGCCCAGCGCTTCGACCGGCTGGCCCTGTCGTCGGGCATGGGCGCCAGCGACGTCATCGATACAGATGACGGCATCGAGAGCACGTTGGTGAAGGGTGTGGTGAGCCATGGCATCCGAAAGGGTGTGGAGCTGGAGCTCGACGTGCCCTGGGCCCGGGTGGAGGCCAACCGTCCCGATGGCCCGGTCTGCGCTTCTCTGGGTGCCGCCACCTGCTCCCGCACCCAGGGACTCGCTCCGGTGGGTGTGCAGGTGAAGGGACTGGTGCTCGATGAGCTGTATGGCGCCCCGGTGAGCATGTCGGTGGCGGCGACGGGACGCTTTGGCCAATGGACCGGCCCGAGGCGCTCGCGCGTCACCAACCTCGGCGAGGGCACCACCGACCTTGGCGCGGCGGTCGCCCTCGGACGCTCCGGCGGGCTCGGCCAGGGCTTCTGGAGCGCCCACGTCGACACCGAGTGGCGCTACCGACTCAGCAACATCGCGGATGCGTCGCCATCGGTTCCCGGGTACGAGATCATCATCGACGCCGAGGCTTTGGGCGGTGCCCGAAGCTGGTGGAGCCTCGGCCCCACCCTGAGCTGGTTCGAGCGCCCCCAGGGCATCGATGTGGAGGACCTCCTGAGCGATCCTGAGCTGGCCGTGGACATCGACCGCTTCGCGCGCCTTCGGGTGCGGAACGTGCGGGTGGGCGGAAAGCTGCTCATCCGCAGCAGCGAGCGCACCACCCTCGCGCTCGGTGGGTTCGCAACGGCCGCGGCGGTCAACAACCCGGTCGTGGCGGGTGCGAGCATCGGACTCGGGCTGCAGCCGCGCAACATGCGCGCGGAGGACTGACTTGCTCAGCGCGGGTCAAGTCGTCGGAAAGTACGTCGTCGAAGCTCTTGTTGGCGAGGGCGGGCTGGCCCGTGTCTACCGGGTGCGACACCAGACCCTCGGGTCGGCCCACGCACTCAAGGTGCTGGGGGTGAAGGGCGGCGCGGTCCACCGGCGGCTGGTGCGGGAAGGCCGCATCCAAGCCACACTCGACCACCCCCACGTGGTGGCGGTCACCGATGTCATCGAGCACGACGGCCACGCCGGCCTGGTGATGGAGTACATCGAGGGACTGGCCCTCGACCGCCTGCTCGCCAGCCGGGGCGCCCTGCCCGTGGATGCGGCCCTCGGCCTGATGGCACAGGTGTTGGGTGCCATGCGCGCTGCCCACGCCAAGGGGGTGCTCCACCGCGACCTCAAGCCGGCCAACGTGATGCTCCAGCCCACCTCGGGTGGGGCTCGGGCGGTCGTCACGGACTTCGGCATCGCGCGCCTGATGGTGGACAACCGGAGCGGCGACACCGTGCAGGGGGACTTTCTGGGGACCCCTGGCTACATGGCACCCGAGCAGGTCTCCGACCCCACCCGCATCGACGCCCGGGCCGACGTCTACTCGCTCGGGGCCCTCGCGTACTGCCTCGTGTGCGGACGCCCCCCCTTCCTGCCGGGTCCGTCCCTGGTGGACACCCTGCAGGCCGCCGCCTCGGCCGACTTCCCAGCCGTGTTGGACCTTCGGCCCGACTGTCCCCCTGCCGTCGCCCAGACCATCGAAGCCGCCCTGGCCCCGGAGCCCGCCGAACGTCCCGCGAACGTCGACGCCCTGGGCGCCCGTCTGTTTGGCCATGATGCCGCCCTCATGGAGGTCCTGGAGGGGCGTCCGGGGGTGGTCGACCTGCGCTTCGACGTCGGAACAGCGGACGTGGCGGCCTCTCCACGCAGCCAGGGCGCCATCGGGGGCACCGCCGTCCCCGAGGACTTCGACGCCAACACTCCCGCGCTGAGACCGGGCGGCACAGCGGTCCCCACCGACTTCGGGCCGTCCACCGAGGATGTGCCCGACGTCTCCACGCCTGTGCCGGCCACCGCGTCGCGGGTCCCGCCTCCGGCCCAGCCCCCAACGCAGGACCGCCCCGGCATGGGTCGGGACCTGTGGGCCGGAATCGCGGCGGTGGTGGCCCTGGTACTCGCCGTCGTCGCGCTGCGGCCAGACCCCGACCCCATCGACAACAGCGTGCCAGAGGCCGTTGTCAGCAAGGCGCCACCAGCCCCGGAGCCCGTACCCGACCCCACCCCCACAGCCCCGCCCGCACCTCAAGCCGCCCCCCCGAGCGCCGAGCCGCCCGCTGGCGCCCCTGCCGAGCCGCAAGCCGAGCGCGCCCCGCCGCCGCCTGTCGAAGCGGAGCCCACCGTCGATCGAGCTTCCTCGGACGAGCTTGAACCCGCACCCTCCGCGCCGCCCACAGACGCCGACCCCACGGATGCGCCGCCCGAGCCACCCGGTGAGACAGTCCCACCAGAGGCCCCGCCGACGGATGACCCGACGGATGACCCTGCGCACGGCCCCACCGATGCCACCGCAGACGCCGACACCACCGCAGACGCCGACGCCTCGGAGGTCCCCGAGCCGTCGGTCACTCCCGCCGAGCCCGAAGCGCCGCCCCCTCCCCCCGAGTGGACGGGTCCACAGCTCACCGGTGCTTGGACGGGTCGGTATGGGGGCCGTCCCCTCACCCTGCGCGTGGTGCGGCAGACCGATGGCCGGGTGCAGGCCGAGATCGACGTGCTGGCCGGCGGACAGTCGTGGCGCACCTTCGAGCTGTCCGGCAGCGTGTCCGCGGGTGGCGCGCTCAGCCTGAATGAAGCGGGACCCGGCTGGCAGGTGACCGGCCAGGCCACCGCCAGAAGCATCACGGGCACGCTGTCCCACCCCGACCTGCGCAAGCCGATGGCACTGAAGGCGGAGCGCCGCTGAGGTCTCCAAAGGTCGGGATTCTGCCCAGGCCGCGGGATGAGGCTGCTGTGCGGTAGGCTCCGCACATGACCGATGCCGCCCCCCTGCACGCCCTCCTCACCCGCCAGGCCGACGCCGGGGTGTCCGACCTCTTCCTCCACGAGGGCCGGCAGCCCGCCGTGAGAATGCACGGAAAGGTGGTCGAGCTCGACCATCCGAAGGTCTCGCGAGACGCCCTGGCCGCGCTGGTGCGAGAAGCGGCCGGAGAGGTGGCCTTCCAGCGCTTCATGGCCGACGGAGACCTCGACACCGGCTGGTCTCTGCCCGATGGTCGGCGCTTTCGCTTCAACGCCTCCCGGCAGCAGGGGCGCCTGGCGTTGGTCGCCCGGTCGGTTCCGTCGGGAGCGATCGACCACGAGCGCCTGGGCATCCCGCCCGCTGCCATGGCCTTTGCTGAGCTGCAGCGGGGACTCGTGCTCATCACCGGGGCCACGGGCTCGGGAAAGTCCACCACTCTGGCCGCCCTCGTGCACCGCATCAACACCACGCGGCAGGTCCACATCGTCACCATCGAAGACCCCATCGAGTACGTGCACCACGACGCCGTGGCGCGGGTCTCCCAGAGGGAGGTGGGCGGCGACACGGTGAGCTTCCACGCCGCCCTCAAGCATGTGTTGCGCCAGAGTCCCGACGTCATCGTCATCGGTGAGCTGCGGGACGCCGAGACCATGGCCGTGGCCATCGCTGCCTCCCTCACGGGCCACCTCGTCTTCGCGAGCCTGCACACCACCGACGCCACCCAGTCGGTGCAGCGCATCCTCAACGACTTCCCCGAGCACCTGCGTGACCAGGTGGCCCTCGACCTGTCCCTCGGCCTCAAGGGCATCGTCAGCCAGCGCCTGGTGCCCCGCTCCGACGAGGCCGGACGCGCCCTCGCCGCCGAGGTTCTCACCGTCACCCCCTCCGCCTCCCGCCTGTTGCGCGAGCAGCGCATCGACGACCTGCGCGACCTCATGGGCGGCCACCGCTCCGGCGACATGCAGACCTTCAACCAGGCCCTGCTCGACCTGTACCGTGCCGGCCGCATCGACTTCGAGACCGGCAAGGGCTACGCCACGCATCCCGATGAGTTCGCGCTCATGGCCCGGGGCATGTCCACCGGCATCGCCTCGCTGGGCGCCGATGCCCTCGACACCGCGGCATCGGCCGAGCTCGACATGAAGGGACTGCTGGGCCGCGCCGAGGACCTCCGGGCCTCCGACCTCCACCTCGCCGCCGGTCGCCCGCCCATCGTGCGCATCGACGGCGAGCTACGGGCCATCAACAAGGTGCCCCTCACCGACGCCGACGTGCGCATGCTGCTCTACAGCATCATGAACGGCCGCCAGCGCACCCAGTTCGACATCGAGCGGGAAGTGGACTTCGCCATCGCCATCGACGGCGGGCGCCGCTTCCGCGTGAACGCCTACCACCAGAAAGGCCGCATGGCCGCCGCTCTGCGCGCCATCCCCTCCTCGGTCCCCGATGCGGCGAAGCTCGGCCTGCCGGACACCGTGCTCGACCTCGGCACCCGTCCCCAGGGCCTGCTGCTGGTGGTCGGACCCACCGGAGCGGGCAAGTCCACCACGCTGGCGTGCCTGCTCGACCGCATCAACCGCACGCGTCCGTGCCGCATCATCACCATCGAAGACCCCGTGGAGTACGTCCACGAGAGCATCAAGGCGACCGTCGACCAGCGCGAGGTCTACGCCGACACCAAGAGCTTCTCGGCGGCCCTCAAGTACATCCTCCGCCAGGACCCCGACGTCATCCTCGTGGGCGAGATGCGCGACCTGGAGACCATCTCCAGCGCACTGACCGCCGCCGAGACAGGCCACCTCGTGCTCGCCACCCTCCACGCCAACGACGCGGTGCAGGCCATCGACCGCATCATCGATGTCTTCCCGGCCCATCAGCAGGCCCAGGCCCGGGCGATGCTGGCGAGCGCCTTGCTCGGCATCGTGTCTCAGCGGCTGTTGCAGAGGAAGGAAGCCACCGGCCGAATCGCCGCCTTCGAGATTCTGCTCGGCAACTCCGCCGTGCGGGCCCAGATCCGAGACGAGAAGCTCCACCAGATCATCAGCACCATGGAGCGCAGCGCCGGAGAGGGCATGGTGACGATGGACAACGCCATGAAGCAGCTCTACCTGAAGGGCCAGATCCGCTACGAGGACGCCATCCGCTACATGCGCAACCCCAAGGTGCTCCGTCCGCCGAGTGCCGCCTCCGCGCCGCCTTCCCCACCATCGCTGCCGCCCTCGGCCCAGCACCCCACGCCCAAGCGCAGCGACAGCAAGCCCCCGCCCCCGGGCCGCCGCTTCCCCTGGAGCCGCTGAGCCCCCACCCTGGAGAGCCGCCGTCGTGGAACCCCACTGGCCAGTGCTGATCATCGACCCCGACCGGGATGCGGCCGACTACGTCCGCTACGCGCTGGTCGATGGGGGCCAGGACGCCCGCAGGGTGCGGTGGACCAACTCCCTCGGCGGCGCCCGCAACCACCTCCGCCGCGGCACCCCCCGGGTCATCGTCACCGCACTGCCGCTGCCCGACGCCCAAGATGGTGAGGTGCTCGACACTCTGCGCCAGGAAGCGCCCGATGTGCCCATCGTTGGAATCACGCCGAGCGCCCCCCCTGTCGACACCGGCAGCCGAAGCGGCGGCGCCCACGCCTACCTGAGCCGCGCAGATGTGCGGGGCCGTCTCATCGACCAGATCCGGTCGGCCATTCAGCGGTGCCGCTTCGAACGGCAGCTCCGCGCCGACCAGGCGGCCGACTTCGACGAGCGCCAGGCTGCGATGGTGGGGCGCATCGCCGACAGCACCTCATTCGAGGTGAACAACGCACTGGCCATCGTCTCCGCGGCGCTCACCCGCCTCGAGGCCGACCTGCGTGGACGTCCGGCCCACGCCGATGCGCTCCGGGCGGCGCGCTCGGGAGTGGCGCGTGCGGGGCGGGCTGTGGATGGCCTGTTGGCGGCCGGTGGTCGCCGGGAGCCCGTGCTGGGCGCGGTCGACCTCGGCACCCTCGTGAAAGACGAGCTGCCCCGCATCCAGCGCGCCGCCGGCCCGAATGTGCGGGTCGAGACCTGGCTGGTGCCCGGCATTCCCAAGGTGAAGGCCGACCCCGCTGTGTTGGCCCTCGTGCTCGCCATCCTCGCGGGCCGTGCCGGTGCAGCGATGGAGGACGAGGGGGAGCTCGTGGTGAGGGCCCAGGCCTCCGACGACGAACACAGCGTGGAGGTGCTCCTTCTCGACGATGGCGCGCCACTTCACCCCGGCCAGGCCTCCACCCAGGCCGAGTTCGTGCGGGCCCGCTCGCTGGTGGAGCAGTCCGGCGGCACCTTCGACCTGTCCGCCCGCTGGCCCACCGGCGTGCAGGTGCGCATTCGCCTGCCAGCGGCCGAAGACACCCCCCACACGGCCCCGAAGGCGCGCGGCGACAGCCCATCCGAGCAGACCCCCACCCCGCCGACCGCCACCCCCGTGGTGCTCGTGGTCGAGGACGAGCTGCTGCTTCAGGGTCTGTTGGTGCGCGCCCTGGCCGACCACGGCTACCGCACCGCCTCGGCCTCCGATGAGGAGGAAGCCCGCGAAGAAGCCGCCCGAATCGGCCACGTCGACGTCGTCATCACCGATGTCATCCTGCCCAAGGGCGACCTGGCCAACATGCTCCGCGACCTGCGCCGCCGATGGCCCAAGGTGGCCGTGGTGGCGATGTCCGGCGCGGTCCGTGAGGCAGTGGGTCCGCTGGCGGAGGCCGGCATCGACGCCCCGGTCCTCGCCAAGCCCTTCCGACTGCCGGAGCTGTTCTCGGCCGTGCGCCTCGCACTGGACGAGATGGCTGACTGACCGATCAGCCCCGGCGCTGGGGCCCGCGTCGGCAGAGGTCCGCGTGGTGCGCGCGCACGGCCTCGGTCTCCTCGCCAACCGCCCGCTCCACAGCGTCGGACAGCCCCGGATGCCGCAGCCAGTGCAGCGAGTGGATCTCCACCGGCAGCAGGCCACGCTTGATCTTGTGCTGGCCCTGGGCGCCCGCCTCGAAGCGGGTCCAGCCATGGTCGAGGCACAGCTCGATGGGCCGGTGGTAGCAGATCTCGAAGTGCAGGCGCTCGTAGCCCGGCTCGCAGCCCCAGTAGCGGCCGAAGAGGGCTTTGCCGCGCTGAAAGGCGAGGGCACCGGCCACCCAACGTCCGTCCACCTCGGCGAGCAGGCCCACCGCGATGGGAGCGAGGGTGCTCTGGAAGTCGGTGAAGAAGGACGGTGACAGGTACTCGCGCGACCACTTCTTGCCCACGGTGTGGCGGTAGAAGCGGGCCAGGGCCGACCAGTGCTCCGCGGTGAGCGCATCTCCGCGAAGCACATGAATGGTGGCACCGAGGTCGGACACGGCACGACGCTCGCGCCGGGCCTCCTTTCGAGACCGGCTGCGGAAGCTCGCCAGCCAGCCCTCGAAGTCGCCGTAGCCCTGGTCGTGCCAGTGGTACTGGGTGGTGATGCGACCGATCATGCCGTCAGCTGCGGTCTGTCCGTGGGTCCACTCGGTCCGCGAACAGAACAACACATGCACGCTGAAGGCCTTTGCCGCCTGGGCGAGGTGGCGCAGTCCGCGCAGGAGAACGTCTTCGAGAACAGCCTTGTCGTCGGCGTCTCCGACGAGCAGGCGTCGGCCGGTGGCCGGGGTGAAGGGGACCGCCGACACCACCTTCGGGTAGTACGGGATGCGCGCCCGCTGGCTGGCCTGGGCCCAGCCCCAGTCGAAGATGTACTCGCCGTAGCTGTGGTCCTTCACGTAGGCCGGGGCGGCGGCCAGCAGGGTGTTGTCGCCCTTCTTCCGCACCAGGATGTGGGCGGGCATCCAGCCTGTGGCGGCGCTGGCACTGCCGGAGGCTTCGAGGGTGGACAGAAAGGCGTGGGTGCAGAAGGGGTCGTCGGGTGGGACGAGGCGGTCCCACGAAGCGGCGTCGATCTCGTCGATGCTCTCGATAATCTCGACGACATAGGCCGGACTGGCGGCAGGGTCGGGGGACGGCATGGCCACCGCCTAGCGCGCCCTGGGCAGCTGTCGAGCGCCCCCCTCGCACGATTCCACCTCGGACAAGCCACCTCGGCATCCGATAGACAGGCGCGGCGAGACCCCATCCATGCCCGACCCGTCCCAGCTTCCCGACTTCGCTCCCGGCGGTCCCCTCGACGACTGCGCGGGGGTCGACCAGTTCGCCGTCATCCTCACCCGACGCGCCGTCTGCCCCCGGGGCACCACCCGAGCCGCCGAGATCTGGCGCATGGCCCAGGAGGTCGCAGTGCAGGCCAGTGCCCGTGCCGGCTGGCCCCCGGAACGCTTCAACGCCATCGGCTCGGGCTTCTTCGTGAGCGAGATGACGGTCGAGCACTTCCGGGAGCTGTCCTACGGCGAGCGCACGGTCGCCCGCACCTGGATGCGCGACTTCCGCCGCAACATGCTGGCGAGCCGAGAGGTGCGCCTCAGCGGCGACCAGGGTCCCCTCGCCCGGATCACCCAGCGGTGGGTTCACGTTCAGCTCGGACAAGACGGCACCATCCGGATGGGCCGCGCTCCCCAGCAGCTCGTGTCAGCCTTCGCCACCTGTGCGCCCGAGGTGCCGGTGGCCACGGTCCCAACGCCGGTGCTGACCACCGAGATGGGACGGTCGGACTCCTTCGAGATCGACGTGTGGCTCACCTGGATGGACAACTACGGCCACGTCAACCACCCGATGTACGTCGACTTCGCCGACGAGGCCCTGGCCCGCACGGCCCTCGAGATGGGCATCGACCCCCAGGGCATCGTGCCGGTGGCCGAGCGGGTGCGCTTCCGACAGGCCGCAGTGGCGGGAGACCGCATCGCAGTGGAGACCTCGGCCGTGGGCGCCTTGGACAGCGGCGCGGTGGTGTTCGAACAGATCGTGCGCCGGGTGCTCGACGACACCGTGGTCGCCCAGATCACCATCGTGCGCGACCACATCAGCGAGCCCGAGGCATGGCGAGGCTGGTGGCTGGGTCCGCTGTCGCCGGGCTGACGGGGTGATGGACGGGCTGCATCCGTGGTGGGCCACACACCTGCCATCGGTCCCCCCGCACCTCACCTTCGACCTGCTGTCTGCGGCGGTGGGCGTCGGACTCGCCGCCTTGCGACGCAACCGTACCCCGACTCCTCTGCCGGTCGCTGTGATGGCCCTGGTGGGTGCGCTCATCGGGGCCCGTCTGCTGGGCCTGCTGGTCGACCCGGCCGAGACCTGGTCGCTGCGTCTGCAGCTGGGTGGGTGGATGCAGCAGAAGACCGTTATTGGCGGCATTCTCGGGGGCTGGCTGTCGGTCGAGCTCACGAAGTGGCGGATGGGCCTGACCGGCTCCACGGCGGATGCCTTCGTGCTGCCTCTGGCGGCGGCCATGACCGTCGGACGGCTGGGCTGCTTCTTCTCCGGCGTGACCGACCGCACCCATGGCGACGAGACGACCCTCCCCTGGGCGATGGACCTGGGCGACGGCCTGCCACGCCATCCGCTGGCGCTCTACGAGATGGGCGTGCTGATGGTCCTGATGGCCATCGTGCGGTGGGGCCCGCTCACCCCGGGACAACGCTGGCGGGTGTTCGTCCTGGGCTACATGGGCTGGCGCTTCGCCTCGGCGCCCATCGCCTGGCCCGAGCCCGTGCTGGTGGGCCTCACCACCTTGCAAATCGCCGCGGCATCGGGAATTGTGGCGGCCAGCATCGGGTTGTTGCGTACCCGCGGAGGACCTCGATGAACAAGACCGGCTCCAAGGCGGGCGACGTGATTGTGGGCGTGGCCGCGGTCTTCTCGGGCCACCTGGTGATGGGTGGCATCGGCCTCGCCCTCGATGCCATCACCGGCCAGGGCGACACCTTCACCGCCATCACGCTGCTGTTCGTGGGGGTGTCCCAGCTTCTCTACGTCCTGCCACTGGCCATCTGGAGCAAGCGCGCGGGCTACGCCTCCATGGCCTGGGGCGCCATCGGTGCGGCCACCATCACCGGGCTGTGCAATGGCGCTTGCTGGGGTGCGGTCTCCACCATGTCATTCTGAGTCGGTGGCCTTGCGCCCGGGCACGGTCGCGAGCCCCACCCCAACGAGAACGACGGCGGCGCCAAGCATCTCGGCCTGGGTGGGAATCTCCCCGAGCACGGCCGCCCCCAGGGCCGCGGCCCCCACGGGCTCCAGCAGAACAGCCGCGGTCACCACATAGGCAGGCAGGTAGCGCACCGAGTAGTTGAAGCCGATGTGGCCGAGCAGCTGCGGGCCGAGGGTGAGCCCGAGCAAGGCGAGCCAGGCCGTGGTGGAAAAGCCGCTGAGCGGAGCCTCCAGCACAACGGCCACGGGCAGCAGCCACAAGGCGCACGCCCCACTCACCAGCGCGCCATAGGGCCCGATGGCGATGGTCTGCCGCGCGTAGCGCCCGGCGAGCAGGTAGGCCGCCGCAAGCAGGCCGCCGAGGGTGGCCAGAATGTCGCCGGTGAAGGCACCTTCGTCGAGAACCGGGGACCCGCCGGTGGCCATGAGGCCCACGCCAGCCAGGGCGATGCCAATCCCGCCCCAAAACCGCGGGGACGGCTTGTGGCCCCCCAAGAGCCACTCCGCTGCCCCGGCCCAGATGGGCGTGAGGCACACGAGCAATGTGGACCGCAGCACGGTGGTGTGGTGCAGGCTCTCGAACCAGGCCCAGAAGTGACCGGCAAGGAACAAGGCCGCGAGAACTGTGACGGCTACGGCCTTCGGGTGGAGCTGGGACCGGGCCCGTGGAACCGAGGGCGCGAGGAGGAGTCCGACAGCTGCCGTGCGCCAGAAGCCCGCGACAACGGGATGAACGCCATCGGCCAGGCGCACGAGCAGGGCCGCCGCACTCACGGCGGAAATGGACACGGCCAGCACGAGGGCCGGGGGAACCGGGGGACGGTCGGACAGGGGGACTCCGGGCGGCAAGGCAGCCTACTCGCCGGGGGAGCGGATAGGGACCGGGCTGGAGGACGGATGCGGCTGTTGTTCTGCCATGGACTCGAAGGGACGCCCCAGGGGCGCAAGGTGCAGGCCCTGCGCGCAGCGGGCATCGATGTGCTGGCGCCGGACTTCCAGGGCATGTCGCTCGCTGAGCGGGTGGACCACCTCGCCCGGGTGCTCACGGAGCTGGGAGACGAGCCCCTGGTGTTGGCAGGGTCGAGCTACGGCGGCGCTGTGGCCGCTTGGACGGTGATGCAGCACCCCGGACGCTTCGCGGGCTTGCTCCTGCTGGCCCCGGCCGTGGGCTACGCGGAGGCACCGGTCCCCCATCCGACCGCATACACTCCCCCCCAAGACACCCCAGTCATCGTCATTCACGGCGAGTCCGACGCGGTCGTCCCCCCCTCTGCCTCGGTGGACTACGCTGCCCGCGGCTCCGGGGTCGACCTTCGCCTGGTCGACGACGAACACCGCCTCGCCGCCAGCCTCGACGACATCGTGGCGGCGGCCCGGGAGCTGCTGCCATGAAGCGCACAAGCTGGCTGCTCTGGGGCGCTCTGGCCCTTCCCGTGGGCTGCGGCAGCGAGCCGGCCCCGCCCCCCACCGACACCGAGCGCGTGGTCGCCCGCATCCAGGGCGAATGGCGCATCTCGCTCACCCCCACGCAGCGGCGCCAGGTGCGCACCATGAAGTTCCTGCTGCAGGTGCCCCCACCGTCCAACGACGCCCTCGCAGAGCTCAAGCTCACCGACGACGAGGCCTCCGCAGCGGTCGTCATTCTCAACGAGATTCGCTACGACCCCGAGGGCGAACGCACCCAGCAGCTCCGGGCCGCCATCGCGGGCCTGGAGGCCGGGGAGCTCACCATCGGGCCCGACCGGCTGGAGGTGCGGCTGGGCGGGGTGCACAAGAGCGGGCGCTACACAGCAGTGACGGGCACGGGCGACAAGGCCCACCTGCGGCTGGAGCGCGATGATGGAGAAGAGGAGAGCGTAGCGGTGGCACTGACGCCGGAAGGCGAGCTGGTGTTCGGGGAGGGGGTCGACGCAGTCACGTTTGTGCGGCGGTGAGGGACGGAATGGACACCATCGCCCTCGAGCCCGGCTTCGTCGAGGCACTTCGGCTCTCGCCAGACGCAGCCCGACGGCTGCACGGGACCTTGCCCGGCGAGCGGCACGATTGGGTCCCCCCCTGGGCAGCGGCCGACCTCGCCCGCCAGGCCGGAGCGGCTTGCTGGCGGGCCCTCGGGTCGGCCCTGGCCTGCATCTACGCAGCGGCACACCTGGCAGACGATCTCGCAGACCGGGACGCCACACCCTCCCAGTGGACGGAGGGCACCCTCACAGTTGTGGAGCTGCTCACGGCGGGTCGCCAAGGGGTGGCGCAGCTGGACCTCGACCCGGCGGGCGCTCTGGCGGTCCACGCCTCCTTGGATGAAGCCGTGCGCCAGCTCATCCGCGGCCAGCGCCGGGATGTGGCTGGCCGGGAGCGGCCCCCCTTGGATCCCGTCGCCACGGCTGAGCTCAAGGCGGGTGCCAGCGTGGCCGCATTTTTCGAGGTGGCCGCTCTGGTTGCGAAGGCGGATGCCCGTGCCTGGGCCCGAACCGGAGAGGCCATGGGTGTTCTCGGACAGGCGGTCAGCGACCTGCGCGACTGGCTTCCGGGCGGCCGTGGCGAGGACTTCGCCCAGGGGCTGCCTGGAACCGCCCTCGCGCTGGCCCTGGACAGCTCCGCGGGTCCGGCCATTCGCCTTGCCCTCGCCGGTCCACGCGCCCACACCCGCGCAGCGGCGGTCGCGGCTCTGGCAGATGCCGGGGACTTCTGGTCCGCCGTCGACGCGCTCCTCGACCGGCTGGTCGCCACAGTCGAAGGGTGCATCGGCGACGAGGTGGTGCTCCGGCCCCTCCTCGAGGTCGCCCATGCCTGGGTGCAACAGGTGCACGCCCGCCGCCCGCGCCGTCCGGTGCTCCTGGGTCGGCTTGCTCGCTGGGACCGGCTGGAGCCACGGGCGCGGGCCTTCCTCGATGCAGATCCGTCCTATCGAGAAGCGGTACCGGTGCATCGGTGGAGCATGGATGGCCGCACCGAGGTCTCCGCCGGGAGCTTCGGTCCTCTCGTGGTGATGGAAGCCCGACAGTCCTGCGGAGACACTGTCACAGAGGACATTCTCGACAAACTATGCGCGCGCGCCGAGGCGTGGGGCTGGCGGTACTTCGACGCCTTCCCCCGCATTCCGGTCGACATCGACACTTCAGGGGTGGCGCTTCAGGTGCTGGCTGCAGCCCAACGGCAGGACAGCACCGCAGCAAGAGAGGCACGAGACGCCATCCTGGCCGAGCCCACGCCCGACGGCCTGCTCACGACCTGGCGGCACCATCCCCGAACCGAGCAGCCGTGGCGATGGGAACGCGCTCGGTGCCCGGTCGCAACGGCGAATGCGCTGGCCGGACTCGCTGCGGTGAACACCTGGTCGCCCCGTATGGAGCTGGCCGCCGACGCCCTGCTCGCCTGGGCCATCGACCCCGACCCGTCCGAGTCGGCTCACTACGCCCAGGACGTGGCCCGCGGATGGGTGCTCCTGCAGCTGCACCGCATCGGCCGCGGCAAAGCCGCCACTCCGCTCGCCCACGAGCTGCTGGCGGCATTCGATCTACGCGGTCGGGTGGGCTCCGTGTTGGCGACCGCGGCGGCCGTGCGCGGACTGCGGGCAGTCGGCCTCGGCGACCGGCTTCCACCCGCCGCCCTGGTGGGGCTCGGCGAGGCGCTCTCGGCTGATGGCGGCGTCCGGGCGGACCCCTTCTTCCGCACAATCCGGCCAGGCCAGGGCCAGGAGCCCGGCCGAGGGGCTGCGTGGGTGAGCAGCCGCATCGTGGGCACAGCGTGGGTGCGGGCCGCCCTGGTCGGCACCGCATCACTCCATCGGGGTTGTCGGCGGGTGGTGGGCTTCTTCGGGGCTTGACTCACACGCCCTCAGTGCTCGGGAAGCAGCGTGGGGCAGTCACCTGGACGCGCCAGAGGAAGGCCGAGGTCGAGGTTCCACGCGCCGATGACCGCGGCCACAGGGCTCACCGCAGTCGCGCCCTTCTTGTTTTCGTCCGGCCCCGCCGCGATGCCACCGAGGAGGCCCCAGCGGGTGCAGGTCGGGTCGGCCTGAATGGCGTCGACGTCGTCTGTGTCGAGGGCCACCAGCACCGGCGCGCCCGAGTCCCCGCCCTGGCAGAAGGAGCGGGTTTCCCCTTCGACCAACACCTGCCCCCACAACACGCCCCATCGTTCGCCAGGCGGAGCGGCACTGCGCTCGACCCGAATGGCCCCGAACGGACGCGTGACTCGGGCGAGCTCCACGCCGCTTCTGGCTCCGAGCGCCACAACGGGGCAGCCCACGCGAAGGTCCCTCGGATGCACCCAGGCCGTGGCGCGAAAGGCGTCCAGCGCCGGCGGAAGGGGGTTCACCGGCGGCGCGGTCGCGAGCTCGCACTGTTCGACGAGGGCGAAGTCGGCCCAGCTTCGTATCGCGCGGACGGCCTCCACCTCGGTCGGTCCGCCCGTGAGCGATGCACGCTCCACGCGCTCCGCGAAAGCCGACTGCGCGGGGTCATCCATCCGGATGGTCTCGGAGCGCGCGACATGACTGGCGGTCAACCAACGCCGCACCGTGCCCCGTGGTGCGAGCTCTGCGCCCAGTGTGCCGCTGGCCATTCCGCACCACACGTCCATCGCCGTCTGGGGCGGCCAGATGGCGCCACTCCACTCGTCGACCAGACCCCAGGGCGGGGGGCCGCTCTTGTTGAAGTGTACGGCACCACCGTGTGTGACGACGACCTCCGGAAACGGGGGACGGAGCCCTCCCGGACTGAGGTTCATCTGAGCTTGTATGAGCCGTGGGACGAGCGTTTCAGACAGGCGCACCGACCACGTCTTCAGCCCGACACCCGGCTCCCGCGGGGCCACCCCCACCGAGACCGTGGCGTCGTGCTCCAGCGCGGAAGTCAGGAGGCGAAGCCAGGGACCGCCTTCAGAGTGCCAGGGACATGTCGGTTCCGGTCGGGGCATCGGATTCATCCATGGGGGTGAGCACGCAGAGCACGACGCCCGCCCCACCATCGTCCGGAATCGAGACCGTGGCTTCAAGCTCAGACGCTGTGAGGGCGGCAGAAACAAGCCACAAGCCGAGGCCCCGGCTGCCTTCGGCATCACTCGGAGGGAGCGATGTGCCGGAGTGGAGTGCGGTTCGGATGCGCTCCAGGGCAGCATGCCGCGCCGCGCCGGAAGTGCCGTGGTCGCGCACCGTCCACGCGACCTTTTCGCCGTCGATGCGCGCGACGAGATGTACCGGGCGCCCCTCGCCGTATCGGAAGCCGTTGCTGACGAGGTTGGCGAGCACCTGGGTGAACAGCGGGTCGACCACGACCATCGCATCGTCGCAGTCGACCTCGAGCAGACCGCGAGGAAAGCGGCCCATCGTCTGGAGGCGCCGGTCGACCTCCCGACAGATGGCCCGCGTGCTGCGGGGGACCGCAGTGCCAGAGAGCGCCCGCACGAGATCATCGGAGAGTTCCTCGATGCGCTCGGTGACCTCGCGAAGGTCGGTCAACAGGTCGTCATCGAGGGAGTCGGGGTCCTCGGCCAGAAAGTCGACATTGGCCCGCAGAGCGTGGAGCGGCGAGGCAAGGTCGTGCGTGAAGATGCCCACCCCAGCGCCGGTCCCGAGGAGCGATGCAGTACGGCGGGCCGCCGCCTGACGCTCGTCTGCGAGGTGCAGCGCAAGCTCTCGCTGCTTCGACTCAGCCGCGATGCGCCGGAGCTCTTCGATGGTCGTGGCGTGCATCCAGTAGATGAGCACCATCGCCAGGCCGATGACTGTGACGACGGCGGCGAAGCGCTGGACCGGCTCGGCGACGGCTGCGGCCCATCCACCGTGGAGGTAGCCGACCGTGGCAGCAAGGAGGGAGCCGAAGGCAGCGAAGCCGAGGAAGCTGGACGGTGCCGATGGCTCGGGGCGGTCGGTGTGGGCGGCCGAGTTGAACGCCATTCCGATTCCGACGATGCTCAAGAGCACGACGGCTGCGAGCTCGCTCGCGTTCCAGATCGCCAGCCCGACGGCGGCGAGCCACCAAAGGAAGACCTGCCCCTGCAACAGGAGTGGTATCGCCGCACGCCGCCCCGACTGACGGTGGAGCAGAGCGAGGCCCCACCGGGTGGTCACGAACCACAGCAAGGTGGTCGCGAGCAAGGTGGCGCCAACGACCGGCACCTCGCCCCGGTACTGCTCCCAACCCAACAGTGAACCGCCAACGATTCCCATGAACAGCACGGTCGGCCACAGCGCACCCGCGTAGACCGCGGCCACCTCACGCTGTCCATCTGCGGTGTCGAGCTTGGTCCACATGGCTCAGGGGACCGGGAAGAACTCGTCGCCCCCGTCCCCCTCGTACGAATCCAAGGTGGCCTGGATGAGGTCGGGCAGGGTGGGCACCCGGATGATGCGGCCCACGTCGAGGGCCACCTTGCGGTTCACCTCGCGCCCCCCGTCTTTCCGCTCCTTCAAGAGCGCGCGGCTCAGCACCCCGATGACATGCTCCGCTTCCGGCGTCAGCAGCAGAGTGTTGCGCGATTCAGCCTTCTCACCCATGACACACCTCACGTCGAGTCGTCCGCATAGCCCGTCTATTGCGATGGGGACCGGGGGGTTGTCGCAGGAGCGGTCGGGCCTCGCTCCAGTGGGCGAACACGGGCGCCACCACCCCAATCAATCCGGTCCCGTCCCATCCTCCACACACCCCGCCTCCGTACACCGCAACCAGACCTCCCCCGGCGACGCGGCATCCCCCTCCGCTGGCACCACATCCCCGCCGGCATTGTCCGACCACTCGCCACCCCGCGCCCACAGCAGGCCGCTTTCGACCGACACGCCCGGTCCCGCCTGTCCACGCACGTTCGTCCCGTCGAGCCTGAGCTCCGCCCACACAACCGAAGCGCCCGCCCCATCGGCATTGTCCACCAGCCCACCACCGGACATCACCACCCGGGGCACCCCCTCCGCATCGGGCGGACCCGCGACCATCAAGCCGCCACCCCAGGCCGCGAAATTGGCCTCCACATCAACGTTCTCGAGGACGACCCGGTCGCCCGTCCCTCCGGACACCCAGACCCCACCGCCCACGCCCCGCGCATCCGGCAGCCCCACGCCGCTCACCACGTTGGCCGAGACCTCCACATCGCGCAGGCTCGGCTGGCCGCCTGCCACATACAGCCCGCCGCCGCCCACCTCAGCGATGTTGTCCGTGAACAGCGCATCTCGGAGCACGCCCGACGCACCCGACACCAGACCGCCCGCCCCCTGCTGGCTCGTGTTGGTCGAAAACCGCCCGCCCCACACCTCTCCGGGACCCGTGAGCAACAGCCCCCCGCCCTGTACCGAGCCGTCGGAGTCTTCCACCACCGTGCCCGGCAGGCCCACGATATCGTCGGAAGCGAGCGTCCGCACCGCCACCCCACCGCCGTAGGGCGCCTGGCCACCGCGCACCTGGCTGTCTTGCAGCACCCCCCGCCGCGCCCACACCGCACCCGCCAGCTTGTCGGCGACACAGTCCTCCACCACGCTGTTCCGGATCACCAACGGACCGGAACGCGGCCCGCTCACACAGCCCCCCCAGTCCGCTTGTCCCCCCCGCACCCACACGCCGTCGAGGGTGAGCGCATCGGCATCCCAGGCTGCCAGCACACCCCCGTGGGTGTCGCCGTCGAGCCGGGCCTCCGGAGAGCCGGTGCCGCCAGCAAGGGTGAGCCTGCGCATCACGAGGTGGCCGCCCAACACATGAACGGCCGGACCGGGGCCTCCAAGCAGGGTGGCTGGACCCACGAGAACAACGTCCTGGCGCACCACAATGGGCCCCTGTACCGGATGCTCTCCGCAGACCGCGACCACCGCACCCGGCAAGGCGCCATCGAGGAGGCTCTGCAGGCTCGGGTGGTGCACGCCCGCGGCATCCAGCTGACAGGTGGGCCGCTCGGGTGGAATAGCGGCGGCGGTGTCATCCGGGCCGGGCGTGCTCGAAGCCGGCGCAGCACAGGCCACTGTCGCGAAGATCGATGCAATTGCACAGGATGTGGGCGGGGACTTCATCGGGCTACGGTAGCCCGCGACCTGCCCGGCGGAGCGACGCCGGACCGTCCGACCTGCCCTCGGGAGCCATCTTGCCGCAGCCACGCCCCCTCGCTTTCGCGCTCGCTGGCGCCGCATTCCTTGTGGCCACCCCGGCTGCCGCCCAGGAGCTGCAGTACCGCATCACCGACCCCAACACCGACGCCAGCCTCGTGGCCGACTCTCTGGGCACCCTGGTCGATGAGCAGCTCAAGCTCGAAGACCAGACCGAGTTCCTGGAGCAGATGGCCGCCGCCACCGCCCTGTCGGCACGCGGAATGGGCGTCGACTACGCCTCCAGTCCCCAGCGCTTCGTGCTCGGCGGCAGCTTCGGTTCGGCACTCAACGGCTCCGGCGCCGGCTTCGGCTATGGCTCCGGCCTGCTTCCCTCCGGGGGCTTCGCATTCCAGGCCGCACTCATGGGCGGCATGAACCTCGGGGCCTTCAGCGGCGACACCAGCCCGCTGCGGCGTTTTGTCGTCTACGGACACGGCATGGCCGCCAACGGCAGCCGCGACCCCTTCTCCGCGCGGGCCTTCAACGCTGGCGGACACCTGCAGGTGCAGCTGCTCAAGGTGCGCGACGCCGGCGTGGCAGGCTGGGGTGGCATCGCCTTCACCACCGGCTTTCAGCACACCGTCTACGAGCTCACCCTCGAGCAGGAGATTCCCTTCGAGACCGAGGTGGCCACCTGGGAGGCCGACGGCACCTATGTCATCGACGCCACCACCAACAGCATTCCCCTGGAGCTGTCCACCAACATGCGCGCGGCCTTCGTCACGGTCTTCGGCGGCGGTGGCATCGACCTCATGGTGAAGGGCACCGGCGACAGCGACATCAACATGTACGGCACGCTCCACGACCCCACCCGCAACGACGTGGCCGTGGGCGAAGCACTCATCACCTACACCGACAGCGCCGACACCAACGGTGTGACGCCGCGCTTCTTCGGCGGGCTGCAGTTCAACATCTTCATGGTGAAGGCCTACGGTCAGCTCAACATCTCCGCGCCCGAGGGCTTCGGCGGACATGTGGGGGCGCGCATCGCGATGTAGGCTTCGGTCAGTCGACCAGCGGCCCGACGAGCACCGGAATCTCGATGACCAGGTCGCCTTCGGAGGCCGGCAGCTCGGGGTCGAGGGCTGCGGCCGCACACTGAGCCACGTCGAGGTGGGTGGCTGGCATCGCCGCTCCGGCGGCCACATGCACGGGGCCAGACGGACCCACGACAACGTCGAGGGTGTAGGCGAGGATGGCGCCAGCGTCGTCGTTTTCGGGAACAGGCACCCGGAAGCCGGCGCGATCGGCGAAGCACCGCTCCAGAGACGGGATCTGGGCGGCCACCAGCCGGCGGGCGGTGGTGGCAGCGCGGTCTCGCAGGTGGACGGGGTGGTCGATGCGCACGAGATCACCCGTCTGGGGGTCGTTTTCAAACTTCTTGGCCCCCTCCACCTTCGGGCGTCCGACCTTGTGTTCGGGCGCGACGTCGGGGTCGCCCGGCGCACCGGGGGCAGCCACATCCGCCCAGGCGTCGGTCTTCCAGGCCTCCCGCGCGGAGTCGGAGATGTGGGTCTGCACCACCCGACACATCCGGGCGCGCACCGGCTGATCCGGGGGGCCCTGCCAGGCGGACAGCGTGGCCTTCAGGCAGGCCTCGAGGCCGGGCCTGGGATCGGAGAGGTGGCCGATCTTGACCTTGGTGCGGCCCTTCTTGTCGATCTTGAGGTCAGCGCAGAACCACAGGTCGAGGTCGGCGCCAAGCGCGGCCTGCTGCCGCCAGCAGCCATCGAGGTCGAAGCGGTTCACACCGGCGTGCACCCCGAGGGCCGGGTCGGGACCGGGAAAGCGCTCCACCAGGGCGGCAGGCGTGGTCACCGGCTCGGTCGGCCACACCCGCACATCCACGGTCGGGGGGGGCTCCGGCGGGGGGGCATCGGCAGCGAAGGCAGCGAGGAGCAGGGCGGACAGCATGACGGTCCCGAGGGTCAGGGCGGCGGGGTGTGGGGGTCGAGGCCAAAGGCGCGCCACACGGCGGCATCCAGCGAGGACAGCGCCTCGGAGAGGAGGTCTGCGGAGGCGTCGGCCAGCTCCGCGTACAACGTCTGCGCGCGGTGGGCGAGGTCCCGTGCAGGTGGACCATCGAGGACGGGAAGGGGGAACTGGGCGACGTACTGGGTGAGGTAGCGGCGCCGGCCCGCGTAGAGGCGGTTGTTGCAGACCCGGTCGTACCAGGCGTCGACGAAGGTGGAGGCGGCCACGGCCAAGGCGACCCACAGGGCGTTGTCGTCGACCCCGGGGTGTGGCTTGAGCCAGTAGCAGTCGCCGTTGACGACGGTGCCTTCGGCATCGAACCAGAAGGTCGCCCGGGGGGCGATGTCGCGGAACACCAGCTTGGGACCCGACCAGCCGTCAGGGTCATGGGGGACCCACAGCTCGTACCAGCGGCGTCCGGCCTCCTTGACGTAGGTGCGCCGTTCGAGGCGGTCTCGGTGCAAGGCCAGGAAGGCCCGGGTGCGGGGGTGAGAGGACAGCTCGACGGGATGACGCACCCCGTCCCGGTTTTCATGGGGGTAGAGGACCTGACTGGAGGGCGCTGCTGGGAGGGGACGGATGCGACGGGCCCGGTGGTGGGTGGTGAGGGGACGCAGCAGCTCGGGGCGCGCCTCCGGGTCCATCGCGGCCCAGTCGGGACGCACGAAGACGGGGTCCGCTGTGGACTTGATGCCCACCCGGATTGGCCCCAGATCCCCGAAGGTGGCGCCGGTGTGGGCCTTCACGGTGTCGAGCCAGGCATCCACCTCGGGTCCGCCGCGCTGCCAGGTGTGGGTGGGGCCGCGCTCGGCGAGCTGGCCGTGTCGCACCTCGAACACGCGGCCGTCGGGGAGTCGGTGGCGGCCGGCGTTCGTCCAGATGCCGTCGAGACAGGTCACGGGTGCCGCATCACCGGGGTGGGGGGTGGTGTAGATGCTCCAGAAGCGGGCCGCAGGTTCGGCGCGTGCACCGGCGCGAAACACCAGGACGGCCGGCAACACCGCCGCGTCGAACAGGCGGGTGTCGCCGAGGTCGCCCACCTCCAGCAGCTGAACCCGCTCGGTCAGCAGGGCGCGAAAGCGGGCGGCACCCCGGGTCATCAGCAGTTTGTTGGGCACCAGCACGGCAGCCACCGCGCCTGGCTTGAGGGCCTCGGCGATGGACAGCACCCCCGCCTGGGCCAGGTCGATGCGACCCGACAGCCCCCAGTCCCTGGCGATGCGCTGGGCACGGGCCGCGCCGAGCACCTGGGCGCGCACCCAGGGCGGGTTGGCCACGACAGCATCCACCACCGCATCTTCGCCGATTCCATCGTCGAGGAAGTCCGCCTCTTTCACCTGCAGCCCGGGTGCGGTGAGGGCGAGTCGGCGCCGTGTCCGGGCCACCGCATCGGGGTCCCGGTCCACCCCGAGCACCGACAGGCGCCCCCGCTGAGGCTTCCAGGCGTCGACCACAGCCTCCAGCAAGGCACCGTCCCCACAGAAGGGATCGAGCACACGCACGGTGGCTGTGGCGTCTGGCAGGGCAGCCACCACCCGCTCGGCGAGCAGACGGGCGAGCAGCGGCGGGGTGTAGGTGGCCCCGTGGCGCTTCTTTTCGCTGGCTCGGGAGAAGCGCGACACAGGCGTTCCGGGACAGGCGACAGGCAGGATAGGCAGCGGCAGCACCGACTATCGCAGGTCTCCATGGTCCGACCCCTCCGCAAGTCCCGCCGGCTGACCCTGGCCGCATGTGTCGCTCTTGCTGGCTGCCACCTCGGCCGGTCGATGGACCGGGCCCTCCACAGAAAGGCCGCCCGCGCGGGACTGTCGCCCAAGGAGCTGCACCACGTCGAGATGGACGTCCACTACCTTTCTTCGGTGGAGGACCATCCCGGCACCCGTCCGCTGCTGGTGGTCCACGGCTTCGGCGGAGATGCCCTCACGAACTGGGCCGGTCAGCTCGACGCCCTCGCGAAGGTCCGCCCCTTGTTGCTGCCCGACCTGCTCTGGTTCGGCCGCAGCACCGGACAGATGGCGCCCTCCCTGCGGGCCCAGGTGGGCGCGATGCAGGCGGTGCTCGACCACGAAGGCATCGACAAGGTCGACATCATGGGCATCAGCTACGGCGGCTTCGTGGCCTTCGGCATGCTCGAGATGGCACCGGAGCGGGTGGGACGTCTCATCCTGGTGGACTCCCCGGGTCCCCTCTTCTCGTCCACCGATGTGCAGTCCATGATGGACCGCCACGGCGTACAGCGGGTGGAGGACCTCTTCGTCCCCCACTCCGGCGCCGACCTGCAGGCGCTCTTCGACGCGGTGATGGTGGACGCCCCCCACATGCCCCGTCCCGTCGCCAACGCGGTGTACGCGCAGTGGTTCGCCGAGCACATGGATGCCCAGAAGGCCTTGCTCGCCGACCTTCCCCGCCAGCGCATGCTCCTCGACCACCTGCCCGTCGACCAGCTGCCCGCCCCGCCCCTTGTGGTGTGGGGCGCCGAGGACACCATCTTCCCGCTGTCGGCCGGCGAGCAGCTCGCCCAGGCCATCGATGGCCACCTCGTGGTGCTCGAAGGTGCGGGCCACGCGCCCAATTTCGAGCGCAAGGCCGCCTTCAACGCCGCCGTAGTCGACTACCTGTCCAACCCCGACCCCTCCCCGGGTCGCACGGTGGTGCCCGCGAAATGACCCTCCCTGCCGACCTTCCCACCATTCCCGATGTCCAGCTTGCCGGCGACATCCGCGAAGGCGGTCAGGCCATCGTCGCGCGTGGCACCCAACCAGACGGCACCCCCGTCGCGGTGAAGATCAGCCGCCACGAACCCTCCGCCCGACGCGCCCTGTCCCGCGAGCTCGACGCTTTGCGCAGCATTCACGCCCAGGACCCCCACGCCGCCGACTGGCTCGTGCCGGTGTTGGGCCATGGAGAGCTCGAAGACGGCCGTCCCTACGTTGTCTTGCCCTGGTTGCCCCACAGCCTCCAGTCCTGGCTCGCCGCAGAGCAGCCGTCGCTCGCCGACCGCTTCGATGCGCTCGTACAGGCCGCCGCCGCGGTCGCCCGCCTGCATGGCACCGGCCAGATGCACGAGCTCACGGTCCACCGTGACCTCAAGCCCGCCAACTTCCTCGTGCGCCCTGCAGATCCCGCGGAGCCACCCGCCGGACCTCGGGTGTGTCTCGCCGACCTCGGCACCGTGAAGGCCCGCACCTTTCGCGCCCACACGCAGAACACGGTGATGTTCACGCCGGTGTATGCGCCGCCCGAACAGCGCCTGCCCCTCGACCGTCCGCTGGAGCCCTCGGTCGACGTCCATGCCCTCGGGGTGTTGGTCTTCGAGGTGCTCACCGGCAGCCCACCTCAGACCGCCGCCCAGCGGGTGGGCTACCGGCTGCCCGCCGGCGACGAGCTGCTGTCCCTCCACCGCAGCCGAGACACCCTGCCCCCCGCCCGCAAGGCCGAGCTGGAGGCCCTCGAAAAGGCGCCCCTCACCCACTTCTACGACCTGGACAGCGCCCCCGACCTGCTCGAGGAGGACCGGGTGTTGCTGCGAACGCACCTGAGCCGCGCCTTGGGGGACGACACTGCAGACACCGTGCTGGCGGTGCTTCTGCCTGCCCTGGAGCGGGCCCTGCGCGCCGACCCCGACCGCCGGGCCACCTCCGCCAGGGAGCTGCTGGCCGCCTGCGTGCTCGGACGCGAAAAGGCCGGCCTGGCCCCCACCCGGCTGGTGGAGCGTTTGATTGGGCCGGTGATGGACGCACCCGCGCCCGCGGACCGACGCCAGGCCCCGAAGCGCCGCCCGAAGTGGCCGCTGGTGGTGGGGCTGAGTGCCGGTCTCGGCGCGGTGGTGACGGTGGGCCTGCTCTGGGCCTTCTGGCCGCGCACGGAGGCCTTGTCGGCGGAAGAGGCCGCAGAGCTGGGCATACCGGTCGAGCTGGCGGCTCCGAGACTCACCATGCGCTACGCCGGAGATCCCGACGCCCACATCGTTCTCGGCGGACTTCGCTCGAAGGGAAGCCGCCTGCCGCCCCAGCCGCTGCCGCCCGGCGAGCACCGCCTGTTCGTGCGCAGCAAGACCGGCGATGCCCTCGGCGAGGCGACGGTGGTGGTGGCCGAGGCCGACGGCGCCTGGGGCCTTTCGGTGTCGAGTGCGGGCCGCACCGCGCGGTTTGAGGTGGCTCCGGATGGCCTGCTGTCCCTCGTGATGGAGGCGGGGGGCAAGGTCAGTCAGCGGGCGCCGCTCGGAGGCTGACAGAGGCGTGCCAGTCGGCCACCGCGCGGGTCTGGCGCGCGCTCGGTCCCACCACGGGGCGCTTGTCGACAAGCAGAGCCAAGGCGCCGTCGACATCGCGGGCGTGTCCGCGGGCCAACAACCAGGCCATCGCGGCGGCGGCACTTCGCCCACGACCGATGGCGCAGTGGACGAAGACGTTGTGGTCGTCGATGTGTTGGTCGATGAAGGCCACCGAGGCGTCGAGCTGCCGGGCGGAGAGAGGCGTGCCATCCAGCACGGGCACGCACAAGTAGGCGCCGCGGCGAAGGGTGCCCAGCTCGGTCAGCTCGCAGGTGAGGTCGAGGGTGGCGACCGGGCGGTTCTCCCGGAGGACCAGCGACTGCAGCGGAGTGGCCCGGGGACCGACGAAGAGTCCCGGCACGACCTCGTCTGGACCATCGCCGCGCTGGGTGAGCCAGCCAAAGCGGCACAGCGCGAAGTAGGACGCGTGGAGTGCCCGGGCCCAGGCGGCGTGGGTGCCGTCGGCGCGCTTGCCGAGGAGGCCAGGGCGTCCGAGCAGGTAGGCGAAGCTGGGGCCGACCAGTCCAAGGGCCGTGACGAGCCCCCCGAGTCCACCCCAGCTCCGAAAGCCGAGCGAGGCGGCCAGTCCCACGAAGACCGCCGCCAGCCCGAGAAAGATGAGGCCGTAGCGCATGGCGGCTCCGAGTCAGGTGGAGGGAATGCCCTGGGACCAGTCGCCCGCCGGCACCGTGGGGTCGAGGGCCTCGCCCAGCATCACCAGGAAGTCGTCTCGGGGCACCGCGCGGGCACCGAGGGACATCAGGTGGGGCGTGGGCATCTGCCCGTCTACCAGCGCATAGCCGGCGGCATCCAGCGCCCGACACAGGTGGACGAAGCCGACCTTGGAGGCATCCCGGGCGTGGTGGAACATGGTGTCCCCGAAGAACACGCGGCCGAGGGCAAGACCCACGAGACCACCCACGAGCACGCCATTCTGCCACACCTCCACCGAGTGATACCGACCCGCTTCGTGCAGCTGCAGCCAGGCCTGCGCGAGGTTGGGGGTGAGCCAGGTGCCGGGCTGTCCGGGGCGGGGAGTGCGCGCGCAGGCGGTCACGACGTCGACGAAGGCGGTGTCGAAGGTGACCTGGTAGCCGCGGTTTCGGAGGCTCTTGCGCAGGGAACGGGGCACCCTGATCCGGCCAGGACGAAAGACGGCGCGGGGGTCGGGCGAGCACCATGGCACGGGATAGCGCCCGCTCCAGGGAAACATCCCGCGGGCGGCGCCCATCAAGATGGCCCGGGGGCTCACCTCACGGCCCAGGGCCACGAGGCCCGTGGGATCGTCTGGCTGCGGGCGAACGGGAATGAGCCAGGGCATCGGGTCGGACGTCATGCCGCCGATGTAGCCGGCAACTGGCGCCTGCGGAATCACCAAGCCTCGATGGAGCATGCTGGTGATCAGACTCCTCACCTGCAAAGCGGGGGGCGAGTCAGATAGAACGCTCGCCACCCCGACCCCCCGAGGTCCCGCGCCAGCCGCGTGGCCAGAGGCGGTCCCCCAACCCCGCGGGCCCCTTCGCCCGCCCCGGAGCAGCCCATGGCACAGGGTATCGACGTCGTGAAGACCGTTGTCGAGCGCAACATCGTCGTGGAGGGAGGCGACGGCTTCCGTCAGACGGTGCGCACTCTGGTCACCACCACCCACGCCAATGGCGCCCGGGGCTACACCGCCTTCGTGGAGTCCAGCCCGGCCTTCGAGCGCTCCATCGGGGGCTCCCGAATCGTGCGTGCCACATCGGATGCCGCGGCCCGGGTGGAGGTCACCAAGCTGGCTGCGGGCATGTCGGCGAAGAACCCCGGCGCGGGCATTCCTGCATCCGGACAGAAGTCGGTGGTGGTGTGGCCCGACGCGCCTGCCAGCGCCGACGACAAGGCCGCCCTGCTCGCCCGGCACTACCGCGATGTGCTCAAGTTCGAGCCCGGCGCCATCTTCGGCCCCGACATGGCCGTCGGCGAAGACGTGCAGGACTCCGTGGCCCTCAAGCACGACCTCGTCGACCACATCGCGGGCAACTCGCACGACGGCCACGGGGTGTCCATCGACGAGACCGGCTGGACCGGGCGGGCCCTGGTGCTCGGTCTGGGTGCCTGGGATGGCACAGCCAACCTCCAGACCGCCGCCATCCAAGGCTTCGGTGCCGTGGGGGCCTGGGCTGCGCGCCACCTGGCCAAGACCCAGCCCCACATCAAGGTCGTGGCTCTGTCGAACCGCTTCGGCGTGGCCACCTGCCGCGACGGCCTCGATGCGGGCGCCTTCTTCGCCGCCTGGGCCGCGACCACGGGCGGACGGGCCGCCGACGAGGCCGTGCGCACGCTCGCCCAGGAAACCGATGGCGTCGACTGGATCGACGATCCCGACGCTCTGTGGACCCTCCCCGCCGACCTCATGATTCCCGCCGCCCGCACCGGCGAGGTCCGCCTGTCAACTGAACAGACGGAAAACGCCCACGCCCAGGAGGTGGAGGCCTGGTTCGCCGCATCTGGCGTGAAGGCCGTGCTGGAGGGCGCCAACGCCCCCCTCACCGTGGGCGCCGAGGACTGGCTCACCGAGCGCGGCGTGGTCGTCTTCCCCGACTTCATCGTGAATTCAGGCGGCGTGTGGGGCTGCTGGGCCGAGTGGGCCGAGCGAGAGGCCCTGCGCACCGGCAGCCGGTCGGCCGAGCAGGTCACCGACGACACCGAAAACATCGTCGGGCGGGTCGTTCGCGCCAATATGCGCCGCGTGCTGGCCAAGGGCGGCAGCAACCGCACCGCCGCCAACGCAGTGAAGCTGGAGAACCTGGCCCCGGTGGCCGCCCAGTGGGAAGCCCTGTCCCACATCGCCGATGTGCATGCGCGTGCGGTGGCCCACGCCAAGGGCCTGGAGCTGTGAAGCGCCTCATCCTGCTCGTTGGGCTGGCCTTCACGGGCTGCGGCGGCGACGACGGCGGCAAGGATTCCGACGCCGGCGACCCCTGCCTCGAGTACGTCGACCTCTGGGTGGACTGCACCATCAGTGCGGGCCTGGAGCCCGATGAGAGCCTCGCCGACCCCGCCGCCTATTGTGCCGACAACGACGACGAGACCGACGAGCTGTGGCAGTGCCTGGTCGACAGCATCCACAGCCAGTACTGCACCAACAGCACCGGCCTCACCCACCTGCAGGGCAAGTTCGCGGAGTGCCGCGGCTACTGAGGTCTCAGTCGGCCGACTGATAGGGCGAAAACAGCTCCGCCAGCATCGCGCACTCCTGCGGGCTCAGCGACACACCGGCTGCACCCGCATTCTCGACAATCTGAGCCGGGGTGCGCGCACCGGCCAACACCGCGGTGAGGCCAGGCTGGTGGAGGCACCAGGCCAGGGCGAGCTGGGCGAGGCTGCAGTCATGGGCCCGGGCGATCTCGGCCGCACGCTGGTTGGCGGCTGCGATGTCCCGGCGGGAGGCGACGCTGAACAGAGGCAGGTCCCGCCGGCCATCGCCTTCTGCAAAGGTGCGCTCAGGGCCCACCTTGCCCGTGAGCAGGCCTTGGGCGAGGGGCGAGTACGCCAGCGTCGCCACGCCATGTCGCCGGGTCCACGGCAACACCTGGTCTTCGATGGAGCGGTCCAGCAGTGAGTAGCGGGGCTGGTGGCTGGCAAGCGTGTGACCGCGGCGCGCGAGCTCGGCCTTCGCGCGGGTGAGCAGGACCACGTCGAAGTTGCTCACGCCGATGGCCTTCACCACCCCGGCGTCCACGAGGTCGGCCAGGGCCGAGACAGACTCCTCCACCGGGGTGCTGGGGTCAGGCCAGTGGCACTGCACGAGGTCGAGGCTGTCCACGCCCATCCGCTCGCACGACCGCTCCACCTCCAGCTTGATGCTGTCGGGGCGCAGGTTGCGCATCACCGACACCGGCTCGCCCGTGCCGGGGTGGTTGGTGTCGAAGAAGTGCGCGCCCCTGGGGTCGTCCCACCGCAGGCCCACCTTGGTGAGGAGCAGCACATCATCGCGCCGGTCGCGCACCGCCTGTCCCACCACCCGCTCGCTGTGGCCGCAGCCGTAGATGGGGGCGGTGTCGATGGCGGTCACCCCGGCGTCGATGCCGGCCTGGATGGCGTCGATGGCGAGCGCGTCGTCTGTCCCCCCCCACCACCAGCCACCGATGGCCCACGCACCGAAGACAACGGCAGGCACGTCAAGCTCAGCTTCACCAAGTCGGCGATACTCCACGGGATCTCCCTGGCGCGACACATCCGCGCGCTGCGGTCTCGATGTCACCACTGACTTCCCCGACCGTGTCGGCAGGCGCAAGCAACACTCCCCGGTGAACCGCAGGAGATCAGGGAATCGCGCCCTCCGCGGCCGCACGCTCCTCGGCTTCCCGGGCCTTGCGCTTCCAGAGCCCTTCGTACTTGGGGGCCTCAGGGTCGGGCGGGGGGTGGGCGTAGCTGCAGCGCCCCTTGGGCTTGTCACCGTCGAGGAAGGGGGCGCCGATGAGCCGGCAGCTGCCGTTGCCGTACCTGCCAGACACGGTGCAGACGCCGCGGCCCGTGGTCTGCACCCCGCCGAAGTCGTCGAGGGGGAGGTCTTTGTGGACCGCCCGGGCCCACCAGCCCCACAAGGGCGCGGCGAGGTCGGAGGCCGATGCACCGATGCGCTTGGGCTGGTCGTAGCCGAGCCACAACGCCATGGCGTAGTGGGGGGTGCCGCCGACGAACCAGAGGTCCTTTTCGGCATCGGTGGTGCCGGTCTTGCCGAGGGCCGGCCCGGCATAGCCAGGACGACCGGCCGCTCCCCGGGAGGCGCCGCCAGTGCCATAGGTGACGACCAGCCGCATGATCCCGCGGGTGAGGGCGGCGTCGTCGGGGTGCATCACCTGGGGACGCTGCAGCTCGCGGGGAATGCGCGCTACGCCCGACATGTCGTGGGCGACCACGACGGGACGGCCCGACGACAGCTGGCCATCCGCGATGACGGTGGACACGAAGCGGGCCTGCTCCAACGGGGTGACCTCGCCGGTGCCGAGCGACAGGCCCATCTCATCGCGCCAGTGGGCGGTCTCGAAGCCGAGGGAGGCCGCGAAGCGCTTGAAGGGCACCGGTCCACCGAGGTCCTCCAGCAGGCTGGCGGTGGCGACGTTCTGGCTCCACGCCAGGGCCATCGCGAGCGCGGAGGTGGGCGAGTACTTGCCCCCCACGTTGCGGGGCATCCAGCCATCGGTGTTGGGAAACACGCGGCGCTGGTTCTTCACCGTGGAGTCGGCCCGCCACACTCGCTCGCCGGCGGTGTCGCGCTGGGCAAAGGCCATGGCGTAGACAAGCGGCTTGATGCTCGAGCCTGCCTGCCGACGGGCCTGGGTGGCGCGGTTGAAGTCGGTCGCGAGCGCCTGCCGCCCGCCGTAGGCCGCCACAAGCAGCCCGGTGTCGGGCTCCACGATGGCACCCGCCGCCTCCAGCGGTTCCTTGCCACGGCGTCCAATCGCCTTTTCGAGGTAGGACAGCTGCTTGGGGATGACCTCGTCGGACGTCTGTTGGGCGACGAGGTCGAGGGCGGTGTGCACCTCGAGGCCCGCACCGTAGACGATGTGGTCGTCGAGCGAGGCCTCCAGCCACGACCGCGTGGCCTGCATGTAGGCGGGGTATTGGTCCTCGGGCAGCTTGTGGGCCGTGGCCTCGACGGGCTCGGACAGTGCCCGGTCGACCTCGCTGGCGTCCCAGCCAGCCTCCTTCATCAGGCGCAGCGTGCGGTCGCGCCGGGCCTTGGCACGGTCGGGGTGCTGGTCGGGGGCGTAGCGGGCGGGAGCCGGCAGGATGCTGGCGAGGGTGGCGGCCTGGTTGAGGGACAGCTCGGTGGCCGGCACGCCGTAGTAGTGGCGCGCCGCAGCCTCGAAGCCGCAGATGCTGAAGCTGCCGAGCTGACCGAGGTAGGGGGCGTCGAGGTAGATCTGGAGCACCGCCTCCTTGCCCAGGTTGCGGTCGAGGGCCACGGCGGCCAGCATCTCGCGGACCTTGCGCTGGAGCGACTTCTCCTTGTCCTGCGACAGGTTGCGCACCACCTGCATGGTGATGGTGCTGGCGCCCTGCTGGTAGCCGCCGCCTTGGAAGTTGACCCAGGCGGCCCGGGCGAGACCGGCCGGATTGACGCCGATGTGGTCGTGGTAGGCGGCGTCTTCGGAGGCGATGAGCGCAGCGATGAGGTGCGGCGGGGCATCTTCGAGCGGCAGGTGCCAGCGAATCTCGCCATCGGGACCGATGAGGTGGCCGATGGACACAGGCTCGAGCGCCAGCGGACGGCTCCAGCCCTGGGTGCCGGCTGGCTGGTCACCCTCGGGGAAACGTCCGCCGCGGGGGATGACCTTGCCCGTGTCGCCGCAGATGTCGCCCGGGGACTCGGGGGGACACTGCTCGCGGTAGCCGCGGATCCTGGCGTGGGCGAGCAGGCGCTTCTTCGGCAGGTCGAGCTCGGCGGGCGCACTCCACACGGTGCCCGGGAAGCTCCAGCCGGGGTGGGCCACGGCGTGCTGGAGGTGGTCTTGGGCCATCTCCACGGTGTCGGACTCGACCGCCTTCCACCTGGGCCAGGCCACGATGCCGAAGGTGACCACAAAGCCAAGGCAGAACAGCAGGCTCCCCCGAACCGACCAGCCGAGGAGGCGTCGGAACCAGGACCGGCGGGGAGCGGGACGTCGGGGACGCTCTGGCGGTCGGCGGGCCAAGTGGGTGGGCTACTCGACCGGGAAGCCAGCAGCGCGCCAGGCGAGCGTGCCGCCAGCGACGTTGATGGGGTTGGTGAAGCCGGCGGCGGCGAGCTGGCCCTGGGCCCGGCCGCTGCGCGCTCCGCTTCGGCAGATGAGGTAGAGCTCGCCGGTCTTGTGGGCTTCGAGCTCGGACATGCGCTGGGCGAGCTGGTCGAGCGGAATGTTCACCGCGCCGGGCGCGTGGCCGTCGGCAAACTCGGAGGGGGTGCGCACGTCGATGAGCGCAATCTTCCCGGCGTCCATCCTCGCCTTGAGGCCGGCCGCGTCGATCTCCGCGGGCGCAGCCTTCCCGGCTGTGGTGGCCGCACCACCGGACTTGTCGGCTCCCCCGCAGGCCACGAGCGGGCTGAGCGAGGCGGCGAGGGCAAGGGCCATGGCAAAGCGACAGGGGGGCATGTCGGCTCCAGTGGACGAGGCGGCGCCCCACCCTAATCGAGATTGGCGGGCACGCCCCCTCCTGCGACGTCGCAACATCGGTGCAAGGCCCGAAGCGAATGCCGGGGTCCACCGTCCGTCGGGGAGACGCCGCCAACGAGGAGGGCCCATGCGACCCCGACCCCACCGTCCCATCCGAGAGCTCCGCCGGGCCCTCACGGCCCTGGGCCTCACTGTGGCCGTCTTCGCAATGCCGCTGTGGACGGTGTCCGTGCATGCGCCCGACGCTGAGCTGTTCACCCCCGCCCCGGCCGAGCAGCACCGCGTGGCCAGCTTCGTGATGACCCTGCCACCTGAGCCCGTCCCCCCATCCGAACCCGAGCCGGTCCCCGAGCCCGATGTGGAGCCGGAGCCCGCCCCTTCACCGACGGCGCTCACCGAGGTGGCACCCCCACCCGTCCCGGAGCCGGCGGTCCCACGGGCAGAGCCGCCTCGAGATGCCCCCGCGTCCGCCCGCGTCCCCCCGCCGCCCAGCGTGCGCCTGTCCACCGCCGGGTCGGGAAGGAAGCGCCGCAAGAAGCGCAACTGTCAGCCCGATGTGCCCGAGATCACCGCGGGCTCCGGACGCACCGACTACGCCGTGGAGCGCGACCTCATCGACCGCTACGCCAAGGACCTCGATGCCGCCGCCCGCCTGGCCTATGTGTCGTGGGCACGCGATGACGACGACCGCATCATCGGCTTCAAGGTGGTGAAGATCCGTTGCGGCAGCCCCTTGCACGAGGCCGGCTTCCAAAACGGCGACGTCATCACGAAGATCAACGGCCACAAGGTGCGTACCGTGCCCCAGGCCCTCGCCGCCTACGTGGCCTTGCGGGTGAAGCGGAAGCTGCGGGTGCGGGGGCATCGCAAGGACGGCAGCGAGATGGACCTGCGGTATCGGCTGACCTGAGGCGGCTCCGCTCGGGTCGGGCGTCGGACGCTCGCCCTCCCGGTGCAATCGCCGACCACTCAGCCCCATGCCTGGGCCGCCGATGAGCTGGGCAGACCGTCGCAAGCCCTGTCCGCCTGGCGGTGGACGGGCGGACCGGTGACCATCGCCAACAACGCCGTGCTGGAGAGCCTCGCCGGCGTGGAGTCGCTCGTCGCCTTGAGCAACCGCACCGACATGTCCGACCACCCCCTGCTCTGCGAGGACGAGGTGGCCGACCTGTGGGACAGCCTGGGCGCCTTGCTGGGCGGACGCTGCGTGTCGTCGAACAACAGTGGCACCTGCCCGGGGGACGGGCGTGACTGACCCGCCAGCCCGGAGCAGAGCGCCGTCTCAGCTCGGGTCGGGCGCCGGCGTCTTCGGACCGCTCTCGGGCAGCGTGGGCGCCTTGGCGTAGTCGGCGTCGAGCTTGCCTTCGAGGGCGGTGAAGAAGGCCACGATCTTCTTCACGTCGGCATCGGAGAGGTCCTTGCCGAGCTGGTGCTTGCCCATGAGCTTCACGGCCTCCTCGACCGTCTTCACGCTGCCGTCGTGGAAGTAGGGGCCGGTCTTCGTGATGTTGCGCAGCGAGGGCGCCTTGAAGACGTGGAGATCGGCGTCGTTGCCGGTGACCTTCTTGCGGCCTTCGTCCTCGGTCTCGTAGGGCGCCACCTGGCCGAGCTTGAAGTAGCCCTGACCACCCACCGCGGGGCCCGCGTGGCAAGCCATGCAGCCGGTGTCGAGGAAGGTCTGCAGGCCATCCAGCTGGGCGGGGCTCATCGCCTTGGCGTCGCCCTTGAGGAATGCATCGAAGGGGGCCGGGGTGACCAGGCCGCGCTCGAAGGCGCCGATGGCGGTGGTCATGTTGGCGTAGGTGATGGGGGTCGAGTCGCCGGCGAAGGCCTGCTCGAACATCTCACCGTAGCCGGGAATGCTGTTGAGCACGGTGAGAACGGCCGCCTCATCGGGCATGGCCATCTCGACGCCGGCCAACACGGGGCCGCCCGCCTGCTCCTCGACGTCCTTGGCGCGGCCGTCCCAGAACTGGGCGACGTGGAGAGCGGCGTTGAGGGAGGTGGGCGAGTTGCGGTCGCCGCGGGCGCCCTTGTGGCCGGGGGAGGTGGCCTCGTTGTCGACACCGAAGGTCTGCAGGTTGTGGCAGGAGTTGCAGGCGATGTCGTGGTTCTTCGACAGGCGCTTGTCGAAGTAGAGCGCGCGACCGAGGTTGATCATGGCGTCGGAGGGGCGCTCCTCGCCAGCGCGGACCATGAAGTCGGGCAGCGGGGCGAAAAGGGGCTTGGCGCGGGCCAATAGCGCCGCGGCGTCGGGACCCTTGGGGGCCTCGGCCTTCTTCGCCTCGGGCTTCTTCGCCTCGGCCTTGGGGGCCGGAGCGGGCTTGTCGTCGTTGCAGGCGGTCGAGAGGAGGACGGCACCGAGAGCAAGGAGCGGCAGGGAGCGCATGGAGGACCTCGCGGTTCTGGGGATACGGCGGGAGACAGCCAGCCTCATACCCCATCCGTCCCAGCACGACAGTGCGGAAGCGCCCTGCGGCATGTCAGCGGTCCGGCCGAACAAAGCGCGCCACGGCCTCGATGTGGTGGGTTTGTGGAAACAGGTCGACGGTCCACAGGTCGGTCATCTGCCAGCCTCCTTCCTCGAGCAGCTCCCGGTCGCGCCCCAGAGACGCCGGTCCGCAGGCGACGTAGACGAGCACCCGAGCGGGATGCTGGGCGATAAAGCGGGCGGCCCGGGGGTGCAGGCCAGCGCGGGGCGGGTCGACCACAATCCGCACGTCGGAGCCCAGGTCGAGCTTGGGGACGACGTCCTCCACCTGTCCCGCGAGGAATTCGGCCGAAATCCCCATGGCCTCTGCATTGGCCGCGGCACAGTCCACCGCACCCTCGTGGACCTCGATGCCGATGAGCCGATCCACCCGGTCGGACAGGGCGAGGCCGATGGCCCCCACCCCGCAGTACAAGTCCACCAAGACACCGCCCACATCGCCATTCTCACCCAACCCAAGCGCCTCGGAGATGGTCTGCACCAGCACCTCGGCACCCCGCGGGTTCACCTGGAAGAAGGCGTCGTGGGGCAGGTTGAGCCGGGCCGCACCGAGCGTCACATCGAGGGTGTCCTTGCCGTGAAGCACCGCCCGCAGCTCACCGCGGGCGACCTCGGCCACCCCATCGTTGACGACATGGAGAACGCCCGTCACACCGTCGACCTCGGCCACTGCTGCACCGGCGGCCCGGATGGCGGTCTCGTCGACCTCGGAGGTGGTGACAAAGGTGACCAGCACCTGGGGATGCGCGACCGTCCCCCCATCGCGCACCACGAGATGGCGCCACACACCGGTGTGTTCGCGAGTGTCCCAAGCCGGTGCGAGGCCGAGCTGCTGCACCTTGTCCACCACGCGGTTCATCGCATCCGAAGCGAGGGGGCAGGTCTCGACGGGCACCACCTTGGAGAACCAGCCCGGCGGGTGAAAGCCGAGGAAGCTGCCCCGGGTCTGCACCTCTCGGCGGTCGACGCCTTCGGGCGTGTAGCGGACAGGCGCCCACGACAGCTCGATCTTGTTTCGGTAGGCGTAGCCGTCGCCCGAGGCACGGCGGGGGGGATGGACGGCGACATCGGGCAGCAGCACGTCGCCTTCATCGCTGCGCACGCCGGTGAGTCGGGCCACGAGAGCCGCCTTCTCCTCGGCTTGCCGGTCGACGGGCATCTCCTGAAGCTGACAGCCGCCGCAGATCCCGAACAGCGCGCAGCGGGTGTCGACGGCATCGGGCGCGGCCTGCTCCAGGCTCATGCGGCGGGCGGTGCCCTTCTTGCCGGGACGGGCGGTGACCACGGCGCCGACGCCCGCGCCACGCACCTTCCAGCGCCGTCCGTCTTCGGTGAGGCCGCTGGTGTGCTTGGGCTCGAGCCGGTCGAGGGTGAGCGTGACGGGGGGTTTGGGACGGCGGCGTCCACGAGAGCGACCCATGGCCTGGCTCCGGGTGGGGGGCCCGCGCAGATACCCGGTTCGCGGTCGACAGACCCGGCTCAAGCGGCTTCGGGCCCAGGCGGACGACCCCGTGGTAGGACGACGCGGCCACCGGAGCTCGGAGGGACCATGACCCGCCTGCCTGTCTGCCTGCTGATGCTGGGCACGTCCACCGCCGCCTTCGCCACACCTCGCCTGGCGGACGACGAGCACGTCGCCCCCGAGGGGCAGGAGGGTCCCGCAGGCGAAGACCCTGGCGACGTCGACGAGGAACAGGACTGGGACATCACGGTGGCCCACGGCGCCACACGCGACCTCACCCTGTCCCTCGACGAAGCCACCTGGATGACCGTGTCGGTGCACGGCGACCGCTTTGTCACCGAGGTGCTGGGCGACCTGTTCCTCGGAGACCTCGAGGGCGGTCCCCTCACCCCCCTCACCATGGGTGCGGCCTGGGACACCGAGCCCGTCTTCTCTCCCGATGGGCGCACAGTGGCCTACGCCAGCGACGAGGGGGGCAACGAGAATGTGTGGCTCGTCGATGTGGACAGCGGCGCGCGCACGCAGGTGACCAAGGAGACCGAAGCTCGGGTCACGGCACCGGCCTGGGACGACAGCGGCGACTGGCTCATCGTCCGGCGGCGCACTGTGGACACCCGCAGCATCGGCGTCACGGAGCTGTGGCGGGTCCATCGCACGGGCGGTGCCGGGGTTCAGCTCACCAGCAAGGACAGCGACCCCCACGCCGGAGAGACCGATCTGCACGGCCGAAAGGTCTACTTCTCCAGCCGGTATGGCCGCTTCGAGTACGGCCACAACCCGGTGGGCGGCCTGTGGGCCCTCAAGAGCCTCGACCTCGATGACGGCGAGATGCGGACGCTGGTGCGGGGGTCTGGAAGTGCGGCCCGGCCGGTCGTCTCACCGGATGGGACCGAGGTGGCCTTCGTGTCCCGCGACCGTGAGAACACCCTGCTGGAGCTTGTGGAGCTGTCCACCGGACGCCGCAGGGTACTGGCGGACTGGCTCGACCACGACCAGATGGAGGGCTTCGCGCTGCACGGCGTCTACCCCGCCTTCGACTGGACCGATGACGGCGAGGCTCTGGTGCTCTGGGCCAGCGGCAAGCTGTGGAAGGTGGACCGGTCGGGCCACAAGTCAGAGCTTCCGTTCACCGTGGAGCACGCCTGGCGCCTCCACGACGTCCCCCGCCCGAAGAACGACATCCCCACCGAGGTGACGGCCAGGGTCGTCCGCTGGCCGGTGGACAATCCCGCCAACGACACCGTGGCCCTGTCCGCCCTTGGCGAGCTGTGGACCGGTCCCATCGACGGCCTGACCCGCTTGTCCACGGACACCGGCTACGCCCCCGCCTGGTCGCCCGATGGCAAGCAGCTGGCCTGGGTGAGCTGGACCGACTGTCCGACCGAAGACCCCGTTCCCGGCGCCGACTACGCCGAGTGTGGCGGACGCCTGCACATCAGCAAGGGCAAGAAGACCACCGACATCGGTGGCTGGAGCGAGTGGGTGGCGCCGGCCTTCGCGGGCGATGGCGACACGCTGGTCGTGTGGCGCGGCACGGGTGGCGTCACCGGACAGCCGCCGGGAAGGCACCCGACCGCCGAGCTGGTGTGGTTGGAGAAGCAGGGCAAGACGTGGACCAGCAGGGTGTTGACGACCGACTCTGTGCGCGGCGGACTCGAGCATGCGCCCGTGCCTGTGGTGCATGGGGACCGGGTGTACTTCCTGTCGAGCCGGTCGGGCGAAGGACGCGTGCCCCAGGTGGTCACCCTCAAGAGCGTGTCGGTGGACGGCGGCGAGGCGCGCACCGAGCTGAAGTTCGACGGCGCCCAGGAGGTGGCCCTGTCGCCCGACCTGCGGCATGTGGCCTGGGTGCAGGACTTCCAGGCATGGGTGGCCCCCTTCCAGCCCACCGGCAAGGAGGTCAACCTGGGCGGAAAGGCCGTGCCCAAGGTCAAGCTCACCGACGTGGCCGGCAGCTGGCTCACCTGGGCCCCCGACAGCGGCTCCCTGAGCTGGATGCAAGGCAACGTGCGCAACACCGTCGACCTGCCCGACTTCGGCAGCGACATCGACCCCGAGGCCGACCCCCAGCAGCCCCGCACCGAGCGCCTGACCGTCACTCTGCCGGCCGCCGCCCCCACCGACAAGGTCGCCTACACCCACGCCACCGCCCTCACCATGGCCGACATCAGCGGCGCGCCTTGCGACGACTGCACCATCGTGGTCGAGGGCAACCGCATCGTGTCGGTGGCCTCGCAGGGCGCCGTGCCTGCCGACGCGCGCGAGGTCGATCTGAGCGGAAAGACCGTGATGCCGGGCCTCGTCGACGTACACGCCCACCTCCACTACAGCGCGGGCGACGTGCTTCCCAGCCAGGAGTGGCGCTACCTGGTCAACCTCGACTTCGGCGTGACCACGGTGCACGACCCCTCGGCCAGCACAGAGCTGGTGTTCACCCAGGGCGAGCGCATCGCCGCAGGACTGGAGGTGGGTCCACGGGTCTTCTCCACAGGCTTCGTGCTCTACGGCGCCCTGTCCAACTTCAACGCCGAGACCCCAGACGCAGAGGCCGCGATGGCCCATGTGCAGCGCCTCAAGGACCTCGGCGCGGTCTCGGTCAAGGTCTACCAGCAGTCCCGACGCGACCAGCGGCAGTGGTACATCCAGGCCTGCAACGCGCTGGGAATCCTGTGCGTGGCAGAGGGCGGCGGCGACATCTGGATGAACCTCGGCATGGCCGCCGATGGCATGCACGCCGTGGAGCACGCCCTGCCCCGGGCGCCTCTATACGACGACGTCAAGGGCTTCTTCAGCGCCAACGCCAACCCCGGGAAAGGCACCTGGGGCACGGCCTACACCCAGACCCTCAACGTGGCCTACGGCGGAATGGGCGGACAGCACTGGTACTGGCAGCACATGCACCCCTTCGCCGACGACAACCCCGATGGCGAGCGTCTGCTGCGCCACTGGCCCCGCCGCAACCTCGACGCGAAGGCCTGGCGTCGCAGCGTGTTGATGCAGGACGGCGACTGGAACCACGAGCAGGTGGCCCGAGACGCCGCGGACATGCTCCGCAAGGGGCTGCTCACCACCCTGGGAGCGCACGGCGAGCTGCAGGGACTCGGGGTGCACTGGGAGCTGTGGTCCATGGCCGGTCCGGGTGCGATGACACCCACGGAGGCGCTGTTCTCGGCCACAATGGGCGGGGCCCGCTACCTCGGCATGGCGCACGAGCTGGGCTCTCTGGAGGCCGGCAAGGTGGCCGACTTCGTTGTGCTGTCCGACGACCCCCGCGACGACATCCACAACAGCACCCACATCGACTTCGTGGTGCGCAATGGGGAACTCTGGGACTGAGGCCGAAGAAAACGTGAGGGAGTCCGCACCTCTCCTCCGTTCGGACGGCGACTGGCTGGCGCGTCCCCTGCTCCAGCGGTCGACGCACCCGTCCCACGGAGTCCTTGATGTCCCGCCTCTCCCTTGCCCTCCTCGTGTCCCTCGTCGCCTGCGAGATGGGCTCCAAGCCCGACGACTCCGGTCTCGACACCGGCACCGACACCTCCGACGACAGCTCCGGCGACGACACCGCCGACAGTGGTCCATCCGGCGACGGCTTCGCATTCGGTGAGATCGTCGGCCACATCGACATCGACTACGCCGAAGACCTCGCGATGCACGGCGACACCGCCTACGTCACCTCCAAGACCAACGGCCTGCAGATCATCGACGTCTCCGACCCCACCGCGCCGGCCCTCGTGGGCACCATCGCCTCGGGCGACCAGGCCTGGGACCTCGTGGTGGACGGCGAGAACGACATGCTCTATCTCGCCGACTATGCTGGCGGACTGCGTGCTTTCGCCATCGACGACCCCCACGCCCCCACCGAGACCGCATCCTACGTGCCCGGCTGGACGGTCATCGGGGTGTCGCTGCACGCGGGCCGCATCGTGGCCACCGGCGGCGACGGCACCAACGGTCGGATGGCCGTGCTCGACGCCGAGGACCTCGCCGAGCTGGGCACCTACGACGCCATCACCGGCACCAACAGCGCCGGCACCAGCGTGGCCCATCGCGGCGACACCGCGTGGTACGGCCAGGCGGAAGGCACTCTGCATGTGCTCGACATCTCCGACCCGAGCGCCATCGCCCCCGTGACCACCTACAAGCACCCCGGCACCGCCGGCCATGAGCCCTGGTGCCTCGGCCTGTTCGTCGACGACAGCACCGACCGCCTCTACCTGTCCGACTGGGGCGCCGGCGTGGTCACCCTCGACATCTCCAACCCCGAGAACCCCGTCGAGCTGTCTGCTTTCGCGGAGGGTGGCTACGCCTTCTACGACACCTGGGCCAAGGGCGACCGTGCCTACATCGCCCTCGATGGCGGCCTGGGCGTGCTCGACATGTCCGACCCCGCGTCCCCCAGCCTCGTGGGCGGCAGCTACATCTCGGCCAAGCTCGAGCTCGACGATGGCCTGCACGGTGTGCATGTGCAGAACGGACTCGCGTTCCTTGCCGACAACAAGGAGCAGACGCTCACCATCATCGGCACCACCGAGTAGGCCTGGGGCTCAGAGTGCCCGCCGGCCGCCGTCTCTCAGCGAGCGGCGGCGGCCATCGGTGGGGTCTCCCCCAGGCAGTCCACACACGGCACGGTGAGCCGGAAGCGGGCCCCGCCCAGCGGGCTGTCGTCGATGCCCACCTCGCCCCCCACCTCCTGCAGGAAGCGCTGCACGAGGTGGAGCCCGAGGCCCGTGCCTTCGCCATCGGCCTTGGTGGTGAAGAAGGCGTCGAACAGCTGGGCCCGCAGATCGAGGGGCACCCCGGGGCCGTCGTCGTCTACAAACACCTGCACAGCGTTTTCGACGGATGCCGCGTGGATGTGGACTCTGCCCGCGCCCGCTTGTTGGGCGTTGATGGCGAGGTTGAGCAGCGCCTGGGACAGGCGGCGCCGGTCGAGGGCCACCGGGTCGAGGTCGGGGGTGTCCACCATCAGGGCGACCTCGTGGCGGAAGCGGGCCTTCAGCATCCGCTCGGTGAGGCGCAGGGCATCGGCCGGGTAGCAGCCGGTCTCGGCGCGCGTGCGGGCGAAGCTGGTGAGGTCGTCGACCATCTCACCGAGGGTGTCGATGGCCATGTCGAGGTCCTGGGCAAGCTCGTCGACCTCATCGGGCTCGGCTTCGAGGAGGAGGTCGGACAGCCCCCGCACCGCCGTGAGTGGACCGCGAAGGTCATGGGCCACACCGGCCGTGAGCGTGCCCAGCATCGCGAGGCGTTCGCCATGGGCGGCGGCCTGGGTCATCGCGAGGCGCTCCTCGGCGTACCTGCGGTCTCGGCGACGGCCTTCTCGCTGAATCAGCACGACGGACAGGCCCGCGATGGCGGACAGCAACAGCAGAGACAGCCCTGCGAGACCGAGCTGGGCACGGGCGTTCGAGACACCGATCAGGGCTTCGGATCGAGAGGTGGACGTGCCGATGGACCAGCCCGCCGGTGCCCCCGGAATTGGCGCGAAGGTGGCCATTCGCTCGTCGATGCTGCCGTCGGCGCCATGCCAGTCGTAGGCCGCCGAGCCCGAGCCACCGGTGCGCATCTCGGTGAGCATGGCGTCGAGGCGGGGATCCAGCTCCCGTCCTGAAAAGGGGGTGCTCCCCACCTGCAGGGCGTCGGCATGGGCCAGGATGCGGCCATCGGGCCCGACCACCCAGGACCACGGCGAGGACAGAAGCTGAGCAAAGCCATGGGCTGGCTCGTGCAGCACCACCCAGCCGCCGTCGTCCATGAAGGCGGTGGCCGCGATCACGGGCAGATCGCCGCTGCGGGTCCAGTGCACGCCGGACTCGCTGGGAATCGCCACCCCGGCGCTGTCCGGCGACGAGTCGAAGCGCAGCGCACCCTTGGCGTCGAACACGACGATGCGCAGCTCACCGGTGGTCTCGTCCCAACCAGATGGCGAGGACCACAGGGCTGCCGCCAGGTCGTCGGGGCGGGCAGCCACCTGTCCGGCCGTGGCCTCCAGCAGCGACAGGTGCGCCCCGAAGCGCGCGGCCTGGGCGGAGATGGCGCCCTGCTGCACCTCGTAGACCGTGGCCTCCGCCTCGGTCTCGATGCCGTGCCAGGCCCGCAGTGCGCCCCAGGTCGACAGTCCCACTGCCGCGAGGCCGGTCGTCGCAATCAGGACCTGGATGAGGCGCGCCACACAGCCTCCCGGGCAGGGTCGATGGAGCAAGCTCCGAATCGGTCACAAGGATGCCGATGTGAGGCGAAGGCTGCAGCGAGGCGCGGGATTGATGGGGGAGCGGAGCCGATTCAGTTGACGAGCACGTAGCGATGCACCGTGCTGGTGCCCTTTCTGCGGATTTTCACCGTGAAGCTGTCGTCACGCCGGATGCTCGCCCACACCCGCAGGCCCTGGGGGACACTGGTGACCTTCTGGCCCCCCACGCTGAGGATGAGGTCCTTGGAGCGCAGCCCGGCCGCCCGCAGCGGGCTCTTGCAGGGCACCCGGGTGAGCCGCACGCCCGTGGTCTTGCCGGACTTGTTCTTCGCCCACTTCACCGAAGCCAGCTTCTCTGCGGCCTTCATGTTGCCCGTGTAGCGTTCGATCACGCTGCGCTTGACCTGCCACTTGTGCGGACCGAGCTGCTTGATGCCCTTGCCGTTCGGCTTGCACTCCTTCTTCTTCTTGGTGGACGTGGTGCGGGTGGACGGCGGGGGCTCGGGGGCGTCGTCCTCCACTTCGAGGGGCGCGTCCACCGGCTCCTCATCGGCGACCTCGACGGGTTCATCGGGGAGCTCGGCGGGCTCCTCCGCCGTGGGACGGCCGGAGTCCTGCGCAGCCTCGGCGACGACGGGCTCCGCAGCCTCGATGCGCACCACCTGGGCGGGCTCCTCCTGGGCCGTGAACCAGAAGACCGCGCCCAGCACCGCCACCATGCCAACCGCCAGCATGCCGGCGCCCAGCACCACCCCGACCAGCACACCATGCGACGAACCGCTCGACATCCGCACCTCTCGCCCGCGCCTGTATTCCGGCACACCCGTCCCCGAGGATAGGACGGCGCCTCCCCCGTGACTTCCGGGCAGCCATGTCCCCGACGACCCCCGGACCCCTCTTCGTGCTGGGCGTCCACCGCAGCGGCACCACCTGGCTCAGCTCCGCTCTGGCCCGTCGGTCCATGTGTGCCCCCGTGACGGTGCGGCATCTGCTCGAAGCGGTCGATGGCGAGCGGCTGAACGAGGCCGAGGCCTGGCGAAGGCTCGAGCAAAGCGGCATCACCGTGCGTCCCGGCGATGCACGCGCCGTGTCGCCGACCATGTCCGAGGAGTACGGCTACCTGCTCGCACTCCAGCATGGCTCCAGCCGCACCACCCCGCGCAGCCGTCCCAGCCTGCAGCAGCTCGTGGACCAGATCGCGCTCGAGTCGCCCGGCGAGGTGCCCCTGCTCCGCAACCCCTGGGACTACGCCGCCTCACACCGGCTGCGGGGATGGTTCCCGACCGCGCGCTTCGTCTTCGTCCACCGAGACCCCGTGGACACCGTGGGCTCCGCCGTGGAGATGTTCCAGGACTTCTGGCGCGCACCCCATCCCTACGCCCGGCGCACCTCCCCCCGCTACGTCGAGGCCTGGCAGAGCCCTTGGAAGCGCCCGGTCTTTCAGTGGTTCGCCCGACGGCCGGCACTCGTCGCCCGGCTCGTCGCGCGCGGCACGGCCTTCGCCCACCAGGCCCACCTGCTCGACAGCCGTGAACTGCCTGCAGGTCGCGTCGCGCACGTTCGCTACGATGACCTGCTGCACGACGTTGTCGGCACCGTCGACCGCATCGTGGAAGCCCTGGGACTGTCCCCCAGACAAGCCAGCGACCACCCCACCGAGCCCGCCGCACCCCGCCAGCTGCCCGACCGCAACTGGCTCACCCCACTGGTCCCCCGGATCAGGCGCGCGACCACCGCCTACCGCACCGCACGGCTGCAGCCTCCCGCCCCGACCGAATAAGGGGTCCAACAACAGCAGAACTCGCACCAGGAGACCCGCATGAGCGACAGCACACCGAACGCCGACGGCGCCAGCATCAAGGCCCGCCGCAAGGCTCTGGGCTGGAACCGGCGGGAGCTCGCCGACCGCGCAGGCATCGACCCCCGCGTCGTGCAGCTCCTCGAGCTCGACCAGTGGCATGAAGGCGAGGCGAGCGGCCGGGTGCGTGCGGTGCTGATGCGCGCTGAGGCCGGCGAGACCGACGTGCGCCTTCCCCCCATCGAGGTGCCCGACAACGCCACCATGCACACCATGGGTGGCGGGCCGGTGGCCGAGGCGTGAGCCGCACCGACCTGCACCGGACCACGGTGTCCAAGTCCCGCAAGGACACCGTACTGGAGCGCGTTCTCAGCGCCGCCCATACCACGGGCTGGGGACGCATGCACCGGATGTCCACGCCGAAGGTGCGGGCACACCTCGGTCGGCTCCCCTGGCCGCTGAGCCGCCTGGCCTATGGACCGGAACGCACCGACGGCGTGCACATCACCCCCACCACGCTCGAAGGCCGGCACGGCCCCATCCCCGCCCGGGTCTACGACGCCAGCGTGCATCCCAGGGCCCCGCTCGTCGTCTTCTTCCATGGCGGCGGCTTTGTGGCCGGCGACCTCGACAGTCACCACCACATCTGCGTGTCCCTCGCCCGCCGCGCCCAGGCCGTGCTTGTGGCGGTCGACTACCGACGTGCGCCCGAGCACCGCTACCCGGTGGCCGTTCACGACGCCGTCGACGCCACCCGACAGCTCGCCGAACGGGCCCTCGACCTCGGGGCGAACCCCGACCGCCTCACCCTCTGCGGTGACAGCGCCGGCGGCAACCTCAGCGCAGCCGCCGCCCTCATGATTCGAGATGAAGGCAAGGGGCCCGGCATCGCGCGCATCCTGCTCGCCTACCCTGGCACCGACGCCGCCATGCGGGGCCCGTCCCACGCCGCCCACGCCGACGCCGCTCTGCTGTGCGCCGAGGACGTGCGCCACTTTCGCGACGGTTACCTCGGCCCCGAGCTGAGTGGCCAGACACCCCGCTACTTTTCCCTGGTCGACGTCGACGACCTGCAGGACCTGCCGCCCGCCATCATCACCGTCGCAGGCCGGGACCCCCTCCGCGACGACGGCGCCACGCTCGCCCGCAAGCTCGCAGCCGCTGGAAACGACGTGGAGGTCGTCGAATACAGCAGGGCCATCCACGGCTACTGGCTGCTCCCGGGTGTGTCCCCTGCCGCCGTCGACACCACGGCCCGCTTCGCCAAGGCCATCCTCGGCCACCAGGTCGCAGGCTGACCCCAGGCTTTCAGCCCTCCCGACACGCCCCGTCTACACGGATGGTCCCTCTGCTCCGGGGGTTGGACCGGCACAGTCCCGGCCCTCGCCGCCCACGCGCAATGGCGCTGTCCACCTCCTTCCGGATAGCGGTGTGGGTCCGGGACCGTCCCCCAATCATTGTGAGAGAGCCCCCGATGCCGCACAAGCCGACCCCCGCCGATCCCCTCACCGTCGATCGCCGCCGGTTCCTCGAAGGCCTGTTCGCCGCCGGCCTGCTCGCGGGCCTGCCTGGCGCGGCCCACGCCAGCCTCGGCAGCTCGGTCTCCATCAAGCTCCACGACAAGCGTGCCGCCGGCATCCTCAACCGTGCCCTCACCGACTCGTCGTACTGGTCGGGGGCCTCGGTCTACAAGTACTCCGACAAGCTCTACGACGAGATTCGCCTCAAGCCCGTGGGTGACGGCTACCTCACCATGATCACGGGCGAGGGCCGCGAAGACTTCGACGGTGAGATGGTCGGCCGCACGGTGTTCGACCACCAGGACAAGCTCCCCCGCCACATGGAGGGTGCCAAGGCCCTGCCCCTGCTGCGACGGGGCAACGACGGCCTCGTGGGCGCCCCCTACGTCGACCGCTACTTCCTCGCCGACTTTGCGCTGTTCTACGGCGAGTTCTTCCAGCGCAGCTACGACTTCCGGCTCACCGATGGCCGCATCGTCATCGCCTACGAGAAGATCCAAGAGACCTTCGTGGATGCCAACACCTGGGCCAAGTACCGCGACGCCCGCCAGAAGACCCTCGACGCCGTCGAGCGCAGGTGGGCCTTCTCCAGTATCGTCGAGATCACCCAGTCCTACGGCATGTTCGTGGTGAGCCCGGGCGAAAAGCACAAGTCGCGGGTCACCCTCGTCGCCCAGCTTCGCTTCGGAGAGGGCTCCGGCATGGTCGCCCAGATGGGCAGCAAGATGCCGCCGGTGCTCAAGGCGGGCCTTCAGTCGGGCTTCGACGCCTCGGTGGCCGTCGCAAAGGGCCTCAAGACGGGCAAGTACAAGTAGGGGCGGCGAGTAGAAGACCGACCGATCGAGCGCCCCTGCCCACCGCAACGATTTGCCGGTGGCGACACATTCCTGTCACAAAGGACTTGAATCCACCGCTCGCGGGATCGATGCTCATGGAGACGATGACAGCCATCGTCCCCCTCCCCGGAAGCCACCGGGGAGCTCCCCCAGAACGGAGGTGCCATGCGTCTCGACGTCACGTTCCGCAATCTCGATGCCAGCGACAAACTCCGCGAGTACAGCGAACGCCGCCTGCAGAAGGTCGCCCGCTTCCTCAAGGAAGAAGCCGAAGCCCATGTGGTGCTGCGGGTCGAAAAGCACCGTGAGATCGCTGAAGTGACCATCACCGGTGTCCGTGGTCGCACCCACGTCGCCAGTGCCGAGGCCTCCGACCTGCGCTCCGCCATCGACGCCGTGTCCCACAAGCTCGAGCGGGCCGTCCGCCGAGCCCACGACCGCCGCGTTCGGCGCAACCGGGCCCAGCCCACAGCGCAGGTGGCCGAGCAGCTCGCCAGCTGACCGGTTCACCTCTCGGAGCGGTCTGCCCGGCTCCGAGAACGACGACACCCCGCCAGTGAGCGGGGTGTCCTTCTTCTTGGGATGGTGGTGGGACCGTGACCCTCAGTCGGTCGGGCAGTCCAGCGCCACGGGGTAGGCGATGCTACCCGACGAACCGGGCTCGGGGACCGCGGTGCCGTGGAAGGTGATGGACTGGTCGACGCCGTCGTAGGTCCAGCCGTTGGTGAGGTCGTTGGGAACCTCGACGCCCTCCACCATGACCGTCATGCGGGAAAGGTCGGAGGGCTCCCTTTCGAGGTCGAAGCTCACGGTCATGCCGGCGGCCGTGTAGCTGATGGACTCCAGCACGCTCGCGTAGTCGCTCGACGCGATGTCGCCGGTGATCCCGCCAGTGGTGTCGGCGGCCTCGGCGTACTTGCTGCAGGCGAAGAAGATGTTCTCGCAGATGGCGTTGAAGGTGACCATCTCGGGGGCGGTCTTCAGGCCCGTGTACCAGCCGGTGAAGGAGCTGGCGGACATGAAGGAGCTGTTGTCCTCGTCGCTGATGACGATGGTGGCCAGGGCGGCAGACTCGCGCATGAAGCCGGCGTTGTGGCCGTCGACCAGGGGGGCCGTGAGGGCGGCCTCGGTGGCTTCGAAGCCGAGCTCGGTGGCCGAACCACCGGAGCCGAGGTCGATCTGGTCGATGAACTCACCCACCACGTCGGGGGTGCTGGGGGTGAGGTAGGGACCCACCAGCTTGCCCGAGAACTCGGGGTTGTCCATGTCGGTGGTGATGACGCCCATCTGCCAGTCGAGGTCGAGGTCGATGAACACCTGGATGAAGGACGAGAAGTTGCGGGCGACGATGTCGAGGTCGTCGCTCATCGAGCCGGAGTTGTCGACCACCCACAGCACGTCGACAGCCTCGTAGAGGTCCTGCTCGAAGGTCTCCTCGTGGATGGAGTCGGACGCCCCGAAGCCGCTGACGTCGGCGTCGGCCGTGGGCTCGTCGGGGTCGTTGCTGGTGACGCGGAAGGTGGGCTCGAAGTCGACCCAGGCGTTGGGGGTGAAGCTGATCTCCACATCCACGCTGTCGCCGGGGGCCAGCACGAACGCATCGCCAGCGGAGTTCCACAGGGTGTAGGCGCCATGGCCCTCGCCCGTGATCTCCACCATGCTCACCTCGAGGTCGCCCCCACCCACATTGGAGATGGTGAGCAGCTCGCGGTCGCTCTCGCAGTCCTTGGGCCAGCCGCCAAACTCCACCGAGGTGCGGGACAGCTCGATGTCGGGGTCTTCGGGGTCGGGCTCGGGCTCGGGATCCGGCTCGGGGTCATCGGCGGGAGGGGTCTCATGCTTGCCGGGACGGTGGATGTCGTATTCGGTGCAGCCGATGACCAGCGGCAAGAGGCCGAGGGCGATGAGGGCGGTGCGCATGGGTCTCCTCGCAAGGTGGTGGGCGCTGCTGTCGTCGAGAACACGGCAGGGCGCCCGGATCCCGGCGAGCATATCTCAACACCGACCCACTTGCGGTACGGATGACATCGCATTGTGAGCGCCGCAGGGCGGGGGCGACCGCAGGCTGGCCAGGGCTGTCACCGAGTCGTGCCATTCGAGCCACCGGAGAGACACCCGGCGCCCCTAGCACAGGTCGCTCAAGTGGAGACCCGATGCGCCCCCTGCTGCTCTGCCTTGCCTGCCTGCTGGTCGCCGCCTGTTCGGAGGTGGTGAAGGACAGCGGCGTCCACAGCCACGGCACCGAAACCGACGCAGACACGGATGCCGACACCGACGCGGACACGGATGCCGACACCGACGCGGACACGGATGCCGACACCGACGCGGACACGGACGCCGACACCGACGCGGACACCGACGTGGATGTCGTCGCCGACGCCATCTTGAACGAGCTGTGCCCCCGCCCGGCCGATGGCTCCGACTTCATCGAGCTCACCAACCCCGGCACCAGCGACCTCGATGTGGGCGGCTGGAGCATCACCGACACCTACGGCACTCCCGACGACTCCCCCACCGTGCTTCCCGACGGCACGGTGGTCCCCGCGGGCGGCTTCCTGGTGCTGTGGGCATCGGACCACGATGGCGACGAAGATGGCGTCCACCTGGGCTTCAAGCTCACCTCCGACGGCGAGACGGTCACCCTCATCGACCCCGACAGCGATGTGCACGAGGTGGTCGCCTTCCCCGCCATGGACGAGGACGACACCTACGCCCGCACGCCCGATGCCACCGGCGAGTTCACCGTGGCGAGTGGACCGACTCCAGGCGCCTCGAACGGCGGCTGAGGCCCGGCGCGCTCAGTCCAGGCCGCGCCCCGGAAAGGCATCGAAGGCGAACTGGTAGTAGCCGAAGTCGTCCTGGGTCTGGATGGACACCCGGGCGCCGCTTTCGTGGGCCTCCAGCTCGAAGGCATCGACCCGCTGCACCCACTCGAGCAGAGCGTCCTGCAGGGCCTCGCGCACGTCGTCGTCCCAGCGGGCGGTCATCTCGGCCACCGTCAGATCTGCCATGATGCCCTCCAGAAGCTCCTGCAGGCGGGCGAGATCGACGCGGGCTGCGGCCATGCCGTGGGTGAGGTTGTACATCACAGTGCCGCCCCGACGACCCTGCTGGACGGTGCCGCGGCCGAGGGTGCGGCGGCCCATGTCCTGGCGTGGGTCTTCGAGAGGCGGGGCCTCGGGCGCCTTGTGGAGCACGGTGCGGGAGGGTGCGGGGGCGGGCGCGCGCCGAGGGGTGGCCGGGCGCGGTCCGCCGAACAGCGAGATCACGTTGTCGCCGGGGGCGCGGTCGTCGGTCGGCATCGGGGGGACTCCAAGCGGGCTCCGGCCCTATCCTCTCCGACAGCAGCGCACCGCAGGCTACGGTCCACAGAACAGCCTCCGTCCCCACTTTCGCCAGTGCAAGGGAGTCCCCTCCGATGTCCGCGTCCCCGCTCGCCTGCTTCGTGTGTGAGACCCCCATGGAGCCGGCGTTCACAAAGACCTTCACCTGGCACGACCTCGGCGATGTGGCCTACGTGCGCTGCCCCGACTGCGGCTTCGTGGCCTCCGAGACCCACGCCGCGATGTCCGAGGAAGCCTGGGCCGACCTCAACCACGCCTTCCACATCGAAAGAGACCCTGCCGCCAATCGGTCGAGCGCAGCCCGCGCCATGGCCCGGCTCGAGGGCTACGCGTCCGCCATCACAGATGCAGCAGGCGCAGGGGCCATCGACCTCATCGGAAGCTGGCTCGACTACGGCTGCGGTGAGGGCACGCTGGCATCGCTCATCGAGAACAGCGTAGAGAAGACCGTTCTCCGCTACGAACCCTACATGCCACGTTCGGAGGGACCCTGGGTGGACCGGGCGGGCGGCGGCCACAGCCTTGTGGTCAACACCGCGATGTTCGAGCATGTGCTCGACCGCAAGAGCCTCGACGATGTGGTGAATGCTCTGGGCGAAGATGGGGTGCTGGCACTGCACACCGTCATCGGCCCGAAGGTGCCCGACGACCCGGACTGGTTCTACCTGTTGCCGCCCCACACCGCCTTCTTCACCAACGCCTCGATGCGCCTCCTCTGCGAACAGTGGGGCTTTTCGACCTCGGCCTACCATGTGCCCGGCAAGCTGTGGCTCTTTGCGCGCAACCCCGCGCGCCTCGCAGCCTTGAAGGGGCGGGAAGGCTGGCTGGTCGCCGACGGCTTCCTCGCCTATTGGACCTGATGCGACCCCATCCCCGCAGGAGGACCGCGTGAGCGACCGAACTCCCCGAGGGGGTCCCGAGCTGCCCTGGCTCCGACGGGTGTCCCGCTCGTCCATCACCTGGGCGGTGGGCGCGGCCTTCGAGCGGGCCGCGCGCTTCGGCACCCGCCTGCCGATGGCCCGTCCCGAAAGACACGGTGTGCTGGTGGACAAGGACATCGCCTACCGGTCCACCGGCGACGAGGCCCACCTCCTCGACATCTACCGTCCGACCGAAGCCGACGGACCGCTCCCCGTGGTCGTCTACATCCACGGCGGCGGCTTTCGGGTGTTGTCCAAGGACACCCACTGGGTGATGGCCATCGAGTTCGCGCGCCGCGGCTACGTGGTCGCCAGCATCAACTACCGCCTCGCCCCAGGTCACCCCTACCCCGCGGCCCCAGACGACTGCTGCGCGGCCTGGCTGTGGGTGCTCGACCACATCGCCGACTACGGCGGAGACCCCACCCGCATCGCGGTCTCGGGGGAGTCGGCCGGCGGAAACCTCGCCACCGTGGTGAGTGTGGCCGCCTGCTACCCCCGTCACGAACCGTGGGCGCGGGCCGTATACGACCGCGGACAGGTGCCCACAGCTTGCGTGCCCGCCTGCGGCATCCTCCAGGTCTCCGACCCCAGGCGCTTCGAGCGCAAGGGCCTCAGCAGCCGCCTCACCCAGCCCATCATCGACGCCTGCTTTGCCAATTACGTCGGTGGACAGGGCGGTCTCGACGTCTCCGGCATCCGCCCGGCCCACGATGGCGCGGACGGCTACGGTCTCGCCGACCCCCTCTGCGTGGTCGAGGCCGGTCCCCCCTCTCGTCCCCTCCCCCCCTTCTACATTCCGGTGGGCACGGCAGACCCCCTCATCGACGACACCCGCCGCCTGGCCGCCGCGGTCCGCAAACACGGGAGCATCGCCCAGGACTCCGTGTTCCCCCGAATGGGTCATTCCTTTCACGCCTGGGTGCTCCGTCCCGAAGCGAAGCGGTGCTGGCAGGAGACCCACGCCTTCCTCGACACCCACCTTCGCGGAGTGGGTCACAGCGTGTCATCGGCAGGCCATTCCCCCGGTGCCACAAGCCCGGGATAGACTCCTGGGCACGCCGCCGCACAAGGCAGACCCCAGGTCCCGATGTCCCAGCAACGCCGTCGCGCACAGCAGACCCGCGCGCCGTCACTCGCCCCGAGTGAGGCCGGTGGCCGGCAGTTGCAGGGCTTCGGCTCCAATGCGGAGCGGGCGCGGCAGCTGGCGTCTCAAGGCGATGCCCAGGCCATGCTGGATGCCCAGGCGGGCGATGTCGACGCCCTGCTCGGCGGCTGGTCGTCCTTCGCTCCCCAGCTCGAGGTGATGGAAGACGCCGTCTACGGTGACAGCGCCGTGGTGGGCGCTCTCACGGCTGCCGCCCGCGACCCCATCTTCGCCGAGTGCGCCTTCGGAGAGACCACCCGCGACCTGCGCGACGCCCCCCACCTCCTCGTGCAGTGCAACGGGCACTTCGTGGATGCGGCCTCCCTGCCGGGTCTTGTCGCGGCCCAGTTCGTGGCCGGTCTCGAAGAGGAAGGCTGGGCCGACGGCGGCGGAGTGGCGGAGTTGTTCGCCGAGAACGTCGACGAAGAAGGCATCTACGTCAACACCATCACGCTGCTCGCGACGGGCGAGAGCTTCGACTGGCTCGAGTTCTTCATGGGCGACACCGAGGTGGGCTACCTGTTCCGCGGCGGCACGAACGAGCTGGTGGGCTGCGTGGGGGATGGCGAGATCTACGGCTGCAGCGTGCAGCTTCCGTCGCTCGGGAGTTGAGGTCGCGCGTCAGCCCTGCACCGCCGAGATCGCCATCCAGATCCACTCCAGCACCGGGCGGAACATCGAGTAGCCAGTGAGCTCGGTGGCCAGCAGCAGCACGCCCAGGGGGATGATGCCCGCGCCCTTGAAGGCCACCCACGGTCCGCTGAGGCTGTCGGGGATGAAGCCGTCGACCACCCGGCTGCCATCGAGCGGGTGGATGGGGAGCAGGTTGAAGACGGCGAGCAGGCCGTTGAGCATCACGAGGTGGGCGGTCATGGCGGACAGGGCATCGAGCAGCCGGTTGCCGTGGCCGTAGAGCACCGCGTGGGCGCCCAGGGCGAGCAGGCCGAGCACGAGGTTGGACAGCGGACCCGCCAGCGCGACCCACACCATGCCGAGTCGCATCGAGATGGCCTGGGAGAAGCGCGAGGGGTTCACGGGCACCGGCTTGGCCCACCCGAAGGGGACCCCGAGGAGCGGCAACATCACAGTGCCGAGGGGGTCGATGTGGGCGAGGGGGTCGAGGGTGGCCCGGCCCTGGGAGGCGGCGGTCTGGTCGCCCAGAGAGGCCGCGGCACGGGCATGGGCCCACTCATGGACCGCCAGAGACAGCAGCAGGGGAATCCACCACGAGACCTGTTGGAGCAGCCAGCCACCGATGTTCATCGCGGCCTCCTCACATCAGGTCGGGGGTCTGGTGGGCCCAGGGGTCGGCGGAGGCGGCGGGGTCGGCCGACTCGAGAACACCGTCTGCTGCGATGCTCTGCACCTGCATCTTGGGGAAGACCCGGGCTTCGGGCGGACCGCCCTCCACGCTGGTCTCCACCTTGATGAACTGGGCGTCGACCCAGAGCAGGCGGCCGACGACATCGCCGCCCCCGACGAGGCCCACCCGCACGGGAATGGGCTCATCGGGGCGCACCAGCTGGCTGGCGGAGGCGACCATGGCGGCATCGAGCCGGTCGAAGCCGGGCTGTCGGGCCTTCTTCGCGGCGATGGCGGACTCGAAGTCGGCCATGCCCACCCGGACCTGTGCACTGGCGTCGGTCTTCATCGCCTCCCGGGCCGAGAGCAGAGTGGCCTCGTTGGCGAGGTTCTCGAGCTCGGCACCGCTCCAGCCTGCGGTCTTGGCGGCGAGGGTGGCGAGGTTGACCGACAGGTCGAGGGTGCGCCCCTTGAGGTGGATGCCCAGAGCGGCCTCTCGGGCGGCCAGGTCGAGGGCCGGGATGCGCAGGTGCAGATCGAAGCGGCCTGGACGCAACAGCGCAGGGTCGAGGATGTCGGCACGGTTGGTGGCCGCGAGCACCACGATGTCGCCACCGCGGCCTTCCACGCCATCGAGGGCGACCAGGAGCTGGTTGAGGGTCTGTTCGCGTTCTTCGTGGGACGGACCGATGCCGCTGCCTCGCCGGCGTCCGATGGCGTCGATCTCGTCGATGAAGATGACCGCTGGTGCCTTCTTCTTGGCCTCCTCGAACATGTCCCGTACACGCGCCGCCCCCACGCCCACGAGCATCTCCACGAACTCGGAGCCAGACACATAGAAGAAGGGGACACCCGCCTCGCCGGCCACCGCACGGGCCAGCAGGGTCTTGCCACAGCCGGGTGGACCCTCCATCAAGATGCCCCGGGGCACGCGCACGCCGGCCTTGCGCCACTTTTCCGGCTCCCCGAGCCAGGCCACGATGTCGGACAGCCGCAGCTTGGCTTCCTCGGCACCGGCCACATCGGCGAAGCGAGCGTGCACGGTCTCGCCCAGCAGGCGGGCCCGGCTCTTGCGCATCTCGGTGAAGGTGCCCATGCCGCGGGTCTGCATGCGGCGGCCGAACCACACGAGCGCCAGCAGCAGCAAGATGACGGGAATCGCGATGACGGCCACATCGACGAGGGGGTCGTCGGCGGTCTCGATGGGCACGCCGTAGGAGGAGGCGAGCTGATTCCACCCGGGGTCGGGCTCACCAATCACCGAGTAGGAGGTGCCGTCGAGCAGGTAGACGTCGAAGCCGTCGTCTTCCCGGATGATGATGTCGACCTCGGCGCCGTGGAGGTCGGCGGCCAGCTGCTCCCCGCTGCCGTAGTCGATGGGACGGTCGTCTTCGAGGGCCACCCAGGCAAGCACGCCCACGACCACGAGGGCCACCCACACCGCGAAGGTCCGCACCTTGGAACCAGAGGACACCAGCACTCCTGGGACCCCGCAGGCGAGCCGGGCCGATGGGCCCCTCCCTATTCCGGTCCGGGCATCTGCGGTCCGAGATAGGCAGGCCCGCCGCCGGTCACCCCGTCCCCCTCTGCCCCCGAGCCGCCCATGTCCCCCGCTCCCAGCTGCCGCCTGTCCGTCAACATCAACAAGTACGCTCTGCTCCGGAACAGCCGCGGCGCCAACGCCCCCGACCTGCTGCGCGCCGCCGACATCTGCATCGCGGCCGGCGCCCACGGCATCACGGTGCATCCCCGGCGCGACGAGCGGCACGTCAAGTTCGCCGATGTGGTTCCTCTCGCGGACCACCTCAAGGCGCACCACCCGGGCATCGAGCTCAACATCGAGTGCGAGCCGGCCCCCCACATCCTCGACCTGGTCCACACCGTGAGGCCGGCCCAGTGCACGCTGGTGCCGGTGAAGCCCGGCGAGGTCACCTCCGACCACGGCTGGGACCTGCCCCGACGGGCCGATGAGATTGCCGCACCCATCGCCATTCTCAAGGAGATGGGCATCCGCGTCAGCCTCTTCATGGACACCGACGCCCCCGACACCTGCCTCGCCTCCGCAGCCGCACTGGGAGCCGACCGCATCGAGCTGTACACCGGCCCCTACGCCCACGCCTGGGGCACCGCCGAGCAAGACACCGAGCTGGCCCGCATGTTCGACATCGCCGAGCGCGCCGCCCGCCACGGCCTGGAGCTCAACGCCGGCCACGACCTGGACCGCCACAACCTGGTGGGCATCGCGAGTCTGCCGGGCCTGCTGGAGGTGAGCATCGGGCATGCGCAGATCGTTCGCGCCCTGGATGTGGGCACCACGCGGTCGGTGCGGGAGCTGCTCGGAGCATTGGGTTGGGACGCCCTGGCGCTTGGGTAGGGCGGGGCGCCGGTTTCGGTCCTCCTGAGGCCAGCGCGCCGCCGAGCATGGGTCAGCAGCAGCTGGAGCTGGAGGTGGGCCTGGACGCCTGCCCGTAGTCTGCGTTGCACACACCGGTCTGGGGCAGCACCAGCTCGACCCGACGGGCCGCCGCATGGTCGCCCGCCAGCTCCGCCACGACCGACCGGGCCTGTTCGTAGCCGGTCCGAAGCAGGAAGGTGGGGGCCCTTCCGTAGCTCTTCATGCCGATGATGAAGAAGTCGCGCTCGGGATGGGCGAGCTCCTCGGCGCCATGGGGCGGGACGGAGCCGCAGCTGTGGTGGTTGGGGTCGATGAGCGGACCGAGCGCGCCGGCAGACTCCGTGGTCGCGTCGATGTCGAGACGGAGCTCGCGCAGCATCTGGTGGTCGGGCCGAGAGCCGGTGGCCACGACGATCTCGTCGACGACCAGCCGCCCGGCGCCGTCCACATCCACCACCTCGAGGCCCTCGGGATGCGGCCGGACCGCCGAGATGGCGAAGCCGGTGAGCAAGGCGACCTTGCCGGCGTGCACGGCATCGTGGACGCGGACGCCCAACGCACCCCGCTCGGCCACCTCATCGGCAGACCCACCTCCCCAGAGCCGGTTCGGGTTGGTGCCCCGGATGGCCCACGCAAGTCTGGTGTCCGTTGCAGACTCGGCGAGCTCGGCCAGCGCCAGCACCGTCCCGATGGCCGAGTGGCCAGAGCCCACCACCAGCACCCGCTTGCCTTCGTACCGCGCGCGTTCCCGTTCCAACACATCGGGCATTCCGTACCGGATGTGTTGTCCATGCCTGGCCTCACCGTCGGCAGCGACACCCCCCGAGCCCATGGGGTTGGGCGTGGTCCAGGTGCCTGAGGCGTCGATGACGGCGGCGGCCTGGATGCGCCTGCGCCCATCGGGGGTGTCGGCCACGATGAGGAAGGGCGCCTTGGCTCGGCTGCCGTCCTTCATGAGGTCGTGCCCCACCCGCGACACGCTGACCACGCGGTGCTGGAGCAGGATGCGGTCCTTCAGCTCGTCGAGTGCGGCGACGTGGTCGAGGTAGTCCGCCACCAGCTCGCGTCCGAGCGGGACCGTGTCTGCATCCGGGTGTTCCCAGTCTGTGCGGGCCTGGAGGAGGGCGCGGCTCACGGGGTCCACCAGATAGGACCAGGGCGTGAAGAGGCGCACATGGCCCCAGTCGTGGATGCTGGCCGCCACGCGGGGCCCGGCTTCGAGGAGCAGAGGGGTGTGGCCTCGGGAGATGAGGTTGGCTGCGGCGGAGAGTCCGATGGGACCGGCTCCGATGATGACGACAGCCAGATCCTGGCCCACCGAAGGCGACGGGCCACCGCAGCCACCCCCGGCGCTCGGAGTGGGTGCAGGGGAGGACAGTGTGGGGGAGGTCGGGTCGTAGACACCGGCGGTGTGGGTGATGAAGCGAGGATGGGACATGACTTCTCCGTGGTGCGTGGGACCGGGAGGGACACACACTGTAGGAGTCGTGGCGAGTCGGAGAGTGACGCAGGTCCAGGTCGCTCGGGGGGCGGGACAGGGCCGGCAGATCGGTCGAGAATGGCGTCAGGGTCACCGTTCCGAGGAATGTTCAGGTATCTGCCGCACCTGCCTGCATCACCACCCCCCGCGCCAATGCCACCCGCCCCCACGTCCGCGCCGCCGCCACATTCCCCTGCTGTTCCGCCATCTCCACCAGCAACCCCAGCGCCCGCCCATGGTGCGGAGACAAGGCCCGCGCCGTCGCCAACAGCTGCTTCGCCAAGGGCACCGCCCCCTGACGGAAGGCCGCCGTCGCGAGAATGGCCCAGGCGCCGGCATCTCCGGGGTCTGCAGACAACACCTGCGGCAAGAGCTGCATCGCCAGGCCGATTCTGCGCTGGTCGAGCGCCTCGGCGGCTGTCTTCTTGGCGAGCTCCGGGGTGGGATGGGGGGGCGGGGGACGGCCCGAGGTGAGCTGCTTGAGGCGCTTCCAGGCCGCCTGCTCCGCCAGTCGACGGGCCAGGCGCAGCGACCGGCGGTGGGACACCCACTGCACAGTGCTTCCCATTGCCCGCTGCAGCATCGGCGCCGCCTGGTCGCGCTGCCCGAGCTTCGACGCCGCCTCGGCCACCACCAGCCAGGCATCGGGCAGGCCCGACTTCAGCATCGGCTCCACCAGACCCAGCGCCTCGCCAGACCGGCGTGCCGCCATCAAAGCCTCCGCCAACGCAAGCCGAGCCGCCACATCCTGGGGGTCGAGGGCCAACGCCTTGCGCAGGTGCTTCAGCGCAGCCTCGGTCTCCCCCAGCGACGTGCACAGCTCGCCGGCCAGCCGGTGGGCCATCGCCCCCGTGGCTCCCGGCAACAGCTCGTCCACAAAGGCCTTGCCCGCCGCGCCCAGGGCATCCCTCTCCACCGCCTCCAGGGCCGCCCGCAGCTCCGGCTCCGCAGCTCCGCCCTGCTCCACCAGCGCCGCCGCCCACAAGGTGGCGAGGTTGGGATGGCAGACCTCCCAGCCGCGGGCCAGGGCAAGGCACTGCAGGGCTTCGCGGGTCTTTCTGGCTGCCAGCAGCAGGTAGACGTGCAGCGTGATGGTCGTGGCCACAAATGGACGGGGTCCGTCGGACATCTGCGCCACCAGGCCATCCCAGGCCGCTTGTGCAGCTTGCATCGCCCCCGGACCATCCCCAGCCCGCCATCGTTCTCGGGCCAGGTAGGTGCGCCGTGCGGTGTCTTCGGGCTCGGCCCGGCAGGCACGCTCCAGCAGGCGCAGGTTGCGCGCGGCCTTGTCCCTCGCCTCGCGCAGGTCGGGCACGTTCCCGTAGTGAACGATGCTCGCCCGCACGAGGCCCATCCGGCGACCACTCTGCGCCAGCCAGCTGCTTGGAAGCTCGTGGATCATGCCCTCCCAGCGCAGATCCTCGGTGCGGCGAAACAATCGGGCCAGGGCCGTGGGCTCCTGGTGGCGTCGGTCGCCCCGAAGCACGTCGAGCGGGGCGGCATCGAGGCCGTCGGCGTGGTGGAGTGGGAGCAGGCCGCAGTCCAGCTCATTCGACGTCATCGCCGCGCGGAGCACCGGACCTGCCCCGGGTGCCAACACCTCGTCGGCGTCGAGCACCAGCACCCAGTCCCCCGTGGCGGCGGCCAGAGCCACGTTGCGCGCGGCGGAGAAGTCGTCGTTCCAGACGTGGTGAACCACCTTGGCACCGGCGCTTTCGGCAATCGCCACCGTTTCGTCGACGCTGCCCGTGTCGCAGACCACCACCTCGTCGGCCACGCCATCCACGCTCGCGATGCAGCGGCCGATGAACTGCGCCTCGTCGCGGGCGATGAGGCAGAGGCTGAGGCTGGGCATGTCCGACTCCGAGGCGGGCGACCTACGCACCGAGCTTCTATTCCGGCTCCTCGAAGTGGACTGGCTCGGCATGTCCGCCCCCGCCCACCTTCAGGAAGACCACCCGGAAGCGCGCGGGGCCCATCAGCTCCACATGGTGCGGGTGTTCGGGCACCACGATGCCGGTGTCTCCAGCCTCCAGCACGGCATTCACAGCAGCTGGAGGCCCGGCGACGTAGCGGATGCGTCCCTCCGCCACCTCCACGCGCCCCCAGGTGCCCGGCCGGGTGCGGTGGTTGCCGAGCACCCCCTTGGGCACGGTCTCATGGGTCCACCAGGCGGTCGTCTTGTAGGCCTCGGCCTCTTCCGGGAGCTCCATGCGGTCGCACTTGAGGCAGTCGACCGCCTCGCCTTTGCGGTCGGCGCGCCCCTGGGCGTCGTTCACCCAGGCCCGCAGCGAAGCGGGGGGCTCATGGCGCATATGACGGCCGTGTCCGCAGTCGAGAACCGCGACCACATGACCATCTTCGTCGTTTCCATAGGCGGTGATGAAGCGGCGCATCAGACCTCCAGCTCCGAGATGCCTGAGGTCACGTATCCATCCTCCGCACCGAAGGAGGCCGCATCCACGCCAGCCCCACGCAGAGCAGTCAACACCGCATGGCTGGTGTTTTCCGAGTTGGTCGACCGATAGTGGACCCCTCCCCTGAGCCGTCCGCCCCCGAGGCCCGCGACCAGGATGGGGAAGTCGCTGTTGGAGTGCGTGTAGCCATCCGCCAGCTCGGTGGTGCCCAGGATGCTGCAGCTGTCGAGCAGGTTGCCGTCGCCCTCGGGCGTGTCGGCGAGGGTCTGCAGAAAGACCGCGAAGTCGGCCATCGTGAGGGTGGTGGCGGCATGCACGGTCGGCTGGGGGTTGCCCTCGGTGTGGCAGAGGCCGTGGAGCCCGTCGCTGGCGCCCGCCTCCCAGAAGATGACGCCCGACCCGCAGGTGCTGTACTGGATGGAGAAAGCCCGTGTGAGGTCGCAGGCCAGGGCCAGCGCCAGCAGCTCGCTCATCACGCGGTTCTTCTCGGCGATCTGTTCGAGACCGTCGACGTCGGCGATGTCGGTGACCGGCTCCACGAACGTGCAGGCGCTGGCCCCCGCTTCGAGGCGGCGCTCCAGCTGTCGGATGCTGTCGAGGTGCTGTTCGAGCCGCACCTGGTCGGCGTGACCGAGGCGGCGGGACAGCGACGAGACCTGTCCCCCCACGGCATCGAGAACACTGGCCCGCACGAGGTCGAGCTGGGGGTCGGCCGGCACCCCGAACAGGCGCTCGTACACCCGCCGGGCGCTGTACTCGCTGGCGTTGAAATTGTTGGGACCGTTGTGGGACAGGTGCTGGAAGGTCGAGCCCTCGTCGGTGCCCCGGAACTTCGTGACGCCCAGCTCCAGGCTGCGGAAGGGGGCGAGGCCGTCGAAGGCATCTGCAGCGATCTGGTCGACGCTCTGGCCGGCGAAGGTGGAGGCGATGGTGTCGCGCACGGTGCCGAGCTGGTGGTACTTCATGCCCGTCAGGATGCCGGTCATGCCCGAGTGGTGGGGGTGGGTGGCGGTCTTGATGTGGCAGCCCGAGACCACCGAGACATAGGGCACGAGGCTGCGCAGCGGCTCGGTCTCCGAGTTGGGGGTCCAGCCTGCGCCGGTCGAGGTGGGCACCCAGCGGTCCACCTTAACCCCGTTGCCCCAGAACCACACCCCGAAGCGCGTAGGGGGCGTCGACTGGGCCCAGGCGCGGCGTCCGACCATGGCTTCGAGGAGCGGAAGACCGATGCCCACGGTGCTTCCGGCGAACACCCCCTGGAGCATGCGGCGGCGGCTCAGCGCCTTGTGCCGACGGGGAATCATGGCGTCACCTCCGGAATGCAGGCCAGCCAGGCGTCGCCCTCCCAGTTTTCCAGGGGACCGTGCCCGGTGGCGTAGCCGGCGTCGACACACCAGCGGTGCATGGCCGACCGGCAGGCGGTGTTGAACTTGGCATCCGGCCACACACAGCCGCCGTCTAGAGCTATAGCCGACAGCTCGGCGTAGCTGACCCGGTGGACCTCGGCGGTGGGCGTGCAGGCCACCACCACCTCGTCGGTACCGTGTTCCAGTGAGCCGAAGCCAGTCGTGAGGCCGCGGCTGTTGCAGAAGCGTCCGATGCTGGCGTTGCAGTCGGGACTCACCGGGTCGGACACGCTGCACCACGCGTGGTGGGTCTGCAGCTCGGAAAAGGAGGTCCACACCTGGGTGCTGCGGGTGTCATCGAAGCAGGTGAAGGTCGCGCGCTCCTCGCCGAGGTCGATCTCCACGGGGCCGTAGCCGGTCAGCAGCCCGCATCCCGCTGCAGCGCAAAGGCGGTTGGCCGCGGCACCACAAGGTCCGGTGGTGGGGTCCTCGGCTGTCGGGTCGCAGCCGCCGTGGGCCGCGGTCACCGCGTCGAAGGACACCGTGACGAAGTCGATGGCCATGGCGCCGTCCACCCCGTGATCACCGTCCACCACGCCATCTCCGTCGTTGTCGATGCCGTCGCAGGTCTCCCGCACATCCAGGGACGGTCCTTCACAGGAGGTCCACTCGCCTTCGTAGCAGGCGGAGAGCCCGGGGAGGTCGCCGGCTGCGCAGGTGGTCGCGACCTCATCGATCACACCGTCGCAGTCGGCATCTTCACCGTCGCACAGCTCGAAGGGCGCCGACTCGGCGGTACAGCCCTGCCAGAAGCCACCCACGCAGGTCTCGACGCCGTCGCTGCAGGTGCCCTCGCAGGGTCGCACCACCCCAGGCTCCTCGCACTCCAGCTCCTCGGACGGAGACGCCACACGCCGGAAGCTTTCGCTGGTGACCAGCGCCACCACCAGGCTGCTCAGCCGGTGCCCACCGTCGGAGAGTGCCTGGGACAGGGCCGCCACATCGTCTTCCTGGCGGGGTCCCTCCAAGCCACCGAAGGCATGGCGCTGAAGCTGCCGGGAGAGGCAGGCGCCAAAGCGGGGGTCGGCGGCCACGGCCTCTCCCAGGCCCCTCGCATCGCCGAAGCGCACGCCGTCGAGGTCGCCCGAAGCATCCACGGGCAGGCCATTGTCGGTGTCTCGCCAGCGGCCCAGGGCGTCGAGGTGCTCCATGCCGAAGCCCAGGGGGTCCATCTTCTCGTGGCAGGGCAGGCAGGCGGGGTCGGACATGTGGACTTCGAGCTGGTCGCGCAGGGTGCCGTCCACGGTGGACCCTTCGAGGCTGGCGATGACCCCCTCGGGCGGCGGCGGAATGTCCTCGCAGAGCAGGCGCATGCGCACGAACTTGCCGCGGAAGGTGGGCGAGGTGCGGATGGCGGTGGCGTTGAGGGCTGCAAAGCCGGCGCGACCGAGCAGTCCGCCCCGCTCCTGGTCTTCGGGGAGGGGGACCCAGCCGGCCGCGCCCACGTCCGACATGCCGTAGACCGCCGCGAGGGTGGGGTCGACATAGGCCGCCTCGGTCGTGAGCAGCAGGCGCAGGTCGGCGTCCTCCTCGATGGCGATGCGCTGCCAGAGGGCCTCCAGCTCGGCCACCATGGCGGTGCGCAGCTCAGGGGAGTCCTCCGGAAAGAGGGTGGCGTCCTTGTCCACCGTGGCGAGGCGACCGAGCTCCAGGGTCTCCGAGAAGAAGCGGGTGAGGGCCAGCCTTCCGAGGTCCGTCCCCATCAGACGCACCGCCTGCTCGGTGAGCACGTCGTCATCGAGCAAGCTGCCGTCGGCCGCCAGCGCCCGCAGCTCGGCATCCGGAGGGGCATCGGTGAGGAAGAAGGACAGCCGGGACGCCACCTCCCAGGTCGACAAGACGCGCTGGTCGCGGGCATCGGGGTCTGTAGTGCCCACCTCCACGATGTAGAGGAAGTGCGGGGACAGGAGCACGGAGACGACGGCGGCGCGGGCGGCGAGAGTGGGCCCGGCAAGCTCGGAGATGTCGACGAACAAGGCCTCCAGCACGTCGATCTCATCGAGGGTGGGGGGACGGCGCCAGCCCTGTTGGGCGAGCTGTCCCACAAAGGCACGCACGCAGCCGGTGTCGAGGGTCTCCCCATCCAGATCGGCCGCCGCCAGGGGGGTCGCCCGCACCGGACAGCCCATGAAGGCATCGCGGGAGTCGGGACCGGTGATGGCAGCGGTGGCCACGGTCCAGGCCGCGGCTTCGTAGACCTCGAGGTCGTAGGGTGAGGTGGTGACCCCCGCGGCGCCGACGGTGACGTAGCCATGCAGATCGTAGTCGAGGGGAAGGTCGCCGGTGAAGGCCACCCCGGTGAGGTCTTCGGCGGCGGCGCGCCAGCGGGGATCGGTGAGCCTGCGGGCGGCGGCGGGCTGGGGACCCCACGGAATGGGAACCTCGGCCTCTTCTTCGTCCTCCTGGCCCTCTGTCTCGGGCTTGCCGCCGTCATCGACCTTGAGCGACTCGGCCGAGCAGGCGACAAGGGCCGCGAGCCCGGCGACAGCGAAGATGGACCGACGAGACATGAAGACTCCGTAGAGATTCAGCATATCGACGGGGGCTGCCGGGGCCGATGCCCTGGTGGTGACGTCTCTGGCCAGCCTCGGTGGGGACTTGTCCGCATGGAAGCCGCAGGGGGGGTGCCTTTCCCCCCCGCCCTTGCAGTACAGTGCGCCGCACGGAGAGTCGATGTCGCGGGACAGGTTCATCGAAGAGGACAGCACCGAGCGCGCAGGCGTCGTCCTCGAAGACCCCCAGCCCACCCGGGAGTTTCGGGCGCTGCGGCCCCCTCCCCGCCGCGAGCGGCCCAACCGCCTGCTGCAGGTGGAGGGCCCCGGAGCCCCCCGAGAGATCCCGCTCACCCAGCTTCCCCAGCGAATCGGCCGCGACTCCCAGGCCGAGATTCGGGTGCCAAGTGCGCATGTCTCGCGTCATCACCTCCAGATCCGGCGCGAGGGGGACGACATCGTGTGTGCCGACCTGGAGAGTCGCAACGGGGCGTGGCTGAACAACACCCGCGTGCACGAGGCCTCGCTCCGAGACGGCGACACCCTCCAGATCGGCGACGCCGTCTTCATCTTCTACCGCGGCTGCTGAGAGTCTGAGAATCAATCCCCTCGAGCCAGGTGACCCCCACCCCATGCCCATCCATGTCCGCTTCTGGGGAGTGCGCGGATCCATCCCCACCCCCGGGCCATCCACGCGGCGCTACGGCGGCAACACCTCCTGCGTCGAGGTGCGCACCCCCGAGGCCCGCTTCATCCTCGACGCCGGCAGCGGACTGCGAGAGCTCGGCCTGCGGATGGTGCGCGAGGCCGCGGGAGAGCCCACCACCTCCCACCTGCTGTTGAGCCACGCCCACTGGGATCACATCCAGGGCTTCCCCTTCTTCGGGCCGGCCTACAACCCCGCGACAACGCTGCGGGTCTACGGCACCGAGCCCGGCGACGACCGCTTCCACCGCCTGCTGTCCGGTCAGATGGACTCCGCCTACTTCCCGGTGCAGTTCTCCGACCTCGCGGGCAGCATCGTGGCCGACCACCTCGACGGAGGCCGCCGCCAGGTCGACGATGCCGTGGTGAGCGTGCTTCCGGTCTGCCATCCGGGCGGCAGCCTGTCCTACCGCATCCAGCTGGGCGGGCAGAGCGTGGTGTACTCCACCGACAACGAGCTCGACCTCGTCATCGAGAATCCCGAAGACGACGCCCATCCCAGCATCTTGAGGCGACTGCCCGCAGACCTCGTGGACTTCGTGCGCGGCGCCGACCTCCTCATCGCCGACGGCCAGTACACCGACGCCGAGTACCCCAAGCACCGCAACTGGGGCCACAGCCGGGCCACCACGGTGGTCGACCTCGCCGTGGCCGCACAGGTGCGCCAGGTGGCCATCTTCCACCACGACCCCATGCAGTCCGACGCCGAGGTCGACGCCAAGGTCGACGCCTGCCGACAGCGTGCGGCGGCCCTGGGCGCCCCCGGCTTGTCCATCTTCGGGGCCCGAGAGGGCATCGAGCTGCGCATCACGGGATAGGGGCGCGGCTCGCCGGAGTCCCCCGTGTCCACCGCCAGCAAGCTGTTCGTGTCCGAGCTGTTCACCAGCGTTCAAGGCGAAGGCCGGCTCACGGGTGTGCCCTCGGTCTTCATCCGCTTGAGCGGCTGCAACCTGCGCTGCAGCTGGTGCGACACCCCCTACGCAAGCTGGTCTCCCGAGGGGGAGCACCGCACCGTAGACAGCGTGGTGGAGCAGGTTCTCGCTACGGGCATCCGCCACGTCGTGCTCACGGGCGGAGAGCCGATGATGCACAAGGGCGCCGTCCCCCTCACCCAGCGACTCGCCGACGCCGGCTGCCACATCACGGTCGAGACCGCCGGCACCGTGCTCGCACCGCTGCACATCGACCTCGCGAGCATCAGCCCGAAGCTGGCCGACTCCGACCCCACCGCACCCGACGCCTGGGTCGAGCGGCACAAGGCGCGCCGGCACCGTCCCGACGTGGTCGCCCGACTGATCGAAGACAGCGACCACCAGCTCAAATTCGTGGTGGGCAGCGACACGGACTGCGCGGCCATCGACCGCTTCGTGGCCGCGGTGGAGACCGAGCTCGGCGCCCCCCTGCAGGCCGACCGGGTGCTGTTGATGCCCCGCGGACGAGACACCGCCACCATTGATGTCAACCTCGCGCGCATCGTGCCTCTGGCCATGTCGCGCGGCTGGCGGGTGACCGACCGCCTCCATGTGCGCCTCTTCGGCGACGCCCGCGGGACCTGACCCATGCAGCTCCTCGATGCCCTCGCCCGCCTGCTGGGCCGCCCCCCCGCCCACGAGGTGGTGCGCCACGACCTCGGCTGGACCCCCAGCCTGCGCCGTCCCCGCAAGCCGCCCAAGCAGGATGTGACCGCCGAGATCACCGCCTTCTGGGACTGGTGGAAGACGGTGGAGCCCCAGCTGGCCGACATCGACCAGAACCCCCCGTCCGACGCCGTTCTCGAAGGGCTCGACACCCGCTTGAAGGCCATGCACCGCGACCTCGCCTGGGAGCTGGGTCCCGGCCTGCACAAGCACCACGCCCTCACAGTGTCGCCCGATGGCGTCAGTGCTCTGCGCAGCCTCACCGCCGCGTGGAAGGCCGCCGCCCCGGTCTCCAAGGACTGGGAGTTCTTCGACGTCCGCCCCGCCGTACCGGGCCGTGCCGGCGCGCTGGTGCTGGAGACCGCCGGCGGAGAAGTCGTCGGAAGCGACGTGCAGGTAGCCATCTTCGACGACGAGGACCACCACCGCCTCGACGTGTGGGTCCACCACCCGAGCATGAAGAAGGTGGGCAAGCGCCAGCGCTGGAGCCTCGCCTTTCTGCTGGTCGACGCAGCCCTGGGCGAGTCCGATGTGGCCACCTGGCTGCGCACCATCACCCCGTCCACCGTGCCACTCCGCAAGCAGAAGCAGCTCCCCAACGACGTGGTGGTGCGCGACCTCGATGGCCTGCGGGCGCGGGTGGCGCTGCGCATCGCGGAGGGAGACCCGGGCCCGGCTGAGCTGCCCGCCGACGCATTCTTCGAGGTCGACCCGCGGGCGAGGCGGTGGCGCTTTCCCAGCTACGACCTGTGGCTGCGGGTGACCGGCGGACGGGCGGCGGTGGTCGATGGCGTGGCTGCGGTCGACGGACGAGCGTGTGTGGCGGTGCGGCAGGTGAAGGGTGGGACGGTGGTCTTCGACCTGTACACCGACGATGTGGATGTGGTGGAGGCCTTGAAGGGACGGGGACTGGCGGTGGAGAGCCGGTGGGACCCAGGGTGGGTGCTGGCGGGGAGCTGAGTCAGCGCACCGCCACCACGGAGCTGATGAGCGGACCATGTTGGCGCCGCCGCACCCGGAACCCCAGCTGTCGAAGCTGCGACTCGGCGACATCCCAGTGCCAGAAGTACTCGTCGGCCACCGCCTCGCTCACACCGGGGTCGATCGCCGGGTCGGCCATCATCTGCGCCTGGGCAGCGGCATCCGAAAAGCCGAGGTCGCCGATGCACAGGCGGGCACCCGGTGCCATTCGCTCCGCCAGGGTCTCGATGAACACGCGCTTTTCATCTGGATGCAGGTGGTGCAGGGCAAAGGTGGAGGCCACCGTGCCGAGCGGACCCTCGCCTTCGGTGACCCACGCCAACAGGTCGGCGCGCACGAACTCCACCGGGCGTCCAGCCAGCTTCGACCGGGCGATGGCCAGCATCTTCTGGGAGATGTCCACCGCCACCACCTTGCGGTCGAGGGGCATCTGGGCCGTGAGCGCACCGGTGCCGGCCCCCAGATCGACGATGGGCAGCTCGGCGGGGCCCGGTCCGCGGCGGAGGTCTTCGGACAGGGCGCGAAGGCAGGCGCCATAGCCCCGTCGGATGAGGTGGGACTCGTCGGCGACCTCGGCGTCGTAGCGGTCGGCTTCATCATCGTGGTCGAAGCGGTCGGCATCGCGGCTGCGCATGGGTCCTCCGAGGCGGTCGGGGGACAGCACTATCGCACTGGCGTGGACGGGTCTGCGGCGGGGTAGGCTGCGCGCGCCTTGTTGGACTGTGGAACCTGGAGACGACGATGCGCGCAAGCATGGGATTGTTGTGCGGCCTGTGGCTGGTGGCCGGCTGCACAACGGACTCGGAGGGGACCGACGCCAAGTCCACCGACCCCACCGTGGAAGACACGGGCGCCGTCGACGATGGAGACTCGGGCGACTCCGGCGAAGACACGGGCGACACCGGCGAAGACACGGGCGACACTGGCGAAGACACGGGCGACACCGGTGAAGACACTGGGGACACCGGCGACACGGGCGAAGACACCGGCGACACGGGTGACGGCGACTGGCCCATCGACGGCATGGGCACCCTGACCGGCGACTGCGGCGACCTCTTCTCCGTGGAGCTGCTCGAAGACCCCACGCCGCTGCTGTTTCAGACCGAGCTCGACCTCGGCACCGACGGCTTCGACGTCGACGCGCTCAGCGAAGGCGGCACCGAGGTGTGGACCGACGGCAACCTCGGCGGCTCGTCGGTGGAGAGCGAGGTGGTGGCCTTCGAGGTGCTCTACCGATGCGAAGGCGCCACCCTGCTGAAGACCGAGGGAGAGGTGGTCTACGACGACCCCGGCGGCAAGAAGACCGACTTCATCGTGGACATCGACGGACTCAAGCTTGGCGTCAGCGTGACCCGCGCCGTCGGCTGGCCCCAGGACGACCCCTACACCGTCGCGCAGGCGAACGACCTGCTGGTGGACAAGCTCGGTGACATCCCCGTGAGCACCGACAATGTGGCCGATGAGGACCAGTGGGTGCGCCAGATCCTCAGCATCGTGGCCTACGCGCCCGAGCATGCGGTCTCCATCGAGACGGCCTGGGACTCACTGGACGCCGAGGTGCGGGGCGACACCTTGCTCATGGTGACCGCGACCAATGGCGACGACGCGGACTTGTATTGAGGAAGGTAGAACGGGCAGGTGTCTGCCGAAGCCCCCCGCCCCTGGTCCCGACTCGTCCCCCGCTGGCTCGTGGGCACCCTGGCCGAGCACTCCGACACCGGTGAGCTGGCCGTCCACGGCGCGCTGCTGTTCGCCGACATCTCCGGCTACTCCAAGCTGGCGGACTCCCTCGCCCGCCGTTTCGGAGACGACGGCACCGACCGTCTCATCGCCGCGCTCAACCACACCTTCGCCCCCCTCGTCGATGCGGTGGACGGACACGGCGGAGAGATCGTCGCATTCGCGGGCGATGCAGCCGTCGCGTGGTGGCCCCAGAGCCAAGCCGCCGACCGGGCCACCTGTGTCGGCCATGCCGCCGCCTGCGCCCGCACCATCCAGGCCGCCATGGCCACGGTCGGGGCGGTGGAGGGCATTCGACTGGAGATGCGCCAGGTGGTGGCCGCAGGTCCGCTCCGCGCCATCCGGGTAGGCAGCGACAATCACGGCCACCACATCGTTCTCGCAGGCTCCATCCTCCACGCACTCGGGGGTCTCCTCTCCGCGGTGCCATCGGGCGAGGTGGGCCTGCACGCCAGCGCCCTGCTGCCCGATGTGGTCGCCTCTCGTCCGCAAGCCGATGGCACCCACTGGCTCGATGGCCTGGTGGACTCCCCAGCCCTTCCGGCAAGCGACCTGCTGCCGGCCTGGGGCGTGCCCGCCTCCGACGCCGCCTGCGCGACCTTCGTGGTGCCTGCGCTTCGCGCGTGGATGCGCACCACCACCCCGCCCGCCGAGCTGCGGGCAGTCACGTCGGTGTTCATCGACCTGCGCACCGCCCGTCCGCCCACCCGGTCGTGGCTGGCCCCCACGGTCGGCCGCGTGCAGGGGGTGCTGGCGGCCCGGGGAGGCACCGTTCAGGCCGTTCTCGCCGACGACAAGGGACTCATCTGCGTGGCGGCCTTCGGGCTGCCGAGCGCGGTGCCCCTCACTGCCGCCGACCCCGTGCTCGCGGGACTCGAGCTGGAGCGGGTGCTGCAAGACCACGGCGAGGAGGTCTCCGTGGCAATGGGACTGGTCGCCGGACGCGCCTTCTTCGGCTGCGTGGGAGGACGCGAGCGCACCGCCCTCGGCCTCACCGGCGGCACCCTCAACCGCGCCGCCCGGCTGATGGGACTCGGACCGGGCATCCACTGTGGGCCCGAGGTGCGCCGCGCCGCCCAGGGACGGGTGCAGTTCGACGAGGCCGTGGACCACGAGCTCAAGGGGATCGCCGGGCCCGTGGCCGTCTCGCGAGCGCGGTGCCTGCGTGAGCCGGTCGCCGCCTGTGTCGGACGCGACAGCGAGCTCAACGACGCCGTGGCCGCCGCCGAGCAGGCGCTGGCGGGCGGAGGGGGCATTCTGCTTTGGCTCGGCCCCCCCGGAATCGGCCGAACGACGCACCTTCGGGCCGTCGGTGAGCGGCTGTCCGGCCTCGGAAGGAAGACCCGCTGGCTGCAGGCGCAGGCCGGCCGCCGACACCAGGCCTTTGGGGTATGGCGCTCGGTGGTGCGGGACGCCCTTGGCAGCTCGACCGAAAACGGCCTGTGGCAGGCCGCTTCCGCCCTCGCCGGAGACCACGCCCCTCTGCTGGGCCCCGCGGTCGGCTGCGATTGGCCAGACAGCACCACCACCGCCAGCCTCGTGGGTTTCGAGCGCGTGGGCGTCGCCACCGACCTGCTGGTGCGCCTGCTCTCGCCGCAAGAAGCGGGCGTGCTCCTGCTCGACGACGCCCAGTGGGCCGACGATGCCTCCCTCGCGCTCGCGGCACGCCTGGCTGGCCAGGGACAGGTGTTGCTGGGGACTCTGAGAGGATCCGAGGCCGACGTACCCAGCGGCCTTGGCGGTGCGGCACAGACCACCCTGCCGCCCCTGTCCCCCCGGCAGCTCTCCCTCTTGCTGGCGCACCACCTCCAGATCGACTCCGTGCCCGCCAGCCTGGTCGAGTGGACGGCGAGCCAGTCCTCGGGCATCCCCCAGCTGGCCCTGGTGCTCGTGGATGCGCTGGCGGACCGTCAGATCGTGCAGGTCACCGGCTCCACCGCATTTTTCGATGCGCAGGGCGCGGAGGAACAGGGCACCGATCCCCCCACCCTGGAGGCGGTGCTGGCCAGCCGCCTCGACGAGCTGCCCGCCGTCCGGAGAGACACCCTCCAGGTGGCCGCCGCCCTCGGCCAGGAGGTCGACCTCGCCGCCTTGCTCGCCGGTTGCACCAGCCAGGGCATCGCCGATCCCCTCCCCGCCCTGGCCGCCCTCGAAGACGCGGGGTGGCTGCATACCTCCGGCGGCGTCACCACCTTCGCCAGCCGGGCCCTGCAGCAAGCCGCCCACGGCCGACTCACCCGAGACCGCAGGCGGGCCCTTCACACCGCCCTCGCCCACCACCTGGAGTCACGCGAGGAGGCCGTCCATCCCGCCCGCCTGGCCTGGCACCTGCGTCAGTCCGACCAGACCCGGCCCGCCCTCGACGCGCTCGACGCCGCCTTCTCCGACGCCATGCGCCAGGGACTCCTCCGTTCAGCCGAGCGACACGCCCGACACGCATTGCAGGTCGACCAGCGCGCCCGCAACCGGGAGGAGGACGTCGTGTTGGACGCGACAGGCCGCGCCCGTTGGCACTACCGCCGGGCACAGTCCTGTCGGGGCTCCGGAGGTGCCGAGACCGCGCACACCGAGCTGCTGGCAGCGGCCAGACTGCTTCAGCTACCGGCCCCCACCCACCCCGCAGCCTGGCGCCGCAGGGCGGTGGTCGCGCTGCTCCGCTGCTTCGCCACCTGGCTGTTGCCGGCCCGCTTGCTGCGTCCCCGCGATGTCCCCCGAAACCAGCTCGAAGCGGGGGTCCTGTCCCTGTCCAGCCTGGTCACCTACCTGCGCAACCAGCCGCCTGAAGCCATGGTGGCCCTGGCACTTGCCGCGGTGGAGCGTGCCTGGAGGAGCCCGGAGCCTGTTCCCGCCGCCATCGCCCACAGCATGGCGGCGGTCGCGCTCGCCCCGTTGGAGCGGGTGTCTGCCCGCCTCCTCGCCACCAGCCAGGCGTCGGCCCAGGCCCTGGGAGACCCCCGTGAACGCCTCGACGCCGCCCTCGGCGCGGTGATGCTCGCCCTCGGTCGAGGAGACTGGGCCACCCTCGACCGCCTGGAGTCCACCCACCTCCCCTTGGCCCAGGCCAGCGGAAGCGACGACCTGCGGGGCATCTTCGTGGGCTTGTTCGGCTGCGCGGCCTGGTGTCGCGGCGACCACTCCGCCACCCGAGCCCACGCCGACAGCATGCTGGCCGCCGCTGATGCCCAAGGTGCCGCCGGTCCAAGAGGGTGGGGCCTCAACCTCCTCGCCTGCGCCACCTTGCAAGATGGCGATGCCGCGGGCGCCCTCGCCATGGCCGCAGAAAGCGCCGCCCTGCTCGACCGCCACAAGCTGCTCGGCGGCCACACCGCCTCCGCGGTTCAGTCCTGCGCGCGGGTGGCCCTCGGCGAAGTGGAGGCCGCCCTGTCCCAGGCGCGCACACTCGCCCAGGCTCTCGCCGACGATCCGGTGGTCTACCTCACCGCCCTCGAGGCCTACGCCGCCCCGGCCCACGTCGCGCTGACCGCCGCAGAAGACCACGGCGCGCCCCTCGACACCGTCCTCCTCGCCGATGGACTCGCCCAGCTCGCCCGCTTCGCCCGACGCAACCGCATCGGACAGCCCCGCCTGGCGCTGCTCCGGGCCCGCCACACCGCCCTCACCGGCCGCCCCGACCACGCCCGCGAGGCCCTCGAGGCCGCCACCTCCATCGCCGACGCGCTCCAGATGCCCCGGGAGGCCACAGAAGCCCGCGCACGACGCCGCCGCTCAGCCGCTCAGTAGAGGTCGCCCACCGCATTGCCGCTGTAGGAGATCGACGAGATGGTCGGCGAGGCCCCGTACCGGTAGATGCCGTAGTGAGACGAGTCGTGGACAGTTGAGTTGGACATACTCCCTTCGCAATAGTACCAGTACACATTGCCCTTCGAGTTGGCGCCGCCGTAGCCCACGGTGGTGTAGTCGATAGAGGTGTCGGCCTCCTCGCAGTAGTAGCCGATGGTGATGCCGTCCCAGTCGCCTGCCGCCGGCGAGGACTGGGCGGAGGTGAAGACCACGCCATCACTGCTGGTGCCCTCGACCGACAGTCCGCCGTAGCTCGCCGAACCCACGAACAGCCCGACGCCCGTGTCGAACTGCAGCTCCACCCCATCCTCGACGGTGAGCACCGGCCTGGAGGTGCTCTGCACATAGATGTTCTCGTCCGCGAGGTAGGGTACGCCCAGGTCCTGCCAGGAGGCATCGGTGGTCACGCTTCCGCCCTCCACCCGCACGAGGTCGGTGCCGTTGCCGCTGAAGGTGGAGCTGGCATCGAGCTGGCCGACCGACTGTGCAGACAGGCTGATGGGGTAGCCGCCGTTGCCGGTGAGTGTGTTGGATGTGAACGAGGGGGTGGTCGAGTCGTCGAGGGTGGCGTTGTTTCTCAGGTAGACCCCTTCACTCGCGTTGTCCGAGAAGGTGCTGCCCGAGATGGCGACATTGGTGCCGGTGTAGGCGTAGAGGCCATCTGTGGAGCTGTCCGTCACCGTACAGTCGGTGACCGACAGGTCGGCATAGTAGGCGTAGATGTTGCCGCTGCCATTGCCTCCGCCGTACTCGACGGTGAGCTCGGTGAGCTCGGAGCCCTGGTCGTAGAAACCGAAGGACAGGCCGTCCCAGTCGCCCGCAGCGGGAGTGGACGCGCTGGACGTGAAGCGGATGCCACTGGTGCTTCCATTCGCCACGAGCGACCCGTATGAGGACCACCCCACATAGAAGTCCAACCCACTGTCCATGTGGATGTCCACCCCATCTTCGAGGGTGAGCACCGGCTTGGCGCTGCCTTGGACATACACCGACCCGTTGACCCTGTAGTCGGCGTCGAGGGCCTGCCAGGTGGCGTCGGTGGCGACGGTGTCCGTGGTGATGACGACGTAGTCGACCGCGTTTCCAGAATAGGAGGACGACGCATCGAGCTGTCCCACGTATTCGGCCGGCACCACCGCCGCGCCCGAGGAGTTTCCGGTGAGCGTGTTGCCGGTGAAGGTGGGACCGCTCGCGTCGGTGGCAATGCTGCCCGTGCTGATGACATAGAGCCCGTAGGTACCGTTGTCGGACAGCTCGGTGTTGGTGATGTCCACGCTGCCGCCAGTGTGGACGTGGACCCCCGACCCGGCGCTGTCGGTCGAGGAACAGCCGTCGATGGTGAGGTCGGCATAGTAGCTGTAGATGTTGCCGTATCCGTTGCCGCCGGCCGACTCGACCGACACGCCCGTGAGCGTGGAGCCCATGTCGTAGTAGCCGAAGGTGAGTCCGTCCCAGTCGCCAGCGGAAGGCGAGGCGGCCGACGACCCCAGCCACACCCCAGTGGTGCTGCCGTCCACGTCCAGCCCGCCATACGACCCATACCCCACATAGATGGCCACGCCGGCGTCCACATACACGGCCACACCGTCCTCGAGCTCCAGCACCGGATAGGCCGGGCTCTGCACGTAGAGGTCGCCCGTCAGGGTGTAGTCGGCATCAAGCGCCTGCCAGGTGGCGTCGGCAGCGATGGTGTCCCCCAACACATCGACCCTGTCGGTGCCGTTGCCTGTGTAGGAGCTGGTCGCATCGAGCTCGGCCACATAGGCCCCAGGCAGCACCACCCCGGCATTGCCATTGCCCGACACCACATTGTTCGTGAAGGTGGGCGTCCCTCCAGTGGCGAGACCGCCCGATGTGTGGATGTCGAGGCCATGGTCGGCGTTGTCGACCAGCTCGGTGTTGTCGATGGTGGGGAAGGCGCCTGACCCCACATACATCCCCGACCCGCTGCTGTCGGCCAGCACACTGTCGGTGAAGGACGGGCTGGCGTAGTACAGGTAGACATTGCCGTAGCCATTGTCGCCCGCGAACTCGATGGTGGCCCCCTCCAGCGCCGAGCCCTCGTCGTAGTAGCCGAAGTAGAGACCGCCCCAGTCGCCGGCCGCCGGCGAGGCCGCAGACGAGGTGAGCAACACGCCGGTGGACGTGCCCTCCACCGCCAGCGAGCCATAGCTGGAGTGGCCCACATAGAGGCTGGTCTCGGCGTCGAACTGCACATCCACGCCGTCTTCGATGGTGAGCACGGGGCGGCTGCTGCCCTGCACGTACACGTCGCAAGTGACGACATGGCCCCAGCCATCGCCCACCTCCCACGTCTCGTCTGCGGAGATGGTGCCGCAGTGCTCCTCGGGGCACTCGTCCGTGTCGCCGTTGCAGTCGTCGTCGATGCTGTTGTCGCAGACCTCCTCCGCGCCTGGGTAGACCGTGTCGCTGGTGTCGTCGCAGTCGTCTGAGTTGGCCAGGTAGCCAGTGGGCTGGCTGCAGGCGGTCGTGGTCGAGGTCGCATCGCCGTAGCCATCGGCGTCGGCATCCGCGTACCAGGTCGACGCATCCAGTGCATTGTCGTTGTCGACCGTGCCGTCGCAGTCGTTGTCGACATCGTCGCACACCTCATCGGCGCCCGTGTAGGCCAACGCTTCGGTGTCGTCACAGTCGTCTGTGTTGGCCACATAGCCGGAGGGCTGGGCGCAGGCCGTGGTGGAGGACGCAGGGTCGCCGTAGCCGTCGGAGTCTGTGTCTGCATACCAGGTGGCGGCATCGAGTGCATTGTCGTTGTCGACCGTGCCGTCGCAGTCGTTGTCGACCTCGTCGCACACCTCGTCGGCCCCCGTGTAGGCCAGAGCTTCGGTGTCGTCGCAGTCGTCTGTATTGGACACATGGTCGGCCGGCGCCGCGCAGGCCTGTGCAGAGACGGCCGGGTCGCCGTAGCCGTCCCCGTCCGCATCCGCGTACCAGGTGGACGCATCCAGTGCGGTGTCGTTGTCGACTGTGCCGTCGCAGTCGTTGTCTACACCGTCGCACACCTCGTCGGCCCCCGTGTAGGCCAGAGCTTCGGTGTCGTCGCAGTCCTCGGCGTTGTCCACATGGTCGGCGGGCGCCTCGCAGGCCCTGGCGGACGCCCCGGGGTCGCCATAGCCATCGCCATCGAGGTCGACGTACCACTCGGCTGCATCCACAGCGGTATCATTGTCGACAATACCGTCGCAGTCATTGTCTACGCCATCACACAGCTCGCTTGCATCCGGGTGGACGGCCGCATCGGCGTCGTCGCAGTCCACATCCTCGAAGTGGCCATCGCCATCGAGGTCGGCGAGGCGCACCCCCGAGTCATCGGACTTGTCTACGGGCGTGTCGTGGCAGGCGAGGGCGAACAGAGCAACAAGGGACAGAGCGCGGGTCTGCATTGGACAACCTCTGGATGCCCCCCCCTTACTCTGTCCCCAGGCTCGCTGGGCGGGGGCCCCCCGCACAGTCCAACGAGATGCGAGCGAGGTCAGTTTCCGCCGGTCGGCACCGAGTAGCCCCGCGCCTCTGCCCCCGAGCCATCGTCATCGGTGGACCAAACGGTGAGCACGCGGCCCGCGGCGGCGGCGGTCACGGGGTCCACCGACTCATCGCTCGTGTACCGAAGGGCCACCTCCTCGCCCAGCTCATAGGCGGGGTCGGTGGGACCCGGCGAGTAGATCCAGCGGCCGTAGATCCCCGAGGCGTCGTCGCCGCCGGGCAGGGCGAAGCGGGTGTCGGTCCAGGTGAGCCAGTAGGCGTTGCCCACGGCCAGGAGGTTGGGGTCCTTGCGGTAGTCGTCGCCACCCAGGGAGGACTCCGTGACCGCCTGGGCCGTGCCGCTGATCTCGCCGTTGCTGGCCACGGTCTGGACGTAGATGTCGGAGCCACCGTAGCCGGGGTCCTCCACCTCGAAGCCCACGAGGAAGCCCGTGCCATCGGCGCTGGGAGCGACGGTGGGCTCATCGGCGCGGCCGTCGCCCGACCACACCACGAAGCTGTCGCCCACGGGGTTCAGGTCGAGGTCGAGCAGGCGGCCGAGCACCGGCTTTCCATCCATGTCATTGTCTTCGACAACGGTGAGCAGCACGCCTTCTTCGGAGGCAGCCCCCGTGCCGTCCTGGGTGTAGCCGGAGTCCAGGCGCGCCACCTCGAAGGCGGTGCCCACCGTGCTGCCGTCGACTGCCACGGCGAACACGCTGCTCTGCCAGGTGGTGGGCGGCTCGTAGTCCCACAGCACCACGAAGCCCGCATCCGTCCCGACCACGCTCGGGTTGCGGTGGTAGCCGCCACCGCTGTTGTCGGCGATGGTGAACGAGCTCTCCAGTGCGCCGTCCGCACCCACGTAGATGCCCTCGATGCTGTAGTCCTGTTGCCACACCACCAGGTAGCCGTCGGCACCGGCCGCCACCTCGGGGGCCTGGGCATAGGCGCTGGTCTCATCGATGCCGAAGGGCGTGCCCTGCTGGCTGCCGTCGGGTCCGACCAGAGCGGCGATGATGTGGCTCTGCCAGCCGCTGCCGCTGTCGTACCAGTCCCGGCCCACCATCAGGTAGCCCTCGGTGCCACCGGCGAGCGCGGCCTGGGCGAAGCGGCTGCCGACGCCCTCGGACACCACGAAGCTGCCCTGGTCGAGATCGTCGTTTTCATCGCAGTTGGCGTCGTTTTCGTCGAAGGGGATCTCGGTGGCACCCGGGTTGACCCTGGGGTCGCGGTCGTCGCAGTCCGCCCCGGTCTCGCCACCCTCGTAGCCGTCGTAGTCGAGGTCGGAGAAGTCGCTGCCCGAGCAGTCCTGATCGATGCCGTCGTAGGGGGTCTCATCGGCGCCGGGGAAGATGAGCCGGTCGCTGTCGTCGCAGTCGCCGCCCCCCATCTGGTTGAAGCCATCACCGTCGAGGTCGTCGTCGGGCGTGGCGATGTCGCAGTCCTGGTCGATGCCGTCGTAGGGCACCTCTTCGGCGCCCGGGAAAACGGTGTCGTCGAAGTCGTTGCAGTCGCCTTCGGAGGCGGGAAAGCCGTCGCCATCGGCGTCGGTCTCGGTACAAGCCGCATCGGAGCCGCTGCAGTCCTGGTCGAGTCCGTCCCCGCAGGTGTCCACGCCGCCGGGGTGGATGAGGGGGTTGTTGTCGTCGCAGTCGGTGCCGCGGTCGCCACCGAAGAAGCCGTCACCGTCGATATCGATGAGGTCACTGCCGTCGCAGTCCTGGTCGATGCCGTCGTAGGCGATGTCGGCCAGCTTGGGGTGGATGGAGGCATCGAAGTCGTCGCAGTCGGTGCCCCCCACCTCCATCGCGAGCCAGCCGTCGTGGTCGACGTCGATGAGGTCGGTGCCGTCGCAGTCCTGGTCGATGCCGTCGTAGGGGACCTCCTCGATGAGCGGGGACCGACCGGCGTTGTGGTCGTCGCAGTCGTTGAGGCTGTTGACGCCGTCACCGTCCGCATCGACCGCACGCACGGTTGGCGCGCAGGCAGCGAGGGCGGTGGACAGGGCGAGGAAGGTGAGGCGGTTGCGGGTCATGGTGTGTGTCTCCAGAGTGCATGCGGTCCCGGCACGCTGGACACGCACCTGTGGGACCACGCCTGGGAACGGCTCCATGCCACAAAGCCATTAGGGGGGATCCGGTGCCCGGTCGGGTGAATTCCCGAGTCCTCCGCCATCCCCCCGGGCCGCCGCGACCTCCGCCTCGGAGAGCCCGGCCAGACCCATCAGCACCGCGGCTGTGTCCCGACCCAGCGGCCCGCCCGGCTCCACGACATCGCGGCGGTGCTTCGACAGGCGCGGACCCAGCTGCGGAAACACCATTCGCCGGCCGTCCACCACAACCTCACACAGCACGCCCCTGGCCTGCAGTTGGGGGTCCGCCAGCAGATCCGCCGGCGTCTGCACCGGACCCGCCGGCACCTTCGCTTCCGCCAGCGCGGCCAACACCTCGGCCACGGTGCGGGACCGCGTCCACCGCCCAATCTCCGCATCGAGCGCCCGGCGGTGCGCCACCCGCGCGGGATTGCCCACAAACCGCGCATCTCGGGCCAGCTCCGGACGTCCCATCGCCCCACACAGGCGCGCGAACAGCGTCTCTCCGTTGGCCCCGATGACCACTTCGCCGTCCTGACAACTCCACGCCCCCGATGGCGCCACGCCCGTGATGGTCCCGCCGGAAGGCCCCCGCTGCGAGCCCACCGAGGCCTCGGCGACAACAGCCTCCAGCACAGTAATCACAGACTCCAACAGACTCACGTCCACCACCTGTCCGCCGCCCCCGCGCTCCCGCTGGAGCAGAGCCAGCACCACACCGAAGGCCGCCTGCAGGCCGGCGAGGCTGTCCCCCAGGCTCAGGTTGGCGCGCACCGAAGCGCCGTCCACCGGGCCCGTGAGGCGTCGCAGTCCCCCACGGGCCTCGGCCACAGAGGCGTAGCCGGGCAGGTCCCGGTCCGGCCCCGTCTGTCCGTGCCCACTCACCCGGCACAACACAAGGCCCGGTCGCAGACGCTCCAGCTCGTCGGGCCCCAGCCCCCAGTCCTCCAGCCGCCCAGGCCGGAAGTTCTCGATCACCACGTCACAGTGCGGGATCAGCCGACGCACTGCAAGGCGCCCGGCCTCCGTGCGCAGGTCGAGGCACACGAGCTTCTTGTGTCGGGCCAGGTCGCGCCACCACATCGAGGTGCCCTCCACCACCGTGCGCCAGCTTCGAATGGGGTCGCCGCCAGGAGGCTCGACCTTGATGACCTCGGCACCAAAGGTGGCCAGCAGGGCGCCCGCGAAGGGACCGGCGACGAGCTGCCCGAGCTCGAGCACGCGGATGCCAGACAAGGGGGCGGACATGGGACTCCCGAGGACGGCACCCAACCTATCGCCGGCACGACCGCGAGGGATGGACAACCGCCCGGCAACCCGCACACCGGGTGTCCGCCCGGACAGACGGACGTCCGAGCGGACAGGCCGAGGCCGCCCCGCCATCCCTGCCATCCCTGTAGAGGTCGACTGTGCGGCCATTCTCAGCCCCCCCATCGGACCTGGCCCAACTGGCACGCCAGTTGCTTCGCCCCCCATCCGCACTGCCGCGGTCCCCCAGGAGCACCGAATGACCCGCCGTCCCCTCTTGACCTTCGCCGTCCTCTCCCCCCTCGTCGCTTGCTGGAGAGACGACAAGACCATCGATACAGGCACCGATGGCGACAGCTACTCCTGGGAGGACCCCAACGCCGAGATCGACGCGCTGCGCGAGGAGGCCATCACCGCCTGCGCGGACCTGCTGTCCACCACCTTCAATGGCTCGGCCTGGGTGACCGCCGTGGATGGCAGCACCTCCGGCATCCCCGACCCCACTGGTGACGAGGGCACGGTGACCTACTTCACCCACGGAACCTTGAGCCGCGACCGCTACGAAGACCAGCAGGGCAACACCGGCTGGCCCATTCGCGTGGGCGGCCTGATGATGGAGTTTGGCTTCGGGGCCTTCTATCCCGGCGACCACATGGCCCTGCTGGAGTACGTTCCGGGGGACAGCATCCCTTGCACCCTCGTCCTGGAGACCGTCCACACCTGGCAGCTTCTGCCCGGAGACCAGGGCGCGGAGTTCTGGATGCGCCCGAGCACCGACATCCCGTCGGCCACCCTCCCCCACGGCACCTTCCGCGTGGAGACCGGCGGGATGTCCATCGAAGGCGACTGGGGCGCGGAGTCTGCCATTTGAGGCCGCAGCCAGCGCTCGGCACGCGCCTTTCCACGAAGGCAGCGATAGGCCACCCCCATGCGCCACCTCCCTGCCCTCCTCGTCGCCATGGCCTGCGGGAATGCCCCCGAGGATGCCGTGGTGGCGCACACTCCCAGCGAGGCCGGGGCCGAAGACCCCACCTACACCTCCAGCGCCCGCTGCAAGGCCTGCCACCCCGACGCCTACGCGAGCTGGCAGCAGACCTATCACCGCTCCATGACCCAGAAGGCCGGCCCAGACACCGTGCTCGGCAAGTGGGACGACGTCACCCTCGCCCGCCACGGCCGCCTCACCCACCTGTTCCGAGAGGGCGACACCTTCTACGTCGACCTCCCGCTGCCCGGCACCACAGGCGCCACCCCCGAGCAGCGGGCCGTGCGTCCGGTCGTGATGACCACCGGCAGCCACCACCTGCAGCTCTACTGGATCCCCGTCCCCTGGGCCGACCAGGCGCCCGACCCCACGGGGGCCGCCGCCTTCCAGCACCGGTGCGCCGGCTGCCACGAGTCTGCCCAAGATGACCTGCCCGGCGGCGATCTGAGAAACCGTGGCCTCGGCCAGGCCCAGCTCGCTGACATCCTCGGCAGCCCCCGCCCCGACCACCCCAGCCTCTCCGCCAGCGAGCAGGCCCTGCTCGTCGAGCACGTCGCCCGGCTCCAGCACGAAGACCGCCTCGTGCAGTTTCCCTTCGCCTGGTTCATCCGAGAACAGCGCTGGATCCACGAGGACGACAGCTTTCTCGCCCCGCCCGAGCCGCCGTCCGAGACCGCCGAGCTGATGGAGGGCTGGAGCAACGGCTGCGACCGCTGCCACGCCGTCGCCCCCGACTTCGCCTGGAACACCGACACCGAGACCGGAGAGGCCTCCGCGGTCGACCTCGGCATCGCCTGCGAGGCCTGCCACGGCCCCGGAGAGTCCCACTCGGCCCGCTACCAGGGTCCCCTCACCCGCTACGCCGCCCACCTGGGCCTCACCGAGGACGACGACATCGTGGTCCCCAGCGAGCTTCCCGCCGACCGCTCCGCGCAGGTGTGCGGCCAGTGCCACGCAGAGCTCGTGCCGAAGGACCTCGACGCCTGGCCCGGCGACTTCCAGCCCGGAGATGACCTCCTCGCCGTCGCCCACGCCATCCAGCTCACCGACGACCGGCCCGACTGGCTGGTCGGGCACCTCGAGAGCGAGCCCGACGCCCTGGAGAGCGGCTTCTGGCGCGACGGCACCATGCGCATCGCCGGCCGCGACTACACCGCCCTGCTCGAGACCACCTGCCACACCGAAGGCGAGCTGGCCTGCACCACCTGCCACCAGCTCCACGGCGCCGACCCCAACGACCAGCTCAAAGACGCCGCCAAGGGCGACACCCCAGCGGGAGAAGCCGTGTGCGTCGACTGCCATGCGGGATTCGACAACACCGACCACACCCATCATCCCGACGACTCCGCCGGCGCCCGCTGCATGAACTGCCACATGCCGCGCACCACCCTCGGCCTGCTCACCGTGATGCGCAGCCACCGCATCGACAGCCCGAATGCTGCAAGTGCGGCCAGCACGGGGCGGCCCGACGCCTGCTCGCTGTGCCACCTCGACCAGCCCCTGTCCTGGACGGCCGGCCACCTCTCCGACTGGTACGGCCAGGCCCCCATCACCGCTGGAGTGTCGTCGCCCGCCCCCGCCGCCATCGACTGGCTGCTCCGCGGAGATGCCGCCCAGCGCGCCGTCGTCGCCTGGCACCTCGGCCACCCCGCCAGCCTCTCGGCATCCGGCAGCGGCTGGACTCCCGTCTTCCTCGCCCACACCCTCGACGACCCCTACGTCGCCGTGCGCACCATCGCCCGCGCGCAGCTTCGGTCGATGCCCGGCTACGCCCACCTCGACTGGGACCCCGCCGCCGACCCAACTGAGCTGGAGAGGGTCCGCGATGCTGTGCTGCAACAATGGGCCAGCCAGAATCCCGGCCTCGACCGCCCTGAGCTGTGGATTCGCGCCGGCGTCCCCGACACCGATCGCATCGACTACTGGCGCATGTTGCGCGACGACCGGCCGGTGAGCGTCAACGAGTGACACTGCATTGCAGCACGACGCATGCTGCATCTGCGCAATTCCCGGGACCTTGATTGCCGCACCGCAACAAGACCGTGTTAGCGTCCGGGCAACCCCCGGAGGTCCCATGCCCGACCGTGCCCCCACCCCCGCCGAGACCGCCTGGCGCCTCGGCAAGCTGTCCGCGCGCGCCACCCAGGTCGGCGTGAAGGCCGCTGCGAAGACCACACTCGACGCCGTCCGCAACGGCCCCGACCCCGCGCGGCTCGCCAGTCCCCTCACCCAGCTCGCCGTCGGCATGGCCACCCAGCCCCAGGATGTGTGGCGACGCAACCTCCAGCTCTGGAGCGACTCGGTGAAGCTCTGGCAGTACGGTGCCGCGCGCATGATGGGCCTGAACCCCGACCCCGTGGTCACTCCGAAGAAGGGCGACCGCCGCTTCAAGCACCCCGGCTGGGCGTCCTCCGCACCCCACGACCTCGTGAAGCAGGCCTACCTCATGATGTCCGAGCACCTCCTCGGCACCATCGACCAGCTCGGCGACATGAGCGACGCCGACCGCGAGCGCCTGGCCTTCCACACGCGCCAGCACATCTCGGCCCTGTCCCCCAGCAACTTCGCCGCCACCCATCCCGCCGTGGTCGAGGCCACCATCGCCGAGAAGGGCGACAACCTCATCCGCGGCTTCGAGGCCCTGGTCGACGACATCGAGGCCGGCGGCACCCGACTGCGCCTGCGCATGAGCGACGAGACCGCCTTCGAAGTGGGCAAGGATCTGGCCACCGCCGAAGGCTCCGTCGTCTTCGAAAACGACCTCATCCAGCTCATCCAGTTCGCGCCCACCACCCCCGAGGTGGCCCGCCGTCCGCTCCTCTTCGTGCCCCCGTGGATCAACAAGTACTACATCCTCGACCTGCGCCCGAAGAACAGCTTCATCCAGTGGGCCGTCGCCCAGGGCCACACCGTCTTCTGCATCTCGTGGGTCAACCCCGACGAGTCCATGCGCGGCCTCACCTTCGAGGACTACCTGAAGAAGGGCACTCTGGCCGCCATCGACGCCGTCGAGCAGGCCACCGGCGAGCGCGAGATGAACCTGCTTGCCTACTGCCTGGGCGGCACCCTCACCGCCACCACGCTCGCATACCTCGCCGAAAAGGGCGACGACCGTGTGCAGTCGTGCACCGTCCTCGCCACCCTCACCGACTTCTCCGACCCCGGTGAGATTCGCGTCTTCATCGACGACGAGCAGATTGCGGGCATCGAAAAGCGCATGGCCCGCCGCGGCTTCCTCGAAGGCTTCGAGATGGCCGACAGCTTCCGCATGCTGCGCGAGAACGACCTCGTGTGGAACTACCTCATCGACCAGTACATGCTCGGCAAGCCCCCCACCGCCTTCGACCTGCTGTTCTGGAACGAAGACACCACCCGCATGCCCGAGGCGATGCACGGCTTCTACCTCCGCGAGATGTACCTCCACAACCGCCTTGTCGAGCCCGGCGGCATCACGCTCGACGGTGTGGGCATCGACCTCACGAAGGTGAGCATCCCCGTCTACATGCTGTCGTGCGACCGCGACCACATCGCCCCGTGGCAGACCACCTACAAGGCCACGCAGCTCTATAGTGGCGACACCACCTTCGTTCTCGGCGGCTCGGGCCACATCGCGGGCGTCATCAACCCGCCCGCCAGGAACCGCTACGGCTTCCAGACGCACGGCACCGACAACCCCGCGGAGCCTGAGGCCTGGCTGGAAGGCGCCGAGCAGCACGAAGGCTCGTGGTGGCCGCATTGGATGAGCTGGCTTGGGGAACGCGCCGGTGAGTCGGTGCCGGCGCGGGTGCCGGGCGAGGGCCAGCTCAAGGTCATCGAGCCGGCGCCGGGTCGCTTTGTGATGGGTTGACGGGCCCTCCGGGGCCCCCTGCGGGGTCCCCTCCGGCGCAGTGAAGCCAAGGTCTTCACTGCGGCGGGGAAGCCCCCTGCGGGGTCTCCCCCGCATCAATTCTGGGAGCAGGTGACCAGGCGCGTCCACTGGCCGTCCAGGCTCTCGCTGTATCCCCGCAACGCGATGCTCCAAGCGCCGGTAGACGCCGCGAAGCTCCCCGTGAACAAGAGCTGGACCTCGACCACCGAAGGTGCGTCTTCGTCCATCCATGCTCCGGCAAGCTCGGAGGCGTCGGCGCGACCATCTGCGTGGATGAGGTCGACAGGACGGTGGTCGAAGCGGGCAAACAATGTCGAGGTGTCGACCTTGCCAGACAGGTCGTCCCCGAAAAAGTCGACCAGCACTCGGGTGGAGATGGTCCAGTCACAGCGGCCCGGCACCTGCTCCGCACCGCCGCGCTGGGTGAAGTCGACGAGGTTGCGGTGGATGGTGAGGTCCATTTCCACCGCTGCCTGGGCGCCGGACGCGTGGGTGCAGGTGAGCGACTCGGTCGTCTGCCGCAGAATCTCCGCCGGACTGCGGTCCAGGCCGGGGGGTCGCTCGTCGCCAGGCAGGTCTTCGCGAATGGCTTCGCACGGGCCGTTGTCGGTGTGGCCGCTGTCCCCGCCTTCTGGAGGAAGCTGGCGAAATAGTCGGACTCTGATTGATCCAGTCGAGCCCCCCCACCGTACCTCCGGGGCAATCCACTCCGGAGACTCCAATGCAACGCAGCACCTGGCTGGCCACCGCCGGCCTGATTGTCATTCTTGCACCCGCCTGCGGGGACAAGGACTCCGACGTCGCAGGCGGGCAGGACACCGCCGACGACGACAGCCTCGACAGCGCCGACACCGGCGACGACGCCGACGCGGACACCGACGCCGATGCGGACACCGACACAGACACAGACGCAGACACCGATGCCGACACAGACGCGGACACGGATGCCGACACAGACGCAGACACCGATGCCGACACAGACGCCAACCCATTCTCCGGTGACCTTGCGTTCGGGAACACCGCCGACTGCTTCATCCGCTGGACGTTCACCGGCGTCGACTCCACCCAGCCGTGCACCGACTGCGCCTTTGTCTTCCAGGTCACCGACTGGACGCAGGACGCCGCAAGCAACGTGCCATCCGGCTCCTACTGCGACCTCGTCGACGGCTTCTTCGGCGCGCTCGGACGCTCCGGCGGCCTCCACATGGCCCGCTCGCCCGACCCCTACGGGGTCACCGGCTACTCCCTGTCCTACTTCTACCCCTACGGCGGCACCCTCTATGGCCCCTATGGACTGCTACCCGAGGTGAGCGAACCCACGGTCACCGAAGCCTACAGCCAGTATGAGTTCTATGCGAGCTACGGCAGCTACTACTACTACTCGACCGTGGTGGTCGAGGGGGAGTAGACGCCTACTCGCAGTCGATCAGAGTGCAGGTGAAGTCGGCATCATCGCCGAAGTCATAGGTGGTGTTGCTGTAGTCGAGGAACACATCGGTGGAGTTGTCGTCTCCGCCGGCCTCGGTGCCCCAGTCGCAGCCCTGGGACTCCAGGAGAATGGCGTCGGCATCGTCGAAGTCGTCGTCGATGTACACACCGCCGGCACCGCTGCTGGGGGCCCTCGTGGACGTGTTGTCCACAAAGCCCGCCGAAGTCCCCTCCGAAGCGGTACACAGAGCCTCGGAGAACCCATACATGGCGAGCCCACCACCAAAGTCGGCGGCATTGCCGTGTACGAGGGTGTCGTGGAACTCCACGACCGCGGTGATGCCGTCGTCGGCGTCGTACTGACTCCACCCAGCGAAGATGGCCGCGTTGACCGGAGTGGTGTGGTCCGCCACCTCGCTGTCGGTGAAGGTGAGCACACCATCGTCGATCACGGCGGCCGCCCCGTAGCTGCCCGTGTTGGCCTGGAACACGCTGTCCGCCACATCCACGCGGCAGCCATCGGTCACGGCCAGACCGCCGCCGCGGTAGCCGTCGTTTTCGGTGACCACGACGTCATCGAGCGCCATGGTGGAGCCCCCGGCACACACGAGGCCGCCGCCGGCATCGCCACCAGCTGCGTTGGGAAAGTCCACCACCCAGGTGCCGTAGCCCTCCGTGATGGTGAGCCCCGTCACCACGACGTCCACCGTCTGGTCCACGACCGAGACCACCGTGTCGACCCCGCCGCCCGACAGCACCACCACATCGGACCCACCCTGGCCATGAAGCTGCACATCGGCGGAGATGTCGAGGGCGACGGTCCAGGTGCCCTCGCAGATGTTGTAGGCACCGTCGTCTTCGAGTGACAGCCCCACGGGGCTTCCGGATGTGCCCGCTGCCCAGGCCGAGCTCACGTCGGTGGGCGTTCCGTCGGGAGCCACGAAGGTGACCAGGCCCGCCGAGGTGGTGGATGGGTCGCAGTCTTCGTCGTTGGGCGAGCACTGCTGGAATTCACCGGGATTGATGTCTTCGTCGGCATCGTCGCAGTCGCCGTCGATCTCGGCCCCCGCATCGGGGTCGCAGGTCGCGAAGGCATCCACACCGTAGCCATCACCGTCTGCGTCTGTGTAGCGGGTGACCCCGTCCACCGGCTCCTCGTCGACCTCGGTGTCGCAGTCGTTGTCCGCCTCGTCGCACAGCTCATCCGCGCCGGGGTGGGTCTGCGAGGCGCTGTCGTCGCAGTCGGTCGCGTCGGCCACATGGTCGGTGGGAGCGGCGCAAGCCACGGTCTCGGCGTCGGCATCACCGTAGCCATCCGCGTCGGCATCGGCGTACCAGGCGGTCGCATCGATGGCGTCGACATCGACCGTGCCATCGCAGTCGTCGTCCTTGTCGTTGCACACCTCGTCGGCGCCGGGATGCACAGCCTCGTCTGCATCGTCGCAGTCCTCCTCGACGCTGTACCCATCGCCATCCTCGTCCACGCTCGGGGTCGGCGTGCCCGTGTCTGCGGTGTCCTGTCCACCACCTCCCTTTCCAGTGTCGGTGCACGCCACGAGGGTGAGAGGCAGCAGTGCGAGCAGGCGGGTCATGGAGAGCATGGGGGTCCTCGGGTCAGGCCACGGTCCGGTGGACGGCCGGGCGAAGGCACCCTTTCATGGGAGACCCGGGTCCGCAATCCCAGGCCGACCATGACCGAAAGAAGGCAGTCGCCAGCCTTTGGACTCAGCCGCTGAAGCGCGCATAGGCCCGCGTCATCGCCTCGGGGAGCTGGTCGGGGTTGTCGAGCACATCCCATCCCCCGGGACCCAGCATCGACGGCAGCCAGTCTCGGGCCTCGGTGTCGATGGCGAGGGCATGCACGCGCACCCCCTGCTGGTGCGCCTCGCGCAAGGCCTGGCGCACGTCGGCCATGCCGTGACGACCCTCGTAGCGGTCATAGTCGGTGGGCTTGCCATCGCTCACGAGCAGGAGGAGGCGGCTTCGGGCGGGCACCGCCGACAGGGTGGCGATGCCGTGGCGCAGGGCGGGCCCGATGCGCGTGTAGCCCTGCGGCTGGAGCATGCCGAGGCGGGCGCGTCCGATCGACCATGACTCGTTCCAGTCCCGCACCATCCAGGCCCGCACCTTGTGGCGGGTGTGGCTGGCGAAGGCGAGCACGCTCAAGCGGTCGCCGAGCTGGTCGGCCACCTCGCCCAACACAAGCACCGAGTCGCGGGCCACGTCGAGCACCCGCCTCTGTCCGACCCATGCGTCCGTGGACAGAGACACGTCGAGCAACACAAGGGTGGCCACATCGCGCTGCTGGCGGGTCTGGCGGGTGTACAGACGGGGAGAGGGGGTGCGGCCGGCCTGCAGAGTGGCCCAGGCGTCGGTCATGGCGTCGATGTCGACCGCCTCGCCATCGAGCTGCCGAGGCGCACCGCGGAGCCGGTCTCGGTGGCGCTGCAGCTCGCCCAGCAGGCGGGTGATGGTGCGCCCGTGGACCTGCTTGCGTTGGAGTCCCCAGGCCGGGTCGCTGCTGGGCAGCGGCGTGGGGAACACCCGGCAGTGAGCGGGCAGGTAGCGGCCCTTGCGCACGCTCCACTCGGCGTAGGTCAGGTGGGGCTCGTCTTCGGAGACGTCGGCCACATCGGGATGTCGGCGTCGAGGGCGATGTCGGCACGCAGCAGGGAGTGGGCCTCGGGACCGCCCCGCAGCAGGTCGCCGAAGTCCACCTCTTCGAGGGCTTCGAGCTGGTCGTCGAGGTCGTCCTCTCCGTCCAGCTGGCGCATCGTGCCGTTGAAGGACTCCGCCGTCTCCACCTTCTCGAAGGCGTGGGTGGGCAGCTGAAGCGCCTCCTCCTCGTCGAGCTGGTGGACCTTCAGCTCCTCGAGGGCGGTGACCTCGGCGTCGGAGGTGGGCGCCCCCCGAGCGGCGGTCTCCTCCTCACCAGGCTGGGCACGGGACTCCGACAGCGTGTAGACCGGTCCCCACAAGACGCACACCCCGGCGGCATCCTGGAGCCGACAGGCGGCGTCCCAAGCGGGCCGGAAGGCGGGCAGCTCGTCGGCGAGGCGGGCCACGGCGCGGTCCACCCAGTCCTCGATCATGCCGTCCTCATGACCATCCTGGTGAAGTGCGCCAGCCAAGACCGCCCGCAGGACATACAGCGCAGCGTTCGCCTCCGGGTCGGGGGCCAGCTCGATGTAGGGGGGCATCAGCACGTCGTCGCCGCGCAGTCCTCCCGCACCAGCTGCCGGCAACACCCGCAAGGGCTCGCCAGCGACCATGGAGGCCAACACCGACAGGCGGCGGCTCAACGGTGCCAACTCAGCTGCCCGGTCGGCATCGAAGGCGGCCCGCTCGGGAACCAACCGACGCCACAAAGCCCGCAAGGCCCGAAAGGCACCTTGCTCCCAGTCCAGCTCGAGCGAGGGTCCGGCCATGGCTCAGTCGAAGACCAGGTTCACGAGGTCCTGGATGGCGATGGCCACCTCGGCGTCATCGGTCAGGGGCTCCACGATGCCGACTCTGCAGGCAAGGCGCGCGGGCAGGCCGCTGTGGATGAGTCGGGCGGTGTCCACCAACAGCCGGGTGGACGGTCGCTCCGCCAAGCCCAGGTGCTCCACCGACCGCACCTTTCGGGCCAGCGCCACCAGCCGTCGACACGTCGCAGGCGTGGCTCCCGTCTCCCCCTGCACGATGCGCTCCTCGATGGGCGCGGCGGGAAAGTCGAAGCTCAGGCCCACGAACCGCTGGCGTGTCGACGGCTTCATCTCCTTGAGGCTGCGTTGGTAGCCAGGGTTGAAGCTGACGACCAACATGAAGGTGGGGGGCGCGGTGAGCACTTCATCGTGGCGGTCCACGAAGAGTTGTCTTCTGTGGTCGGTGAGGGGGTGCAACACAACGACGACATCGCTGCGGGCTTCTGCAATCTCGTCGATGTAGAGGATGGAACCGCTGCGCACGGCACGGGTGACAGGACCGTCTTGCCAGACCGTGTCTCCACCACGCACGAGGTAGCGGCCGAGCAGGTCGACGGCGCTCGTGTCGTCGTGTGCAGACACGGTGATGAGCGGACGGCCGAGGCGTGCGGCCATGTGCTCCACGAAGCGCGACTTGCCGCAGCCGGTGGGGCCCTTGAGCATCAGGGGCAGGCGGTTGTCGTAGCAGTGCTGGAACACCGCCAGCTCCTCGCCCACCGGCTGGTACCAGGGGAGGTTGGGGCTTGGGTGGGTGGCGTCGCCGGGCATCACTTCGCCGTCGCAAGCTGGCCGCGGGCACGTTCCTCAGCCGAGGCCACCGGTGCCTTCAGCGGGTTGCCGTAGCGGGCGAACACCCACACGAACAGTCCGATGCCCAGCGTGAAGAGTGCGGCGGCCAACACAAGCCCGAAGAAGTGGATCTGCACGGCCTTCTGCACCTCGAGGAAGTCCATGCCCACGCGCCGTTCCAGGTAGACCTGCGTGACGCCGGCGACCGCGAAGGCGCCGGTCATCGACACCATGCCGATGTTGGACAGCCAGAAGGCCCACTCGTTGGCCCAGTGGTCGTAGAGCTTGCGGCCGGTCATCTCGGGCAAGGCATAGGCAATCATCGCGAAGATGAGCATCGAGTAGGCGCCCCAGAAGGCCAGGTGGCCGTGCATCGCGGTCACCAGCGTGCCGTGGGTCCAGATGTTGACCTGCGGTAGCGTGTGGGCGAAGCCGAGGAAGCCGGCGCCCACGAAGCTCATGATGCCGCAGCCCACCGACCAGGACAGGGCGATGCGGTTGGCGTGCTTGCGTCCACCCCGACGGGCCATGGCCACGGTGTAGAGCGCCATGCCGAGGAAGGCAAGGGGCTCGAGGGCGCTGAAGAGTCCACCCACCATCAGCCAATATTCGGGGGCGCCAATCCAATAGTAGTGGTGACCGGTACCGAGGATGCCGGACAAGAAGGTGAGGCCCACGATGACGTAGAGCCACTTCTCGATGACCTCGCGGTCCACGCCCGACAGCTTGATGAGCAGGTAGGACAGGATGGCGCCCATCACGAGCTCCCACACACCTTCCACCCACAGGTGAACCACCCACCAGCGGAAGTAGGAATCCAACACCTGGCTGTCGAAGGTGATCATGCCCGGCAGGTAGAGCAATGCGGCGGCGACCAGGCCGGCCAGCAGCGTCATGGCGGTGGTGGTGTACCGCTTGCCTTGGAAGATGGTCATGCCGATGTTGAGCAGGAAGGCCAACACATTGACGACCACGAGGTAGTCGAGCGGACGGGGAATCTCGAGGAACTTGCGTCCCTCCCACCAGTTGAGGTGGAAGCCGATGACGGCGACCACACCCACCACCACGAGGCTGCCCCACTGCACCCACGCAAGCTTCTCGGACCACAGCTCGGTCTGCGACTCGTCGGGGATGATGTAGTAGGCGCTGCCCATGAAGCCGGCGAGCAACCACACTACGAGCAGGTTGGTGTGGGTGGCGCGGGCGGCGTTGAATGGGATGAGGTCGTGGAGCACGTCGTAGCCCATGTGGGCGAAGCCCATGATGAAGCCGTAGACGATCTGCAACACAAGCAGGAGCATGCAGGTGGCGAAGAAGGCCCAGGCGACCTTCCAGGACTTGTACTTGAGCGAGGTCATGGGGCCCTCAGTTCTGCTTCATCAGGAATGTGGTGAGATCGTCGAGCTGGGCATCATTCAGGGCCAGCTGGGGCATCGCGGTGCCCGGCTTGACGGCCTGGGGGTCGGCGAGCCAGGTGCGAAGGTCGTCGCGGCTGTAGCGTTGGGCCACCCCATCGAGGGCCGGTCCGACGTTGCCGCCAGTCCCGCCCAGTGCATGGCAAGCCACGCACAGCTGTCCGAACACTTCCGGAGCAGCCGACAGGTCGACCTTGGCTGCAGACACGACCGCTGTCTTGGGTGCGAGGTCGGGCTCGGCGGGGAAGCCGTTGGTGTCGATGTTGCCCACCCAGGTGAGGAAGGCGATGACATCGGTAATCTCGTCGTCGGTGAAGTCGTAGTCCACCATCTTTCGCTCGCCCGGGTACATGGCCTGGGGGTCGGCCAGGAACACCCGCAGCCAGGCCTCTCCGCGGCGGTCCACCACCTTGGTGAGCTCGGGGGCGTAGTAGGCACCTTCCCCGAGCAAGGTGTGGCACCCCATGCAGTTGTTCTTCTCCCAGATGTCCTTTCCGCGCACGACGGTATCGGTGAGCTCAGCCTCATGACTGCGCTCGGGGACCTGTCGAAGCGTGTCGACGGTCAACCAGAGAAAGACGCCGGAGAAGCCGACGGTGGCGAACAGGAAGAACCACTTCGCCTGTGACTTGGAGAGCATGAGGGGACCAGGGGGAAGGAGGGGAGGGACCGGCACCGGGATGCCGCACGAATAATGGAGTTCGTACTCCATTGATATCAGTGGACATGAATGTCCGTCAAGGGCCGGCTATGAAGGACTCCCCCGGGACGGACCCATGATCCTGAACCAGACCGCCGAGTACGCCCTGCGCGCGATGGCTGTGCTTGCCGAGCTGAAGGCCGATGAGCGCCTGCCGTCCGCAGAGCTCGCCCACCGCGCCAACCTGCCCACCCACTACGTGTCGAAGGTGATGCGCCGGCTGGTGCTGGCGGAGCTGGTCACCTCCCAGCGCGGTCATGGTGGCGGCTTTGCACTGTCCCGCCCTCCCGCTGGCATCCCCATCATCGACGTGCTGGAAGCCGTCGACTTCGCGCCAGCCGACGGTCAGTGCGCATTCGGTGTCGGGCAGTGCAACCCCGCCTCCCCCTGCGCGCTGCACCCCGCCTACACCACGCTCCACGCCACCTTCTTGAGCTGGGCGCGGGAGACCATGCTGGTCGATGCCGGAACACCCGTGGCAGCCCTGCAGGCGAAGACATGACCCTGTGCAGGCTGGCCATCTGTCTTGCAGCCACCGCCGGCACAGCCTGCAGCGATGCCACCGACAAGCCCCGCCCTGGTCGCGACACGGGGCCCATCGACACCGCCGCCCTCCCACAAGACGCCGACGGCGACGGCTACACGCACGACGACTGCGACGACACCAACCCAGCAGTCCATCCCGGCGCCACCGAGGCCTGCGATGGCCTCGACACCGACTGCAACGGCCTTGTCGACGACGCCATCACGGGCACCTGGTACCCCGACGCAGATGGCGACAGCTACGGAGACGGCGAGCCAGGCAGCGGGGAGCGGGGATGTGAGGTGCAGGGCGCCGCCGGCTGGGTGGCCGATGCCTCGGACTGCGACGACGCGGATGCCACCATCCATCCCCGGGCCGAAGAGACCTGCGATGGCGTCGACCAGGACTGCGACGGCGTGGTCGACAACGGGCTGGAGACCGCGTGGTTCATCGACGAGGACGGCGACGGCTACGGCGACAGCGCCACCCGCGTCGACGACTGCGCCCCACCCGACGAGCCAGACCATGCATGGGTGTTCGAGGGCGGGGACTGCGACGAGGCCGACCCCACCGTGAATCCCGGCGCTGCAGAGATCTGCGACGACCGCATCGACAACAACTGCGACGAGACGAGCGCACCCTGCTCGTTGTGGGGCGAGCTCGCCTTCGACGCCACCGACGCGCTCGTCGTGGGCAGCGACGGGGACTGTGTGGGCGGGGGCCTATCGCCAGCGGGGGACGTCGACGGCGACGGCCTTGCAGACCTGCTCGTCGGCAACCCCTGCGCGGATGAACCCGTCGAGAATGCCGGCGCAGCCTACGTTTTGATGGGTCCTCTCTCGGGCACCACCTCGGTCGCACACGCCCACGCGACCTGGCTCGGGGAGGGTGCGGGCGGACAGCTCGGCTGGGCGCTGGCCAACGCCGGCGACATCGACGGTGACGGACACGACGACCTGCTCCTCGGTGCCCCCAACCGCCGCACCGACGCCGAGCTGGGCGGTGCGGTCTTCATCGTCCACGGCCCCGCCACCGGCACCCACTCCATCGGCACGCTGATCGACCGGCTCGTGGGGGGCACCTGGGCGGAAGACGCAGGGGAGGTGGTCGCGCCGGCCGGGGACACCAACGGAGACGGCTTCGCGGACATGCTGGTGGGGGCGCCCGACAACGCCGTCGGAGGCGTCGACGCCGGCGCGGTCTACCTGGCATCGGGCCCGGTGTCCGGCAGTGTCGACCTGCGAGACGCCTCGGCGATGTTCACCGGCGAGACCGGCTTCTTCGCCGGCCGGGCGCTCTGCTCCGCCGGGGACATCAATGCCGACGGCTTCGACGATGTGCTCATCGGCGCCTACAGTGCCGACCCGGATGACAGCGGCGCGGCCTATGTGGCCCTCGGTCCGGTGTCTGGGCAGCAGGCACTTGAAGCGGTGGACATCAAGCTGAGTGCCGAGTCTGCGTGGGACTGGGCCGGCTATGCCGTGCATGGACCCGTCGACGTCAACGGCGATGGACAGGACGACATCGTCGTGGGCGCCCGGCACGCCGACCCCACGAGCACCAACGGGGGCGCGGTCTACGTTCTCCATGGTCCGTTGTCGGCATCGGGCTTGCTGGGCGATGCGGATGTGGTCCTGACCGGGCCCGAGGGTGCAGCGGCCGGTGCTGCCATCGGGTCGGGTGACTTCGACGACGACGGACGCTCGGACCTGTTGGTCCGTGGATGGCCCGCCGACGACCTCGATGCCACGGTCTGGGTGTACCAGGGGCCCTTTTCCGAGGACTCTGCCCTGACCGGTTCCCCTGCCCGCGTCGTGGCCACCACTGCAGACCAGTACCTCGGCCATTCGATCGCTGGCCTGGGGGACACAAACGGCGATGGTGTCGACGACTTCGCGGTGGGCTCATCCGGCTGGACCACGGCTGGTCGCCCGACCGGTGGTGTCGCAGTGGTGCACGGAAACGGAGGATGGTGATGAGACGACCCGGACCCGCGCTTGTGTTGGGCCTCGGCGCTTGCACGGTCGACCCGCAGGTGAACGCTCCCGAGCGCCTCTCGGCACCCCCAACCCCACCGGTCGGGGCCTCTGTCGAGGTGGGAGCCCCCCACCCGCTCGACTCGCCCGAGACGCTCGAGGGAGTCGGAACACTGGACTACAGCCTCATCTCGGCCTCTGCGGGGGCCATCTGCAATGTGCACTGGACCACAGAGTTGTGGGACCCGCCCGAGCACTACTGCGGCTCGTGCGACTACACCTGGCGCGCCGAGCACACGGTCGACCCCGCCAGCAGCAGCCTGGACCACTGCGAGTCCATCGCGAGGGACCTCCACTTCGACCTCGGCGTCGGCTATGGCTACGGCTTTCCCGTGCTCTACTACGGGATTGACGGCGACTTCTACCCCTGGATGGCCGCCGCTTGGAGTGCCGACGTGCTCGAGTTCGGCGCGTCCTTCACCTACGACTACGACACCGTTGACGACTCCTACGCATTCACGGCCGAGTTGGACGGGGCGCTCACGTTCTGAGCACCAGCGGTCACAGCACCCTGAGAACAACGACGGCGCCGCTCCTCTGCCGGAAGCGGCGCCGTATTCAGACCGGGCGGCATACAGGTCGACGAACGAGACCTACGGGTCGGCGAAGAAGACCTACAGGTCGGCGGTGTCCAGGACCGCCTGGTAGTACTCGATGCCGCTGGGGCTGCCGGGCACGGTGCGGATGGTGTAGTCGGCGTTCAGCAGGATGACCGTGGGCCAGCCAGCGCCGAGGAGGTCGTAGGCCACCTGCTGGGAGCCGGGACCGCCGAGCACCGGAATGTAGGGGCTGTGGTAGCGCTCATCCCACGCAGCGAGCTGGCCTTCCACGGTCTCGCCGCCGGAGCGGTCCTCGCCGAGAATGGTGATCCACTGGACCTCGCCGTCGGCGATCATGTCGGGCAGGTCGGCGTTGAGCGAGGAGAAGCCGTAGCTGTCGCCCACACCGGACAGCCACTCGGAGATGCCGTTGCACGGACCACACCACACCGCCGAGATGTCGACGAGGGTGGGCACGGTGCCGGCCATGTCGTAGTTGTCGAAGGTGTCGCCGAACTGGTCGGTGAGCTGGAAGCGCGGGAACTGATCGCCCACAGTGGCGCTGTAGGCGCCGGACTCGGGCGCACCGTAGCTGTCCTTGTCGGCGCTCATCACGTAGGGCCAGCCACCCTCGTAGATGACGCTCTCGGCATCCTGGTAGTCGGTGCCGGCGTCTTCTTCTTCTCCGTTGAGGTAGCCGTCGCCGTCGTCGTCCGCGAGCGGGTCGGGACCTTCGCCCTCCCCTTCGCCTTCGCCTTCGCCTTCGCCTTCGCCCTCGCCTTCGCCCTCACCTTCACCGGCATCGTCGCCGGCTTCCTTTTCGTCGCCACAGGCGGCCAGGGTGAGGGGGATGGCAAGGAGCAGGATCTGGTGGAGCTTCATGGTGACCTCACAACATGTCGTGGTGGATGGGAGCCTCAGGGAGCCCGGGAGCAGCGTTCTACCACCGCATGACGGCAGCCTCCTGCGTCGATCACCGGGCCCACCGCTTTCTGACAGATTGGCGCGTTCGGGCAGCGTCGGAATGACCGACTCGGGCCAGCGACCTGCCCCACCCGTGACAAGGTGGGACCACCCATGACATCCGGAAACCCCCTGGCAGCGATTGTCGGCTTGGCTGGCTCACATGGGCTGAACGTGTGATCAGGCAGCCACCCGCGTCCCGCCCCTGGAGCCCTGCATGTGGACCCTGCGCTACCACGACGGCACCCTCACCGTCGCCGGCGCATCCGTCGAGGAGCTGCCCACCGGCTTCGTGCACGACGACCGCATCAACGCTCCCCGCGGTCCCGCCTGGCGCTACCCCCAGGTCGTGCTCGATGCCCGCGCCGCGCGGCGTCCCTACACCGACGACGCGAGGGCCTGGACTCCCCTCCCCCACCTGCAACACCGCGCCAACCGCAGTCCGCGCAGCTACCAGCGGGCGGCCCTGGAGGCCTGGGTGGGCAACGGCCGGCGAGGCACGGTCGTCCTCCCTACCGGCGCTGGCAAGACCTACGTGGCGGAGCTGGCCATCGCCACCAGCCGCCGTCCCACCCTGGTCATCGCCCCCACCCTCGACCTCGTCGCCCAGTGGCACCGGCGCCTGTCCACCGTCTTCGGCTTCGACTGCGGCATCCTCGGCGGCGGACAGCACACCCTCGCCGACATCACCGTGTCCACCTACGACTCCGCGCTCATCCACATGGGCCGCTACGGCGACCGCTTCGGCCTGATGGTGTGGGACGAGGTCCACCACCTGCCCGCCCCCGGCAACCTCGACGCCGCCAGGTGCGCGATGGCGCCCTTCCGCCTGGGCCTCACCGCCACCTACGCCAGGGACGACGGCCGCGAGGGGCTGCTGCAAGAGGTGCTGGGCCCCGTGGTGCACCAGGTCGGCATCACCGATCTCGCGGGAGAGTTCCTGGCCGACTACGAGACGGTGCAGGTCACCGTGCATCTCAGCGACAGGGAGCGGGAACGCTACGACGCCTGTAGAAAGGAGTTCCGCGACTTCTGCTCGTCCCAGGGCATCTCTCTCGGCGGCCGGCAGGGCTTCCAGAACTTCCTGCGCGCCTCCGCGCGCTCCCGGGCAGGGCGCAGCGCCCACAAGGCCTACCGCGAGTACAAGTCCATCGCCCACGGCACGGAGACCAAGCTGGAGCTGGTGGCCGAGCTGCTCCGCGAGGAGGCCGGCCGGCGGGCCATCGTCTTCACCCACGACAACGCCACCGCCTACCGGGTGAGCCGCCGGCTGCTGGTCCCATGCATCACCCACCACACCGACGTGAAGGAGCGCCGGATGTTGCTCGATGCCTTCGCCACCGGCGAGCTGCCCACGCTGGTCACGAGCCGGGTGCTCAACGAGGGGGTGGACATGCCCGAGGCCGAGGTGGCCATCGTGGTGTCGGGCACGGGCACCGTCCGCGAGCATGTGCAGCGCCTCGGACGCATCCTCCGGCCGCAGAAAGGCAAGCGGGCCATCCTCTACGAGCTGGTCGCCGCCGACACCACCGAGGTGCATGCCAGCGCACGTCGCCGCAACCACGCCGCCTACAGCGACGGGGACTGACATGCTCACGCGAGACCAGCTCCGCATCAAGTTCAAGGGCAAGGTGGTCGAGCCCCAGTTCATCGACCCCGAGAGCCCGAAGATGCTCGCCCGGGCCACCGCCGTGATGGAGGTCTACGACCGGGCCCTCGCCGAACACCGGACCCGGGCGTGGCTCGACGCCGAGCTCAAGGAGGTGGAGGGCCTCGACCCCGCCCACAAGCTGGTGAAGGGGCTGTCGAAGGTGCTGCTCGACAAGTGTGAGTTCGAGGCCGACTCTCCGCTGCCCCCTGGGGAGCTGCGCGAGCGGGTGTTCCGACGGGCAGCCGAGACGGGACCGCTCGCCTGGAGCCCCGGTCCCTTCGCCCAGCGCACCGCCATCGACGTGTGGACCGAGCTGGCCGAGGAGCTGTCGGCCGCCAGCGAAGACGACCGGGCGTGGACGGCAGCGGAACTCCAAGACGCCCTCTACGCCGACCTTCCCGATCAACAGAAGCTCACCCGCCGCGGCGGCCCGAAGACCCCGTCCGACCTGCTGCACCGCTACAACGTGGCCCTCGTGCAGGCGCTGCTGCTCCATGCCAGCGCCGTCACCGTGCGCATGCGGCGTCCTGACAGCAAGCGGGTGCGGCAGCTGTTCCGCTACCTCAAGTTCCACCAGCTCATGTACCGGGTGTCCGGCTCGGCGGCGGAGCTGGCCATCCAGGTCGATGGTCCCCAGAGCCTGCTGCGTCAGTCGAGCCGCTACGGCCTCCAGCTCGCCATCTTCTTCCCCGCCGTGCTCCTGCAGCCCGGCAGCTGGACCCTCGAGGCCGAGGTGCTCTGGGGCAAGGCCCGCAAGCTGAAGAAGTCGCTCACCATCGCCCACACCCGCGGCCTGCAGAGCCACTACGCCGACCGCGGAGCCTGGCGCTCCAACGCCGAGAAGTGGTTCGTCGAACGCTTCGAACAGCTCGACACCGGCTGGACGGTCCACCCCGGCGAGCTGCTCGATCTCGGTCGCCAGAAGCTGCTGGTGCCCGACCTCACGCTCCGAAGGGACGGCCGCGTGGCCCACCTCGACATCGTGGGCTTCTGGCGCCGCACCTACCTCGACAAGCGCCTCGCCCAGACCCCCGACCATGTGGTGCTGGCCGTGTCGCGGCGGCTGCTGGGGGACAAGGGCAAGGTGCCCGATGCCCTGGCCGAGCGGGTGGTGCCCTTCGCGGAGATCATTCCGGCGAAGAAGGTGCTGGCAAGGCTGGAGGCGGTGGCAGTGCGGGAGCAGGCGTCGAGGTAGGCGCGACTACCGCCGCTTTCGGCAGTAGGGCGTGGGGGGGACCTTGTCCTTCAGCAGGGCGTAGTCGGGGAGGCAGGGACCGATGCCTGCGCTGCAAGAGGCGGCCGACACTGCGACCAGCTCGAAGAACGCCGCCTTGCCATCCATGGCCTCAACGCGGTCCTCGATGACCTCCTCGTACAGGAACTGCTCCTCTTCATCGAGGCCGCGCGGCACGGGGGCGAGACGAAGCGCCGCAGAGTGGCCACGCATCAGGCGGGAGAGCTCCTGGGCCACCTGTTGATCGACCTGCGGACCACACCCGCCGAGCAGGGCTCCACCTGCCTTGAGGACATCCGCCAGGCGCGTGGTCTGCGCGACCAGGCCCTTGGCCACGGCAGACGAGTCGTCGGAGCCGCTCACCACCATCGGAGCGCGAGCCAGGTCGAAAAAGGCCTGCGTGCGCGCTTCGCAGTCGGCCGAGACGGGTTCGGCAGCCGCGATTCCGGCCACCAGAAACAACGTGAACATGGGTCCCCCGGGTTGTTGTGGAGTCGATGCTACACCAGCCCGGGCTCACCTGACCCCAGGCTGTTCCTGGAGTTCCGGGGAATCGGCCTGTCGGTTCAGGCCTCGACCGCCGACACCTGCGTGCCCTTGCCGCGCCCAATCGCCTTGGCCGCGAGCTTGCCGGCATCCTCGGCATAGGGCGCCTCCACCACCACCTCGTAGGTGACCTTGAAGCTGCGCGGGGCCCGATCGGCGTCGAACTGCTCGGTGAGGTCGGCGTCGAGTTCGGCCTCCACCTTGCCCATCGCCATGCCCGACGACGGGATGCCGTAGACCTTGCGGGGCTTGATCACGAGGCCGGGCAGCACGGTGCCTTCGACCGCGATGCCGGCCACATCGCCCACCTGGTAGGTGTTGGTGAGGTTGGCGACGATGGTGCGCTGGCCCAGCGCGGGGCTCTCGAAGGTGTAGATAAAGAGCTGGTCGGTCTTGTCGTGGGCGGCCTTGGCGACCACCTTCATGGCGTAGACGGGCATGACATCCTCCGGGGGGATTCGATGGAGCCCGCCGCTAATTCACCCGAGCCCGCGCAGCGACGCCGGGGTGCAGTCGCAATCCCGGTCCCCCGCGACTACCATCTGCGCCGTTGAATCGAGTCGGCGGCGCCGACCCAGGAGTCCATCGTGCCCGAGCCCCTTTCCTTCGAGCAGGTCGCCATCCTGTTCGAGTCCCTCGGTGTCCATTCCTTTGGTGCAGCACTGCCCGAAGGCCGCATCCAGTGGACCAACACCGACGGTGAAGTCGTCGCACACGCCCGCTGCCAGGCCATTCTCAGCTACGCTGCCACCAACGCCAGCGTGATGTGGGCCGAGAAGATCCCGTCCTTTGGACAGGCCGGCGTGCCGTGCCTGCCAGCGCCCGACGACACCGGCTACGAAGAAGGGCTCGACGAAAACGAGGCCCAGGAGCTCGCCACCCAGGCTGCCCAGCTTGCAAACGCCCAGTTCCTCTACGCAGCCCCCACCGGCGGCGGCGGCAAGCTGTTCCTCGCCATCCGCGGCTTCACGCCCGGCAAGCCCGAGGCCGACCCCGAAGCCGATGCCAAGCGCCTGGCGTCGACGATGCAGTGGGTGCAAGAGCGCCTGCGCCAGCTCTCGGGTCTGCTGTCAGACGAACGGGCCGAAGAGGCGCCGGGCCTGCTGAAGGCCTTCGCGTCGCAGGCCAAGCAGCAGGCGGACTTCGTGGTGCCGGGCACGGAGCTGGCGGGTCGGCTCACCGGTCTGTCGGTGCAGGCGACGACCTGGTCGACCGCCCTGCGGATGGATGCGGGCCACCGCGACCGCGTGGCCTACGAGATGGCGATTGCGATCAACGGGTTCGCCGGGGAAGCGGCGGGGGAGAGCTGAGGGTCAGGGATGCACGAGCCCCACGGCGATGAGTGCATCGTCGATGTCGTGGAGAAAGGGGGTCAGTCCACAGGCCTGATAGTCCCCCAGGTTGTCGAGGTGTGTTCTCAGTCGCTCGGCGAAGTTGCGGGCGGCGTGGGCGGGGGGCGTCGCGCATCCCGGCTCGTTCTCGGGGAGCGACTCGCCTTCTTCCATCAGGACGAAGCGGACCACGCGCTTGGGGTCGCTCTTTCCGGTGGACAGGCGCTCGGGCTGAGAGGCCGGGTCGAAGGACAGGGCCTGCTTCGCCAGGGCGAGGCGGTCGGCGTGCCCGGACTCCAAGCGGGCCAGAGGCATGAACCAGGCTTCCGCGTCGCGGTGGGCGCAGCCGACGACGAGGTGGGGCAGGTCGTTCTGGTCGGTGAGCCAGCTCTTGATCTGGTCGATACCGGCGCGGCGGTCTTTGCCGTCAGTGTCGGTCATCACGATGAGGATGCTCGGCTCGTCGGTCTCTTGAGCGAAGCTGACCACCCACTGTCGCAGCTTGCGCGCACCTTCCTTGTAGGGCTGACCTTGCAGGCGGCCGTGGATTCGCCGGGGTGGGTCGGACTTGGCGTCCACCCGGGGTCGATCGTTTTGAGCCGTAGGGGCCCAGCTCGGACGCTTCCACTCTCGGACGTGCTCCGGTGCGTCCAACCACTGCACCCGCTGCATGAGGCGACCATCGAAGAGTTGCACCGCCAGCGCCTCATGGGCCACGTCCTCCCCGACGAGGAAGACGGGCGCAGGCTCAGGCGGCATCCGATGAACCCTCGACCACCCAGTCCTCCCCGAAGGTGGCCCAGAACTCGCCGGTCTGCAGTCCCCGGATCTCCTTCGCGAAGCGGGGATGGTCGGTGAGCGGACGGATGTGGGACCGACCCTTGGCGTCGAGGGCCATCACGCGGACTTCTTCGGGCTTGGCGGCGTCGAGGAGGTAGGGCGAGTGGGTGGTGCAGATGACCTGAAGCTCTGGTCGGACCTCTTGCACAGCGCGGATGGCCTTCACGAGGGCGAACTGGGCGGGGAGGTGCAGGCCGTGGTCGATGTCGTCCATGAGGACGATGGACGGCAGGTCGGGGTGGTGGGTGGCGGTGAGAAGGGCGAGGGCGAGGAGGGTGCCGTCGGAGATGGAGCGGGCGGGCTGGCGGCCGGCGCCGCGCATGACAAGCTCCACGGAGACCGCGCCGCGTTCGACCCCCTTGTCGTCCTTGATGCTCTGGCGTTCGATATGCAGCTTCTCGAAAGCCGGGACAATGCGGCGGAGGTCGGACTGGACGCGGGCGTAGGTGTCGTGGTCGTTGAGCGCGAGGTCCATGAGGACGGCGGCAAGGCCGAAGCCGGTGGGAGCGAGGTCCGATTGCCGGGTGTCGACGGGGAGACGGAGGGCGGGTGGGGACAGGCGGAGGCGTTGGGCGGACCATCGCATCCGCGAGAGAGTCCCTTCGACGGTTGACAAGTCCACTTCCTGATGGATTGTCACCTCGTCAACCAAAGCGATGCCTCGGCCAGCAACGCCGACCGAACGGGTGGCAGGGTCGCCGGCGTTGGGTCCGCGCGGAATGTCACAGTCCACCGACACCCAAAAGCCACCAGGACCGACAGCGGAGAGCTGAAGGGCTCCGTCCAATCCGTGGGTGAAGTCGCCGCGACGCTCAAGGTCCGCGAGTTCAGGTCCCGCGGTCCCCATCGGACTGAATCCATCCCCAGGCCAACTACACCGACACACCCGCTCGATCTGGTCCAACAAGGTGCTCTTCCCGCACCCATTCGGTCCCACGATGAAGGTGAACGGCGCCAGGTCGACCGTCACGTCCTCCAGGGAACGCACGCCCTTCACAGTCACCTGGGTCAACATGCTGCGCCTCCGTCGAGCCCCAGCATAGCGCGCCGCCCTCGTCCTACTCGTAGACCACCAGCCACGAGTTCATCAGGATGTTCCCGCCACCACCGCTGGGCGGGTCGCCGCCGTTCAGGCTGCCCTGGTAGAAGACCGTCGCATCCGAGCCCGGCGTGACATCGTCGGTGACGTCGAGCACCCAGGGGTCCACGCGCTGTCCCGGGCACCAGCCGCCGCGGCCGAACCACCAGGTCCCCCACTGGTTGGGCACCACGCCATCGTTCACCGCATCCGCGCAGCCCAGCGCCGTGCCCGCCACGTCGTAGGTGTGTTCCCAGGAGTAGTCCTCCACCTGGAACTCGTGGCCGTGGCGGCAGAACTCCGCACAGCTGCGGGAGTCGGCGCCGTGGCCCGTGATGATGGCCCGCAGCTCGACGTGGGCCGCACCCGACGGGACGGACACCTCCATCGGCTCGCGGTCGTTGTAGTTCTCGTTGAAGCTGCCGCCCTGGAAGAGCGGGATGACCTCGACCGGCCGGTAGCCCTTGCCCTGGTTGTACATGCGCAGCCTGGTCGTGATGGCCGTGGGCTGCACGTTCCAGGAGGGCGCCCACTGGATGCGGAAGGTGTGCTCGCCCCCCGTGTTCAGCCAGGCCAGAGCGTGCGTGGCGTCGACCACCCAGCGGCTCTCCCGGTGGTAGGTGGTGATGTAGCGGGCCATCTCCAGCCAGGACTCCGTCTCGGGATTCCACCACCAGGTGTGGGCCAGGTAGTCCCAGGCGCCACAGTTGCCGGGCTCGCGCGAGGTCTGGTCGGGGCACTCGAAGAGTACGTCGATCTCGAGGGTGTCGAAGCCCTCCATGGTGGCCGCGTCGGGCAGCTCGACCGTGACGTCGTGGTACTCGGAGATGATGCGGTCGTCGAAGGTGGGCTCGCCGTCATCGCCCACGGGTGCGGTGTTCGGGCCCCACAGCTCCACCTCGGTGGCGGCGATGGAGTCCAGCCAGACCTGCCGCTCCGACTCGAAGTTGAAGTAGATGGGTTCGCGCGCCAGGGCCTCCATGCGCACGTCCCACGGCCAGTCGGCGGAGATGTCGGCCTCCACCCAGGAGGTCGAGCCGAGTCCTCGGATCTGTCCGAAGCGGTCGATGGCCCAGCCGCCGGCTCCCACGCCGCGTGACATGTTCACGAACAGGCCGTCCATGCTGCGAGAGGGGGCGCTGACGACGTGGAGGCGCTCCGACCACCAGTCGGCATCGTCGGAGTCCATGCCCGCGAGCAGCTCTCCGATGTCCTCGGCCATGGGCTCGCCGTGGGCCTCCACATCGCCTTCATCGCTGCTGTAGACCGTGAAGAAGTAGTGCACGTTGGCTGGAGAGTCTTCGATGAGCTCGGCAAGCTCCACCGTCCACCAGTCGTCGCCGTCGTGGGTGGTGGTGTTGTGGGGGATGAAGATGTAGCTCTCGCAGCCCGACCACTCCTCCGACAGGGTCCAGTCGTCCTCCCCGATGAGCGGGACGGTGAAGTCCTCCACCTGGGCGCGGCGCACGTAGTCGCCACCGGGTCCGGGCACGAACGCTCGGGTGGCCAGGCCCAGCTCCTCGCAGATGTCGACATCGGTGTCGGCGTCGGTGTCCGCATCCGTGTCGGCGTCGGTGTCCGCATCCGTGTCGGCGTCGGTGTCCGCATCCGTGTCAGCGTCGGCTTCTTCTTCGCTGGACTTGCCGGGGTCGTCGTCTTTGCAGCCCGCGAGGCCGAGGGTCAGTGGCAGACACAGAGCGGCGAGCAGGCGAGCAGACATGGGACACCTCGGTGGTCGGAGGGGACCGGCATTCTACGACTCGCCCCGCCGTCTTGCGGCGCCCCCACATCGGTTTGACGCACCGTCACTCCCCCGCCTCAAAACGTGCCGAAGACGTGGTCCCAGAGGGTCGTGGACACGCCGAACTTGCGGTCCTGGTGGCGCGGGCTGTGGTGGTGCAGAAGATGGTGCTTCTTGAGTGCGAGGAACCAGCCCTGCTTCAGCTTGAGGTGGTGGGTGGCGTAGTGCACCACGTCGTAGACCATGTAGCCGAAGAGGAAACCCGCGAAGGTGACCCATCCCCACTGCGGGCCGAGCGCGAGGCGGAACAACACGCCGAAGAAGCTGCCCAGGGTGATGCTGACGGCGGGGGGCATCACCAGGCGGAAGCGGTCGCGGTCCCACTCGTGGTGTACGCCGTGCACGAGGAAGTGGAAGCGGGGTCCCCAGGAGGTATCGGGAATCCAGTGGAAGGCCGTGCGGTGCAGCGAGTACTCGGTGAACGTCCAGCTCAACCACCCCGCAAGCGCGGCCAGGATGCCGAGGCCCACGGGCGCACCGTTGGACACGCCATAGGCGAAGACCGCCACACTGACGGGAATCCAGATGAGGGGGACCGTCCACCAGGGGGTGCGCGAGAACAGGTCGAGAAAGTCGCTCTCGAACATGCGGGGGGACTCGGGACTCGCTCGCACGGGACCGCACTCCTGGGTTGGGCTCCGTCCTCACGCGCATAATCCACTCGGCCCGGCCCCGACGCCCATGGGACGCCCATCGCTATACTCCCTGCGCCCCCGCACCCGGTGTCCGATGTCCTCGCTTCGCAATGTGCTTCCCCTTGGCCTGGCCGTCCTCCTCTCCGTTTCCGGCTGCTCCGAGGACCCCCCACCGCCCCCTCCCCCGGCCCCCAAGCCGCCCAAGGAGGTCAAGGCGCCCGTAGAGGACACCGGCGGACCCACTGGCCGGGCCCGTCCCCGCATCACGAAGCTCGGCTACACCCCCGGGCGTCCGACCACCACCGACCACATCCGACTCGATGTGAAGGCCGAGGACCCAGACGGCACCCCCGTCCACTTCAAATACGCCTGGTACATCAACGACAAGAAGCAGGTCCACCTCACCCGAGACAACCTGCCCGCCGCTGCTTTCGACCGAGGCGACGTGGTGCTCTGCGAGGTGACCGCCATCGACCGGGACGGGCAAGAGGCCATGCGCCGCACCGCCGAGATCGAGATTGCGAACTCTCCGCCCTCCTTCACCACCGACCCCCGCGATGTGCGCAAGCTCGACGGCCTGCAGCTGCGCGCCGAGGACCCCGATGGCGACAAGCTCCGCTACAGCCTCACCGGAGCACCGGCAGGCATGACCATCGACAAGGACCGCGGGGTCATCAAGTACAAGGGCTCCACCCAGGAAAAGGGCGGTCAGTACCAGCTGGAGGCCAAGGTGGACGATGGCGCCGGCGGCACCGCCACCTGGAAGTTCGGCATCGCGGTGAGCGCGGGCAGCGACACGAAGAAGAAGGACGCCAAGGACGATGGCGCACCGCCTGCCGAGGAAGCCGAGGCCGGGGGCGACAAGAAGCGAGAGCGCCGGCGCACTGCCTGGTAGGGCTCACACCCGCGCGCGCACCGCCGCCACGAGCTGCCCCACCACCTGCTCGATGGGGGCGATGCCCGACAGCACCAGGTCGGCGACGCCGGCACAGGGCGCCACGAACTGGTTGTGCATCGGGCGCACCGTGGCGAGGTACTGGTCGAGCACGCCCTCGACGCTGCGGCCACGGGACACCACATCGCGGCGGATGCGGCGGGCGAGGCGAATGTCGTCGGGGGCATCGACATAGACCGACAGCGCAGCAAGCTCGGCCACGCGGCGGTCGGCGAGCGTGAGGATGCCCTCCACGAGGATGATCTCGGAAGGCTCCACCACCTCTGCGTGGGCCTGTCGTCGGTGGGTGGGAAAGTCGTAGACCGGCAGACCCGTGGGTCGTCCGGCCAGGAGGCCCTGGAGGTCGGCGACGAGGCGGCTGGTGTCGAGGGCGTCGGGGTGGTCGTAGTTGTGGCCCCGGGGCTCCTCGACATCGAGGTAGTAGCGGTCGTGGGAGATGAGCAGGGCACCCAGCTGCTCGGCCGCGCGGCTGGCGGCGGTGGACTTGCCGCTGGCGGTACCGCCGGCGATGACGACCAGGAAGGGACTCATGGCAGCTCCTCTCCGCGCACCCGGATGGGACCCCGCAGACGCGCGCCGGCGGCGCACTCGAGCACGCCGACGTCAACATCCCCGCGGATGTCGGCGGTGGCGGTGAGGCGAAGGTGCTCTCGGCAGCGCAGGCGGCCCTCGAAGCGGCCGGAGATGATGGCCCGCGCGACGTCGGCCTCCCCCTCCACCACACCGGTGGGACCGATCTCCAGCACCTCTTCGGTGTAGAGCCGGCCCACGAAGGTGCCATCTACACGAACGCGCCCCTCGAAGGCGAGATCACCCTCGTGGCGCGCGTCTGCGCCGAAAACGGCGGAAAGCTGGGAGGTGGGCTGGGTGGACATGCCGCCCGACTAACCCCCCGAAAAGCCGGCCGAGAGGCACGGCCGAGAGTCGGGGTCAGCTGGCCGAGAGCCTCTGGATGAGCGTCTCGAGCTCGGCCTTCGACAGGTACTCGATGACGATGCGGCCCTTCTCGCCACGGGCCCGGGGCTCGACCTTCACCTTGCTGCCGAGGTTGCGGCTGAGGCGGTCGCCGAGCTTCTGCATGGCGGGCGACGGGCGACGGCTGCGGGCACCCTTGGGACGCACGAGGCTGGCGACGAGCCGCTCGGTGGCACGCACCGAGAGGTCCTTGGCGATGACCTCGTTGAGGATGCGCAGGAGCTGCTGTTCGTCGGCCAGACCGAGCAACGCCTTGCCGTGTCCGGCCGACACCCGGCCCTGGCGGACCTCGGCGAGCGCCCGCATGGGGAGGCGGAGCAGGCGGATGGCGTTGGCGACCGTGGCGCGGTCCTTTCCGACCCGCCGGGCGACCTCGGCCTGGGTGAGGCCGAACTCGTTGACGAGGCGGTGGTAGCTCTCGGCGGTCTCGATGGGGTCGAGGTCTTCGCGCTGGATGTTCTCGACGAGGGCGAGCTCGAGCTGCTCGCGGCTGCCGATCTGCTCGCGCACCCAGCAGGGCACGTCTTCGAGACCGGCCAGGCCCGAGGCCCGGAGGCGGCGCTCACCGGCGATGAGGATGAAGCCCTGCCCGCGGTCATTCCGGCGCACCAGCAGCGGCGTGAGCACACCATGGGTGCGGATGGACTCGGCGAGCTGCTCCAGACCCTGCCCGGAGAAGGTCATCCGAGGCTGCTCGGGGTTGGGCTTGATCTCATGGATCGGCACCATCCGCAGCGCCTGGTTGGCCCCATGCTTGCGGTTGGCGGGCTCCATGCGCTCATCGTCGAACAGGTTGTCGGGGATGAGCGCCGACAGGCCGCGGCCGAGGGGGGAGCGGTTGAGGTTGCGCGGCGAGCGGGTCATGCGGCACCTCCACCAATCACCCGAAGCTTGGGACGGAACTCCTGGGCAGGTGCGGTCTCCTCGCCTTCCACCTTCTCCACCCGGTCGATGACCTCGAGCGCGAGGTTGCTGTAGGCGATGGCGCCGCGACACAGGGGGTCGTAGGCGTGGATGGGCTTGCCGAAGCTGGGAGCCTCACCGAGCCGCACGTTGCGGGGAATCTCGGCGTCGAACACCTCGCCACCGAAGACCGCGCGGGCCTGGTCGCACACATCGCGCGCGAGGCGGGTGCGCCGGTCGACCATGGTGAGCAGAATGCCGGCCCGGTCGAGCTTGCGGTTGAGGCCACCGCGGCGGATCTGCTTGATGGCCCGCAGCAGCTCGCCGAGGCCCTCCATGGCGTAGTACTCGGCCTGCAGCGGAATCACGACACCGTCGGCCGCAGCCAGCGCGTTGACGGTGAGGAGCCCGAGCGAGGGCGGGCAGTCGAGGATGACGTAGTCGTAGTCGCCGGCCTGCTGCTGGAGTGCCTGCCGCAGCCGGAACTCCCGCTGCTCGGCGTCGACGAGCTCGACCTCCACACCCACCAGCTCGCGGGTGGCGGGGGCGAGGTGCATGCCGTCGATGTCGGTGGGCACGAGCACATCGCCCAGGTCGCAAAAGCCCAGGAGGACATCCGCGATGCCGCGGCGGACGTCGCTCTTGCTGTGACCGACCCCGCTGGAGGCATTGCCCTGGGGGTCGAGGTCGATGAGGAGGACCGAGCGGTCTTCGAGGGCGAGTGCTGCCGCGAGGTTGATGGCCGTCGTGGTCTTGCCCACGCCGCCCTTCTGGTTGCTGATCGCAAAGACGCGCGTCATGGCGGGAGGTCTCGTGGTGGGGAGGGTAGGAGGGGCTCCGTTCCACGGGGAGTGGGTGGGAGCGGACGGGTCCCGGGGGGAGATGGGACCGCGGTGGGATCCCGACTGTAGCGAGCAGGTGTTGCCAGCGCAAGACCTGCTCATAGAATCCACCTCAAGTTTCGTGGAACCCCCCACCACATCGTGAAACTCGTCATCGTTCCCCGGCGGCGGCTCGCGCACGACCTGTGCGGGCGCGGTCAAGCTCATGACAAGTCCGCCCGATTCGAGGGGGTCGGGCTGGGCTCACCCCCCTCGGGACCGGTAGCCTTCGCCGACCACCCCCGGCGAAGCATCGGAGATCTCATGGGCCAGGCCCCCGCACTGTCCCTCGAGTGGACCAGCAAGACCCGCTCTCCACTGGAGGACGTGGCGGTCGACCCCGACCCGCTGTCCTACCCAGAGGAGTACAGGGACCGCATCACAGTCGACGTGATTCACGATGGCGACGTCATTCCCGGCGAATACCTCGTCGACGGGCACGGCCGTCCCATCTCCCGAGAGGAGATCGATCGGTCCTATGTCCACGAGCGCGACTGGGGTGCGAGCTTCGTCGCTGCCCGCCTGTCCCGCCGACTCGGACTGTCCTGCTTTCACCGAGTCACCACCGCCCGCTGCCTGATCGACTTCGGCCGCTTCCCCGGCGTGACGCGTCCTGGCGCCCCCCACCTGCGCCGCTCGGCCATCAACGCCCCCTTCGCCGACCGGCTGCGCTTCGCCCAGGCCCGTCGCCTGCTCGAGGAGCACTACGACGTCATCTCGCAGGGCATGGACCAGGCCATCCGCGGCAAGCTCCTCAAGATCGCCGTCCACACCTACGACCGCTACAACCCGAGCGGCACCGAGCGGCCCCAGGTGTCCATCATCAGCCGCGCCCTCGGCTACCAGATGGACGGCGAGCTGCCCTACGGCGTCTTCGACCCGCTCTACCCCGACATCCTCGCCGAGTTCACGGTCGACCGGATGCTGCCGTCGCGCCTGTCGCTCACCCTCGAACGCCAGGGCATGCCGGTCGCCCAGAACTACCCCTACCTGCTGCCGGAGGGCTCCCCCGAGGTGCGCCATCAGGTGTGGTCGTTCTTCGACTGGCTGGAGGCCCGCTTCCAGGCGTCCCACCCGGACTCCGAGGCCGACCCCGCCTACCAGTTCGTGTGGCGGATGCTCAAGGACACCAACATGCGGCTGGGAGACGCCGGCATGCTGCGCGCCTACATCCACCGCTTCCGCCGGCCGCCGTCCTACTACGCCCAGGCCTTCTCCGATGCCGAGGACGCCTACCGGCACATCGAGCGCTACCTGCACAAGAACCACGACGCCGTCGTCGCTGACTACCGCTTCAGCACCGACCGCCCGATGAGCTTCGGCATCGAGGTGCGCAAGGACCTCATCCACGAGCTCGACCACCTCGGTCGTCCGGTGCGCCTGGTGCCCGAGCGCGCCGCCCGCATCGCAGACGGCATCGCGGACGCCATCATCACCTACCTCACCGAAGACCGCGTCCCCCGCGACTTCCACGACCCCGTGATGGCCCGCACCGGACGCTGGTACGGACCGGGCGGCGAGCCCACCAAGTAGGCCCGATCCTGCGCCACCCCGGTCGGCTCCCCAGCGGCGGGGCCCGGCGGTCGGTTAGATGGCGCCCCTTCGACTGGCCCCTGGGTTCGCCTCTGCGGACATCCGGCGGGTCCACCCCCATCCACTCGCAACAGGCGGAGGCCTGATGTACCACGACTTCCTCATTCTCGGCGGCGCCGGCCTCGTGGGCCTCCAGGTCTGCCGACACCTCGTGGGCAAGATGCAGCCCCGGAGAATCGTGGTCGGCTCCCTGCTGGAGCGCGAGGCCGTAGCCGCCTGCCAGGCCCTCGAGGACGAGTTCGGCGACCGCGTGGCCTTCGTGCCCGCCTGGGGCAACCTGTTCGTGCCCTCCGACTTCGCCAACGCCTCCCGCAACGACCTCATGGCCGACCGTGCCGCCCGCGGTCGCCTCTTGCGGTCGCTCTACGACGACTTCGAGGCCGCCTACCGCGACAACCACCTCGTGCGCCTCATCCGCCAGCACCGGCCCGAAGTCATCGTCGATTGCGTGAACACGGCCACCGGCCTGTCCTACCAGAACGTGTTCGACGGCTCTGCCAAGGTGCGCGACTGGCTCGGCGAAGACGGCACCTTCGACAACGCCGGCACCGCCGACCTCGAGACCTTCCTGCTCTCGCAGTCGGTCCCCCAACTCATCCGCCATGTGCGCTTCGTCCACCGCGCCACCACCGAATACCAGACCCGCGTCTACCTCAAGGTGGGCACCACGGGCACCGGTGGCATGGGCCTGAACATCCCCTACACCCACAGCGAAGACAAGCCCAGCCGCGTGCTTCTCGCCAAGAACGAGGCCGCCTTCGGCCACACCGGCCTGCTGTTCCTCCTCGCCCGCACACCCGACGCCCCCATCGTCAAGGAGGTCAAGCCGGCCGCGATGATCGGCTACCGGGCCGTGCGGGTGCGCAAGGCCCGCGACAAGCACAACAACTCCGACCTCTACGCGCCCAAGCGCCTGTCCCTCGACTCGGCCGACCAGCTGACCCTCCGCGAAGATGCAGGCGGCTACGAGCAGGCCGGTGAGCTGGTGGTGCCTCTCGTGGACACCGGCGAAAACGGCGTGTTCACCCGCGGTGAGTTCGCGGCCATCACCGCCCTCGGCCAGATGGAGTACATCACCCCCGAGGAGATCGCCCGGGTGGTGGTGCACGAGATTCGCGGTGCCAACACGGGCCGCGACATCATCTCGGCGGTCGACGCGAGTGTGTTGGATCCGAGCTACAAGGCGGGCTTGATTCGCAACGCAGCACTGAACGACCTCGACATCGCGGAGCACGACTCTGGCATCCCGAGCGTAGCATTGGGTAGACTCGGTCCGCCCGAGCTGTCCAAGCTCCTGTTTGAAGCCTTCCTGCTCAAGCATGTGTGCGGCACCCTGCAGCAAGCGGTCGCTGACGGCGTCACCGCAGCGGGCCTGTCCAACGCCCTGGTGGAGGCCCTCGACGAGAGCGGCGTCGCCCGGACCGCCCCGTCCATCGGCATTCCGGTGCTGCTGCCCGACGGCCGCACCATCCTGCGGGGTCCGCGCATCAATGTTCCCGAGATGGTCGGCCATGCCACGAGCGTGTCGCTGTCCGACGAGGCAGCCCGGGAAAAGTGGATTGCGAAGGGTTGGATCGACCTGCGCGTGAGCAACCTGGCATCGTGGCAGGCCCGCTTCCGCAAGATGCTCCAGGCGCGGGCTGTGTTGCGCAATGCAGGCTCGGCGGCCGCGAGCATCCGCACCTACTCGTCGGACAAGTTCGAGATCGGCGAGGTGGTGGCCTGGATCTTCAACAACGAGATGGGCGGCTACCGCATCAAGTAGGCGGGGTCAGGATCTCCGATATCACATTTTCCGGCCCTACCTTCAGTTGTGGTAGGACAGCCCGATCCCAACTGGGTGGCCTTCATCGGCCAACCCCCCGGCTCATGGCGCGCACCCCATCGCGCAGGCTCGGCCCCACCGTCCCCCACGCGCACCCGGTCGGGCACCGCACCTCGAAGTCGGGCACATCGCCTTGTTGCGCCGCGAGCCCTGCCAGGGTGCGGTGAACGCTCAGGCTTCCGGGGAGGCAAGGGTCGGCAGCGTCGCCGCCACGAGCGCGTGCAACGGGGCAGCCGCGCAGAAGTCGTCGGGCACCGACAGGTTGAGAACGAGTCGGTCCCGGTGCACGTAGACGGTCATGAGGGGGTAGTTCTGGGAGCCGTAGAAGGCCGCCAGCTCGTCGACCTCGCCCAGCCAGGGATGGTGGACGTGCCCCATGCTCGCAAGACACAGGTGCATGCGGCCTGCGGGGTCGGCACCGGGGGCCCAGGGCGAACCGGTCTTCGACGCGATGACCGCGGCACGAGCGGTGGTCCAGTCCGACACGCCGGCCGCATACTCAGCGAGCGCGGTGTAGGGCACCTCGTCCGCGAGGGCCTGCATTGCGACCGCGATAGTCTCGCTCACGCTGTCTTCGGCCAGGAAGTGGACCGGAAGGCTGCCGGTGAGGTTGCCGGGGGACAGCGCGCTGCGGCCCGGACACAACCGGTGCAGGTCGGAGGTGAGGTAGACGCCGAAGTCGGACTGACGGGACACAGCCTGTCGGGCAAGCTGCTGGAGCACCCACATCGACAGCGGCAGCTTTCGGGCCGCGGCTTCAGCGAGCACCTTGCGGGTGTGGACGGGCGGCAGCCGAAAGGTGCGCAGCGTCTGTCGACCGGTACGGACGCGTCCAAACGGCCTCACCATGGGCGAGATGGGCAGCGAGGACCGACGGGCCACCCGCTCGGCGGTCCAGGCTTCGAAGGTGCGCAGGGCCTGGATGCGGGATGTGCGGGTGTGGTGGAGGCGTCGCGTGACATGCCGAGAGGCCGTGCGGCCATAGCGCGTGGTCAGGCGGGCGAGGTCGCCGGAGGTGAACCGGCCCCGGCCCCGGGCGATGCTCCCGAGCAGGAGGTCCACCCAGGCGGCGAGCCCGTAGCCATTCATGTGGGCGTGGTCGCCGGACACCAGCAGCTCGGTGGGACCGCGGCGCACGACATCGAGGGGCAGCACCACCGACGGGTCATGGAAGACGGGCTCGGCCTCGGTCACGCAGCGCGCCAGTCGCCGGCGGACATCGGCCAGAGCCCGGTCGACGACGGAACGAGGCAGGGGCGAGCACTCCGGCGCCTGAGAGTCGAGCCCGGTCCACCGGTCGGTGAGGGTGGGGTGGACGCGGACCAGATCGACGAAGGCATCGGCCACCTCGTCGCCAGTCACCGCGTAGGGCAGCCGCACCGAGACGACGAATCGCCGCATGGCTCCCGGGGTCTCGGCGACGGTGAGTGCGCCGGCACGGGCGAGGTCGGCCGCACTCGAGGGAGCCATCACACGAACAGGAAGGGGTTGAACCACGGGAGCCTCTCGCACGAGCAGGTACATCCCCGCCCACGCAGTCGGTCCACCGAACCGGCCAGCACATCCCGAATTCCACCCGACTTTTCGCCCCTCCTGGGCACGGGCCGATGCGATACCGTCCGGTCATGCTGACACTCCTCTTCTCGGTCGCCGCCGCCGCTTCCCCGCCCGACGGTGCCTGTCCCCCCGACCGCGCCTGCCGGGTGGACCGGGTCCATCCGGCCGGAAGGACGCCTTCGGGCGACCCCATCGAGGTCGTCGAGCTTGCCCACTACGAGGGTGAACCCCCCGGTCCCCACGATGAAAAGACCTGTCCGGTCACCTCGTACTGGCGCACCGGCGGTGGACTGGCCCCGGTGAAGCTGTTGGAGCTGTGCAACGACGGCTACGGCGCCTCGGGGGTGGGCGAGGACAGCATCTCGGTGAGCGAAAACCGCTTCTCCATCGGTCGCTACGGCGGATCAGCCTGGCGTTGGTCGAGCGCCTGGACCGTCCAGCTCGTTCCCCTCGCGCTGCTTCAGACCTCCGCCGACTCCTTCCACTCCGCGGCGCCCGAGCACACCAGCACCTCGTCCAACGACCTGCAGGCGGGCATCTGGACGACCTCCTGGAGCCACCCGACCTGCGGAGAGGGCACCCACCTGCGGGTCCCCCACGCACCGGGCCTCAAGAGTGTGGACGCTTCGGTTGCATTGGGTTCCTGCAGTGCCAGAGCCTCGGCAGACGGCACTCAGGGCCACGTTGCATGGGGTCCGAAGGGCACCTCGGAAGACGGCCGGCTGGCCACCACAATAATCGGCCAGAACACCTTGCTGGTAGACATCTACGACGACCATCAGGTGCGCGAATCGAGCTCGTGGATCCATGCGGACCACCTCGAGCTCTGGCTCGGCCGGCACCATCCAGACCCCAGCATGGACTGGGACTGCCACCCGCCCGACCCGCCGCCAGCCCAGTGGGGCATCACCCTCGACGGCCACGTCCATGCCGGTCAGAACGCCGTGGGCAAGGCGCCACAGGCCACGGTGGACCTGCTGACGGACCGGGTGCGCATGGTGGTCACGCTGCCGGGCCCCGAGCTGCCATCGACCCTGAGCGTGGTGTTCAGCGACGCAGACCCCACGCAGGATGGAACGCCCCGGCAGGAGCGTCTGGTGGCCACCAGCCCGGTGTCCATGAAGCGACCGTGGACGCACGGCGGCGTGGCCCGTCTGCAGGCCACCACCTGTGCCGTCCAAGGCGCGGACAAGGGCGGGCGCCTGGAGCTGGTGCCCGTGCTGTCCGAACACCTCGCGAATGGCGGCGCTCTCGACAGCCCGTGAGGCTCAGTAGCAGCTCCAATAGCCGCAGGTGAAGGATGTTGTCATCGAGTAGGTGTCGACGTAGCGCAGGTGCAGCGGCTCCGAGCCATGCCCCGACTGCGACAGCGAGCTGCCGGTGACGTAGTGGGAGGTCGACCAGACGTCGGTGCTGATGGCGTCGCCGTAGTAGCCGGCCGAGTTGCTGGTCAGCGTGCTGCTGGTGATGCTGGCGTCGACGTCGTCGAGGTAGGCGTACCAGGCACCGCCGTACCAGGTCGCGGAGTTGCTGGACAGCGTGGAGCCCGAGATGGTCGTGGCGTCGGTGGTGTACAGACCCCCGCCGTAGTCGGCCACGTTGGCGTCGAAGGTGGTGCCCGACACGGTGACGGTGGTGTCGTTGCGTCCGGCGATGCCCCCACCGGTGCTGCCGGCCACGTTGTCCGTGAAGCTGGAGCCCGACACGGTGAGCACACAGTCGTTCTCCAGGTAGATGCCGCCGCCGTCCCCCGTCGCTTCGTTGGCATCCAAGGTGACGCCCGACATCGACAGAGTGCCGTCCTTGTCCATGAACACGCCGCCGCCGTCGTCTCCGGCGAGGTTGTCCACCAGGTCGCAGGTGGACAGGCTGACGATGGCGTCGTCCTCGAGGTAGATGCCGCCGCCGTCGTAGAGCGCCTCATTGCTGTCCAGCTCGCAGTTGGTGAGCGTGACGGTGCTGGTCTTCACCCACAACGCGCCGCCGCCGGCACCATCGGCGTAGTTGTCGTAGAGCACGACGTCGTCGCCAGTGAGGGTGGAGTCCTCGACCTTGATGGCCGCGCCCTTGTCCTTGTCGCCCTTCTGGAGAGTGAAGCCGTCGAGATCGACCACACTGCCGGCCTTCACCTCCAGCACGCGGTCCCGGTCGCCGCCGTCGAGGATGGTGGAGGCGCTGCCAGCCGGTCCGTAGATGTCGATGTTGGCGCCGTCAGCCTTGAGCTTCACGTACCAGGTGCCGGCGCACACATTGAGGGTGCCGTCGTCGGTCTCGGTCCAGGTGGCGAGGGAGGACGAGGAGCCTGCCGCAAAGGTGCTGGTGAGGGCCGAGGCGCTGCCCGAGTCGGGCTCCCAGTAGACGGTGCCATCTTCGCTCGTGCCTGCGTCGCAGTCGTCGTCGAGGCCGTTGCACACCTCGGTGGCCCCGGGATGGACCGCTGGATCGGTGTCGAGGCAGTCGGTGTTGTCGGTGCTCCAGGGGTCGGAGGCGGTGCTGGGGTCGTCGCAGAATGCGGTGCCCGAGTCGGCGAGATCACCGTAGCCATCGTCGTCTGCGTCGGGGTAGAAGGTCGATGTGCCCACGGCATCCGGGTCGGCATCGTCGGCCAGGCCGTCGCAGTCCTCGTCGACATCGGCAGCGTCGCAGGCCTCGGTGGCTGCCGGGTTCACTGCAGAGTCGGAGTCGTCGCAGTCGGTGGCATCGGCGATGTAGGTGGTGGTGCTGGTGGACGGGTCGTCGCAGGCCGCGAGCGAGCTGCTGTCGTCACCGTAGCCATCGCCATCGGTGTCGGGGGCCCAGTCGGACAAGGTGGACGCATCCACATCGCTGTCGGCGTCGTCGGAAAGGCCGTCGCAGTCCTCGTCGACATCGGCGGCATCGCAGACCTCGGTGGCATCTGGGTGGACTGCAGAGTCGGCGTCGTCGCAGTCGCTTGCGTTGGCCACATAGGTGGTGCTGCTGTCCGAGGGGTCGTCGCAGTAGTCGGTGCCCGTGGCCGAGTCGTCGCCGTAGCCGTCGCCGTCGCCATCGACCGTCCAGGTGGTCATGCCGGAGGTGTCGGTGCTGGTGTCGGCGTCGTCGGAAAGGCCGTCGCAGTCCTCGTCGACGTCGGCCGCGTCGCACACCTCGGTGGCGGCCGGGTTCACCGCAGAGTCGGTGTCGTCGCAGTCGGTGGCGTCGGTGACCCAGGCGTCGCCGCCCGTGCTGGGGTCGTCGCAATGGTCGCCGGTGGTGGCCGCATCGCCGTAGCCATCGCCATCCGAGTCGGCGAAGAAGGCGGTGGTGCCGCTGCTGTCGACACTGTCGTCGGCATCGTCGGAAAGGCCGTCGCAGTCCTCGTCGACGTCGGCGGCGTCACACACCTCGGTGGCGTCGGGGTTCACCGCAGAGTCGGTGTCGTCGCAGTCGCTGTCGAGGGCGGAGTAGGTGGTGGTGCTGTCGGAGGGGTCGTCGCAGGCCGCCAGAGCCGAGCCCGCGCCGAAGCTGTCGCCGTCGCCATCCACGTACCAGCTCGAGGCGGTGCTGCTGTCCACGCTCGGGTCGGCGTCGTCGGACAGGCCGTCGCAGTCCTCGTCGACATCGGCCTCATCGCACACCTCGGTGGCGTCGGGATTCACGGCGGCGTCGGCGTCGTCGCAGTCGGTGGCATCGGTGACATAGGCCGCGCCCTCGGTGGAGGGGTCGTCGCACAGGGCCAGGCCAGCATCGCTGCTGTCGCCGAAGCCGTCGCCGTCGACATCGGTGTAGAAGACCGTGGCGGTGGAGGCGTCGAGACTGTCGTCATCGTCGTCGGTGAGGCCGTCGCAGTCGTTGTCGACGCCGTCACACACCTCGGAGGCCGCGGGTGAGATGGCGGCATCTCCATCGTCGCAGTCGGTGGCCTCGGTGCTGTAGCCGTCGGGGAGGCTGCACTCTTCCATCACAACCTCAGGCACGCCATAGCCGTCGCCATCCGAGTCGCCGTAGAAGGTGCGGTAGGTGGCCGTGTCGAGCGAGTCGTCGTCGGTGTCCACCAGCCCGTCACAGTCGTTGTCCACGTCGTCGCAGACCTCCTGGGCGTCGGGGTGGATGGTCGGGTCGAGGTCGTCGCAGTCGGAGTGGTCGGCCACCATCCCGTCGGGCTGCTCGCACGCGAACTCGGCGTCGTCGAGGTTGCCGAAGCCATCGTCGTCGACGTCGTCGTAGAAGGTGCCGCCCGTGGAGGCGTCGAGGCTGTCGTCGTCGTCGTCGACCAGACCATCGCAGTCGTTGTCCGCGTCGTCGCAGACCTCATCGGCGTCGGGGTTCACGGCGGGGTCGGCATCGTCGCAGTCGTCGAGGTTGTCGACGAAGCCGGCCGGGGCATCACAGGCCTCCACCGCGCCCACGGCCGAGCCGAAGGAGTCGCCATCGGCATCCGGGAACCACACCGGCATGTCGTCGGCGTTGTCGGTGACGCCATCGCAGTCGTTGTCGATGCCATCGCAGACCTCATCGGCACCGGGATTCACGCTGGGATCGGTGTCGTCGCAGTCCTCGGCAGCCTCGAAGCCGTCGCCGTCCGCATCTCCGACTCCGTCGATGCCGTCTTGCTGGTCGTCGATCTCGCCGAGCTCGGTGCCGGTCTTGTCCGTGTTGTCGCAGGCCGCCAGGGTGAGCAGGGCGGGCAGAACGAGGGTCCATCGGGTGGTGGGCATGGGACCTCCTGTGTCGGGGAGGATACCGCCAACATCGACCATCAGGGCCAGATGGGGGATGGGCTCACCGGCCGCTCACACGCCATCCGCGCGGGGCCAGCCGCCAGGATCTGCACACGGTGGGTGCTTTGAATCGATGGGACACATGAGAGGGGGCCGCTTGCAGTCCTGTTTCAGCGCGCAGATGACATTTGCTGACGCTGACACCCCCCCCCGAGTGCGTCCGAGACGACCGCCTTGGTGTTGCCGGCACGGTCCTCTACGACCGCCGAACCACCCGGGTGTTGGCCGCCGCGTCCCACGGGCCCGAGCCCTTGTCCACGAGGATGAAGAAGCCGAGCACCCAGCAGCAGCAGAACAGCACCAGCACCTTGAGCAGGTTCCGGCCGATGGCCCGCATGGCCCCCACGGGTGTCCCGTCGAGCTCCACCACCTGCAGTCCCGCCGCGAGCTTGCCTGGAGACGCGCTGAGGTGGGACGCCTCCATGCCCGCAAAGACGCCCAGCATCACCAACACAGGCAACCACATGGCGAGGGGGACGAGCTCGGAGGCGGCGGGCGCGACCTTCAACATCAGGTCGGTGAGCGGGATGCCGAACGGAAAGGACACCACCAGCAACACCGTGTCGATGAGCGCCCCCGAAGCACGCGGGACCGCGGGCGCCAGATCGAGCGAAGGTGCGCCATTCAGGTCGACCAGTTCGGTGTCTGGCGGAAGGTATGGATCGGACATGGACGTCCCCCTGGCCCGAGCCTACCGCACACGCCGTCGAACGCGCCGCACCCAGCGGTGCCTCCGAGCGGTGCCCTGCCTCTGAGAAGCCAGGGAATCACGGCGCCGCTCCGGCCAGCGGGCTGCCGTTGGGAGGCGGCTTCTCGGCGTTGCCACCCGCCGGGGACAGCTCCACCTCCGACAGCATCACGGTGGGCACGGTGAGGGTCACGGCGAGTCCGAAGGTGGGTCCCCGGCTGCCACGGTCCGGTGGGGCCACGAGCAGGGTGTCGGTGTGCAGTCCAGCCGCCGCGACGATGTCCCGCAGCGCCCGACGGTCGACGCCCACGAAGCCGAGCCCCCGCACGGGCTCCTCCCGGCCATCGGCGTACCGTCGCACCACCTCCATCGGCGGTGGCAGAGCCGGACCTTGCGGGTCGGAGAGGTCGAAGACCGGAGCGGCCCCCATGCCCGACAGGGAGGGGTCGTAGAGTCGGCGCACCACCAGGATGTGGTCGAGCTCGTAGGCCGCTGCCAGCTTGCGCCCGACGCGGTCGAGCTGGGCGGCCGAGCGGCGTCGGTCGGGCACCACCGTGGTGTGGCTGGGCATCGCGCGCTTCAGGTCTCCTGGGAAGCCCCGCGCGTGGCCGTTGCTCTGCGGCTCGTGCTCGCTGGGGGTGCAGGTGGACAGGTGGTGGCGGACGATTCCGTCGCGCACCAGCTCCACCCTCTGCCCCGGCACCCCTTCGTGGTCGTGGGTGTAGCCGCTGGCGAGATCGACCGCAGAAAGGGGGTCATCGACCACCACAAAGCCCGACGGGAGCAGGCGACGCATTGGCCGGGTGGCGGTGGGCGCGCCGTCCATCATGCCGGGCAGCACGATGGTGCGAGACCCGCTGGGCGGCTTTTCGATGTGTGGCGTGCCTTGGAGGGCCGGCAAGAGCAGGTGACGAAAGAGCCCGACCGCGGCGTCGCCCTCGAAGACCACCGGGCCGACATAGCTATCCTCGACGACCGGCGCGTCGGCCCAGGCGGTCAGTCCCGCGGCCAGCTCCCGGGCGGCCTCCCGAAGGGCCTCCTCGGTGGGCAGCTGGTCGAAAGAACGCACCACCACGCTGCGATGGTCGGACATCACGGTCCCGTCTTCGGCCCGGATGCGCGCCATGATGCGCACCACGACCTCCCCGTGGGGCACCTCCACCACCGTGCCGTGGCTGTTGAGGGCGACCCGACGGCCCGTCTCGGCCGCACCATCGACTTCCGACCACTCCAGCTGGGGCCAGGCCCGCAGCTCCGCGGACACATTGCGCACCAGCGCCTCGAAGGCGGCCAGCTCCACTGGCGCAAGGCGGCCCCCCCGGTGGTCCACCACCGGAGCCGGCGCGTAGTCGGGCACGGTGTCAGGGCGCGCCCGTCGTCGCTGGGCGGCCTCCTTGATGGCCAGAGTCTCCACCGCACCCTTGTAGAGGCGGTCGGTGAGCAGCCAGGCGTCGTGTCGCACAGCGACCTCGTGGTCGTCCAGCACCAGCCGCGTGTCGTCGAAGCCGCCCGCGTCGAAGCGCGCCTGGAAGTTGGCGCTGTCGAGGGTGGGGGTGCCCACACGAACCCCGACGCCGAGGGACCGAGACGGCTGCTCGCTGCTCCGCACCATGGCGCCGAGCTGGGCGGACACCCGCACGCGGTGGACGTCGAGCAGGTCGTAGAGGATGACGTGGGCGGAGGGCGCATCGGGGAGAGCCAGCTCCGCGGCGGACCGCTCCAGCTCGGCGTGGAGGCCGTCGATGACCGGATCTGCGGCCAGCGCCGCCCCGAGCAGAAGCAAGAGGGTGCTCATGAGTCACCCCCGACCGGCCCGTCGGGTTTGGGGAGGACCGGCGGACGGTCGGCGCCGGACTCCTTCTTCTGGGCCTCGAGCTGTCGAATCAACAAGCTCGGGGACACGGCACTGTTGGGCACCATGCCGCTCTCGGCACCACAAAAGCCGTTGAACACGCCGGGGTCGTCGCCGGCCCCGATGATGTGGGTGAGCGCCACGAGCGGGGTGCCCACCAGGTCGACCCCGCGGATGAGCTCGTCGGGTCGACCGTCGACGTAGACCTTGGTGGCGTAGGTGGCCCGCACGTTGAAGGTGTTGGGGAAGAAGCGCCCGGTGAGGGTGAAGCCGCCGCCAATCTCGTCGATGACGAGGCCATACTCGCGGCCCTGGGCCCGGGCCTCTTCGAGAAGTCGCGCCCGCAGCTCGGAGCGGGGCCGGGGGTCGGTGGTGGACACGATGGTGTTCGCCATGCGGGCGACCGGGGCATAGCCAGCCTGCGCGCGGCCATGACCGTTGCTCACAGGGAAGCCGTCGACGGGAGAGCGCCCCATCAAGAAGCCCTTGTAGACACCATTCTCCACCAGCGGCGCGGGCTGGGCCGGCACTCCCTCCTGGTCGTAGCGGTAGTAGCCGTTGAGGTGGTGGCCGGCGTACATCTGCACGGTGGGGTCGTCGATGATGGAGATGCTCGTCGGCAGCAGCTGCTGGCCCACCTTGTCGCGGAAGGTGTGCCCTTCGTCGGCGTCCTTCTGGCGGTGTCCCTCGCTGCGGTGGCCGAGCACCTCGTGGATGAACACACCCGCGGCTGCGCCATGCAGCAGCACGGGCCCGGTGTAGGGGTCGCCCTTTGGAGCCGAGCGCAGGGCCACGAGGTCGTCGCGCAGACCATCGGCCCAGCCTTCGAGCTCCTCGCCGTCGGGCCACCTGTCTTCACCGTGTACGTCCTGCCAGCGGTACAGGCTCACCGACATGCCGTCTTCGGCGGTGGCGCGGGCATACAGGGCGATGCGTCCCCAGGTGCGGGGCTGTCGGATGCGGGTGCCTTCCGACGTGAGGATGTACTCGGTGCTCTCTCGAATCGTGAGGGTGGCCGACGATGACTCGACCTCGGGATGGGCGTCGAGGCGGCTGGACAGGCCCACCAGCAAGGGTCGCCAGGCGTCGACGTCGACCGAGAAGGCCTCAGGCTCCCGCAGATCGACGACCGGCTCCTCGACACTGAAGTCGTGGGCGGTGTGCTCCTCCTCGACCTTCACGGTGCGGTTGGCAAGCACCCGGGCAAAGCGTTCCTGGGCGTTGCGAATCTCGGGGTGGGTGGCGGCCCACACCGCCGCCTGGATGGCCAGCGGGTCGTCTTCGATGGGCAGCCGCCGCTCCCAGTGGATCGGGAACTCGTACCAACCGGCATCGCGCACCTGGTGCGTGTTGTCGAGCTCGGGCGCCCCCACCCGGGCGGTGACATCGAGCAGCCGCTGTCGGTGGTCGCGGTGGCTGCCGACGGCCCCTTGGCGGGCGCTGAGCTGCACCTCGTGAAGGTCGCTCACGCGGTAGCCCACGAAGTAGGGCGGTCGCTCGTCGCCGGCCCAGGCGGACATCGTCCGCTGCAGCTCGGCGTCGAGCGCGGTGAGCACGGCGTCGTCGGGGGTGCTGGCCAGTGCGAGGCCCAAGAGCACCAGGAGCATGGTCCCTCCCTTGGTGGCCCTCCCCGGCTCGGGGTGACATCGGGGGGGGGCCGCTGCCCAGTGAGTAGCGCCAGGCCCGGGCTCGCGCTGCTTTCAGTCGGACACACCGTCTCCGGATGGGAGACAGCGCTCCGGTCGAGGCGGGGAGTCGCCGGGCCCCGAGGTGGGGGGACTCCAAAGGAGGCGCCTCACCCCGAGGGAGACTCCGAAGGAGGCTCGTGAGGTGCGAAGGGCGCTGTGCGCCCGAAGCCGGGAGGGCGCCGCGCGCCCGGACCCCAGAACGACGACGGCCCCCAGACCCGAGGAATGGGGGCCAGCACGGTGCAGTGGAGCCCTACCGGCAGGACTGGGTGATGCTGCTGTATTCCTCGTTGCAGGTGGCGCCGCAGCTGCTGAGCAGGCACCCGATGGGGTCGGAGGACAGCAGGCACAGCGCGTAGCAGATGGGGTCGTAGCTGGCGTCGCAGTCGGCGTTCCACTGGCCCGAGCTGCCGCAGGAGGGCGTGGAGCTGCTCCAGCCGGCGCTGCCCGTGAGGTCGCAGTCGATGTAGACGGTGTCCCAGTCGCAGCCCGACGACGTGCCGCTGTACTGCTGCTCCTGCGCGCCGTTGCAGTTGTAGTCGTAGGAGCCGTCGCCGCGGTGGTAGCTGAAGTAGTTGGACTGGCCGGGGTTCACGCTCGCATTGGTGTCGTAGCAGTCGGTCGCGTTGGTGGCCGTATAGGGGTAGCTGCCCGTGTCGCACCAGCACTGGCTGGCTCCGGTGCCGTAGCCGTCGCCGTCGTTGTCGGTGTAGAAGTAGGTGCAGCCGCTGGCGTTCTGCTCGTTGAGCGCGCCGTCGCAGTCGTTGTCGATGCCGTCGCTGCAGACCTCGGTGGCGACCGGGTTCACGAGCGGGTTGGTGTCATCGCAGTCGGACTGGGTGGTGGCGACGTTCTCGCAGGGGGGCGACTCGCAGTAGCCGTCGGAGTCGTCGTCCCAGCGGACCGTGGTGTCGTCGATGAGGCCGTTGCAGTCATCGTCGAGGTAGTTGGGGGCCTCGACGCCTTCGGGGGAGACGCTGGCGTTGGTATCGTCGCAGTCTGGGATGGTGGCCGTGGCGTTGATGCAGGGGGGGACCTCGCAGTAGCCGTCGCCGTCGTCGTCGTAGCACTCGGAGCCCACGTCGATGCCCGTGGTCTCGTTGCAGTCGTTGTCGAGGCCGTCGCAGATCTCGGGGGCACCCGGGTAGATGGTGTCGTTGTCGTCGTTGCAGTCGCCGCCGTTGACCGACACACCGTCGCCGTCGAAGTCGTAGTCGTCGGGGTCGACCACCGGGAAGATGGCCCGGGCGGTGGCTTCGTTGCCGTCGAGGTCGCGCACCAGGAAGGTGAGCTCGTACTCGCCGAGGGGGAAGGCGTAGCTGCACTCCGCGTTTCCGCCGCCATCGACGGTCATCTCGCAGATGAAGCCGCCCGAGTCGCTGGACATCTCGACGTAGAGGTCGGTGGGGTCGTCCTGGTAGTCGTCGACGAGCACGCCGAACACGAAGAGCTGGTCTTCGAGGCCCTTTTCGCCGCCGGCGGGATGCTGCACCGTGATGGAGGGGTCCTCGGGGTCGTCGGGGGGACCGAGAACCTCGATGAAGACCTCATCCTCGCCCTGCTGGGCGTTGCCGTCGACCGCGCGCAGGGTGATGACGTGGGGACCCGCGCTCAGCCGAGCGGTGATGAGCTCGACGTAGCCGTCGGGATCGGGCGGGTCGGGGTCCTCGAACTCGCCGTCGGCGTCGCTGTGCCAGGTGACCGTGAGCTCGCCGGCAGAGTGGTCGCCGTTGACCTGCCCGCGGAAGGTGACGGGGTCACCAAAGGCGAAGGTGGCTTCGTCTTGAGGCTCGAGAATGACCACGGCGGGAGGGTTCTCGAGGACCTTGAGGGCACCGGGTGCGCCGCAGCTCGTGGACACCAGCGCGGCGAAGGCGCCCACTGCGGCGGGGACAGGCAGGCGGCGGGTCGACAGACCTGGGACTCCAGCCATCGGAGACCTCCGTGAGAACGAAGCGAGGATGCGGCAAGGACGGACCGAAACGGGCTACCACTCCGCCGGACCAGCCGCATGAGCGGCGGGCCCGGATGACATCGGCGCGTAGGCAGTCCAGCGCGACGAGGCCACGGTCCACACTCCTGCATCATGACACAGGCTTCCCACACCGGATCGGTGAGGCGGAGCATGGACACGGCAAAGAGGCTTGGAGAGACAGCATGGGGCGCAAGCGCCAGAAGACGAAGGGCTACCAGTGGGTGCGCGAAGACCAGTCGGACGCGGCCCTGGAGCGCGTGGACCGCACCACCCATCGGCAGATCCGTCAGGAGGATGCCGAGGTGGGCGCGCTCGCGAAGCGCCTGCTGGACACCCCCGCGAAACAGCGAGGGCAGTACCCTCTGAGCGACGAGCTGCTGGCCGTTCTCGCCGAACATGATCGCATCGTGGGCGCCGCGCGCAACCGGCACCTCCGGCGCGTGAAGAAGACCCTGCGGGCCGACGACATGGCCGCCATCGCCGAGGCTCTCGACCGGGGCAGCCCCGAGGAGCAGCGCCTGCAGGCCATGGAACGCTGGCGCAGCCGCATCCTCCAAGGCGACGACGCCGACATCCACGCATTCGTGGAGGCCCACCCCGCCGCCGACCGTCAGGCCCTGCGCGCGCTCGCCCGCGCCGCGCGAAAGGAGGGTGCCGATGGCGGAAAGGCCACCAAGCGGCTGTTCCAGGCTCTCAAGCAGGCGTCCACCCCGACCTGAGCCCCCGCCGCACGACTGTCGCTGCCCTTGCAGGCCGATGCCGCCAGCCCCGGTGGGGTGATACGCTCGCCCGGCCGCGGCCCCCCTCCCCGGAAAGCTCGTGTCGAACGTCACTTCCGCTGCCCCGTCGAGCTTCGGCGCCATTGGAAGGGTGCCTCAGCCCATCATCGACGCCGCCACCTTCGTGCTGAGCCTGGGGGGGCATGCCCTCGCGGTGGTGCTGCTGGTGGCTGTTCAGGCCGTCACCCTCGACCTCGATGGCCCCGGCGCCGACCGGGGTCCCGACGATGCTCCGGTGGGCAACGACGGCGGAGATGCCGGTGGCAGCGCGCTGCAGACCCCCGCACATCCGGTGCAGGTCACGGTCTACCAGCCCGCGGCCCCCAAGCCCGACACCCCCGCCCCCACCACCTCCCCCAAGCAGACCACGCCCTCGGACACCCCCCCTGCCGAGTCCAACCCCGGCAACGCCGAGGGCTCCGGGGATGCCAAGAAGGAAGGCGTGGCCGGCAAGCCCCCGCGCGGCAACAAGAAACCGTGCGAGCCGGTCGAGGAGATCGTGCAGGTCAGCGCCACCAAGTGGCGGGTCGAGCGCAGCATCATCGACTGGTATGCCGTCCACCTGCGTGAGCTCGAAAAGCAAGCCGGCGTGGGCGTCCACAAGGGCGAAGACGGCAAGCGCGACGGCGCGCGGCTCTACCTGCCACGGTGCAGCGTGCTCCGACAGGCGGGCTTTCGCGGCGGCGACGTGGTCCACAGCGTCAACGGCCACAAGGTCACCACCATCGCGAAGGGCGTGAAGACCTACGCCAAGGTCCGCAACGACCGCAAGCTCGAGGTCGAGCTCACCCGAAAGAACGGCAAGCAGCTCACTCTCACCTACAAGCTGGTCCACTGACCCCCTCCCCTACCGAGGCCCCTCTCCAATGAAGTCCGACTCCCTGCTGTCCCAGACCTTCGCCGAGTTCGGCCTGGAACACCTGCTTGTGCTCTTCATGGTGTTCACGTCGGTGCTGCTGGTCGGCATCGCCTTCGAGCGCGCCATCACCATCAGCTGGATTCGCCTGTCGGTCCGCAGCACCCGCGCCACCATCGACGCCGCTGCGAAGTCGAGCCTCATCGACGCCGCCAAGGTGGCCGCCGACATCAAGGGCCCGATGAAGAAGGTCTTCGTGGCGGGCCTCGACCGCGCCCTCGGCAAGGTGAAGGGAATTCCCGCCCGCGCCATGGCCCGAGAGCGCAAGCAGGTGGCGGCGCGCATCAAGGCCCGCACCTGGATCCTCGCCACCGCCGGTGCCCTCATGCCCTTCGTGGGCCTGTTCGGCACCGTGGTGGGCGTCATGGAGAGCTTCTTCGCCATCGGTGAGACGGGCCAGGGCGGCTTCGCGGTGGTGTCGGTCGGCATCTCCCAGGCCCTCATCGCCACGGCGGTGGGCATCGCGGTCGCCCTGGAGGGCGTGTTCCTCTTCAACGTGGTGCAGGCCTTCGGCGGCTCGCTCACCCGCGACATCGGCGCAGCGGTCGACGAGCTGGGTGAGCTCATCGACTTCCACAACCAGGGAGGCTGACATGCAGGCGGCCCCGGGTGGCGGTGGTGGCGGAGACGAGGAAGAAGACGACGCCATCTTCGCGGAAATCAACATCACCCCACTCACAGACGTCTTCATGGTGCTGCTCATCATCATGATGGTGGTGTCTTCGGCCGTGGTCGAAGAGGAGAAGGAGGCGGCCTACGAAAAGGGACAGCTCTCCGAACGGGCGATGCAGATCATGACGCCCGACGGCCAGGGAGACTCGGAAGTTGAAGCCGAAGACGTCGTGGTCACGGTCACTCCCACGCGCGAGGTCTTCGTCAACGACAAGCAGGTGGCCATCGACCAGCTCGACGCCCGCTTCGCCCAGATCGCCAAAGCCGACCCCATGACGCGCATCGTGCTGCGGGGGGACAAGAGCGCGTCCTACGAGGTCATCATGGACGTCATCAACCGGCTGAACAGCGCGGGGCTCGGCAACATCGCGCTGGCGAGCCACCAGTAGAGCTGTCCTGGGTCGCTGCAGAGATGGGCCTCGTCGGCTACCGTTCGCGTGCCGTGAGGACACGGCGGAGGACGTTTGGGCGCCATCGCCGGCATCATCCACCTCGAAGGAGCCCCGCCTCCCCGAGATCAAGCGCAACAGCTCGGACACGGCCTCGGCCACCGCGGCCCCGACGACAAGGGCCGGCACGCCGAGGACCGCGCGGTCTTCGCCCACCGCCGCACGCGGGGGAGCCACAAGGACACCAAGGAGCCCCACGTCACCCCCGACCACGTCGTGTTGGTCGACGGCCGGCCCTACAACGGCGGGGTCGACGCCATCGCGCGGCGGTGGAAGAAGTCGGGCTCGGAGAGCCTGCAACAGCTCGACGGCCCCTTCGCCCTGGCGGTCTGGGACCGACACCGGGAGTCGCTGGTGTTGGCACGCGACGCCTTGGGCCGCCGGCCACTCTTCTACGCCCAGCGGGGCACGAAGCTGGCATTCGCCTCTGAGATCGGACCGCTCCTCGGCCTGCCGTGGGTGAGCCGCGAGCTCGCCTACAACCACCTCGCCGAGTACCTCAGCTTCCGCTACGTCCACGCCCCGCGCACCCTGCTCCGCGACGTACACGCCCTGCCACCGGGCCATCTGCTCCGCTTCGACGGCCGTGGCCTCCGCACCGAGCGCTGGACCCGCACCCAGTGGGCCGGTCCCGGCGAGCCCGTCCCCGATGCCGTGGAGACCGAGCGTCAGATCGACGGCCTGCTGCGGCGCTCGGTGCAGAAGCGACTCCAGGGCGACCTGCCCCGGGCGTTGTTGTTGTCGGGCGGACTCGACTCCTCGTCCATCCTGCGCCATGCCCGCGAGCTCGGGGAGAACCTGCCCTGCTACACGGTCGCGCTGTCGGGTGAGCGGGTCGACGAGTCCAGCCTGGCAGCCCGGGTGGCGACCGTGCTCGACGCCGACCACCACATCCTTCGGATCAACGACAGCGACCTCGTAGACGCCATTCCCGAGGCCACGCGTGCGATGGGACAGCCCCTTCCGACCGCAGCCGGGGTGCTCCAGCTCATGCTGTTCCGGCTCATCAAGCCCGATGCCCGGGTGGTGTTGTCGGGGGACGGCGGCGACGAGGTGCTGGGCGGACGCGGCATGGCCCGGCTGGCGGTGCTCGTGCGCCGGTCTCAGGCGGTCGGACGCCTCCCCGGCCCGATGCGCGGGCTCGTCCGACGGGCGGCCAGGCGCGGCGGCATGCACAACATCGCGGCCTCCGGCGACCACTTCGGACGCGACCGAAACGTCGGCGGCTCCCGGGTGTTCAACAGCACAGAGCGCACGGCCCTCCTGCGCGACCCCGGTCTGGTGCGCCCCGGCATCCGGCGCACAGTGCTCGAGCCCGTCTACCAGAACACCCTCGCCGACCCCCTCAACGCGATGCTGGCGGCCTGGCAGACCGGTTGGCTGCCCGAAGACGGCCTTGCGCGCAGCGACCGCATGGCCTCCGCCCTCGGCATGGAGGTGCGGTATCCGATGCTCGACGATGCCCTCCGCATCGCCGCTGCCGCCCTTCCGGGACACGCCAAGGTGCGTCCGTTGCGGACCGGCGGCTTCGAGACCAAGGCCCCCCTGCGCGCAGCCTTGCGGCGGGTGCTGCCCAAGCGCCTCGTCGACCGTCCCAAGCGCTCTTTGCCAAACCCTCTCGACCACTGGCTGCGAAACAGCGGCAGCGACTACCTCAGGGGCGTGGTCGACGGCCTCTGCGAAGACCCCGACGGCCTGTTCGTCCCCACCTACATCCGTGAGCTGGAGAAGGCCCACCGCGAAGGCCGCCACAACCACGGCCTGCAGCTGTGGACCCTCGCCCTGCTGTGGGAATGGAAGCGCCAGCGATGAGGTGGTTCGTCCTGTTGCCGCTGCTCACCGGCTGTTCCGGCGGCTGTTCGTCGGAGGCCCCGCCCGAATTCGACCGCTTTCGGGCCGACCTGAGTGGGAGTCAGGAGCTCCGCCTCACTGTGCAGTGGCCCAGCCCGAGCTCGCCCGCGAACATCCCCGTGTCGCTGGAGCTCGGCCCCGAGGGCGCCGCCGCAGAGGCCAGCCTCGGCCGGGTGAGCACCGACGGCAGCACCGTGAAGTTCGGCGACGGCGAGGTGATGGTGCCGCTGGTCGATGTGGCCGACGAGGCCTCCGAGCTGTTCGAGGAGCTGCGTGGTGGCCTGTCCGGGAGCGGCTGGGAGTCCATCGACGCGCCCCGTCTCGGCCCTATGCAGGTGGCCAAGGACGCCGCCTGGGCGGAGGTGGAGCTGCCCTTCGACTGGGCCCGCAGCGAGCGGGTGCAGCTCGCCGTCGACCGCGACAACGGCGAGCTCCGCTACATCATCCTCCACACCACCGACCCCCCGCTCACCGTGTCGGCCCGTCCTCCGAGAGGCGGCGCACGCACCGTGACCCTGGCCGAAGGCTGCCAGCTTGGCCTGCCAGTGAGTGACTACGCAGTGGGTCCGGCCCGCTGAACGGGCTCCCTCAGGTCGGTGCCGGGGCCACGGGCACCACCGCACCCGCAAGCTCGGCCGACCGCCGCGCTGCCTCCACCACCGCCGTCACCTCCCGGTGCAGCGAGAGGGGAACGGTCGGACGGGCCCCGCGCACGCAGCGAAGGGTCTCGATGCACTGCGCCATCAGCGGCTCCACGCCATCCCGGGGCAGCGCAGGCGCCCACACGTCGGCCAGAGTGCCGGGCTCTGCGCGCGCCGCATCTGCGGGACGGCTGCGGTGGACCCGGAGGGGGGCTGCCACATCCAGGGGGTCGAAGACGGCCATCCCCTCGGTGCCCACCAACACGATTCGGCGCACCTTCTCGGGACTCACCCACGACACCCTCAGCTCGGCCTCCACGCCTGCTGCCCAGGTGAGGCGCACGGTCGCTGCATCGAGGGCGGGGGTGCCGGCGAGGCGACTGCCCCAGGCCTGCACCTGGCAGGGCGGGCTCGGCAGCAGGCGCCGCAGGATCTGGAGGTCGTGGGGGAGCAGGTCGTCGAGCACGTCGTGACCGGGCTTCAGGCAGCCGAGGTTCTGCCGGGCACCTTCGATTCGGAGCAGCCGGCCCAGGCGGCCCTCCTGCACGAGCCGGGCGAGGGCCCCCACCACGGGGTCCCACGACCAGAGCGCAGATCCGAGGACCGGTCGGCCCAGCCTCGCCCCGAGGGCGACCAGGGCATCGGCATCCGAGACGGCCGTGGCCAGCGGCTTCTCCACGAAGACCGCACAGCCGGCTTCGAGGGCTGCCCGGGCGACGGCGATGTGGGCCCGCGGCTCGGTGGCCACGACGACGAGGTCGGGCCTCTGGCGAAGCAGGTCGTCGAGGCGGTCGTAGGCAGGCACCCCGGAAAGCTCCGCACCTGCGCGGGCCAAGGCCCCGGCATCATGGTCGCAAACACCCACCACCAAGGCATCTTGGAGACTACCGTAGCGCGCGGCGAGCTTTCGGCCCCAGTAGCCCTGTCCCACAACGCCCACGCGCACGGGCCGGGACACGGGTTCTGGGGAGGTCAGCGACACCCGCGCGGCCTATTCCGCTGCCCCGCTCCTCGCTGCCCCTTCCACGGTGGCCGCCCCGGTTAGGTCGTGCGGGTGGGTGAGGAGGGTGCATGCAGGCCAGGTCCGAGGTCGCCGCAGTGGTGTTGGGCAGCGCGTTCTCGGAGTCCCTGCCCGTGGAGCTCGACGCTGCCTTGTCTCCAGAGACGGTCGGTTCGCCCTTCGGGGCGGTGCAGGTCCACCGCCACCGGCCCACCGGCGGACTTGTCCTCTTTCGTCATGGACGGCCCCATCGCTACCTTCCGCACCAGATCCCATGGCGCGCACAGGCGAGCGCACTCGCTCAGCTCGGCGTCGACGCGCTGCTCCTCACCAGCAGCGTGGGGGTGCTCGACCCCCAGATTCCGCCATTCGTGCCGCACCTGGCCGCCGACCTGCTGATGCCCGACAATCGCCTGCCCGACGGCACAGCCTGCACCATGTGGCCCACGCCCACCCCCGGACAGGCCCACCTGGTGGTCGACCGAGGCCTGTTCGACCCCGCCCTGGGCGACTGGCTGGCCCGGCGCTTCGACCTGCCCGAGCGGCGCCTCACATTCGCCTATGTGCCGGGTCCACGCACCAAGACGGCCGCTGAGAACGCCTTGCTCAAGCAGCTCGACGTCCATGTCAACTCCATGAGCATCGGCCCCGAGGTGGTGCTGGCCAACGAGCTCGGCATCCCCACCGCAGCGGTGCTCACGGGCCACAAGGCGAGCGGCAGCGGCGCCCCCGACCCGGCCGAGCTGGCCCGCACCCTCGACCGGGCGAGAGATGCCACCTTGACCCTGGCCATCCGCTTTCTCGCCGAAGCACCCAAGCTCCCCTTCGGCAACCACCTCTACCGCTTCGGAGCCACAGAGTGACCCCGCAGGAGGCCATGGCCTGGGCGCAGCGGCGACTCCACCGCACACCTGTCTTCGCCACCCGCCTCGAGGGTGGACTCATGAACCACGTCCACCGAGTCATCTTCGACAACGGCCACGCCGTGGTGGTCAAGCGGGCCCCACCCCATGTGGCCGCGGCGCCGGACATCGCCTTGTCGGCAGGTCGGGCCGAGCTGGAGGCGCAGGCACTGCGAGCCGTCGGGGGCGGACCCATCCCGGCACTGGTCGACATCCACCAGCACACGCTGATTCTGGAGGACATCGGCGACGGTCCCCACCTCGGAGAGTGGCTGGTGGCCGACGGCGACCCCGCCATGCTCGACCGTCTGGCGCGCTGGCTTCGGCAGCTTCACGACAGCGACGGCCCCGGCTTCGTCAACCACGACATCCAGCAGACCCGGCTGGCAGTGCAGTACCGACCCGTCGGGGACTGGCTGGCCGAACGCGGACTGGCAGACGCCCACGACATCGGCCAGCAGGCCATTTCCGTGGGGCGCCGTCTCGCACGAGGCGGGCCGGACTTCGTGATGGGCGACCTGTGGCCGCCATCGGTGCAGGTTCGTGCGGACAGGCCCCACGGCTTCGTGGTGCTCGACTGGGAGATGGCCACCGCCGGACACCGCGCCCAGGACATCGGCCACCTGTGCGCCCACCTCGCGCTCGATCAGGTGGCCATCGGCCACGACCGCGGCTGGGTGGACCGCTTTCTTCACGCCTACGGCCCACTCCCCGCCCCGACTCTGCGCCTGTCGGCCGGACACCAGGGCTGTGAGATGCTGGCCCGCACCATCGGCGCCTTTCCGCGGCAGGACCTCGCCTCCCAGGCAGGTCCCATCGTCGATCATGCGGTGGGTCTGCTCCGGTCGGCCGACCGCCCCCTTGCTCTGCCGGCCTGAAACCCCTTCACCGCCGTCCCCTTGAACCGCCCCCTCACCGGGACGCCCATGCTCCGCACCACCACAGCCCACGCCCTCACCGACGAAGGCCACCGCCTCGTCCTCCAGACTCCCGCGAAGCACTACCGCCTGCGCGGGGCGACCCTGGGATGCCTGTTGCCCGTGCTGCTCGGCATCCTCGTCGGTCTGTTCGCATTGCTGGAGCTGCTGGAGGTGGGCGAGCCCGGCCTGCTCACCGCGGGCATGGCCTTCGTCGCCGTTCTGGGCTCTCTACTCTCCCTGCCATGGGGACTGGTGATGGCCCTGCGTGCCCCCACTCTGGCCGCGAAGACCCGCGTGGTCATCGACCTCGACCAGCGCGTCATCCAGCCGGTCGACGGCGCACAGGTGCCGCTGTCGTCGGTGGCCAGCCTGTCGCTGCGCAAGCCCAACGCGATGCTGAAGTGGATGAACATCGAAGCCGACCTGCACGCCGCCACGCCCCACGACGACCCCAGCCCCTACCGTGCGCCCCGACACAACGCCGTGGTGCTCGTTCAGCGCATCAACGAGCTGGAGGCCGAGCCCGCGCGCAAGCTGATGGAGACGCTCGGCAGCCGCCTCGACCTGCCCACCGCCGACCGCAGCTCGTCGTTGCTCGGAGGTGGAGGCGCGTCCGGCACCGCCCGCGGGCGGGGTGCCCATGCCGCCGCCTACGTCCCCGTTCAGGGCATCTTCCTGCTGGCGAGCATCTTCCTGCTCATCGCCCGCCGCGGCGACCCCCGGGCCATGTTCCACGCCCGCCAGTCGATGCTGCTGCTCGCCTTCGAGGTGGCATGGGTCGTCGGCGTCGTGGCCATCGGCGTCCCCCTGATGCTCCTGAGCGAGCTCACCGGCGGCGAAGGCCCCCATCCCGTCGGCATCGTGTTCATCGTGGTCGGGATGCTGCCCTTTCTGTTCATGCGCATCGGCTTTCGCTTCTACGGCGCCTGGCGGGCCTGGAAGGGCGACGCCTGGCTGGTTCCCGTGGTGGGGCGCATCTCGCGGCGCTGGCTGCCCCCAGAAGAGACGTCGGAATGAGGACAGGTCCACGTCGCCGCGGTTGCCGAAGGCCGGGGCGCGTGGCATACCTCGGGCACGGCCGACGACGCGCCGTTGGAGGTAGCGATGACCCGATGGTGGTTCGCGGTGGCAGCGGTCGCGCTGGTCGCCTGCAACAAGGACAAGGGCGACTCCGGGAACGCCGGTGACATCCCTGCCGACTGCGATGACTACATCTCGGCATTGTCCGACTGCTACGGCGAAGCGGGCTTCACGCTCGCCGATGGTGGCATCGACGCCGAGACCTGGTGCGTCGACTTCGAGGAGAGCGGTGAGAGCACCGACATCTTCGAGTGCTACATCGGCCGCATCGAGGCCGGCGACTGCGGCACGGCAGACGGCATCGCGGCGATGAGCCAGACCTTGTCGGAGTGCGTGGAGTGACACGCCGCCCCGAGCAGCACGCCTGGGTGTGGAAGATCGTCGAAGACACCGTCTGGGCAGGCATTCAGAGCAGGGGCTCGTGGACCGGTGCTCCCGTCGACCACGCCGATGGCTTCATCCACCTGTCCACCCACGACCAGGCGGCGGGCACGCTCGCCAAGCACTTCACCTCCCGCGAGGGTCTGGTGCTGCTGGGCATTCCAGTCGACCGCCTGCCCGTCGGGCAGCTCCGGTGGGAGGTGAGTCGCGGCGGCGACCTGTTCCCTCACCTCTACGGCCCCTTGCTCGCGGCTCAGGTGGACCGCGTGCATCCCCTGCCGGTCGACGACGCCGGTGTGCATGTGCTCCCGGAGCTGCCCGCTTGAGGTGGACCGGGATCTTCGGGCTGGCCGTCGCATGCACGGGGGGAGCTGCCGACGCGCCGCCCCGTCAGCCCCCCCAGCCAGAGGAGCACCTGCCGGCAGGTCATCCCAGCCACCTCGACCTGCAGACGCTGCCGTATGCCGATGAGGCGGTGAAACGGCGCTTCCTGGGACTGGTGGACGCCACCGCCAGCACAGTGCCCGGCGACTGGATCCGGCGCCACGCCCGCCGCACAGATGGGACGGTGTCGGTGCGCTGGTGCAGCCCCGCGGTGCCGGACAAGAGGTGCACCACGGGCTCGGTCGTGCTCCTGGACACCCCCGGCGTGGCCTGGCGCGCGGTGTCGGTCTTTCCCTCGGTGGACGGAAGGCTCGGCGGGCTCGGCTGGGAGGCCGGCGAGCACCCTGCCGAGGGAGTGTGGGGACTGGCCCAGGAGCAGGTGACAGCCCCAGCGGACAGCACACGGCCGGAGGGCTGGTGGGTGGGCGCACGGGCGCGCACCGAACAAGGCGTGGTGGTGGTCCCCATCGCCGACGCAGCGACCTGGACGATCGACGGCGTTCGGGTGGGCCTGCCGGCAGCCACACCGGCGCACTGGCTCTCCGAGGCGGGCCTGCGGTCCACCTTCAAGCTACAGCAAGACACCCTCCAGGCGGCCGTCTTCGACGAAATCTCCAAGGGCGCTGATCGCTGCGTTCCCGACCGCCCCGCCCGCGCAGGACAGGTCAGCCAGACGTGTACCCCGAGGCCCCTCGACGCCGGCCAGCAGGCCGCTCTCCGAAGCGAGCTGCTCGAGAGCTTCGCGCAGCGTCAGGCCCTGGTGGACCTCCACGGCGCCGAGCTCGCCGCCCTGCTGTTGAAGACGCGCCCGCCTCAGGCGGAGTAGCGCGAAGCCGAGCGGGTGCCGGTGCCGCTGAGAGAGTCGGGTCCCCAGCCCACGGGCCGAAAGCCGTGCTGCAGCACCACGTCGAGCACGCGGGACAGCTCGATGTCGCGCCTCGGCTGCATCAGCTCCAGCACGAGCGTCTCTCGGCCGCCCACCCGCCCGATGCGGATGGGCAGCGCGAACAGGCGGCGCGTGCCGACTCCAGTGAGGCGGTCGGTGATGTGGAAGTGCTCGCGGCTGGTCTGGGCGTTGTTGATGAACACGCCCTGCTTGCGCTTCAGAGCGCGGCCCGCGATGGACTGCAGTGGCACCCGCACGAGGTTCTGCAGCAGCTCGGCGGCGGCAGGTCCCCAGGCTGCACGGAACTCCAGCCCCCGGCCGTCGGCACTCGGAGCGAGAACCGCGCCGTGGGGACTGAGACCGTCGGCGGCGAGCGCAGCGGCAAGGCGGGATGCGGCATCACCACACGCCTGCGGGTCGGGCATGACAACCTCCAGTAGTCACACTGAGGTACGGCAACCGATCCCGCCGACTTGACCCCAAGCCGCCGACCTTCAGCGAGCGCGTCGGCGCAGGTGCCGGGCCTCGGCTTCCTGAGCCTCCGCGACCGGCATTCCAATCCGCTCCGCGAGGCCGTAGAGCTGCGCGCGTGCGTACTCGTCGTGGCCGCCCCAGGCGAACATGCGGTCCATGGCCTGGTCGAGGATGTAGGTCTGCGCGGCCTTTCGACAGACCGTGACCCGAGCGGCGGGCATGCGGAGACCGGCCGCGAAGTGGTCGAGCAGCACCTTCTCCGCGGCGGCCATCTCTTCATCGACCAGGGCCATCGCCCAGGCGAGCACCAGCAGGGACTCGCGCACGGGCCCCTGGGAGGTGGACCCCAGCTCTGCGGCGGTGAGGGGGGGGGCGGCTGGCGATGTCGTGGACGCCGCCCTGGTCGGGGGTGATCACCTCGGTGAGCCAGCTCGACTCCTCACTGCTCAAGCGACCGTCGCCACGGGCGATCTCGACGAGCATGCGGGCCATGATGTGCCGGTCGTAGGGGTGGGCGATGGGCGCCGCGGCGAGCATGCGCTCGAAGTCGGACATGGCCTCCTGGGCGGCGTTGGCGCTGATCCAGCCCTGGCGCTGAGGGTCCCACACGAACCTGGCCTGCACTGTCAGAAAAGCTGCCACGATGCCGTCGTTCTGCTCACGAGAGGACAGGGTCTGGCCGCTGGCTTGCTGGTGCAGACCGGTCATGGCGGAGCGGGCCACATCGGAGGCCACCCGGCCGGCGAGGTTGTGTCCCATCGTGCTGCGGATGGCCGAGGCGACGGCGGACTGGAGGCTCCACATCAGGTTGCGCTTGACCTGCCCGGTCACCCGGCCGCCCACCGAGTTGTCCCGGGGGACGGTGTGGCGAGCGTCGATGGTCTCGCCTGAAGTGGGACAGGCGAAGCGGACCTGGACGGTGCGCCCCCGCACGTCGATGTGCTGGATGAGCGGATGGACGTTTTCGAACGATGGCACTGACACCTGACCTCCCCGGCCCGGACGTGGTCGCCACGCCAGGCGGGGCCGGCCCCACCAAGACGCGAACCGGCCCGCAGCGCCGCATGGATAACGGGCTGTGGGCCGGGGTCGCAGGCAGGAGGCCCGGCACGGGGCCGAAGAAGGGCGCCTATCCGAGGAGCACGGCCTGGGCGTCGAGCGTCATGTCGGTGAGGGCAGCGCGGGCCGCCGACGGGATCTGCACGAACTCGAGGGCGATGACCTGCGCACCGTCCACCTCGGAGGGACCCGCATGGACACAGCGCGCGGTGCAGCGCCAGCGGTCGGGGCCGTCGGGCACGCCCAGCTCCAGCAGCACGATCTCATGCAGTCGCACAGCGTCGTCGGTGCGAAAGCGAAGGCCGGTGACGCTGTAGTTCATGAAGCGCTCGGGCTGCCGCCAGTCTTCGGGCTGGCCGACCACATTGGGATGCTCGCTCCCCCGGAGCCAACGGGCGGCGGTCGCGGTGAACTCGGCCATCGGAACCCGGCGGTAGCGAACCGGCAGGCCACCGTGCAGGCGGGGAAACTCGCGGCGCTCACGCTGACGAACCTGCTCCTGGCTGCACACGAGCTCATTGCCGAGCACCGAGTCCACGCGGGCCACGATGCGGTCCGACAGGCCATCGGGCTGGCTCAAGATGACGCGGGCACCCACCGGAAGGCTGGACGCATCGCGGTCGACGTCGATGGTGTAGGTGCCGAGTCGCTGGCTGCGGACGCGACCCCGCGCGAGGAAGGGGACATCGCCCTTCGCGCAGACGATGTCTACGGTGAGCGCAGGGGGTGCGGTCTGGCTGGCCATCATCTCAATCTCCGGTCGGCAGGGCGGTTGGCGTCCGCGGACCCCCGCGGCAGTCCATCATCGGCCCTCGTCGCGGGGGCCTGAGCCGAATCAACTCCGAGTCGACCGTATCTGTATCGAGTCCCCAAGGCCGGGCGCGCAGACTCCGGCCGGGATTGGGCCCGCCATGTGCGCAATCGGCGCGTGGCACGCTACAGCGATGCAGTCCAGACCCGCCGCGTCAGGTCGGTGGACGGAGGCAACGACCATGGGCAGTGAGATCGACGCACGGCTGGCACGCTTCGGTCCCCGCGACGTGACCGTGCTCGCCACCAACGGCCTTCTCCGCGTGTTGCCCCACGCCGACCCGCTGCCTCCGGTGCAGTCGATGGCCGAGGTGGTGGCCGCACTCGCCGGGGGGGCACATCCGCAAGCGGTGCAGCGGGCCGAGCAACTCGTCAGCGAGCAGAACGCGCGGCGCGCACTGCTCCTGGCCACCGGACTCGACGCCGGAGACGGCATCATCACGGTGTTCTCGAGCATTCGCTCGGCCGTGGCCCTCTACATGGGACGCCACGGCGGCGCAGCCCCGCCTGCCGGCTGGAGCGACCACCAGGCGGGCGACGCCGTGCTCAAGGCCATTGCGCTGGGGCACCTGCTCGACCTGTGCTTCCCCGACAGCGAAGACCCCGTCACCGAGCTCGCGGGGCTCCCCGCAGGCCGCGCACTGCTCGCCTACTACGCCGCAGCAGAGGTCGCCCTGCCCTTCGTGGAGATCCTGGTCGACGGCGAACACGCCCTGTCCGCCATGCTTCCCGAGCATGCCGACGCCCAGGCACGAAAGCTGGCCACCGTGGTGGGCAGTGCCGCGGTCCAGGAAGCCCGCGAGCACATGCCTGCACTTGCCCCGACCGCCGACACACTGGTGGCCTGCACCGCCAGTCACCTCGGCCCACTGGCGAAGACCGCGGAGGGCACGGTTCCGGGCGCGCGCGGGGTCGTGGACAAGGTGGGTGATGTGGTCGCGGCCGGCGCCGACGTGCTGCCGGTCTACCGCTATCTGGGACTGCGGGTGGTGGCGGAGGTGGCGGCCCTTCGGGCCATTCGGGAGGCGGGCCTCACCCCGCGGCTGTCTGGCGACGACTGGATCTCCAAGTACATCGACGCCCCCCGCCGCGC